>Ga0180215_1000093_pt1 | contig 140321 bp, 78 predicted proteins | sample eDN3rd37CBELigBY_FD_128871 | JGI IMG/M metagenome (GOLD analysis project Ga0180215, IMG submission 128871) | Enriched backyard soil microbial communities from Emeryville, California, USA - eDNA 3rd pass 37_C BE-Lig BY (version 2) (version 2) | ecosystem: Environmental > Terrestrial > Soil >... | reverse complement strand
TCCACCGCCGCCTCGGTCGGGCCGTACAGGTTGTGCAGCCCCGCGCCCGGGAGGACCTCCCGCGCGCGCTCCGCCAGCTCGGGCGGCAGCGCCTCCCCGCTGCAGACGATCCGCCGCAGCGTGCCGCAGCGCGCCGGGTCCCCCGCCTCCAGGAAGACCTGGAGCATGGGCGGAACGAAGTGCAGCGTCGTGACCCCCTCGCTCCCGATCAGCTCCGAGAGGTACGCCGGGTCCCGGTGTCCGCCCGGACGGGCCAGCACCAGGCGCGCCCCGGCGATCAGCGGCCAGAAGAACTCCCAGACGGAGACATCGAACCCGAAGGGCGTCTTCTGCAGCACCACGTCGGAGGCGTCCAGCCCGTACTCCGCCTGCATCCAGAGAAGCCGGTTGACGATGCCCCGGTGCGCGTTCATCGCCCCCTTGGGCCGGCCCGTGGAGCCGGAGGTGTAGATCACGTACGCCAGGTGCTCCGCACCGGCGCCGCCCTCCAGCGGGGCGCCGTCCTCGCGCTCCACCTCCGCCCGGTCGCCGTCCAGGCAGAGCACGGTACCCGCATGCGCGGGAAGGCCGTCCCGGTGCCGCTCCAGGGTGAGCAGCACCGGCGCGGCGGAGTCTTCCAGCATGTAGGCCACGCGGTCGGCCGGGTACTCCGGGTCGATGGGGACGTAGGCGCCGCCCGCTTTGAGGACCCCGAGCAGCGCCGCCACCATCTCCGGCGAACGCTCCAGGCAGACCCCCACCCGGGTCTCCGGGCCCACGCCCAGCGCACGGAGCCGCCGCGCGAGCCGGTTCGTCCACGCGTCCAGGGCGGCGTAGGTGACGCTCTCGCCCTCGAAGGTGAGCGCGGGCGCGTCCGGGGTGCGCGCCGCCTGCGCCTCGAACAGCCGGTGCAGCGGCGTGTTCGCCTCCGCAAAGCGCACATCCGTCGCGTTGAAGCCGGCGAGCACCTGCCGCTCCTCGTCGGGCCCGAGGAGCGAGAAGCGGCCCAGCGGCGCGTCCGGCTCCGCAGCCAGCGCCCCGAGCAGGCGCCTGAAGTGCTCCGCCATGCGCTCCACGGTGGCCGCGTCGAACAGCTCGGGCGGGTACGAGAGCACGCCCCGGATGCCGTCCTCGCCCTCCGCCAGGGTGGCGCTCAGGTCGAACTTGGAGGGGAGGTTTCCGGCGTCCAGCGGCTCCAGCGGCAGCGCGCCCAGGCGGGGCTCCGCCTCCTGCTTCGCGCCCGCCGGGTCCAGCGAGAAAAGCACCTGGAAGAGGGGCGAGTGGCCGGGGCTGCGCTCCGGCTGGAGGGCATCCACCAGCCGCTCGAAGGGGAGTTCCTGGTGGGCGTAGGCGCCCAGCGTGGTCTCGCGGACCCGCGACAGGAGCCCGCGGAAGGTGGGATCGCCCGAGAGGTCCGCGCGCAGGACGAGGGTGTTGATGAAGAAGCCGATCAGCCCCTCCGTCTCCACCCGCGTCCGCCCCGCGATGGGGGTGCCGACGCTCACGTCCTCCTCGCCCGCGTAGCGCGAGAGGAGGAGCTGGAAGGCGGAGAGCACGGTCATGAAGAGCGTGGCCCCCTCGTCCCGGCTCAGCGCCCGCAGCGCGCGCGCGGCGTCGGCGGGGACCTCCACGGGGACGGAGCGAGCCGGCGAGCGCAGGGCGGGGCCGCGCGGACGGTCGAACGGAAGCTCGATGCGCGGGGGCGCCCCGGCCAGGCGCTCGCGCCACCAGGCGACCTGCCCCTCCAGCACCTCCCCCGAGAGCCAGTCGCGCTGCCACACGGCGTAGTCCGCGTACTGCACCGGCAGCTCCGGCAGCACGGGCTCGCTCCCCTCCGCGAAGGCGGCGTACAGCGCCGAAAGCTCGTCCACCAGCACGCCCATGCTCCACCCGTCGCTCACGACGTGGTGCATGCAGAAGAGCACGGCCCACTCCCCGTCCGCGCGTCGCGCCAGCGACGTCCGCAGGAGCGGCCCGCGCGCCAGGTCGAAGGGGCGGAGTGCGTCCGCGGCGGCCAGCCGGCGCAGCTCCTTCTCAGCGGTGTCCGGGGCGAGTCCCGCCAGGTCCGCCACCGGGAGGGGTACGGGCGACGGGGCGCGGACCTCCTGCGCCACCGTCCCCTCCCGCTCGGTGAAGACGGTGCGCAGCGACTCGTGCCGGCGGACCAGCTCCGAGAGCGCCCGCCGCAGCGCCCGCGCGTCGAGCGCGCCGCGCACCCGGGCGGGGAACGGCATGTTGTAGGCGGCGCCGTCCGGGTCCATCTGGTGGATGAACCAGAGCCGCTCCTGCGCGAAGGAGAGCGGGAGCGCCCCTTCGCGCCCCGCCGGGGCGAGCGGCGGCGCCTGCGCACCCCGGTCCTCGCGCAGCAGGGCGTCCAGCCGCTCCGCGAACCCGGCGACGGTGGGCGACTCGAAGAGGAGCCGCAGGGGGACGTCCACCGAGAACGCCTGGCGCACCCTCGACACCGCGCGCGTCGCCAGGAGGGAGTGCCCGCCCAGGGCGAAGAAGTCGTCGTGGACGCCCACCCGCTCCGTACCCAGCACGGCGCCCCAGATCCCGGCCAGCACCTCCTCCGTGGGGGAGCGCGGCGCCACGAGCCCCGCCGTCGCCGCCTGCGCGTCCGGCGCCGGGAGGGCGCGGCGGTCCACCTTGCCGTTGGCGGTGAGTGGAAACGTTTCCAGCACCACCACCGCGGAGGGGACCATGTACGCCGGGAGGTACGCGGCGAGCGCTTCGCGCAGGTCGCCCCCGGAGACCGTCTCTTCCGGAGCGAGCGCGACGTACGCCACCAGGCGGCGGTCGCCGGGCGCGTCCTCGCGGGCGAGCGCGACGGCTTCTCGCACCGCCGGGTTCGCGAGGAGCGCGGCCTCCACCTCGCCGGGCTCGATGCGGAAGCCGCGGATCTTCACCTGGTGGTCGACGCGGCCCAGGAACTCCAGGGTGCCGTCCACCCGCCAGCGCACCCGGTCGCCGGAGCGGTAGAGCCGCGCGCCCGGCTCCGCCGAGAACGGGTCCGGAACGAACTTCTCGGCGGTGAGCGCGGGGCGGTTAAGGTAGCCGCGCGCCACCGCGGGCCCGCCCACGCACAGCTCCCCCGCCACGCCCACGGGGACGGGGTTGAAGACCGCGTCCACCACGTAGACGCGCCGGTCGCCGACGGGGCGCCCGATGGGGATGCTCGCCCCCTCGAAGCCCTCCGGCACCACGTGGCAGGCGGTGAACACGGTGCACTCGGAGGGGCCGTACCCGTTCACCACGCGCATCCCCGGGAACCGCTCCATCACCCGGCGCACGTGCGGGGGCGAGACCGCCTCGCCGCCCACCATCACCTGCCGCACGCCACTCAGCGCCTCCGGGACCGTGTCCACCAGCGTGTTGAAGTACGCCGAGGAGAGCCAGAGCGTGGTGACGCCGTGCTCCCGGACCAGCGGCTCCAGCTCGCGCGGCTCGGGGCTGCGCAGCGGGTGCAGGACGCACTTCGCCCCGGTGAGCACCGCCGGCCAGAACTCCAGCGTGAGCACGTCCCACGACGGGGAGGCGTAGTGGAGGAGCACCTGGTCGCGGTCGAAGCGGACGTAGTCCACCCCGCGGAAGAAGCCCGAGATGGCCCGGTGCGGGATCTCGCTCCCCTTGGGCTCGCCGGTGGAGCCGGAGGTGAAGATCACGTACGCCAGCTCGTCCGCCCCCACCTCCACCTCCGGCGGGAGGTCGCTCCGGGCGTCGACCTCCGCCGCGTCGCGGTCCAGGCAGACGGCGCGGACGCCGTGGGCGAGCACGTCCGCCTCCAGCGACGCCTGGGTGAGCACCACCCGGACGGCGGCGTCGCGGAGGACGAAGCCGATTCGATCCGCCGGGAAGGCGGGGTCGAGCGGGACGTAGGCGCCGCCCGCCTTGAGGATCCCCAGCAGGGCGACCGGGAGCGCAAGGCCGCGCTCCAGGCAGATCCCCACCTTCTCCCCTCCGGCGCCGAGCGCCAGGAGGTGGTGGGCGAGCCGGTTGGCGCGGCGGTCCAGCTCGGCGTAGGTGAGCGAGTCGTCTCCGAAGACGACCACAACCCGGTCCGGGGTCTCCGCCGCCTGCAGCTCGAACTGGCGGTGGATGGTGGGAGCCGGCACCGGGACGTCGGCGGCGTTCCACTCCACCAGGAGGCGGTGGAGGCTCGCGGCGTCGAGGAGCGGCAGCTCGGAGAGGCGGAGGTCGGGCGCGGACGCGGCGGCGTCCAGCATCGTGGCGAAGGCCGCCAGCATGCGCTCCGCCGTCTCGCCGTCGAAGAGGTCCTCGCGGAAGGCGAGGGAGCCGGCCAGCGCGCCGTCCTCCTCCTCGTCCACGGAGAGGGAGAGGTCGAACTTCGCCGCGGCCGCGCCGCCGTCCAGCGGCTGCACGTCGAGGCCGCCCAGCCGGATCCCGTCGCGGCCCGCGTTCCGGAGCGAGAAGATCGCCTGGAAGAGCGGCGTGTACGCCAGCGTCCGGTCCGGGGCGACCTCCTCCACCAGGCGCTCGAAGGGAACGTCCTGGTTCGCCTGGGCCTCCACCACGGTCCCCCGGACGCGCCCCACCACCTCGCGGAAGGTGGGATCGCCGGAGAGGTCCGCGCGCACGACCAGCGTGTTGACGAAGAAGCCGATCAGCGGCTCCAGCTCCAGCCGCGTCCGCCCCGCGACGGGGGTCCCCACGGACACGTCGTCCTGCCCCGACCAGCGGGAGAGGAGCACCTGGAACGCCGCGAGGAGGGTGGCGAAGAGGGTGGCCCCCTCCCGGTCCGCCAGCTCGCGCAGCCCCCGCGAGGTCTCCGCGGAGAGCGCGAAGTCGCGGGACGCGCCGGCTCCGCCCGGGACGGACGGACGGGGGCGGTCGGTGGGGATCTCCAGCACGGAGGGCGCGCCCGCGAGCTGGCCCCGCCAGTAGTCGAGCTGACGGTCCACCACCTCCCCGGACAGGTGCTCGTGTTGCCAGGCCGCGAAGTCCGCGTACTGGATCTCCAGCTCCGGGAGCGGCGAAGGCTCGCCGCGGCGGAAGGCGTCGTAGAGGGCGTCGACCTCGCGGATCAGCACCCCCGTGCTCCACCCGTCGCTGACGATGTGGTGGAGGGTGAGGTACAGCGCCCACTCCCCTTCCCCGAGCCGGGCGAGCCGCGCGCGGCAGAGCGGGCCGGCGGCCAGGTCGAACGGGGTCTCCGCCTCCTCCGCGGCGATGCGGCGCGCCTCGGCGTCGGCTTCGTCCCGCGGGAGCGCGGACAGGTCCAGGCGCTCCAGGGCGAACGCCCCGGCAGGCTCCACCACCACCTGCACCGGCTCGCCGTCCGGACCCGCGGCGAACACCGTGCGCAGCGACTCGTGGCGGCGGACCACCTCGGCCAGGCTCCGCTCCAGCGCGGCCTCGTCCAGGTCGCCGCGCAGCCGCAGGGCGTACGGCATGTTGTAGGCGGTGCTCCCGGGTTCGAGCTGGTCCAGGAACCAGAGGCGCCGCTGGGCGAAGGAGAGGGGCGAGGGACCGTCCGCCTCGCGCCTGCGGATCCCGTCCGGGGCGGCCGCCTCGGCCGCCTTCTGGCGCAGGATCCGCTGCAGGAGCGCCTGCTTCTCGGGGGAGAGCAGTGCGACCCTTCCCTTTGCCTCTTTCATTTCGCTATTTCGGTGGTGGTTGCGTCCCTGCCGGCCGTGCTCATCTCTCCCCGAGCAGCTCCAGCACTTCCTCTTCCGACAGCCCCTCGAGCTGCTCCAGCGCCTCGGCCAGCCCCTGGTCGCCGGCCGCCTCCATCAGCCTCTCCTCCACGGCTTCCGCCAGCGCGGCCACCGTGGGCGTCTCGAAGAGCAGGCGCAGCGGCAGCTCCACCCGGAACTCCGCCCTCACGCGCGACATCACCTGCGTGGCGAGGAGGGAGTGCCCGCCCAGCGCGAAGAAGTCGTCGCGCACGCCCACGCGCTCCAGCCGGAGCACGTCCGCCCACACCGCCGCCACGGCGGCCTCGGTCTCCGTGCGGGGCGCCTCGTAGCCGTCGTCCCCGGCGGCGTCGGGCGCGGGGAGCGCGGCGCGATCCACCTTGCCGTTGGCCGTGGTCGGCCAGGCGTCGAGCACCACGAGCGCGGAGGGGACCATGTAGGCGGGGAGTCGTTCGTCCAGCCACGCACGCAGCTCCGCGCGCGAAGGCGCCCCGCCCTCCCCGGCGAGCGCGTAGCCCACGAGGCGCTTCCCGCCGGCCCCGTCCCCCACCGCCACGACGACGGCATCCCGCACCGAGGGGTGCGCGGCGAGAGCGGCCTCCACCTCGCCGGGCTCGATGCGGAAGCCCCTCACCTTCACCTGGAAGTCCACCCGCCCGGCGTAGTCCAGCGTCCCGTCCGCCCGCCAGCGCGCCCGGTCGCCCGAGCGGTACATGCGCGCGCCCGGCTCCGCCCCGAACGGGTCCGGGAGGTAGCGCTCGGCCGTGAGGTCCGGCCGCAGGAGGTAGCCGCGCCCCACGCCGGTCCCGCCGACGTACAGCTCACCGACGGCCCCGGGAGGGACCGGCTGGAGGTGGCGGTCCAGCAGGTAGACGCGCGCGTTGGCGACCGGCCGGCCGATCCCCGCCTCGCCCGCGTGGACCCGGGCGACGCTGGTGTTCACGGTGGCCTCGGTGGGGCCGTAGTGGTTGAAGACGCGGACGCCGGGGAAGGCCGAGAGCGTGCGCTCCACCAGCGAGGGAGGAAGGGCCTCGCCGCCGAGCAGCACGGCTTCGAGCCCGGCCGGCAGGGGGGCCTCTCCCGCCGCCGCGGCGTCGAGCACCGCGCCCCACAGCGCGGGGACCCCGCCGAAGGCCACCCGCTCCTTCGACCCCAGCGCGCGCAGGAGCGCGGCCGGGTCGCCGACCGTCTCCGCAGGGAGCACCCAGACCGCCCGCCCCAGGAGGAGAGGCGGGTAGAGCTGCCGGACGTGCGCGTCGAAGGAGAGGCGGCTGACCAGGGGGAGCGCCGGGGCCCGATCGCCCAGCACCTCGCGGCAGAACCAGGCCAGGTAGTTTGAGAGGCCGCGGTGCTCCACCAGCACGCCCTTGGGGGCGCCGGTGGAGCCGGAGGTGTAGATCACGTACGCCAGGTTCCCCGGGCCGACGCCGCTCCGGGGCCGGTCCGCGGGCTCCCGACCGATCTCCGGCCCGTCCGCGTCCAGGCGCACCACCGGCACCCCGGCGGAGGCAGGGAGCGCATCCGCGATCCGCTCGCCGGTGAGGAGGACGGCCGCGCCGGAGTCCTTCAGCACGGCGAGGACGCGCTCCGCGGGGTCCGCGGGATCCACGGGGACGTACGCGGCGCCCGCCTTGAGCACGCCGAGCACGGCCACCACCAGCTCCGGGCTCCGCTCCACGAGGACGGCGACGCGCGACTCCGGGCCGGCGCCCAGACGGCGGAGGTGGTTCGCGAGCCGGTTGGCCCGCATCTCCAGCTCGCCGTAGGTGAGGGTCCCGGCGGCGGACTCCACCGCGACGGCGTCCGGGGTCTCGTCCGCCACGCGCTCGAACCGCTCGTGGACGCACCCTTCCGGGAAGGGCGCCGCGGTGTCGTTGTACGTCTCCAGCACCGCGCGCCGCTCCTCGCCGGAGAGGAGCGGGAGCCCGGAGAGGTGCAGCTCCGGGTCCGCGGCGACCGCCTCCGCCACCCGGACGAAGCGCTCCGCGAGGGCTTCGACGGTGGCGCGGTCGAAGAGGTCGGCGCGGTACGCCAGCGTTCCCTCGACGCGGTCGCCGTCCTCGGCCAGCATGAAATTCAGGTCGAACTTCACCTGCGAGCGCTCCGCGTCCAGCGACTCCACCTCCAGCCCGCCCAGCGAAAGCGTCGCGCGGGAGGCGGCCTGGAGCGCGAAGTTCACCTGGAAGACGGGGGAGTGGCCGGGCGTCCGCTCCACGCCCAGCGCCTCCACCAGCCGCTCGAAGGGGAGGTCCCGGTGCGCCTGGGCCTCCAGGACGCGCTCCCGGACCCGCCGCGCCAGCACGCGGAAGGGAGGGTCGCCCGAGAGGTCGGCGCGGATCACCAGCGCGTTGACGAAGAAGCCGATCAGCCCCTCCAGCTCCAGCCGGCCGCGCCCCGCGGACGGGATCCCCACCAGCACGTCGTCCTGCCCCGCGTGGCGCGACAGGAGCGCCTGGAAGGCGGAGAGCAGGACGATGAACGGCGAGGCGTCCTCCTCCCGCGCGAGCTTCCGCAGCCCCGCCGCCGCCGCGGCCGGGAGCGTCACCGGGACGTTTCCCGCGCGCGGCGAGACCGCCGCGGGACGGGGCCGGTCGGTGGGGATCTCCAGCAGCGGGGGGGCGCCCTCCAGGCGCGAGCGCCAGTACGCCACCTGCCGCGCCTCCTCCTCGCCCGCAAGCGTCTCCCGCTGCCAGACGGCGAAGTCCGCGTACTGCACCGGCAGCTCCGGGAGCGAGGGCTCCCGCCCCGCGGCGAGGTCGGCGTACAGCGCCGACGCCTCGCGCACCAGCACCTCCGTGCTCCACCCGTCGCTGACGATGTGGTGGAGCGTGAAGAGGAGCACGTGTTCGCCGTCTCCCAGGCGCAGCAGGGTGGCGCGCATGAGCGGGCCCGCGGCCAGGTCGAAGGAGCGGAGCGCCTCCTCCCCGGCGAGGCGTTCCGTCGCGCGCCCGCGCGCCCCGTCCGGGAGCGCGCCCAGGTCCACCACGGGGAGCGCCCGCGGCTCCGCCTCGCGGATCACCTGCGCCGGCTCGCCGTCCGGCCCCGCGGCGAACACCGTGCGCAGCGACTCGTGCCGCCGCACCAGCGCCTCCAGGCTCCGCTCCAGCGCGCGCACTTCCAGCCGCCCGCGGAGCCGCAGCGCGGCGGGGACGTTGTAGGCGGGGGTGCCGGGCTCCATCTGGTCCACCAGCCAGAGGCGCCGCTGCGCGAAGGAGACGGGGAACGGCCTTCCGTCGCGCGGCACGCGCGCGAGCGGCCGGGCACGACCGTCGTCGCGGGCCTCGGCCTGGACGCGCTCCGCCAGCTTCGCCACCGTGGGGAGGTCGAAGAGCGCCCGCAGCGGCAGCTCCGCGCCGCACGCCTCGCGGACCCGCGTCATCACCTGGATCGCGAGGAGCGAGTGGCCGCCCAGGTCGAAGAAGTTGTCCTCCACCCCCACCCGCTCCACCTCCAGCAGCTCCGCCCAGATCCCGGCGAGCGCCGCTTCCAGCGGGGTCCGCGGGGCGACGTACCCGTCGGCGAGACCGCCCGCGTCCGGGGCCGGAAGCGCGCGCGCGTCGAGCTTCCCGTTGCGGGTGAGCGGCAGGGCGTCCAGGAACACCAGGGCGCCGGGGACCATGTACTCGGGGAGCCGGTCGCGGAGCCGGGCGCGCAGCTCCGCCGCCTCGGGCTCCGCCCCTTCCACGGCGACCACGTACCCCGCCAGCCGCCGCTCCCCTGCCCGGTCCTCGCGCACCACCACGGCGGCGTCCCGCACGCGGGGATCGGCCCGCAGGGCGGCCTCGATCTCCCCCAGCTCGATGCGGAAGCCGCGCAGCTTCACCTGCTGGTCCATGCGCCCCAGGTACTCCAGCGCGCCGTCCTCGCGACGCCGCGCCAGGTCGCCGGAGCGGTACAGCACCTCGCCGGTGCCCGCCGGGTCGCGGACGAAGCGCTCCGCGGTCAGCTCCGGGCGGTTCAGGTAGCCCCGCGCCACCCCCGCCCCCCCGACCCAGATCTCCCCCGGCACGCCGACGGGAGCCGGCCGACCGTGGAGGTCGCGGAGGTGGACGCGCAGGTCGGGGATGGGGACGCCGACCACGCTCCCCGTCCCCTCCTCCACGTCGCGGCGGTCGAGGACGTGGTAGGTGACGTGGACGGTGGTCTCCGTGATCCCGTACATGTTCACCAGCCGCGGGCTCTCCACACCGTGCCGCGCGACCCAGCCGCGCAGGCTCCGGGGCTCCAGCGCCTCGCCGCCGAACACCACGTACCGCAGCGCGAGCCCCCGCCCGCCGGCGCGCTCGTCGGCCTGGACGAGCGGGCGGAAGGCGGATGGGGTCTGGCTGAGCACCGTCACCCCCTCGCGGACGAGGAGGGTGTGGAAGTCCTCGGGCGACCGGCTCACCGCGTGCGGCACCACCACCAGCCGCCCGCCGTAGAGGAGCGCGCCCCAGATCTCCCAGACGGAGAAGTCGAAGGCGTAGGAGTGGAAGAACGTCCACACGTCCCCCGCGCCGAAGCCGAACCAGGCGTCGGTGGAGGTGAAGAGGCGGGCGACGTTGGCGTGGGTGACGAGCACGCCCTTGGGGCGGCCCGTGGAGCCGGAGGTGTAGATCACGTACGCCAGGCTCTCCGGGCCGGCGCCGGCCTCGGGCCGCGCGTCGCTCTCCGCGTCGAGCCGGGCCCGGTCGCGGTCCAGGCAGACCACGTGCGCCCCGTGCTCCGGGAGCACGCCCAGCAGGCGCTCCTGCGTCAGCAGCACCGGCGGGCTCGCGTCCTCCAGCACGAAGGCCAGCCGCTCGCGCGGGTACGACGGGTCCAGGGGGACGTAGCCGCCCCCGGCCTTGAGCACGCCCAGCACGGCGACCACCGTCTCCAGGGAGGGCTCCAGGCAGAGCGCCACCCGCGACTCCGGCCCCACCCCCAGCCCGCGCAGGTGGTTCGCCAGCCGGTTGGCCGCGGCCTCCAGCTCACCGTAGGTGAGGGAGTCGCCCTCGAAGGTGGCCGCCACCGCGTCCGGGGCGGCCTCCGCGCACGCGGCGAACCGCTCGTGCAGCGTGCGCCACGGGGACGCTGCGGGTGCGGCGACGGTGGCGGGCGCGTCCTCCTCCCCGGGGGGGAGCATGGACGCGCCCGCCACCGGGGCCGCGGTGTCCGCGAGCAGCGCATCCAGCAGGGCGGTCCAGTGGCGGACGAAGCGGGCCACGGTGGAGGGGCGGTAGAGGTCGGCCCGGTAGCGGGCGGTCCCCTCGACGTGGTCCTCCCGCACCGCGACCCGGAGCGTCACCTCGGGATCCGCCCCCTCCAGCTCGCCGTGCAGCCCCTCCACCTCCAGGGCGACCCGGATGGGCGAGCCCTCCAGGGCGCGGGCGATCCGCTCGAACGGGTATCCCTGGCGGGAGTAGGCTTCCTGGAGGGTGCCCCGCACCGTCCCCAGCAGCTCGCGGAAGGTGGCGGCGCCGTCCACCTCGTCCACGACCGCCACCGCGTTCGGGTGCGGGGGCGCGCCCCCGGCCCCCAGCCGGGGCGGGGTCCCCACCACCACCCGCGGGCTCCGGTCGTAGCGCGCCAGGCAGACGTCCAGCGCGGCGACGAGCGTGGTGCAGGTGAGGAAGAGGTTGCCGCCGGTGAGCTTCGCGAGGCGGGCGAAGCCCTCGCCCTCGATCCGGAACGGGGCCTCGGCGTACACGGGCTCGCCGCCCGGGAGGTCGTGCGGGAGCCCGGTTCCCGCCACGCCCGCCAGCCGCGCGGTCCAGTAGTCGCGCTCCTCGAAGTCCCTGCGGTCCAGGACCCGCGTCCGCGGCCTCGTCTCCATGGTCGGCTGCTGCATCGAACGTTCGGGGTACCGCCGCGGACCGGGATGGTCCCGCCCGCGACGGCGAAGGATGGGTGCTCCCGGTCCCGCGGACGGGCCGGCGCCTCGAGGTCGCCCGGCTCCCCGGGCGCGATGTCGCTCGCGGACGCACCGCGAACTTCCGAACCAGGCGGAAACCGTGCGGAACCGGTGGCCGCATGGACTCGGCGCGGGAGGAGCGCTCCCGCGCCGATCAGGTACGGACCGTGTCTCCAGGGCCCGTCACGCCAGGTTTTCTAGCTTTCTATGTCTTAATATAACCGGCACTCTCGTGGATTTCCACCGGCCGCGCCGGCCGCTCCCCAGGAGGACAATCTTCGAGGGAACGACCGGCGGGCCGGCGGATCAGAACGCGAAGTCGCCGTCGTCCGCCGCGACGGCGGCCGGAGCCGGCCCCTCCTCCGCTGCCTCCAGCTCCACGTCGAGCACGCGGGTCGCCGGCTCGGCGGCCAGCCGCTCCAGCAGCGCGGCGTAGTGGCGGAGCAGCCGGTCCACCGTCTCCGGCTCGAACAGCTCCGCGTCGTAGGTGGCGTCCACCGAGGCGCCGTCCGGCCCGTGGTTCACGCTCACCTCCAGGTCGAACTTCGCCGCGTGCACGTCCACGCCGAAAAGCTCCGTGTCCACGCCAGGGAGGCTCACCTCCGGGGCGAAGTCCCCGGCGCGGGCCGAGAAGACCACCTGCACCAGCGGCGCCCGCCCGGCCGCCCGCTCCACCTTCAGCTCCTGCACCAGCTTGTCGAAGGGGAGTTCCTGGTGCGTGTACGCCCCGAGGGCGCGGCCCCGAACCTGGCGGACCAGCTCCGCGAAGGTGGGGTTGGCCGACACGTCCACCCGCAGCGGCAGCAGGTTGACGAAGAACCCGATCAGCCCCTCGGTCTCCGAGCGGTCCCGGTTCGCGGTGGGCGTTCCCAGCACCAGGTCCGTCTCACCGCTCCAGCGGGACACCAGCGTGGCGAAGGCCGCCGTGAGCGCCATGAAGACCGTGGCCGACTCCTTCCGGCAGACCGCCTCCAGCGACTCCACCACCGACGCCGGCAGCTCCGCCTGGCGGAACCCGCCCCGGTAGCCCTGGACTGCCGGGCGCGGACGGTCGGTGGGAAGCTCCAGCACCGTGGGAGCGCCCTCCAGCTCCCCGCGCCAGAACTCCACCTGCCGCTCCAGCGTCTCGCCCCGCAGCCACTCCCGCTGCCACGCGGCGTAGTCGGCGTACTGGAGCGGAAGCTCGGCGAGCGGCGAGGGACGGCCCGCGGTGAAGGCCCGGTACAGCGCCGTGACCTCCTCCACCAGCACGCCCATGCTCCAGCCGTCACCCACGATGTGGTGGAGGGTGAAGAGCACCACGTGGTCCCGCTCCGCCAGCCGCAGGACCGAGAAGCGCAGCAGCGGCCCGCCCACCAGATCGAACGGGCGGACGGCCTCCTCCTCCGCCATGCGGCGCGCCTCGTCCTCGCGCTCCGCGGCCGGGAGGTGGAGCAGGCTCGTCACCGGGAGCGGCACCGGCGCCGCCTCGCCGATCACCTGAACCGGCTCTCCGTCCTGCATGCGGAACGTGGTGCGCAGCGACTCGTGCCGCCGGACCAGCTCCGTGAGCGCCCGCCGGAGCGCGTCCAGGTCGAGTGCGCCGCGCATGCGGATCGCCCCCGGCATGTTGTAGGCGTCGCCCCCGCCCTCCAGTTGGTCGAACACCCAGAGCCGCTGCTGCGCGAAGGACACGGGAAGCGGTTCGCCGCCGCGCGGCGACGGCACCATCGGCGGGGCGGCGACCCCGCGCTTCGCCCGCAGCGACTCCTCGACGCGTGCGGCGAGCTTCGCCACCGTGGGGGAGTCGAAGAGGGTGCGCAGCGACACCTCCACCGAGAACGCCTTGCGCACCCGGGAGACCACCTGGAAGGCCCGCAGCGAGTGGCCTCCCAGCGCGTAGAAGTCGTCGTCCACGCCAACCTGCACGCCCAACACCTGGCTCCAGATCCCGCAGAGGATCTCCTCCACCTGCGTGCGAGGCGCCCCGGATTCCTCCGGAGTCCCCGCCGCGGCCTCGGGCGACGGGAGCGCGCGGCGGTCCACCTTGCCGTTCGCGTTCAGGGGGAGCGCGTCCAGCACCACCCACGCGGAGGGGACCATGTACTCCGGGAGGCGCGCGGCCGCGGCCTCGCGGACCCCGGCCACCACCTGCTCCGGGGTCCCCGGCGCGGTCTCCGGCTCGGCGGTATCCCCGTCGCGCGCGGGAGGCGCGACGACCGGCGCACGGGTCGCGTAGACGTTGAACTGGCTCCGGTCGAGCGTCGCCTCCTGCTCCACCGCCACCGCGAAGCCGTGCCGCTCCAGGAGCGAGGTCACGCGGTCCAGGCGCCCGTCCAGGTCGTGCACCTCCACCACCACCTGCCGGATGATCGGCCAGTGCTCCGGGTCGATCCCCTCCAGCACGTCCATCTCGCTCTGCTGCACGTCCAGCTTGAGCAGGTCGATGCGGTCGATCCCGCGTTCGCGGACCACCGACGAGAGCGTCTTCAGCTCGACGCTGTACTTACGCGAGGCGAGCCGGTCGCGGAGCAGCTCGTCCAGGGCGGCGGCGCCGGGACGTTCCTCGCCCCTCGCCTCCATCTCGTTGACCAGGAACGAGCGGACCACCGAGGTCTCCGCGCCGAGATCGGCGTAGCGGCCGGAGACCATCGAGAGCCGCGGATAGTAGGTGAAGCTGTCGCGCCCGTCCGCGTTCGACAGGGCGCACCCGAACACCTCCGCGTCCACCCCGTGCAGCGCGAGGTTGGCGCGCAGGACCTCGGAGACGGGCGGCATGGGCTCGAAGGCGTACACCTTCACGCCCGGGCACACGCGCCCGGCCAGGAGCGAGAAGAAGCCGATGTTGGCGCCCACGTCGAAGACCCGCGCGCCCGGCTCCAGCGCGATCCCGTGACGGAAGTACGCGCGCTCCTCGAAGAGTTCGTGGTACAGGTAGTCGGTCTCGCTCGCGTTGAGGTGGAAGACCGTCATCCCGTTCGGCAGGGTGTGGCGGGACAGCTCGGCCGCGGTCCCGTCGCGCTCCATCCGGGCGAGCCGGCGCGCCGTGCCCGCCTTCGCGGCGTCGGGGACGAGGTACGCCACCAGCCGGGGCTCGCCCGCCGCGTCCTCCCGCGCGACCACCACCGCGGCGTCCACGAGCGGGTGTTCCTCCAGCACGGACGCGACCTCGCCGGGCTCCACGCGGAAGCCGCGGATCTTCACCTGGTCGTCGACGCGGCCCAGGAACTCGACCGTGCCGTCCCGGCGCAGCCGCACGCGGTCTCCGGTGCGGTACAGCCGCGCGCCGGGCTCCGCCGAGAACGGGTCGGGGACGAACCGCTCCGCCGTCTGCTCGGGGCGGCCCAGGTAGCCGCGCGTCACCCCCGCGCCCCCGGCGTACAGCTCGCCCGGCACGCCCACCGGAAGCGGCTCGCCCGCGGCGTCCAGGACGTGGACCCGCGTGTTGGCGAGGGGCCGGCCCAGGGGGAGCGTGCCCGCGCCGGCCCCGGCTCCGCCCTCCACCGGGTGGGTGAGGATACCTACGGTGGCTTCCGTGGGGCCGTAGTGGTTGTGGACCCGGCAGCCGGGGACGTGGGCGGCCAGTCCGGCCGCCCAGTCGGCCCGCGACGCCTCCCCGCCCAGCACCAGGCGGCGGCGGGGGAGGATGCGCTCCGGCGGCGCGCACGCCAGCAGCGCGGCGAGGTGCGACGGGGTGATCTTGACGCAGTCCACCTCGTTGCGCTGGAAGTAGTCCGCCAGCGCCTGCGGGTCGGTCAGGCGGTCCTCGGACACCAGGTGAAGCGTGCCGCCCAGCGCCAGCGCGGGGAAGACCATGGTGTTCCCCAGGTCGGCCGCGAGGGTGGAGACGGTCGCGTAGCTCGCCCCTTCCGGGAGGTCCAGCGCCTCGACGGCGGCCCGCACGTAGTTGGCGATCTGCCGGTGCTCCACGCCGACGCCCTTGGGGGTGCCGGTGGAGCCGGAGGTGTAGATCACGTACGCCAGGCTCTCCGGCTCGGCCCCGCCCCGCGGATCGGCCGCGCTCTCCCGGGCGATGTCTTCGGCGTCCCGGTCCAGGCAGACCACCTCGGCATCGTGATCGGGGAGCCGGGGCAGGAGCGCCGCCTGCGTCACTACCACCTTCGGCGCGGCGTCCGCCAGCATCACGGCCAGCCGCTCCGCGGGGTACGACGCGTCCAGCGGCACGTAGGCGCCGCCGGCCTTGAGGGTGGCGAGGAGCGCGACCATCGTCTCCGGACCGCGCTCCAGGAACAGCCCCACCCGGGTCTCCGCCCCCACGCCGAGCGCGGCGAGGCGGTGGGCCAGCCGGTTGGCGCGGGCGTTCAGCTCGGCGTAGGAGACCGACTCGCCCTCGAACGCCACGGCGGGCGCGTCCGGGGTCCGGGCGGCGCTGGCCTCGAAGAGTTCGTGAAGGCAGCGCCCCTCGTACGTCCGGGCGGTCTCGTTGAAGCCGCGGACCGCCTCGCGCTCGTCCTCCAGCAGGAGCGGGAGGTCGGCGACGCGCCCCTCCTCCGCCGCGGGGAGCGCCCGCAGCAGCGCGGCGAAGTGGCCGCTCAGCCGCGCCACCTGCCCGGCCGGGAAGCGGGAGCGGTCGTACTTGAAGAGCACCGTCAGGCGGTCGCCCGGGAAGGCGATCAGGATGAGCGGGTCCACCGTCTGCTCGGCGACGGTCGCGTCGCGGATCTTCACCCCGCCGGCGAGTTCGGGCACCGCCTCGCCCATGGGGTAGTTCTCGTACACGAGCGAGGTCTCGAAGAGCGGCTGGTCGGCCGGCACGTCGCTCCACGACCGCACCTTCACCAGCGGCGAGTACTGGTGCTCGCGGCTCTCGGCCTGCTGCTCGTGGAGCCGCGCCAGCCAGGGGAGCAGCGGCTCGGCCGGATCGACCGACACCCGCACCGGAAGGCGGTTGATGGAGACCATCACCGTGGACTCCACCTCCGGCAGCTCGGCGGGGCGCCCGGAGACGGTGGTGCCGTACAGGACCTCGCGGTCGCCGCTGTAGCGCGAAAGGAGGACCGCCCACGCGCCCTGGAGCAGGGTGTTGAAGGTGAGGTGGTGGCGCGACGCGAAGGCCGCGAGCCTCGCCGTCTCCTCCGCGGGGAGGGTAAGCTCCTCGATCTCGAAGGAGGGCGCCCCGTCCGCGGCGGCTTCGCCCGGCGCGTCCACGGCGAGGCGGGTCGGCGCGGTGATGCCGGCGAGCAGCCGGCGCCAGTACGCCTCGGACGCGCCCTCGTCCTGCTTCTGCAGGAAGGCGATGTACTCGCGCGAGGAGGGCGCGGGGTCCAGCTCCAGGCGCTCGCCCCGGACGAAGGCGGCGTAGAAGGCCACCACGTCCTGCAGGACCAGGGTGATGCTCCACCCGTCCAGCACCATCTGGTGGAAGCTCCACACCAGGCGGTACGCCTCGTCGCCCGTCCGGAACACCGCGAGCCGCATCAGCGGCGGGCGGGCCGTGTCGAAGCCGCGCAGGCGGTCCTCGCGGAGGAACGTCCGCAGGCGCTCGTCCTGCTCCTCGCGGGTCGCGTCGCGCCAGTCCTCCCGGCGCACCGGGAGCGAGGCGCGCCGCCGGATCACCTGCAGCCGCGTGTCCGAACCGTCCCACAGGAAGCCGGCGCGGAGCGCGGGGTGGCGCTCGACCACCCGCTCCCAGGCGCGCTCGAACGCGTCAAGGTCCAGCGGCCCTTCCAGCTCGAAGCCGTTCTGGGCGACGTAAACGCCCGACCCCGGCTCCAGCGTGGTGTCGAAGAGCATCCCCTCCTGCATGGGCGACAGCGGGTACACGTCCTCCACTCCGCGGTCGTTGCCGAAGGTGGCGTCCAGCGCCGCCTGCCCCAGCTTCGCCAGGGGGAAGTCGGACGGGGTGTAGCCCCCCGCCTCGGGCGAGGCGCAGTGCGCCACCAGCGCCTCCAGGCTCTCCACGAAGCCCGCCGCCAGCGCCTCCACCGTCTCGCGCCGGTGCACCGCCTCGCTGTACGTCCAGAACACCTGGAGACGCCCTTCGAGCACTCCGCACCCCACCTCCAGGAGGTGGCTGCGCGGCGCCAGCGGGCTCTCGGCGTCGCCGACCGGCTCGTCCGCCATCCCGAAGAGCGAGGACTCGTCGACGGTCTGGTCGAACTGGCCCAGGTACTCGAAGCGCAGCTCCGGCCGTGGGAGCGCCGCCAGCGCCTCGCGCGTCGCCGCGTCCGAACTCAGCCAGCGCAGCGCGCCGTAGCCGATCCCCGCGCCGGGGACGGCCCGGAGCTGTTCCTTGACCGCGCGGAGCGCCGCGCCGGGCCCCGAGGCCCCGGTGGCGTCCACCCGCACCGGGTACAGCGTGGTGAGCCACCCCACGGTGCGGGATAGGTCCACGTCGCCGAACAGCTCCTCCTCGCGCCCGTGGCCCTCCAGGTCCACCAGGAGCCGGGGCCGGCCGGTCCAGCGCCCCACCGTCGCGGCGAGCGCCGCCAGGAGCGCGTCGTTCGCCTGAGTGCGGTAGACGGCGGGCACCTCCTGCAGCAGCGCGCGGGTCGTCTCCGCGTCCAGCGAAACGCTCACGCGGCGCGCGGTGGCGCCGGTGTTCCCGCCCCGGCCCTCGGGGAAGTCCACGGGGAGGGAGGACACGTCGCGCCCGGCGGCGAGCCAGTACTCCCGCTCCGCGTCGAAGCCCCCGGCGCGGGCGTGGTCGCCCAGGCGCTTCGCCCAGTGCTGGAACGAAGTGGTCTTGGGCGGGAGCGCCACGCGCTCGCCCCGGGCCAGCTGCTCGTACGCCGTCGTGAGGTCTTCCAGGAGCACCCGCCACGAGACGCCGTCCACCACCAGGTGGTGCACGGCGAGCAGCAGCCGCGAGGTCCGTCCGTTCCCCGGCTCCAGCAGCAGCGCCTTCAGCACCGGCCCGCGGCCCAGGTCGAGCGCCCCCTGCGCGGCGGCGCACCGGCGCTCGATCTCGGCCGGCAGCTCGGACGGCACGATCCAGGAGAGGTCCACCCGCTCCACGGCGACGGGCCCGTCCATCGGGGCGTAGACCTGGCGCCAGGCGCCGTCCTTTCGCCCGTAGCGGAAGCGCAGCGCGTCGTGGTGCGCCACCACCGCGGTGAGCGCGGACTCCAGCAGCGCCGGGTCGAGGGTGCGCCGCACCTCCAGCAGCACCGGCATGTTCCAGCGGCTCCGCTCCGGGACCTCCTGCTCGAAGAACCAGCGCTGGATGGGGAGCAGCTCCGCCTCTCCGCCGACCGCGCCCTGCTCCGCGTGTACCGGCGCCGCGGTGGAGACCACCGACGCCAGCCGGGCCACGGTGGGGTTGAGGAAGATCTGCCGGGGGCGGAACTGGAGCCCTGCCCGGCGGGCGCGGGAGACGATCTGGATGGAGAGGATGCTGTCCCCGCCCAGCTCGAAGAAGTTGTCGTGCACCCCCACGCGCTCCAGGCGCAGCACTTCGGTCCAGATCTTCGCCAGCGTCTCCTCGACCTCGTTGCGCGGCGCCTCGAAGGTGTCGCCCGTGCCGCCCTGCGCGGGCGTGGGATCGGGGAGCGCGCGGCGGTCCAGCTTGCCGTTGGCGGTCAGCGGCAGCGCGTCCAGCACCACGAAGGAGCCGGGCACCATGTACTCGGGGAGGCGGGCGCCCACGTGGTCGCGGAGCGCCTGGAGCGGCACGCGGACCGAGTCTCCCGGACCTTCGGCGGCCTGGACCGAAACCCCGTCCTCGCGCACCAGCAGGCAGTGGAGCGGGTTCCGCGCGGCGGGTCGCTGGCGCCAGAGCGATTCGTAGGCGAAGGGCTCCTCGCTCCCGTCCACGCGGCGGAGGACGCCCTCCACCCGGTAGTCGGGGTTCACCCCGTTCTCCGAGAGCCGCACGATGCACTTCGCCCGGACGGAGTCGCCCTCGCGGACCTCCACGCCCGGGTAGAAGGCGGGGAAGAACATGGGGAGCCAGCAGCACTCCTGGTCCAGCGAGTCCACGGGCTCGTTCTCCCCCATGTAGAGTTCGATCCACATGAGGAAGCCGTCCAGCACCCCGTCCTTCCGCACCGTCAGCTCGACGTCGGTCTCGTACTCCGGCTCGATGGGGCCGGTGAAGAGAAGGTCCTCGAAGATCCCCTCGTCCGTGAGGAACGACTCGCGGGGGAAGTGCCGGATGCAGAGCTTCAGGTCGTCGCGATGGCCCTGGGCCTGGAGGATCAGCTCGGCGTAGTGCGCCGCGATCTCCTCGAATGCGGGCGCGGCGCGCAGCTCGTCGGGGAGCCCCACCGCGGCCATGCGGGTCACGCAGCGCCGCGGCACCTGCACGGCGTCCGGCTTCAGCAGCCGCCAGATGGTGTTGAGGATGGCGACCGCCCCCTCGGAGCCGCCGATGCAGCCGATCAGCTCCGACACGCACACGTCGGCCGGCTCGGGGAGTTCCACGTCCATCCCGTTGCCGCGGACCAGGACGATCCGGTCCTCCAGCCCCAGCCTGCGGACCAGCGCCTGCGCCTGCCGGTACGACTCCTCCTTGGTCTCGATGGCGTACACCTTCCGCGCGCCGGCCTCCAGCGCCAGGCGCGACAGCACGACCTCGGCGCCGGTTCCCACATCCACCACCACCTTGCCGCCGACCGTCGCCTCCAGCGCCTCGCGGTAGCGCCGGTTGCGGATGTGGTCCTCGGCCATGGCCTTGTACATGAGGTCGTCGTAGACGCCGGCCTCCCCGTGCGACGGCCACCACTCCATCCGCCGCCGGTGCAGCCCCCCCGGGCCCGGCTGGTACCCGGTGGCCGGCGTCACGTAGGCGACGAGCACCTTCTGCCCCGCCTCGCCCGTGCGCACCTCCACCGCCGCCTCGCGCACGGCCGGGTGCGAGGCCAGCGCGGCCTCGATCTCGGCGGGCTCGATGCGGAAGCCGCGGATCTTCACCTGGAGGTCGGTGCGTCCCAGGAACTCCAGCGTGGCGTCGGCGAGGCGGCGCACCCGGTCGCCCGTGCGGTACAGCCGTTCCCCCGCCCCGCCGGACGGGTGGGGGACGTAGCGCTCCGCCGTGAGGTCGGGCCGGGCGCGGTAGCCGCGCGCCACCCCCTCGCCTCCGACGAACAGCTCGCCCACCACGCCCGCCGGGACGGGCCGCAGCTCGCGGTCCAGGACGTACACGTCCACGTTGGGGATCGGGCGGCCGATGGGGAGGTTCGGCCAGGGCGCGCCGTCGTCCCCGGGCTCCAGCGTAAGGGTGGTGCTGGTGACGGTGGTCTCCGTGAGCCCGAAGACGTGCACCAGGCGGGTGTCCAGCCCGGCCCACGCGCGCAGCCGCTCGGGGAGCACGCGCTCGCCGCCCACGATCACCGTGCGCACGCACGCCGGGAGGCGAGCGCCGTCCTCGGCCAGCTCGCGCACCCACTCGTGCCAGAACGCGGTCGGCAGCTCGAAGCAGGTTACCCCCGCCTCCTCCACCGTCCGCATCAGCTCCGCGGTGGAGCCCAGCAGGTCGCCGTCCGGGAAGACCACGGCCGCGCCGGAGAGCCAGGCGGGGAAGATCTCCTCCACCATCACGTCGAAGCTCGGCGAGGCGAACTGGAGGAACCGGTCGGAGGTGCCCAGCCCCAGCTCCCGCGCCATGGCGTCCGCGTAGCACACCAGCGAGCGGTGCGCGATCATCGCCGCCTTGGGCCGCCCGGTACTCCCCGACGTGTAGATGGCGTACGCCAGGTTCTCCGGACCCGCGTCGGCCGCGGGCGCGGTGTCGCCGGCCGGATCGTCGGCTGCGGCGTCCGGCGCGTCCAGGAGGACGACGCGCGCGCCGTGCTCCGGGAGCCCGCCGGCCAGCCCGCTGCGGGTGAGGAGGACGGGGGCGCCGCTGTCGGCCACGAGGAATGCCAGGCGCTCGGGCGGGTAGGCGGGGTCGAGCGGGACGTAGAAGCCTCCCGCCTTGAGCACCGCCAGGATCGAGACGGCCAGCTCGTTGGACCGGTCGAGGAAGAGCCCCACCGGCACCTCGGGGCCCACCCCCATGCCGCGGAGCACGCGGGCGAGCCGCTCCGCGCGCCCGTCCAGCTCGCGGTACGTCAGCCGCTCGGCGCCCCGCACGGAGGCCACCGCGTCCGGCCACGCCTTCGCCCGCTCGGCGATCAGGGCGTGGACGGTGACGTCGCGCGGGTACTCCGCGGCGGCGCCCCGTCCGGCGGCGAGTGCGGCGCTCTCCTCCCCGGGGGATAGGATGCGGATGTCCCCGAGGCGCGCCTCCGGCGCGGCCGCGAAGGCGTCCAGCACCACGCCCAGGTGCTCCAGAAGCCGCTCCACCGCCGGGCGCTCGAAGCGCGAGCGCAGGTAGGTGGCGTCCACGGCGAGTTCGTCCGCGCCGGGCTCGGCGGCGATCACCAGCGGGTAGTTCGCCTCCTCCACCCCCCAGCCGTCCCGGACCGAGAGGCCGTGCTCCGCGTCGCTCTCGCTGGACCCGATGGGGAAGTTCTGGAACGAGACGAAGCTGTCGAAGAAGGGGCGCCCGCGCGGCACGTCGCTCCACCCCTGCACCTGCACGAGCGGCGAGTACTCGAACTGGCGCATCTCCGACGCCGTCTCCTGCAGCCCGCGCAGGAACTCCGCGACCGTGGTTCCGGCCGCGGCCCGAGCCCGCACCGGGAGGGTGTTGATGAAGTTGCCGACCATCCCCTCCACCCCCTCCAGCTCCGGCGGGCGCCCGGACACGGTGATCCCGAACACCACGTCCTCCTCGCCGGAGTAGCGCGCCAGGAGCAGCCCCCACGCGCCCTGCACCAGCGTGCCCAGGGTGAGCCCGAGCCGCCGCGCCGCCTCGTGGAGGGCCGCGGTGCGCTCCGCGCCGAAGCGGACCACGCACGCGTCCATCCCCTTCTCCTCCGTGGGGACGGGGCGGTCCACCCCCAGCGGCGTGGCGGCCTCGAAGCCCGCCAGCTCGCGCCGCCAGAACGCCTCGGCGGCGGCGAGGTCCTGCCGCTGCATCCAGGCGATGTAGTCGCGGTACGGGCGGGCCGCCGGGAGCCGCGCCGGCTCGCCCGTGCGGAACGACTCGTAGGCCGCCACCACGTCCGCGTACACCAGCCCCAGGCTCCAACCGTCCAGCAGCATGTGGTGGTGCGTCCACACCAGCCGGTGCTCCCGCTCGCCCGTGCGGAAGAGCGCAAGCCGCATCAGCGGCGGCTTCGCGGGGTCGAAGCCGCGCTCCCGGTCCGCCGCGAGGTAGGCTTCGTGGCGCGCCTCCCGCTCGTCGGCCGGGAGGCCGCGCCAGTCCTCGCGGTGGAGCGGCATGGGGACGCGGCGCCGGACCACCTGCAGCGGCTTGTCCACCTTCTCCCAGACGAAGGCCGCGCGCAGCGCCTGGTGCCGGTCCACCGTCGCCTGCCACGCCCGGGCGAAGGCTTCGACGTCGAGGTCGCCGCCGATCGTGAAGCCGAACTGCCCCAGGTACATCCCGCCGTCGGGCTCGTACAGCGTGTGAAAGAGCATCCCCTCCTGGGCGGGGGAGAGGGGATAGATGTCTTCGATCGGGTTCTTCTTGACCGGCTCTTTCGTCGCCACGCCGTGCTCCCTGGGTAGGTGATCTTGATCGGTGAATCGGTGAGGTGCGGGCGGACTACGCCCGCGTCCAGTCGGAGCTGAAGGAGTCGGCCATCCCCACGACCACCTTGCGCGCCCCGGTGAAGGGCGAGCGGGCGTGGGCCATGAGCATGTTGTCGAGCAGGAGGATGTCGCCCTGGTCCCAGGGGAAGACGATGGCGGCCGCGTCGTACGCCTCGCGGATGGCCCGCAGCGCGTCGTCGCCGATGGGCGAGCCGTCGCCGTAGTAGGTGTTGCGGGGCACGTTCTCCTCGCCGAACTCCTCCAGCAGCATCTCGCTCACGTCCTCGCCCAGGCTGGTGACGTGGAAGAGGTGCGCCTGGTTCATCCACACCTTCTCGCCGGTGACGGGGTGCGTCTCCACGCCCTGGCAGACCTGGCGGGTGCGCAGGTGGTCGTCGTCCACCCACTCGGCTTCGATCCCGGCGTCGCGGCAGAACGCGTCCACCTCTTCCCGGGTCTCCGCCTGGAAGACGTCCTGCCAGGGGAGGTCCATCCACGGGGTGTAGTTGCGCACGTACATCACGCCCTCCTTCTCGAAACGCTCGCGGACCGCCGGGTCCATGCGCTCGTAGACGACGCGGCTGTCGGCGATGGGTGTCTCCCCCCCGGTCTCCGCCACCACCAGGCTCAGGAAGCCGATCTTCATGGGCCAGCTGGCGGTGTACGACATCTCGGTGTGGAACGGGATCGTCTGGTCGGACGGGTACTCGGTGGAGGTGTAGATGCTCCCCTTCACCTGGGTCCGCGGCGACGAGCGGTAGGTGTACTGCAGCATCTCACTGGAGAGCGACTGCATGAAGCGCTGGAACTCGTCCACGTCGCTCATCCCGAAGCCCCGGAAGAGGATGCCCCCGGCCGAGGCGAGGGCGCCGTCGATGAACGCGCGGTTGGCGGCGGCCCACTCGGTCAGGCCGAGCCCGTCCGCGACGGGGCGGACGACCACCGGCGCGTCCGGGTACCCCGGCAGGCGTCCGGTCTCGATCCGGCCGTCGTGGGCGGCCTCCGCCGCGGAGGAGGCGGACGGGGTCGTGGCGGTGTTCTCGGTCATCTCGGGCTCCGGTCTGTGTGGGATGGAAGCGGGTTCGGATCGGCCGCGCGACTCACGCTTCCGCGGGGTCCAGGTCGAAATCCGGGTCGAAGTCCAGGTCGTCGAAGTCGATCTCGGACTCCAGCAGGGCCAGCGTCTCGGCGTCGATCCCGGCGAGGGGGAAGTCGGACGGGGTGTAGCCGCCCGCCTCCTCGGAGCGGCAGTGGGCGATCAGCAGACGCAGCCGGTCCAGGTACCGTTCCGCCAGGCGCTCGACAGTGGCGGGGTGGTGGAGGTTCTCGCTGAACGCCCACTCCACCTGGAGACGGCCTCCCTCGATGCGGGCGTTCAGGTCGATGAGGTGCTTGCGACGTCCGAGCGGGCTCACCAGCTCGCCGCCCGGCTCGTCGGCAAGGTCGAAGAGGGCGCGGTCGGAGAAGCTCTGGTCGAACTGTCCCAGGTAGTTGAAGCTCACCTCCGGGTCGGGGAGGGCGCGCAGCGCCTCCCGCACCGGCTTCTCGCCGCTCAGGTAGCGGAGCATCCCGTAGCCGATCCCCCGCCCGGGGACGGCGCGGAGCTGCTCCTTCACCCGCTTCAGCGACTCGCCCACCCCGCCGTCCCCACCCAGGTCGAGCAGGACCGGGTACACGGTGGTGAACCACCCCACCGTCCGCGAAAGGTCCACGTCGGGGAACAGGTCCTCGCGGCCGTGTCCCTCCAGGGTCACGAGAAGGCGCCGCTCGCCGGTCCAGGCGAACATCGTCTCCGCGAGGGCGGTGAGGAGCGCGTCGTTGATCTGCGTCCGGTAGGCCGCGGGGACCTCCCGGAGCAGCGCCTCCGTCTCCTCCTCGTCCAGCGAGACCGTCACCTCCCGCGCGGAGGCAAGGGTGTTCTCCCCGCCCGGGAGGTCCAGCGGGAGCGCCGGCACCTGCCGGCCGGGCGCCGCCCAGTGCTCCAGCTCGGCGCGGGTCGCCCCGGCCTGCGCGTGCTCGGTGAGCCGCCGCGCCCAGTGGCGGAACGAGGTGGTCTTCGGCGGGAGCGCCACGGCGTCGCCGCGGAGGGCCTGCTCGTAGGCGGACTGCAGGTCCTCCAGGAGCACGCGCCACGACACGCCGTCCACCGCCAGGTGGTGCACCGCGAAGAGCACCCGCTGCCCGCGGCGGCCGAGGTCGAAGAGAGCGACGCGCAGCAGCGGCCCGCGTTCCAGGTCCAGGCTGGCCTGCAGCTCCGTCGCGCGGCGGGCGAGCGCGCCCTCCACGTCCGGGGTGTCGTCGGCGAGGCGGATCCGCTCCACCGCCGGGACCTCGTCCGCGGCGGCGTTGGCCTGCGTCCACGTCCCCGCCTCGCGGCGGAAGCGGAGCCGCAGCGCGTCGTGGTGGCGGACCAGCGCGGCGACCGCCCGCTCCAGCGCCGCGGGGTCCAGGGGCTCGCGCGGGGTGAGCAGGAGCGACTGGTTCCAGTGGTGGGGCTCCGGCACGTCCTGCTCGAAGAACCAGTGCTGGATGGGGGTGAGCGGCGCCTCGCCGGTCACCTCTCCCTGCTCGGCCACCACGGTCCCGGTGCGCCCCGCCACCCGCGCCAGCCCGGCGACGGTCGGGTTCTCGAAGATCTGCCTGGGGGTGACCTCCAGCCCCGCCTGCCGGGCCCGGGTCACCACCTGGATGGAGAGGATGGAGTCGCCCCCGGACTCGAAGAAGTTGTCGTCCGCCCCCACCCGCTCCAGGCGCAGCACGTCCGCCCAGACGGCGGCCAGGGCCCGCTCCGCGTCGGTGCGGGGCGCCACGTACCCTTCCTCGGGGAGCGTGGCGGTCTCCGGCGCCGGCAGCGCCCTGCGGTCCAGCTTCCCGTGGTCGGTGAGCGGCAGGGAGTCCAGCACCACGAAGGCGGAGGGGACCATGTACTCGGGGATCCGCTCCTTCAGGGCGCCCCGGATCTCCGCGAGCGGCGCGTCCCCGCCGCGAGGCACCAGGTACGCCACCAGTCGCCGGTCGCCCGGCACGTCCTCGCGCACCACCACGGCGGCCTCGCGCACGCCCGGGGCGGCGGCCAGCGCGGCCTCGATCTCGCCCAGCTCGATGCGGAAGCCGCGGATCTTCACCTGCTGGTCCATCCGCCCCAGGTACTCCAGCTCCCCGTCCGCGCGACGGCGCGCCAGGTCGCCGCTCCGGTACAGGCGGGCCTCCGGGTCGTCCGAGAAGGGATCGCGGACGAAGCGCTCGGCCGTCAGCTCCGGACGGTTGAGGTAGCCCCGCGCCACGCCGGCCCCGCCCACGCAGATCTCGCCGGGAACTCCCACGGGCACCGGCTCGCCCGCGGCGTCCAACAGGTGCAGGGACAGGTCCGGGATCGCCTCGCCGATGGGGCTCCCCGCCCGGTCCAGGTCGGCGAGGGAGACGGGACGGTAGGTGACGTGGACGGTGGTCTCGGTGATCCCGTACATGTTCACCAGCCTCGGCCGCTCGTCCCCGTACCGCTCGAACCAGGGACGCAGCGACTGCGGGTCCAGCGCCTCCCCGCCGAAGACCACGGAGCGCAGCGAGAGCGCTTCCGCGCCCGCCGGGGCGTCAGCGTCCGCCTGGACGAGCTGGCGGAAGGCGGAGGGCGTCTGGTTCAGCACCGTCACCCGCTCGCGGGCCAGAAGCTCGCGGAACGCCTCCGGCGAGCGGCTGGTGAGGAAGGGCACCACCACGAGGCGCCCGCCGTACAGGAGCGCGCCCCAGATCTCCCACACCGAGAAGTCGAAGGCGTGGGAGTGGAAGAGCGTCCACACGTCCTCCGGCCCGAAGCCGAACCACGCGTCGGTGGCGCGGAAGAGCCTCACCACGTTCCGGTGCTCCACCAGCACGCCCTTGGGCTTCCCGGTGGACCCGGACGTGTAGATGACGTAGGCCAGCGACTCCGGCCCGGCTCCGCTCTCCAGCGGCTCCGCGGGCTCCCGCTCGACGGCGGCGCGGTCACGGTCGAGGCAGATCGTCTCCACCTCGTGCGCGGGCAGCTTCTCCAGGAGCGATTCCCGGGTGAGCAGCACCCGCACGCCGGAGTCTTCCAGCAGGAAGCCAAGACGGTCGGCCGGGTAGGCCGGGTCCATGGGGACGTACGCGCCGCCGGCCTTGAGAATGCCGAGCACCCCCACCACCAGCTCCGCGGAGCGGTCCACGAACAGCCCCACCCGCACCTCGGGGCCCACGCCGCGCGCACGGAGCGCGTGGGCGAGCCGGTCGGCGCGGCCATCCAGCTCGGCGTACGTCAGCGTCTCCGCGCCGAACGAGACGGCCACCGCGTCCGGCGTCCGCGCCGCACGCTCCGCGAAGATCCCGTGCAGCGTGGACTCCACGGGGAAGTCTGCCCGGGCCGCCGCCGCGGCGACGAGCCCTTCGCGCTCCGCCGCGCCCAGGAGGGGGAGCCGGGACAGCGGACGCTCCGCGTCGGCGACGATGCCTTCCAGGAGTGCGTCCAGCCGCGTGGCGATCCGCGCGACGGCGTCCGCGTCGAAGCGGCTCGCGTCGTACTTGAGCGACAGCAGCAGCTCCGCGCCGGGGAGCGCTACCAGGGTGAGCGGGAAGTTGTTCTGCTCGCGGGAGGAGATCCCGCGCACGGCGACGCCCCCGATCCCGTCCAGCACCTCGCCGAGCGGGTAGTTCTCGAACACCACGAGGCTGTCGAACATCGCCTGCCCGCGCGGCACCGCGCTCCACCCCTGCACCTGCGACAGCGGCGTGTGCTCGAAGTCGCGCATCCGCGCCTGCCGCTCCTGCAGCGCGCGCAGCCACCCCAGCGCGGGCGCCTGGGCGTCCACCCGCAGCCGCACGGGGAGCGTGTTGATGAACAGCCCCGCCATCTCCTCCACGCCCGGGAGGTCGGCCGGGCGCCCCGAGACGGTGGCGCCGAACACCACGTCCTCCTCGCCGGAGAAGCGGGACAGGAGGAGCCCCCACGCGCCCTGCACCACGGTGTTCACCGTCAGCCCGTGCCCGCGGGCGAAGGCGAGCAGGGCGGCGTGCCGCGCCTCGGGGAGGCGCAGGTCGTGAGCGGCGTACCGGGCGTCCGCGTCCGCCCCGGCGGGGCGGGCCTCCGGCAGCGGGGTGGCGGCGGCGAAGCCCGCCATCTCCGCCCTCCAGAACGCCTCCGCTTCGGCGCGGTCTCGTCCGCGGAGCCAGGCGACGTAGTCGCGGAACGGCCGGGTCTCCCCGCGACCGGGCGTCCGCCCGGCGGCGCGCGCCTCGTACGAGGCGGCCACGTCGCGGAAGACGATGGGAAGGCTCCACCCGTCCAGCACCATCTGGTGGAAGCTCCACACCGCCCGCCAGGACGACTCGCCGGTGCGGATCACCGCCACCCGCAGGAGCGGCGCGCGCGCCGGGTCGAAGCCGCGCTCCCGGTCCTCGCGGAGGAACGCCTCCAGCCGCGCCGACTGCTCGCCATCGGACAGCTCCGACCAGTCCAGCCGCTCCACCGGCACCGCGACGCCGCGGCGGACCACCTGGAGCGGCGTCTCCAGCCCCTCCCAGGCGAAGGAGGCGCCCAGCGCCGGGTGGCGCTCCGGCACGTCCTGCCAGGCCGCCGCAAAGGCGTCCAGGTCCAGCGCGCCCTCCAGCTCGAACCCGATCTGGCCCACGTAGGCCCCGGAGCCGTGCTGGTACAGCGTGTGGAAGAGCATCCCCTCCTGCATGGGAGACAGCGGGTACACGTCGGCCACGTCCCGCGCCGTGCCGACCAGGCGGTCCAGCGCCGCCTGGTCCAGCCCCGCGAGCGGGAAGTCCGAGGGCGTGCAGCCACCCGCTTCGTCGCGGCGGCAGTGCGCCACCAGCGCGCGCAGCTCGGCGGCGAACGCCTCCGCCAGCCCCTCGACGGTGGAGCGGCGGTGCCGCCCGCGCCCGTAGGTCCACGACAGCCGCAGCTCCCCACCGACCACCGCGCCTGCCACCGAGAAGAGGTGGCTCCGCTCCCCGCCGGGCGCGACCGAGGGCCCGGAGCCGGCGTCGGAGAGCCCGAAGCGCGCTTCGCCCGAGAGGCTCCCGTCGAACTGCCCCAGGTACTCGAAGCGGACCGGGGCGGCGGGGAGGGACGCGAGCGCGTCGCGCACCTCCGCGCGCGGGCTCAGCCAGCGCAGCGCGCCGTACCCGATCCCCCGCCCCGGCACCGCGCGAAGCTGCTCCTTCACCGCCTTCAGCGCCTCACCCTCGCCCGCCGCGCCCCGCAGGTCGAGGAGCACCGGGTACACCGTGGTGAACCAGCCCACCGTGCGCGTAAGGTCCACGTCCGCGAACAGCTCCTCGCGCCCGTGCCCTTCCAGGTCCACCAGCACCCGGCTCTCGCCCGTCCACCGTGACAGGGTACGCGCCAGCGCCGTCAGCAGCACGTCGTTCACCTGCGTGCGGTACGCCGCCGGCACCTCGTTCAGCAGCGCCCTCGTCTCCTCCGCGCCCAGCACCGCCGAGACCGTCTCCGCCGACTCTTCCGTGTCCGCTCCGTCCAGCTCCACGGGGAGCGCGGGCACGTCGCGCCGGGCGTCGTCCGTCCAGTACGGCAGCTCCGCGTCGAAGGCGCCCCCGGCCACGTGCGCCGTCAGCCGCTCCGCCCACTCCCGGAACGACGTCGTCTTCGCCGGCAGGGCGACCGCCGCACCGCGCTCGGCCTGCTCGCAGGCGGACTCCAGGTCCTCCAGCAGCACCCGCCACGACACCCCGTCCACCACCAGGTGGTGCGCCGCCAGCAGCAGCCGCTGCGCGCCCCCGCCCAGATCGAACAGCGCCGCCCGCAGCAGCGGCCCCGCCGACAGGTCCAGCCCCGCCTGCACCGCCCCGGCCCGCCGCTCCGCCTCCGCTTCCCGCGCCTCTTCGTTCAGCGCCGAGAGGTCCACGTGCTCCACCGGCACCGCGCCGCCCACGGGGGCATGCCGCTGTCTCCACTCGCCGTCGGCGTCCCGCTCGTAGCGCAGCCGCAGCGCGTCGTGGTGCGCCAGCAGCGCCCCCAGCGCACGCTCCAGAACCGCCGGCTCCAGTCGTCGCCGCACCTCCAGCAGTACCGGCATGTTCCAGTGGTGCGCGTCCGGCAGCTCCTGCGAGAAGAACCACCGCTGGATCGGTGTCAGCGGCGCCTCTCCCGCCACCGCTCCCTGCTCCGCGCGCACCGTCTCCGCGCTCCCGGCCACCCGCGCCAGCGCAGCCACCGTCGGGTGCTCGAACAGCTGCCGCGGCGTCACCTCCACCCCCGCCCTGCGGGCGCGGGAGACGACCTGGATGGAGAGGATGCTGTCGCCGCCCAGCTCGAAGAAGCCGTCGTGGACGCCCACGCGCTCCACCCCCAGGACCTCCGCCCACACCGTCGCCAGCGCGGCCTCCACCGGGGTGCGCGGCGCCTCGTACGGCGTGCCGGACTCCGGCCGCGCGCCGTCCGGCGCGGGGAGGGCCCGGTCGTCCACCTTGCCGTTGGGGGTCAGGGGGATCTCCGGCACCGACACGAAGACCGCGGGCACCATGTACTCGGGGAGCCGCGCCGCCAGGTGCTCCCGTAGCCCGGCGACCGGGACGCCGTCCCGGCCCTCCGCGGGGACCACGTACGCCACCAGCCGCTTCCGCCCCGGACCGTCCTCCCGCACCCGGACCACGGCCTCGCGCACGCCGCCGTGCTCCACCAGCGCGGCCTCGATCTCCGCCGGCTCGATCCGGTAGCCGCGGATCTTCACCTGGTGGTCGATGCGCCCCAGGAACTCCAGCGTCCCGTCCTCCAGCCAGCGCACGCGGTCGCCCGTCCGGTAGAGCCGCGCCCCGGGCTCCGCCGCCCGCGGGTGGGGGACGTAGCGCTCCGCCGTGAGGTCCGGCCGGCCGCGGTAGCCGCGCGCCAGCCCCTCGCCCCCCACGTACAGCTCGCCCACCACGCCCACCGGCACGGGGTGGAGCGCCCGGTCCAGGACCCACAGCTCCACGTTCGGGAGCGGCCGACCGATGGGGAGGTTGGTCCAGCGCGCCCCGTCGTCTCCCGCCTCCAGCCGCAGGGTGGTGCTGGTGACGGAGGTCTCCGTCAGCCCGAAGACGTGCACCAGCGGCGTGTCCAGCTCCGCCCAGGCGCGAAGCCGCTCCGGCAGCACCCGCTCGCCGCCCAGGATGACGAAGCGGAGGGACGCCGGGAGACGGGCGCCGTCCTGCGCCAGCTCGCGCACCCACTCGTGCCAGAACGCCGTCGGCAGCTCCACCCCGGTGACGCCCTGCGCCTCCAGCGTGCGCGTCAGCTCGACGGGGGAGCCCAGCAGCTCTCCCTCCGGGAAGACGACCGCGGCGCCCGCGAGCCAGGCGGGGAAGATCTCCTCCACCATCACGTCGAAGCTCGGCGACGCGAACTGGAGGATCCGGTCGGAGGTGCCCAGCCCCAGCTCCCGCGCCATGGCGTCGGCGTAGCACACCAGCGAGCGGTGCGCGATCATCGCCGCCTTCGGACGGCCCGTGGAGCCGGAGGTGTAGATGGCGTACGCCAGGCTCTCGGGGAGCGCGCCCGGCCCGACGGCGCCCGCCGCGAGTGCGGCGCCGTCCAGGTCGAGCTGGTCCAGGCAGACGACGCGCGCCTCCTGCGCGGGGAGCGCCCCCGTCAGCGCGGTCCGGGTGAGGACGACCGGCGCGCCGCTGTCCTCCAGGAGGAAGGCCAGCCGCTCGGGCGGGTACGCCGGGTCCAGCGGGACGAAGAAGCCGCCGGCCTCCAGCACCGCCAGGATGGAGACGGCCAGCTCGTTGGAGCGGCCGAGGAAGAGCCCCACCGGCACCTCCGGCCCGACCCCCAGGCCGCGGAGGTGCCCGGCGAGCGCGGCGGCGCGGGCACGGAGCCGCCGATAGGTCAGGCGCTCCTCGCCGCACACCGCGGCGACCGCATCCGGCCACGCCTCCGCGCGGGCGGCGATCAGCGCGTGGACGGTGACGTCCGCCGGATACGGCTCCGCCGCGCCGGTCCCCAGCGCCCTCACCTCCGCGCGCTCGCCGTCCGCCAGCACCGCGACCTCCGCCAGGCTCCGGGCGGGGTCCGCGACGAACGCCTCCAGCAACGTCCGCAGGTGGCCGAGGACGCGCCGGGCCGCCGCCTCCCCGAACCGGGCGCGGTCGAAGAGGAGTTCCAGCTCGATCCGGCCGGGGAGCGGCGAGACGTTCAGGGTGACGGGGAAGCTGGCGCCCTCGCGTCCCCACACGTCGCGGACGCGGAAGGCGCCCGGCCGCGCGTCGTCGGAGTCGACGGGGTAGTTCTGGAAGGAGACGAAGCTCTCGAACAGCGGCTCCCCCGCGGGGACGCCGCTCCAGCGCTGCACCTTCGCGAGCTGGACGTGCTCGTGCTCGCGCAGCTCCGCCTGCTCCCGCTGCACCTCGCGCAGCCAGCCGAGGACCGCGGACGCCGGCTCCACCCGCACCCGCACGGGGAGGGTGTTGACGAAGAGGCCCACCGTCTCGCCCGCGCCGGGGAGGTCTGCAGGACGGCCGGACACCGTGGTGCCGAACACCACGTCGTCCTCGCCGGAGTAGCGGGAGAGCAGGAGCGCCCACGCGCCCTGCACCAGCGTGTTCACCGTGAGCTGGTGGCGCCTCGCGAAGCCCTGCAGCGCCTCCACCGTCTCCGGCGGGAGGACCGCGCCGCACTCTGCGAAGCCGGCGCCCGCGGCGTCGCCGCGATCCAGCCCCAGCGGCGTGGCGGACTCGAACCCGGCCAGCCGGGCGCGCCAGAACGCCTCCACGCCGGCCGCGTCGCGCGCGGCGTGCCAGGCGACGTAGTCCCGGTACGAGGGGGCGGGCTCCAGGCGCGCCTCCCCGCCCCGGCGGTACGCCTCGTACAGCGCCAGCACGTCGCGGTACACCAGCGAAAGGCTCCACCCGTCCAGGACGAGGTGGTGGTGCGTCCACACCAGCCGGTGCTCGCGGTCGCCGGTGCGGAAGAGGGCCAGCCGCATCAGCGGCGGCCTCGCCGGGTCGAACCCGGCCGCCCGGTCTTCCTCCAGGAACTCCGCCATGCGCGCGTCGCGCTCCGCCGCGCCGAGGTGCCGCCAGTCCTCCCGCCGCACGGGAAGCTCCATGCGACGCCGCACCACCTGGAGCGGGGCGTCCAGCCCGTCCCAGGCGAACGCCGCCCGCAGCGCGCCGTGGCGCCGCAGCACGCCCTGCCACGCCCGCGCGAAGGCGTCCGCGTCCAGCTCGCCGTCGAGGGTGAAGCCGAGCTGCCCCAGGTACGCCTCCGGGCCCGCGTACAGCGCCTCGAAGAGCATCCCCTCCTGCATGGGGGAGAGGGGGAAGACGTCCTCCACGTCGCGCTCGCGCCCGAGGAGACGGTCCACCCCGGCCGCGTCCAGCCCCGCGAGCGGGAAGTCCGAGGGCGTGTACCCCCCCGCCTCCTCCGTCCGGCAGTGCGCCACCAGCCCCCGCAGCTCCGCCGCGAACGCCTCCGCCAGCCGCTCCACCGTCTCCCGCCGGTGCACGCCGCGGCCGTACGTCCAGCGCGCCGTCAGCTCGCCGCCCTGCACCAGGGCGTTCACGGTCAGCAGCCAGGCGCGCCGCCCCCGCGGGGACTGGACGGGCCCCGCGGAGCCCCGCCCCGGTCCGAAGCGCGACGCCTCCGAGACGGTGCCGTCCACCTGGCCCAGGTAGTTGAAGGCGATCTCCGCGGCGGGGAGGGAGGCGAGCGCGTCGCGCACCTCCGCGCGCGGGCTCAGCCACCGCAGCGCGCCGTACCCCACGCCCCGTCCCGGCACCCCGCGCAGCCGCTCCTTCACGCCCTTCAGCGCCTCGCCCACCCCCTGCCCCGCCTCCACCTCCAGCACCACCGGGTACACGCTCGTGAACCACCCCGCCGTCCGCGACAGGTCCACGTCCGCGAACAGCTCCTCGCGTCCGTGCCCCTCCAGGTCCACCCGCACCCGTCCCGCGCCGGTCCACCCCGCCACCGCCCGCGCGAGGGCCGTCAGCAGCGCGTCGTTCACCTGCGTCCGGTACACGGCCGGCACCTCCTGCAGCAGCGCCCGCGTCTCCTCCGCGCCCAGCGCCACCGTCACCTCACCCGCGTCCCCCTCCCGGTTCTCGCCGTCGATCTCCACCGGCAGCGCGGACACGTCGAGCCGCCCCGCCTCCGTCCAGTACGGCAGCTCCGCGTCGAAGGCGCCCCCGGCCACGTGCGTCGACAACCGCTCAGCCCACGCCCGGAACGACGTAGTCTTCGCCGGCAGGGAGACCGCCTCTCCGGCCTCCACCTGCGCGCACGCACGCTCCAGGTCTTCCAGCAGCACCCGCCAGGACACGCCGTCCACCACCAGGTGGTGCGCCGCCAGCAGCAGCCGCTGCGCGCCCCCGCCCAGCTCGAACAGCGCCGCCCGCAGCAGCGGCCCCGCGGCGAGGTCCAGCCCCGCCTGCACCACCCCGGCCCGCCGCTCCGCCTCCGCTTCCCGCGCCTCTTCGTCCAGCGCCGAGAGATCCACGTATTCCACCGGCACCGCGCCGCCCACCGGGGCGTGGCGCTGTCTCCAGGCTCCGTCCGCGTCCCGCTCGTAGCGCAGACGTAGCGCGTCGTGGTGCCCCAGCAGCGCCCCCAGCGCACGCTCCAGCACCGCCGGCTCCAGCCGACGACGCACCTCCAGCAGCACCGGCATGTTCCAGTGGTGCGCGTCCGGCAGCTCCTGCGCGAAGAACCACCGCTGGATCGGCGTCAGCGGCGCCTCTCCCTCCACCGCGCCCTGCTCCGCACGCACCGTCTCCGCGCTCCCCGCCACCCGCGCCAGCGCCGCCACCGTCGGATGCTCGAACAGCTGCCGCGGCGTCACCTCCACCCCGGCCGCGCGCGCCCTCGCCACCACCTGGATGGAGAGGATGCTGTCGCCGCCGATCTCGAAGAAGTTGTCGTGGACGCCCACCGGCCCCGAGCGCAGCACCTCCGCCCAGGCCGCGGCGAGGGCCGCCTCGACGGGGTTCGCGGGGGCCGCGTACCCGCCCTCCGCGCCACCCTCCGGCGGGGCCGGGAGCGCGCGGCGGTCCACCTTGCCGCTGGGGGTGAGCGGGAGGGCGTCCAGCGCCACGAACGCAGAAGGCACCATGTAGTCGGGAAGCCGCTCCGCCAGGTGCTCCCGCAGCCCGGCCACGGGAAGGCCGTCTCCGCCCTCCGCGGGGACCACGTACGCCGCCAGGCGCTTCCGCCCCGGCTGGTCCTCCCTCGCGACCACCACCGCCTCGCGCACCGCCGGGTGAAGGGCCAGCACGGCCTCGATCTCGCCCAGCTCGATGCGGAAGCCGCGCACCTTCACCTGCGTGTCGATGCGCCCCAGGTACTCCAGCGTCCCGTCCTCCAGCCAGCGGACCCGGTCGCCGGTGCGGTACAACCGCTCCCCGGACGCGGAGTCCGGGTCCGGGACGAAGCGCTCCGCCGTCGTCTCCGGACGGCCCAGGTAGCCGCGCGCCAGCTGCACGCCGCCCAGGCACAGCTCCCCGGGTACGCCCACCGGCACCGGCCCGAGGCCGGCGTCCAGCACCCGGCACCGCACGCCCGCGATGGGACGGCCGATCCCCGGCAGCCGTCCGCCCTCGCCGCCGGACGATACCTCCCCGGAGGTGGCGACCACGGTCCCCTCGGTGGGGCCGTAGTTGTTCACCAGCGCGAACGGGAGATCCGCGGCCGGACGGGAGCGCAACGCGTCGCCGCCCGTCAGGAGGTGGCGCAGCGGCGTCTCCCGCGGCCACTCCAGCCCCAGCAGCGCCTCCGCCAGCGGCGTGGGCGCAAAGGCCACGGTGATCCCACGCTCCAGCAGGAAGTCGCGGAGCGCTTCCGGCGAGCCGCGCACCTCCTCGTCGTCCACGAGGTGGAGCGTGGCCCCGGCGGCGAGGTACGGCCACACCTCCCATACCGAGGCGTCGAAGCCCAGCCCCGCGAGCTGCGTCGCCCGGTCGGCGGCGGTGACCCCGAACGCCTCCTCGTGCCAGCGGACGAGGTTGAGGAGCCCACGGTGGGTCACCTCCACGCCCTTGGGCGTGCCGGTGGACCCGGAGGTGTAGATGACGTACGCCAGGTTGTCCGGCGCGGTCGAGGCCGGCTCCAGAGCGGCGTCGGTGGAGGCGTCCGGGAGCGCGTCCACGAGGACCCGCGCTCCTGAGAACCCGGCGAACCGCTCCGTGAGTGCCCCGCGGGTGATCAGCGCCACTGCCCCGGCGTCCGCCAGGACGAAGGCGGCCCGCTCGCGCGGGGTGGCGGGGTCGATGGGGAGGTAGGCGCCGCCCGCGCGGAGCACCGCCAGGATCGCCACCACCATCTCCGGGCTCCGCTCCAGGCAGACGCCCACGCGTGCGTCGGGCCCCACGCCCAGGCCACGCAGGTGACGGGCGAGACGGTCGGCCCGCGCGCCCAGCTCGCCGTACGAGAGGACTTCGGACCCGCACGCGACGGCGGGCGCCTCCGGCGTCTCCCGGATCCACGCTTCCACCCGCGCGTGGACGCACCCGTCCCCGGGGTGCGCCTGCGACTCGCCGCTCCAGGCGGCGAGCTGTGCCTGCTCCTCCTCGCCCAGCAGGAGCGCGGCGGAGAGCGGGGCGAGGGGATCCGCCGCCACGCGCTCCAGCAGCGCGGAGTAGTGCCGCGCCATCCGCCCGGCGGTGGAGGCGTCGAACAGGTCCGCGCGGTAGGTGACCACGCCGCGGAGCGCCCCCGCCTCCTCCCGCACCTCCAGGTGGAGGTCGAAGGCGGAGAGGCCGGTGTGCGTCTCCAGGACCTCGCACTCCACCTCGCCCAGCTCCGGTCCCTCCCCCGCCCCGTCCACGAAGGTGAACATGGCCTGCGCGAGCGGGGCGTGCGCCAGGGTGCGCTCCACTCCCAGCTCGTCCACCAGGCGCTCGAAGGGGAGGTCCTGGTGCGCGTACGCCTCAAGCACGCCTTCGCGCACCCGGCCCAGCAGCTCCGCGAACGAGGGGTCGCCGGACACGTCGGTCCGCACCGGGAGCGTGTTGACGAAGAACCCGATCAGCCCCTCCAGCTCCGGCCGGCGACGGCCGGCCACCGGGGTGCCGGCGAGCACGTCGTCCTCCCCGGAGTAGAGCGAGAGGAGCCCCTGGAAGGCCGCGAGCAGCGCCATGAACGGCGTCGCCCCCTCGCGCCGGGCCAGCGCCCGCACCCCCGCCGCCGTCTCCGCGGAGAGGGCGAACTCGCACCGGCCCCCGGCCGTCCCCGCCACGGCCGGGCGGGGGCGGTCCGTGGGAAGCTCCAGGAGCGGCGGCGCGCCGGCCAGGCGCCCGCGCCAGTAGCCCGTCTGCCGCTCCAGCGTCTCGCCGGCCAGCCAGGCGCGCTGCCAGGCGGCATAGTCCGCGTACTGCACCGGGAGCGGCGTCAGCGGCGACGCCTCCCCGCGAGAGAAAGCGCCGTACAGCGCGGAGACCTCGCGCACCAGCACACCCAGCGACCAGCCGTCGCTCACGACGTGGTGCATGGTGAAGAGAAGCACGTGCTCCTCGGCGTCCAGCCGGAGCAGCGTGGCGCGCAGGAGCGGCCCGCGCGCCAGGTCGAACGGGCGCGCCGCCTCCTCGGCCGCAAGCGCCCGGACCCACGCCTCCCGCCCCGCGGGGCCGTCCCCGCCCGGCTCCACCACCGCCACGCGGACCGGCGCGACGTCGCGGACCACCGGGACCGCGCGCCCCTCCACCGTGGAGAAGACCGTCCGCAGCACCTCGTGTCGGCGGACCACCTCGTCCAGGCTCCGCTCCAGGGCGGCGACGTCCAGCGCGCCCCGCAGCCGCAGCGCGGCCGGGACGTTGTAGGCTGCGCTCCCCGGCTGGAGCTGGTCCAGGAACCACAGACGCTGCTGCGCGAACGAGAGCGCCGGCTCCGCCGCTCGCCCGGCCGGGAGGACCGGCGGCAGGGCCGGGGCGTCCGCGCCCGCGCCGATCCGCTCCGCCAGCGCCTCCACCGTGGGCGCCTCGAAGAGCGTCCGCAGGGGCAGCTCGGCCCCGAGCGCGTCGCGCACCCGGGAGATCACCTGCGTCGCCAGCAGGGAGTGGCCGCCCAGCTCGAAGAACGAGTCGGCCGCGCCCACCCGCTCCACGCCGAGCACGTCCGCCCAGATCCCGGCCACGATCTCCTCTTCCGGCGTGCGCGGCGCGACGAACCCGCCCGCACCGGACGCGGCCGGCGGGGCAGGAAGCGCCGCGCGGTCCGTCTTCCCGCTGGGGGTGAGCGGAAGGGCGTCCAGCGCCACGAACGCCGAGGGCACCATGTACTCCGGGAGGCTCGCCCGCAGGTGCTCCCGCAGCGCCCCGGGCTCCGCTCCGGCGCCGGTGAAGTACGCCACGATGCGGAGGTCGCCCGGCGTGTCCTCGCGCACCACCGCCACCACCTCGTCCACCGCGGGGTGCCGCGCCAGCACCGCCTCGATCTCGCCCAGCTCGATCCGGAAGCCGCGCACCTTCACCTGGTGGTCCACCCGGCCCAGGTACTCCAGCTCGCCCTCGGCCCTCCAGCGCGCGCGGTCGCCGGTGCGGTACATCCGCTCGCCGCCGGCCGTGGAGAACGGGTCCGGGAGGAAGCGGTCCGCCGTCAGCTCCGGGCGGCCCAGGTAGCCGCGGGCCAGCCCCTCGCCGGCCAGGTACAGCTCGCCGGGGACGCCGATGGGGACGGGGTTGAGGCGCGCATCCAGGAGGTGCGCGCGGGTGTTGGCGACGGCGCGCCCGATGGAGGGCGCCCGCGGGTCGCCGCGCCGGACCAGCGCGAAGGTGGAGTAGGTAGTGTCTTCCGAGGGGCCGTACAGGTCCCACAGCTCGCGGACGTGGCCCAGGGCGTAGATGGCGTCGGCCAGGGGGCGCGGAAGCGGCTCGCCGGCCAGGTTCACCACCCGCACCGACTCCGGGAACCCGCCCGTCCGCACCAGCTCCGCCGCGGCCGAGGGGACCGTGTTGACCAGCGTCACGCGGTCGCGGGCCGGGATCGTCGGGAGAGCGAGTGCGTTCTCCGCCAGCACCACCGTGGTCCCCACCGCGAGCGGGAGGAACAGCTCGAAGACGGAGAGGTCGAAGCAGACGGAGGTGGAGGCCAGCACGCCCGCCAGCGCCTCCTCGTCGAACACCTCGCGCGCCCAGTGGAGGAAGGCCACCGAGCTGCGGTGCTCCACCACCACGCCCTTGGGGCGCCCGGTGGAGCCGGAGGTGTAGATGAGGTACGCGGGGTTCTCCGGCGTCACCCCGGAGTCGCCGATCGGACCGCCCGGGTCCGCGGGAAGCGCCTCTTCCACGTGGACCACGGCGCCGCCGTACGGGCCCACCACACCGCGGAGGCTCCCACGGGTGAGGAGCACCGGGGCGCCCGCGTCCTCCAGCATGAAGGCCAGCCGCTCGCGCGGGTACGCGGGGTCCAGCGGCACGTACGCGCCCCCCGCCTTGAGCACGGCCAGGATCCCCACCAGCAGCTCCGTGGTGCGGTCCAGGCACACCCCCACCGGCACCTCCGGCCCCACGCCGAGGCCGCGCAGGTGCCGGGCGAGCCGGTCGGCCCGCGCGTCGAGGGCGGCGTAGGTCGTCTCCTCCTCGCCGAAGACCAGCGCCACCGCCTCGGGCGTGCGCCGGGCCTGCGCCTCGAAGAGGGAGTGGAGGCAGTCGCCCCGCGGGTGCGGGCGCGCCGTGTCGTTCCAGGCGGCGAGCTGCGCCCGCTCCGCCTCGTCGAGGAGGGCCGCGTCGGCGAGCGGGGCGCGGGGGTGGGACGCGCCGTGCGCCATGAGCGCGGCGAAGTGCCGCGCGAAGCGCTCCACCGTGGCTGCGTCGAAGAGCGCCGTGCGGTACCACACCACCCCGGAGAGCCCCGCCTCCCCTTCCACCACCTCCAGGTGGAGGTCGAACTTGGCCGCGCCGCTCCCCGTGGCGACCGGCTCCACCTCCACGCCGCCCAGGCGCAGCTCCCCGCCCGGCGGCACCGCGAGCGAGAACATGACCTGGAAGAGCGGCGAGTGGCCCAGGCTGCGCTCCACCCCCAGCGCCTCCACCAGCCGCTCGAAGGGCACGTCCTGGTGCGCGTGCGCCTCCAGCACCGCGCCGCGCACGCGCCCGGCCAGCTCCGCGAAGGAGGGGGTCCCGGAGAGGTCGCCGCGGATCACCAGCGTGTTCACGAAGAAGCCGATCAGCCCCTCCACCTCCGTGCGCATGCGCCCCGCCACCGGCGTCCCCACCGGCACGTCGTCCTGGCCGGCGTACCGGGAGAGGAGCGCCTGGTACGCCGCGAGGAGCCCCATGAACGTCGTGACGCCCTCGCGCCGGGCGAGCGCGCGCAGCGCCGTCGCCACGGGGGCCGGCACCTCGAAGCGCACCTCCGCCCCCGCGCTCCCCGCCGAGGCGGTGCGGGGCCGGTCGGTGGGAAGCTCCAGGAGCGCGGGGGCGCCGCGCAGCCGCTCCCGCCAGTAGTCGAGCTGCTCCTCCAGCACGCCGCCGGAGAGCCGGGCGCGCTGCCAGGCCGCGAAGTCCGCGTACTGCACCGGCAGCTCCGGGAGTGGCGACTCCCGCCCCTCGCTGAATGCCGCGTAGAGGGTGCTCACCTCGCGCACCAGCACGCCCATGCTCCACCCGTCGCTGACGACGTGGTGGACGGTGAAGAGCACCACGTGCTCCTCGGCGCCCAGACGGACGAGCGTGCAGCGGACGAGCGGGCCGGCCGCCAGGTCGAAGGGGCGCGCCGCCTCCTCCGCCGCCAGCGCGCGGACGCGCTCCTCCCGCTCCGCGCGGCCCGCGGCGGACAGGTCCACCCGCGCCAGCCGGAAGGGCTCCGGGGCGCGGATCACCTGCACCGGCCGGCCGCCCTCGGCCGGGAACACCGTGCGCAGCGCCTCGTGCCGCCGCACGACCTCGCCCACGGCCTTCTCCAGCGCCCCGGCGTCCAGGGCGCCGCGCAGCCGCAGCGCGGCCGGGATGTTGTAGGCGGCGCTCCCCGGCTCCAGGCGGTCCAGGAACCACAGGCGCTGCTGCGCGAAGGAGAGCGCCAGCTCCCCGTCCCGCGCCACCGGGACGACGGGAGAACTCTCGGCCCCGCCCGAGGCGCCCTCGGCCCGCCGCGCCAGCTCGGCCACGGACGGGGCCTCGAAGAGCACCCGCAGCGGCAGCTCGACGCCCAGCGCGTCGCGCACCCGGGCGACCACCTGCGTCGCCAGGAGCGAGTCGCCCCCCAGCTCGAAGAACGAATCGCTCGTCCCCACCCGCTCCACGCGCAGCACGTCCGCCCAGATGGCCGCCAGCACCTCCTCGGCCGGGGTGCGCGGCGCCACGTAGCCGTCCGCCCCGGCCGCCGTGTCCGGGGCCGGGAGCGCGGCGCGGTCCAGCTTCCCCGCGGGGGTGAGCGGGAGGGCGTCCAGCGCCACGAACGCCGAGGGGACCATGTACTCCGGGAGGCTCGCCCGCAGGTGCTCCCGCAGCGACTTCGGCTCGGCGCCGGGCCCGGCCACGTAAGCCACCAGGCGCCGGTCGCCCGCCACGTCCTCGCGCACCACCACCGCCGCCTCGCGCACCGCGGGGTGCCGCGCCAGCGCCGTCTCCACCTCGCCCGGCTCCACGCGGAAGCCGCGCACCTTCACCTGGTGGTCCACTCGCCCGGCGAACTCCAGCGCCCCGTCCGCGAGGTGGCGCGCCCGGTCGCCGGTGCGGTACAGGCGCGCGCCCGGCTCGCCGGAGAAGGGATCCGGGACGAAGCGCTCCGCCGTGAGGTCCGGGCGGCGCAGGTACCCGCGCGCCACTCCGGTTCCGCCCAGGTACAGCTCCCCCGCCGTCCCGGCCGGGCCGGGCTCCATCCCGCGGTCGAGCACGTACGCGCGCACCGCGCGGATCGCCCGGCCGATGGGCACCTCGCGCCCGGGGGTCCCGTCGGCGCCTCCCACCTCGTGGCGCGTGGCGACCACCGTGGCCTCGGTGGGTCCGTAGGTGTTCACCAGGCGCACCCGGGCGGGAACCCGCTCGCGCCAGGCGGCTACCCGCTCCGGGAGCGCCGCCTCGCCGCCGATCACCACCAGCCGCACGCACTCCGGCAGCTCCGCCGCCCCGTCGCGGAGGCCCAGGACGATCTGGTGCCAGTACGCGGTGGGGAGGTCGAGGACGGTGATCCCCTCCTCCCGGCAGAACGCCAGGAAGCCGGCCGCCGTGCCGACCGCGCCCTCCGGGCGCAGCACCAGCGCCGCGCCCCGGGCCAGCGCCGGGAAGACCTCTTCCACGCTGGCGTCGAAGCTCATGGACGCGAACTGGAGGACCCGGTCGCCCGCGCCGATCCCGTACGCCTCCGCCGCCGAGGCGGTGTGGTTGGCGAGCCCGGCGTGGCGCGCCACCGTCCCCTTGGGGGTCCCGGTGGAGCCGGAGGTGTAGATCAGGTACGCCGCGCCCTCGCCGTCCACGCGCACCTCGGGCGGCGTGTCCGGGCAGGCGGCGACGGCCTCCGCGTCCGCGTCGAGGCGCACCACCGCGCGGGCGGCCGTCTCCAGCGCCGGGGCCTCGCCACGGCGCGTCACGAGCACCTTCGCGCCGGAGTCCTCCAGCATGTAGGCGAGGCGGTCCGCCGGGTATGCGGGGTCGAGCGGGAGGTACGCGCCCCCCGCCTTGAGGATGCCGAGCATCCCCACCACCATCTCCGGCGAGCGCTCCAGGCAGAGCCCCACCACCGTCTCCGGCCCCACTCCGCGGTCGCGGAGGTGGTGCGCCAGGCGGTTCGCGCGGCGCTCCAGCTCGCCGTAGCCCATCCGGCCGCCTTCCCACGCCAGCGCGACCGCTCCGGGTTCGGCCGCCGCCCGCGCCTCAAACAACCGGTGCGCCGGGACCCCGGCGGGGTCGCCCGGGTCGCCCGCGGGCCAGAGGGTGACGAGGCGGTCACGCTCCGCCGCGGACACCGCCGGGAGGAGAGAGATGCGCGTTTCCGGCACCGCGGCCACGGCGTCCAGGAGGGCGCGGAAGCCGGCCGCGATCCGCTCCACCGTGGAGGCGTCGAACCGCTCCGTGTCGTACTGGAAGCGGGCCCGCAGGCCGCCCCCGGACTCGCCTACCCACAGGGCGAGGTCGCAGACGGAGGTGCGCTCCTCCAGCGGCAGCGCCTCCAGCGCCAGCCCGCCGCGCTCGAAGTGGGCGCCCTCCTCGCCCAGCATGATCCCCGCGATCCCCGCCTCCTCCATCCGGTGAGGGCGGTTGTAGACGAACATCGCCTGGAAGGGCGGCCCCCCGGCCGCGCCGTGCCCCAGCAGCCCTGCGACCCGGTGGAGCGGGTAGTCCTGGTGGTCCAGCGCCTCCGCCACCGTCGCCCGCGTGCGCTCCAGGAGCCCGGCGAAGGTGGGGTCTCCCGAGAGGTCCCCGCGGAGGATCACCGGGTTCATGAAGTACCCCACCGTCTCCTCGAACTCGGGCCGGGCGCGCCCGGATGCCGGCGAGGCCACCGGAACGTCGTCCTGCCCGCACCAGCGGGCCAGGAGCGCCTGGAAGGCGGCGAGGAACACCCCGTACGTCGTCGCCCCATTCTCCGCCGCGACCTCGCGGAGCGCGCGTACGAGCGGCGCGTCCAGCTCGAAGTCGAGCGCGGCGCCCGCCCGGCGGGAGGCCGCCGGGCGCGGACGGTCTGCGGGGAGCGCCAGCGGGGGGAGCCCGGCCAGCCGCTTCCGCCAGAAGGCGGCGAGCCGCTCGCCCTCCGCTCCGGCCAGCATCTCCGCCTGCCAGCGGGCGAAGTCGGCGTACTCCGCCCCCGCGGACGGCAGCTCCGCCGTAGCGCCTCCGGTCTCACGCCCGTAGAGCGCGGCCAGGTCGCGGAGCAGCAGGACGTTGGACCAGAAGTCCGTGGCCGCGTGGTGGAGCACGAGGAGGAGCACCGCGTCGTCCCCACCCCGCCGGTAGAGCGCGGCCCGGAGGAGTTCGCCGGACTCCAGGTCGAAGGGACGGTGCGCCTCCGCGGAGAGCCGGTCGTGGAGCGCGCCGTCGTCCCACCCGGAAGCGTCCTCCACTCGGAAGGCGGCCGGGACCTCCAGCGGCGCCTGCACCGGCACCCCGTCGCGGACCACGAACGCGGTGCGGAGCGCGGCGTGCCGCACGACGAGCGCCTGGAGGGCGCGGCCGAGCGCCGCGTCGTCCACGGGCGCCCGGAGGCGCATCGCCGCGAACACGTTGGAGGAGGCGTCCGCGGGGTCGAGGCGGTGAAGGAACCAGAGCGCGCGCTGCCCCTCCGAGAGGGGCGCCGGCCCGGCCTCGTGCGTTTCCGCGCCGCCGGCCGCCGGGTCCTCCGCGGCCGGCGCGAGCCGCGCCAGGAGCGACGCCGCCAGCTCCCGCAGGGTGGGACCGGCGAAGAGGGAGGAGAGCGGGAGCCCCACGCCCAGGTCGCGCTCCACCGCGTTGCGAAGCTCCACCGCCACCAGCGAGTCCAGCCCCAGGCGGGTGACGGGGCGGTCGAGGTCCAGCCTCTCCGGGGAGACGCGCAGCACCGCCCCCAGCCGGTCTGCCAGGAACGCCTCCAGCGCCGCGGCCCGTTCCGCGGGCGCGGCGACGAGGACCCTCGGCGCCCCGATGGCCGCGGCAGCGGACTCGCTCGCGAGGGGCTGCCCCCCCGGGCCGTCCGATCCGCCCGCGGCGGGAACCCGGAGGGTGCCGGCGGCGTGGAGCGTCCACCCGGCCACGTCCCCCGCCCTCCCGAACACCCGGACGCGCACGCGCTCGCCGCCCTCCCGCTCCAGCACGACCTGCAGGCGAAGCGGTCCCCTCCCCATCGGCGCCAGGGCCTCCAGCTCCGTCGGGAACCGGGGACCGCCCCCGAACGCCTCTCCGGCCGCCACCGCAACGGCGGCGCGGAACGGGTCGCCGCCCGCGGCGGGAGCGCTCCCCGCGAGGCGGAGCAGCGAATCCGGGCTCCCCACCCACTCCCAGACGTGGGTCCCGGGGAGGTGGGCGGGCGCGGTCACCGTCCCCTGGGCCGGCGCCGTGGAGGCCGTCCGCCATGCGTCCGCCGCGGGCTCCAGCCAGTACCGCTCCCGCTCCCACGGGTAACCGGGGAGCGTCACCACCCGCCCGCCCTCGGGGTGGAGCGCGTCCCAGTCCACCTCCGCGCCGCGCGCGTAAAGCGCCCCCAGGGCGCCCAGCACCGTCTCGCGGTCGTCCTCGTCCCGGCGGAGAGAGGCCAGCACGGCGCCCGGGACGCCCGCGGACCGCAGGCACCGGGTCACCGCCCCGCCGAGCACCGCGTGCGGGCCCACCTCCACGAAGGCGTCGAAGCCGTCCCGCAGGAGGGATTCCACGGCCGGCGCGAGCCGCACCGCGTCGCGGACGTTGCGGGCCCAGTAGGCCGGCGTCAGCTCCGCACCGCCCACGTCCCCGCCCGTCACCGTGGAGACCATGCGGACCGCCGCGTCGCGCGGGGAGATCCCCTCGACCTCGCGCGCCAGCGCCTCCGCGAAGGGCTCCATCTGCGGCGAATGGAAGGCGTAGTCCACGCCCAGCCGCCGCACGAACACGCCCTTCGCCTCCAGCTCCGCGAGCACCCCCTCCAGCGCCTCCGCGTCGCCGGAGAGCGTGGTGGTGTCCGGGCTGTTCACCGCGGCCACCGAGAGCCGGTCGCCCAGCGGCGCGACGACGGCCCGCGCGTCACCCTCGGAGAGCCCCACGGCGGCCATGGTGCCGCCCCCGGTGGCGTCCTGCATCAGCCGGCCGCGGTGGTGGATCACCCGAACCGCGTCCTCCAGCGAGAGCGCTCCGGCCACGTGCGCCGCCGCCACCTCGCCCACGCTGTGGCCCACCACGGCGTCCGGGCGCACCCCGCGCGAGGCCCACAGCTCCGCCAGCGCCACCTGCACCGCGAAGATCGCCGGCTGCGCCACCTCCGTCTCGTCCAGGCGCGCCCCGGGCCCTCCGTCCGCCTCCAGCGCCTCCCGCACCGACCACCCCGCGAGGGGCCGGAAGATCGCGTCGACGCGATCCAACGCCGCGCGGAAGACGGGCTCGCCCGCCAGCAGCCCGCGCGCCATCCCCCGCCACTGGGAGCCCTGCCCCGAGAAGACGAACGCCACCTTCGGGGCGCCGCCCGGCGCCACGCGCCCCGAGGAGACCCCCGCCGGGGCCTCGCCGGCCAGGAAGGCGTCCGCCCGCTCCGCCAGCCGCTCCACGGAGTCGCCCGCCAGCGCCAGGCGGTGTTCGTGGTGGGCGCGGCGCCGCGCGGCCGTGTACGCCACGTCGGCGAGCGACGCCCCCCCCGCCCCGCCCCGGAGGAAGTCCCGGTACGTTCGTGCGAGCCGCTCCAGCGCCTCCGGCGAGCGCGCGGAGAGCGGAAGGAGCACCGCCCCCGCGCCGTCCGACCCCGCCTCCGCGAAAGGTGGCGCCTCGCCCAGCACCACGTGCGCGTTGGTGCCGCCGAAGCCGAAGGAGCTTACCCCCGCCAGCCCGGTTCCCGGCTCCGCCGGCCAGTCGCCCGCAGCGGTCTGCACCCGCAGCGGGAGCCGCTCGAACGGGATCTCCGGGTTGGGCGAATCGAAGTGGAGGGACGCCGGGACGCGGCGGTGATGGAGGGAGAGCGCCACCTTGATGGCGCCCGCGATCCCCGCCGCGGCCTCCAGGTGGCCGATGTTGCTCTTCACCGATCCCAGGAGGCACGCGCTCCCTTCCGCACGCCCCTCGGCCAGGACCGCGCCCAGCGCGCCCGCCTCGATGGGATCGCCCAGCGGCGTCCCCGTCCCGTGCGCTTCCACGTACTGCACGTCGCCGGGAGACACCTCCGCGCTCCGGTACGCCGCGCGGAGCACCTCCTCCTGCGCGCCCCGGTTCGGGGCCGTGAGCCCGTTGCTGCGGCCGTCCTGGTTCACCGCGCTCCCGCGGATCACCGCGTACACGCGGTCGCCGTCCTCCAGGGCGCGGGAGAGCGGCTTGAGCACCACCATCCCCGCTCCCTCGCCGCGCACGTAGCCGTCGGCGCTCGCGTCGAAGGCCCGGCAGCGCCCGGAGGGCGACATGAAGCCGGCCTTGGTGAAGTTGACGGTGATCCCGGGCGAGATCAGGGCGTTCACCCCGCCGACGAGGGCCGCGCCGCACTCCCCGGAGCGGAGGCTCGCGCACGCCATGTGGAGCGCCACGAGCGACGAGGAGCACGCCGTGTCCACCGCGACGCTGGGACCGCGCAGGTCCAGCACGTAGGAGAGGCGGTTCGCGGCGATGGAGAGGGCGCCCCCCGTGCCCGCGTACGCGTCGCTGAGCGCCGGGTCCGAGAACTGGAGCTGCCCGTAGTCGCTCGTGGAGATGCCGACGAACACCCCGGTGCGCGAGCCGGCCAGCCCCTCCGGGTCCTGCCCCGCGTCCTCCAGCGCCTCCCACGCCACCTCCAGGAGGAGCCGCTGCTGCGGGTCCATCCGCTCCGCCTCGCGCCGGGAGATGGAGAAGAACCCGGCGTCGAAGCGGTCGATCCCGGAGAGGAAGCCGCCCCGGCGGGTGCTCATCTTCCCCGGCGCGGAGGGGTCGGGGTCGTACAGCGCGTCCACGTCCCAGCGCCCCGCCGGCACCTCGCCGACCGCGTCCGCGCCCTCCGCCAGCAGGCGCCAGAACGCCTCCGGCGAGTCGGCGCCCGGGAAGCGGCACCCGATCCCCACGATGGCGACGGGCTCGGCGGCGCCGCCCCTCGTGTCGTGCCCCTCCTCCGCGCGCGACGGGGCCTCGCCGGAGAGGAAGCGCGCCAGCCGCCCCGGGGTGGGGTGGTCGTACAGCAGCGTGGGCGGGAGGGAGCGGCCCAGCCACTCCTCCAGCTCGCCCGAGAGGGCCACCGCGCCCACCGAGTCCAGCCCGTAGCGCGCGAACGGGGCGCGCCGGTCCACCTCGCGCGGGTCGATCCCGGCGCGCTCCGCCACCCGCGACACCAGCCACGCCTCGATCTCCCGCGTCCGCGGGCGGGCGTCGGCCGGGTCCGCGGACGCGCCGCCGGGGGCGGCCGGGGCGGACCGCTCCCCCTCCGTCCACCGGTGCACCACCTCCAGCGTCCCTTCCTGGAGGGCGGCGCGGCAGGCGCGGCGCTGGATCTTCCCGCTGGTGGTCTTGGTGATCGCCCCCGTGCGGAGAAGGACCACGGAGTGCACGCTCAGCTCGTGGTCCTCCAGCACCGCGCGGCGCACCGCGGCGGCCATCCCCTCCAGGTCTCCGCCGAGGTGGCGGCGCTCCACCTCGCACGCCACCACCACCCGCTCCTCGCCGTCCGTCTCCAGGGAGAACGCCGCGCTGCACCCCGGCCGCAGCCCCGGGTGGCTCCGCTCCGCGCTCAGCTCCAGGTCCTGCGGGTAGTGGTTCCGCCCGCGGACGATGACCACGTCCTTGGCGCGCCCCGTGACGAAAAGCTCATCCCCGTGCAGGAAGCCCAGGTCGCCCGTGCGCAGGAAGGGGCCCTCGCCGTCCGGGAGCCGGGCGCCGAAGGTCTCCGCGGTCTCCACCGGGCGCTCCCAGTAGCCGCCCGCCACGCTCGGCCCGGCCACCCAGACCTCACCCACCCGGTCCGGCGGGCACTCCGCCCCGGTGGCAGGATCGACGATGGCGACGCGCTGGTCGCCCAGCACCCGCCCGCATCCCACCAGCGCGCGCGACGGGCTCTCCCCGGCGCCCGGCGCGATCCGGTCCGCCTCCAGCGCCGCGACGTCGAAGTCCGCCACGAGGTGCGGCCCCGGCCCCCCCGCGCGCCCGGAGGAGACGACCAGCGTCCCCTCGGCCAGCCCGTATCCCGGGCGGATCGCGTCCCGGCGAAGGCCGTGCGGCGCGAACGCCTGGTAGAAGCGCTCCAGGGTGTCCGCGCGCACCGGCTCGGCGCCGTTGAACGCCGCCCTCCAGCGGGAGAGGTCGAGCGTGGCGCGCTGCTCCGGCGTGGTGCGCGTCACCGCCAGCTCGTAGGCGAAGTTGGGTCCGCCGGAGAGCGTGGCGCCGTAGCGCGACACCGCCTCCAGCCAGCGGAAGGGGCGCTGCAGGAAGGCCGCCGGGGACATGAGGTGGCAGGGCGCGCCAAGGTGGAGCGCCTCCAGCACCGTCCCGATCAGCCCCATGTCGTGGAAGAGGGGGAGCCAGCTCACGATCGCCGAGTCCGGACCCTGATCCCAGCCGATCCGGAGCAGCTCGGTGTTGTGGAGGAGGTTCCCGTGGCTGACCATCACCCCCTTGGGCGAGGCCGTCGATCCGGAGGTGTACTGCAGGAATGCCAGGTCGTCGCGCCCGGCGCCGGGGTCCGTCCAGCCGGAGGCGAACGCCGGGTCCGGCGCGTCCGTGACCAGCCAGCGGAAGCCGGCCGTCCCCTCGCCCTCGGCCTCGAACCACTCGCGCACCCCGTCCAGCACCGCCGCGGTGGTCGCCACCACGCGGGGCCGCGCGTCGTCGAGGATGGCCCGGATGCGGGGCATGTTGCGCACCGTCCGCGGCGGGTACGCCGGGATCGCGACCGCGCCCGCGTACAGGCACCCGAAGAACGCCGCCACGAAGTCCAGCCCCTGGGGGTAGAGGAGGAGAACCCGCTCCGCCTCCGCCCCGGCCTCGCGCAGGATCCCCGCGATGCTGCGCGCCTCCCGGTCCAGCTCCGCCCAGGTGAGACGCCCCGACTCCGTCTCCCCGTCGGCGAGGAAGGCGTAGGCGAGGCGATCCGGGAGTTCTGCGGCGCGGAGGCGGAGGAGGTCGACCAGGCTCGTGATCTCGGACAAGGCACCCTCGGGAGAAGAACGTTTCCAGCAGGAGCGGCGCGGCCGGCCGTCCGCCCTCGCTCTTTTATCTTACGTGTCTCAAAATACGTGCATCAGGGCGAGGCCGGCCCGCACCCTCCGGAGGGTGCGGGCCGCGCGCTACAGCTCCTGCCGCGACGACAGGTTCGCCTCCACCTCCGCCCGTGTCCGCCACACCGGGCGAAGCTCCTTGCGGGAGAAGAGCGGGAGCTGGTCGCCGCGGTGGGGCGAGTGCGCCTGGGTCGCGTTCCCGTAGGGGAGGAGCGCACGGGCCCGCACCGGGTCCGAGAACTCCACGGCGGCCACGTAGGTGTCGCCTCCGACGGCCGAGAAGCGCCCGTCCTCTCCCGGCTCCGTCCAGAGGGAGTGGAAGACACCGAGCTGGTCGTCCGCCCCGTTCGCCGGCAGGTCCACCGAGCCCAGGCGGAGCCGGTTCACGTCGCCCCACGCCACGTCCAGCCCGCCGTACGCCTCCTTCACCATCTCCGCGGCGGCATCCAGCGCCGCGGCAGCGGCCGCGGGATCCGCGAGACCGCGGGGCGTGCGCAGCGGGTCCGACTCGCTCCACGGTACGGCGTACGGGCTCCGCCCCTGCGCCCGCTCCCCCATCACGTGGACCCACGCCTTGAAGAGGACGGCGCCCCGGCTCTCCGCGTCCGTGTTCCGGTCCCAGCGCGCCAGCACCTCCGCCGCGCTCTTCGCCGCGGGCGTGCCGTGCGCTGCCGCGGCCGCGAGGAGGTCGTCGAGGAAGCGGTCGGCAGTCTCCACGCGGGTGGAGTGCTTGTACTCGATCATCTCCTCGAAGGTGATGCTGGAGTCCGCCATGAGCATCCGGGCGGAAACCTGCGGCCGGAAGTCCATCTGCCGCGGCGCGACGTACGCCGGGAAGTCGTCCGGACGGAGGGCCAGGGGGAAGGTGGTCGTCCAGGGCGGGTCGTTGGCGTTCTGCAGCCACCCGCTGGCGGGGTCCACCACGCGCGGCAGGCGCTCGTAGGGGAGCGTCCCCGTCCACAGGGTCGAGGGGTCGTCGCCGGGGACCACGCCGGACCAGTCCTCGAAGGTGCCGCCGGACCGCTCCGGTACCTGGCCGTTGAAGAGGTGCATCACGCGCCCCTCCCGGTCCGCGTACATCACCGTGAACATGGGCATCTGGAGCCGCTTCACCGCCGTCTCGAACTCCGCGAAGTTCCGGGCGCGCGCCATGTCCCAGTACTGGTCGTAGAGGTGGGGCTGGTCGAGCCCCGCCACCCGGTACGCGTACGCCTTGCCGTCCCGCTCCCCCAGCACCGGCCCGTGCACCGAGCTGCGGATCGGGAGGATCTCCGTGCGGAAGGAGCCGTCCGCGCCGCGGACGCGGAAGGTGTCCGTCCGGGTCTCGAAGGCCCTCACCCCGCCGTCCCAGCGGTAGCCGCCGGGCGCGAGCGTGAGTTCGTACACGTCCGCGCCGTCGAGCGTGTTGACGGTGTGCGTCCACCCCAGGTGGTCGTTGAACGCGATCCCCAGGAAGGGGAAACCCACCAGCGCCGCCCCGTAGGCGTCCATCCCCGGCGCCGCGATCTGCGCCTCGAACCAGAGGAAGTAGCCGGACCAGGGGAGGTGGGGGTTCGCGAGGAGCATGGCGTTCCCGCTCGCGGAGCGGGACGGCGCGATGGCCCAGGCGTTCGACCCTGCCTCGCGCCGCGAGGGCGCGATCCCCGCCGCCACGTCGGCCGGCTGGCTGAGGAACGAGAAGTGGATGACGTGCTGCATGTGCCCGAGCACGTCCGTCGCGGTCACCGGGAGCATCGCCCGGTTGTCGGCGCGGAGCTTCTCCGGGTGGGCGCTCGCGTACGCGTTGAAACCCGCGACGAAGGCGTCCAGACGGCGCCGGGCCTCCGGGCTCTGGGCCGCGTGCCACTCCTCCGCCCGCCCCGGGATCCCCATCGTTCTCACCACCCGGTCGGACGCCGCGTAGCGCTCGCCCCAGTACTCCGCAGCCCGCCCCCGCGCCCGGCCGTACAGTCGCAGGATCAGGTCCCCGTGAGCCTCCGCCTGCGCCCACCCGAACCCGTATGCCGCTCCCTCGTCGTCCCGCCCGTAGACGTGCGGCACGCCCCAGCGGTCCCAGAGGATCTCGTTGGACGCCGGGACGATCGCCGGAGCCGCGGCGACCCGTCCCGCCTGCGGGGACGCGCATCCCGCGGCGACGAGCAGGACGATCCCTGCGGCGAAGCTCTTCTTCGTCATTTGCAGACGCGAATTACCTGGGAAATAGATGCCGGGCGCCGTCGACCGTCGGCCACAGCGAGGGAGAGGTTCCGGAATTCGATACGCAGGGAAACCCGGGCCAGGGCACCCTGCGCGCCCTGGCGCAAAGTGCCTGCAGCCCACCCGCTTCTCGTTTAGTCGTGTCCTAATCTATACGAAACGCCCGGAAGATCAACGGCACCCCCTGGCGAGACAAGAAGCGGCGGCACAAGAGATTCTCCATTGGTTGACGCATTTTAAGTGTCCGGATAGGTTGGTTCGTTCGCATCCGGCGGCGGTTCGCCGCACTCGCACGAGCCTCGAAATCCCCATGAGCCTACCCACGTTCCCGCGGCGGCGCGTCGCAGCGCTCGCCTGCGCCGGACTCCTCGCTTATGCGACCGCGGGTCTCGCCCAGACGCCCTCGCCCTCCCCCGGCGCCGCTCCGGAGACGACGGCGCGGAAGCAGGCGACCGCGGTCCGGGTGATCGGCCGCACCCTCGTGATCGACGGTCGCCTCGACGAGGACGTCTGGCAGAGCGCGCCCGCCGTGACCGACTTCGTCCAGAAGCAGCCCGACGAGGGCGCTCCGGCGAGGGAGCGCACCGAGGTCCGCTTCCTCTACGACGACGGCGCCCTGTACGTCGGGGCCCGGATGTACAGCGACGACCCGTCCCGCATCCAGGCTCCCATGAGCCGGCGCGACAGCGGCGCGCAGTCCGAGAACATCCTTGTCGTGCTCGACTCCTACCTGGACCGGCGCACCTCGTACGGCTTCGGGGTCACGGCCTCGGGCGTCCGCCTCGACCGTTACTACCCCGTCGACCAGGAGTCGACGCTCGACTCTTCGTTCGACCCGGTGTGGGAGGCGAAGGTACAGCGCGACTCGCTCGGCTGGACGGCGGAGATGCGGATCCCCTACTCGCAGCTCCGCTTCAACCTCCAGGACGAGAACACCTGGGGCCTCAACGTCCGCCGCTCCGTCCCCACCCGGAACGAGGAGTCGTACTGGGTGATGATCCCGCCCCGCGAGACGGGGTGGGCTTCCCGCTTCGGCGACCTCGGCGGGCTCCGGGGGATCCGCCCCGCGCGCCGCGTCGAGCTCACCCCGTACGTCGCCAGCGGCGCGGCCTTCACCGCGGACCCGGGCGACGGGAACCCCTTCGACGACGGCAGCACGTTCACCACCCGCGTGGGCGGCGACCTCAAGGTGGGGCTCGGCCCCAACCTCACGCTGGAAGCCACCGTGAACCCGGACTTCGGGCAGGTGGAGGCGGATCCGGCGGAGGTGAACCTTAGCGCCTTCGAGTCCGTCTTCCCCGAGAGACGCCCTTTCTTCACCGAGGCGGGACAGCTCCTGGCGGGGAACGGCCCCGAGTACTTCTACTCCCGCCGCATCGGGGCCGCGCCGCGGAGCGACGTGGTGTCCCGCGCCCTCCAGACCTCCGGCCCGGAGCAGGGCTACGCCTTCTGGGACGCACCCGGCACCGGCACCATCCTGGGGGCCGCGAAGCTCTCCGGCCGGTTCTCCTCGGGGATGTCGGTCGGGGCGCTGGCCGCTGTGACCGACCGGGAGTACGTGCGCACCTTCGCGCTGGACGACGAAGGAGGGGAGACGTTCGGACGGCTGCGGGTGGCGCCCCGCTCGGCGTTCACCGTGCTGCGCGGACAGCAGGAGTTCGGCGCCTCGTCGTCCACCGTGGGGCTCAGCCTCACCGGGATGCGGCGAGACCTCCCGGGCGACGGGCCGCTCGCCGAGATCCTGACGCGCAGCTCGGTCGCGGGTGGCGCGGATTGGAACCTCCGCTTCCAGGGGGGCACCTACGAGGTGAACGGCTACGGCGGCTTCAGCTACGTGGAGGGCTCCCCCGAGGCGATCACGCTGCTGCAGACCTCCCCCGCCCACTACTTCCAGCGCCCCGACGCCGACTACGTGACGCTGGACCCCACGCGGACCTCCCTCGGCGGGTTCACGGGAAGCCTGGAGGTCGCCAAGCGCGGCGGCAGGCACTGGCTGTGGTCCAACTTCACGGAGACGCGCACGCCGGATTTCGAGATCAACGACGTGGGCGTGCTGCGCTCGGCCGACGACATCTGGAACTTCTTCACGCTCACCTACCGCGAAACGCGCCCGGGCAGGGTGTTCCGGAACTACCGCGTCAGCGTCACGCGCGAGGACGGCTGGAACTACGGCGGCGACCGGGTGTGGGGCTCCGTGCGCGCGGACGCGCTGGTCACCTGGCCCAACTTCTGGCAGACGGTGTTCAGCGGCTGGATCGACCAGCGGGCCCTGGACGAGGAGCTGACCCGCGGTGGTCCGGTCGCCGGACGCCCCCGCGCGCCGTACGCGGAGATCCGGTTCGCCAACAGCGCCGCCGCCATCCTGCGCTTCCGCGGCAACGTCTCCTACGGCGAGAGCGAGCAGGGGCACGAAGACTACGTCATGGGCGCCGGGATCACCTTCCGTCCCGCCCCGGCGTGGCAGCTCTCCGTGGACCCGCGCTACGCGTGGAGCGTCAACCCCCGCCAGTACATCGGCCTGCTCGCGAACCGCGAGGGCCCGGCGGCCACCTACGGCAACCGCTACGTGTTCTCCACGGTGGAGCGTAGCACCCTCTCGGCGCAGTTCCGCCTGGACTACACGCTCACCCCGGACCTGTCGCTGGAGCTGTACGCGGAGCCCTTCGCGTCGAGCGGACGCTTCTCGGACTTCGGCGACCTTCCGGCGCCCGGCAGCCGCGAGCTGACGCTGTACGGCACCGGCGGCACCACGCTCACCCGCCCGGAGGGGGAGACGGGACCGTACCGGATCACGTACGGGCCGGGGGAGAACGACTTCTTCCAGCTCCGCTACCGAGACTTCAACGTGCGCTCCTTCCGGAGCAACGCGGTGATGCGCTGGGAGTGGAGGCCGGGATCCACCCTGTACCTGGTCTGGCAGCAGGACCGGGGCGACCAGTACGACCACGGGAGGCGGGTGGGCCCCCGCGCGCTGTGGGACACCTTCTCGGCGGCGGGCGACAACCTCCTGGCGCTGAAGGTGACCTACTGGCTCCCGGTGAGCTGAGCACCGGGTAGACGGAACAACAACCGACGACGCCCCCGTCCCGGACTTCCAGGATGGGGGCGTCGTAGCTTCCCGGGGATCGGGGAGTCCAGCACCGCTTCGGACAGATGTGTGCGGGAGGAGCATGGCCCACAAATGGGCATTGCCCACCCATGATACAGGATGTAACTTGCAATGACGCATACGAACATCCGAACTCGCTACCGAGAATTACCGATGGCACCTCGACGAAGCTCGCTCACGGACTTCGGCTTCCGGATTCGGAAGGGATACGTCCATCCCGATGGGCGCGGACGCCTTACGCTCGGTTCCGCTGCGAAGGACACCGACTACCGCGTTCTCGTCAACGAACGAGGCCAGATCCTGCTCGACCCGGTCGTCGCCATTCCGGCGAGCGAAGCGTGGCTCTGGGAAAACCCGTCGCTCCGGTCTTCCATGGAACGGGCGCTGAAGCAGGCCGGGCAAGATGAGTTCGAGGATCTCGGTTCCTTCGCTGAGTTCGCCGACGAGGACGAGTGAGCCGTGAAGTTCAAGCTCACGTTCACGCCGGAGGCAGCAGCCGTACTCAAAAAGCTCCAGGCCAACGAGGATCCGAAGCTGAAAAAGATTCGGAAGACCCTCGGCTTACTGGAGACGAATCCTCGTCATCCCGGGCTGGCGACCCATGAGTTCACCTCGCTCTCGGGGCCGGCGGGAGAGAAGGTGTTCGAAGCATACGTGGAGAAACGGACGCCCGGAGCCTGGCGGGTCTTCTGGTACTACGGACCCGGCCCCGGGATGATTCGCATACTGAACGTCACGCCTCATCCGTAGAGGCCGCCCGCATTCGTAACGATCGCGTAGCGCCTGAGGGGCAGACGAGCGAAGGCCCCGCGCGAGTGACCGCCCGGGGCCTTCGAGATAGCGCAATGGGTCGGGTGGGACTCGAACCCACGACCGATCGGTTAAAAGCCGAGTGCTCTACCAGCTGAGCTACCGACCCGGACCAACCCGGGAAGCCGTACGGCCATCCCGGCTCGAAGCAAGCCGGAAAGATAACGACTCTCCCGCCGGGGCTCAACTCACAGGGAAAGGAGCAGTGGGTCGGTTTGACTGGAGCGAAAGGCGGAGGTCGAAACGAGAGAGGGAGCGTCCGGATCCGACGCCCCCTCTCTCTGTTCATCCTGGTGCCCTGTCGTGATCGCCGAACCTCCGCAGCTCCCGGCGCGGAAGTTCAGCAGCAGCGAACATCACAGGAATAGGAGAGCGGCATTTCAGGGCAGATGAACGGCTCCGAGCACTTTGCGATCCGGTTGCCGAAGATCGTTCCCTGCTCGTTCTTGTACCTCGTCGCGGCGTCGGACGAGATCATCCGCAACGTCTCGCGGTGAAGGGCAAGCTTCCTCATAACGTCCTCCTTGAAAGAGGTTGACCCGATGCACCCCAAAGGCGCATACGCATATTAAACGCCATACAATAGAAGGTCAATTGTCGTGTTTATAGCGGGCGGGCGCACAGAAGCGCCCGGGCGGGGGAGTCGGACCAGTTCGACCGGGACGATGCGCCGAGCCCGGAAGCAGAGAAGGGGGCCTCGGTTCGGCGCCGCCACATTACGATGGGGACCATTCCGAACCGTTCCCCGACCGTTGCGGGGGCGGAGAGGAACTGCGTCAGAGTGGAGCCACCTGCACTGCGGAAGTCCGATGAGGTTCCCGCTTCGAAACAATACCCGCGCGGCGACCAGAAGCCTTCGATCAGACCCTCGACGTGATGTACCGAGAGGAATCCGGCGAGTCTTCTCGGAACGCACGGAATGAGAACGCACCCTCCCGCCCGCGGCGCGTCACCTTCTTGATCGTTACGGAACCGTCGATGGAGATGTACCGAGGCCTGCCGCCAGGCGCTGAGACGACGGCGTAGGCGATGACACCTTGCTGCACCGTGGTCACCCGGTCCCAGTGCCCGTAGTCCCGGATCGGGTAGGTGCCCGGCTGCAGGAGGGTGCGGGATTCGACGAAGATCAGCGTGTCCGGACGATCCCTCCACATCGCCGGATCCCGTCCCATGACGATGGTGGAATACCTGGGGCTGCCTGCATCCGCGGAGTACCCTCGCATCGCGACCGTGAAGTCCCCGGTGATCTGCGCCTCGTAGGTGCCTTCCGTCCGCGACGGCGGTCGCGCAGGATCGTAACACCCGGCCAGGAGCAGGAGGGCGGCCGCGGCTGCGAGGCGGAATGTGGATCGCATGGATGGGATTGCTATCAACGAGTCAGACCGTCGCGAAGGACGCCTGGGATGAAAGAGTTCGGTTCTCAGCCGCCGCATCTCCCGCAAGGAGCGACCGGTGGCGGGGCCACTACGGGCTCCGCTGCCCTGGGTGCCCGTGCACATCGTCTCCTCCGGGTATCAGCTTCCAGGCCCTACCGCCGTCCCACCCCGTCCGGAGCTGGCAGGTGCGGGGCCGCTTCGTCTCCGCAGCGTGATCGATTGCTCGCCGAGCCCCGACCCGGTAATGGTGGCGACGATCGTATCGTCGTCCTTGAATTCGCCCTGTAACCTGAGTTCATTGCCCATCAGAACCTCAAAGGTGAGCGAGATCCTGGGGTGGTCGTGTCTGCCAGCCGCCGAGAGGGTGTAGTTATACAGACCATCCCTGTAGGAGCCGTGCCCCACGACTCCGTTCTTCACGCCGTCCATCGGCCAGAGAGAAAGTCCCATGAATACAGGATCTTCACCCCCCGTCCATGTCCCTCTTATCGAAGGTAGCAGCGGCTCGGGGGTGGTTGGATCGTCGCTGCCTCCGCATCCTCCTGCGGCGAGCAGTAGCATGAGAGCGGGGAGAACAGAGATTCGACGGGCTCTACTCCATATGAACGGACCCATCATCCCAGTTCCTCTACTCGGGCGAGGTACGCAGTGAGAAGGGGCTGATCGATGTCGAGGAGGTCGTCCGTCTGAACCTGCTCCCCGCCCGGGAACTCGAAGCGGTACCTCGGTGAGTTCGCCCCCTCCCAGAAGTTGAACAGCTTGCCCTTGCGCTCCTGTTTGTAGCAGACCGCGAAAACGGTCTTGTAATCGACAGAGTACAGGTACTTGAGGCGGCCGAAGCCCTCCTCGTTCCCGGCTAGGAGGAACGCGAGGCGAGTCCGGGTGTGCTCGAAAACCATCATCTCCACTTCGGTGGTGATGATACCCGAGTCCGAGCCACCGCTCGCGGCCAGGGCTTCCGGCGCAGCCTCCACGACAGCCGCGGGCACAGGGGCCGGAGCCTGGACGCGCACGAGATCCTGGCGGGTGGCGAAGCCGACGCGCTCCAGGATCTTCCGGTCGAAGAACGCCTGGATCGCGTCCTGAACGATCGGGGCATGCTCCTCGACGAGCCGCCCGGTGCGCCTCCCCTCCACGTTCGCGAGGTCCATCAGCGTCCGGACCAGCGACTCGTGCGGCATGCGGAAATTGCGGTCCAGCGCGTCCACGTAGCTCGCCAGGAACAGCTTGCGCTTGGCGTCAGCGCCAACGTCCGCCGGGTCGAAATTGCCCTTCCGGAGCTTCACCAGCGCGTCGAGGGCGTCGTCCGGGATCCTCTCCTGCGCGACTTCCGACAGGTCGATGGTGACGAACGGATCGTCGTCCATCATGTTCTCAAGCCCCGTGTCGGTGTAGAGCTGGTAGACCAACCCGTCGGTGAGGATCCCCAGCTTCACCGACGGGACCGCGTTGAAGTAGCCCTTCAGTTCGCCCCTGTTGGCCTCGCTGAGCGTCCCGACCTTCTTGGCCTCCACGGCGATGACCGGCTCGCCGTCCTTGCAGATCGCGAAATCGACTCGGTTCTTGAACTTGTCCGAGAACGACGCATGCGCCTCCGGGATGATCTCGTCCGGGTCGAGCGGGTCGTATCCGAGGAGTTGGAAGAAGGGGAGGATGAGGTACTGGTTGGTGGCGGCCTCGGTGAGCGCACGGCCGGCACGGTCGAGTGCGACCTGGGCGTGCGCTATGAGCTGCGAGCGGAAATCGTCGGTCATGGGATGCGGCAGGTGGAGGGGAGTTGGACTTCGTGCGGAGGAAACAGCGCGTGAGGAATGCGCCGACAAGGGAGCATGGCACATATTAGCTGCCGATTTGCGACCTGAAAAGAGGTGTGCAGAGCAACCAGAATCCGAGATGGTGGATCGGTCTGACTGTGCTGATCCTTGCGATCAGCTCAATGAATACTACCGCATACCCACGGGCCCGCGGCGTAGCGGAGCCCTCACCATACCTCTACTGCAGTACCGATAACATGCCCGGCCCGACGGACTCCTCTCAGCGTGCATTGACTCGCGTACCTGACTCTCTCCGAAAGTGAGCGCACCGGAGCCGGGTTGACACGCAGCCACATGGCTGCCTATCATCAAATACGCAGCCGATTGGCTGCATGAGACCCGCGTGGAAAGCATGGACGAGATCTTCAAGGCGCTGGCCGACCCGTCGCGGCGGCAGTTGCTCGACCGACTGAACCGCCGTAACGGACAGAGCCTGCGCGACCTCTGCGCCGGCCTGGAGATGGCGCGCCAGTCGGTGACGAAGCACCTCGCGGTACTGGAAGCCGCCGGCCTCGTGACGACCGTCCGACGCGGAAGGGAGAAGCTCCACTATCTCAACGCCGCGCCGATCCACGACATCGCCGATCGCTGGATCGATCGGTACAGCCGCGAGCGGGTACGCGCGCTCGCCGACCTCAAACGTGCCCTGGAGGAACCCGCGATGAGCCAGACCGAGTTCGTCTACACGACGTACATCCGTACCACGCCGGAGGAGCTGTGGAAGGCGCTCACCGACCCCGCCTTCACCCACCGGTACTGGGGTGCCGGGCTCGTCTCCGACTGGAAGGTGGGATCGCCGGTGCTCTGGCAGGACGAACCGGGCGGGGAGCCGCGCGACATGGACCAGGTCGTCCTCGAATCGGAGCCGAACCGGCGCCTGTCCTACACCTGGCACAACTACCAGCCGGGGCACGCCGAGTTCTTCGGGTGGACCGACGAGTACTTCGCCGAGCTTGTGAAGGAGAAGAGGTCGAAGGTGACCTTCGAGATCGAGCCGGTCCGGTCCATGGTCCGCCTGACCGTGATCCACGACGGATTCGACCGGGACAGCGAGATGCTGAAGGCCGTCAGCGGCCGGAAGCCGGAAAGCGGCGGCTGGCCCGAGATCCTGGCCGGGCTGAAGTCCCTGCTGGAGACCGGCGAACCCCTCTGAGCCCGGACCCGGCAGCGCAGGGAGCCCGCCGACCATACTCGGGATCCCGCGGGATCCGACACGAACCTTCCCGCCTTCCGGAAGCAATCACGGGCCGTGCGACAGCCGCACGGCCCGTGACCGTTTCCTGTCCATCGTCAGCGCTCAGGTCGGGCGGATGAACACGTGCGTCCAGCGCCCGTCGTACAGGCCCACGCCGTGGTGGGTGAAGGCGCAGTCCTCGATGTTCCGCCGGTGGCTCGCGCTGTTCATCCAGCTCCGGAACGCCGCCTGCGCGGACCACTGGCCGTAGGCGATGTTCTCCCCCGCCGTGGTGTAGCGCACCCCGGCCGCCGCGAGGCGCTTCCAGGGGTCCGCCCCGTCCGGGTTGGTGTGGGAGAAGAACCGGCGCGTCGCCATGTCGCGGCTGTGAGCTACGGCGACCTCCGCCACGCGGGTGTCCCAGGTGAGCGTCGGGCAGCCCAGGGACACGCGGTGCGAATTCACCAGCGACACGAACGCCTCCACCGGGGGCACGCCGTCCGACTGTCCAGACGGCTCCGTCGGAGGTTCCTCGCACGCGGCGAGCACGGCGGCCAAGGCCAGGACGGCACCACGCCGAACGAATCGGGCGAGCGAGTCGGGAACGGCGAGACGTGCCCACGACGGGGCACACGGGGAGCCGAGCCGGTGCCCGGCGGCCTGCGGACGACGCATGATGGGATCCTCTTCGGCAGCTCGACCGGCCTGGCGGACGCGGAAGCGCCCACGGTAGCCTCGTGGCTTTGCGTCCCCGTCTTTCGACGGGTTTGCCCTTGTCGGAGGGAGCGCGTCGCCCAGGATGAACGACGCGATGGGAATCCAGCCGGGAACGGTCCTTTCGGACCCCCGGATCGGATCATCCAGAAAATAGGTGACGAACCGTCCAGGTCAACCCCGCCACCCTTTGCGCTCGGAATGCGCTCCGGAGCCGGTCCCGACCCCGCGGCGGGCACCGGACCGGAACGTGCGGGCCAGCGCGCGCATCGTACACGGTCCCGGGAACGGGACACGCCTCCACGACCTATGACCGCAGGTGCCGCCATGCGCCCGGAGAGATCCATCCCCCGCGTCGCTCTGTCCGTCGCCGTCCCGGTCGCCCTCGCCGCGTGCGGGGGTGGGAACACCCCGCCCCGGGTGGACGAGGCCGGAGGAGCGAGGAGCGGGAAGACCACCGCCCTCGAAGCCGGGGCGAACGCGATGCAGTCGAAGGGTCCCGTGGACCAGATCGGCATGTACCTCGTCGGCTTCCACCCCATGAAGGACGACCCTTTCCATCAGATGGAGGCGCACCACTACTGCGACCAGGTCAACGAGGAGTTCGCCCAGTGCGTCCTCTACGACGGCAACACCCGGGGCGCGAACCTCAACGGCATCGAGTACATCATCTCCGAGCGGCTCTACAACACCCTTCCCGCCGACGAGAAGCTGTACTGGCACCCCCACAACTTCGAGATCCTCTCCGGGCAGCTCGTCATGCCGGGGCTCCCGGAGGTGGCGGAGAAGGAAGCGCTCCGTGGCAAGGTGAACAGCTACGGGAAGACCTGGCACGTCTGGAACACGGGAGGCCCGGGACAGCCGGGAGACTCCCTCCCCCTGGGACCGGCGCACCTCGCCTGGAGCTTCAACCACGACGGGGAGGCGGCCACGGGACTGGTGGAGGACCGTGACCGGAGAATGGGGATCGACACGGGCGAGAAGCGGCGGGACCGGGCGGACCTTGCACCGCTCGCCCGGCCGCAGGGGGGCGTGGACGCCCTCCGGGCGAAGTTCCCGAACGCGGCCCCCCCGATCCCGGGCGTGCAGGACGACGGGAACCGGGCGACGGCGGCCGTGCCGGTCGTCACCGTCCGCCCGTGAGGCACCCGGGCCGGAGCCCCGCGGCTCCGGCCCGGCTCCGGATCAGCCCGTGATCTCCAGGTACGCCCCCACCTCGGCGCCCTGGCGGGTGTTCACCACGCCGTTCGGGGCGCCGATGCGCTGCATCCGCAGGAACGCCCCTCCGAAGTGGTCGCCGAAGGCGAAGAGGCCCCAGATGACGTGGTGCGGCGCCGCGCCCGACTCGCCCGTCTGGAACCAGTAGGGGATCGTCTCCAGGTACTCCTGCACCACCCAGTCCTCCTCCACGAGGGCCTGGGAGATCACCCGCTTCCACTCGTCGTCGGTACGGTAGCGGCCGATGTGGACGTGGGCCCCTCCCATGGACGTCGCCTTCTTGAGAACGAGGTCCGCGCGGTGGTCGACCAGGTCCTCCGCGAGCCGGAACGGGCGCCCGCGGAAGGTGGTCTTCCCTGGGAGGACGCGACGGGTCCAGGGCACGTGCCGCTCGATCAGGGCGCGCTCCTCCGCGGTGAACTCGTCCGAGCCCGCGTTCTCCGACACCAGCGCGAGGTTGCGCTTGTCGCCCATGAGCGCGGTGATGGGGCCGCTGAAGAGGTTCACCCGCTTCTGCTTGAAGCCGAAGAAGAGGGGCCGCATGTCGGGCGTGCCGTCGTGGAGTTCGAACGCGGCGTGAAGGGGGTGCCCCTCCACCCGCATCACCTCGCCGTCCTCCACCACGTCCGCCGGGCTGCACAGGAAGACCCGCCCGTCGGGGATCAGCCCGGTGTCCACCAGCACCCGCCGGAACTCGCGGTTGTAGAGTTCCAGGTTGTTCAGGGCGGCCTGGGCCGGCTCGTGGGGGAAGCCCAGGATCGCGACGTTGAACTCGCCTCCCTTCCAGATCCCCAGGCGGACCGTGTCGTCGAACAGGTGCCGCATCAGCGCACCCACGGTTCGCGGGGCACGGGCCGCAAGGCCCCGCTCACGGAGGAAGCGGGCCACCTCGGGGGATTCCAGCACCCGCTCCCCGATGTGCTGGGTCGGAAGCCCGCCGATGAAGCTCCCGGCGTTGAACTCCAGGCACTTCAGCCCCTCCTCGGTCTCGATGTAGTCGCCCCGCGAGGGAGCGCCCCAGATCCCGTCCGGCTCCTTGAGGAGGAAGTCCAGCACCTCGTCGGTCCACCGCAGCACCAGCACCTCGCTCCCCTCCACGTCCTCCGTGTTCGAGCGGTAGAACTCGATGACCCGGCCCGGGTCGCCGTGAAGGAATCGGTCGACCGATCCCTTGACGATCCGGGAGATCCCGAGCGTCACGCGCTCGATCTCGCCCTGCTGCGACTCGCCCGCGAAAAGCGGCCAGGGCTGGATGGAGAGCTTGCGGAGCGAGGGGTCCTCGTAGATGGACCCGAAGGTGGAGCGGTGAAGGCACGACGGGTTCCGCTCTACGAAGTCCAGGAAATCACGGTTCGCGTCCGACCACCTGGCGTGGACCGGTTTCGCCTCGGCATAGGGGAGCATCGGGGACTCCTGGAAGTGAAGTTTGGAATGGGAGAGCGGATCGGACCCGGGCGCCACCAGCACACCCGGAACGTCGTGACGCCAAGTATACTACACCATGTAAGAGAGAAGCGCACGTCCCCCGTGACGCGCGCGTGGAGGACGTGCGAACCCGGAAACCGGGGGCGGAACCCCGCCCCCGGTTTCCGAGGCTACCTGCGGGTGATGCGCATTCCGTTGGGGGCGACGCCGGGCTTCACCTCCGCGGGCTTCTCCGCCCCGCGTCCGCCCTGCTTCCCGGCCGGGCGCGGGTCGCGCTTCCCGCCGGCGTCCCGGCGTGGCGCCCCGCCTCCCTGCCCCGCCCCGGACTTCATGCTGAGCGCGATCCGGTTCCGCGGCACGTCCACCGAGAGGACCCGCACCGTCACCCGGTCGCCCACCTTCGCCACCTCGTTGGGGTCCTTCACGAAGCGGTCCGAAAGCTCCGAGACGTGCACGAGCCCGTCCTGGTGGACCCCCACGTCCACGAACGCCCCGAACGCCACCACGTTGGTGACGGTCCCCTGCAGGACCATCCCCTCCTTGAGGTCCGCCACCGTCTGCACGTCATCGCGGAACGACGGCGCCTCGAAGGCGCTGCGCGGGTCGCGCCCCGGCTTCTTCAGCTCCGCGACGATGTCCTCGAGGGTGGGGAGGCCCACCCCGTCCCCGACGTACTTCCGCGGCTCGATGCGCCGGATGGCCTCCTCGTTCCCCACCAGCGACTCCAGCCCCACCCCCAGGTCGCGCGCGATGGTCTCCACCAGCGCGTAACGCTCCGGGTGCACCGCGGAGCCGTCCAGCGGGTGCTCGCCGCCGCGGACGCGCAGGAAGCCGCCCGCCTGCACGAACGTCTTGGGGCCGAGCCCCTGCACCGAGAGGATCTGCTTCCGCGAGCGGAACGCCCCCTGCCGGTCGCGCGTCTCGGCGATGCGCTGCGCCAGCGACGGGCCGATCCCCGCCACGTACGAGAGGAGCGAGGGAGAGGCGGTGTTCACCTCCACCCCCACCCGGTTCACCGCGCTCTCCACGGTCTCGTCCAGGCGGCGCTTCAGCCTGGTCTGCGAGACGTCGTGCTGGTACTGCCCCACCCCGATGGACTTGGGGTCGATCTTCACCAGCTCCGCCAGCGGGTCCTGCAGCCGCCGCGCGATGGAGACCGCCGAGCGCAGGGTGAGGTCAAGCTCCGGGAACTCCTCGCGCGCCAGGTCCGACGCCGAGTAGACGGAGGCGCCCGCCTCGTTCACCATGACCACCACCGGGCGGCTCTCCGCCGGCAGCTCGCGCACCACCTGGCGCACCAGGGCGTCCGTCTCGCGGCTCGCCGTGCCGTTGCCGACCGCCACCAGCTCCACGCCGTGCTCGCGGATGAGCTTCGCCAGGTCGCGCTTCGCGCGGTCCTCCTGGTGAAGGTAGACGTGCCCCGTGGAGAGGAGCGCGCCCGTGCGGCTCACCACCGCCAGCTTGCAGCCGGTGCGGTACCCCGGGTCCACGCCCAGCGTGGTCTTCTCCCCGGCGGGCGACGCCAGGAGCAGCGCCTCCAGGTTCTGCCCGAAGATGACGATGGCCTCCTCGTCCGCGCGCGTCTTCAGCTCCATGCGGACCTCCACCTCCACCGACGGAGCGATCAGCCGGCGGTACGCGTCCTCCACGGCCGCGCGCATCTGGTCCGGCGCGCGCGAGGGCGCCACGAAACGCTGCGCCAGCCCCGCCGCCACCTCGTCGTCCGGCGCCACGATGCGCGCCACCAGGAACTCCTCCGCCTCGCCGCGGCGGACGGCCAGGATGCGGTGGCTGGGGAGGTCCTTCACCGGCTGCGAGAAGTCGTAGTAGTCCTGGAACTTGGAGGTCTCGTTCTCCTTCCCGCGGGCCGCCCGGCTCTCCAGCACGCCGCGCTCCCACACCCGCTCGCGCACGAAGGCGCGCGTCGCGGCATCGTCCGCGACGCGCTCCGCCACGATGTCGCGCGCGCCGGCCAGCGCGTCCTCGGCGGAGTCCACCTCCTTCGCCGGGTCCACGTACCCCGCGGCCGCGGCGTGCAGCTCAGCGTCGGAGGTCTCCCCCGCCCAGAGGAGGTCGGCCAGCGGCTCCAGCCCGCGCTCCGCGGCGATGGTCGCGCGCGTGCGGCGCTTGGGCTTGTAGGGGCGGTACAGGTCCTCCAGCTCCGCCTTGGTCTCCGCGCGCTCCAGGGCCGCGCGCAGCTCAGGGGTCAGCTTCCCCTGCTCCTCCACGGACTGGAGGATGGCCCGGCGGCGGTCGTCCAGCTCGGAGAGGTATTCGTGGCGGTCGCGGACGTCGCGGATCTGCACCTCGTCCAGCTCGCCCGTGGCCTCCTTCCGGTAGCGGGCGATGAAGGGGATGGTGTTCCCCTCCAGGAGGAGGTCCAGGGCGGCGCGCACCTGCGGGACGCGGAGCCCCAGCTCCGCGGCGATCTTCTCGGCGTACGGCATCTACGGCGTCGTGGATCGGAGAGACGGAACGGCGGGACCGGGAAGCGGGCGCGGAGCGCCGTCCGGGTCCCGCCGGCGAGCGGCTCCGACAAGTTTAACCCGCGGGAACGGAGAGGGGCAGTCTGGACAACGGGCGCGGGAGTCCTCCGCGGTGGGAGCCCGCGGAGGAGAGGGCGTCTCCGCGCCGTCAGCGCCTGCGGAAGCGGACCCCCATGCGGGCCCCCAGCACCGCGGAGGCGGCCTGGATGGCGAGGAGGACCAGGGGCTGCAGGGGCGAGGCGAACCCCGCGGACCCGGGCGCGAAGGCGCTCGCGAGGAGCGCCGCGACGATCCAGGCCACCACGCTGAACAGGGCGATGGCGACCCCGTGGAGGTCCGGCGCCGCGTCCACCCCGTACCCGGTGAAGGCGCCGCCCGCCAGGAAGGCGAGCATCACCGACAAGCCCCAGAGGAAGCCGCCGGGGGTGCCGGCGAGGAGCCCCGTCCGGTCGAGGACCAGGAGCGCGAGGGAGGCCAGCGCCACGGCAGTGAACCAGCCGAAGAAGACCCAGGAGAGCCTGAGGTTCCGGATGTGCTCTGAGGGCATCGTGTCAGATTCCGTCGAGGGTGAGCTGGACCGGCGCGAACGAGCGGCGATGGTGCGGGGTGACCCCGAGGCGGGCGAGCGCGTCCAGGTGCTCCGGCGTGCCGTACCCCTTGTTCCGCTCCCAGCCGTACCCCGGGTAGCGGGCCGCGAGCCGGTCCATGAGCCGGTCCCGCACCACCTTGGCGAGGACGGACGCGCACGAGATGCAGTGCACGAGCCGGTCCCCCCCCACCACCGCCGTGTGCGTCCCCGCCCCGAGTTCCTTCACCGGGAGCCCGTCCACCAGCAGGTGGTCCGGCCGCACGGGGAGACGTGCCACAGCCCTTTGCATGGCGAGTGCCGTGGCGCGGCGGATGTTGATCGCATCGATCTCCCGCGCGGACGCCGCCCCCACCCCGAACGCCAGGGCGGACGCGCAGATCGTTGTTTCCAGCGCCCTCCGCCGCGCTTCCGTGAGCCTCTTGCTGTCGTCCGCGCCCTCCACGCGGACACCCTCCGGCAGGATCACCGCCGCCGCGACCACCGGCCCGGCCAGCGGCCCCCTTCCCACCTCGTCCACCCCCGCCAGCACCGAAACGCCGCGGCTCCAGAACCCGCGCTCGTACCAGAGCGGATCCCGGAGCCGTTCGTCATCCTCGCGACGCTTCCTCACCATCTACGCCGTGGCCGTTGCCGTTACATCCCGGCGTGAGGCCGACGGCGAAGGAAGATCGCGCAGATCAAGGCGGGCGAGGACGGCGACCGAGACGTACTTCATGTACGTCGCAGGGAGCCGCCCGGAGCCCAACGCCGAGCTGCGCGATTTACCGAGCCGCTTACCGACTAGCGGGTGCGGAGTTCCTTGATCCGCGCCGCCTTCCCACGCAGCCCGCGGAGGTAGTACAGCTTGGCCCGGCGCACGCGGCCCTGACGGACGCGCTCGATGGTGGCGATCATGGGGGAGTGCAGCGGGAAGGTGCGCTCCACGCCGACGCCGTTGGAGATCTTGCGGACCTTGAAGGTCTCGGAGATCCCGCCGTGCTTGCGGGCGATGCAGACGCCCTCGAACGTCTGGATGCGCTCCTTGTCGCCCTCGCGGACGCGGACGTTGACGCGGAGCGTGTCGCCCGGACGGAACTCGGGGACGTCCGACCGCATGTACTCCTGCTGGGTCTCGATGAACGGGTGCATTGTATCGCCCTCGGTTTTCGAAAAGTGGAGAGGTTGAGCCGGCCGCTCCGCGGAGCCCGCGGGGGCGCGACACCCAACGTCAACTGTGTTCCAGGCGCTCCCATAGGTCGGGGCGCCGCTCGCGGGTCAGGCGCTCGGCCTGCTCGCGCCGCCAGGCCGCGATCCTGGCGTGGTCGCCCGAGAGGAGCACCTCGGGAACCTTCATCCCGCGGAAGTCCGCGGGCCGCGTGTACGAGGGCGGACTGAGCAGCCCCTCGTAGAACGAGTCGGTGGACGCGGACTCGTGGTCCGACATCGCGCCCGGAAGAAGCCGGACCACGGCGTCGATGATCGCCAGCGCGGCGAACTCGCCGCCGGAGAGGACGAAGTCTCCCAGGGAGACCTCCTCCGCCTCCAGCCCCTCCGCGACCCGCTGGTCCACGTCCTTGTAGTGCCCGCACAGGAAGGTCAGCTCCCGCTCCAGCGAGAGGCGGACCGCGTCCTCGTGCGTGAACCGCTTCCCCCGCGCCGACATCAGGAGGACCTTCCCCCGCGGCCGGCTCTCCCCCGGGGGGGCCAGCGACTCGGCCGCCTCGAAGAAGGGGCCGGGCTTCATCACCATCCCGGACCCGCCGCCGAACGGATAGTCGTCCGTCGTCTGGTGCCGGTCGTGGGTGAAGTCCCGGAGGTTCAGGAAGTCGTACTCCACCAGCCCCGCCGCCGCGGCCCGCCCGGGGATGCTGAGCCCCAGGGGGCCCCGGAAGAAGTCCGGGAAGAGCGTGACCACGTGGATCCGCATCACAGGTCGAGCAGTCCCGCGGGCGGGTCGATCTCCAGCACCTTCCCGTCCACGTCCACCCGGCGGATCATCTCCCGCACGAAGGGGAGCATCAGCTCCCGCTTCCCGCGGCGCTCCACCGCCAGGAGGTGCCCGGAAGGCGCCTCGTACACGTCCCGCACCCGCCCCACCTCCTCGCCGGCCGCCACCACCTTCATGCCGACGAGCTGGTGGAAGAAGACCTCCCCCTCGTCGAGCGGAGCGGCGTCCGCGGCGGGAATGAGGAGCGGGCGGCCGCGCAGCGCCTCGACCTCCGGGGTCCGCGAGCCGATCCCCGCCACCTTCAGGAGGAACCCGCCCTTGAAGGGACGGGCCCGCTCGATGGTGAGGGAGTCGCCCGACGGGTTCCCCTCGTCGTCGCCCAGGAGGAGGACGCGCCCCGCCGCGAACACCGCGTCGGGACGGTCCGTCTCCACCCGGACGGACAGCTCTCCCCGGATCCCGTGCGGCTTCTGGATGGTGCCGACCGCCAGGAACTCCGGCTCGCTACCGGCCATCGGGACGCTGCGCGCGGGCCGCGATCAGCCCTGCGGCTCGGTCTCGGCCTCGCCCTCCGCGGGCGCGGCGGCCTCGGCGGGGGCGGCCTCGCCCTCGTCGCCGCCGGTCACACGCTCCGCGACCGCCTCGGCGGCGTCACGCACCGCCTCGACGACCGTCGAAGCGGCGTTCGTGGCGGTCTCCGCCACGGCCGCGGCGGCGCCCTTCACCGCGTCGGCCGCCTTGGAGGCCGCGCCGCTCACCGCGGCCACGGCGCCCTCGGCCACGGTCGGCTCGCGGTAGACGCCCGCCTTCTTGAACAGCGACTGCACGGTATCCGTGGGGGTCGCGCCCTTGGCGATCCACGAGAGGGCCAGGTCCCGGTTCACGACCAGGGTGGCCGGGTTGGGGGTCGGGTTGTAGTGCCCGACGTTGGCCACGAAGCGGCCGTCGCGCGGCATCGAACTCTCGGCGACCACGATGCGGTAGTGGGGGGCCTTCTTCCGGCCCATGCGGCGAAGACGGATCTTCAGCGCCATTCCTGACTCCTGGTGTTGAACGGGTGGCGTCCAGCGCCGCCGGCCCCAGGCCGGCCCCCATTGCGCGGACGATCAAGGAGCGAGATCGCTCCGGTCGGGAACCTGTAGTTCCCTTCTCTTCCCCCGAACCGATGCCGAGGCGAAGAGAAATCGTGCAGATCAAGGCGCCCGAGGACGGCGACCGAGACGTACTTCATGTACGTCGCAGGGAGCCGCCCGGAGCCCAACGCCGAGCTGCGCGATTTATCGAGCCGTCACCGCCCGAAGGGCATGCCTCCGAAGGGCAGTTTGGGCATCCCCCCCCTGGGCATCATCCCCTGGAGGGCCTTCATCTGCTTCATCAGCTTCTGCATGTCCTTGAACTGCGCCAGCAGGCGGTTGATCTCCGCCACCGGGCGCCCCGAGCCCCGGGAGATGCGCGCGCGGCGGGAGCCGTTCAGCATCTCCGGGCGCTTCCGCTCCTCGGGAGTCATGGACAGGATGATCGCCTCGATGTGCTTCATCCGCTTGGGGTCCACCTTGACGTTCTTCAACATCTTGGTGTTGACCCCGGGGATCATCTTCAGCAGGTGCTCCAGCGGGCCCAGGCTCTGGATCTGGCGCATGGCGACCAGGAAGTCGTCAAGGTCGAAGCGCCCCGAGCCCATCATCTTCCGCTCGAGCTTGGCGGCCTGCTCCTGGTCGAAGGAGGCCTGCGCCTTCTCCACCAGCGAGACCACGTCCCCCATCTGGAGGATGCGGCCGGCCATGCGCTCGGGGTGGAAGTCTTCCAGCCCGTCCAGCTTCTCGCCGACGCCCAGGAACTTGATGGGCTTGCCGGTGACCCCGAAGATGGAGAGCGCCGCGCCGCCGCGGGCGTCGCCGTCCATCTTGGTGAGGACCACGCCGGTCACGTCCAGGGCGTCGTTGAAGCCCTCGGCGATCTTGACGGCCTCCTGGCCGGTCATGCCGTCCGCGACGAAGAGGATCTCGGTGGGCTTCAGCGCCTCCTTGAGGCGCTTCAGCTCGTCCATCATCTCCTCGTCGATCTGCAGCCGCCCGGCGGTGTCGAAGATCACCACCCGGTCGCGCTCGCGGGTGGCCGTCTCCATCGCGCGGCGGGCGATCCCCAGCACGTCGCGGGAGCCGGGCTCGGCGTATACGGGAACGCCCACCTGCTCGCCCAGCGTCTGGAGCTGGTCCACCGCGGCGGGGCGGTACACGTCCGCCGCCACCAGGCGGGTCTGCCGCATCTCGCGCTTCATCTTGCGCGCGAGCTTCCCCGCCGTGGTCGTCTTACCGGAGCCCTGGAGCCCCACCATCATGATGACGGTAGGCGGCGTCGGGGCGATGGCGAGCGCGGCCCGCTTCTCGCCCAGCATGGACGTCAGCTCCTCGTGGACCACCTTGACGAGCTGCTGGCCCGGGCTCACCGACTTCAGCACCCGCTCGCCCAGCGCCTTCTCCTCCACGCGCTTCATGAAGTCGCGCGTGATCTGGTAGTTGACGTCGGCTTCGAGGAGGACGCGCCGGATCTCCCGGAGGCCCTCGCGGATCATGGGCTCGGTGAGGACCCCCCGCTGGCGCAGGCCGGAGAGCACGCCTTCGAGTTTTTCGCTTAGCTGGTCGAACACGTTGCCGTCGGTGACGCGGGATGGCGCAAACGCCAAATTCGGCGCCGGCCGGAAGCTTCGGTCCGGAGGCGCCGGTATAGAGCCCTCCAATATAGTTCCGCCGCAGGCTTGCGACAACCCCGCGGGGCCGGACGGAACGACGCACCGGGCCGGGCGAATACGGCCCTGCACGTCGGGTTCGGAACGCCCCCATTGCGCCTCCGGGACCTCACGGGATAATGTTCTCGCGCCCGCGGAGACACCCGGTTCCCCAGGGTGGGCAGTCCTCCGCCGCGGGCGCCTCTCCTCAAATTCTCGCCCTGATGGCCCCTGGCACCCGGATGCCGACCGCGGCCGCCGTGGCGTCGCTCCGCCGGGCGGTCCGCGAGAATCCGTCGCTGCATCCTTCGTCCCCCGTCATGGAGACCGTACGATGAGCGCCACCCGAAACAACAAGCTGTTCGCGACCACCCGCCCGACGATGTCCATCCACATCCTCACCTCCGAGGACCAGATGACGCCCATCCGCTCGCTCGAGGAGGTGTGGGCGCGCCGCATGGGAATCGAGGACGCGCCGTTCCGGGCCGTGGTCGCCGCGAAGTGCGCCACGGAAACGCAGAAGTTCAGCGAGGAAAAAGGCGAAGTCGTCACCGACGAGAAGTCCGACCAGATGCCGGAGTCGGTCTTCGAGACGGAGACGCCCGCGCGGGGCGACTGCACCCGCGACAAGCAATCGCCGGACTGAGGCATGAAGAAGACGGTCCTGATCCTCGCCGTGGAGGACGACTACCACGCGCACGCCATCCAGGCCCTGCTCCGCAAGCGGGGCCACGACGCCCACATCGTCGACACCGGGCTCTTCCCCACGGAACTCCAGCTCTCGCAGGGCGGCCCGGGCGCGGCCGAGGTTCGGCTGAACGGCCGCCCGCTCCACGACTACCACTCGATCTGGTGGCGCCGGGTCCGGTTTCCCGTCCCCTCGGACGAGCTGGAAGGGGAGGAGCGGCGCTTCGCCTTCTCGGAGTGCCGCGACGCGCTGTGGGGAGGGCTCCGCTCCGCCGGGATCCCCATCTACAACGACCCCGAGGCGGAGCAGCGCGCCGACCGCAAGCCGTACCAGCTCAAGCTGGCGCACGAGTGCGGCCTGCGCATCCCGGACACCCTCATCACCACCTCGCCCGCCGAGGTGAGGGAGTTCCGGAGCCGGCACGGGCAGATCATCTACAAGACGTTCAACGCCACGGACGTCGCGGTGACGGACACCCGTCCCCTGCTGGATGAGGACCTCTCCGATCTCTGGAGGCTGAAGTACGCGCCTGCGATCTTCCAGGAGTTCGTTCCGCTGGGGCGCGACTACCGCGTGACCATCGTCGAGGACGACGTGTTCGCCGCGGAGATCGAGATCACGCGGGACGACGCCCGCTTCGACTGGCGCAACGACCTGGCGTACCGTTCCAGGCCGGCCGAGCTTCCCGGCCCCGTCGCGGAGGGGTTGAGGGAGCTGCGCCGCCGGCTCGGCCTGTCGAGCGGGTCGGCGGACTTCCGGCTCGGCCCGGACGGCGAGTTCTATTTCTTCGAGCTGAACCCGTCCGGGCAGTTCCTGTTCCTGGACATCCGCGCGGGGCTGGACATCGCCCCGCGCTTCTGCGAGATGCTCACGCAGTAGGCCACGGACGAAGGCACGGCCCGGATTCCGGTCGGTTTCCTGAAAGGAGAAGAGGGCGCCCGCGGGCGCCCCCTTCTCCTTTCCGTACCTGGCCCCGGACCGCTACGACGCGGCCACCCTCGCCTCCGGCAGCGCCCCGACCCAGCCGGGAACGGCGTCGAACACCCGTAGCGCCAGCGGCACCTTACCGAAGGGCGCGCTCACCTGCACCCCCTGGATCTGCGGCAGCGCGTCGCGGAGCATCTCCCGGGCGATGGCGATTCCCTCGTCCACCGCGGCTTCCTTCCCCTTCTCGCTGGCGCGGCGCATCCGCTCGATCACCCGCCCGGGGACGATCACGCCCGGCACCTCGTTCGCCAGGAACTCGGCGTTGCGGGCGCTGACCAGCGGCCAGATCCCCGCCACCACCGGGATGCGGATCCCCTCCCGGTCGATCCGCTCCAGGAAGCGGAAGAGCTGCTCCACGTCGAACACAGGCTGGGTGATGGCGTACTCCGCCCCCGCCTCCACCTTCCAGTAGAAGCGCTTCAGCTCGTGCTCCAGGTCCTCGGCGCCCGGGTTCACCCCCACGCCGATGGTGAACTCCGTGGGCGCGCCCAGGGCGTTCCCCCCCGGGTCGAGGCCGCGGTTGAGGCGCGACACCAGGTTGACGAGACCGATGGAGTCGATGTCGAAGACGGCGGTGGCGTCCGGGTACGGCCCCATCTTCGGCGGATCGCCGGTGACGAGGAGGAGGTTGCGAAGCCCCAGCGCCTGCGCCCCCAGGAGGTCCGAGAGCATCCCCAGGAGGTTGCGGTCGCGGCAGCAGTAGTGGACCACCGCCTCGATCCCCACCCGCTGCTGGATCAGCACCGCGGTCGCGAGGGCGCCCATGCGGCTCTGCGCGCGCGGGCCGTCCGGGACGTTGACCCCGTCCACCCCCGCCTCGCGGAGGAGGCGCACCCCCTCCAGCATGGACTCCGGACTGGCGCCCCGCGGGGGGACGATCTCCACCGTGGTGAGGAACTCGCCGCGCGCCAGCTTGGCGCCCCACGCCGAGCGCTCCGGGAGCGGCGTGGGCGCCATCCCGGCGTCGGCGGGCGCCTCCGGCTGCGCGACGGAGATGCGCGTGGAGCCCCCGGGAGCCAGCATCCTCACCGCGTCCGACATGCGCGCCACGTGCTCCGGCGTGGTCCCGCAGCACCCGCCCACGAACCTCACGCCCTTGCGGATCAGCCGCGCCGCGTACGACGCCATGTACTCGGGCGAGGCCATGTAGATGGTGCGGCCGTCCACCTGGCGGGGGAGGCCGGCGTTGGGCTGCGTGGCGAGGGGGCGCGGGGTGGCGGGGAGCATGGTCTCCACCGTCTGCAGCATGGCGCTGGGGCCCACGCTGCAGTTGAGCCCCACCACGTCCGCGCCCCACTCCGTCAGGCGCTCCGCGAGGGTAGCCGCCTCCGTTCCGAAGGGGGTGCGCCCGTCCTCGCGGATCACCATCTGCGCGACGACCGGCAGGTCGCAGAGTCCCCGCACCGCGAGCACCGCCTGGCGGATCTCGTCCAGGTCGGCGAAGGTCTCCAGGACGAAGAGGTCCACCCCGCCCTCCAGGAGCGCCTCCGCCTGCTCCGCGAAGAGGGCGCGCGCCTCGTCGGCCGAAGTGGGGCCGTACGGCTCGATCCGCAGCCCCAGCGGCCCCATCGCCCCCGCCACGCACACCCGGTCGCCCGCCGCCGCGCGCGCGACCTGCGCCGCCCGCACGTTGATGTCGCGGAGCCGGTCCTCCAGCCCGTACTTGGCGAGCTTGAGCCGGTTGGCGCCGTAGGAGTTGGTCTCCAGGACCTCCGCGCCCGCGTTCGCGTATGCCCGGTGGACCTCCGTGACCAGGTCGGGCTGGACGAGGTTCAACTCGTCGTAGCAGCGGTTGATGTAGACGCCGCGGGCGTACAGCATGGTCCCCATCGCACCGTCGAAGAGGTGCGGTCGGCCGTCGTCCAGGAGTTCGCGAAAGTCAGCCATGAGGATCTCCCGATGCGTCGCTGCTCGTCACTTCGCGCCGGGGGAGACGAACTCCTCCGGCACCACGATCGCCACCTTGCCGGTGACCGGCACGTACCACAGGACCCGACGGTGCTCGTCCAGGCCCACCTCCGTCGCGCCGGCCCGGGGGACGCAGCCGGCGGGCTCGTCGTCGTGGAGCGGATAGACCCACCGCTCCGCCGTCTCCCGCTGCATCCGCTGGAGCGCGTCTTCCGCCGCCGCGGGGGGCGTCCCCGTCGGGAAGCGGTGGGCCAGGTGCTCCAGCGAGCCGGTGGTGCAGGTCGCGGGCGGTGCCCCCAGGATCGATTCGACCCGCGCGCCGTCCTGCCCCAGGCTCAGCTTCGCCACGCGCCGCTCCCGGCGGCGCTCCGGGCTCAGCAGGACGAGCGCGACCGCGGCGAGCCCCAGGAAGAGGATCAGGGCGGTCACCCTGCGGACGCCGCGCTGCCGGACCCGGAGCGCCTGGTCTACCCTTCGATCTCGCGTCGCGATGTCCGCCTCCGTGCGGAGAGTGGGGTGCGCCGGCCGCACGGCCGCGGGCCGGTGCCGGATGGAACGGAGCCCGGGGCTGCAGTTTCCTCGCCAGGAGGGGGCTGCCCCCGGCGCGGCGTCAGCCCGCCGAGAAGTACTTCGCCGCCGGGTGGTGCACCACGAGGGCCGCGGTCGACTGCTCGGGGTCGAGCTGGAAGGCGCTGGTGAGCCCCACGCCGAGGGTCTCCTTCACCGGGAGGATGCGGAACAGCGTCTCGTGCTGCTCCACGTCCGGGCAGGCCGGGTATCCCCACGAGTAGCGCAGCCCCCGCGGCTCGCCGATCCCCAGCTCCGCGCGGACGCGGCGGTTGACGAACTCCGCCGCTCCCTCCGCCGTCTGCACGCTGAAGCCGTGGAGGAAGTACCCCTCGCTGTAGTCCCCGCCTCTGTTCCGCCCCTCGATGAACTCCGCGGCGCGGTCGCCGCTGGTCACCACCTGGAGCGCGATCACGTCCTCCGGCCCCCTGCCGTTCAGCGGGCGGAAGTAGTCGGCCAGGCAGAGCTGCTCCCGGTCCTCCTGCCGCGGGAACGCGAAGCGCCCCACCTCGCGCGCGCGGTCCTTCGCGTCGAAGACCACCACCTCGTCGCCGTCGCGTCCGGCGGGGAAGTAGCCGTAGACGGCACGCGGCCGGAGCCACCCCTGGGTGCGGGCCTCCAGGGTGTAGCGGGCCAGGCGCGGCTCGAAGTCCTCGCGGACGACGCGATCCCACTCCTCCCCCTTGAGGTTGCGGGCGCCCCACTGCATCCGGTACAGCGTGTTGCGGTCGATGCACTCCACCACGGCGTCCACCGGGATGGGATCGAGCACCTTCCACCCCCAGAACGGGGGCGCGGGGGCGTCCACCGCGGGGACCGTGGGGTTCTGGAGGGAGGCGGGGCGCATCGCCGCCGCCTTCGCCCGGTTGGCGGCATACTGCTCGCTGCGGCGCAGCATCTCCTCGTTGTGCGTCCGGACGAACTCGTCGGCGTCGGCGGCCGTGAGCCGGTCCATGGTCGCCAGCCCCTCGAAGGCGTCCTTGCAGTAGAACATCCCGGACCCGTACGGGACCCCCTCCTCCACCAGCGCGGCGCCGCGCACGAACGAGGGGTTGATGGCCGCCCCGCCCACCAGCAGCGGGTACTTAAGCCCCCGCCGGTGAAGCTCCTGCGCGCAGAGCGGCATCTGCTTGGAGGTGGAGACCAGGAGCGCGCTGAGCCCGATGGCGTCGGCGCCCACTTCCTCCGCCTTCTCCAGGATGGTGTTCACGGGAACCTGCTTCCCCAGGTCGAACACCGTGTAGCCGTTGTTGGTGAGGATGGTGTTCACCAGCGACTTGCCGATGTCGTGGACGTCGCCGTACACGGTCGCCAGCACCACCTTCCCCTTCGTCTGCCCCTCGGCCTTCTCCAGGTAGTTCTCCAGGCGGGCGACGGCCTTCTTCATCACCTCGGCGCTCTGCAGCACGAAGGGGAGGATCAGCTCGCCCGCGCCGAACTTGTCGCCCACCTCCTTCATGGCGGGGAGGAGCACTTCGTTCAGCACCGGGACGGCGCCGTTGCGCTCCACCGCTCGGTCGATCAGCTCCTCCACCCCCTCCTTCTTGCGGTGGAGGACCTTCCAGTGGAGCGCCGCCTCCGGCTCCATCTCCGCCGTGGGGTCCACCGCGGCGTCGGCGTCGGCGGACTTGCCCTCGTAGAAGGCGATGAAGGCGGCGAGCGGGTCGTGCTCGTCCGTACGGCGGTCCCAGATCAGGTCGTCGGCGAGGCGGCGCTCCTCCTCCGGGATCTCGAAGTACGGCTTGACGTGCGCCGGGTTGATGATGGCGGTGTCCAGCCCCGCCTCCACGCAGTGGTGGAGGAACACGGAGTTGAGCACGGCGCGCGCGTGCGGCGCCAGCCCGAAGCTCACGTTGGAGACGCCCAGCGTGGTGAGGACTCCCGGGAGCTGCGTCTTGATGGCGCGGATCCCCTCGACGGTCTCCACCGCGGAGCGGCGGAACTCCTCGTCGCCGGTCGCCAGGGTGAAGGTGAGGGCGTCGAAGATGAGCGCGTCCGGCTGGAGGCCGTACTCCCCCGTAGCGATGTCGTACATCTTGCGGGCGGCTTCCAGCTTGGTCTCCGCCGTCTTGCACATCCCGCCCAGGTCGCGGTCGATGGTGAGCGCGATGACGGCGGCGCCGTGCGCAGCGACGGCGGGGAGCACCATGTCGATCCGCTCGCGGCCGTTCTCCAGGTTGATGGAGTTGACCACCGCGCGCCCGGGGGACTGCTTGAGCGCGGCCTCGATGGTGGGCGCCTCGGTGGAGTCGATGCAGAGCGGCGCCTCCACCCCCTGCGAGAGGAGCTTGACGACGGTGCGCATCTGCACGTCCTCGTCCTGCCGCTCCGTGAGCGCCACGCACACGTCCAGCACGTGCGCCCCGCTCTCCGTCTGCTCGCGGGCCACGTCGAGGATGCCGTCGTAGTCGTCGGCCAGGAGGAGCCGCTTCACCTTCCGCGACCCCTGCGAGTTGACGCGCTCCCCGATCATGGTGGGCGCGGGCACCTGCACCAGGTCCGTGGCGCGGATCCCGGAGGAGAGGCGCGGGACGTACTCCACCTCGCGCCGCTTCGGCTCCGTCCCGCCCACGCGCTCCGCGAGAACGCGGATGTGGTCCGGCGTCGTGCCGCAGCATCCGCCCACCACGCTCACCCCCAGCTCGCGCACGAACTCCTCCAGCTGCTCGGCGAAGGGCACGGGAGTCATGGGATAGACCGCGACGCCGCCCTCGTTGTGGGGGATCCCGGCGTTGGGGATGACGGAGATGGGGAGCCGGGTGTTCTCGGCGAGCCAGCGGACGGGCTGCCGCATGTGCTCGGGGCCGGTGGAGCAGTTGAGCCCCAGCACGTCCACCCGGAGCGACTCCAGCGTGACCATGGCGGCTCCGATGTCCGTTCCCAGGAGCATGCGGCCGGAGGTGTCCAGCGTCACCTGCACCTGGAGCGCGACGGGGCGGCCCGCATCCGCGATGGCCCGCCTGCACCCGAAGATCGCCGCCTTCACCTCAAGGATGTCCTGCGAGGTCTCGATGAGCAGGACGTCCACCCCGCCCTCGATCAGCGCCGCCGCCTGCTCGGCGAAGACGGGCACCAGCTCGTCGAAGGTGACGTTCCCCAGCGTGGGGTCGCTCGCGGAGGGGAGGAACCCGGACGGACCGATGGAGCCGGCGACGAAGCGGGGCCTCTCCGGCGTGGAGAAGCGGTCGGCGACGCCGCGGGCCAGCCGGGCCGCGGCGAGGTTGATCTCCCGGACCCGGTCGGAGAGGCCGTACTCGCCCAGGGTGATGCGGTTGGAGCGGAAGGTGTCCGTCTCCAGCACGTCCGCGCCCGCTTCCATGAACGAGGCGTGGATCTCCCCCACGACCTCCGGCTTCGAGATCACCAGGTAATCGTTGCACCCCTCCAGCGTCGGCCCGCCGAAATCCGCTGCGGTGAGGTCGTATCGCTGGATGGAGGTCCCCATGGCCCCGTCGAAGACGAGGACCCGCTGCCGGACGGCCTGGAGGTACGGAGACGTTGCGCTGGACATGGTCGTATGCAAACGAAAAAGGCCCCGCGACTCAGGAGTACGGGGCGTTGCATACCGGGGCACGGCATACCGGTCTCAATCCCGACTCTTTAGCGTTTTTTTAAGGTGGTCGCAAGCGGTCGCGCTCAAATCCATCCACCGTGGCACGAAGGCCACGTGACCAAGCTAAACGGGCCGCGTAAGCCGCGCAAGGGAAAGTTTCATCCAAGCATCCGGATGCATGGGTGAAACCTGACCCGCATCCGTTTCCGACCTGGCCTCGAAGTTGCGCCCGCGCGGGCCGTGTGACTTCGTGTGTTCATCGCGCGTCCGTGACGGGTGCCGGAATGGACCGCACCGAACCAGAGAGAGGATCCATGATCGCTGTGAAGAGACTCGCCGTCGCGGCCCTGGTGCCCCTGTCCGCCGCCTGTGCCGGAAGGCAGGGGGACGTGGTCTGCACCCTGGAGGCGCGTTCGGCGGTGACGGTGGAGCTGCACGACGCGCGGTCCGGCGCGGCGCTGACCGGCCCCGCGACGGTGGTGGCCCGCTCGGGCTCGTACGCGGACACCGCGACCGTCCCGGCCGACATGTCCGCCACCGGGCTGGCGCACGAGCGCGCGGGCCTGTACGAGGTGACCGTACGGAAGCCCGGCTACCGCGAGTGGACGAGACAGGACGTCGCCGTGACCCGGGACGAATGCCACGTGCGCACGGTCCAGCTGCGGGCGGAGCTGGAGCCGGCCGCGTAGAGGCGGCTTCGGCGGGACCCGCGAGGGGCCGGTGCGACCCGGGGATCGCACCGGCCCCTCGTCCGTTCGGAACCGGTGGTCGGGAGGTCCTCCAGCGGCGAGTTCCTTGCATCCACGCACCTCCGGGGCTCCGTCCCGCACCGGCGCGAACGACCCGGGCTCCCTCTCCCTCTCGCCCCGTTCCCGGGCAAGCCGCAGGCCCGTTCGGCAGGAGCCCATCGCTTCCATTCGTGTTCCGAGCACGGCCGTCCGGCGGGGTCCTCCCGGGGCGGCCCTCCTCCCTTCGACCGGAGCGACCATGGCGCTTCAGGACGAGATGGTGCGACAGGGAACGTGGCTCTTCCGCTACAGGAGCTATCTCCCGCTCCTCCTCTTCGCCGTCGTCTTTCCCGTCGCGGCCACCGCACCCCACCCGCCCTCGACCCTCCGCGCGGAGCGAGGATGGGAGGTCTTCTGCCTGGCGACCTCCCTCTTCGGCCTGGCGATCCGCGCGTACGTGGCGGGCACGACGCCCCGGGGGACCTCGGGGCGGAACACCCGCCGGCAGGCCGCCGAGACGCTGAACACCACCGGCCTCTACTCGGTGATGCGGCACCCCCTCTACCTGGGCAACTTCTTCATCTGGATCGGGGTGGCGATGCTCCCCCGGCTGTGGTGGCTCGCCTGCCTGGTCGCCCTCGTCTTCTGGCTCTACTACGAGCGCATCATGGCGGCCGAGGAAGCGTTCCTGCGATCCCGGTTCGGAGAAGCGTTCGAGGAATGGGCGGTCCGTACGCCCGCCTTCGTCCCGGCCCTGCGGCAGTGGAAACCGGCGGCGCTCCCCTTCTGCGCCCGGGCCGTGCTGCGCCGGGAGTACTCCGGGTTGTTCGGGGTGCTGGTCGCCCTGGCGGCGGTCGATTCGCTGGGGGACGGAAGGGCGGACGGGCGGAGCGGCCCGGACGAGCTGTGGATGTACCTGTGCGGGGCGGGACTCATCCTGTACGTGGTGCTGCGGATCCTGAAGCGGAGGACGAGGCTCCTCGCCGTCGCGGGGCGGTGATGCGTGCCACGTGGCGGGATGAGGCATCGACCGATGATCCCTGCGCTCGTGCTCGGAGTGGTCGTGACCGGGTTCCCCCTTGAGGCTGCCGCGCAGAAACCCGTCACTCTCCAGGAAGCCGTGGAGGCCGCGTTATCGAGAGATCTCCGTGTGAACGTGGCTCGGGCCGACGTCACGGCGGCTCGCGCGAACGCTCTCACCGCCCGGGCCTGGCCCAACCCCACGTTCTCCTTCACGTACACCGGCGACCCTCCCCAATACCACGCCCTCCTCGAACTTCTGGTGGAGAACCCGTGGTTGCGCGCCGCCCGGATCCGCGCGGCGGAGGCGGGCCAGGAGGCAGCGCAGAGGAGGTTCGAGCTGCAGCGGCAGACCATCCGCTTCGAAGTGGACTCCGTCTACGCGCACGCCGCAATCTTGCAGGAGCTGGCCCACCTCTCGTCACAGGACGCGCGCGATGGCGAGGAGCTGGTGAGGATCACGCGTGCGCGGCGCGACTCGGGAGACGCCAGCACCCTGGACCTCGAACTCGCCATCGTGAGCCAGGGATCGGTCGCCAGCCTGGCTTTCGCCGACTCGGTCGAATGGGTCACCTCCATCCTGGCCCTGCAGGACCTGATGGGGCTCACCACGGGCCGGGTCGTCATCTCGATCGCGGACTCACTCGAAGCGCTCGTACTCCAGCCGGTACCCGATCGCCCGACCCCGCTCCAGGTGGCGGCGCTGGAGGCGGACCTCCTCGCGCAGCGGGCCCAGGTGTCTCTGGAGCGAACCAGCTTGTTCCCGGGCCCCGTCCTTTCAGGAGGACTCGACTGGCACGACCCCACGACAGGGAGCAACCGGAAGTTCCCGGTCCTGGGGCTCTCCCTGCCCATCCCTCTCTTCGATCGGAGCCGCGGCACCATCGCCGCGGCCCGAGCCGCCCTGCAGAAGCTGGAACTGCAGCGGAACCTGGCGCGGGACGAGACCGCCGAGGCGGTCATCGCTGCGGAGCGTGCCCGGGCCGCGGCTGAAATCCGCATCGAGCGGTCCCGCGAGCTGAAGGAGCACGCCCGGCGTGTCGTGCAGATGACCATGCGCGGCTACCAGGAAGGAGCCTTCCCCCTCACCACCGTGCTCGAGGCTCGACGGACCGCCCGCGACGCGCTCCGGCAGTACGTTCAGGACCTGGGCGCCCTCCTGAGCGCCCGAACCGCCATCGCCCTGGCCCACACGATCGGGTTGTTGCCGTGACGACCGGCAGGTTCCCTCTCCTCGCCCTCGCCCTGATCGCCGCCTGCCACCGGACGCCCCCGCGGGAGGAGGTGACCACGCCCGAGGTCACGGCGGAGACCGCGGTCGCGACGGTGCGCCCCTTCCACGTGAGGTTGGGCGCGCTGGGGACGATGGCCGCATCTCCAGCCCACGTCGCCCGGCTGGGGGCCCCGGCGGCCACGGGAGTCACCCGTGTCCTCGTGGCACCCGGCGACCGGGTCACGGCAGGCCAGGCTCTCGTGGAGTTGGACGCCACGATCTTCCTCGCCGACGTGAGGCGGGCCGAAGCCGCGCAGACCGCCGCGCGGCGTGAGTACGACCGGGTGTCGGACCTCACCGCGGCCGGGATCCTCGCCCGCAAAGACGCGGACAGCGCCGCGGCGGCGCTTGCGGACGCGAACGCGAACCTCGTCAAGGCGCGGTATACCCTGTCGCTTGCCGTGATCCGTACCCCTATCCAGGGCGTAGTCACGCGCATGGACGCGCGGGTGGGAGCCCCGGTGGACCCCGCGCAGGTCCTGGTTGAAGTGATCGACCCGCGGGGGCTGGAGGTGCGCGTCACCGTGCCGCCCGAGCAGGCGGCGACGATCCGCCCGGGCGCCCCGGTGCTCGTCACGTCGGGGAGGGACACGGCCGGACCACCGCTGGGAGCGGGCGAGGTGACGGGGGTGGGCGCCGCCATCGACACCACGAGCGGGAGCGTGGACGTCCGTGCCGCCCTGCAGCGGCTGACCGGCACCCTCTTCGTGGATCAGGACGTCTACGCCACCATCCAGGTCGCCGTTCACCCGGCGGCCGTGACCATACCCCCGGAGGCGCTCGTCCCCCGTGGCACCGGGGTACAGGTCTTCGTGGTGGACACCGGAGGGGTCGCTCATGCCCGGCCGGTAACGGTGGGGGCGCGGAGCCGGGATGCCGTCGAGATCATCCGCGGGCTCAAGGGCGGGGAGAGGGTGGTGACCCGGGGTGCCTACGGGGTGCAGGACGGCGCCCGCATCCGGCGTGCCCCCCCGTGAAGGCGGCGGAGCTGCTCTCCCGTCAGCGCCGCTTCGTCTACATGCTGGTTGCGGCGCTGAGCGGCGCCGGGGTATGGGCGGCGCTCCACATGCCCTCGGCCATCTACCCGGAACTCACCTTCCCCCGCATCAGCATCGTGGTACAGGGGTCGGCGCTGGGAGCCCGGCAGGTCCTCTTCGAAATCACCCGTCCCATCGAGGAGGCGGTGAGCGTGGTCCCCGGAGTGCAGCGGGTGCGCTCCCGCTCCATTCGCGGATCGACGGAAATCGACATCGACTTCCTCCCGCGCACCGACATGGCGCAGGCGCTGCAGCAGGTGCAGACCCGCGTCGGGCAGGTGCAGGCCACGCTCCCCGCCGGGCTCGACGTGGAGGTGGAGCGGCTCACCCCCACCGTCTTCCCCATCCTCTCCTACAACCTCCTGGGCGCGGCGCCCGCCGACCTGTACGACATCGCCCAGTATGAGATCCGGCCCGTCGTCTCCCGCGTTCCCGGGGTGGCTCGGGTGGACGTGCAGAGCAGCGACGTGCACGAGGTGGAGGTCGTCGCGGACCCGGCACGGCTCGCCACGGCCGGTCTCGGCTTCGCGGATCTCGCTGGGGCGATCCGGGCCGACCTCTCCCCGGAGGCGGTCGGCAGGATGACGCAGGACTACCAGCAGCTCCTGGTGGTCACCGGCCTGGAGGCCCGCTCCCCGGAGGACGTCGCGAGCGTGGTGATCCGGCCGGGAACCCGGGTGGGCGACGTCGCATCCGTGAGGATGGGAACTCAGGACCGCGTCCGGGTGGTGGCCGGGGACGGCCGCCCCGCGGCGCTGATCAACGTCACCCGCCAGGTGGGGGGGAACACCGTCGGCGTCGCCCGAGGGGTGGCCGCGACGATGGACACGCTGCGGAAGACGCTCCCGCGGGGCGTGTACCTCGTGCCGGTCTACGACCAGGCCATGCTGGTGCGGGAGGCGGTGGGCTCGGTGCGGGACGCCATGGTCGTCGGCGCCGCGCTCGCGGTGATCGTCCTGCTGGTCTTCCTCCGCCGCGCGCGGCTCACCGCCATCAGCGCCGCCTCCATCCCCATCACCCTGGCGATCACCGTCTTCGGGATGAGGCTGCTGGGGCAGACCTTCAACCTGATGACGCTGGGAGGGATGGCGATCGCCATCGGGCTGGTGATCGACGACTCGGTGGTGGTCACCGAGAACATCGCGCGCCACCTCGCGCTCGTCCGGGACCGGAAGACCGCCGTCCGCGATGCGGTTCAGGAACTCGTGTGGCCGGTGACCACGTCCACCCTCACCACGGTCGTGGTCTTCCTCCCCCTGGGGATGCTGCAGGGAGTGGTGGGACAGTTCTTCAAGGCGCTCTCCATCACGCTGGCGCTGGCCGTGCTGGTCTCCCTCTTCCTCGCACTCACCCTGATCCCCCTGCTCGCGGAGCGGTTCGCGACCGCGGCTGGGCTCCGAGGGGAGGAGGGGCCGGGGAGGGGCCGCCCGTCGCCCGGGAGCGCCCGTGGACTGGAGCGGCTCACGGAAGGGTACGGGAAAGCTCTGGACCGCGTGCTTCGTCGCCCCGCGCTCGTCGTTCTGACCGCCCTGGGGCTCGTAGCGGCGGGATTCTTCGCGAAGCGGTTCGTGGGGACGGGATTCCTACCGGAAATGGATGAAGGCGCCTTCGTCCTGGATTACTTCACCCCCGGCGGGACGGCACTGGCCGAGACCGACCGGCAGGTGCAGATCGTCGAGCGCATCCTGGCACGCACCCCCGAAGTGGAGGCTACCTCGCGGCGCACCGGGGCGGAGCTGGGCCTCTTCGCCACCGAGCAGAACGTGGGAGACATCGTGGTGAGGCTCCGGCCGTCCGGCCAGCGGAAGCGGAACATCTTCGAGGTGATCGCCGACGTGCGGACGCAGGTGTCCCGGGCGCTGCCACGGCTCCACATCGAGTTCGTGCAGATCCTCTCGGACGTGATCAACGACCTGGCCGGCAGCACGAGCCCGGTGGAGATCAAGGTCTTCGGCGACCAGCTGGACCAAGTGGAGGCGTACGCACGAAGGATCGCGGGGCCCCTGGAGAAGGTAGGGGGGCTGGTTGACCTGTTCGACGGGGTGGGCGACCCGGTCCCGGAGCTGGTACTGGAGCTGGACGAGGCACGCACCGCCCGGCTCGGGCTCACGGGAACCGACGTGAACGGTCAGGTGAGCGCCCTGCTTCTCGGCGACTCCGCAGGTGAGATCCGGACCGGGGACCGGATCGTCGCGGTGCGCGTCCACGCTCCGGACTCCATTCGCTTCGACCCGCTCCGCCTCCCCGCCCTCCCCATCTTCAGCCCTGCGACGATGCACGCCGTGCCCCTCGGCACGGTCGCCACCTTCCGGAAGCAGGAGTCACGCGCGGAACTGCGGAGAGAGAATCAGCGCCAGATGATCGCAGTCACAGGTGGGGTGGAGGGGCGCTCGCTGGGAGCGGTGATGGGCGACGTGAAGCGCGTGCTGGCGGCGAACCCGCCGCCACCCGGCGTCCAGGTGGAAATCGGAGGACAGTACGCGGGACAGCAGGAATCCTTCCGCTCTCTTCTGGTGGTCCTCGCCCTGGCCGGGATCTCCGTCGTCGCGGTGATGGTGCTCCAGTTCGAATCGTTCGTGGAGCCGCTGGTCGTCACCCTCGCCGCGCCGCTCTCCTTCGTGGGCGCGATCGCCCTGCTCCTCGTGACGGGCACCCCGCTCAACGTGTCGTCGCTGATGGGGCTGGTCCTCCTGATGGGACTGATCGTCAAGAACGGGATCATTCTCCTGGATTTCACCCGCCTGCGGATGATGCAGGAGGGGGAGCCACTCGGCGAGGCGATCGAGGCCGCTGCTCGCGTCCGGCTGCGTCCGATCCTGATGACGACACTCTGCACCCTCTTCGGGCTCCTCCCCCTGGCGCTGGGGCTCGGCGCCGGGTCCGAACTCCAGCGGCCGCTCGCCCTGGCCGTGATCGGCGGGCTCGCGCTCTCCACGCCGATCACGCTCTTCATGGTTCCCTCGCTCCTCGTCGCGATCCGGGGGCGCGGGTACACGCTCCGGGAGGCGGAGCCGGGTTCCGGGCCGCCCGTGACCCCGGGCGTCTGAACGCAGCCCCAGACCGGAGAGGCGTCGGGCTACGTACCCGCCCCCACCAGCGCCTCCACCGCCTCCACCGCCACGGGGACGTCGCGGGTGGTCACCTCGTGCCCGTCCGCGGTGACGATCACGTTGTCCTCGATGCGCACCCCGATCCCCCGCAGCTCGGCCGGCACGTCGTCGGCCGACTCCGGCACGTAGATCCCCGGCTCGACGGTGAGCACCATCCCCGCCTCCAGGATCACCGGCTCCCCGTCCGGGTGCCGGTACGGACCCACGTCGTGAACGTCCAGCCCCAGCCAGTGCGAGGTCTGGTGCATGTAGAAGCGCCGGAAGGCGCCCTCGCGGATCAGTGTGTCCACGTCGCCTGTGAGGAGCCCCAGCTCCACCATGCCCCGGGTGAGAACCCGGACCGCCGCGTCGTGGGCCGCCAGCACGGACGCCCCCGGGCGAACGGCGGCGATCCCCGCCTCCTCCGCCTCAAGCACGATCTCGTACACGGCCCGCTGGGCGGGAGTGAACCGTCCGGACACCGGGAACGTCCGGGTGATGTCGCCGGCGTACATCCCCACCTCGGCGCCCGCGTCGATCAGCACCAGCTCGCCCTCGCGGGCGCGCCGGTCGTTGGCGACGTAATGGAGCACGGTGGCTCCTGCCCCGCTCCCCACGATGGTCGGATAGGCCGGGCCGGTCCCGCCGGCGGCGCGGAAATGGGAGTCCAGCACGCTCTCCAGCTCCCACTCCCCGATTCCGGGGCGAGCGGCGCGCATGGCGGCCCGGTGCGCCTCCGCGCTGACGGCGGCGGCGCGGCGGTGGAGGTCCAGCTCCGCGGGCTCCTTCACCAGCCGCATGGCGGGGAGGAGCGTGTCGGGGTCGCGGACCACCAGCGGGCCCTTCCCCGAGCGCGGGCGGGTCCGCCGGAAGCCGGAGACCAGCGCCGTGACGCGACGGTCCATTTCCGGGTCGGCGCCGAGGGCGTACACCACCTCCGACGCCGGGAGGAGGAGGTCGCGGAGGCGCGCGTCCAGCTCGTCCAGCGGATAGGCGGCGTCCGCGCCGTACCTCTCCCGCGCGCCCTCCACTCCCGCACGGGCCCCGCTCCACGCCTCCCGGTCCGGGTCGCGCGGACGCACGAAGAGCGTGAAGCGCCGCTCGGGGTCGTGCGGGGTGAGCACGGCGACGGCCTCGGGCTCCGGGAAGCCGGTGAGGTAGAAGAAGTCGCTGTCCTGCCGGAACCTCAACTCGGTGTCGCGAGACCTGTACTTCTCGGGAGCCGCGGGGAGCACGGTGACGGCGTCTCCGGCGCGGGCAAGGTAGCGCTCGCGGCGGACCCGGAAGGCTTCCGGGGAGAAGGCGGGATCGGGGAGGCCGGCGTCCATGTCGCGGTCGGTTCGGGGGGAAGGATCGCGCGGGGTCAGAGCGCCCCGCGGATCGTCTCCTGCACGCGGGGCGCGAGGTCGGTCCAGGACACCTCGGGAGCCTTGGTCACGGTGACGAAGTCCGCGACCATGAAGACGCCGCGCACTCCATCCAGCGCCATCAGCGGCCCGGCGACCGGGTCGTCCGCCGCGGCCTGCGCGGAGTCGTACGACCTGCCCCGCCGCCCCTCCACCAGCGTGCGCCCGACCGTGAACTTCCCCGCGTGCGGGTTGGGGGTGGGATCGAACCGGACCTTCGCCGCCCTCGCTCTCGCCATGCAGTCTCCCGCGCCGTGGAACCGCTCTTCGCCCCCGGGGCGACCTCGCCCGCCGCAACCTAGACGCCGCACCGTCCCGGGTGCAAGCCACCCGGGCGGGCCGCAGCGCGGCGGCCTGCATTTCGCTCCTTCCACATGAATCGTTATCATCCCGGGAACCGGAAGTCGGAAGCACGGATCCACCCCGTGAACGGATCGGAGCATGGACCTCGGACTGCGGGATCGCGTGGCGGTGGTGATGGGCGCGAGCGCCGGGATCGGCCGGGCCGTGGCGCTCGAACTCGCGCGCGAAGGGGCGCGCGTGGTGGTGGCGGCGCGGAACGAGGGGCGGCTGAAGCGGGCTGCGGAGGAAATCTCGGCGGAGACCGGCGCCGAGGTGGTCCCCGTCGCGGCGGACGCGGCGGCCCCGGACGGCGCGGACCGGGTCGTGGAGGAGGCGGTGCGCCGCTGGGGTACGGTGCACGTGGCCTTCGCCAACGCGGGTGGCCCGCCGGGCACCTCGTACGAGTCCACCACGGTGGAGCAGGTGCTGGAGGCCGTCGAGCTGAACCTGCTCAGCACGGTCCGCCTGGCCCGGGCTGCGATCCCGCACATGAAGGCGCAGCGGTGGGGGCGCTTCGTCGCCCTTACCTCGGTGTCCGTGAAGCAGCCCATCCCGGGGCTGATCCTCTCGAACACGGCGAGGGCCGGCGTGGTGGGATTCGTGAAGACCATGGCCGGGGAGCTGGCGCCGCACGGGATCACCTGCAACGTGGTAGCGCCGGGGTACGTGCGCACCGGCAGGATGGAGGAACTCACCCGCGGGCGCGCCGCCGCCGAGGGACGCGCCGAGGCCGAGGTGCTCGCGGAAACGGAGCGCAGGATCCCCGCGGGGCGCCTCGGCGACCCGGAAGAGCTGGCTGCGGTGGTGGCCTTCCTCGCCTCGGATCGGGCGAGCTACCTGACGGGTGCAACCATCCAGGTGGACGGGGGGTACACCCAGTGTCTCTTGTAAGCCCAACCCCGCGGTTCTATACTGGCCTGAACCACGGCAGACGAGTCGCCGGCGCTCGACCGGCGCGTTCACCCCGGCCGGGAGGATCCTGGACCTCCCGGAGATTCGTACGTCCATCGCAACGGCAAGCATGATCCGCCGAAACGCACGCATCCTGTCCACACTGGCCCTGGCCGCCGCCGCCGCGCCCCCCGTGGGGGCCCAGTCCGCGACCCCGGTCGCCGCCCATCACGCGGAAGCCCTTTCCTGCGCCCTCAAGGACTTCGCCGCGCTCCGCCGTGACCCCACGCCCGCCGAGCTGCGCTGCCGGTACGGAGTGAGCGGCCCGGGGCGCTTCGGGCTCGCGGAGTACATGGACGTCCCGGTCTACCAGCCCGCGACCCCCCTCCCCGGCACGCACGTGGTGGGGGTTTCGGGACTCCCCGGCCCCCGGAGGGGCGAGAGCTTCGAGGCGTGGGAATGGCGCGTCCTGCGGACCGAGTACGGGCCCGAGGCACGCAGGGTGCAGCGGGGGCTGGACGTTCTCCAGTCCGGGTTCGCGGAGCGGATCGTCCGCCTGGAGCAGTCACTCGCCGCGGAGGGGATCCGGTTCGGGCGGCGGGAGACGTGGCGCCACCCGGACCGGCAGGCGTTCCTCTTCCAGCAGGGACGCTCGCGGCCCGGCCCCCTCGCCACCAGCACCCTCACGTCCTGGCACTCGCGGGTGGAACGGGACGGACGGCCCGCGGGGAGCGCGGTGGACTACGACGTGCCCGGCTCGCAGATGCGTCGCTTCCACGAGATCGTCCGCCAGGTCGGGCTGGAGAGCTACGGCGCCGATTCGAACGATCCGGGTCACGTGTTCCTTCCGGGCGAGGAGAGCGTGTCTCCCATGGAGGTCGCGATGCTCCGCATCGTCCCGCGGGTCCCCGTGGTGACGCTCGCCACGGGCCGGCCGGCGACGGAGAGCGTGACCCGCGCGGCCCTCGCCGAGCTTCGCGAGGCGGTGAGGGAGCTGGTGAGCCTTCCCCGGCCGGCGCCTCGCGTGGAGGCGGTGCTCACGCACCGGCACGCTCCGGGGGTTCGGTCGCACGTCCTCCCCTCGCCCGGTCACTGAACCCCGGGGGGCCCGGCCGGACCGTCCGCCGGGCCCCGGCCCGTTCCTCGAAGGCTCGCCACGAGATGCCGACTTGACCGACATGCCGCACCCCGAGCGCTTCGGCGCTCCCTCCGGGAACGAACTCCCCACCCGCTCTCGCGACGCGGACTCCTCCACGGAAAGACGGAGCATCAACGACCTGTGCCGCCTCGCGGTGGAACAGGTGAAGGACTACGCCATCTTCGTCCTCGACCCGGAGGGGTACATCCTGAGCTGGAACGAGGGAGCCCGGCGCATCAAGGGGTACACGGCCGAGGAGATCGTGGGCCGGCACTTCTCCGTGTTCTACCCTCCCGAGGACAGGGCCGCGAACGTCACAGGCTGGGAGCTGGACGTCGCGTCCCGGGAAGGCCGCTTCGAGGACGAAGGGTGGCGGGTGCGCAAGGACGGCTCCCGCTTCTGGGCCAACGTGATCATCACCGCCCTGCGCAGCCCCGTGGGCACGCTCGTCGGCTTCGCCAAGGTGACCCGCGACTTCACCGAGCGACACGCCGCCAGCGAGGCGTTCCGGCAGAGCGAGGAACGCTTCCGGCTCCTGGTCCAGAGCGTCCAGGACTACGGGATCTTCATGCTGGCTCCCTCCGGCCGGGTGATGAGCTGGAACGAGGGCGCACAGCTCATCAACGGGTACGCGGCCGAGGAGATCGTGGGGCGGCACTTCTCCGTGTTCTATCCCCCCGAGGACAAGGCCGCGAACAAGCCCGGCTGGGAGCTGGACGTCGCGTCCCGGGAAGGCCGCTTCGAGGACGAAGGGTGGCGGGTGCGCAAGGACGGCTCCCGCTTCTGGGCCAACGTGATCATCACCGCCCTGCGCAGCCCCGAGGGCACGCTCATCGGCTTCGCCAAGGTGACCCGCGACCTCACCGAGCGGAACGCCGCCCAGGAACGCTCCATCGAGAACGCGCGGCGGCTGGCCGTGGAGGAGACGGCCCGTCGCATGGCCGAGGAGCGCGCGGAGGCGCTGGCCGGGCTGCTGGAGCAGGTGCGCAGCCAGGCGGTGGAGCTGGAGCGCCGGAGGCACGAGGCGGACGCGGCCAACCGCGCCAAGGGCGACTTCCTGGCCGCCATGAGCCACGAGCTGCGCACGCCGCTGAACGCGATCGACGGGTACGCCGAACTCCTCGAGCTGGGGATCCACGGGCCGATCACCGCGCCGCAGCGTGAGGCGCTGGAACGCATCCGCCGCAGCCAGCGGCACCTCCTGGGGATCATCAACGACCTTCTCACCTTCAGCCGGGCCGAAGCGGGTCGCCTCACGTACGAGATCGAGCCCCTCCGCCTCCCGGAGCTGCTGGACGCGGTGATGCTGATGGTGGCCCCCCAGGCCGAGGCGCGGAGCATCGCCCTCGAGCGCGAGATGCGCTCCGCCCTGGCCCTGGGCGACCCCACCAAGGTGGAGCAGATCCTCCTCAACCTCCTCTCGAACGCCGTCAAGTTCACCGCCCCGGGAGGCCGGGTCCGCGTGGACGGAGGGGTGGAGGACGATCGGGTGAGGATCCGCGTGAGCGACACCGGCATCGGGATCCCCGACGAGAAGCGGGACCTGATCTTCGAGCCGTTCGTGCAGGTGGGACGCACCCTGAGCCGGCAGGTGGAGGGGACGGGGCTGGGGCTGGCGATCAGCCGCGAGCTGGCCCGCGCGATGGGAGGGGAGCTGCGGCTGGGAGAGTCCGAGGAGGGAGTGGGCTCCACCTTCGTCCTGGAGCTGCCGCGGGCATGATCCGCGGGTGACCCCGCGCCGCTGCCTGGAGACCAGACGCCCCCATCGGTGCATTCCGGTGGGGGCGTCTCGCGCGCGACCCGGGAAGGCCCTTCAGGGAGCGGCGATCTGCCGGCGATGGTGCTCGACGTGGACGGCGCAGAAGCGGAGCGCCGTGAGGGCGGGGACAGGCCCGAAGTAGGGGTGCGTGAGGCGGGCGTCGCGGCGGGCCGCCAGGCCGTGCTCGACACGGTCGGCCAGAGTGCACATGCGTTCGAGGACCGCCGCCCGGTCGGCGGAAGCCTCGTGGGGGCGCGTCTCACGCGGGGAAACGGCACGCAGGGGGAAGCTGCGGTGAAAGAGGACGTGGGGGAGCACCACCCAGCGCAGCACTCGCTGGCGCCAGCCGGTCACCACGATGCGGGCGCCCTCTCCGCCGTCCAGCTCGCGGCCGATGACCTCGTAGGCGAGGACGAGGTGCTCGGCGACCTGCGCGGGCGACCACTTCCCCGGGGCGCGCGGGCGCGACCACGCCTCCGGGGCGAGCCCCCGGGCGGTGGCGGCGAAGCCCCGCACGGCGTTGCGGTGCTCCTCCGACGCGCGCTCCCACCTTGCGTCGCCTCGTCGGTTCCGGCCGGTCATGGTGAGTCGGTCGAAATGGCGGGGCCGGAGCCCCATGCGAAAGGGCCGCTCCGTCGTGAGGAGCGGCCCCGTGAACCGCGCATCCGCCGCGGTGGTGTCAGCGGCTCGCGTCCACCGAGACGGAAAGCTCGGGGCTGCGGAGCATGACCATGTCCCGCCCACCGTTCATCCGCCCGAACGGCACCATGCCGTCCACCGCCATGGCGCAGAACAGGAGCGCCAGGTAGAGCAGCGAGTTGCGGTACAGCGCCCAGGCGGGCTGGGTGAAGCTGCCCCGGGAGCGGAGCAGGCGCAGCACGTCGTACAGGAACCACCCGCCGAGGAGCGCCGCCGACACGCCGTACACCAAGCCCATCCCCCCGTAGGTGAGCGGCACGAGGGTGACGGCCACCAGGATCCCCGTGTAGACCCCCATCTGCCGCATGGTCTCGCGCTCCCCCCACACGTTCGGAGCCATGGGCACCCCCACGCGGCCGTAGTCCTTCTGCTTGACCAGCGCCAGCGCCCAGAAGTGCGGCGGCGTCCAGAAGAACACGATGAGGAACATGTACAGCGCCGTCAGCGTCACCTCGCCAGTAGCGGCGGCCCATCCCACCAGGGGCGGGAACGCACCCGCGGCGCCGCCGATGACGATGTTCTGGGGCGAGGTGCGCTTCAGCCAGCGGGTGTAGACGAAGACGTAGAAGAGGAGCCCGCCCAGGGCGAGCACCGCGGCGAGCAGGTTGACCAGCGCGCCGAAGAGCGCGAACGCCACCGCGCCCAGCGCCATGCCGAAGCCGAGCACGTGCCCCGGCGACATGCGCCCGCTGGGGATGGGGCGGAGGGCGGTGCGGGGCATGCGGGCGTCGATGTCGCGATCCATGTACATGTTGATCGCGTTGGCGCCACCCGCCATGAGGTAGCCGCCGATCATCGTCCAGAGCAGCGTCCACCCGTCCGGCCACCCTCCCACCGCGATGAACATCGGCGCGGCGGTGGTGACCAGGAGCAGCGAGATGATCCGCGGCTTGGTGAGCGTCACGTAGTCGCGGAGCCGCTGCCGGAAGCCCCCCGACGCGCCGGCGCGCCAGGCGTCCACGCCGGCGCGCTGGGTCCCCGTGGTCATCCCGTCGGCGGCGAGCGCCGCGGCATTCGCACCGCTGAGCGGCGCGGTGCCCGGGAGGGCTTCGCTCACGTCGGTGGCGGCGATGTCTGGCATTCGGGCTTGCTTCGGGTGGCGACCCGGCCGGTCGTCACGGCAGGTCTGGAATCGAGGAAATATACACCCCGCCCCACGTTGCGCCAACCCGAGCGGGGTCGCCTCCGGGGATCCCCCACCCGCCGTGGGGGGATTCCCCACCCCGCGCGCGGCCCCGGCGCCGGGGAGGCGCCGCGAGGTTGCACGCCCCCCGGCGAAGCGCTTTATTAGCAGCACCGTAGGCGGCCGCGGCCGCCCACCACCCACTCCGGCTCGCCGTATCCATGAAGCTCAACTCGTACGCCCGGTTCGTGTGGGGCGTCCTGGTCTACAACCTGGGCGTGGTGGCCTGGGGCGCGTTCGTGCGGGCGACGGGATCGGGCGCCGGCTGCGGCGACCACTGGCCCAAGTGCGACGGCGAGGTGATCCCCCGCCTGGAGAGCACCGAGCAGGTCATCGAGTTCACCCACCGCGTCACCAGCGGGCTGGCGCTCCTGGCGGTGGTCGCGATGCTGGTGTGGGCGTTCCGCGCCTACCCGAAGGGTCACGTGGTGCGCGCGGGAGCGGTCCTCTCCATGGTCCTCATGGTCGTGGAGGCGCTCCTGGGAGCGGGGCTGGTGCTCTTCCAGCTCGTCGCGGAGAACGCCTCGTGGTACCGCGCCTTCTCCATGGTGGCGCACCTCGTCAACACCTTCTTCCTCCTGGGCGCCATCGCGCTCACGGGGTGGTGGGCCTCCGGTGGAAGGCCCGTGCGCATCCGGGGGCAGGGCTCCGCGGCGGCGATCCTCGCGGTGGGGTTCGCGGGGATGGTGCTGCTGGGGGCGACCGGGGCCATCGCCGCGCTGGGCGACACCCTCTTCCCCGCCACGTCGCTGCGCGAAGGGTTCAGGCAGGACCTGTCGTCCACCGCCCACTTCCTCCTCCGCCTGCGCGTGCTTCACCCCGCGGTCGCGCTCGCCGTGGGCGCCTACCTGGTGTTCGCCACCCGGATCGTGGCGCGGTTCCGCCCCTACCCCGTCACGCGCCGGCTGGCGCTCGTGGTGGCGGCGCTCTACGTGACCCAGGTGGGCCTGGGCTTCGTGAACCTGGCCCTTCTCGCCCCCGTGTGGATGCAGCTCGTCCACCTCCTGATGGCCGACCTGGTCTGGATCTCCCTCGTCCTCTTCGCCGCGTCGGCACTGGCGCAGCGGGAGGCCGTCGCGAGCCCTGGGCGCCCTCTCCTGGAAGAAGACGTCCCGGCGCTCGCGTAAGCGCCGGGGGACACCCCTCGCGAAAACTCGCCCGAAGGGCCCGCATGGCGGAGCGGGACGGACCCCGGTAGTTTGGCGGGATTCCCTCGATCCGAGCGAAGGGATCGGAGCGGCACGCCGCTCCGGTCTCTCCCGCCGTCCGACCGCTCCCGAACGCCGATGCCCCGACACCGAACCCCCCAGGCGGTGCTGGCCGCCGCGCTCGTCGTCCTGGCCGCCTGCAGCCCCGCGGCCCGTCCCGCGACCGCACCCGCTCCGTCCGCCGCGTCGCCGGCCCAGGGCTCCTTCGCCCAGAAGACGGCGGGGATGGAACGGCAGGACGGCTACTTCCCCTTCTACTACGACGCGAAGGCCGGAAAGCTGCTCCTCGAAGTCCCCCGGCTGGACGACGACTTCCTGTACCTGAACTCCCTCGCGACCGGGGTCGGGTCCAACGCCCTTGGGCTGGACCGCGGCACCATCGGCGACGGGGTGGTGGTGCGCTTCGAGAGGCACGGCCCCAAGCTCCTCCTCGTCCAGCAGAACACCGGCTTCCGCGCGGTGAACGCCGCCACGCAGGGAGAGCGCGAGGCGGTGGTGGAGTCGTTCCCCACCTCCGTGCGCGGCGCCTTCCCCATCCAGGCCGAGCAGGGCGGGCGCTTCCTGATCGACGCCACAGACTTCTTCCTCCAGGACGCCTTCGGGGTGGCGGCGCGGATCCGCCAGGGCCAGCAGGGCGACTTCCGCCTGGACCGCGACCGGAGCACGGTCTACCTCCCGAAGACGAAGGCGTTCCCGAAGAACACCGAGGTGGAGGTGCTGCTCACCTTCGCTTCGGAGAACCCGGGGCCGGAGATCCGGCGGCACACGCCGGACGGACGCTCCCTCTCGCTCCGGCAGCACCACTCGTTCGTGGAGCTGCCGGAGCCGGGGTACCGGCCGCGCGCCTTCGACCCGCGCGTGGGCGTCAACCCGCTCACCTTCCAGGACTTCAGCCAGCCCTTCGACGGGCGCTACACGCAGCGCTGGATCGCCCGCTGGCGTCTCGAGAAGAAGGACCCGTCGGCGGCCAGGTCGGAGCCGGTGAAGCCCATCGTCTACTACCTGGACCCCGGGATCCCCGAGCCGTACCGAAGCGCCTTCCGGGAGGGCGGGCTCTGGTGGAGCCGGGTCTTCGAGGCGGCCGGCTTCGTCGACGCCTTCCGCGTGGAGGACCTCCCCGAAGGGGCGGACCCGATGGACGCCCGCTACTCCGTGATCCAGTGGATCCACCGCACGGACCCGGGCTTCTCGGTGGGGCCGTCGTTCCGCGATCCCCGCACCGGCGAGATCATCAAGGCGGCGGTGCGGATGGACGGGTACCGCTCCCTCACCGACTACAACATCTTCGCCGGAGCCCTCCCCGCCATGCAGGTGGGCGAGTGGGTGGGGCGGCTGGACCCTGCCGCGGACGCGGAGGCGTTCGCGATGATGCGGCGCAGGCAGCACCTGGCGCACGAGGTGGGGCACACGCTGGGGCTGGCCCACAACTTCATCGCCTCCGCGGACGGGCGTTCGTCGGTGATGGACTATCCGGGACCGATGATCCGCCTCCGCGACGGCCGGATCGACGTGTCCGAGGCGTACCGGGCCGGACCCGGGGCGTACGACACCCTGGCGATACGCTACGCCTACACCCAGTTCGCCACGCCGGAAGAGGAGGCGCGGGGGCTGGAGGCGCTGGTCCGCGACGGGCTGCGCGACGGCGTCCGCTTCATGGCCGACCGCGACGCGGACGAGGCCGGGAGCATGGCGGAGGTGACTCGCTGGGCGCTGGGAAGCGACCGGGTCGCGGAGCTGGATCGCACCCTGGAGGTGAGGCGGGTGCTGCTCGACCGCTTCGGCCCCGCCGCGATCCGGCCGGGCGACCCCATGTGGCACCTGAGCGAGCGCCTGGCGCCGGTGTACCTCCACCACCGCTACGCCCTGGAGGCGGCGATCAAGACGGTGGGCGGGCTGGAGTACACCTTCGCGCGCGCCGGAGACGGACAGGTCCCCGCGAGGATCGTGGACCCGGCCGAGCAGCGGCGCGCCCTGGACGGGCTGGTGCGCGCCCTCCAGCCGGAGGAGCTTGCGATCCCGGAGCGGGTGACGGCGCTGATCCCTCCCCCGCCCTACGGCTACGCCTCGACCGCATGGTCGTTCGCCTCGCCGATGGGCGGCGCCTTCGACCCGTTCGCGGCGGCACAGGCGCTCGCCGCGTCCGTGGCGGACGGCCTCCTGCACCGGGATCGCGCGGCGCGTCTCGTCTCCTTCCACGCCCGGAACTCCGCCGCCCCCTCCCTCGACGAGGTGATGGGACGCCTGGTGGAGGGAACCTGGGGCCGCCCCGCCCCGGCCGGCGGCCGTGACGCGGCGCTGCGGCGCGCGGCCCAGCGCGCCGTCCTCGACGGCCTCCTCGCCCTGGCCGCGGACCGGCAGGCGACGGCGCAGGTACGGGCGTCCGCCGAGATGCAGCTCGCGCAGCTCGCGCGCCGGCTGGAGGGGCGGCGCGCCTCCGACGCGGCGCAGCGGGCCCACGAGGAGATGGCGGTTCGCGACGTCCGCCGCTTCCTGGGTCGGGGCGCGGAGCCCACCCAGCCGGCGCGGCCGGTTCCGCTTCCGCCGGGAACTCCCATCGGCGGCTGAGCAGAGCCGGTACTACAGAACTACGAAGGGGGAGGGGGGAGGGGCGTACGGCGCCCCTCCCCCCCCGCTCTTCAAAAGACTTGACCGACACGCATACATAACGACAGAATAGTAAAGAGCGGATCAGGCCGCTCCCTTCTGGATCCCCCTTTACGCGGAGAAACTCCCATGCGCACTGGCTCCAGGAACGTACTCAGGACGGTCTTCGGGACGGCGATCCTCGCGACGATGAGCTTCGGCGCCACGCAGGCCATGGCGGCGGGGCCGGCCGCAGACTCGGCCCGCTCCTGTTTGCCCACACAGTTCGCGTGCCTCTGCCCCGACGGTTCCCAGGTCTGCAACGTCCCGAACCCGCTCGACTGCCCGCGCCTCTGCGGCATGTAGCCCCGAGCCCGGGTCCGCGGGAAAGGTGCGGGCGGCGTCTCCCCGGAGGCGCCGCCCGCGCTTATCTTGGGGGCCCGTATTCCATCCCCTCGGAGGAGCGATCGTCTTGAAGGTCTCGTCGGGCGCCGCCGCCCTCGCACTGCTATCCCTCGCGTCCGCCGCCGCCGCCGCCGCGCAGCAGCCGGAGGTCGCCTTGGACACCCTGGAGGTGCGCGTGGGCTCACGCGCCTCCGCCGCCCTCCCCGTCGCCACCCGCGCGGTGGAGGTCGTCACCGCGGAGCAGCTCCGCTCCGCTCCCGTGAACACCGTCGCGGACGCGCTCGCCTGGGCGCTCGGCGCCGACGTGACGCCCCGCTCGCCCGCCCAGGCCGACCTGGCGCTCCGCGGCTCCAGCTTCGAGCAGACGCTGGTGCTGGTGGACGGAGTGCGGATGAGCGACTCGCAGAGCGGACACTTCGACCTGAACCTGGCGGTGCCGCTGGAGCAGGTGGAGCGCATCGAGATCCTGCGCGGGGCCGCTTCCGCGCTCTACGGCGCCGACGCCATGGGCGGAGTCGTGAACGTGGTCACGCGGCGCCGCGGGCCGGCGCTGCAGGCGCGGGCGCAGGGCGGCTCCTTCGGCTCGGGGACGGTGGCGCTCGCCGGGCGGGCGGGCCGCGAAGGCTCCCTCCTCGCCGACTTCGCCGCCGAGGCGGCCCGGTCCGACGGGCACCGCGAGGGCACCGACCACCGCTCGCTGCAGCTCCGCGCCGCGGCGGCGGCCCCGCTCGCCGGGCGCACCCTCCGCGCCGACCTGGCTTACGCCGGCCGCGACTTCGGCGCGGACGGCTTCTACGGCCCCTACCCGTCGTACGAGGAAACCCGGGTGGCGACGGCGTCGGCGGCCTGGCAGGCGGACGCCTTTGCCCGGACCTCCCTGGAGCCGCGCCTGAGCGCCCGGCGCCACGACGACGACTACGTGCTGGTGCGCGACGACCCCGCCCGCTACCGGAACCGCCACACCTCCTGGCAGGCGGGCGGCGAGCTGGTGGGACGACACGCCTTCACGAACGCGGTCCGCGCCGCGGCGGGGGCGGAGGTCTACCGGGACCTCCTGGAGAGCAGCAGCCTGGGCGAGCGCGACGAGACCCGCGCCGCGGGGTTCGCCGAGGTGGCCGGCGGGAGCGTCGGCGAGGCGACGCTCACCGCGGGGGCCCGGGCGGACTGGCACTCGGCCTACGGCGCCTTCCTGTCGCCGAGCCTGGCGGGGGCGTGGTGGCCGTCCTCGCGGCTCCGCCTGCGCGCGTCGGTGGGGCGCGCCTTCCGGGCGCCCACCTGGACGGAGCGGTACTACGACAGCCCCGCCAACCTGGGGAACCCGGATCTCGACCCCGAGCGAGCCTGGAGCGCCGAGGCGGGCGCCGACTGGACACCGGCGCCCGGGATCCGCCTGGCGCTGGGCGGATGGACGCGCCGGACCGAGGCCCTGATCGACTGGGCGCGCCCGGCGGGGGCGCCGGAGAGCGAGCCATGGCGCACGCGCAACGTGCGCGACGCCACCTTCCGGGGGCTGGAGGCGGAGGCCGCCGCCGAGGCCGGCGGGATCCGCTGGACCGCCCGGGGCGCCGCCCTCTCCGTGCGGTCGGAGGACGCGGAGGGCTACGTCTCCAAGTACGCCCTGCGCCCCCTGGTGGAGACCGCCTCGCTGTCGGCCGAGCGCGGACTTCCCGCCGGGCTGGGGGTCGCCCTCCGGGCGCGCCGGGAGCGCCGGCTGGGCGAGGACGCCCACCTCCTCGCCGAGACGCGCCTCCGCTGGGACGGAACGCAGGCCGGCCTCTTCCTCGACGTGCGCAACCTGTTCGACGAGGAGCATGCCGACATCGTGGGGCAGCCTGCGCCCGGCCGCTCCGTGTCGCTCGGGGTGCGCTGGGGCGTCGCCCGATGAGCAGGTAGCTCGCGGCACTCCCTCTACGCGCTGCGACGGACGGCGCCCCCACCGGCACTTCCGGCGGGGGCGCCGTCCGCGTTTCCCCCCTCCCCTTCCCCGCCCGCGCGCAAAACCTGGAGGGAACACGTCTTGCACGCCCACCTCCCCCCCGAACCCGAAGTACCCCACATGGAGGGACACCGACATGGCGACGACGCTGGAATCACCCCCGGCAGGCACCGGACGGATCTCCACACGGCGAACCCCGCAGCGGCACGACCGCAAGAACGTGGGAGGACCGGAGCGCCTCGCCTCCCTCGCGGGAGGCGGTATCCTGGCGCTGGCCGGACTCAAGCGGGGCGGCGTCGGGGGCGCGCTCACGGCCCTGGCCGGCGCTGCGCTCGTGCAGCGCGGCGTGACCGGCCACTGCACCGTCTACGGGACCCTGGGGCTGAGCAGCTCGAGCGAGGACACCGGCCGCCGGCTGGGAGCGCCCGACCGCGTTCCCACCTTCGACTCCACCGTCCGGGTGAAGACTTCCGTCACGATCGCGCGCCCCGCGGAGGAGCTTTACCGCTTCTGGAGGGACTTCGGCAACGCGCCGCGCTTCAGGGAGCACATCGACCACGTCCGCGTGGACTCCCCCACCCGGTCCCACTGGGTGATGTCCGGTCCCGGAGGCCGCACCTGGGAGTGGGACTCCGAGGTGACGCTGGATCGTGAGGGGAACGGTTTCGCCTGGGAGGCGCTGGAAGGCGCGGACCTCCCCAACCGGGGATCCGTCGAGTTCCGTCCGGACGTCCGCGGCGAGGAGACGGTGGTCACCTACGAGGTCGAGTTCGACCCGCCGGGCGGCGCGATCGGGGCCGCCGTGGCGAACGTCTTCCACGAGATCCCCGAGCAGATGGTCCGCGCGGACCTGCGGCGGTTCAAGGCCCTGATGGAGTCCGGCGAGATCCCCACCACGAAGGGGCAGCCCTCCTGCAGGGGGAGCGACGGTTGATCGCCCGGGCAGGCGCGTTCAGAGGCGAACGACACCGAACAGGCTCCGGGAGCGGCCGGGTGGGAACCCGGTGCCCTGACGAAATCGAACCATCCCTCGCAGGAGCGGCGCAATGAGAGCACTCTGCTGGCAGGGTCCCAACAAGGTCGAGGTGGAGAACGTCCCCGACCCCCAGATCCTGAACCCCCGCGATGCCATCGTGAAGATCACCACCACGGCCATCTGCGGGTCCGACCTCCACCTGCTGGACGGCTACATCCCCTTCATGAAGCCCGGAGACATCCTGGGCCACGAGTTCATGGGCGAGGTGGTGGACGTCGGGAGCGAGGTGACGAACCTCCGCCCGGGCGACCGGGTGGCGGTCCCGTTCACCATCTCGTGCGGGAGCTGCTTCTTCTGCCGGCGTGACCTCTGGTCGCTCTGCGACAACTCCAACACCAACGCCGGCCTGGCCGAGAAGGTGTTCGGGTCCACGACCGCGGGGCTGTTCGGATACTCGCACCTCACGGGCGGGTACGCCGGGGGACAGGCGGAGTTCGCGCGCGTTCCCTACGCGGACATGGGGCCGCTGAAGATCCCGGACGGCCTGAGCGACGAGCAGGTGGTGTTCCTCACCGACATCTACCCCACCGGGTACATGGCCGCCGAGAACTGCGAGATCCGCGAGGGCGACACCATCGCCGTCTGGGGGTGCGGGCCGGTGGGACAGTTCGCCATCCGGAGCTGCTTCATGCTGGGGGCCGGACGGGTGATCGCCATCGACCGGATCCCGGAGCGGCTGCGCATGGCGCAGGCCGGGGGCGCGGAGGTCCTGGACTACGAGGAGGTCGGCGGGATCATGGACATCACCGACGTCCTCCGGGAGATGACGGGCGGCCGTGGCCCGGACGCCTGCATCGACGCCGTGGGGATGGAGGCCCACGGGGTGGGCGCGGAGTGGTGGTACGACCGGGTGAAACAGGCGACCCGGATGGAGACCGACCGGCCCATCGCCCTGCGGCAGGCGATCCAGGCGTGCCGGAAGGGGGGCGTCGTTTCGGTCCCCGGCGTGTACGGCGGCGTCGCCGACAAGATCCCCCTGGGAGCGGTGATGAACAAGGGGCTCACGATCCGCACCGGGCAGACGCACATGCAGAAGTACATGCGTCCCCTCCTGGAGCGGATCCAGAACGGGGACATCGACCCCAGCTTCGTCATCACGCACCGGCTCCCGCTGGACCAGGCCCCGCAAGGCTACGACATGTTCAAGAACAAGCAGGACGAGTGCATCAAGGTGGTCCTGAAGCCGTAGACGCGCCGTCGGGACGGAGCGGCTGCGGGGGGAGGCGCGGGCCGGAGCGGGCCCGCCCTCCCCTCGCCGCGTGGTGGGCACCGGGGAGGCGGCATGACGGTGATCACCTGGTACCTGGTCGTGGGAGGGCTGCTGGTGCTCCTGGCGGTCGCCGGGTCCGTCCTCAAGCGCCTCCCCCTCTCGGTCGCCATGGTCTACCTGGCGGCCGGAGTGCTGGTCGGCCCCGCCGTGCTCGGCCTGCTGTACGTGGATCCCGTGGACCAGTCGGGGGTGCTGGAGAGGATCACCGAGGTGGCGGTGGTGGTCGCCCTTTTCTCGGCCGGGCTCAAGCTCCGTCCGCCGCTTACCGACCCGCGCTGGCGCGTCCCGCTCCGCCTCGCCACCGTCTCCATGACGGTGACGGTGGGGCTGATCGCCGCCGTGGGAATGCTGGGGATGGGACTCTCGCCGGGGGCGGCCATCCTCCTGGGCGGAGTCCTGGCGCCCACCGACCCGGTCCTCGCCTCCGACGTGCAGGTGGAGCGCCCCACCGACCGCGACCGGCTCCGCTTCAGCCTGACCGGCGAGGCGGGCCTCAACGACGGCACGGCGTTCCCCTTCGTGATGCTGGGGCTGGGGCTGCTCGGAGTGCGCGAGATCGGCGCCTGGGGGTGGCGCTGGCTCGCGATGGACGTCCTCTGGGCCATCGCGGGCGGGCTGGCGGTGGGATCGGCGATGGGGATGGCCGTGGGCCGCTTCATCCTCTACCTCCGCAGCGAGCACAGGGAGGCGGTAGGGCTGGACGACTTCCTGGGGCTGGGTCTGATCGCCCTCTCGTACGGCGCGGCCCTCTTCCTCCAGGTGTACGGATTCCTCGCGGTGTTCGCGGCGGGGCTGGCGCTCCGGCGCATCGAGCGGACTCGCACCGGGGCGGACGAGCCTCCTCAAGACATCCGGCTCTCGTCCCAGGCCGAGGACGTGGTGGAGGTCGCCACCGATCCGACCCGCGCCCCCGCCTACATGGCGCAGGCGGTGCTCGCCTTCAGCGAGCAGCTCGAACGGATCGGGACCGTGGCGGTGGTCGTGCTGCTCGGGGGAATGCTCTCGCAGACGTACCTCACGTCCGACGCCTTCTGGTTCGCCCCCCTCCTCTTCCTGGTGATCCGCCCGCTGTCGGTGTACGTCGGGCTCATGGGCGCGGACGTCACCCCCACGAGGCGGCGGCTGATCTCCTGGTTCGGGATCCGCGGGATCGGCTCGGTCTATTATCTTGCGTACGCGATCGAGCACGACCTGCCGCGAGAAGTCTCCGAGCAGCTCGCCGCGCTCATGCTCGCGGTGGTGGTGACCTCGGTCGTGGTCCACGGCGTCTCGGTGACGCCTCTGATGAACCGCTACACGCTCGCCGCCCAGGAAGAACGGGACGGACACGAGCCGGGCTGAAGGAGAACCGGATGGCGGAGTTCACGCGGGTCGCGGACAGGACGGGAGAGCTGAGGCTCTCCCCGGAGGAGAAGGAGGCCCGCTACCGGGAGGTGGGCGCACAGGTCGAGGCCGTGCTGGAGGGGGAGGCGGACCTGCTGGCGTCGATGTCCTCCATCGTCTGCCTCCTGCACAACGCCTTCCCCTACTACTTCTGGACGGGCTTCTACCGCCGGGTCGCGGCGGAAGAGCTGCTGGTGGGCCCTTACCAGGGGACGATGGGGTGCCTGCGGATCCGCTTCGACCGCGGGGTGTGCGGGGCCTGCGCGCGCGAGCGCCGGACGATCGTCGTCCCGGACGTCCACGCCTTCCCCGGCCACATCGCCTGCGACTCGGCCTCCGCCTCCGAGATCGTGGTCCCCGTCTTCGACGCAGCGGGGGAACTGATCGCCGTCTTCGACGTGGACTCCACGATCCGCGGCGCCTTCGACGACACGGACCGGGAGCACCTGGAGCGGATCGTAGGGCTCCTGCGCGACAGGGAGGCGCGGCCGGTGGTGACGGCCGGGTAGGCCGCGCACGGGACCCCGCCGGGACGGGAGCTACCGCCTCCCCGGGGCGAGGCAGGGGCGCTCGGACGCGGCGTCCGCGGCGCGCAGCACCTCTGCGCGCGGGACATCCGAGCCCAGCCTGTCGGTGACGCAGCTCCCGTCCGGCCCGACCCGTGCGACGGCGCGGTACACGGTCTGCGCCTCGGGACGCTCGGGCTCCTCGTTCGCGAGGACCTCCACCACCAGGGCGACCGGGACCACCCGGCCCTCCGCGCCGCGCACCCGCCATTCAACGCTGTCCCCCAGCGACGAGAAGGCGGAGGTGACGATGCTCCACAGGTTCAGCGGGTGCTCCCCGCCGCCGGGAGCGCGAACCGTCACGGACATGCGCGCGTCCGAGTCCAGCACCCGCAGGCCGTACCCGCCCACGCCGGGGCAATCCTGCTCGGAGCCGGCGCTTTCGAGGTCGACCTTCACGGTGGTGCACGCATCCGGGGCGATCGAGGTGTACACGCTGCGCAGACCGTCCGCGGCGAGCGAGTCTGGAACCGCCGGAGCGCAGGCTGCCGGCACGGCGAGGGCGGCGGCGAGGCCGAGGCGACGGAGCGTCGAAGCAAGCATGCGATAGCCGGGGTGAGTGCGGGGCGCCGCAGGATAAGGAGTCGTCACGTGCGGCCGCAACGCAAGCGCCGGTCCAGCACGCCCCCGCGGCAAGTGGCGGGCGCGGCGCGCGGACGGTAGCTTGCACCGGAGCGCCTCCGCCCCCGACGCGACCCGTACATGACCGACGATCCGGCCAGCGGCCCCTCCCTCTCCGACGAACCCGCCGAATACGCCCCCCAGGCCGCCGGAGGACCGCTCGCACGGCCGCTTCGGGCGCTGCTGCGCATCCCGCTCTTCTACAAGATCCTCATCGCCAACGCGCTGATCGTGGGGCTCGGCACCGTCGCCGGGACCTGGGTCACCGCCACGTTCGTGCGCGAGGCGCCCCACCGCTCCACCTTCGACCTGGTGGGGCTCCTCGTGCTCGGCGGGCTGGTGCTGAGCGTGCTGGTGAACGCGCTGATCCTGAGGCTCGCCCTCTCCCCCCTGAAGCTGCTGGAGCGCGCCGCCGCGCAGGTCCTGGCCGGGAACCTGGATGCGCGGGCCCCGTCCTCCCCCGTCGCCGACCGCGAGCTGGACCGTCTGACCCGCACCTTCAACGGGATGCTGGAGACGGTGGCCGCCTACCGCCAGCGCCTCCGCGACGTCGCCGTGCGCGCGCTGACCGCCGCCGAGGAGGAGCGGAAGCGGATCGCCCGTGAACTCCACGACGAGACGGCCCAGATGCTCGCCGCGCTGCTGATCCGAGTCCGCATCGTCCGTAACACGAACGACCCCGCCGCGCTCGACGCGCTCCTGGAAGACATGCGCCGCGAGATCGGCGACTCGCTGGAGGGGATCCGCCGGTTCGCGCGGGGCCTGCGCCCGCCCGCGCTCGACGAGCTAGGGCTGGGTCCCGCCATCGAGTCGCACGCGCGCCACCTGTCCGAGACCGTGAGCATCCCCATCCGCGTGGACGTGGACCCGCTGGACGGCGTCCTCTCGCCCGAGGCGGAGCTGGCCCTCTACCGCATCGTGCAGGAGGCGCTCTCCAACGTGGTGCGCCACGCAGGCGCCACCGGCGCCTCCGTGAGCGTGGCGCGCACCCCCGCCGCCGTCACCGTCACGGTGGAGGACAACGGCCGCGGCTTCGACGTGCCCGGAGTCCTCGCCGGGGAGCGGAAGGGGCTGGGCCTCTTCGGGATGCAGGAGCGCGCCGCCTACCTGGGCGGGCGCGTGGACATCGAGAGCCGCCCGGGCCGCGGGACGCGGATCCGCGCGGAGGTCCCGGCGGGAGGCGACCTGCGGGAGAACGGGGCGTAGACCGGGAAGCGCCTTCCGCTGGCAGGCCGCTTCCGCGCGCCGTTATATTTCGACGGCGCGCATCGCGCCGCATTCTAGACCCTGGAGACACGGACCATGTCGGAACGCAAACGCGAAATGCTGGTGATCATCGGCTCCGGACCTGCCGCCTGGACCGCGGCGGTCTACGCCGCGCGCGCCAACCTCGACCCCGTGGTGTACGAGGGCGAGCCGTCGCGCGAGATGATCCCCGGCGGGCAGCTCATGTGGACCACCGACATCGAGAACTACCCGGGCTTCCCGGAGGGCGTCGGCGGGCAGGAGCTGATGGACCGGATGAAGGAGCAGGCGGTGAAGTTCGGCACCCGCGCGATCATGGAGAACATCGTCGAGGTCGACTTCTCCCGTCACCCGTTCGTGCTGAAGCCCAGCTACTCCGACGCCATCGAGGCCACGGCGGTGATCGTCGCCACGGGAGCCCGCGCCAACTGGATCGGCCTCCCCAACGAGGAGCGCCTGGCGCAGAGCGGCGGCGGCGTCTCGGCGTGCGCCGTGTGCGACGGGGCGCTCCCGTTCTTCCGCGACAAGGTGCTCGCGGTCGTCGGCGGCGGAGACTCCGCGATGGAGGAGGCCACGTACCTCACCAAGTTCGCCCGCGAGGTGGTCGTCATCCACCGCCGGAACGAGTTCCGCGCCTCCCGGGTCATGGTGGAGCGCGCCCTGGCGAACCCCAAGATCCGCGTGGAATGGAACACGCAGGTGGTGGACGTCCTGGGCGACGACTTCATCACCGGCCTGCGCGTGAAGGACACCGTCACGGGCGCCGAGCGGGAGATGGAGGTGGGGGGGCTCTTCGTCGCCATCGGGCACACGCCCAACACCGCCTTCCTGGCGGGGCAGCTCGACCTCACGCCCAACGGCTACGTCATGCTGCCGACCGCCTGGCGCACCTGCACCAGCGTTCCGGGGGTGTTCGCCGCGGGCGACGTGATGGACGACTACTTCCGGCAGGCGATCACCGCCGCCGGCACCGGGTGCATGGCCGCCCTGGAGGCGGAGCGCTGGATGGCGCATCACGGCGTCGCCGCCGCGGAGCCGCCCGTACTGGAGACCGCGGAAAGCTCCGTGGGCGCGGTGGAGGAGATGGACGCGCGGTAGCCCGCCGCCCGGCCTCACCCCTCTCCCGCCGACTGGAGGCGCCCCGCCGGGGCGCCTCTTTTTTCTCGTATCGCACGAGGCGTTAACACTTTCCGCCCCTCGCGCGTCTTACTAGAGACCAACCGGTCAGGCGCGCCAGATTCACCCAACGTCCGATACGGAGAACCCATACATGATCCGCACGAACCGCGTACTGCTCGCCGCGGCGCTTCTCGCCGTGCCCGCTCCGGCCCTGCTCGCGCAGACGCCGGCCGCGCCGCCCGCCGCTCAGCAGCAGCGTCAACAGCAGCGCCCGCAGCGTCCCGCGCCGATCGAGGCGCTCCTGAACAACCGCACCGAGCTGAAGCTCACCGCGGACCAGGTCTCGCGCCTGGAGGCCATCCAGCGCGACCTGTCGCAGAAGAACGAGCCGCTCCGCCGGCAGTTCGAGGCCACCCGCGGCCAGCGGCCCGAGGGGCGCCCCTCCCAGGCGGACCGCGAGGCGATGCGCGCCCGGCGGGAGCAGCTCCGGCCGCAGATGGAGCAGCTCCGCAAGAACAACCAGGAGGCGATGCAGCAGGTGCAGTCCGTCCTCACGGCCGAGCAGAAGGAGGCCGCCCGCACCATGATGCGCGAGCGTCGGGGAGAGCGCGGCGACCGCCCCGGCCGGGGGATGCACGGAAAGCGCGGCGAGCAGGGGCCGCGCGGCGGCGAGCGCGCGCAGCAGGGGCCGCGCGGCGGCGAGCGCGCGCAGCAGGCTCCGCGCTCCCGCTGAGTGAACCGGCCCGCCCCGGATCTCCGATCCCGGGGCGGGCGGACCTCTCCACGGCGTAGATGAACGAGAGCGACGCGACCCTCGTAGCGCGGGCCCGCCAGGGCAGTGCCGAAGCGTTCGAAGCCCTGGTGCGCAGGCACCTGAAGGCGTCGTACGCCGTGGCCCTGGCGCAGCTCGGCGAGCCGGCCGACGCGGAAGACGTCTGCCAGGACGCGTTCGTCACCGCCCTCAAGCGCATCGAGGAGTGTCGCAAGCCCGACCAGTTCGGCGCCTGGCTCCTCACCATCGTCCGGAACCGGGCGCACGACTACCGCCGCTACCGGGGCATCCGTGAAGCGCTGCCGCTCGACGCGGCATACGAGGCCTCCGGCGGCGCCGACCCGCACCGCGAAGCGGAGCGGAGCGAGCTGCGGGAGGACCTGATGGGGGCCATGAACGGCCTCACCGAGACGCAGCGCGAAGTGGTCCTCCTCCACGACTTCGAGGGATGGAGCCACAAGGAGATCGGCGAGAAGCTGGGAATCTCCGACGGATCGGCCCGCGTGCACCTCTTCAAGGCAAGGAAGACACTGCGCGAGCGGCTGTCGGGCAGACACAAGGAGGAAACGTGAACATGGAGCACGACTTCCGCGACCTCGCCCCGCTGGACCCCTCGCGGGACCCTGCGCGGTGGGAGCGGATGGTGGGGGGCGTCATGGCGGCGGCCGGGCCCGAACTCGCGAGGCGGGCGAGCCAACCGCAGCCGGGGATGCTCCTGCTCCTCTCGGACTGGATGCGTCCCACCGTGTCCGCGGCCGCGCTGCTCGCGGCCGCCGCGGCGGCCTTCCTGGTGACGTCGGGCCCCGCCGGGACGCCCGCCGTCGGAGGGGGCGGGCTGGCGGACGCGCTGGGCTACCCCGAGGCGGTCGTGACCTGGATGGAGACCGGGCAGACACCCTCGGTGGAGGCCCTGATGGTCGCACTCGAAGGAGACACGAGATGAACGGAGACCGGAGCCGGACCCGCCGCATGCGGCTGCTCGCCGTCGCGACCCTGGTGGTGACCTTCATGGCCGGAGGGCTGGTGGGCACCGCCGTGGAGCGCGCCCGCGGCCCCGACCGCTGGGCGCCTCCTCCCGAGGCGACGCGCGGGCCGCGTCGCGGCGGCCCCGACATCTTCGAGTCCGGCTCGGCGCTGGCGGACCGGCTCCGGCTCACCCCGCAGCAGAGGGACTCCATCGAGCGGATCATGGAGCGCGACCGGCAGAAGGCCGACGCGCTCTTCCGGGAGATGAGGCCGCGGCTCCGCGCCCGCTTCGACTCCACCCGGGTCGCCGTGGAGGCGGTGCTCACCCCGGAGCAGAGGGAGGAGTTCAGGCGGTACCGCGAGGAGCGCCGCGCCGAGCGGCGCAGGCGGGGCGGGGAGCGCCCGCCGGGCCCGGGAGGGGGCGGGGTATGAATCGAGAGACGAACGGATCGGCCCGGAGAGCCGCGGCCGCCGAGGAAAGGACCGACGGAGGTACGATGACCGATCGAATCACGCGTGGCGGCGCCTGGCGCGCCGCCGCCCTGGCGGCGGGCGTGGCCGGGCTCGCCCTGGCCCCCGCCGCCGCCGGGGCACAGACCGTCCCGGCCGACACGGTTCGCGTGGCGGCCCCCGGGCCAGAGACGCAGATCACGCTGGACGAGGCCGTCCGGCGCTCGCTGGAGGTCAGCCCGGTCGTCGTGCAGGGCGCCGGCGCCGTCCGGTCCGCGAACGCGGCGGAGCGGAGCGCGCAGGGAGCCTTCCTCCCCAGCCTCTCCGCCAGCGCCAGCTCCTCGATCGGCGGCTCTCACGACCTGGGCGGCGGGAGCCAGCCCGGCCTCGGCGGCGGAACCAGCGACAGCTACAGCGCGGGGATCTCCGCCTCCGTCCCGGTCTACACGGGAGGCCGGCGCGGCGCGGAGCTGAGGCAGGCCCGCGCCCAGACCTCGGCCGCGTCGGCCTCGCTCGACGCGCAGCGGTACTCGGTGGTGCTCTCCACCAAGCGCACCTTCTTCGACGCGCTCCGGGCGGACGACCTGATCCGCGTGTCGGAGTCGCAGGTGCAGCGGGCCCAGGAGGCGATGGAGGCCGCCGAGCTGCGGCTCAGGGTGGGGTCCGCCACCCGCTCGGACGTGCTCCGGGCCCGGCTGGAGCTCAACGACGCCCGGCAGTCGCTCGCGCAGGCGCAGAGCCAGCGGGAGGTCGCCAGCTTCGCGCTGGGCCGCGCGGTGGGCGCGCCGGGCCCGGTGGCCGCCGCCCGGTCCGAGCCGCTGCGCCCCGCGCCGCTCGCGATCCCGCCGGACAGCCTCGCGGCCCTCGTCGGGTCCGATGCGCCCGGCGTCCGTGCCGACGCCGCGGGGGTGACCGCCGCCGAGGCGGGCGTGGCTGCCGCGCGCTCGCAGTATCTCCCCACCGTCACCCTGGGCACCGGAGCCAACTGGCTGAACCAGGAACCGGCCCTGGACGGCCGCACGAGCTGGGACCTGAGGCTGGGCGTCTCCATCCCCATCTTCGACGGCTTCCAGCGCGACGCGAGCGTGGAGCGCGCGCGGGTGCAGGCCGACGTCGCGCGGGCGCAGCTCGCCGACTCCGAGCGTGCCGCCCGGGCGGAGCTGGAGCGCACGCTCTCGGCGCTGCGTCTCGCGGAGCAGCGGATCGGGCTGGCGGAGGAGGCCGTGCAGGTGGCCGAGGAAGACCTGCGGGTCCAGGAGCAGCGCTACCGGATGGGCAGCTCCACCATGCTCGACCGCATCGCCTCGCAGGCGGCGCTGACCCAGGCCGAGAACGCGATGGTCTCCGCGCGCTACGACTACCAGCTCGCCCGCGCGGAGCTGGAGGCCCTGGTCGGGAGGGAGCTGTGAGCCCCGGGCCCGACGCGGGCGCGGTGATCCACATCCGCGGGCTCACCAAGGAGTACCGGATGGGGGTGGAGACGGTCCGCGCCCTCCGGGGGGTGGACCTGGACATCGGCCGCAACGAATACGTGGCGATCATGGGCCCCTCCGGCTCCGGGAAGAGCACGCTGATGAACCTGATCGGGTGCCTGGACTCGCCCACGGCCGGGGAGTACGTCCTGAACGGGCACCCCGTGGCGGGGATGAGCGACGACGACCTCGCCCGCGTCCGCAACCGGGAGATCGGCTTCGTCTTCCAGACCTTCAACCTCCTCCCCCGCTCCAGCGCCCTGGAGAACGTGGAACTCCCCCTCGTCTACGCGGGAGTCGGGCGCAAGGAGCGCCGGGAGAGGGCGGCGGAAGCGCTCCGCGCGGTCGAGCTGGGCGACCGGATGGATCACCGGCCCAACGAGCTTTCCGGGGGGCAGAGGCAGCGCGTCGCCATCGCGCGGGCGCTGGTGACCCGCCCCTCCATCCTCCTGGCCGACGAGCCCACGGGGGCCCTGGACTCCCGGACTTCGGAGGAGATCCTGGCGCTCTTCGGGCGGCTCCACGACGAGGGGCAGACGGTGATCATGGTCACCCACGAACACGACGTAGCCGCGCACGCCGAGCGGATGGTGGTCCTCCGCGACGGCTTGATCGAGCAGGACCAACGCAACCGGAGCGCGCGCCCCGCAGCGGTCGCGCAGGGAGGTGAAAGGTGATCGGAACGAGAGCGAAGGTGCTCGCACTGGGCGCGCTGCTGGCGGGAACCGGCACGCTCGCCGCGTGCGGGCGCACCGAGGCGGTGGCGGACACCGCGCCGGACGTGGCCGCCGTGGAGAACCGCGACCTGGACGTGACCGTGGAGGCCGCGGGGGTGGTGGAGCCCATCCGGGTGGTGGAGGTGAAGTCCAAGGCCTCCGGCGACATCCTCGCCCTCCACGTGGAGACGGGCGACATGGTCGCGCGCGGCGCCCTCCTGGCGGAGATCGACCCGCGCGACGTGAGCAACGCGCTCGCGCAGGCCGAAGCGGACCTGTCCGTGGCGCGCGTGAGCATCGCCACCACCACCGCCGAGCGACGACGCATGCAGGAGCTGCGGGAGGCGCAGGTCGCCACCCAGCAGGAGTACGAGGGGGCCGTGCAGCAGGCGGCCAACGCCCAGGCCCAGCTCGTCCGCGCGCAGACCAACCTGGAGCTGGCCCGCCAGCGGAGCGGCGACGTCACCATCCGCGCTCCCATCGCCGGCACCGTGATCGAGCGGACCGCGGAGATCGGCCAGATCATCGCCTCGGCCACCTCCAACGTGTCCGGCGGCACGACGCTGATGAAGATGGCCGACCTGACGGAGGTCCAGGTCCGCGCCAAGGTGGACGAGACGGACCTGGGGCAGGTGCAGCCCGGCCAGACCGCCCGCGTCAGCGTGGAGTCGTACCCGGGGCGCACCTTCACCGGGACGGTGCTCAAGGTGGAGCCGCAGGCCGTCGTCGAGCAGAACGTGACGCTCTTCCCCGTGCTGGTGCGCCTGGAGAACCGGGACGGCCTGCTGCGTCCGGGGATGAACGCGGACGTGCAGATCCAGGTGGTACGCCGGCCGGACGCCGTCGTGGTGCCCAACGGCGCCGTGGTCGGGACCCGCGACGCCGCGCGCGCCGCGGAGTCGCTGGGGCTGGACCGCGAGGCGGTGATGGCTTCGCTCCGTCCGGCGGGCGCGCAGGGCGCCGCCTCCGGCGCGTCTCCCGAGTGCCGCGAGCTGATGCAGCGCGTTCGCGAGGCCGGCGGCCCCTCCGGGCTGAACGAAGCGGACCGTGCGAAGATGAGCGAGTGCAGGGCGCAGCTCGGCGGCGGCGAGGGGCGGAGGGGAGGCCGGGGCGGTGGCGCGGCCGGCTCCGCCGGGGCCACCCGGCCCGGGGTGCTCTTCGTCGAGGGCGCGAACGGCCTGGAGGCGCGGCGCGTGACCCTGGGCGTGAGCGACTGGGAGTACACGGAGATCCTGGACGGCGTGAAGCCGGGCGAGCGGGTGCGGCTGATGTCGGCCACGCGGCTCCGGCAGGAGCAGGAGCAGATGACCGAGCGGATGCGCCAGCGCGCGGGCGGGATCATGGGCGGCGGGTCGGGCGGGCCTCCGGGAGGCGGCGGAGGCGGCGGCCGCCGGGGAGGCTGACATGCTCCTGGGCGAGATCTTCCGGGTGGCGCTCGGCGCGGTCCGCGCCAACAAGATGCGCTCGTTCCTCACCATGCTGGGGATCATCATCGGCATCGCCGCCGTGATCACCATGGTGGCGCTGGGCGAGGGGGCGCAGCGCTCCGTGCAGGAGCGCCTCCAGGGGCTGGGGACCAACGTCCTCACCGTCCGTCCCGGACAGCAGTTCTCGGGTGGCGTGGACCGGGGCGACGCCCAGCTCACCACCGACGACGCCGAGGCCCTGCGGGACGTGGCGGGCGGCGCCATCGCGGCCGTCGCCCCGCAGATGCAGAGCCGCCTGCAGGTGGAGCACGGGGCGAGGAACTCCAACAGCTCGGTGATCGGCACCTGGCCGAGCTATTTCCCCGTGAACAACCACGCCCTCGCCACGGGCCGCTCGTTCACCGAGGGCGAGGAGCGCGGGCGCCGCAGGGTGGCCGTGCTGGGCGCCGGCATGGGCGAGCGGCTGGGCGTCGGAGACACCCGGCAGCTCGTCGGGCAGACCGTCCGCATCGGCGGGACCGCCTTCGAGGTGGTGGGGGTGCTGGAGAGCAAGGGCGGCGAGGGGTTCAACAACCCGGACGAGGCGGTCTACATCCCCATGGCGACCGCGCGCTTCCGCGTATTCGGGAGCGACCGGGTGGGATCCATCGGGGTGCAGGCGGCCAGCGCGGCGGAGATGGACGCCGCGATGGTCCAGATCGACGAGGTGCTGCGCAGGGAGCACCGCATCCGTCCCGGCGAGGCGAGCGACTTCACGATCCGCAACCAGGCCACCCTCCTCAACACCTTCCAGGAAACCGCGCGCACCTTCTCGTTCCTGCTGGCCGGAATCGCGGCGGTTTCGCTGGTGGTGGGAGGGATCGGCATCATGAACATCATGCTGGTGTCCGTGACGGAGCGCACCCGCGAGATCGGAATCCGCAAGGCGCTCGGGGCGCGCCGCCGCGACATCCTCCTCCAGTTCCTCATCGAGGCGCTGGTGCTCTGCCTGGCCGGCGGCGTGATCGGCCTGGCGCTCGGGGCGGGAGGCTCGTTCGCCATGCGCACGCTGGGCGACTTCAACGCCCCCATCTCCAGCGCGGCGGTGGTCGTGGCGCTGGTGTTCTCGGCGGGGGTGGGGATCTTCTTCGGCCTCTGGCCCGCCCGCCGCGCCGCGCTCCTCGCCCCCATCGAGGCGCTGCGGTACGAGTGACCGCCGCGCCCGTGCCCGTCTCCACGGCGGGTACGGGTGTGGCACGAAAGTGTTGCGCGCCTACCGTCACGGGGTAACTTTGTGGCGCACCGGCCGGGCCGTCCCAGGCACCGGACGCCGGTGCGCCCGCCCCGATCCCCCGACCCCATGAGCCAAGGTTCCGCCCCGGAGGAGACCGCGCCCGACGCCGTCTCGTCCCGGCCACCCGACCCCGCCGGTGCCACGCAGGCGCGACTCGCCGCGATCGTCGAGGAGACCACCGACGTGGTGGGGATCGCCACGCCCGACGGCGCCACGACGTACCTGAACCGGGCGGGACGAAGGCTCCTCGGGTTCGCGGACGAGGGTCCCCTGCCGGCCCGCCACGTCGCGGACTGGCACGCGCCGTGGGCCGGGAATTCGATGCGGGAGGAGGCGATCCCCACCGCCCTGCGGGAGGGCTCGTGGAGCGGGAAGAGCGCGCTCCTCCTCCACGACGGCCGGGAGGTCCCCGTCTCCGAGGTGATCGTGGCGCACCGGGGGGCGCTCGGGGAGGTGGAGTACCTGTCCACCGTCATCCGCGACGTCACCCCGCTCGAGCGGGCCCAGGACGCGCTCCGGGCCTCCGAGGCGGAGCTTCGCGCGCTGGTGGAGGCGATCTCGGACGTGATCCTCGTGCTGGACCGGGAGGGGCGGTACTGCAAGGTGGCCCGGAGCGCCGCGGACCGCCTCGTTCTCCCCGCCGACGAGCTGGTGGGGAAGCGGCTCCACGACGTGTTCCCCCGGGAGCAGGCGGACCGCTTCCTCGAACTCGTGACCCGCGCCCTCCGGACGCGGTCGCGGGTGGAAACCGGGTACTCCCTACGCATCGACGGAACGGACTACCACTTCGACACCACCGTGTGCCCGCTCCCCGACGACGACCGCGTGGTCTGGGTCGCCCGCGACGTGACCGAGCGGCACCGGCAGCAGGAGGCCCTGCGGGAGAGCGAGGAGAGGCTCCTGCAGTCGCAGAAGATGGAGGCGGTGGGGCGGCTCGCCGGCGGCGTGGCGCACGACTTCAACAACCTCCTCACGGTGATTCGCGGGAACACGGAGCTGATGCTCCTCGACCTCCCCCCGGAGAGTCCCCTCCGCGAGGACGCGGAGGACATCTGCCGGGCCGCCGGCCGCGCCGCGGAGCTGACCCACCAGCTCCTGGCCTTCAGCCGGCACCAGCTGGTGATGCCCCGGACCCTCTCGTTGAACCGCGTGGTGGGTGGGATGGAGGGATCGCTGCGGAAGCTACTGGGCGGAGGGGTGGGCCTGGCGATGGAGCTGCGAGCCCGGAGAGACCTCGTCCGGGTCGACCCCGGACAGGTGGAGCAGGTGGTGCTCAACCTCGTGGTAAACGCCCGGGACGCCCTCTCCGTCGGAGGGACCATCCGGATCGCCAGCGAGGACGTGGAGGTGGGGAGCCCGGACACGCCGTCACAGGCGGGGATCGCGGACGGCAGCTACGTGGCGCTCGTCGTCTCGGACGACGGGTGCGGGATGGACTCCGAGACCGCCAGGCGGATCTTCGAGCCCTTCTTCACCACCCGGGAGCAGGGGAAGGGCACGGGGCTGGGGCTGAGCACGGTGTACGGGCTCGTCCGGCAGAACGGGGGGCACGTCTCCGTGAGGTCCGTGCCGGGGGACGGCGCAACGTTCACCGTCCTCCTCCCCAGCGCCCCCGAGGAGGGGGACGAAGAGCCGTCCCCCTCCGGCCTCGAAGCCGGGTAAGGCCGGAGCCGGCCCTGGCGCGCGGGATCTGCGGCGAACCGTGCCGCCTACCGCCGATACGGGTACGGCTCCGGGGGAAGGGGGACCGGCTCACGCTCCGGACGGCGCTCCTGCTCGGGGTAGCGCCTCCTCTCCGGATAGGCCTGCCGCTCCTGCCGCCGGTCCTCCCCGCGGCCGCCTCCCAGCCAGTCCCCCAGCCCGCGCGCCATGCGCTGCAGCCACCCGTCGAAACCGTAGTCGGGGTGGAGCGGGCAGCTCTCCGCCGGCTCCGTGCCCACCAGGAAGTACTCCGTCGCCACGTCCTCACCCGGGCACGACTCGGTGGCGAGCTTCCCGGAGTGCCGGTCGATCTCCACGGGCACCACGTCCGTCGGGGGTGCCCACCGGGCCGGCGCAGGGCGGCGGCTGTAGTGGTCCGCGAGCACCCTGCCCCACACCGGGGCGGCCAGCCCGCCTCCCGACGCGCTGGTGAGGATCCGCTGGGGCCGGTCGAAGCCCAGCCACACGCCGGCGACCACGTCCGGCGTCACCCCCACGAACCACACGTCCGCCGCGTCGTTGGTGGTCCCGGTCTTCCCGGCGGCGGGAATCGTGTGTGGAAGACCCGCCGCCCGCACCCCAGATCCGGTCCCCCGGTTCACCACGTCCTCCATGAGCCGCGTGGTGAGGAACGCGACCCCGGAGGGGAGCGCCGGGCGGCGCCGCACTGGAGGGCTCCAGACCACCCGCCCGCGGGCGTCTTCCACCCGCACGATCATCCGCGGCAGCACGAGCGTGCCGCCCGTCGCGAACGGAGAGTAGGAGGCCACCAGCTCCAGCGGGACCACGTCCGCCGCCCCCAGGAAGGTGGACGGGTACTCCTGGATGGGGGTGGTGAGCCCCAGATCGCGGGCCGTCTGCACCACGTTGGCGACCCCCACCCGCTCCCCCAGCTCCACCGCGGCGCGGTTGGACGAGAGCCGCAGGCCGTCGCGCATGTCGAGCGTGAGCGTGTCGGAAACGGCGTCGCGCGGGTTGTAGCCGCCCTCGATGGTGTCGGGCTCCGCGCCGGGTCCCACCAGCGGGGTCGACACCGGGATCCCCCGGGCGATGGCGGTGGCGTACAGGAGCGGCTTGAAGGCGGACCCCGCCTGCCGCCGTGCCTGGGTCACCCGGTCGAACTGGCTCTGCGCGAAGTCCCGCCCCCCGACGAGCGCGAGGACGTCGCCCGTGCGGGCGTCCATCGCCACGAACAGCCCCTGGAGACAGTTGGCGCCCTCGGCCTTCGCACCGGCCGGGCACGGGTTCTGGCGGAACCGCCCGAACTTTCCGGCCTCCACGGCGGCGATCTGCGCCTTCAGCTCCCGCTCCGCCGACGCCTGCATCCGCGGGTCGAGAGTGGTGAACACCTTCAGCCCCATCCGCTCGGCCTCGGACCCGAACTGCTCTCGCAGCGCCTGACGGATCCCGGCCACGAAGTACGGCCCCAGGCCGCGCGCCTCGGGCGGCGGGACCAGGTCCAGCGCCGTGCCGCGGGCCTGCTCGACCTGGGCGGTGGAGAGGTACCCCTCGCGCGCCATGAGACCCAGCACGAGGTCGCGCCGCCGCCGCGCCGCCTCGGGGTTCCGGCGGGGGTTGTAGTGGGTGGGCGCCTTGGGGAGCGCCGCGATGAGCGCCGCCTCCTGCGGACGGAGGTCCGACGCGGACTTCCCGAAGTACCCCTGCGCGGCGGCTTCCACGCCGTACAGCCCCTCGCCCAGGTAGATCTGGTTCAGGTACAGCTCCAGGATCTCTTCCTTGGTGAAGGAGCGCTCGATGTCGCGCGCGAGCACCACCTCCCACAGCTTCCGCCGCAGCGTCTTCTCCCGGGACAGGTGTTCGGGGAAGACGTTCCGCGCGAGCTGCATGGTGATGGTGCTGAAGCCCTCGTCGTAGTTGAAGGAGCGGAGGTTACGCGCGAGCGCCCCGAAGACGCGGCGCATGTCGATCCCGGAGTGCCGGTAGAACCGCCGGTCCTCCACCGCCAGGAACGCCCCGGTGACGTGCTGCGGGATGCGGCTCAGCGGCACCAGGATGCGCCGCTCCGGCGCGAGGTGGGCCACGAGGTCGCCGTTGCGGTCGAACACCCGGCTCGCCATGGGCGGCGAATAGTTCCGCAGGGAGTCGACCGAGGGGCACTCCGGCCCGGAGCACCGCGGCCAGAGCCACAGGAGGCCCGCGCCGGCGCCGGCGACACCGAGGAGCAGGACGACGAGGAACGCCTGGAGGATCCGCTTCGCGACGGGCGACCCGGTCTTCTTGCGGGCCGCGCGCTTGCGGGTGCTGCGCTTGCGTGACATCCGACGGGTACCTTGGGAGGGCGGGTCCCCGACGGGGACCGTACGGCAAAGGTGGTGGTACCGGGGAGCGGCGGGGGTGTTCCGGCACGCGGAAGTGGGCGCCGGGGGCGCGCCCCCCCCGGCGCCTTCAGCTACGCAGCATCCTCCCGCCGTCCACCACCAGCACCTCGCCGGTGACGAAGTCGGCGCGCAGGAGGTAGAGGAGCGCCTCCACCACGTCTTCGGGGGAGCCGTTCCGGCGCAGGGGCGCGCGCTCGGCGAGCCGCCGGACCTGTTCCTCGGGGAAGCCGTCCGGCGGGAGCACGGTCCCGGGGGCGATGGCGTTTACGCGGATCTCGGGCGCCAGGGCGCGCGCCGCGACCTTCGTGAAGTGGACGAGCCCGGCCTTGGAGATGCCGTGCGCCGCGTACCCCTCCCACGTCTGGAGCCCGGCGAGGTCGGCCAGGTTGACGACCACGCCCCCGCCGCGCGCGCGCATCCCCGGCGCGAGAAGCCGGGTGAGGAAGAAGGGCGCCTTCAGGTTGATGGCGAGGGTGGCGTCCCAGGTGTCCTCGTCCGTCTCCTCGAAGCCCTGCTCCGGGAAGACGGAGGCGTTGTTCACCAGCACGTCGATGCCGCCGAAGGCGCGCTCCGCCTCCTCCGCGAGCCGCCGCACCTCGTCCATCTTCGAAAGGTCGGCCCCGACCATCGCGGCCTCTCCCCCGCCCCGCCGGATCTCCTCCACCACCTCGCGCGCCGGACCCTCCGACGACCCGTAGCCCACGACCACGCGCATTCCCTCGCGCGCGAGCGCCAGCGAGAGGGCGCGGCCCACGCGGACCGCGCCCCCGGTGACGAGTGCGACGCGACGACCGGCTGCCTCCCCCGTACCGTGTGTCAATGGACCGAACCTGGCGAGCAAGGGTGACAGGGTACGAGAGACGGTCGGCAGTGAGCACGACCAGGACCGGATACCGACATCCTCCCGTCCCGGCGGCCGGCAGGTCGAGGGAGGTTCCGCGGCGTAGCTCCGAACTCCACGGAGCGCGGAGATCCCCCGATGGGCGGCAGGTGCCTACCCCTCCTCGTCCTCCTGCTTGAAGACCTTGAGGTTGGTGGAGTGGCCGGGGTTCACGCGGGCCTTGGGGTTGATGTAGTGGACCGCGTTGTTCACCGCGATGGCGGCCTCGCCGTAGCCGGTGGCGATCAGCTCCAGCTTCCCCGGATAGTGGGTTACGTCGCCCGCGGCGTACACGCCCTCCAGGTTGGTCTCCATGAGCTGCGAGACCTTGATGCTGTTCCGCTCCAGCTCCAGCCCCCAGGTGCCGACCGGGCCCAGGTCCGGCTTGAAGCCGAGCAGGGCCACCACCGCCTCGACCTCCAGCGAAACGTCCTCGTGGGTGGAGTTGTGGTAGATCACCGCGCGCCGGACACACTCCGCGTCGCCTTCGAGCGCGCGGACCTCGTACGGGGTCATGATGTTCAGCTTCCCCGCCTCCGCCAGCGAACGCATCTCCCGCACGCTCGCGCTGTGGGCCCGGAACTCGTCCCGGCGGTGGATCAGCGTGATCTCGGCGGCGATCCCCTGCAGCCCGAGCGCCCAGTCCACCGCAGAGTCGCCCCCGCCCACCAGGAGCACCCGGCGACCCCGGAACTCTTCCGGCTGGTGCACGTGCGTATGGACGCCCGAGCGCGCCGCGTACAGCTCCTCCCAGCCGGGGCACTCCAGCACCCGCGGGTTCAGGGCGCCCTTCCCTGCCGTGATGACGACGGTACGGCTCAGGAGGTCGCCGCGGGGCGTGCCGAGACGGATCACGCCGTCCTCGCGCGTCAGCGTCTGGACCTCGGCTTCCAGCACCACCTCCGGCCCGAACTGCGTCCCCTGCTCGATCATGTTCTTCGCCAGGTCCTTGGCGAGGATGCGCGGGAGCCCGCCCACGTCGAAGATGTACTTCTCGGGATAGAGAGCCATGAGCTGCCCGCCGAGCTGCGGCAGGGCGTCGACGATGCGGCAGGAAACGCCGCGCAGGCCCGCGTAGAAAGCGGCGAAGAGCCCGGTCGGGCCTCCACCGATGATGGTGACGTCCTTGATGTTCGCGTCGCTCACGCGCGGTGTCTCCGTTTTCGGGTGCGCCGGCCGGGGAATCCTCCCGCCTCGGCTGGGTTTCATATAGGCGGCCCACCGGGGGGACGCAAGGCCGGCGGGCGGTGTTGCACAGTGCAACGGATCGTGCAGGATCGGAGGCCCGGACAGGACTCTCCGCCGGCGCGACGATCCCACAAACACCCTTCCTACAACCACTTACGCACGAGACGCAATACAGGTACACCCGTTGCCTTACCCCGGGGCCAGCAGCACGGCATCAGTGCTGGCAGGAGACCCCCCACCCCACCCGGAGAACCACCATGCGGAACCTGCGCAACACCAAGGGCTTCACCCTGATCGAGCTCATGATCGTGGTCGTGATCATCGGCATCCTCGCCGCGATCGCGATCCCGAAGTTCAGCAGCGTCTCGAAGAGCGCCAAGGAGTCGGAGGCGGATCCGATCCTCAAGCAGGCGTACTCGCTGCAGGAGAACTACCGCCAGAAGAACGATGCTTACGCCGACACCGATGCCAAGCTGCAGGCCGTCGGCTGGGACGTGAACCAGGCGGGCAAGTACTACGACTTCTCGGTGAAGAACGGCACCGACACGACCTCCTTCTGCGTCGAGGCCACGCCGAACGACGATGGCGGTAAGGCCGGCCTCGCCACCAAGAAGATCGGCAAGAGCCGCGTGATCGAGACGGGCGCCTGCTAAGGCACCTCGCCTCGCGCGCATCGAACCGGGAGTCGGAGCCGCTCCGGCTCCCGGTTCTTTCGTCTCCCCACCACCGGCGACCAGCCCGCGCCCGGACGCATGCGAATGCACCGCCCTGTGAACACCCGGGGATTCACGCTGATCGAGTTGATGATCGTCGTGGTCATCATCGGAATCCTCGCCGCGATCGCGGTCCCCAAGTTCAGCGAAGTCAGCCGCTCCGCGAAGGAGTCCGAGGCGGCTCCGATCCTCAAGCAGCTCTTCACGCTGCAGATGCGGTACAAGGAACAGAAAGAGGTATTCGCCACGGACGTGACGGAACTCGAAGGCGGGACCGCGTCGTTCCAGGGGGCGAAGTACTACGAATTCACCCTCACGAGCGATCCGGACGGCAACGCGTACCTCGCCTGTGCCTCCCCGCGTGCCGAGTTCGCCTACCTCGCGTACTTCACCATCGACGAGCAGCGGAACATCGACCGGCTGACGGGGAGTTGTTCGTGAGACGGAGGCCCCTGATGGGGCCTCCTCCCGTTCGGCCCCGAATGGTGCCTCAGCCGTTCGGCCGCATCGTCGGACCGCGGTAGTCCACGTAGAAGCTCTCCTCCTCGTGCAGCCGCAGGCGCACCAGCCGCGCCTCCCCCACCCTCCCCGCGATCCGCTCCCACAGCAGCACCAGGATGTTCTCGGTGGTGGGAATCCTCCCTCCCTCCGCGAACTCCGGCACCGCGTGGTTGAGGTGCTGGTGGTCCAGCCGGTCCACCACCTCCTCGCGAAGCACGCGGTCCAGCGCCCCCAGGTCCACGCAGAAGCCCGTCTCCGGGTCGACCTCCCCCTCGACGCTGACCTCCAGCAGGTAGTTGTGCCCGTGCCCGTGCGGGTTGGCGCAGGGGCCGAAGACCTCCCGGTTGCGCTCCTCCGTCCACTCGGGACGGAAGTAGCGGTGCGCGGCGGAGAAGCGGACCTTGCGGGTCAGGCGTGCGGTCGGCATGGGAGCGCGTAGCGGCGGGTGGCACGGACGGACCCGGCGAAGGTACCCTCGCGCCCACACCGGACACAAGGGAGATGAGCCGCGAGCCGCACCCGCGCCGGTGACACGTTCGGCACGCTACTTGCTTGATGCGGGTGAAACCGCAGTACAGCGTCCCCGTTCCGGTTTCCCTGCTCTCGGGCCATTCCGTGATCCATGCTCCGACTCTCCCCGTCGATCCCCCGTCCGTCGCGCTCCCGGGCCGCGCGAATCGCTCCGCAGCCGGGCAGCGTGGCGTGAAGCGATCCAGCGTGGACACGAGCGGCGCCCCGGAGCGCACCATCCTGATCGCGGAGGATCACGAGGACAGCCGGGAGGCGTTGCGGACCCTGCTCGACGCGTTCGGCTACCGCGTGGAGACCGCGACCAACGGACGCGAGGCGGTGGACCTCGCGCTCTCGCGGCACCCCGACCTGATCCTGATGGACGTGATGATGCCGGAGATGGACGGGTTCGAGGCCACGCGCAGGCTCCGCGAGAACCAGGAGTTCCGGCAGGTCCCCATCGTCGCGCTCACCGCCATGGAGGGGGCGCGGGAGCGGGTGATGGAGGCCGGATGCGACGACTACGTCGCCAAACCCATCGACGTACGCACCTTTTTGGGGCGCGTGGAGGGCTGGCTCCGCGACGGCAGGACGGTGCGATAGCGGCTCCCGGGACATCGGACTTAAAACGGCGAGGGCGGCCCTGCGGAGCCGCCCTCGCCGTTTTCACGTACCGCCTCCCGCGCCTCAGGCGCCGATGTTCGGGTTGTTCAGCCGCTCCACGTTCGGCAGCGGAAGACAGGTGGTGGAGCCGTAGGTGCCTCCCTTGGGGAAGGCGGTCCCCGTGGCGGGGGTCAGCGCCAGGTCGTAGCGGATCACGTCACCCAGGTGGTGGCTTTCCAGGAACAGCTCGCGCCGCCGCTCCTCGATCACCTGCCGCTGGATCTCCGCCGGGTCGTCGCTGGAGAAGGGCGGGAGCCCCGCCCGGAGGTGGAACGCGTTGATGATGTCCACCGCGGTCCGGCCGCCCTCCACCTCGGCGATGATGAGCTGCGCCTCGTCCCACGTCGCCAGGGGGACCCCGGTGGCGAGCCCCGCGTACTTGCCCTGCACCCAGATGGGATTGCCGTCGGTGGCCGTGCGCCCCGTGTTCGTGACCGGGACCCGTGGATCCGCCACCCCGCCGAAGCTGAGGTTCCGGTAGCGCGGCCCGATCGTGACCGCCTGCGAGTTGTTGTTCTGCTCGAAGACGCGGTTCTCCCGCCGCGATGCGACCGTCGAGGCGGTGATGCGCTTCTCGAAACCCTGCGTGACGAGCCTCGCGTCCGCGGCGGCCCCGGTCCGGTCGCCCAGGTCGAGCCTGGCGCGGGCGCGCCCGACGCGCGCCAGGTCTACGAGGTCCTGCCTGCCGGCGGCCTGCGCGGCCTGGATCGCCAGGTCGAAACGGACCTCCGCCCGCCGGAGGACCTCCGCCCGCTGGACCTCGCCCCCGGCTGCCAGGCGGTCGTCGAGGAGGACCCCGGAGCAGAACCCTTCACCGAGGAGCAGGTGGCCGTACCCGGAGTACGCGGCCGCCTCGGCCACCAGGGCGCCCCGGTTCGGCACCTGCGCGTCCGTCCACCCCTGCAGCTTCGCGAGCACGTTCTCCGCAGCCCAGCGGGCGGTGGAGAGCGGCGTGTACACGCCGAGCGCGGTGCAGGCGAATTCGCCGTAGCGCCGGTCGCCGGGGTCCACCGACCGCCGGTCGTAGGGCCAGCGATCCGCCGTCTGGGTGGCGTCCACCAGCTCCTCTCCGACGAGTCCGCCCATGACCACGTAGCTCTGGAAGGCGCACTCGAAGTCGCCGACGGCGCCGTTGAGGAGGAGCGGCGCGGTGGCCGAGTCCTCGAGCCCGTTCGCGGGGATCCGGCTCGGCGCGTCCACCTCCAGCAGGGAGTCGCAGGCGCCGGCCGCGAGCAACACCGCGAGCCACACCACACCGCGCGCCGCGCCCCGGCCGCGCGCTCCCCCGCCCTGTCGATTCATGTGCTTCATAGCGTTCACCTGTTCGTAATCGGTGCAGGCGACGGGCGAGACCCGTCTAGAAGCTGACGTTGAGCGTGGTCACGAACTGCTGGAGCTGGGGGGTGACGTTCTGCTCCCACTGTGCGCTCCCGGTCCCGCGGGTGCCGCCCAGGAACGACGCCTCGGGCTCCAGGCCGGAGTAATCGGTCCAGGTCCACAGGTTTCGCCCCGCAAGCGTCAGCGACGCCCGGCTCGCGCCGAAGCGGCTCGCCCACGAGTCGGGAAGGGTGTAGGTGGCGGAGAGTTCGCGGAAGCGCGCGAAGCTCGCGTCCTTGATGAGCTGGTCGGAGAAGGCGCCGCCGCGCTGCGTGGTCGCGAGCCACGCCGGGTCGCCCAGGAACTCCTCCTTGTAGAAGTTCTCGCGGCAGCGGAAGAAGAGGACGCAGCGGACGCGGAGGTTCCCGTCGAGCTTCCGGTACCCCTGCTTGAAGTCCACCATGCCGGAGATGCGGAGGTTGTCGAAGAGCGTGAGCGTGGAGCTGAGCGACCCTTCCCGGGACGGCGTGGGGCGGCCCAGAAACAGGGTGGGAGCCTGCGCGCAGGCGACCTCGCCGCCGAGACCGTCGTCGCACATCTCCGAGCCGGCGACCAGGTTCCCCGCCACGTCGAAGCGGGCGTTCATGATCCGCTTGTCGAACCACGAGCCCACCGGGTACCCCTGGCGATGCTGCACCAGCGTCCCCGCCGCGACGAAGTCCGCCCCGGGGAGGCCCAGGTCGACGATCTCGTTGTCGTTGGTCGCCAGGCTGAAGGTGAGGTCGAGCCGCGCGCGGTTCCCCCGGAGCGCGCTGGCACGCGCCAGGAACTCGACCCCGGAGTTGCGGATCTCGCCGGCGTTGATGTACTGGATGCCGGAGAACCCGGACGACGGAGCGACCGGGGTTTCCAGGATCGCGTCGCGCGTGCGCCGGTTGTAGTAGGTGAACTCCAGCCCGAGGCGGTCCCCGAAGAGGCCCGCGTCGAAACCCAGCTCCAGCTCGCCGCTCCGCTCCGGCCCGAGGCCGGAGTTCCCCAGCGACTGCGGGGTGACGCCCGGCCGGTCGCCCGTCCCGGTGACGGGGGCGAAGGTGCGGAGGGCCGCGAAGTTGACCGGCTGCTGGCCGGACTCGCCGTACGCGGCGCGGAGCTTCAGCGTGTTCAGCACCGGCACCGGCCAGAACGGCTCCTCGCTCACCACCCAGGTCGCGCTCAGCTTCGGGTAGGTGACGAGGTCGAAGTCCTCTCCGAAGGCGCTGTTGTCGTCCATCCGGACCGCGCCGGTGAGGAAGAGGCGGTCGTCCCGGAGGCCGAGCTGCTGCTGGACGAAGACGCCCACGGTGGACGACTCCACGTAATCCTCCGCGTTGCGGCGCTCGCCCGTGGTGGCGTCGATCGTCTTCAACCCGCGGACCGGGAAGTCCGCGCCGCGCGCGTAGACGTACTCCGAGTAGCGGCGGTAGTACTGCGCCCCGACCGAGGTGTTGCTGGTGACGCTCGCGAAGGGCGAGAGCTGCGCCGTCGCGCTGTAGTCCACCGTGTTGTAGTAGACGTTCCGGCGGTACATGTCCTTGTACCCGCGGATCTCGCTCTCCGAGAAGTAGAACTGCATCGCCGGGTCTTCGATCCGCTGCACCAGCTCCACGTCGTCCTGACTGGTGAAGTCCGTGCCGAGCGCCGCACGGTGGGTCAGCCAGTCGAAGGGCCGGTGCGTGAGCTGGACGCTCCCGGTGAAGCGGTCGACGTCCTGCCAGTCCTGATAGGCGTAGTAGTACGCCTCTGGAGTCGCGCTGTGGAAGCCCCGGCGGGGGGTGTCGAGGTTGGCGGGGTTGGCGAAGAGGGTGGTCCAGAACAGGCCGCCGCCGCCCGCCTCCAGGGGGAGGGTGGTGCGCCCGTTGACGTAGCCGGCGCTCGCGTTGACGTCGAACTTCGAGCCGGGGGTGATGGAGACGTTCGCGCGAGCGTTGTACTTCCGGGCGACGTTGTTGGGCTCCACGCCCTCGTTCCGCTCCAGCCCGCCGCCCACGTAGTAGCGGATTCCCGAGGAGCCGCCGCTCATGCTCACGTCGTACTCCTGGAGCCGGCCGGTGCCGAAGATGTCGCCGTTCAGCTCGCGGAGCCTGGCGTAGTCGACGGTCTCGATGGGCGAACTCGCGTTCACGCGCCCGTAGTTGAGCGGGATCCTGCTCTCGGGGTTGGCGAACCAGTTCACCCCCTGCCGCACGGACGCGGTGAAGCGGGGCGCGCCCTCGGCCCCACGCTTCGTGATGATCTGGATCACGCCGTTGGAGGCTTCCGTGCCGTACAGCGTCGCCGCGGCAGGCCCCTTGATGATCTCGATGCTCTCGATCTCTTCGGGGTTGAAGTCGTTCCAGCGGGAGATCGTGCTGGAGCTGAAGCCCTGGTTGATGGGGCCGGTGGCCTGTGCGTTGTTCACCCGCACGCCGTCCACGTAGATCAGCGGCTCCTGGGCGAGCGAAAGGCTGGAGATGCCGCGGACCCGGATCCGGGCTCCGCTCCCCGCGGTCCCGGACCCCGGGATGATGACGACGCCCGGGGCCCGGCCGTTGATCAGCTCCTGGACGCTGTTGACCGGCGCCGTCTCCACCACGGTCGACGCCTGGATCTGTGCCACCGAGGTGCCGATTGCGCGCCGCTGCGTTCCGCCCGCGGTCCCCGTCACCACCAGCGCGTCCAGCGCGACGGCGGCCTGCCCGAGTTCGAAGCTGGCCGTGGCTTCGCCCCCCGCCGTGACCACGACCCTCCGTTCGAGCGGCGTGTAGCCGAGCAGTTCCACCCGTACGGCCTGCGGGCCCGCGGGAACTCCGGTCAGCGTATACTCGCCCCCGACGCCGGTGACGGTCCTCCGGCCGCTCGCCGGAGCGGTCACCTGGGCGCCCGCCAGCGGACGCTGGCTCCCGGCCTCGGTGACGGTGCCGCGAACGGTACCGGCGGATTGCGCCTGCAACGGCGGTGCGCCCGAGCCGATGGCAGCCGCGAGAGCCGCGGCAGTCAGTGCAAGGCATGCCCGTGAAAACTGGCCCATCGCTGTCCTCCTGGGAGTGGGATCCGGACTCTGGAGACGATGCGCGAATCGAACGGAGACGGAGTGATCGGGGCGGCGGCCTCCGGGTCGACGGGGGAGGATGGGGACCTGAGGTCCGGTGAGCCCGGGACCTCCCGGTGAGGCGGGAAGCCGCGTGGGACCTGGACTCCAGGAATAACGAGCCCTTCCGGTCCTGTCAAATGGCGCGTAGGGACGGCGGAATCGGGGACATTGCAAACACCTGACGGCGACCGTCCGCACGAACCGGAAGCCCCGGGCCTGCTTGGGCCGGGTCGTATACGCCCGAGCGAGCGAGCGCGAGCCGATTCGGCCCGCTCCGCACTCGCCCCGCCGGAGGTGCGCGCGACGGGGTACACAACGAGAAGGGGAGGCCCCGTGGGAGCCTCCCCTTCTCGTCATGGAGCCGGGTTTTACCCCGCCCGGCTCAGTTCCGGTGCCACCACAGCCGGTCGTTGAGCCCGGCGCCGCCCTGGCGGGACTCGGCCTCGGCCAGCGCGCTCCCGTTCAGCGACCGCTCGGAGCCAGGATACGGCAGACGCACCGGGATCCTGCCCTCGTTCAGTGCGTCCGGCCCCGGCGTGAGCTGCGGGTAGCCGGTACGCCGCCACTCCGCGTACGCCTCCGGGCCGTTCCCGAACAGGACGATCCACTTCTGCAGCCAGATCTGGCGAAGTCCCGCCTCCCCGCCCGCATACTGAACGCGCGGCTGCGCCAGGTATGCGTCGATCTCCGCCTGGGCGATGCCGAGGTTCTGCATCGCCGCGGTGATCCCCTGCCGGTACAGCGCGGCGGGGTCGCCCGAGGCCCAGTTGCGCTCGGCCGCTTCGGCGTGGAGGAAGAGCACCTCCGCGTAGCTCATCAGCATGGCGGGCGCGTTGGCCCGGCTGAAGTAGTTCCCGATCCGGGAAAAGGAGTTGAGGGGCGGATCGGAGGTGTCGCCGTTCCGAACCCCCACGTACTCGCCCGCAGCCGTGGGGTTCGCGTACAGGCCCAGACGCGGGTCCGAGAACGCCTTCAGCGTGTCCACGAGGGTCGCGCTGATGGTGTGGTCGTCGCGGTTGCGCTGGTAGGCGAAGATCGGGTGAACGTCGATGCCGTTGTCCTGATACCACAGCACGGCGTTGTCCGCGTTGCTGGAGAAGACTCCGGCCGCGATGGCCGCCGCGGCCTCCGTCTGCGCCCTCGAAGGCTCGACCCCGGAGAGCCGCATCGCCGCGCGGAGCCGCATCGAGTTGGCGAACCTGCGCCACTTCGCCATGTCGCCGGAGTAGATCAGGTCTCCCTGGGTGATCGTCGGCCCACCCGGCTGGATCATCGTCGAGGCGGACGCGAACTTCGCGAGGAGGTCGTGGTAGATCTCGCTCTGCGGATCGTAGCGCACGGTCAGGGAGCCCTGCGGCGAACGACCCTGGAGCGCCTCGGAGTACCCCGTGTCGCCCCAGAGGTCCGTGACGACCTGCATCACCCAGCTCTTCATGATCGTGCCCATGGCCGTCACGTTCGGCCGGGAGGTCTCCTCGCCCTGCTCGATCACCTCCTGGAGGTCCTGCAGCGGACCGGCGTAGAAGCTGGACCAGTGCGTCGAGACCGTCCCGTCGCCCACCACGTAGCGATCCTCTTCCGTGAAGCGGCTCTCGGCGTAGTGCTGCACCCACAGGCCCGTGAGGTCCATGTTCAGGGACGACCCGTGGACCCGGCTGGCCGCGGCCTCGATGGCGTTCGGCAGGAGGAACTCCGCACCCACCTCCACCGGCTCGTTCGGGTTCCGGTTAAGGTCGGTCAGCCCGTCTCCGCAGCCGGCGATGGCCGCGGAGAGCGTCAGGGCCGTGACCGCTCGGAACGTCTTCCTGGGTGTCATCGCTCTGTCTTTGTGCGTAGGGGACGTGTTCACGGGGTCACGGAGACGTTGAAGCCGATGCTCCGCGCGGAGGGGAGCTGGCTGTACTCGAAGCCCTGGACGTTGCCGGCGTTGAACGCGGTCTCCGGGTCGATGTTGGGAACGTCGCTCCAGAGCATCAGGTTACGTCCCACCACCGCCACGCTCAGCCGCTCGACCCGCAGGCGGTCCGTGAGGGAGCGCGGCAGGTCGTAGCCGAGCCGCAGCTCGCGCAGCTTGACGAAGCTCGCGTCGTAGACGAACTCCTCGGTCAGCGAGGTGCTCCCGCTCCCGAAGCCCCTGTGGTAGTTCCGTGCGGTCACCCAGCGAGTGTTGGGAACCGTGTCCCCCTGCGCGTTGACCATCACGCCGTCCACGACGAGCCCGTTCTCGAAGCACGCGTCGTTGATGCGGACGGTCTGCGGGTAGTTCGCGCACTCGGAATCGCTGAGACGGCGGCGTCCCGGGAGCGACTCGCTCAGCACGCCGGCGCGGCGGCCGTAGAAGTTGGTGAGCGAGTAGATGGAGCCGCCCTGGCGGGTATCGATCAGGACGCTGAGTTCCGCCCCCCGGAACCGGAGCGTGTTGGTGAGCCCACCGCTCCAGTCGGGCTCGTAGCTGCCCAGGAGCCCGACTGGGTTGGCGCTCGTGTTGACGGGGAGCCCGTTGGTTCCGACGACGACGTTCCCCTTGCTGTCACGAACGTACTTGCGTCCGTACATCTGCCCGTACGGCTGCCCCTTCCGCGCCTCGACCGTCACCCCGTAGTAGCTTCCGAGCACGATGTTGTCGAGGTCGCCGTACAGGTCCTCCACCCGGCTGTTGTTCTTGGAGAAGTTGGCGACCAGGTTCCACTCAAGCCCGTTGTCGAGCCGGACCGGGATCGCGTCCACCATCATCTCCACGCCCCTGTTGCTGATCCGGCCGGCGTTCAGCATGCGCTCGGTGAAGCCCGTGAGCGGGGTGATCTGGATGGGGATGATCTGGTTCGACGTCACCTTGTCGTAGTACGTCCCCTCCACCCTCAGTCGGTCGCCCAGGAAACCCATCTCGGCGCCGACTTCCCACGACTCCGTCTGCTCGGGCTTGAGGTCGAAGTTCCTGAGACGGTTGCTGGCGGTGTAACGCGGCACCCCGTTGAAGGGGGTGTCGCCGATGTAGGGGTCCACGAGCTGGTACGGAGAGGCGTCGTTACCCACCTGCGCCCACCCCGCCCAGACCTTGCCGAACGAAAGGCCGGGGACGTTCACCAGGTCGCTGAAGACCAGGCTGCTGGAGATGGAGGGGTAGAAGTACGAGTTGTTGCCCTCGGGAAGCGTCGACGACCAGTCGTTCCGTCCGGTCACGTCCACGAAGAGGACGTCGCGGAAGCCCACCTGCGCGGCGCCGTAGAGGGAGTTCACCCGCTGCTGCTCGCGCCAGTCCGAGAAGGCCGGCGTCACCGCCGCGTTCCCCAGGTCGTAGAGCCCCGGCACCACCAGGTTGCGTACGTAGGCGCCGTTGGAGCGGTAGTCGTTGTCCCGGCGATTTCCGCCGAAGTTCGCGTTCGCGCTGAAGTCGCCCCTCCGGCCGAAGTCGGCGCTCAGGAGGAAGTCCGAGTTCGTCTCCTGCCGGAACGCGGCGAACTGGCCGAAGGCGCCGTTCGCGTCCACGCTGGAGATGCCGATCGTCCCGGCCGCGAAATGCTGGCGGCGGTTCTCCTGGTACCAGTCGGTTCCGCTCCGCAGCATGGCACTGAGCCACGGCGTCACCTGGTACGTGATGGAGCCGGTCCCGACGATCCGGTCGCGGGAATCCTGGTTCCCGTTGACGCTGGCGATCCAGTAGGGGTTGTTGTTCCAGGCGTTGTTCCAGTTGAACTGGGTGCCGTCGTCGTTGTACTGGCGCTCACGGAGGAGCTTGGTATCCACCTGGCGGCCGAACCAGAGGAACTGCCACATGAAGTTGTCGCCGCCGTATCCCTGGGCGGGGCGATTCTCCCCGTCGGTGTCGATGTACTGGAACGACGCGTTCACGTTCAGGCGGTCGGTGAGGTTCGCGCCGCCGTTCAGCCCTACGGTGGTACGATCGAGCTGGAACCCTGGGTACATCCCGTCCTGCTGGATGTTGGCGACGGAGATGCGCACGTTGGACCGTTCGCCGCTGGTGGCGAAGGAGGCGCTGGTGTTCACCGTCCGGCCGGTCTCGAAGAAATCACGGACGTTGTCGGGGCTGGACACCCACGGCGCCGGCTGGCCGTTGGAGAAGAACTGGGGGATCATGAGCCCGACGTCGAGCGGGGGCCCCCAGCTCTCGTCCATGTCGTCGTAGGTCCCGTTCCCGCGCCCGTCCTTGTAGCTGTACTGGCCGTTGTTCCCCTGCCCCCACACGTTCTGGTAGCCGGGCAGCAGGAGCGGCGTCTCGAAGGTGACGCTGCTGGCCGCCGAGATCCCCATGCCCCGCGAACTCCGGCCGCTCTTGGTGGTGATGAGGATGGCGCCGTTCGCCGCACGCGAGCCGTAGAGGGCCGCGGCGTTCGGGCCCTTCAGCACCGTGATGGAGGCGATGTCGTTCGGGTTGATGTCCTGGATCGCGTTGCCGTAGTCGATGGCGTTGTAACCCATGCTCCCGGACACTCCCGACCCGGCGGAGTTGCTCACCGGGGTTCCGTCCACCACGAACAGCGGCTGGTTGTTGCCGGTCAGGGAGTTGGCGCCGCGGATCACGATCCGCGCCGATCCCCCGGCGGTGTTGGCGTTCGTGATGCTGACGCCGGAGACCCTGCCGGACAGCGCCGTCACGAGGTTCGTCTCCGGCGCCCGCGTCAGCTCGTCCCCGGTGACCTGCTGAACCGAGGTGGAGATGGAGCGCTCCTCCCGGGTGATGCCCAGCGCGGTGACGACCAGCCCTTCCAGCGCGACGGCGGACGACGAGAGCGCGAAGTCCGCGACCACCTCTCCGCCCGCCGTCACCGTCACGCTCCGCGTCTGCGCTCCGTAGCCGATCATCTCCGCGCGGACCGCGGCGGTCCCGGCGGGAAGCGAGGACAGTGTGTAGCGGCCCGTCTGGTCGGTCACGGTGCGGCGCTCGCCCGCGACGACCTGGGCGCCCGCGAGCGGCCTCTGGTTGGAGGCATCGGTCACGGTGCCCCGCACCGTGCCCGTGGACTGCGCATGGAGCGGGGGCACTGCGGACCCGATCGCCACCGCCAGCGCGGCAACAACCAGTCGTAGCTTCGCACGACAGAACTGGCCCATCATTCCTCCTGAGGTTTCGTACTGGGATCGAACTCCGGGAATGCAGAGAGAGGTCTTGGAGTCGCCGGGAGGAGCCTCCGGTCAGGGATCGTGGGACGCGGCGGGCCGGGGAGGGCCGGCGTACGGCTCCGGGGAGGAGCACGAGGCCCTATCCGGACGGTCGTTCGTCCGGAACCCGCGCCTGGGAAACAGTTGAGGGGAAGAGTTAGCGGGCGACGATCCCGATGTCAAATCGCCGCCCGCCTATTCGCGCCTACCGGACACCGGCCAGGGTCGCGAGGTAAAGCAGCGCCCACTGGGGCCCGCGGTGGCTGTCGCGCGTATCGAACCACTCGTCCAGGGAGTGGGCGCCGCCCCCGTCCCCGCCGCCGTCGATGGTGACCGAGGGGATCCCCAGGCTGATGGGGATGTTGGAGTCGGTGCTGGAGGCTCCGGTGGGGGCCTGGATCCCCAGGGCGCGCGCCGCATCGACCGCGGCACGGACCACCGGCGCGTCCGCGGGCTGGGTGCCGGCGGGGCGGATCCCCGTGGTGTCCACCTGGACGGTGAGCTTCACGTCGCTGCTCCAGCGGGCGTTCTCCTCCGCCAGTGCGTCACGGACCGCCTGCTGGAAGCGGTCGTCGAGCGCCTGCAGCGCGACGGGGTCCACCGAGCGCATGTCCACCAGCATGCTGGCGCTCGCGGAGATGGAGTTCACCGAGGTGCCGCCCTCCACGACGCCCACGCTGAAGGTGACCTTCGGGTCCGAGGGGACCTGGAAGTCGGACACCCTGGCGATGGCGCGTCCCAGCGCGTGCATGGGGTTGGGCATCCCGAACGCGCCGTAGCTGTGCCCCCCGGGCCCCTTGTAGGTGACGCGGTACCGGTGGCTCCCCACGGCGTCCTTGGTGACCCCGAAGCCGGTGCCGTCCACCGAAACGAAGTAGTCGACGCGGTCCTTCAGCTCGGTCCCGAACAGGTGCCGCACGCCGCGGAGGTTCCCCTCGCCCTCCTCACCCACCGTCCCCACGAAGAGGAGGGTACCGCGCGTGCGCACGTTCGCCTCGTCCAGCGCCCGCGCGGTGGCGAGCACCACGGCGAGGCCGCGGCAGTCGTCGCCGATCCCCGGTCCGCGAAGCACGGTGCCGTCGCGCTTCACCGTCACGTCCGTCCCCTCCGGGAAGACGGTGTCCAGGTGCCCGGACACGACGATGGTGGGGCCGCCCGGATCTCCGGGCCGCTCCCCGATCACGTTCCCCTCGGCGTCGATCCTCACGTTCTTCAGCCCCTGCGCCTCCAGGCGCCTGCGGAACTCCTCGGCGCGGGCGGCCTCCTTGAAGGGGGGCGCAGGGATCTCGCAGAGGGCGATCTGCTCCTCGATGGTCTGCGGCTCGGTGCGCTCCAGGTACGCCAGCGCCTGCTTGACCCGCGCGTTGCCGGACGGGACGGAGAGCGGGCGATTCGGTGCGCGGCTTCCCTGCCCCAGGGCGTCCACGGGGAGGGCGACGAGGGCGGCGAGCGACGCCACGGCGAAAACGGTGGGAATGCGGCTCACGGGCGGTCGGGGCGAGAGGTCCGGGATGTGGGGTGAAGGGGGCAAGCTATTCGCCGCGGGCCGGGGGCGAAAGTGCGGAACGGCGCCCCCACCCGGAATTTCCGGATGGGGGCGCCGTTCACGGACACGGGAGTCCCGGGTGGAGGCGAGCCGGCTTCGAGCCGGCCCGCTACGGCTCCTCGACGCCGGTCCCTACTGGACGCAGGGGGTTCCGAGGGGCGGCACTGGCTGGTCCACCACGGGCCGCGTGGGCGCGTTCGCCACGTCGCCGACGACGTCCGAGACCAGGCCGGTGATCCGCGCCAGCTTCCCGAAGTCGATCTTGTCGATCTCGTCGGAGGGCTTGTGGTAGTCCTCGTGGAGCCCGGAGGTGAAGAAGGCCACCGGGATGCCGTGCCGGGCGTAGTTGTAGTGGTCGGAGCGGCAGTAGATCTGCTCCGGGTGCCCCGGGGTGTCGAACGAGTAGTCCAGCACGATGGGCCGGGGCTGACGCGCGTTGGCGGCCTCGACCATCCGGCCGAGCTGGCTGGAAATCCTGCGGGAGCCCACCAGGTACACCGAGTCCGGCGAGTTCCGCCCGATCATGTCGATGTTGATCTGCGCGACGATGGAGTCGCGAGGCACCGTGGGGTGGTCGCCGTACCACTCGGAGCCCAGCAGCCCTTCCTCCTCGCCCGTGTGCCATACGAAGAGCAGTGACCGGGCGGGGCGCTGCGCCGGGGCCAGGGACGCGTAGCGCTGGGCGATGGACAGCACGGCCACCGTGCCGGAGCCGTCGTCGTCCGCGCCGTTGTTGATCGAGTCCCCGTTCACGGGCTCGGAGATGCCCACGTGGTCGTAGTGCGCGCCCAGGGCCACGTACTCGCCGGCGCGCGCGGGATCGCTCCCGGGAAGCACGCCCACGACGTTCCAGGCATCGATCGGCCCGCTCGAATCGGTGAGGCTCCACCGGAAGGTCCCCACGCCCGTCTTGGGCTCGCGGCCCAGCGGCTCCCCCACCATCCGCTCGGCGGCTTCGGCGGACACGATGAACACCGGGGGCCCGCCGCCCGCGGGCCGCGCCGCCCCGGTGTCCAGCCGCAGCGTGGAGCCGGCGCTGCCCTGCAGGTAGTCCCACGCCTGCTGCAGCATCCCGCCCTCGTTCACCAGGACCAGGGCGCCCAGTGGGCTTCCCGGCGCCCAGAGCTGGCCCAGGTCGAATCGCGTGCTCTGCGCCGTCACGCCGGGCGCGGCGCCGTAGCGCAGGACGAGGACGGCGCCCCGGAGTTGCTCGGGGCGAAGCTCCGCGGACGACCGGATGGTCGGGTCCACGAGGTAGCCGCCGAAGACGACGGAGCCCTCGCCCGTGGGCCGGGGGCTCGCCGGAACGTCGCTGAGGCCGGAAAGGAGGATCACGTCGCCGCGTCCGAGCGCGGCCTCGCCGCGCGGCGTCCGGGCGCTCGCCTGTATGGCCGTGCTCTCGCGAATGAGCGGGACGCGCGCCAGGTACGTGCCGTCGTCTCCCGCCGGCCGGACCCCCATGCGCTGAAGCTCGCGGACGAGGTAGTCGGCGGCCTTGCGCGCCCCGGGCGTGCCGGTCGCGCGGCCGAGCATGGAATCGTCGGCGATCACGCTCAGCTGCGCGCGGAGGGCCTCGGGGGCGTAAGGTGCGCCCGCGGGACGTGCCGCGGGTGCGGGCGCGGCGGCCGGCGCCCCGGCCGCGCACCCCGCGAGCGCGAGCAGGACGAGCGGGAGGGCGGTACGGGAACCGAGCGGGCCTAGGGTTCGCAAGGGATGGCTCCGGGTTGCTGGATCGGGAAACGGCGGGACGGCTGCCGGGCCGCCCCGCCGGGGATGCGTGAAGCTCACGCCCGGCGGCAGCACCCCGCAAGGGAACTGCCGCCGGGTCCTACCTATCGGGTCCAGACGTTGTTCCGCCGGTCGATGTCCGGGAAGGTCCCCGAGGGGTCGATCTCCACCCGCACGACGGGGGAGCCGGCCGGCACGCGAAGCGTGGCGGTCCGCGCGCCGCGCAGCCAGGTCTCCACCGGAACCTCCAGGTCCGCCGTCTCGCCGCTCTCGCGGGTGACCCGGACGCGGGCGGGCATGGGGACGTTCCCCAGGTCGCGGATCTCCACCACCGTCTCCCCGCCCTGCTGCGCCACCTCGCCGACGGCCTGGTCGAGCGTCCAGGTGGTCTGGTACCAGCTCGTCCAGAACCAGCCGAGGTCGCGGCCCGCGGCGGCGTTCATGGCGTTGAAGAAGTCCCACGGGGTGGGCTGCTTGTAGGCCCAGTCGCGGATGAAGCCCCGGTACGCGCGGTCGAAGACTTCCTCCCCGATGAGTTCGCGGAGCGCGAAGAGCACGGACGAGGGTTTCTGGTACGACGCCACGCCGAAGGCGGCCGAATTGTACTGGAAGTCCGACCAGCGCAGGATCTCGCCCTCCGTCCCGGAGCGCGCCACGGAGAAGTACGCGTTCTGGTCCGTGACCATGGGCGGCTGCGGACGCGGGAAGCGCGGCGTGGCGGCGACGACCTCCCCGTAGCTGGTCATCCCCTCGTCCATCCACCCGTAGCGGGTCTCGTCGGTGCTGACGATCATGGGGACCCACATGTGGAGCACCTCGTGGACCGTCACGCCGAAGAGGGGATCGTCGCTGGAAGTCCGGCTCAGCGCCCCGATGATGGTCATCATGGGGTACTCCATCCCCCCCCCGATGATGCCGTCGGCCTCGATGGAGGTCATGTGGGGCCAGGGGTACGGGTACCCGGTGAAGCGGGACCCGAACTCCAGGCCCTCCCGGACGAAACCGGCCGCGTTGACCCAGCGGGTGGCGGGGGCGCGGTAGAGGGCGGAGGCCAGCGTGTACGCCGGGCTCCCGTCGGCGTTGCGGGCTCCGGTGGGCGTGCGCACGGCGTCCCACACCGACTCGCGGGTGGCGCCGAAGGCGAAGTCGCGCACGCTGTCCGCCCGGAAGCTCCACCGGAGCCGGTCGCCCGGAACGTCGCGCGTGGCGCGCCCCGGCCCGAAGTCCGCTGCGGTGAGGACGTGCACCAGCGAGTCGCTCGTTCGGGCCCGCCGCAGGCGCTCCAGCACGGGCGCGGGGAAGACCTCCGCCTCGTTCCGCAGCACCCCCGTGGCGCTCACCACCCACCCCTCGGGGGCGTCGATGGTCACGTCGTAGCTGCCGAACCCGGCGTAGAACTCCGCCAGGCCCCGGTGCTGATCGGTGTGCCACCCCGCCACGTCGTCGTACACCGCCATCTGCGGGTACCAGTAGGCCAGGTAGAACAGGTTGTCTTCGCTCCATCCGGAGCGCTCCGCGAGGCTCTGGGAGATGGGGAACGACCAGTCCACCTCCAGCGGGAGGGTGTCGCCGGGGGCGAGCGGACGCGGCAGCCGCACGGCGAGCGTGGTGCCGTTCACGAAGTACGAGGGCCCTTCCATTCCCTCGCCCAGGGTCTGCCCCTGCGCCACCAGGCGCGCGAGCGTCACCCCGCCCTCGGGGTTCACCGCGCGTTCGTTCCTCACCGCGCGCGGGTCGTTGTAGTTGTGGTAGAGGTGGAGGAAGACGACCGCCAGGGTGTCGGGCGAACGGTTGTGGTACGTGATCCGGCCGGTCCCGGCGAGCCGTTTGCCCTGCGTGTCGAGCGTGGCGCTCATCCGGTAGTCCGTCCACTGCGTCCAGTAGCGGGGACCGGGAACGCCCGTGGTGGTACGGGTTCCGGCGGACACCGCCCTCCTGAACCCCTCCGGCGCGGTGAACGGGTACGGAATCGGGCGCTCCGGGGCCGCGGTGATCCCGGCTGTGCCGGGGGATGCCACGGCCGTGCCGATCATGGCGGGAGCGGGGGTGCTCCGGGGGGTGGCGCACCCCGGGAGCAGGACGAGGAGAGCTGCGGCGGCACCGAGCCTGCGCGACATTCGTGGTCCTCCGGGTTGAGGTCTGCGGCGGATATTAGTCGCACCCCCGGGGACGCTGCAAGAATCTCGTCAGGCGGAAGTCTTCCAGGCGACGGGGCGCGAGGCCCGGGGGTGGACGCCCAGGCGCCGGGCCCAGGCGCGGAACTCGCGCCCGTGGTCCGGCTTCTTCCCGGCGGCGTGCTGCCAGAGGTGGATCATCTCGTGCCGGAGGGTCTGCTCGGCCTCGCCGTCCGCCGCGTGGGTGCAGAGCCGGCGGTTCAGGACGATCTCCAGGGGGTGGGAGGAGAAATGGCCGTTGCGGCTGCGCATCCGCCCGCTGAGGAAGAGCGGGACCGCGGGGAGCCCTCCGCCGAAGTGTTCCCGGTTCACCCGCTCGAACTCGGCGCGGAGGCGCTCCAGGTGCGGCCGGTCCGCGGTCGGCACGCGCCGGACCCGCCGCTGCCCGGAGGGCGCCGTCGGGAGCCGGGAAACGAACCGCATCACCGTCTCGCGCGCCGCGCTCTTCTTCCGCCGGTCGCGCGTGGTGAAGAGGACGGCCACGGCGACGAGCACCGCCTCCGGCGCGTCCGCGAACGCCGCGTTCAGCCGCAGCGCCGCGCCCCGCTCCGCCACCGACGCCATGACGCGCCGGTTCCGCGTGTACACCACCCGCCGGAACCGCGCTCCCGCCTTCACCACGACCGCCAGCACCTCCGCCTCGTCTCGCCCGGTGCGAGCGTTCCTGGGCGGTGCCGGCCCCACCGTCCCCGCCGACGACGGAGAGGGGCGAGAAGCCGGCCCTTTCGAAGGCGCCGGAGGCGCGATGCCGAACAGGTCGAGTACGACGTCCTTCAGGCTCAAAGCGACTTCGGGGTGGATGCTGCCGGTGGCAGATACCGAAACGGGCTGTATCGCGTGGGGGGTCGGCGGGGGGAGTCTCCTCCGGAGGTGCGAACTCGCCCGGCCTGCGGAGCGAGTCCGGGCCGTCGCGAGGGCTCACACATACGCCCTCCTGCGGAGTCTCCCCCCACCTCCCGACAGCCATCGCAACAACAACCACGGGCCTGCGAGTCTTTTTGTCGTGCTCCCCTCTCCCGCTTGCGGGGGAGGGGCTGGGGGTGGGGGCCCGCGTGAGGGATGCGAGCCCGGAGGGGCGAGACCCGGGGCCGTTTCCGGGGCTCGCCGCCGTTGGACACGGTCGTATCGTGTCCTACGGCGCCGCAGCCCGGCCCCCGCCCCGCGGGGGACACGCCCAAACGAGCCGTCGCCGTTCGCAGGAATTCAGACGGAAGCGATCTCCGGCCTCTCCGCCCGGCGATACTCCACCCGGTAACCCAGCGCGCGCGGGATCTCCAGCAACCGGGTGAGATCCGTGTCCACCCGCGCCCCCGCCTTCTGCGTCACCTCGTCCTCGATGGGGAGGTCGAAGTCGTCCGCGCCGAACTCCAGCCCCCGGAACGCGTCCTCGTTCAGCGTCAGCACCGAGGTGCGGAAGTGCTTCACGTTGTCCAGGAAGATGCGCGACAGGGCCATGTGCCGGTGGTACTCGCGCGGCTCGATCTCGCGGCCGGCCAGCGCGGTGCCGTACGGCTTGTACGTCCAGCAGAGGAACGAGAACAGCCCCTGCTGCCCGTCCGCCAGGCAACCGTCCTGGAAGTCGCGGGTGCGCTGCAGGTGCTCCAGCCGCTCGTCCAGCGTCTCGTCGAAGCCGATCACCATCGTCGCGGTGGTGCGGAGCCCCGCGTCGACGACGGCCCGCTGCGCCTGGAAGTACTCCTCCACCGTGTACTTGAACTTGGAGTGCCGCTTCCGGAAGTCCTCGGTGAGGATCTCGGAGCCGCCGCCGGTGATCCAGAACACGCCGGCGTCCCGGAGCTGCGCCGCCGTCTCCAGGTACGAGAGCCCCGCGCGGTCCGCCAGGTACATGAACTCGGCGATGGTGAGCGCGTAGAACTCCACCCGGTCGCCGTAGCGCTCGCGCACCGCGGCGAAGAGGTCGCAGTAGTAGTGGAGCGGGAGCCTGGGGTTGAAGCCGCCGTTGAAGCCGACGAGGTCGCCGCCGAACTCCAGCAGCTCGTCGATCTTGGCGAACACGTCCTCGCGGGTGAGGACGTAGCCGCCCTCCTGGTTGGGGAGGACGTAGAAGGCGCAGTAGTCGCACTGCGCCACGCAGACGTTGGTGTAGTTGATGATCCGCATCACCATGTAGGTGGCGCGGTCGGGCTCGTGGTAGCGGGCGCGGACGAGCCCGGCGAGGCGCTTCAGCTCGTCGTCGGAGGCGTGGTGCCAGAGCAGGGCGGCGTCCTCGGTGGTGACGCGCCCTCCGCGCTCCACCTTCGCGGCCACCTCACGCAGCGCGTCGGCCGGAGATGCGAGGAGTCGTTCGGACACAGGACCTTCCCGGTGGGGGTGTCGCTCGCGGCCCGGGTCCCGGGCCGGGGTGAAAGATACACCCGTCCCGCCCGCCCCGCGACTCCGCGCCGGCCGCTCCTCTACCCCGTGCGCGCCCGTCCTCGCGCCACTCCCCCGCGCACGTGGTCGCCGTAGGGGCCCGGCGGGAGGTCGTCCAGCCGCTCCTCGGCCAGGGCGTAGAGGCGCCTCGCTTCGTCCAGGTCGCCCGCCGTCTCGTGGGAGTGCGCCAGGTTCAGGTACAAGGAGGGATAGAAGGCCCGGACCCGGTCGTCCCCCACCGCGTCGGCCCGCTTCAGCGCCTCGCGGTTCCAGCGCAGCTCGTCCGCGGGGGTGTCCGGGTGCCGTGCGAGGAAGTGATACCAATTTCTCATAAAGGAGGCACAGAAGGAGGAGGGAGGGCGGTGAGGGCATCTTGCAGCCAGTCCCAACCACAGAGCTGTTGGACGCGAGCCGGGTCCGCCTGCAGAGCACGCAGGTAC
>Ga0180215_1000092_pt1 | contig 140506 bp, 119 predicted proteins | sample eDN3rd37CBELigBY_FD_128871 | JGI IMG/M metagenome (GOLD analysis project Ga0180215, IMG submission 128871) | Enriched backyard soil microbial communities from Emeryville, California, USA - eDNA 3rd pass 37_C BE-Lig BY (version 2) (version 2) | ecosystem: Environmental > Terrestrial > Soil >... | reverse complement strand
GATACGTCCAGAACGCCAATGGCTCAACTGGAAGTGATCGCCTCACGGCGATGGACAAGCCGGGTCATGTCCCTACGAGCGTATCGGCGGCGGCTCGCCTGACAGATTCACTACGGTCGACTATTCAGAATGACAGAGGAAGGCGATGGGGTGTGACTGCGAACGGCTGTATCGGACCTGGGCAGATCGTTTTGCTGTCCGGTGCCACCGCCTGAAACGTGACCGGGCGGTAGATGGCGAGGGTTGGAGTGGGTGCCGTCGATAACAACATGGGCGCGGCATCAGCGCGGCCGAATACTGGGCATGCGTCGGAATGGCTTAGTGACGGCGTTTACGCGGCGGCTTCTGGCTGAATTGCGCACATAAACAGAGGATCGCGCCTATCTCGTACAATTGACATGATAGAGGTAAATGCCACGACCGGCATGCGACGTTAGGGATGTTCCGCCGGCTCGGCGGCAGGGGAACAGAGGCAGGGAGCGCATGGATTTCAGGCTAACAGACGAGCAGATCCAGGTTCGCGATATGGTCCGCGAGTTCGCGCAGAGCGAAGTTGCGCCATACATCCAGGAGTGGGAAGCCAAGGGCGAGTTCCACCCCGAAGTGTTGCAGAAGATGGGCGAGCTCGGCATTCTGGGCCTGCCGATCCCGGAGCGCTACGGCGGCGGTGGCTTCGACTACGTGTCGTTCGCGCTGGCGTGCGAAGAGCTGGAGCGTGTCGACACGTTCCTGCGCGTCATCATGAGCGTCCACGTCGGGTTGAACAGCCTGGCGATGCATCAGTGGGCGACCGAAGAGCAGAAGATGCGCTGGCTCAAGCCGCAGGCTGAGGGCACCAAGTACGCCACGTTCGGTCTGACCGAGCCGGGCGCGGGCTCCGATGCTGGCAACATCGCCTCGACGGCAGTTCGCGATGGGGACTCCTACATCCTTAACGGCGAGAAGATGTGGATTTCGCTTGCCGATGTGGCCGATCACTTCCTCGTCTTCGCCAGCCTCGATCGCTCGAAGAAGCACCACGGCCTGGCGGCGTTCGTTCTCGAGCGCGGCATGGAGGGCTTCACGACCGGCTCGATCAAGGGCAAGATGGGCGTCCGCGCCGGCAACACCGGCTGGCTGGCGTTCGACAACGTCCGCGTCCCGGTTGAGAACCGCATCGGCGAAGAGGGCGAAGGCTTCAAGATCGCGATGTCCTGCATCGATCAGGGCCGCTTCACGGTCGGCGCTGGTGCAGTTGGCCTGATCCAGGCCAGCCTCGATGCCAGCGTCAAGTACTGCCACGAGCGCGAGGCGTTCGGCCAGGAGATCGGCCAGTTCCAGCTCGTCCAGCAGAAGATCGCTCACATGGTCGCCGGTCTTGAGGCGTCGCGGCTGCTGATCATGCAGGCTGCCGAGTTGAAGAATCGCGGCATCCGCAACACCCGCGAGACGTCGCTGGCCAAGTGGTACGCCTGTGATGAGGCGCTCAAGGCCGCTGACGAGGCGATCCAGGTCCACGGCGCGTATGGCTACTCGAACGAGTATCCGGTCGAGCGCTACTACCGCAACGCTCGCGGCGCGGTGATCTACGAGGGCACGCGCGAGATTCACCAGCTCATGCAGGCGTCGTACGCGCTGGGCTATCGCGTTGACAAGCCGCTGCGCTGCCCGCAGCCGCCGGCTCAGGCGTTCGAGGAATCGCCGGAGCTGGTCAAGGCCTGATCGTCGGCCGTCCTTCGTTACAAGTCGTCGCACACGGACGGCCAGCCAACCCGGCTGGCCGTCCCTACGTTCAAGCCCCATTCAAGCGGGCGGAAAGGATCGGCAACGTCATGGGACGGACTGTCATTCTCGGAGGCGCGAGGACGCCATTTGGCCGGATGAACGGCGCACTGGCAAGCAAGACCGCTGTCGAGCTGGGCGCAGTCGCCGGTGCAGCCGCAATCGAGCGCTCCGGTGTCACCAACGACGATATCAAGCACGTCATCATGGGGCAGGTTCTGCAGGCCGGAGTCGGTATGAACCCGGCTCGCCAGGTCGGCTTCAAGATGGGCCTCGACCGCGAGGTGACCGCCGATACGATCAACAAGGTGTGCGGTAGCGGCATGCGCGCGGTGGCGCTGGCTGATCTGTTGATCCGATCCGGCGAGACATCGGTCGTGCTGGCCGGTGGCATGGAGAGCATGTCGAACGCGCCCTACGCGCTCGACAAGGCCCGCGCCGGCTACAGGATGGGCGACGGCGTGCTGCTCGACCTGATGATCCACGACGGGCTCACCTGCGCGGTGGCTGGTGTCCACATGGGCATCCATGGCTCGAACGTCGCTGCTGAGAACGAGTGCAGCCGCGAGCAGCAGGATGCTTTCGCACTGCGCAGCCACCAGCGCGCGGTCGCTGCAATCGAATCCGGTGCGCTGGGCGAGGAGATCGCGCCGGTTGAGCTGAAGGATCGTCGCGGGAACGTCACGCTCGTCGAGCGCGACGAGTCGCCGCGCGCCGACACGTCGGCCGAGGCGCTGGCGAAGCTGCGACCGGCGTTCGATCCGCAGGGCTCGGTGACGGCTGGCAACGCGCCCGGCGTCAACGACGGCGCGGCAGCACTGGTCGTGACCAGCGAGGAAGAGGCCGAGGCGCGTGGTCTGAAGCCATTGGCAACGATCATCGCGACCGGCACGTCTGCCTGGGATGTCCCCTACCTGGCCTATGTCCCGGAGATGGCTGCGCGCAACGCGCTGAGCAAGGCCGGGCTCTCGCTGGAGGACATGAGCGTCATCGAGATCAACGAGGCATTCGCCAGCGTCACGCTGATTTCGTCGGCCCGGCTGGGTATTGACGCAAACTCCGACCTCGTTAATCCCAACGGCGGCGCGATTGCACTTGGACATCCGGTTGGCGCGTCCGGCGCGCGGCTGATCCTGACGATGGCCCACGAGCTGAAGCGACGCGGCGGTGGCTACGGTCTGGCAGCGATTTGCTCCGGCCTGGCCCAGGGCGACGCGATGATCATCAAGGTCGATGGATGACAACCGGGGCGGGCATATAGGGGCGCATCGCATACGCCCGTGCGGCCCGCTTCCCGCGAGAAGGGCAGCGCCCCTGCCAACGGGTCGGTAATTCAAACGGACGTATGCAATGCGCCCTTACGTGTCCGGCAGAAGGAGAGTTGATTGCCAAACCCAGTGCGGCCATTCCGCGACAAGCAACCACGGATCGCCGACGACGTGTTCGTTGCGGACAACGCGATCATCACCGGCGATGTCGAGATCGGCGCGGGGTCGAGTGTGTGGTTTGGGGTCGTGATCCGGGGCGATAGTGCACCGATCCGTATCGGGGAGCGCACGAACATCCAGGACGGCACGATCGTCCACGCCGATGCCGATGCGCCGGTGACGGTTGGCAACGACGTCACAATCGGTCACCGGGCGATCATCCACGGCACGACGATTGGCGCAGGCGCACAGGTGAGCATGGGCGCGATTGTGTTGTCGCGGTCAGTCATCGAATCGGGAGCCGTCGTTGGCGCAGCTGCGCTGGTGCCGGAAGGTGCTGTGGTTGAGGCGGGCAGCGTCGTGATGGGCGTGCCGGCCAAGCCGCGGCGGACGCTTTCGGAAGCAGATCGGACGCGAGTCGCACGAGCAGCCGAGCATTACGTCGAGCTTGCCCGCGAGTACCGCGCGGCGCAGGACGAGGCAGACTCGAATTAGGCACACCGGCAGCTGACAGAGGAGGAGACATGGCAGTCAACATCGAACGCGACAACGGTGTCGCAATCGTCACGATGAGCCGACCCGAGGCGCTGAACGCCTTCAATACGGAGCAGCTTAAGGCGCTGCGTGCGGCCGTCGACGAGGTCGCAGCCGATCGATCGATCCGCTGCGCGATCCTGACCGGCGAGGGTCGGGCCTTCGCGGCCGGTGCGGACATCAAGGAGATGGCGGCGAAATCCGCCCAGGAAGCGCTGGCATTCGGCAACCTCGGCCACGGTATCGGCATCGCGATCAATGAAGCGCCGCAGCCGTGGATCGCGGCGGTCAACGGCCACGCACTAGGCGGTGGCTGCGAGATCGCGCTGGCCTGCGATATCCGGCTGGCCAGCGAGACCGCGACACTCGGGCAGCCGGAGGTCGGACTCGGCATCCTGCCCGGTTGGGGCGCTACCCAGCGTCTGACCCGCCTGGTCGGCCCAGGTATCGCCAGCGAGCTGATCTTCACTGGCCGTCGACTGAAGGCTGCTGAGGCGAAAATGCTCGGGCTGGTGAACGACGTCTATCCGGCAGACGCGCTGATGAACAAGGCGCGCGAGATGGCAGCGGCTATCGCCGCGAACAGTCCGACCGCCGTGTCCGCCAGCAAGCGCATGATCGCGCTGGCCTACGACGGCGCATTGGCGCAGGGGCTGGCGCGTGAGGCCGAGACGTTTGCGCTGTCGTTCGGCACAGCCGATCAGCGCGAGGGCATGGCGGCGTTTGTCGAGAAGCGCCCGGCCGCATTTACCGGCGAGACAGACTGACGAGCAAATATATCGGTTTGTCTATCCTTCGTGGGTGTGTAGGTGAGGGGGAGCCTTCGTGAAGATCCTTGTTCCGGTCAAGCAGGTGCCGGACCCAAATGCAATCCGCTTCGACGCCTCGGGCACGTTCGCATCCTCGACTCCGCGTGTCGTCAATGAGTACGACCAGTATGCGATTGAGGAAGCGATCCGGCTGAAGGAGTCAGGCGCAGCGACCGAGGTCGTCGTCATGACGGTCGGACCGGCTAGCGCACGCGACGCGGTGAACCGTGGTCTGGCGATGGGTGCCGACCGTGGGCTACTGGTCGTCGCAACGGACAGCGACCTCGAGGCTGCCGATGTCGCGTCGATCATCAGCGCCGAAGCTCGCGACGGTGGTTATGATCTGGTGCTCGTCGGGCAGGAAACGAGTGACGGTGGCTCCGGCGTGGTCGGGCCGCAGGTTGCGGCGAAGCTCGGCGTGCCGATTGTCTCGAATGTGGTGTCGCTCGAGGTCGGCGACGGCAAGCTCTCGCTCGGTCGCGAGGTCGAGGATGGCCGCGTCACCGTCGAGTCGCCGCTGCCGGTCGTCGTGTGCGCACTGACTGGCCTGAATGACCCGCGCTCGCCATCGCTCAAGGGCATCATGGCGGCGCGCAAGAAGCCGGTGCAGGAAACGCCGATTGCGTCCTACGAGACGAACGGCGCGGACGTTAGCTGGGGCAAGCTCTACGCTGAGGAGCGCGTCGTCGAGGGCACAATCATCGAGACCGACGCCGAAAGCGCTGCGCGTCAGGTCGTCGAGCTGTTGCGCGAGAAGAAGCTCGTTTAGCCACGCTCAACGATGCGGATGAGACGAGCGAACGACCTGAGCAGGGTGAGATAGGAGATGCCAGATATGGCGAGCGGCGTGCTGGTCGTCGTTGAGACGAGCGCCGGGGACATCCGGGAATCTTCACTGGAGCTGATTGGCCCGGCCAGATCGCTGGCCGGTGATGGCGGCGTAACGGCGCTGGTCATCGGCAGCGGCGTCGATGCGGCGGCTGCCGATGTGGCAGGACGCGGAGTCGACCGCGTGCTGACTGTCGACAACGAGGCGCTGTCGCACTACACCACTGACGGCTACACGGCGGCGATCGAGGCTGCTATCGGGCAGGTCGACCCGGCGCTCGTGCTGCTGGCCGGCACGACATCCGGACGCGATCTCGGCCCCTACCTGGCGGCTCGCACCGATAGCGTCTGCCTGACAGACTGCACGACTGTGCGCTGGGATGGCTCGACACTGGTGGGGACGCGACCGGTCTACCAGGGCAAGATGCTGACCGACGTGTCGACGACGCCGAGCGGCGTTGCCTTCGCGGTGTTGCGCGGCGGAGCGAATCCGGTCGCGGTGGCAGGACAGGGATCGGCAGATGTCGAGGCGCTGAACGTCGATCTCGGCGACAGCCTGCGAGTGAAGGTCGTTGACGTTGCGGTGCCGCCAGCTGGTGACTCCAGCCTCGATAGCGCCGAGACGGTTGTCGTCGGCGGTCGCGGTATGGGCTCGGCCGAAGGCTTCGCCATGCTCGAAGAGCTCGCGGCGGCACTCGATGGCGCAGTCGGCGCGACGCGCGCGGTGACCGACCTCGGCTGGCGTCCGCACAGCGAGCAGATCGGCCAGACCGGCAAGGTCGTACGGCCGAAGCTGTATATCGGCGTCGGCGTCAGTGGCGCTGTTCAGCACACGGTCGGCATGCAGGGCGCGGAGACAATCGTCGCCATCAATCGCGACAAGGACGCCCCGCTATTCAAGCTGGCGGCGATCGGCGTCGTCGGTGACCTGAACGAGATCGTCCCGGCGCTGACGCAGGAGATCAAGGCAGCGCGAGGTAAGTAGAGCGGCGGACGCGCCGGCGAGACGGGAGCCACGGTGGAAGAGGAACGATTCGACGCGATTGTCGTCGGAGCCGGACCGGCAGGTGTGTCGGCCGCGCTGACGATGGCGCGCGCCGGACTGGAAGTCGTCCTGCTCGAACGCGGGTCGTTTGCGGGCGCCAAGAACGTCATGGGCGGCATTCTCTATTCGCAGCCGACGGCAGAGATCATCCCCGACTTCTGGGAACAGGCGCCGCTGGAGCGCCCGATCATCGAGCAGCGCTACATGCTTCTCACCGAGGACTCGCACATCGGGCTCACCTACCGCACGCAGGCGTTCGCCGAAGCGCCATACAACTCGTTCTCGGTAATGCGCGCGGACTGGGACCGCTGGTTCGCCGAGCAGGCCGAAGCCGAAGGCGTCTTCATCATTCCGGAGATGGTCGTGACTGACCTGCTCTGGCGCGATGGCCGCGTCGTTGGCGTCCAGACCGCCGGCGAGGAAGGCGAGCTGGAGGCCAACGTCGTCATCATCGCCGACGGCGCGAACTCGCTGCTGGCCCAGAAGGCCGGTATGCACCGCGAGTGGCAGCCGGACGAGCAGGCGCTGGTCGCCAAGGAGCTGATCCGGCTCGACGAGCAGACGATCAACGAGCGCTTCAACGTAACCGACGGTCGCGGCGTGGCGATGGAAATCTTCGGTGCTTCGACGTCTTACCTGCTCGGCTACGGCTTCATCTACACGAACAAGGACACGCTCTCGATCGGAACGGGCGCGTTGCTGTCCGATCTGATCGAGAGCGGCCTGAACGTCAGCGACATGCTGGACACGTTCAAGCAGCATCCGTCGGTCGCGCCACTGATCGCCGGTGGCGAGATGGTCGAGTATTCGGCGCACCTGATCCCTGAAGGCGGCTGGAACTCGTTGCCGACGCTCTACATCGACGGCGCGCTGGTCTGCGGCGACGCGGCGATGATGGTGAACGCGATGAACCGCGAGGGCTCGAACTTCGCGATGATCTCCGGCAAGCTGGCCGGCGAGACGGTCATCCGCGCCAAGGAGCGCGACAACTACTCGGCGGCGACGCTCTCCTACTATCGGGAGCTGCTGGACGACACGTTCATCATGAAGGATCTGCACAAGGTCAAGGACGTCACTGCATTCGCACACGACCGGCCGTACTTGCTACGCGATTTGCCGGAGGCCGTGTCGCAGATGCTGCGCACCTATCTGCGCGTGGATAGCGTGCCGAAGAGCACGAAGCAGAAGGCGATGGCGGGAATACTGCGGGATGCTCTGCCGATCAAGCGCTCGATTCGCGACGCGCTAGCGGCATGGAAGGCAATGACCTGACCGGGACCGCCACCCACATCCACATCGGAGCAGCACGGCTCGCGGTTCTCACTCTGTTCTTCATCAATGGGCTGGCCGGTGCGAGCTGGTTCGTTCGCATTCCCGATGTTCAGGACTCAATCGGGCTGTCAAATGCGTTGCTGGGCGTGACGCTGCTCGGCTTGCCGGCCGGCGCAGTCGTAGCGATGCCGATCGCGGGCCTGATGACCAACAGGGTCGGCAGCCGCCGCATCGCGCTCATCGGCGCGGTCATCGCCTGCGTCGGCGTGGCACTGATCGGCGTCGCGAACAACGCGGCACTCCTGGCGGCAATGCTCGTCGTCTTCGGCATCGGCAACGGCGCGATGGATATCGGCATGAACGCCCAGGGTGTTGAGGTCGAGAGCTACGCCGAGCATTCGCTGATGTCGCAGTTCCACGGCGCGTTCAGCGTCGGTGGGATCGCAGGAGCAGCCAGCGGTGGTTTTCTGGCCAGCCACGGTGTTGACGTGCAGCCACATTTGGCGGGTATCGGACTCATCTGCTTCATCGCGACGCTGGTGATCGCGCGACTGTTGCTGCCAAGACCGGCCGAGCACGAGCATGCCGACGCACCCGCGTTGACGCTGCGAGCGCCGTGGCCGATCGTGTTGCTCGGAATCATCGCCTTCTGCGCGATGCTGACCGAGGGGGCGATGTCGGACTGGACAGCGGTCTATCTGCGCGACATTGGCGCAGGGGCGGGTCTGGCGGCAAGCGGCTATGCGCTGTTCTCGATCACGATGGCGATCGGGCGGCTGTCCGGCGATCGAGCGATCGACGCACTCGGCGGGCGTCGCCTGATCCGCATTGGCGGCGTGGTGGCGGCCGGCGGCATCCTGCTGGCGATGGTGCTGCATACCGTACCGGCGGCGCTGATCGGATTCGGGCTGGTCGGCATCGGCGTCGCGACGATTGCGCCGATCGTGTACAGCACGGCTGGTCGTTCGCGGCTGATCCCGCCGGGAACGGCGATTGCTGCGGCAACGACGATTGGCTACCTGGGCTTCATGGCCGGCCCGCCGGTGATCGGGCTCACTGCGGGCCTGACCGGTCTGCGCTGGGCGCTGACGGTCGTCGTCGCGATGCTCGGGGCCATGGTGATGCTGGCCAGATCGATGGAGCATTGACCGCGACTGGCGGATGTGACGCGCTGTCGCGACGTGCTAGGCTTGGCGATTGTGCCGCCCCGGCAGGCACGATCAACCCGCCAGTACGTAGACGGACGAGAGCATGCGCGTCGGACTGATCGGACATCTTCTGTCGTTCGAGCCAACCTATCGTCAGGCAGGGGTGAGCCGTTACGCCGAAGCGCTGGTTCGAGAGCTGCCGAGCGTCGCTGACGATCTCGATCTCGTCGTCTTTACCGGCCCGGATCGCCCACCGCTTGACCGCGATTTCCCGAACTCGGTGCGCTGGCGACACGCACGAATGCGAACCGGCCAGCCGGTACAGCGCATCGCCTGGGAGCAGACGGTTGGCCTGACGGTCGGCCGCCGCTGGGGGCTGGATGTTATCCACGCGCCGGTCAACGTCGCGCCGCTGATCACTGGCGTGCCGCGCGTTGTGACGGTCCACGACCTTGCGTTCCACCTCTATCCCGAACAGTATCCGGGACGGAAGCAGCGCTACCTACGAACGATGACGAAGCTGTCGGTGCGGCGCGCTGCGCGGGTCATCGCCGTCTCCGAGGCGACGCGGCAGGACATCATCCGGCTGTACGACGCCGACCCGGCGCGCATCGTGACGGTGCCAAACGGTGTTGGGCCAGAGATGCGTCGTCTTGATGCGGACACGGTCGCTGCTTTCCGTAGCAAGCACGGGCTGACGACGAAGTTCGCGCTGTTCCTCGGGACGCTGCAGCCGCGCAAGAACCTGGAGACGCTGCTGCGAGCCTACGCGCGCTCCGCGAACGAGACCGGCCGGGAGCTGGTCGTCGCAGGAGCGACCGGCTGGCAGCACGAGCAGATCTTCGATCTCGCACGCCAACTCCAGATTCTGGATCGCGTGCGGTTTGTCGGGTTCGTACCGTCGGAGGACCTGCCGCTCTGGTACAACGCAGCTGACGTATTCGTTTATCCATCCCTGTACGAAGGCTTCGGGCTGCCGCTGGTCGAGGCAATGGCGTGTGGCACGCCGGTCATCGCGTCGGACACACCGGCGCTGAGCGAGGTGGTTGGATCGGCGGGGCTGGTGGTCGGCACGAAGGACGTACCAGCATTGGCGCAGGCGCTGCTGGAGCTGGCTCGTGAGCCGGAGTTGCGCCATGAGCTGATCGAGCGCGGGCTGCGCCGAGCGGGCGACTTCTCCTGGCGGCGGACGGCTGCGCAGACGGCGGCGGTCTACCGCGCTGCGGCGAATCTCAACAGAGCCGAGATGATAAGGGAGACTCCATGAGCGGCGGCAAGCGAATATCCAGTGTTGGCGAATTCGCGCTGATTCGCTCGATCAGCAATATCCTGGCGTCGTCGCGGGTGAAATCGTCGGGCACGCTACTGGGCACCGGCGATGACACCGCCCTCTGGCAGCCGCGGCCGGGGCGAGCCGTCGCGATCACGACCGATACGCTCGTCGAAGGCGTGCACTACCGGACCGACTGGTCCACGGCCGAGCAGATCGGTCACCGGGCGCTGGCGGTCAATGTCAGCGATCTGGCGGCGATGGGCGCGCGGCCGCGTGTCGCAGTCGTCGCGCTGGGCTTGCGTGGCGACGAGATGGACCGCTGGGTGTACGACATGTATCGCGGCATGCTGGCGCTGGCCGGCAAGCTCCACGTGCGTATCGTCGGCGGCGACATCGTGCGCTCGCCGCGCGCACAGGCGATCTCGGTCACGGCGATCGGCGAGGTTCGGCCGGGGCAGGAGATGCGACGTGATGCCGCACAGATTGGCGATATGATCGGCGTGACCGGGCCTCTGGGTCTGGCCGCCGGCGGCGTCAGGCTGTTGGAGCAGAACGGCCGCCTGTCCGACGGCGCGCCGGCAATGAAGCGCGCACATCTCGAACCACGGCCGCAGGTGCTAGCCGGGATGCTGCTGGCGCGCGCCGGAGTGCGCTGCGCGATGGATATCTCTGACGGCCTGCTGGGCGACCTGCCGAAAATCTGTGAGGCGAGCGGCGTGTCGGCGCTGCTGCAGCAGGACGACCTGCCAATTCCGAACAGCCTGCGCTGGAACTTCCCGGACTGGTTTGATCTGGCGCTGCGCGGCGGCGAGGACTTCGAGCTACTCTTCACCGCGCCGCCAGAGGTGTTCGCCAAGGCGGTCGACCTTTTCCGCCGCTTCGGCTTGCGACAGCCAACCGTCATCGGCGAAGCGATCGCTCCGACGCCCCACGGACCGCGTATCTCGATGCGCTTCGTCGACCTGCACCGCGATGTCCTTGAGCCGGGCGCGGCGGATCACTTCCCGGTCGCGCCGAAGATCCCGGCTGCGGGAGTTCGGTGAGGGCATACACACGTTCGTAGGGACAGTGATCGCGCTGTCCGCCGTGCGGCGACCCTCACGCGAGGATCAAATGTGCGCCGACTGCACGACCCCTGCGTTGAGGTTTCGATGAAGAGTTGCCGAACACGCGTACATCACCCACGTGCGTTGAGGTCGTGGACATGTAGGGGCGTATCGCATGCGCCCGTTTCAACCTGAATCCGTTCGACCGGCAGCCACGGCGCCCGGGTGCCCACGTTGGATGATCATATGTCCAGCCGGGCGTATGCGATACGCCCCTACATGCCGGAACCGAAACGGCGGATACCTCATCATCCACGCGGGGAGGTCGCCGCACGGCGAGGACAGCACAAGCGCTGCCCCTGCGAGCGCAGTGGTGTCCGGTGAGTCAATCGACGCGCAGGGTGAAGGGGGTGGGGGTACTGCCGAAGATAACGCTTCGCAGGGAGGCGAGCGCTGCGGTGGCGTATGTCCAACCGTCGCCGGCAAAGTCGCTCTTTCGTAGTCGAATGAACTGATCGGCTTCTGCATCGCGCATACGCTCGCGGGCTGCAATTTCATTGACGGCTCCAGCTGCCAGTTGCAGCACATCGTCGATAGTCGGGGCGACGAGCGCGTCAACTTCTTCAGGGTGGAGACGATAGGCTCCCAGGGGCATGTCGGAGCGCAGAGCATAAATCTCCTGGACTTCCCGCTCCTGAACTCCCGGGCCGCTCCCGACCGCGAAACGGCGCCCGATGCAAACAACGTCGTCCAGCCGAAGTGGGAGACCGATTTCTTCTTCAGCCTCCCGCACTGTCTCGGCCAGCGTCTCGCCAGCGCGAATGTGGCCACCGACGGCGACATCGAGAGCGTTTGGCCAGGTGTCCTTTGTCGCGGAGCGGCGCTGGAAGAGGACGAACGGCACGCCGCGCTCGTCGATCCCCCCGATCCAGATATGCAGCGCGCCGTGCCAGTCGCCGTCGCGATGGACGAGGCGGCGCGGCTTGGCCTGGCCGGTCGGGTTGCCGTGCTCGTCGAGGACGTCGAACAGCTCGTCCTGCGGGTCGGTCGTGGCTGGTCGCGCGCTCAATGGGCAGCCAGCTCGCGGGCAAGGTACTCGTAGCCCGTCGCGGCGGCGGTCAGGTGGCGAATCTCGACGCTCTCGTTGATGCGGTGCGCTTCCGATTCCTCGCCGGGGCCGAAGCCGATGGTCGGGATACCGCGGCGACCAGCCGACTCGCTGCCGTTCGTGCAAAACGCGTAGTGGGTGTGCATCGGCATCAGGCCGGCGCTGACGAGGGCATTCATCGCCGTCTGGACGACGACATGATCATCCGGCGTGCGCCAGGCGGGCGCGAAGTTGACGGCCTCCAGCTCGAAGCCGGTCCAGGTCTGGAAGCGATCGACGCCGAGCGACACCTTCGCGTGTAGCGTCGGATCGTTCTGGACATAGGTGTCGATAATGCTGCGCATCTCGCTGAGAATGTCCTCTTCGGTTTCGCCCAGCAGCAGACGGCGGTCGAAGGTTGCCGTGCAGCGCTCGGGGATCATCGACAGGCCGGGATACGGGAACGACATGATGTCGGTGACCTCGATGGTGCCAGGACCGAGGAAATCGTCGGTCGGCACTGGCAGATTGGTGAAGACGTTACCGAGTGTGCCCATCGCGCGGATTGGGTTGCGGCCCAGGTGCGGCGTGCTGGAGTGCGCCGGGATGCCGAACGTATCCAACACAATCTCGGCGCGGCCACGCTGGCCGGTGGCGAGATGCAGGTTGGTGGCCTCGCCGATGACGACGGCGTCAGCGGGGTAGCGATCGAGCACTTTGCCGAGTGCATAGCCCTCGACGGCCTCCTCGGCGATGCTGGCCGAAACGATGACATCACGCGGCAGCGACTCGTGGGCAAGACGGGCGATGCCGATGAGCATCGCGGCAATGGCACCCTTCATGTCAGCAGTTCCGCGACCGTAGAGGCGGCCATCGCGCTCGGTTGCGTCGAACGGGTCGCTATCCCAGGCGCTGGCGTCACCAACGCTGACCGTATCGATGTGACCATCGAAGACAATGCAACCTGAGCCGGTGCCCGCAATTCGGCCGGTTACGTTGCCGATGGCGTCGATCTGGACGTCCTGGTAGCCCAGGTCGAGCATGGCCTGCCGGGCGACCTCAATGGCCTCCTGCTCGCCGACCGACGTAAAGCTTCTGGCAGCTACCAGCCTCTTCGTCAGGCTGACAACGTCGCCGGTCTCAGTCATGCTCGCCCCCTGTTCAATGTCAGCTGTAGCTGACGACATCGCCGTCTGATTGGCACTGATAATACTGCTGATGCCGAGCTCGTGTCCTACGTGCGCTGGGAGGGTCGATGCTACACTGCCGCGCGGTGGGCAGGGTGCTGCCAAGCGACGATTACGTGGGAGGGGCGAGTATGGCGCTGGAAATGAGTCTGCGAGACGAGATCGAGGAGTGGCTGCCGGAGCTGATTGAGACGCGGCGCGACTTTCACCGGAACCCGGAACTGGGTATGGAGGAAGTGCGGACGAGCGGTATCGTCGCCGACCGGCTACGGGCGATCGGCTTCGACGATGTGCGCACCGGCATCGGCAACACCGGCGTGAAGGCGGTGCTGACCGGCGGACGGCCGGGCAAGACGCTGCTCCTGCGCGCCGATATGGACGCGCTGCCGATCGAGGAGCAGAACGACGTCGAGTACCGTTCGACCGTTCCGGGCGTGATGCACGCCTGCGGCCACGACGGGCACACGGCGATCCTGCTGAGCGCGGCCCGGCTGCTGTGGGCACGGCGCGAGTCGATCCCCGGCACGATCGTGTTCTGCTTCCAGCCGGCCGAAGAGGGTCGCGGCGGGGCGCGGGCGATGGTCGCGGATGGTGTACTGGAGAACCCGACGGTGGACGCGGCCATCGGGCTGCACCTGATGAGCACCTATCCGGTCGGCAAGGCGGTCGCCATTCCGGGCCCGGCGATGTCTGGCGCGCACGGCTTCCGAGCGGTGATTCAGGGGCGCGGCGGCCACGGCGCAACGCCGCACCACACGGTGGACGCGCTGCTGATCGCGGCCGAAGTGGTCACGACGCTGCAGAACATCGTCTCGCGGGAAGTCGATACGCAGAAGCCCGCGGTGGTGACGGTCGGGACGCTGCACGCGGGAACAACGGCGGGCAACATCATCGCCGACTCGGCCGAGATGCGCGGCACCGTGCGCTGGTTCGACCCGGAGGTCGGCGAGTACATGTCCAAGCGGGTGCCGGAGCTGATCACGAGTGTCGCTGAGGCGCTGCGTGGTTCGGCGACGGTGGAGTATCGCACGGGCGGTAAGGCAACGGTCAACGATCACGGCGTGACGAAGATCGTGCATGAGGCGCTAGCTGAGGTTGTTGGCGAGGAGAACGTGCTGACCGGGCCGCCGCTGATGGGGTCGGAGGACTTCTCCGAATTCACCAGTCGCATTCCGTCGTCATACTTCTTCGTCGGCTGCCGGGACGATGAGACGGGCAAGAACTTCGATCACCACCACCCGCGCTTCGACCTCGACGAGCGCTCGCTGCCGATCGCGGTCGAGCTGATGGTGAACGCAGCGCTGCACTGGCTGGAGACGAGCGCAGACGCCTGAGGCGTGGGTTTGGGCATCGATAGTGCGTAACAGGTAGCTCCAGGGGCGGCGGGACGTGGGCCAGGCCCAGATTCGGTTCCACGCGGCTCGTCGTCCTTTGGTCTCTGTACGATCGGCCCGTTATCCGCTACACTGCCGCATACGTACACACCAAACTGAACGTATCGTCGCGCCGATTGCGGAGGAGGCACCCAGATGGACCTCATCATCTGGCTTATCACTGGCCTGATCGCTGGAGCACTCGCGATGTTCGTCGTCTACCGCACGATCCCACGGGAGCCAGGCAGCCTGATCGGCGCGCTGGTCGTCGGGCTGCTGGGCGGCATTCTCGGCGGGTGGATCGCCGGATTGATCGGCCTGGATGCGGTCAACTGGATCGGCTCGATCGTCGTCGCGTTCATCGGTGCGTTCGGCCTGCTGTGGCTGATCAACCGAATGACGCCGAGCCGGGGGCAGCGCCCGTAGCATTGACGAATTTGCTACGATTTCGGTAACGGCGATGATGGAATCGCGCCGACGGTCGATCGTGCGTCAGCGAACCCGGGCGAGGTGTGAGCCGGGCTGCAGATTGATCGTTCGGCATCCTTCCTGAGCTGTCATCCGAACAGGCCAACGCCTCAGTAGACGTGACCGGGTACGCCACCCGTTACCACCGGCGCAACGAGCGGGCCGCACCGTGTGCGGCCAAGCGAGGTGGTACCGCGGGAGCAATCTCGTCCTCAGTTGAGGGCGGGATTTTTTGTTGTGTGGGGGGAGCGGCCCTCACCCCCCCGCCCCCTCTCCCAACTTTGGGAGAGGGGGCGGGGGGGTGAGGGCCCACAGAGAGGCAACACAAATGACACAAGCAACTGACAGAACATTCCAGGAAGTCGATACGCGCGCGGACTTTCCGGCGCTGGAGCGGAAGCGGCTGGACTGGTGGTACACCACCGGCGTTGTTGAGCAGTATCTGAAGCGCAACGAGCGTTCGGAGCGGCGCTGGTCGTTCCTGGATGGGCCGATCACGGCCAACAACCCGATGGGCGTGCATCACGCCTGGGGGCGGACGTACAAAGATCTGTACATCCGCTATCACACGATGCTGGGCGAAAAGCAGCGCTATCAGAACGGGTTCGACTGTCAAGGGTTGTGGGTCGAGGTCGAGGTCGAGAAGGAGCTGGGGCTCGGCAGCAAGCGCGAGATCGAGGAGTTCGGCATCGACCGCTTCGTGAATCTGTGCAAGGAACGGGTATGGAAATACTCGGGCATCCAGACGGAGCAGACGAAGCGCCTCGGTAACTTCATGGACTGGGACAATTCGTATTACACGATGTCCGACGTCAACAACTATACGATCTGGCTCTTCCTGAAGACCTGCCACGAGCGCGGCTGGATCTACAAGGGCGACGACGTGATGCCGTGGTGCCCGCGCTGCGGTACCGGCCTGTCCGAGATGGAGCTGGTCGAGGGCTATCAGGATCGGACGCACCGCTCGGTCTACGTCAAATTCCCGCTGGTCGATGAGGACGCGGCGCTGCTGGTCTGGACGACGACGCCGTGGACGCTGACATCCAACGTCGCAGCGGCGGTCAGTCCCGATCTGGATTACGTGAAGGTGGCTGGCGAGGGGACCAACGGGCAGGTGCTGTATCTGGCGAAGGGTGCCCTGCCGCACGCGATCAAGGGGGACGTGGAGGTCCTCGCTGAGCTGAAGGGCGCTGACCTGGCGGGGCGTGTCTATCGCGGGCCGTTCGATGAGCTGCCGGCCGAGAAGGACGTGCGCCACCGCGTGATCCTGTGGGACGACGTGGCGGCCGACGAGGGCACCGGCATCGTCCACATCGCGCCGGGCTGCGGTAAGGAAGACTACGGGCTGTCCAAGGAACAGGGGCTCCAGGTCGTCGCGCCGATCGACGAGTTCGGCGTGTATGTCGATGGGTTCGACTGGCTGACCGGCATGTCGGTTGGCGACGTGGCTGCGCCGATCATCAAGAACCTGCGCGAGAAGGGCATCCTGTATCGCGACCACGACTACACCCACCGCTACCCGACCTGCTGGCGCTGCAAGACGGACCTCGTCTTCCGCCTCGTCGATGAGTGGTTCATCGCCATCGACCCGATGCGCGAGCGGATGCAGGAGATCACCCGCGAGATCCGCTGGATCCCCTCGTTCGGCGAGGATCGCGAGATCGACTGGCTGCGCAACATGGACGACTGGATGATCTCCAAGAAGCGCTATTGGGGTCTGGCGCTGCCGATCTACGAGTGCCAGGACTGCGGGACGTTCGAGGTGATCGGCTCGAAGGAGGAGCTGCACGAGCGCGCCGTCGAGGGCTGGGACGAGTTCGAGGGCAACTCACCGCACCGGCCATGGGTGGACGCGGTGAAGATCGCCTGCCCGTCTTGCGGTGCGCACGTCTCGCGGATCAAGGATGTCGGGAACCCGTGGCTGGATGCCGGGATCGTGCCGTTCTCCACAATGGGCTACACCGAGGACCGCGAGGAGTGGGAGAAGTGGTTCCCGGCCGACTTCATCACCGAGTCGTTCCCCGGCCAGTTCCGCAACTGGTTCTACTCGATGCTGGCGCAGTCGACCGCGCTGGTGGACGCGCCGCCGTATAAGACGGTCCTGGGCTTCGCCCTGCTGCGCGACGAGCACGGCAAGGAGATGCACAAGAGCGCCGGCAACGCCATCTGGTTCGACGATGCGGCAGACGAGATGGGCGCCGACGTGATGCGCTGGCTGTACTGCTCGCACAATCCGACAGTGAACCTCAACTTCGGCTTCCACATCGGCGATGAGGTGCGGCGCCGGTTCATCATCCCGCTGTGGAACTCGTACGCCTTCTTCGCCAACTACGCGACGCTGGATGGCTTCGATCCGTCCGATCCGGCCAACGCCGTGCCGCTTGCAGAGCGCACGCTGCTGGATCGCTGGATTCTCTCGCGGCTGCAAGGGGTAATCGACGAGGTGCGCGCGGCGCTGAACGACTACGACGCGCAGAGCGCCACCCGCGCGCTGGAGCGCTTCGTCGTCGAGGAGCTGTCGAACTGGTACATCCGGCGCAACCGGCGGCGCTTCTGGAAGACGGAGGCGGACCGCGACAAGGCGGCCGCCTACCTGACGCTTCACGAGGTGCTGGTGACGTTGACGACGCTGCTCGCGCCGTTCCTGCCGTTCACCACCGAAGAGATGTACGACAACCTCGTGCGCTCGATCGACCCGGCCGCGCCGGTGTCGGTGCATCTGTGCGACTACCCGCTGGCCGACGCGAGCAAGGTGGACGCGCAGCTCGACCGCGACATGGCGGCGCTGCTGGCGGCGGTCAATCTGGGACGCTCGGCACGCAACAAGGCCAGCGTCAAGGTGCGACAGCCGCTGCCGGCGGTGCTGGTCTGGGCGCGTGAGCCGGAAACGTACGCTGCGATCGAGCGCATGCAGGATCAGCTGCTCGACGAGCTGAACGTCAAGGCGCTGGGCCAGATCGACGATCCATCGACCTACGCGACCTACGTCATCCGCCCGAACCTCGCCAAGCTGGGGCCGAAGTACGGCAAGGCGCTGGGCGCCATCCGCGCGGCGCTGGCCGAGGCCGACCCGGCGACGGTCGCAGCGACGATGCGCGACGGCGGCTCGCTGGAATTAACCGCCGGCGGGCAGACCTACACACTGACGCCGGACGAGATTCTGGTGGACGTGAAGGAGCGCGAGGGCTTCAACGTCGCCGAAGAGGGCGACCTGCTGGTGGCGCTGGACACGACGCTGACGCCGGCACTGATCCACGAGGGGCTGGCGCGCGACTTCATTCGCGGCGTGCAGGACGCCCGCAAGGAGGCTGGGCTGCGGGTCGAGGACACCATCCGGCTCGCCTGGCAGACGGAATCCGGCACCGAGGTGGCGCAGGCGATCGAGGTGCATCTGGAGGACATCGCCGCCGAGACACTGGCCCGCGAAGCTGCGCCCGGCTGGGTCGAGGCCGCCGACTTCGAGGCCGAGGTCAAGGTCGGCAGCGAGAAGGTGACGATCGGGATCACGAAGATCGGGACGTTGCTGGAGGAGCGCTAGGGGAACCCCTCCCCCCGCCCCTCCCCTGCGAAGGGAGGGGAGTCAGGGACGGAGAGACGGACGTGCTTTCGGCTCCGTACGGACGGGCCCGGCCTTTCCTCGCGGGGTGCCAACGCCCAAGCGGCACCCGGGCGATGGCGACGCTCCCGCATGGTTGGGCGATGTGTTGGGAGGGCAACGTACTTGCTGAGCGATTCCCAATTCCTGACCCCTGGAGCTTAGGAATGGGGAATCGCCCACGTGCCACTGGCCGTGCAGAAATCACGCCTGTGTTGCGGCCTCCGGCTCGGCATCGTCGATGGCGTAGTGGCGGAGATACTGCTCGACGGAGCGGAGCGCCTGCTCATCGACAGGATCCTGCGTTCGCAGGTTTTCCAGCAGTATCGTGCCGGCTTTGTGAGCCTGTTCCGCGCTCAGATCGGGGCGGAGCACGAAGCGCTCACTGCCGTCAGATGAGTCAATCGGAATTGCCAAGTCGATCAGATTGGACTTCATGTCATTGCCCAGGGTCATGCATTGCGCAGGCTCCCAGGCAAACGGAATCCAGCTGACTTCTGCTGCCCAGAAGGATGGGATCTGGTCGTATGGCTTCCCGGTTGTTGAGGTGATGAAGACGTTCTCTATCCCCAGCGCATTGGCGTGCGCTTTGACCTGCTGCATCGTCGTGAGGTCGTTCGGCGGCACACTATGAACGATGTGCAGGGTTTGGGCGCGAAGATCGTTTGCCCAGGCGGGGACTCCGATATTCAGGTAGTCACTGTATGGCCCTTCGAACAGAACGGCCGCATCGCACAGCGCGGGCAACGTGCCTCCAAAGCCGCCCGCAAATATGTCCTGGTAGATGGAATTTGACGCCAGGTCGGCGCGAGGCACGTTGAGGAGCACTGTACCCGGCTCACTGGATGTCCCGGCGGGCCACTTCTGCTTGACGTACTCATACGTGTCTCGATAGAACGCCCACATGGTCCCGGGCTTCAGGATGTCCTTTATGGTTCCATGTTGCCAGTTACCAGTGGTCACCATTTCCCCGAATGTCCACGTGCCGGCGGCATCTTGATAGATGTATTCATCAGGGCACGGACCTTCGTCCAGATAGATGCCATCCAGATGAATGCCGTAATCCGTCTGCAAGAGATGCCAGGCATCGATGTCGTCCTTGACGTTCTGGAATGTGGGGAGCGTCATCCCCGGGTGATACCAGCCATGAAGTACCGCTCGAACTGTATCGAAGGCATCGATGCCTCCGAAGGCGTGCCCAGTCGGGACGTAGCCAAGCACCTTGATCTTGCGGCTGCGTGCCGTCTGAATATCGGCTTTGATCGCGGCCGGATTCGGGCTGTTTGCAATTGCCGTCCGCAATGATCTATCGAGTAACAGATACTTCGTCGGTCCTGTGTGGAAATCGACGTCAGTAAAGAGGTGCGTTGTGGGATCGAACTGCGACACATGGTAGGTGCGCATCACCCGCCGCCAGTCTCGATCGTGAACGGTGGGATCGGGAAGAAAGTCGATGGGGACTGCGAGCTCCTGCAGGTGGTAGGTCATCTTAAACGGCAAGCAGATGTGCAACGTCGCTGGCATGGTGGCTTCCGTTCATTGTTGCTCGAGTCGCGTATTCTGTTTCGCATATATTGCGCCTGTCGTGGCACGATGTCAACAGCCTGTCAGTGGGCCATGCGCGGCCAGAAGCGGGAAAACGACACGCTATTCTGCTGCTGGAAGGTTGAGCCAGATGGTTCCGCTCGCGCCAAACTTCGCTGCGGGCACAGTGTGAGACAGTGATGTGAAGCCGATTGATCGTCGCCACGATCAGCCAGCCGGAGCAGCCCTCGTCTGTAATTTCTGTCTCCGCGCGGTCGGGAGGAGCAACGAGGCCCTCGCGCCGACTCGATAAGATGGCATCCAGTCTGCGGGGTCTGGGGTCGGGCGGATTCGCGCTCCCGATAGGCCCGGAAAGGATGGCCACGGCAATGAGCATGCAGTGGTATCCGACGTCACCCCACGACTATGACATGCTGAAGGGTTACGCCGTCTATACCAGCGACAACGCCAGGCTGGGATCGGTCGAGGAGATCTATCACCCGGCCGAGGACATGCCTGATGCGCGCGGACACAGTATCTTCAAGGTCAACCCGGGGATACTCAGAGAGGTGTTCACCCACGCGGAAGATCTCTATGTCCCCGAGCGGCTGATCCAGTCGGTCGATACGCAGTTCGACAAGATCATTCTCGACGTGTCGAAGGACGCGGCGCATCAGCAGGACTGGTCGCAGCCAGAGAACCTGGACACCTTCCACACGCTCTGATCCTGCGGCTGCGTGCCAAACCAGGTGGATCGATTCTCGATTCCTGTGCCTTACGGAATCAGGAGCTGGGACTCGGGTCATGAGGACCCGGATATGACCAAGCTTCAGAAATCCTGCGTCCCTGACCTCTGTACTTTCAGGAACACTGAATCGCGAATTCCTCTGAAACAGATCAATAAAGCTGGCGCGAGCGCCACGCCGCAGCGACAGGTCGGCGGAATCCAGCCGACAACGACCCACGATAAACGCCCAATATCGTGTCCCCGAATTTTTCCTACCGCGATCGCAAAAGAGGGGATCCAATAAACATAATCGCCCTGCGTGGCACCCCGAATGCGGGGGAGATGGTGGGTGAATTCGCACCCCGGAACTGCTCAGAAAGGACACAAACCTCATGAGCATGATGTGGAATCCGACGACGCACGCCGACTACGACGACCTGAAGGGCTTCGACGTCTACACCAGCGATAATGAGAAGCTCGGCACGATCAAGGAGATCTTTCACCCCGCCGCCGACATGCCGGCCGCCCGCGGTCAGCACGTCTTCAAGGTCGAGCCAGGGATGCTGAAGGAACTCTTCACCAACGACAAGGATGTGTACGTCTCGGAGCGCATGATCCGCGCGGTTGACACCGACGACGACAAGGTCATCCTCGAAGTGCCGAAGGCCAGCATCGAACAGCAGGACTGGTCGAGGCCGAAGAACTTCGACACCTACCGCACAAGCTAATATCCAACGCGCAACAGCTGGCCGGGCCGGGGGAGTTCTCCGGCCCGGCCTTCTTTGTGCCCTCCTCACTCCCACAACTCCCCGGCTGCGGCTACACTGCCGCTGGAGCCACGTGCGGGTGCATCTGAGGGGGAACACGCCATGACAACCGACAACGCGCGCAAGCCGCGCCTTCGCGACCTCGGCATCACGATCGGGACGCTGCCGACCGGTCCGCTCAACGCGATCACCGACGTGCCCGGCGTGCGTGTCGGCCTGACGACGATCATCGACGGCGATGGCCCGCTCGACATCGGCAAGGGTCCGGTGCGCACCGGCGTCACGGCGATCCATCCGCACGAAGGCTCGACGTTTCTGGAGCAGGTACCGGCCGCCATCGACGTGCTGAACGGTGCCGGCGAGATGACTGGCCGCTCACTCGTCGAAGAATTCGGCCTGCTCTCATCACCGATCCTGATCACCAACACGCTCTCGGTTGGCGCAGTTCATCAGGCGACGGTCGAGTGGATGAGCGAGCAACATCCCGAGATCGGTCCGCGTGAGTGGGTCGCGCCTGTCGTCGCCGAGACGTACGACGGCGTGTTGAACGACATCGCCGGCCAGCATGTGAAGGCGGAGCACGTCCGTGCTGCGCTGGATGGCGCGACGAGCGGCCCTGTCTCAGAGGGCAACACCGGCGGCGGCACCGGCATGCTACTGTTTGGCTTCAAGGGTGGCACCGGCACATCGTCCCGCACCATTGAGATCGAGGGCGCGACCTACACCGTCGGCGTGCTCGTCCAGGGCAACTTCGGCGCGCTTCACCAGCTGCTCGTTGATGGCGTGCCGGTTGGCCGTGAGATGGCCGCGACGGTCAAACAGCCAGGACTCTGGCCCGGCCAGCCAGCGTCTCGTGACGGCTCGATCATCGTCATCATCGGCACCGACGCGCCACTCTCGGAGCGCCAGCTTGGCCGCCTCTGTCGCCGCGGAATGCTCGGCCTCGGCCGCGTCGGCTCGACTGCGGGCCACGGCTCCGGCGACATTCTGCTGGCCTTCTCGAACGCCGCCGACAATCGCGTCCCCCGCTGGCCGTCCGGCCCGCTGCTCGCCTCCACACGCCTCGCCGACGAATGGATGGGCCCCGTCTTCGAAGCCACCGTCGACGCCACCGCCGAAGCCGTCCTCAACGCCATGATCGCCGCCGAAACCATGACCGGCCGCGACGACACCGCCGCCCACGCCTTGCCGCACGACGACCTGCTGGCGATCATGCGGAAGTACGGGCGGTGATGGGATAAGGCGAGCGACGCTTGGCCGTCAATGCCAGCAATGTCGAGCAGCCCGGTCCGGCAGCCATCCCCGCATCCTGTCGTCTCGAACCGCAGTGAGAGATCTCCCACCCGTTCACACCAGTCCAGCGCAGGGGAGATTTCTCACTGCCGGGTGCCCCCTGGGCGGCAAATGACAGGATGCGGGGGTGGCTGCCGCGCCTGCGTGCACGACGTGCTGGCAATCCACTCAACCAGTCGACAGTCGCTCTCCCCCGCCCCCTCACTTCCCTCGCAGTGCCCACGCCTCCATCCCACCGCTCAAATTCGCCACGTCCTCAAACCCGCGCTGCTTCAGCAGGCTCGCCGCCAGGCTGCTGCGATAGCCCGCCGCGCAGGTGACGATCAGCGGCGTGGTGCGCGAGATGCCGTCGACCACGCCCCGCGCGATCTCTTCGACCGGCAAATGAACGGCACCGTCGATATGCCCCAGCGCGAACTCTGCCCGGTTGCGCACGTCCACGAGCTGCGCGGCATCGTCCGCCAGCCGCGCCTCGACCTCCGCCGGCGCGAGCTGCTCAACGCGCTCGACCGGCAGCCCGGCTGCCTCCCACGCCGCAACATCCGCCACCGCGTAGCCGGACACGTCGTCCAGCCCGATGCGAATCAGTTGCGTCACCGCCTGCTCAACCTGGCGCTCGTCCGCTACAACCAGCACGATCGGGCGGTCGTACGGCACCGACCAGCCGGCCCAGTTCGCCATGCTGTCGCCGACGCCGATGTTCAGCGCGCCACGCAGATAGCCCGCGCCGAACTCTTCCGCCGTCCGCGCATCCACCAGCGTCACCGTCATGCCCGCCTGCGCAACGACGTCGCCCAGTGCGTCCGCGCTGATGCGCGGCGGCTGCGGCACCCCATTGAGGATCGTCGGCCCCGCCTTGTTGAGCCGCTTCATCACCGGGAAGTAGACCGGCGTCGGCGGTAGATCATCGAGCATCAGCCTCACGAACGCCTCGCGCTCCATCGGCTGGAACGCGTAGTTGAAGCGCTTCTCCTGCCCCATCGTCGTGCTTTCAGCGTCGCCAATCGCCTTGCCGCAGGCCGAGCCAGCGCCGTGTCCCGGGTAGACGATCACGTCATCATCCAGCGCCATCAGCCGCTCGTGGATTGTGTCGTAGAGCGCATCGGCCAGCTTGCGCGTATGCTCCTCGCCCAGCAGATCAGGCCGGCCGACTGCGCCGACGAACAGCGCGTCACCGGAGAACAGCATCGGCGGCGCGGTCGCGTCGGACGTGTCGCGCACCAGAAAGCACAGGTGCTCGGGTGTGTGCCCCGGCGTGAGCAGCGCCGTAATCTGCAGCTCCCCAACCGTCAGCACATCGCCATCGTTGAGCGGCTGATGGTCGAACTCGGACTCACCGACGGCGCTCAGCGCGGCCGTTGCGCCACTCCGCGCGGCCAGCTCGCGCGCACCGGAGGCGAAGTCTGCGTGGATGTGCGTCTCCAGCACGTAGCGAATCGTGAGCTCGTGCGACTCCGCAAACGACAGGTAGATGTCCACGTCGCGGCGCGGGTCAATCACCACCGCTTCGCGTGTTGCGTCCGACCCCAGCAGGAACGACGCCTGCGCGAGACCATCGGTATAGATCCGCTGGAACAGCAACTGTCACCTCGCCTTCGGCTGAATTGTTCGATCGTGTCGGGATCATCTTACAACCAATCGCCCGATGATAGGCTTGGGGGAAGATGACAGCTCCGGAAGCGCCACGTTCAACTATTGAGGACGATCGCGGCCCACTGCCATTCGGGCCGGGGGTCGTCGTCGCGTTTCTCGCCGCCCTGCTTGTCATTGTTATCGGCATCGGCATCTGGCTCAACAACCGCGAATCCACAATCATCAGCGAGGCCGTCACCATCGCCGACCTGCGCGCCGACCCGAGTCGCTACGACAACACGATTGTCAGCATCGACGGGCGCGTCGAAAGCGTCCGCCAGCTCCCGGTCCTCGACCAGTACGCGCTCTATACCTTGCGCGACGACACCGGCTCGATGACCGTCCTGAGCCAGCACGGCGCACCACCCGGCGGCGACGTCGCCGTCCGCCTCGTCGCCACCTACCACGCCAGCGTAACGCTCGATGACGAGCTACGCTCGATCGTACGGGATCGGTTGGGGAGTATTCCCGGCGAACTCGTCCGCCTCATCCCCGGCATCCCACTCAACGTTGTCTTTCTGGAGCAGCAGCGCTATGAGCTGCCCTGACGCCGGACACAACGAAGGCGGGAATTGCTCCCCGCCCTCGCTGCTCTCACTCGTTCCGGTCGGAGGCTAGACAACCTCCTCGCCGACATCGGCGAGCATCTTGAACTCAGTCTGTCCGATCGTCACCAGCAGGTCGTCCTCACGGGTCCCGACGATCACGTCGACGGGTAGCCGCTTCGAGTGGCGACCGAGCAAGCCATACTTCACGCTGAACGCTGAGATCGCGCCATCGGGCGAGACCTCGATATGATCGACGCTGCCGAGCTTGTCGTTGTCCGGGCCAATGACATTCATGCCCTGCTCAATGTGGATTGCCGGCGCGCTGACGGCTTCGTCCGGCTCGGACATCGACCGCAACGGTCGCGTCGCTGCGTCCGCCTCAACACCGCGCTTCATGATCGCCGAGCGCGGCACCTCGCCGATCAGGACGCCCGATTCGTTCACCACCGGCAGCTGATCGAAATCCACGTCCGACCCGGCCAGCACGCTCGCGGCATCATTAATCGACATATCGTCGGTCAGCGCCGGCAAGCCGGACTGCATGACCTGCCGGATCGGCACGCCACCGTCCTGCTGGCCAAGTCCGCGCCAGCTCACCAGCCCGATCGGACGGTCGTTCTCAACCACCAGCAGCGACCGAATCGCCTGCGATTCCATCCTGCGCCGGGCAGTCATCACCGTTTCGTCCGGCGAGATCGTCTCGGCCACCGGGTTCACCAGGTCACGAATCATCGAGCCAGATACGCTCTCCATGTTCAAAATTTCCCTTCCATGTCGGCGGCGGTTCCGCAATCGTGACGATTCAGAAACCTGCCGCGGCACGACAGTCGGCCGGTATGACGCAAGGGACGTGCCACTCTGCCGAACACAGAAAAGCCCGACTCCTGAGAGTCGGGCCCGCCAGATCGTGGTGAATATCGCCGCGGATTAGCGTCCTTGCGGCGCGAGCGGATTCACCGCCATCGCCGCCGGGTCATTCACCTTTTCGCGGAAATAGCCGCGCAGCTCGGCCTCTTTGGCGATCCTGGCATCCTCACCGGCCACCTTCGCCGCTTCGAGCCGCCCCTTGATCCGATCTGCGAAACCGGGCTTCGGCTCAGTCTCGCCGACAACAGTCGCCACGCCGTCGGCGCGATTGATCTCCAGCTCCATGCCGGCCTGCTGCTCCAGGACACGCGCGATCGCCATTCCGACGCCCGCGCCGAGCGCGGCACCGAGCAGGACCTTGAAAACATTGTGCATAAGACGCTCCTTCGGTTGGGATGCGACGGTTACGAGCGCGAGCGGAACAGCAACAGCAACGCCGCCAGCACAGCGCCCAATGCACCACCTAGCGCGGCCGCTGTCGCCGGAGTAAACATCGCGTTCAGCGAGCCCTCAGCCGTGCCCGTGAACAGCAGAATACGTGAGCCCTCGACAGTTGCGCGTTCGGCGCTCAGCAGCACGACGGCGCTGTCCTTGACCCGCGCCTCATCGGCCACGACCTGCACGGCAGATGACTTCAGCAGCACGACGTTCTCAGCACTCACGGTCACCGCGCCAGACTGGTCGAGCTGGGCGGACTTCGTCTCCAGCGACTTCGTGCCGGAGCGGTCCATCGTGACGCGATCCGCCTTCACTGTCTCGGCACCGGAGCGATCCAGCATGACGTTGGTGGCGGAGATATCGCCGACGTCCGTCTTGCTCGCCTGCTTCGCCGGTGCCTGCTCGCGGCCACCCGGCTGCTTCCAGGTCACATCCCGGACGCCAGCAGCGTCGTTGCCGTTCGTTACCTCGTTACTCATACCAGTACTCTCACCAACGCAAGCGCCGCGCAATCGTCCGCCACTCCGGGGACTACCGCATCTTACGGAGGTTGACCGCCGGGCGTCAACGCACGGCACGCGACATGCCGAGGCATCCTATGGCTGGCGCAGGCCAATTACGACAAGCAGCGTGCCACCGCGCGGTATGCTTTGATCGACATTGACGTAAGCCGGCCGGAATGGCTCGGCAAGGAGGAAGCTCGATATATGGCTCGACCGCGAATGCGCGCAATCCCCCTCGGCGGAGTCGGCGAGGTGGGGAAAAACATGATGGCCATCGAATACCGCGGCGACCTGGTACTGATTGATGCCGGCGCAAAATTTCCCGAGGAGGAGCAACGCGGGATCGACCTGGTCATTCCTGATCCCGCCTACATCACCGACAACCTCTCCCGCTTCCGGGCAATTCTGCTGACCCACGGCCACGAAGATCACATCGGATCGCTCCCCTATCTCATCCCGCAATTGGAAGCGATCGCGCCCGTCCCGCTCTATGGCTCCCGGTTGGCGCTCGCCTTCGCCCGCAACAAGCTAGAGGAGGCGAAGGCCGCACACCTCGTCGACTTCATGCCGATCGAGGCGGGCATCGAATACCGCATCGGCCATCACATGGAAGTCGAGTTCATCCCGGTCACCCACTCGATCCCCGGCTCGATGGCTATCGCGGTCAAGACACCGGTCGGTCGGCTGGTCCATACCGGCGACTTCAAGTTCGACCCGACCCCGCCACTCGGCCCGCACACCGACGAGAAGCGCCTGCGGGAAATGGGCGACGAGGGCGTGCTAGCGCTGTTCTCTGACACCGTCCGCGTCGAGCGCGAAGGCAGCACACCCAGCGAGGCCATCGTCTCCGAGACGCTCGATCGCATCATCGGCGAGGCCAAAGGTCGCGTTATCCTGACCTCGTTCGCCTCGAACATCCTGCGCCTGGAGCAGGCGATCGAGAAGGCCGCCCACCACGGCAGGAAGGTCGCCGTCGTCGGTCGCAGCATGGTGCAGTCGGTCGATGTCGCCCGCGACCTCGGCTACATCAACCCGCCGCCCGGTATCATGCGGCCGGTCGAGGAAGTCACCAAGCTGCCGAAGAACCAGATTATGATCCTCACCACCGGCTCGCAGGGCGAAGCCTCGGCTGCGCTCGCCCGCATGGCCAGCGGCGATCACCCGCAGCTGCGCATCACCGAGGGCGACACCGTCATCCTCTCGGCGACACCTGTCCCCGGCAACGAGGAGACCGTCTCGCAGACGATCGACAACCTGTTCCGCCGTGGCGCGAACGTCTGCTACTCGGCGATCGAGCCGGACGTCCATGTCTCCGGGCACGCCGGTCGCGACGAGCTACGCCACATGATCGAGCTGTTGCGGCCGAAATTCGCCGTGCCGATCCATGGCGAGTATCGCCACATGCACCTCTATAAGCAGATGGCGATCAGCGCCGGCATCCCCGAGCAGAACATCATCATCCCCGAGTCCGGCGTGCCGATCTCGTTCTCACGCGGCGATGTCCGCAAGGACTCGGCGGTCGAAGGTGGCTCGGTGCTGGTAGACGCCCTCGGCAACGATCGCTACCGCAACGTCGTCCTGCGCCGTCGCGACGAGCTGGCCACCGTCCAGGTCATCATCGCGACCGTCGTCGTCGATCTCGTCAACGGCTCGATCATCGCTGGCCCCGAGCTGACCGGCATCCGCTTCGATGACGAGGACAGCCAGAAGCTCATTTCCGGCGCGGAGAACGAGTTGCGCAGCTACCTGGAGCGGCAACTGCGCCGCGGCGGCATGTCCTACGGCTATCTCGTTACCAAGGTGAAGGACATCGTTGCACGCTATATCTATCAGAAGGCGAAGTTGCGACCGATGATTCTGCCGGTCGTTACCGAGCTGTAAGCGCCTCGCGCGGGTCGTCGCCCGGATGACATCCGCTCCGGCGACAATCCGCGCCACTGCGCGTTCCGAATTCAAGGGGCTGGAACTACGATGAGTACGCCACAAACGTTTCTGGTCACCGGCGGTGCCGGATTCTTCGGCATCAACATGATCCGCTACCTGCTCGAACATGGTCAGCGTGTCGTCTCGCTCGATCTGCTGCCGTTCGACTATCCCGAGAAGGACCAGGTGCGCGCCATCACTGGCGACGTCCGCCGCCCGAAGGACATGGAACAGGCGCTCGACGGCGTCGACATCGTTATCCATGCCGCCATGGCGCTGCCGCTCGCCGCGCCCTCCGAGATCCTCTCGACCGGCATCGGCGGCACCCGCACCGTCCTGCAGACTGCCATGCAGCGCGGCATCAACCGCATCGTCCATATCTCATCGACCGCCGTCTACGGCGTCCCGGACCACCACCCCCTGCTCGAAACCGATCGGCTCAGGGGTGTAGGGCCGTACGGCAAGGCCAAAGTCGAGGCCGAGAGCATCTGCCAGGAATTTCGCGGCAAGGGCATGGTCGTGCCGATCCTGCGACCCAAGACCTTTGTCGGACCGGATCGCCTCGGCGTATTCGCGATGCTCTGCGAGTGGGCCCAGGAGGGCTACCGCTTCCCGATCATTGGCCCGGGCGACAACCCCTACCAGCTCCTTGATGTCGCCGACCTCTGCGAAGCCGCGTATCTCGCCGCCACCCTGCCTGCCGAGCGGGCCAACGACACGTTCAACATCGGCTCGGCATCCTTCACTACACTGCGCGAGGACTTCCAGGCGGTTCTGGATCGCGCCGGCCACGGCAAGAAGATCGTCGGCCTGCGCCCAACCAGCGCGGTCATCTTCGCCCTCTGGACGTTGGAGAAGCTGCACCTCTCGCCGCTCTACGAATGGATCTACCGCACGATGGCCGAAGAAAGCTACGTCTCCACCGAAAAGGCCCGCGAGAAGCTCGGCTTCACAGCCAAATACTCAAACAAGGACGCGCTCATCCGCATGTACGACTGGTACGCCGCCAACTCAGCGCGGTTCAGCGGCCAGTCCGGCGTCACCCACCGCGTCCCCTGGCAACAAGGCGCGCTCCAGCTCGGCAAATTCGTCTTCCGGTAGGAGGACCTCGCCCCCCTGCCACTGCCCAGAGGGCTCCCGCCTCGGAGGAGAGGGGGTGTGCAGGGGGTGAGGTCCGGCCTTGACCTTCTCCCACGTCCCTGATTGAATGAAAGGAACAACTGAAACGCTCCGGGGGAGCGACGGGGGCTTGGGGAGCCAGGCTGAGAGGGTGGCCAGTCCGTCACCGACCGTAGGACCTGAACTGGGTAATGCCAGCGTAGGAATGTCAGCATCCGCGATCACACGCGGATGAATGCTTCGGGCACGACAAACGCTGGGCAGCCGCACCGGCGTTTTTTCATATCCGCCAGCGCGACCGCCCCAGTCCTCAATCCATGTCGCCCCCACGAAACCCGAACCGTAGCGAACATGGTTGGCGTAATGTCTGGCGTAACTCCGGGCGCGGCGGTCACACTCCGCGCCGTCAGCAAGCAATTTGGCGAGACGCAGGCGATCTCACAGGTGAGCCTGTCGATCGACGATGGCGAGATTCTCGCGCTCGTCGGTCCGTCCGGCTGCGGCAAGAGCACCGTCCTGAACATCATCGCCGGCCTGGTCGAGCCGGATAGCGGCGACCTGCTGATCAATGGTCGCCTCGCCCCGGATCGCCTCGGCTCCGCTGCGCTTATGCCACAGCGCGATGCTCTGCTCCCCTGGCGCACCGTTATTGAGAACGCCATCCTCGGCCCGCAACTCGCCGGAAAGAGCAGCAGCGAAGCCCGCCAGCGCGCGCGGTCGCTGCTGCCGCGCTTCGGACTGGAGGGCTTCGGCGATCACTATCCCTCGGCCCTCTCCGGCGGCATGCGTCAGCGCGCGGCGTTCCTGCGTACCATCCTGTCGGATCGCTCGATGCTGCTGCTCGACGAGCCCTTCGGCGCGCTCGATGCGCTCACTCGCCGTTCGATGCAGGAGTGGCTGCTCGACCTCTGGGAGGAGATCCGCGGCACGATCGTCCTCGTCACCCACGATGTCGAAGAGGCGCTGCTGCTGGCCGACCGCGTCGCCGTCATGACCGCCCGTCCGGGCACGATCAAGCTCGTTGAAAGCGTCGATCTACCACGCCCGCGCGAACCGCAGATGGTCAACCTCCCGCAAGCCGTCGCCCAGAAGGCCCGGCTGCTCGACGCCCTTCACGATGAGGTTGCGCTATCGATGGGGGCGCTGCCATGACCGGCATTCCGCGCCCACGAGCGCTGGCCAAGACGTCGGCAGCGGGACGCGTCTGGTCGTTCTCGTGGCGCTCGGTACTCAGCTACCTGTTGCCGCTGCTGGTCGTCTGCGCGCTGATCGCCGCCTGGGAGATCGGCGTCCGCATCGACGGCACGCCGCGCTGGTTCCTGCCGAAGCCGAGCGATGTGGCAAAAGAGCTGGTCGAGTCCCGCCATCTGCTCTGGGGGCATACAAAGACGACGCTGCAGGAGATGCTCGTTGGTCTGGCGATCGCGTTCATGCTCGGCATCGTGCTGGCCGTCGCCATCGTCGCGTCGCAGGTCGTCGAGCGCGCCATCTACCCGCTCGTTATCGCCAGCCAGGCCATTCCGATCATCGCCCTCGCGCCGATCCTGCTGGTCTGGTTCGGCTATGGCCTGACGCCCAAGGTGATCGTCGTCGTCCTGACCTGCTTCTTCCCGATTGTCGTCGCCACCGTCGGCGGTCTGCGAGCGGTCGACAGCGACGCCATCGCATTGCTGCGTTCGATGGGCGCAAGTCGCTGGCAGGTGATGCGCATCGTCCGCATCCCGTCGGCGTTGCCGTCGCTGCTGGCCGGCACGCGCATCGCGGCGGCGTGGTCGGTCATCGGCGCGATTGTCGGTGAGTGGGTGGGCGCGTCGTCCGGGCTCGGCTACCTGATGACTCGCTCGGCGTCGCAGTTCCAGACGCCCCGACTCTACGCCGCCGTCGCCATCGCCGCCTGCCTGGGCATCGGCCTGTTCTGCATCGTGTCGCTGATCGAGCGACTGGCGATGCCGTGGCACGCAGCTTCGCAACGCAACCGTTAGCCGGAGATCATCATCGATCGGAATTGGGAGAGTGAGGAAAAAGGTGATTCAACGAATTCGGTGGGTGTCGATTCTGTTGGTGCTGGCGCTTGTCGGCCTGCTCGTCGCCGCCTGCGGCAGCGACGACGAAACACCAACATCAACGTCAGCTTCAGCTGCATCGCCGGAAGCAACGGCTGAGGCCAGCAGGGCCGCCAGCCCGACCGCGACCGACAAGGTGAGCATCGCGCTCGACTGGTACCCCTGGTCGAACCACACCGGCCTGTACATGGCGCAGGCTACCGGCGCGTTCGCCGATCAGGGCATCGAGCCGAACATCTACGTTCCGTCCGACCCGACGACGGCCCTGCAGCTTGTCGCTGCCGGTCAGGACGACTTCACCGTCTCGTATCAGACGGATGTCATGCTGGCACGCGAGCAGGGACTGGACGTCGTTTCCGTCGCCGCGCTCGTCCAGCATCCGCTCAACTCGATCATGACCCTGCAAACATCCGGCATCACCGAGCCGTCGCAGCTGAAGGGCAAGACGATCGGCATGACCGGCGTGCCCAGCGACGATGCGATGCTGGCGACCGTACTGGATTCTGCCGGGCTGACCATTGATGATGTTGAGACCATCACCGTCGGCTTCGACCTCATGCCGGCTCTGCTCGGCAAGCGCGTCGATGCCATCATCGGTGCCTACTACGTCCACGAAGCGATCCTCGCCGAGCAGCAGGGTCAGCCGGTCAATACGATTGACGTGGTGGACTACGGTGTGCCGGACTACTACGAGCTGGTGCTCGTCACCAGCGGCGAGATGATCCGCGACCATGCCGATGTCGTCCAGCGCACGATCAGCGCAATCGTCGTCGGCTATCAGGCCGCAACCGACGACCCGCAGCGCGCGATCGACGAGCTGGTCAAGGCCTACCCTGAGACGGACGCCGAGGTCGAGCGCAAGGGCATTGACCTGATCATCCCGCTCTGGACTGCTGATGGCAGCGTGCCGTTCGGCACCCAGACCGAAGAGCGCTGGGTCGATTTCGCCGTCTGGATGCGCGATCACGACATCCTGACGACCGACATCGATGCGACCGAGGCGATGACCAACGAGTTCATCGAGCACGCACACGCGGGCCACTAAGGCGCACCGCACGAGAGACAGCGACCGAATGCCGATTGCGATGACGACGCCGACCGTGGGCGAACTGGGCGACCTCCTCGCTGCCATGCGCGAGTGGCAGCGGGAGGGCACCCCCTTTCAGCTGCATCCCGGCGACATCGGCTGGTTCTGGCGCGACGGGGCAGAGAAGACTGCCGCTGCGCTCCGCGTCTGGCGGCGCGACGGCCTGCCCGTCGCCATCGGCCTGCTCGATGGCCCGGACGTTCTGCGCGTCGCCTTCAGGCCCGACGCGATGCAGGATCGCGAGCTCGCTGAAACGCTCGCCGCCGATGTGTCCGATCCGCAGCACGGTGTACTGATCGAGCGTGAGGCGAACGTCGAAGCTCCGATGGGCACGCTCCTCCAGGAGGCGCTGCTGGACGCCGGCTGGTCGCGCGGCGAGCTATGGTCACCGCTACAGCGCAACCTCGGCGAGCCCGTCGAGCTGCCAGACGTCCGCATTGAGGTCATCGACGAGACGACCGCCGAGGTACACGTCGCGATCGTGCGCTCCGCGTTCGCGCGCTCGACCTACTCGCTCGAGAAGTGGCGCACTATGGCGGCGGGCCCGGCGTTTGCCGACGCGCGATGTCTCGCGGTCTACAACAGCAATGACGACATCGTCGGGACTGTCATCGTCTGGTCCGCCGGCCTGGGCAGACGTGGGCTCATCGAGCCGCTCGGCGTCCATCCCGACCATCGCGGCCACGGCTATGGGCGGGCGATCACCCTCGCCGGCGCAGTGGCGCTCCAGCAGCTCGGAGCATCCAGCGTTACCGTCGCCACCCAAAGCGCCAACGTCCCAGCAGTTGCAACCTATAAATCCGCGGGGATGAAACCGTTCGAAGAGCGGCACGACCTGCACCGGCCATAGGCGAAAGCGCCTGTTGTCTACCGATCGATCTCGCGCGCTGCGCCGTCCAGCAGGGCAATCGCCTCGGTCAGCTCGTCGGCGGTCACGAGTGCGAAGTCGCCGCTAATCGTCATCTTCAGCGACGCCAGCGCAACACCACTGCGCAGCGCAGACGCCAGGTCATCACGGTCGTCAAGCCAGCAGTGCAGGAACCCGGCGGCGAACGCATCGCCCGCTCCAACCGGGTCAACCGCCTCAACTGCCGAAGCTGCCTGATGCACGGCACCGTCCGGTGCGTCGCGAGTGACCGCGACCGCACCACGCGACCCGGCCGTCACGACGACGGTTTGTGCAACGGACTGGCGCAGCAACACGCGGGCGACGTCTGCCGGTTCGCCGGTCAGCCCCCATACCGTCGCCGCGTCCTCAATGCCGCAAAACAGCACTGTCACGCCCGCCAGCAGCGACGCCAGCCCGACGCGTGCGGACTCAGCGCTCCACAGCCGTCCGCGGTAGTTCACATCAAGCGTGATCGGCACCCCGGCAGCCTGCGCGGCGTCAGCAAGCCGGGCGCAACATGCCGCGGCACCGTCGGATAGCGCCGGGGTGATGCCGGTCAGGTGCAGCGCACGAGCCGACCGCACGAGTGTCGTGTCAAGCCGATCAGGATCAATGCGAGCGAGCGCGGAGCCGGCTCGGTCGTAGACGACGCGGGTTGGCCGAGGCATGCTGCCGGTGTCCATGAAGTAGACGCCGGCGCGGGCGTCGTCGTCCCAGAGAACGGACGACACATCGACGCCGTGCATCGCGATCTCGCGCGCGATGCGTCGCCCAAGCGCGTTGCCTGGCAACGCCGAAGTCCAGGCTACCGACCGTCCGAGCCGCGCTAGCGCCACGGCAACGTTCGATTCCGCCCCGCCGATCGTCACGTCGAGCGAGCCTGCTGACTCCAGCCGAATCCCGCTCGGCGTTGACAGCCGAACCATCGATTCGCCAAACGTCAGCAGATCCCAGACCGGTCGGCCCGGCCCGCGCTCAGCGTCGCTCAGGCAGTGACTACCTCTCGTGTTGCCATCGCATCCAGATCCGGGTTGTTCTCATTCTCAGCAATATTTGAAGTGAGGTCAGTAGCCCATTCATGAGACTTTTTCACGACCTTCATACACACTGACGTCTCGATCCGCGAGATGCCCGGCACATGCGCCAGCTCGTCAGCGACGAAGGTGAACATCTCTTCCTGGTTGTGGAAGGAGGCGGTCAGCACGAGGTCGCTCGCCCCGGTGGTGATCGCCAGCCACATCACCTGCGGCATCGCAGCGATGGCGTTGGAGGCATCCACGAACCGGCGTGGCTCAACCGTCACGGATATGACCGAAGTCAACGCGTAGCCGAGATGCTCAGGATCCACCGAAGCGGCAATCTTCAGCACGCCACTGTCGGTCAGACGCCGGACGCGGTAACGCACCGTTGCCTCAGGGACGCCAAGCCGCCTGGCTACCTCACGATTCGACCGACGGCCGTCCTCCCGCAACAGGGAAATAATCTGGCGGTCTAGATCATCTAGCTGCACGATCGAGCGCGCGCGCAGCGGCTCTTCAGCTGTCTCATTCGGCCGTCGCTTCGTCGCGCGTCGTCGATCCAGCGTTCCCTGCTTGGCGCGCGACGTCGCGCGACCCGCCCTAGCCTCACTCATGTCTCTCGCAACCCGCGTTTCTGCATTGTCATGATCACCTGCGCGACAGTTTGCGCACGCCAACACACGTCCGACCCCTCACGGACGCGCTATTTTCTCCCTCAAGTCTACCCTGCCAGTTAGCAATCGGCAGCGGTGAAGCGGCGGATCGCGCCGGATTCGTCGAAGCTGCGAGGATTGCTCTTCTCTCCCGCGGTAAATGGGTTGTTCCAGCTCACACCTGATCCGCTAAAGCGATTCGGATCGAACGGTTGCAGATCGAGCGGTGTCGCCTCGCCGGCGATGATCTGCGCCAGCGCTTCGCCGGCCGCCACGGCAAACGAGAACCCGCCGCCGTTGAAACCGGCGATGAGGTGCAGCCCTTCGGCAGCTTCATGTGGACCAATCAGCGGCAGGCCGTCAGCTGTGAAGCCCATAATGCCCGCCCACGCGCGTACGATCCGCACATGACGCACAGCCGGAAAGAGTCCCGCCAGGCAACCAGCGATGCCGCTAACGACCTCAGGCGATACGCGCTCCTCGTAGTGACCAAGCCCTTCATCGAGATCAAGCCGCCGGAACCCACCGCAGAGCATCTGGCCGGTGACGGTCTGGCGTCCGTACTCCTTCTCGTAATTCACGCCGAATGGCAACGGCAGCACCGGGCCGACCGGCTGTGTGACCAGAATCTGCCCGCGCGCCGGAACGATCGCGCCCTCCGGCAGATCCGGCACCACCTTCGGCGTCCAGGCATTCGTCGCCACGACAACCCGGTCAGTAGCAACCGACCCGGTCGCCGTTCGCACGCCACTCACGCGCCCGCCAACGATCTCGATCTGCTCGACCGCCGCCCACGGCACGACGTGAGCACCGTTATCACGCGCGCCACGAGCCAGCGCGTGCAACAATGCAAACGGCCAGAGGTGCCCTCCGGTGCGATTCAGCGTCGCGCCGCGCACCTCTGGCCCGATGACCGGCACCAGCTCGCGCAGATCATCGCGACCGAGCAGAACAACCTCATCTCCCTCAGCCGCAGCCTGCGCGTGCTGAACGTGCTCCCACTGGTCATCGGTCGTTGCGATATCGAGCAGCCCATCCACGCGCAGGTCGAAGTCGTCACCCAGTTCGGACGGCAGCTCGTCGCGCAACAGACGCAGGTTTGCCTGCGAAAGTGCGTGGACGGCGCGGCCGGTATGGGTCGGCACGAGGGTCTGTCCGCCAGTCAGCCCGCCATTGCGGCCCGAGGCACCCGAACAGATATCGCGCATCTCGAAAAGCACGACCGAAAGGCCGCGTTTCGCCAGCTGGTATGCTGTCGCGCACCCCGACACGCCACCACCGATGACCACGACATCTGCTGTCTTCGGCAGCGATGCCCCAGCATCGTATGTCGCTCCCTCTCGAGACGGCTTGGCGTTCGGCCTCACGCGGCCTCCCCCTCCTATGGCTCAGGCTGACCCATGTTGCTCTTCGGCGCTCAATTGTCTGCTTCCATCTCGTCGGTCGTAATCAGCACCTTGTCGACCCGCAGGCCATCCATGTCAACGACCTCGAAGCGGAACGGATCCCATTGCCAGGTGTCGCCAGACGACGGCACCCGCCCGAGCTGAGCCATCATCAGCCCACCGACGGTGTGATACTGCCCCTCGGTTTCTCCTGGAACAACCGGCACCTGGAGCAGGTCTCGAAGCTCGGCGATATCCAGGCTGCCGTCCACGAGCCACGAACCCGCACCGCGCGCAACGACTTCGGGATCGGCGATGCCAGCGAGCACGTCCAGATCACCAACAATCATTTCGAACACATCAGTGAGCGTGATCAGCCCCTGCACCGAGCCAAACTCGTCGATGACGAACATACGATGCGCGCCCGTCTCCGTCATCTGCTTGAGCACGCTCAGCAGCGTCGTCGTCTCTGGGACGTAGTTCGGCGGTTCGACCTTCGTCAGGTCCGGCAGAGATCCACCAGCAAGGCTGGCAGCCAGCGTCCGAATCGTAACCAGGCCCACGATGTTGTCCAGGTCGCCATCGTAGACCGGGAACGAATCAAAATGCGCCGCTTCGATAATCGAGCGCACCTCGGCCGGCGTCGCATTGATATCAATGCCGATAACCTCGTGGCGTGGCGTCATCACCTGTCCAGCCAGCAGATCGCCCAGATCCAGCACACGATCCAGCAGCTCATGTTCGTCAGCGTCCAGAACCCCCGCCTCAGTCGCCTGATCGATGAGGTGCTCGACTTCCGCTTCTGTCACGTCCGAGTCTGTTGAAGGCCTAACGCGCAGAATCTTCAGAAGCCCCTCGGTCGATACGCTCAAAAGCCAGACAATTGGGCGCCCAACCATCGCCAGAATCCTCATCGGTCGGGCAACTGCAGCAGCGATCCCCTCAGGATGGCGCAACGCGAGCCGTTTTGGGACCAGCTCACCGATCACCAGCGTCATATAGGTGATGGATGCAACGACAAGCGTCATCGCGGCCGCGTCGCTGTGCCCGCCGACAAGGGGCAGGTCAGTCAGGCGCGGCGAGATCAGCTTCGCGATGCGAGCACCACCAAACGCGCCGGCCAGAATACCGACCAGCGTGATCCCGACCTGCACCGTCGAGAGGAAACGATTCGGATGTTCAGCAAGCTCGATGGCAACCTCGGCACCGCGGCTGCCGGCCTCGGCCCGCTGGCGCAGGCGGAATGGGCGCGCCGAAACCACGGCTAGCTCGGACATCGACAACGCGCCATTGATCAGGATCAGCACCAGCACTAGCAGAACTTCGAGCCAGATCGAGCTCATTGAATTCCTTTCACGAATGCGTCAACCCGCTACTGCACAGCCAGATTCGCCTGGCGGGATCAGGCGATGAAGCCGCCGATAATCGTCGGCAGCACGAAGATCACGAGGACAATAGCAAGGACAATCAGGGCAAAGGCAGCCGCCGCCGAGAGGATCTGGCGTACGGCAGAGTGGTAGGCGTGCCGTCGCTCGCGGACAACGTGCGGAGCAGGCGGCTTCGGCGACGCGTGCGCCAAACCGCTCTCGCCGGGCCGCATCGACGTGTAGCGCTGCATCAGCGTATCGGCGACGACGGTCGCACGCATCTGCTGATCGTATTCGCGGCGAATCTCCGGCTTCGACAGCACGCCATAGGCGGCGTTGATCAGCTTGGTGCGCTCTTCGGCTTTCGCGCGCTGGAGCGGATCCTGAAATCGATCGGGGTGAGTGAGGCGCATGAGCTGCCGGTAGGCGCGCAGGATCTCATCCGATGACGCACCATAGGCTACATCAAGAATCTTGTAGTAGTTGACGGTGGGGTCAAATCGCGGTCGTGCCGCCGGCACCTGTCGTCATTCCTCCGCCCGTCGCTGCTCGGCACGTTGCCGTTCACGGGCGTCGAAAGTGTAGCGCAACCGCGACGAGATCTAGTCGAAGACGCGCAGCAGCCGTCGAATCAGGGCTGTGTCGAACGTGCTCTCGCCTGCCGAAGCGGTGTGACGCGACGAATCCTCGACCGATACCAGCGGCGTCCCATAACGCCACTGGTAGTAGTGCTGGCCGACGTTGCCCATCTCCACCCGCCAGGCGGTGTCGTTGGACGGGGTGTACGTCAGACATCGGCGCTCGAAGCACTGCACAAGAACGTCCGTGTAGATGCCCTTGAGCTTTACCTGCGACCAGTAGGCTTCCGTGATCGGATAGCCGGTCGCGTAGAACCAGGGCTCGAACAGCGGACCCACCTGCAGGCCATCCGGCGTCGCGATCACTCCGCTGCTGTTCAGGTAGTCCCAGAAGACGCCGGCAACCGAATGCGCCGTCACATCGATCCACGGGCCGGCGACAACGCCATACTCCGCATATCTGCCATCGACGCCAGTCGAGCCGTCGCGCGCCAGCGTGGTATCAATGACGGTGCCGGTCGAAGTCGCGCCTGCATCGAGCAGATTCACAAACGACGCGTAGGTCGGACCGAGATCGTCATCCGGGTCACCCGCCACGCCAACCTGTGCCGGCGAGTACGGCTGGAACGCCGCATCACCAATCTGCATCTGTCCGGTGATCAGCTCCTTCACCAGCAGACCGTTGGTGACATACCAGGGATTCGAGCGATCAGACAGCGGATCGGTGATCTCCATCCGGCTCTTGTCAAAGTAGTACACAAGCCGACTGCCGTGCTGCGTGTCGCTGTACGCCTCGTACTCGGATACCTGCGGTTGCTCGCCCCACAGCCAGGTACGGGTCGTCTCACCGCTGGCAACAACGCTATCGGTCCGATCCCAGTTCGACTGAATCTCGCCATAGACCGCAGCACGCAACGCACCTTCAAGATCCAGCAGCCCGGAGCCGGTCCCCGCTTGTGGTCCTGGGTTGCCGCTATCACTGGCCGTGCTCGTCAGAATCGCCCGCACGTCCTCCGCGCCGATCCCCGGCTGAACCGCCTTGATCAGCGCTGCAGCACCGGAGACGATCGCCGAAGAGAACGACGTGCCGGAAACTGGCTTGTTGTTCGAGTAGAACACGTCGGCCCAGTAATCACCGTATAAGGCGTCCCAGCCCGGCGAGTACAACGACACACCGGGTGCAGCGAGATCGATCCGCGACACGCGCGATGTGAAGCTCGCCGGGTTGCCGTCCTGCGCGACCGCGCCAACAGCGATGGCTTCAGAATAGTTGCCCGGGTAGCTGATAACGCTGACACTGTTGCCACCAGCGGCCACAACGACAACGCCGTTGTCTCGCGCGTAGCGGACGGCGTCGCGCTCGGCTTGCACGTACTCATCCGAGCCGAGGCTCAGGTTGATGACGTCCGCGCCGTTCTCAACCGCCCAGTAAATACCGGCGATCTCCTGCGCGACGTCGATCGTGCCGTCATTGGACACGACGCGAATTGGCATGATCCGCACGTCCATCGCGACACCGACCGTCCCGAGGTCATTGCCACCCTGGGCAGCGATCAGGCCCGCGACGTGCGTCCCATGCCCGTCGATATCCGCAGTATCGCTCGAGCCATCGACGGCGTTATAGCCCTCGACCAGCCGGTCGACGAGATCGGGCTGCGTCGGGCTGACACCGCTATCGATGACGGCGACGATCACCGGGTCGCTGCGATCCGCATAGTTCGCATCGCCGGTCGTGATGTCCCACGCCTGTGGCGCGCGGATCTGCTGCAGCCACTCACTCTGCTGCGCGTAATCAGGATCGCTCGGCTCCCACGAGAGATAACGCTGCACATTTGGCGCGGTCGTCAGCACTCCGGCGTTCGCCCGCAGATCGCGTGCAGCTCTGGCTGCAGCGGCGTTGGTACCAAAATCGGCAACGACGACCGTACCGCTCGAGTCGAGCGCCCGGACCGAGTGCGCGCTGTCGAGCACTGCCGCGTCCTGCACCGAGCGAAGCTGGATAACCAGCGAAGAAGAAGGGTATGCCGCATCGGCAGCAGTGGCCGACGATGGCGCTATGAGCGAAAGGAAGACACCAGCGACAAGGACGGTCACCAGCGCCAGCTGCGATCGCCGGATCATTCCCGGCGCGTAGCGTCGCACGATCGATTGCTCCCAGCCCGTGACCGTTTCCACCCCGCTCGTCACTCCTCCCGAGATCGGGAAGCGACGGCAGTGGACGCGGATGATGTACCAAATATCGGCGACCGATGCTAGCCGGCGCGCTGCTTGTCGCTGTCAAATCGCCGCGCAACGGACTTCTGTTCGCTGATCCAGCACTGGTTGTTGTAGCAATCAGTGATGACTGCACAAGCCTCCTCAACTGAGTCGGTTACGATCAGCCGCTCGAGGTCCTCCGGCGAGATTTTCCCCTCCGCCAGCATCGTCTTTCCGATCCAGTCCAGCAATCCGCCCCAGTAGTCGGAGCCGAACAGCACGACCGGGAAGTTGTGGATTTTGCCCGTCTGAATCAGCGTCAGCGACTCAAACAGCTCGTCCATCGTGCCGAAGCCGCCGGGGAAGATAACGAACGCCTCGGCGTATTTCACGAACATCACTTTGCGAACGAAGAAGTAGCGGAAATTGATCGCGATCTCGACAAAGGCATTCATGCCCTGCTCGAACGGTAGCTCAATATTGCAGCCGATTGACTGGCCGCCAACATCGACTGCGCCGCGGTTGGCCGCCTCCATGATCCCCGGTCCGCCGCCGGTGACGATCGCGAAGCCTTCCTCGGCCAGCATCGCCGAGAGCGACCGCGCGGCCTGGTACATCGCATCGTCCTCACCGACACGAGCCGAACCGAAGATTGTGACCGACTTGCCGACATCCGCCATCGTGTCGAAGCCGTGAACGAACTCGCCCATGATCCGCAGCACGCGCCACGGGTCGGTATGCACGAACGCCGAAGCGTCCGGCTCTCCGGTCTTGCGCGCCAGCAACATCTCGTCTTCAGTCGCCCTGCCCATGCGCTTCCCGCGGTTCAGCGATGGGTTGTCGGTCATCCGCGCCATCTGCGCCCATTCAGGCGACGGTTCGGCGTGTCCGGGTCGCGGGCGTTGTTCATCTGCCATTCGGCCATCCAATCGTTATGCCGCACTCCCTGAGCGCATCAGCCATGGTCACAATGATAAGAACTGCTGAAAAAGGCTTGCTATCGCACTTCGGTCACTACTCACCACGCACGAGTCATGGGATACTCCTACTCTGCCGGCCTTCGACGGAATTCGAGGTGTCTGCGCGGCGTTCGACACTGCGGCCGGTGCGCTGCGCCAGTGGGCATGCAGCCGGTCACCTCGGCAGACATTGTGACGCAAGTGAGGATGGGCGCGCTGGTGAAGCTCTACGACACACTATCCGGCAAGAAGGTCGACTTCGAGCCGCTCGACGGACATACGGTGCGGATGTACGTCTGCGGCGTGACACCATACGACACAACGCACGTCGGTCATGCCATGACCTACCTGACCTTCGACGTGCTCAACCGCTACTGCCAGTACCTTGGCTGGCGCGTGAAGTACGTCCAGAACGTCACCGACATCGACGATGACATCCTCAAGCGCGCCGCCCGCGACCACGATCGCTGGGACACCCTCGGCGATCGCCATACCCGTCGTCTGGTTGAGGACCTCTCGGCGATGAGCGTCCTCTGGCCAAACCACTTCCCGAAGGCCAGCGAGGAGATTGAGCAGATCATTGAGCTCGTCAGCTCGCTTGAGAAGGGCGGTTTCGCCTACAAGGCCGGCGAGAACGTCTACTTCCGCACCAAGGCCGACGAAGATTACGGCGCCCTCGGTAAGTACACCTACGGCGAAATGGTTGACCTCTCTGCCGAGCGTGGCGCGAACCCGGACGATCCCAACAAGGAAGACCCGCTCGACTTCATCCTCTGGCAGGGCCAGCAGCCCGGCGAGCCAGGCTGGGATAGCCCCTGGGGACCGGGACGCCCCGGCTGGCACATCGAGTGCTCGGCCATGGCCACCCGCTACCTCGGACCGCAAATCGACATCCACGGCGGCGGCTCTGATCTGATCTATCCGCACCACGAGAGCGAGATCGCGCAGTCACAGCACGCCTGCGGCACTGCGCCGTTCAGCCAGGTCTGGATGCACATCGGCATGGTGCGCTACCAGGGCGAGAAAATGAGCAAATCGCTCGGCAATCTCGTCCTCGCCCGCGATGTCCTGCGCATCCACAGCGCCGACGCACTGCGCCTCTACCTGCACTCGAATCACTATCGCGATGCCTGGAACTATCGCGACACCGGCCCGGCCGAGTACGAAGGCGTCGCCAGCCTGCTCCGCGAGGCCGCCCGCCTCGACTCACGCCACGGCGATGATTTCGACGCTACCGGCTTCAAGACCCGCTTCCTCGCCGCGCTCGACGACGACCTCGACACACCATCGGCGCTCAAGTGTCTGACCGAGCTTGCCGGCGAGATCATCAACCACGCAGCCGAGGGCGATAACGTCCGCGGCGCGCAGTCGATGCTCCGCGAGCTGGCCGGCCTCTTCGGTGTGCAGGGCGTTCGCTAGCGAGAAGATCGCTCCCTTACCATCCAATACCTCAGTGGTACGCTTGCCGTCGGAATCGATCGTCCTTCGATCGAGCCGGCGGCAAGCTGACTATTGGGCAGGGCGATGACCACGAACAGCGAGATCCGACTTGCGCTCCCGCAGGAGCAACGCAACGCACACACGATTCGCCGCTGGAAAATCATTATCGCAATCAGCATGCTCACGATCCTGGTCGTATCTGCTGTCAACGTCTATCTCATCGACCGACGTCCGAGCATCCCCGACGAGATCGAGGGCGTCACGCACTACGACAATTTGCCAAACGGGATCGTCTCCGGCCCGATCGAGTACGATCACACGCCGCCCGTCGGCGGGATGCACGATCAGTATGCGCAGCTCTGCGGCTACTACCGTGTGCCGGTTGAGGATCGCAACATCGTCGCGTCTCTGGCCACCGGCGCAGTCTGGATTGCGTATCGACCCGACCTGTCGGAACATGACTTCCAGACGCTGCGCAGCGCCTCGGATGGCGTCCTTGACGTGCTGATTACGCCGTATCCGGGCCTGCAAGCTCCCGTCGTCCTTACAGCCTGGGGTCGCCAGATGGAGATCCAGGATCCCAGCGACGAACGGATTAAGCTGTTTGTCTATGTCTACAAGAACCGCGAGTGGGCGCCAGAGCGAGACAAGTCCTGCTCAATCGGCGTCGGGCTCCCCAGCCCGGAGTAGCCGCATCGCGCCGCAACGCGTCCCGCTCGTCATTGCGCTTGCACTGGCGGCCGTCTTCCTCGCGCTCTGGTGGGGGCTCGTTCCGCGCTCATCGCCGGGCGACCTCGTTCTCTACTTCGACTACGCCAACCACATCAAGGACGGTCACGTCCCCTACCGTGATTTCCAGATGGAGTACCCGCCGCTGGCGCTGGTGCCGATTCTGACCGCGTTCGTGCCCAGCCACGTCGTCGGAGGCTTCTTCTCAGGCTTCGCCTTCGTGTTCGCGCTCCAGAGCTATCTCCTGGCGCTCGGCTGCGGCCTGATCGTCTGGTCGCTCATGCCGCGCATATTGCCTGATGAGGAAGAGGACACGCACCTGCTTCGGATGGCTGCGTACATCGTCGGCTTCCTGTTTCTCGGCCAGCTGACGATCGCTCGCTTCGACCTCGCCCCAACATTCCTGACGCTCGCTGCCGTTGCCCTCTGGCTGCGTCGAACCCCGCGTGCTGAGGCTGCCGCCTGGCTGGTGCTGGCGCTGGCCGTCGGCGTGAAGCTCGTTCCAGTCATCATCGCGCCGCTCTTGCTGCTCGACCTGCTGGCGCGCCGCGGGCTGAGGACGACGCTCGTGCAGGGCATCTTATTCGGTGGCGCGCTGGCGGTGCTGCTCCTGCCGCCGCTGCTGATCGATTCAGCAGGCTACATCGCCGCGTACACCTACCAGGCGGATCGCGGCATTCAGGTCGAGTCGATCTATGCCAACGGCCTGCTGCTGCTCAGCAAAGTCGGGCTGGTCGATATCGTCACCGCGCACGCCTGGGGATCGTTCGAATACGTCTCGCGCTGGACTGCGCCGCTGCGAGCTGCCTCGTCTATCGTCCAGATTCTGGCGCTCTTCGGATCTTACGCTGCCTACGCGCTCGTTCGGCTGCGCATGCGCAACGACGACGCCCGCCAGCCTGCTCTGCTGCTGACCGCCGTCACGTTCACCCAGCTCGCCTTCATCGTCTCTGGCAAAGTGTTCTCGCCGCAATACCTGATCTGGCTGATGCCGTTCATCGTCCTGATCCCCAGGCACCTGGCGCGGCGAACGATTGGCGTCTTCATGGCGGCTTTGGCGGCGTCGCAGCTCATCTTCCCGCTCTTCTATGGCTCACTCCGCCACCAGACCGCTTGGGGAGCGCTGATCCTGACCAGCCGTAATCTCCTGATCATTACGCTCTTCGTGCTCGTCTTCATCGCGCTGAACCAGTTCCGCCATAGCCAGCGAGCGGATGGCGCGACACAATAGGGCATACAATCGGCGATCCATATCACCGGACTTTCGTCGGTGTTGCAGCACGCCGCGAGAAGTCCACAGAGATCCGACGATGAGGCCAGGGAGGTCAGATGTCCGCGCCCGTGCTCGAGTACCCCGGCCAGCAGACACCCGACCCCAGCGCCGAAGAGGTGCTGGCCATCTGCCACGATCAGGATGTTCGCTTCGTCAACCTGCAGTTCACCGACATCATGGGTGTCGTGAAAATGGTGACGATTCCGATGGATGCCTTCCCCGACGTGATCGTCAACGGCCAGTGGTTTGACGGCTCGTCGATCGCGGGGTTCGCACGCATCGCCGAGAGCGACATGTTTCTGATGCCGGATCTCTCGACGTTCCGCGTCATCCCATGGGAGCGCGGCGAAAATACGACCGCCCGCGTCATCTGCTGGGTTCATCGCCCGGATGGCGAGCTCTTCCCCGGCGATCCACGCGCGGTACTGCTCCGTCAGCTTCTCCGGCTGGCCGAGCTTGGCTTCGTCTATCACACCGGTCCGGAAGTGGAGTTCTTCCTGCTGCGGAACAACGGCGACGACATGGCCGTCCTGCCGTCCGACCGGGCCGGCTACTTCGATCTCTCAACCGACATCGCCGCCGACGTGCGTAAGGACATGGTTCGAGCGCTGCAATCGATGGGCATCGTCGTCGAGGCGACCCACCATGAGACAGCTGCCGGTCAACACGAGATCGACTTTGAGTACGCCGACGCGATGACGACGGCCGATCAGGCCATCACCTTCAAGTTCACGCTCAAGGCGATCGCCCAACGGCACGGGCTGCACGCGACGTTCATGCCCAAGCCGTTCGAGGGCATGGCCGGCTCGGGCATGCATACTCATCAGTCTTTAGCGCGCCTCGGGCATGACAACGCTGTCGGCGAGAACGTGTTCGTCGATCTCGGCGATCCCTACGGCCTGTCGCAGATCGCGCGCCAGTTTCTGGCTGGCCAGTTGGCCCATGTTCGCGGCATGACGGCCGTGCTCAATCCACTGGTGAATTCCTACCGTCGGCTGGGTGCAGGATTCGAAGCGCCGGTCTACGTCTCCTGGGCGCGTCAGAACCGCTCGGCGTTGATCCGCGTGCCAACGACTCGCGCTGGTCGGCGCGCCGCAACACGCATCGAACTGCGCTGCCCAGACCCCTCCTGCAACCCCTATCTCGCCTACGCTGTCATGTTGGCGGCCGGCCTTGATGGCATCGAGCGCGGCATGGAGCTCCCCGAGCCGGTCGAGGAAAACCTCTATCTCTTTGGCGACGAAGACCTGGCTCGTCGGAACGTCGGCACCTTGCCGACGACCCTCGGAGAAGCGATTGCAGAACTCGCGAGCGACGAGGTCATCAAGGCATCTCTCGGCGAGCACGTCTACGAACGGCTGACGGAGGCACAGACCCGCGAATGGCGCGCCTTCTGCCACCACGTCACGGACTGGGAGCGAGAGCGCTATCTGGAGATCTACTAGACGATCGAACGTGTCCGCTCGCGAGAGCCTGTCGTCAGGACATCCCGACCCGCACTAACCGTTGACGCCGAGCGGCACGCGATCCGCCGCGCGCAGATTCACCAGCTCTTCGATCGGCAGCAGCATGGAATCAACCATCGACCGCGAGACTGTGACGAGCCACGACTCACGATCTTCCCAGTTGCAGCTCATGATCAGGCTCTGCCCATCGTGGCTCAGGCACAGGCCACACGTGTACTCCACACCACCCTGCGTCAGATAGAACGCACGCGACACGCGAGTGATGGCAAACGCCGAGTCCATCTCTGCAAACCGGTGCAGGTAGACGCGGCGATCATTCACCATTGCCACTTCGTGGATGGTGTAGAGATAGTGATCCTCGAGCGGGATGAGCTGTGACGAACCTCGAAACCAGCTGAAATCGGCCGCCGCTGATGCGCGATGTACGACGCGACATAGGCCGGTCTCCACATCCGGCTCGAGTAGCAGGGTGGGATCGCTCGAGTAGAGCAGGAGCAGCCGCCCATTGTGGACGAGCGGCACCCAGTTCTTCTCAACTGGTTGGCGGCCCGCGAATTCGAGCGGGACGACGTGGTCGATCTGCGGGCAGCGTGGGTCAACATGTCCGAGGACGACGCGCGGCCGGTGCTGTGGGTCAAACTGACTCGACGTGCCAGTAAACCACCACTCGCCACGCCATTGAATCAACCTGATGTCCTCGATGCCGATGATCGACGCCTCGCCGTGCGAAACGAGAGTGCGCTCTTCGGCGATTGAGTCGTCAACTATAGCGGCTGATGTCGTGCTCAATTGTCGGTCGAGTGTCAGCCAGGCGTTGCGCGTACGATACTTACCATCGCGGTCGCGGCTGCTATAGGAGGATGCGCCGACCTGGTAGTAGTTAACCAGTCGATTCATGACGACATAGCCGTCCTCGGTGCGATGAATCGAGCTATTCATCGGCACGTAATTGGGAGCGGATATGTGATACGGAATGTCCATACGCCGCGCATCACATGCCGAAATCGGATGGGCATAATAGCTGGAGTTGGAGGCCGCTCGGTGTTTCACGGTCGCCGGAATGTCGCGGCTGCGCAGCAGTGCGTCGCAGGCAGCAATCCCGCGCTCGAATTCTCCCGTGTAGTACGCCGAGATCGAAATTTCCTCAATCGGCCCGTGCTTGTATGCAACCCCGTCGATAAAGAGCGAATCCTGCTCCGGGAACGGGACAGCGAGTGCCTTGTCGGCCGCCAGCATCGCGATGTGCGAAGAGCTTCGAATGCGCGCGGCGCGGGCGAGCTGGTGAAGCGGCTCGGCTCGCCCAGGACGCCGCTGCCAGGCGCTAAGCAGCTCTCCGACTGCGCGATCCCATTCGCCAAGCTTGAGTGAGCACATGCCGACGCGGAAGGCTGCGTACCAGCCCTCCTCTTCCCACCCGGCCATCTCCGCGCGCCGCTCATACAGCGCCCTCGCCTCGGCATAGAAACGGCCATCGAAGTAGGACTGAGCCAGATAGAACACTGTCCGCGGGTTCTCCGGGTCCTCATCGAGAGCGGCGGTGAGCAGTCGGATATCGCGCTCCGTCTTGTCCGCCTTCGAGCCCCCGTCACCGATATCGTGGATCCAGGCCGTCTCGAGCCGCGATCGGCGGGAAACCCCGTCAGCCGTCCAGTACTCGTGCGTCGCTCCGACGCTGCGCCAGTCGCAGGACAGTTTCGCCAGCCGGAGGTTGTCGTACTGGAACATACCGTCGCCCTGGCGAATCAGATAGGAGTCCGCAACCAACGCCTCGCGCTCGAAGGCCGGCGCGAGGTGCAATACCATATCGGCATCCAGAAACAGCGCATACGAGGTCGCCAGATCCCAGCCAAGCTCCGTTGCGAATGCTCGGGCCTCGGCATAGGAGCGGCTGCGATTGACGCCGAAGTTCACCCACTCATGGCGACCAAGCCGCAGCGGCTTGCCAACACCCGCTAGCGTGCGTTCGGCAATATTCGTCGTGTCGTCAGTCGATCCGGTGTCGCAGATACAGGCGGCATCAACCAGGGACAGTACCGAATCGAGGCATCGCTCGAGGACTTGCGCCTCGTTCTTGACGATCATGCAAAGGACAATCCGAACCATCAAGCTACTTCCCACCGTGGCCGACCTGTGCCAGCACAGCCTGCTACACACGGAGCCGGGCCGGCCCCAGATAGATCTGGTTACCCGCCCGGCCACCTCCTTCGTTTCGTCTGTACCGGTGTTGCGTCTCGCAACTTCAGACCGCGGCTAGCTACCCGAGTGTTTCATGGCCCCGTCGGTCCGCCTTCACCAGAGTCACCTGTCGTTCCGGTAAAGGCAGTGTCACCCGTCGGTCCGCCTTCACCAGAGTCACCTGTCGTTCCGGTAAAGGCAGTATCACCTGTCGGTCCTGAAGGCTCTGTCTCGCCAGTAGGTCCGGTTGGCCCCGTCGCTCCATGTCTTCCAGTCGGTCCTGTAGGCCCGGTAGCACCTGCCGATCCAACAGCGCCAGTTGGGCCAGTCGGCCCTGGAGATCCGGTGTCGCCAGACTCTCCATGCGGACCAGTCGGACCTGTTGGCCCGGCGACACCGAACGGTCCAGTCCAACCAGTGGCACCCGGGATACCGGTCGGACCCAACCCGCCCGTGGCACCCGTCGGTCCGATCATCCCCTGTGGGCCTGTTGGCCCTGGCTGCCCGGATGCGTTCCAGCGAACCTCGATCTCATGGGGCAAGCAGGCTCGCCCGTCAACCGGGAAGCGCATAATGCCACTCAGTGGCTGAACACAGACACGAACCATACCTTCGACAACGATTGGTTCCGAAGGCGTGGGCCACCGAGTGGATCGACTCATCATATCGGCCGCGCTGGTGGTGCTGCTCCGCTCCTCCGCCCTGGCGATCCCTGGAATCCAGGCCAGGATCGTTGTCGCGAGTGCGCCGCCCGTTAGCCGCCGAATAAGCTGGCGGCGCGATTGTGGCTCCTTGAGAAAACGCGCTGAATTATCATCTGTATCCTCGGGCTCGAAAGAGTCCATTAATAATTACCCCTCTGACACCGGCCCCGGTGCTGTCATCCCCCACGTCATGGCTGTCCAGAAGCCAAATTGGCGATGGCCGTCTGTAAAGCATGTTCACGCACGCAAAATCTAGAGGGAACGCTCGATCGTGTCAACGATGCGGCTGAGCTGCGCCGCCAAGTCCTCCATGATGACGAGCTCTAGTCCGCGCAGAGTGGCCCGGCAATGCACCTGATTAGCGGAGGCCGAGCAGCATACATCTGCGACTTGATCGGGCCAGCGACCGGAAGTGTTCTATGCCTGCAGTCGCTCAGTCGTCGTGGCTTGCGGTGGATGAATCACGCGGAAGCGCGTGCGTCCGATCTCGTCGCCATCGATGCTGACCGACACGACGTAACCGCCGGCCTTCGGGAACGACAGGTTCAGGCCTGCCGCAAGCTGTACGCGCTGCGGCAGCTCGGGATCTGCGCCAGCGACGCGCCCGGCCTGAAACTGGATCTCGGCCGTCGCGATCGTGGATGTCCCTTCCTGGTCGAACACCTGAATCCGCGCCGTCTTACGCTGCATCGTCCCGGCACCCGGCATCCTGAACGCAATCGCCAGCCCGCAGGGCCGATTCACCGGGAATGGACCGTTGACAATCAACGTGTCCCAGCCGCCGCCGAGGACATACAGCTTGCCGTTCACAATCTGTGCAGAATCGGCCAGCATCACCCAGTCGATCTGCATCCGCCCCGCCAAATCATCCATGCGCGCTCCTTCACGACCATCGTGCCGATCGCCACCTTACCCGATTGCGGGGTGTGACCCGGTGGAACAGTCTCGCTACAGCCGCTATGCTTGCGCCTGCGTCCGCACCGCCTGGACAGTTGGCCGCCATCCGCAATCGAGGGGAAGTCTGGTGCAGAGACTCGCCACCCGTAGCCCGTTCACATTCATTGTGCTATGCGTCCTGTTACTGGTGAGTGGGCTTCCCGTATACGCAGCCACCTCAGCGAGTGACCCCGCCTCCAATCAGACCAGCGTTGGCTCGCTCAAGGATCCGGTGCTCGACTCCGAGCTGGTTCGGATATTTCGCGCAGCTGAGGCTGGACACCCAACGGCCGAAGGGTACGGCACGACAGACGAGTCCGGGCGTATTGCCGTCTCGATCGACGTCGATGGCAACGCTGCCCAGACGGCTCAGGCATTGACCGAGCGCGGCTTCACGGTCGCCAACGTCGGCGAAGCGCTCATTGAAGCGCTGGTGAACCCAACCGATCTGGGCAGCCTGGCAAAAGTCCCCGGCGTGCAACAGGCGCGCGTTCTGGAGCGACCGATTCCGCTGGCCGTCGTCAGCCAGGGCGCAGAGATCCACGGCTCGCCCGCCTGGAACGCACGTGGCTTCACCGGCAGCGGCATCAAGGTCGGTGTCATCGATCTGGGCTTTGCCGGCTATAGCCCACTCATCGGCACTGAGCTTCCAAATCCTGTCGCCTACTGCTTCGCATCGCTCGGCCAGCCAACAGCCGATCTGAGCGCCTGCGAGCGGGGCGGTGTCCACGGCACTGCTGTCGCAGAAACGCTCATCGATATCTCGCCGGACGTGACGCTTTACATCTCCAACCCACAGTCGCTGCTGGATCTGCACAACGCCGTCGACTGGATGATCTCCCAGGGCGTCACCGTCATCAATCACTCCGTCGGCTGGACGTGGGAAGGTCCCGGCGATGGCACATCGCCATACGCAGACGGCGCGCTCGCTGCCGTCGATCAGGCTGTGGCCGCCGGAGTGACCTGGATCAACGCTGCCGGCAACGAAGGTCTCTCGACCTGGACCGGACCGTGGACCGACATCGACAGCAACAGCTACCTCGAATTCTCCAATGGCAGCGAACGCAACGCCATCTCCTCGCTGGCCGGTCAGGAGATCATCCTGCAGGCGCGATGGGACGACACCTGGTCACACGCAACGACCGATATTGACCTCTACATCGTCTCGGCGTCCGGCGAGATTCTGCGCGGCTCCGAGAAGCCACAAAACGGCCTTGCCGGGCAGAACCCGTTCGAGTTCATCCGCTTCACCCCATCATCGCCCGGTCCCTACTATGCGGTTGTCCGCCTCTACGGCGGCGATGTGCCGTCCTGGATTCAGATCCAGGAGTTCAACGGCTGGCAACTGAGCTCCAGCACCGCAGCTGGCTCGATCGCCAACCCGGCCGAGAGCGCCAGCTCTGGTCTGCTCGCCGTCGGCGCGACAGCCTGGAGTCAACCGACGCTCATCGAGGCCTACAGCAGCCGCGGACCGACACGCGACAACCGCATCAAGCCAGACGTGGTCGGCATCGACTTCGCCAACACTGCCACCTACGGAACAGCCGGATTCTCCGGTACGAGTCAGGCCGCGCCGCACATCGCGGGGCTCGCCGCGCTGGTCAAGCAACGCTTCCCCAGTTACGGACCGGCAGAGATCGCCGCCTTCCTGAAGGCGCACGGCGACCACAGCGCCGCCCCCGACAACACCTGGGGGGCCGGCCTGGTGCACTTACCGGCAATTGTGGACGGCGAAAACCCGATCCCGGCCCTCGTGAGCGCGACGCCCGCGTCGCTCACATTCGGTCAGTTCCCGGTGAATCTCACCATCTCCGGCGCAGGCTTCGCAGCCAACGCAGTCGTACGCGTGAACGGAGAGGATCGCGTCACCACGTTCGTCTCACCGACCTCATTGACCGTGGCGCTGCTGGAGGGTGATACCGACGACCTCGCGCCGCTCTCGATCACCGTCTTCAACCCCGGCCCGGGTGGCGGCGTCTCGAACATCATCACCGTCCCGATTAGCGACCTGCCCAATGCTGACACGACCGCGTTCGGCCGTACCTGGCAGCGCACCGACGAGCCGGTCCGTGAGCTTGTCGTCACCCGCACCTGGATGTGGGGTGGTGAGCCATTCACCGGTCCACTCGGCGAGACGTACGTTGAGTCTCCCGGCAGCCAGCGGACGGTCCAGTATTACGACAAGAGCCGGATGGAGATCACCCATCCGAGCGATGATCCCTCCGAGCTCTGGTACGTGACCAACGGTCTGCTCGTACGCGAGCTGATTACCGGCGAAATGCAGGTCGGCGACGACGCATTCGTGGACCGCACGCCCGCCGATGTCAATGCCGCTGGCGATCCTGATGGCACGAGTGGCCCAACCTACGCGACGTTCGGGCCGGTGCTCGATGACCCGGCAGTGCCGGACGGTGCAACCATCGTCCAGCAGATCGACCGCGCCGGCAACATCACCGTCGACATGGACCTCGCCCGCTACGGCGTAACTGCTGCCTACCGCGTGCAGGAGCCGGGACTGAACCATCAGGTCGCCTCGGTCTTCTGGGACTTCATGAACTCCGAGGGACTGATCTACCGCGACGGCGAATACCTCACGGATCGGCTCTTCGAGAACCCGTTCTACGCCACTGGCTTCCCGATCACTGAAGCGTTCTGGACATGGGTGCGCGTCGGCGGCGTCGAGCAGAACGTCCTCATCCAGTGCTTTGAACGCCGCTGCCTTACCTACACACCCAATAACCCCGATGGCTGGCAGGTCGAAGCCGGCAACGTCGGCCGCCACTATTATGAGTGGCGCTATGGGGTGAAGCCGCCTGAATGAGGCGCGTCGCACGCACTGACCGCGCAAGGGCAATTCGCGGAAGTTAGAACGTCGCCCAGATCATCTCTGGCTCATTGACATCTTCGCTTGTGGTCTCTATAGTCGCGCAAGACTTGAATCGCTTGTCAGCAAAAGAATGCTCGCTCGGTGGGCGCGTTCGTCTCCACTGAGCCCTGTCACCTTGAGCCGCAGCGAATGTTCTCTCCCGGTCTGCCTGATCCAACCGGGTTAGAGCCGTGTGCTGCACTGGGGCGATCCTGCGCCTGTCTCATGCTCGAAGGTGATCGTTCGACGCTGACATGAATATGGGGTGAGACAGTCAGAAAGGCTGATGCGAATGCGTGCGCGTATTGTGCTCGTGGTACTCACGATCCTGTCCATGTCCCTTGGATCAGCAGCGACAGCGGCCGCCGACGCTCCGGCCACGGAATTACGTCTCACCTCGTCTTTCCCTGACCTGGACGTTCCCTACGTTGTCGATGATGCACCGCCGATGGTTGTTGGCGAACCAAGCGTCGCCGTCACCCAACCGGCTAGTGCGTTCGAGCAACAGGCTCGTCAAAGCCCGAGTGCTAAAACAATCTTCTATCCCGACGAGCGCGTACGCATTTCACCTACGATCGGCCCGATTGCCCTGATTCTCGCTCTCGACTACTTTGGCGATCCATTATGGTCGTGCACCGGGACGTTGATTGGCCCCGATACTGTGGCTACAGCCGGACATTGCCTCTATGCACCCGGTGTTGGTTTTGCCTCAGCATTCGCAATCGGGCCGGGGATGGACGGCGACCAACTACCCTTCGGCGCGACATCTGGCATTCAGTTTGCCGTTCCTGTCGGGTGGTCGGATTATGGATACGTTGATTACGACTGGGGAATTATCAAGCTCCGAGAGCCACTCGGATTGGCCACGGGCTGGGCCGAGCTTGGCTCACTCACCACTGCAACGTTGACGGCTCCCTACTTGGAAATGGACACATTTGGCTACCCGGGCGATAAGCCTGCTGGGACGCAGTGGGGCACGTCGAAGACATCTCTTATCTCTGTAACAGACACAATCCTCACAACCGACCTGGACGCTTACGAAGGTCAGAGCGGGTCACCAGTATTTCGACGCTCCGATGCCCGGCTCTTTGGAATTCTCAGTTCCGAGAATCGAAACGGCAATTATGCTGTGCGCGTCCGCCCAGACATGATCGATATGTTCGCGTCCGCGTGCGCTCAGTGGGGTTGCAGCTTTTCATGGTGGATTGAACCAGCGCCGCAGGGTCCTGATCCCTCAGTTGCGTTCGCCCGAACGTGGGCACGCACCGACTCTCCTGTGGCCAACGGCATAGTCAGCCGCACCTGGATGTGGGGCCCGGAAATCCTTGATGCAGGCTACGAACCGTACGCACAGGCACCCGGCGGTCAACGCGCCGTCGCCTACTTCGACAAGAGCCGCATGGAGGTGACGTACCCGAACGGGGATCAGTCTTCGCCGTGGTATGTCACGAATGGCCTGCTCGTCATGGAGCTGATGACCGGCATTGTCCAGAATGGCGACGCGACGTTTGAGCCACGCACGCCGTCACGCGAAAACGTTGCTGGCGATCAGGGCGACCCAACGGGCGTGACCTACTGGTTCATGGGACTGCTCTCCAACGAGCCGCCAACCGCCGTCGGTGCGACGATCGACAGGATTCTAACGCCCGGCGCGGCCAGTAACCTCTACCTGTACAGCGACCAGCTCGGTGCGCTCGGCGTGACCGGCGCCTGGTATGTCTCGGAGACGAACCACACCGTCGCGGCTCCCTTCTGGGACTTCATGAACTCGAGCGGCGTCATCTTCGATGGCAACAGCACGACCTGGGCGCAGCTCTTCCAGAACCCCTTCTACGCTACCGGGTTACCGGTCACCGAAGCGTATTGGGCGACAGTGAAGCTAGCCGGCGTCCCGACGAATGTGCTCGTGCAGTGCTTTGAGCGCCGCTGCCTCACCTATACACCGAGCAACCCGAACGGCTGGCAAGTTGAGGCCGGCAACGTCGGACAGCACTACTACATCTGGCGCTACGGGCGCATGCCGTAAACACGTCAGAACACAAGGTCATCGACACGTCGGAGGCGTCTTCAACGACGCCTCCGACGCATTCCTCTTCCCGCCATGTATCATCACTGCTTACGGTAATCGGCCGTGGGGCCGGTTGGCGATCTCAGGAAGTAGTCTGATCCTATGGTGATCTGCCTGACATCCCTGTCGAAGCGTTGCTCTATCGAGTGGTGGACCGGCTTCTCCTCCAGTCTTTAGGCCGAGGACACGACCATTGTCGATCCTCCGGCCCACCTGGAATGAGACCGGCTCCTCTTCTGTTGCAAGCGACGACAACGCGGAAGGCAGGCTCCCCCAATGACTGAACGACCTCGCCAGACAACCAGACTGGCAATTGACCTCGATGGCGTCCTGACGGAACACCCGGAAGCCCTCGCGAGGGCAGCAAACCAGCACTTCAATCTTGCGCTCCCCGATTCGGCCTTCGTCGATTCGACCGGCCACTCCGTCTCACTGGCCGTTCGCGAGTGGGTCTACGGGTCGAACGGCCCGGCGATGAAGCTCAAGCCGAACCCGCAGGCGCGCGACTTCCTGACGCGCGTCGTCGAGCACTTCGGCTACGAGAACGTTCGCATCGTGACAGCCCGCCCTGCCTCGTCGCAGCAAATGACCGTCGACTGGCTCAAGCAATACGACCTGAATCTGGTCGGAGTCACCTTCGCCGATGACAAGGTCGCTGTCGCCCGCGAGCTGGGCATCACGCACGCTGTTGAGGACTCAATCCGCCACGCCCGTTCGTATTCGGCAGCCGGCATCACCTGCTACTTCCTGCCCAACGGTCTCGGCGTGCATCCGCGCGGCATCGACCATCCGGTGGTCGACCTGAATGAGATCGCCGAGCGGCTCGTACATGACATTGAGCGCGAAGCAACTGCCGCATTGCCGCGCGTCGTCATCAGCGACCAGATCGACGCCGACGCGCGCAAGCGCATCGCTGCGGCAGCCGAGATCATCGACGTGAACGGCACCGATGTCCCGGCCCTGCTGGCTGCCGTCGCCGACGCCGACGCGCTGATCGTCCGCTCCGAGTCACAGGTGAATGAGGCGGTGTTTGCGGCAGCCCCACGGCTGCGTGTCGTGGCGCGGGCCGGTGTCGGCGTCGACAACATTGATGTCGAAGCCGCGACGAAGGCGGGCGTGCTGGTGCTCAATGCGCCGGGCGCGAATAGCACATCGGCGGCCGATCACACGCTGTCGCTCATCCTCACGATCTCGCGCCAGATCATCGACGCCAACGCCACGTTGCACGCCGGACGCTGGGAGCGTAAGCGCTACCGTCCGTTCGATCTCGAAGGCAAGACGATTGGAATCGTCGGTCTGGGCCGCGTCGGCAGCAAGGTCGCGAAGCGGCTGGCGGCGTTCGATGCGCGCCTGCTGGGCTACGACCCGTTCATCCCCGCCGAGCGCTTTCAGGAGTTGGGCGTTCGTCCCGCCTCTTACAAGGAGCTGCTGGCCGCCAGCGACATCGTCACCTTCCACGTGCCGTCGACCGAGCTAACACGCGGCATGCTGGGACGCGAAACATTTCCGCTCCTCCAGCCGGGGGCGATCGTCATCAACGCCGCCCGTGGCGATGTTGTCGACGACCAGGCGCTGGCCGATGCGCTGGACGCCGGCATCGTTGCCGCCGCCGGCGTTGACGTGTATCCCCACGAGCCGGTGACATCGTCACCCCTCTGGGGTCGTCCGAACGTCGTGCTGACCCCGCACATCGGCGGCAGCAGCGACGCGGCGCTGGCGGCCGTCGGCGAAGTCATCTCGCGCTCGACACTAGCCGCGCTCCGCGGTGAGGCGGTCGCGAACGCCGTGAACCTGCCAGCCGCGACACTGGAGAGCGCCGAGCTGGCGCGGCTTACGCGCGTTGCCGGTGCAGCCGGCCACCTGCTGGGCGTCCTGTCATCCTCGATCCCTGAGGCGATGATCATGCGCATCCACGGCGATGTCGCTGCGCCGGTCGCCGAGCACGTCTTCCTCACGGCCCTCTCCGAGGGACTCCAGCACTGGACGACGACACGGGTGACACCGGTGAACGCTCGCATTGTTGCCGAGCAGCACGGTATCGCCGCGCGAATCGTCTCGGTCGACGAGCGCCTGCCGGGTCAGCGAGCCGATGAGGTGGACTTCACATTCGAGACGACCGGCGACAGCGCCCACGTCGTCCGCGTGCGCTGGATCGATGACTCGGTCGGTATTGTCGAGGTCGATCGCTTCTCGCTCGATCGCCCGCTGGCCGGCGACATGCTGATCACACACCATCGCGACCGACCGGGCATGATCGGCCACATCGGCATGATCATGGGCAAGCACGATGTCAACATCGCCGGTATGCAGGTCGGCCGCCACTTCCGTGGCGGCGAGGCGATCATGGTGCTGAACGTCGATAACGTGATCCCGCAAGAAGCGTTGCTGGAGATCCTGGCGATCGACGACGTCCATAGCGCCTGGGTCGTTTCGCTGCCGGAGTCGGAGATCCCCTGGGTGCAGGAAGAGCTCACAGCAACGGTTCTGGCCGGCAAGATCGACTAAGCCGACCGCTACAAATCAGTCAAAGCCGAGCGGCCATCTCGGGCGTCGTTGCGCGACGCCGCCGCCGAGAAAGCCGCCTGCCACGCAGCGCGAATGCCATCCACTCGCGGGACGACGGCTTTCGCCGTATCGGCATCCGGTGCCACGACGATGAACGCGACGCGATAGACCCCGTCGCGCGGCCGTTCGCGCTTCTGCGCCTGCCGATCCGGCAGGATCACGCGGTTGGCCGGGATCGAGCCTTCGCGCCCCCAGTAATCGCGTCCCTTTGCGTCCCCAGCAGCCCACGGCGGGAGAATCGATCGCCGCATCCAGGCGACAGTACCGACTGCGAAGTCCCGGTCCGGTACAGACCGGATCACCTTCGGCATCCGGTCGATGCGCGACGTGCCGGCAAACGCCTTCTGCTCATTGTCGTGCTCGTGGTTGAACGGCGCGGTGATGATGAGCCGGTTGTTCCGCGTCTCGACGCGAGCGCCCTCCGCCGGGATATGGGTGCGCAGCTCGTCTTGCGGCACATCCGTGAGTGCCTTGTTCAGCTCAACCTCATCCGGTCGGTTCTCAAAGCGGTGGCGGATCGTGCGGCTGCCGATACGGATTTCGAGGTTATAGAACGCCGCCTCGGCCAGCCGCGACACTTCGCGGGTGAGAACATACAGACCGACGGCACGCGGGCGTTCGGGAATGTCCAGCGACCGCACCGTCCGCCACTGCTCGAAGCTTCCGCTCGTCCTGCCAAAGGCGTTGTCCAGCTCGTCGAACAGGCCGCGTACTGCGGCACTGCCGATGTCAGTGCGCTGGCGGCTGTAGCGCGCCTGGCAGAAGTATGTGTTCCCGCGTCGCACGATCCGTAAGCGAACGGCGTTGTTCCCCTCAACCGCCGTGGGGTGATAGTCATCGCCGAGCGACACCCGACGCACCGATGCTTCGCCCGTCCGGCGCGCAACGAGGACGCGATGGTCGCGGAAGAATCCGAAGCGCAGCATATCGACCCGACTGAACGCCACGAAGATCCCGGCCTCATATTCCAGCGGCGCAGCCAGGCGCGGAGTCAGCCAACGCACCAGTCCGCCATGATAGGCAGATTGCGGGTCGATCATGCCCATGATCGCCAGCTCCAGATCGTTGTACTCAAGGCCACGGAAGAAGAACGGCAGCCCGTGATTGGAAATCAGCGGCGGGTCATCGACGAAGGTTGGAGAATGACGCCAATGCTGCCAGTTGCCGTCGTCCGGCAGCCGCTCGAAGTCCTGACCATTCAGCGGCGACGCATCCGCATCCCAGTATGGGCTCCAGTGGACGTTCTCGCGGCCAAGCAGGGGCAGTCCGTCGATCGGTTCGCCGTCAATCAGGTGATCCGCTAGCGAGCGATCGAGCCGCATTTCGTCGCCATTATCGTCGCGGAAGGCGAGGTCATCCGGCACGAGCCAGTGATGGCCAATCTCCTCGAAAACGACGCGCAGATGGCTCTTCAGGTTGGGGATGCTCAGATCCGCCGGCAGCTCGTTCATCCGAATGAGCCCGCGCATCGGACGCGGCTCAAGCCCCATATCCTCGTGCGCATGCTCTGACGGGACGCGGCTCCCGGTCTGCCTGTCCGTCACCTGGGGCACCGGATAGGTCACCCAGAAGTCGTGCGTGCCGCGCCGCACGTGACCGCGATCGAAGTCATACAGCTTGTCACGCAGAAGCTGGCGGTAGTCGTTGTCGGAGTCACCGGAGTAGACATCCGGCCCATGCGCAATCAGCACATTCCGATAGCCGGGCAATACACCGAAGGTCGCCATTCCAACCCCCCGTTCACGAGAAGGATGTGAGAGTGGTGGTGAACACTGGTTGATGACGGGCTATTCACATGTTCGCGGCCTACGCGCGATCTCGATGCATTCAGTCTACGCGGATCCCGTGTTATGTCACCTGTCCTCTCGCACAGGGCAACCTGAGACGGATTAGCAACTGTCGCGGTCAAAGCAGGGTACGATGCCGCGTCAAAGACCCCTGACGTGTGCCACAGCCGATGAAGGAGTGACTGATGAACGATCCAGCTGCCCGTGCTCTTCACGATTCGGCCATCGTTGCCGATGCGCACTCGGACGTCTTCTGCGACGTCACGCGCCGACGGCTCGTCGGCGAGAGAGAAGTCCTTGCCCGCCTGCATGTCCCGGCCTGGCGGGCGGCGGGTGTCAATCTGATCGTGACGACGCTCTACACCGAAGAGGAGCACAAACCGGATCGCGCTCTGCGCCGCGCCGTGACGCTGGTTGGCTCCGCACTGGCTGATATTGATGAGACGCCGGACGTCGCGCTCTGCCGCTCCCGCGCTGAGATCGACAGCGCAATCGCTGCTGGCCGCATCGCATTTGTGCTGGCGATGGAAGGCGGCGAGCCGATTCAGGACGGTGTAGCGTCGCTGCGCATGTTCTACGAGCTGGGTGTGCGCGTCCTCGGCCTCACCTGGAATCAGCGGAATTTGCTGGCTGAGGGCATCGGCGAAGCGCGCGCCAACGGCGGGTTGACGGAGCTCGGTCGGGAGATGGTTGCGGAAGCCAATCGCCTCGGCATCCTGCTCGATGCCTCGCATCTATCGGTCCGCTCGTTCTGGGACCTGATCGAAGCCAGTGAGCGGCCGGTCATCGCCTCGCACTCCAACGCGCTCGCACTCTGCAAGCACCCTCGCAACCTGGACGACGACCAGATCCGCGCGATCGCCGCCAGTGGTGGCATTATCGGCATCAACGCCGTGGCGCAGTTCATCGCCGACGATCGCGACGAGGCGAGCCTGGAGCGCATGCTCGATCACCTCGATCACGTCGCATCGATTGCCGGCCATGAGCATGTCGCGCTCGGACCAGATTTCGTCGATTACCTGCGCTCGGGCCCAGGCGAGCCGCTGTCGCACGCTCCTTCCGACGTGCCGACCGGCTTCTCAACGATCAGCGAGTTTCCGAACGTAACGGCCGGCTTGCTTGCGCGCGGATACGACGAGCCTGCGATCCGCGGGATTCTTGGCGGGAACCTGCTGCGGCGCCTCGATACGGTGATGGACGGTTAGCCGAGACTAGCGCACCGAGCAGGCGCCCCAAAGGCCGCGACCCTCTTCGCGCGCCTCACGCTCGGCTGCCCGAAACTCGGCAAGGTGCGCCACATCCGGCGGAAACGTCACTGAGTTGGCGTAGCCCTCTTCGACCAGGAGCAGGTTGACGAACACCCATTCGCCGGTGCTGTCATTCTGGACATAGACATAGCGCAAGAGTCGGCCATACTGGTCCCGGTCGCTCACGTCCTTGACCAGCATCACCTCGCGACCATCGACCAGACGCTTGTTGGCATCGCTTGCTTCCGGGCCGAAGCACTCAACGGGATAGTTCTGTCGCACAGACTCGGGAGCATCAACCCCGATGTAGCGCAGGCGCTCAACTTGCCCATTCAGCTCGACCATGATTGTGTCGCCATCGACGACGCGATCGACCCACGCGAGCGTCCCGTTGGGCGCTGCAGATGTGCCGATCTGGCCGTCAGCCTGTGCTTTCTGCGTCGCACGAGCGCCAAGCGACGGTGAATCTGACGATGTTGGAGAAGGAGTCTGGACTCCGGTTGATGCAGTTGAAGTGGCACTGAATGCCTCCGTATCGCAACCGGCGACGATCAACACGAGCCCGATAAGGAAGCAGCACGAAACTATTCGACGCAACATGATTTCTTCAGCCTGTCTTACGGCACGAAACTGGCATGACAATCTCGCAGATGAGTGTATCGAAGACGCGCACAACAGCATGAATGCCCGTAAACTGGGCCCGTTCACTCAACTTGACTGGAGCGAAAGCGCAATGCAAGCACCGCCGACTACCGCGTTCGATCTACCTCTGCATAGCCTGACTGGCGAGCAAGTCCAGATGTCCGAAATCTGGAAGGAAGGCACGACAGCATTTACGTTCGTCAGGTACCTGTCGTGCATCTTCTGTAAAGCACAGGTCCGCGAATACAAACGCGCGGAAGAGGAGATCGCTGCAGCCGGTCTGCGGGTTGTGATTGTCTCGCCGGCGTCCGTTGAAGAGACGACTTTCTGGGCGCAGTCGCTTGATGTTCCCTACCCGGTCTATTGTGATCCGGATCAGGCAGCGTACGCCGTGTACGGATTCGTAAAGGGCTCCCCGAGCCAGCTTCTCAATCCCCGGATCGTTGTTCGCGGCGCTCGAGAAGTGATGCGCGGCAACCTGCCCGCGTTGCCGAAGGGTGGCGATCCGCGACAACTGCCTGGTACCGCAATCGTCAGCGCCGATGGTCGATTACTCGATCATCACATCGCCCGTGACGCGTCTGACTATCTCGATCTGGACGACTTGCTGGAGGCCGCCAAGCGCATCGAATCGCTGATAGCCACCTAGCCGCCGGGTGGAGCGCCTGGCGAAGGCGTCGGATCATCGACGATGCGCGTCTCCTTAACCAGCAACGCCAGAATCGCCGATGCGCCCAGACCAACGCTTGCCAGAATGAATGACGTGTACTCAAAGCCGAGCGCGTCGGTCAGGCTGCCCACCGCCAGCGGACCCCCGGCGCGGCCGGAGTCACCGATGAGCCGCCAGAGACCGAGGAACTCGCCGGTGGCACCGGGCGGAGCCAGATCGGCACCCAGCGTCATCATCGTGCCGCTGCCGAGGCCGTTGCCAACACCGATCAGCATCGCCGCCGCCATCAGCGTGAGGTAGCCGCTGGTGAACGGAATGAGCACCATGCCGACCGCCATCACGGCGAAGGACGGCACTGCCGCAACCTTGCGACCGAAATGATCCATCAGATAACCTGCCGGGATGAACAGGATCATGTCGACGCTTGACGATGCCGACTGAATCAGCCCGACCTGCCCGGCATCAAGCCCCAGGACCGACAAGCCGTAGAACGGGATGATCGTCTGCCGGCCGGCCCGGATCATCTGCGCGAATGTCTGCGCGACGCTGGCGGCGCTGAGGTCGCGCCAGTTCGTCCGCACCATGTCGCGCACCAGCCCCCAGCGAGCGCTGCGCTCGGAATGCACGACAACCCGTGTGTCCTTGACGAAGATGAACGAGATCGCCAACGCGATGAGACCGAGCACGCCGGCGATAAAAAACGAGGCCGATAAGCCGAACTGATCGCCGATGATTCCGCCGATAGCCGGACCACCAAATACACCGATCCGGTTGATCCCTCCGAACACCGAAATGGCCTGACCGCGTTGGCGCGGATCGATTGACTCAGTGATAAACGCATGCCGCGACAGGCCCCACATCGCCGTCCCGACACCAGCCAGAAGCCGTAGGCCGATGAGCTGGTTCACTCCGGTCGCGAACGTCAGCGCCAGTGTCGCGAAGCCAACCAGCGCCGCGCCGAGGACCATCGTCGGCTTCAGGCCCATCCGGCCAAGCAGCATGCCAGCCGGCAGATCCGCCACAAGCGTGCCGATGCCAGACGCCGCCAACACCAGGCTGGCGACGGCAAAGCTCACGTCGAATGTCAGAGCAAACGCGGGCAGGGTCGGCAGGAGCAGGCCTTCAGCCAACCCCAGCAGCATCGTCGGAACATAGACCGGCATCAGCAGCTCGCGTCGCGTCGTTCGCTGCTGTGTTCGGCGATCGATATCCATCGAAGCGCGCTACCCCCAACATGCCGGTGAATCGCACCACCGGACAGGCGGGGATCGTAACATGCTCGTGGCACATCGCCGCACTGGTATCAGCGATACGCAAGGATGGGAGTCTGACAATGGCGAGCACATTCCGACTGGAGCACACGGCAATACCGGCTGAGGGCGCGTTGTTCGATGAGACCGTCACGTTCTACAAAGAGATGTTCGGCATGGAGGTCATCCGCGAGGTGCGCGGCGACCGCCAGCATTTCGCGTTCCTGTCCGATGGCAAGGGCGGCATGATCGAGCTGCTCGACGTCCCCGGCGAGCCGCTGACCGCGCCGTCGCATCTGGCCTTTATGGTCCCGATGGCTGAGTTCGAAGCGACTCGCCTCAATCTGGCCGAGCGCGGCATCGCCTTCGATCCGGTCTTCCAGACCGATGCTGGCGATCTGCTCGCCTACTTCCGCGACCCGGCCGGAAACTGCGCGCAGCTCATCGGCCGCAAGGATCCGTTCGAGAGCTAGCCGGCATGCTACGATCCGCGACAGAGCCACAACCAATGAACGGAGCGGACACGGATGGCCAAAGCAACGACCAGCCAGGGACGGGTCATACATTATGACGAGTGGGAGGGTGAAGGCGAGCCAGTAATCCTGATTACCGGGCTCGGTGGCTATCGAGCCAGTTGGCGACCGATAGCCGAGCAGCTTGCCCCCGAGTTCCGCGTCATCACGCTCGATAACCGTGACGCGGGTGAGAACGACGAAGAGACAGCCGACTACTCAGTCTCGGACATGGCCAACGATGTGGTGGCATTGATGGACACGCTCGGGATCGAGCGCGCGGCGGTTGTCGGGCACTCGATGGGCGGGTTCATCTCACTACATCTCGCCACCGAGCATCCCGAACGTGTCGCCAGGCTCGTACTGGTCGGCACCTCGCCGGCCGCCGGCGTGGCGATCGGGCAGCCATTCCCGCCGCCGCCACGCGAGAGCTGGATCGTCGATCCAGTCGAGCGCTCGATGGCGGCGTCACCACCGTCGTACGGTCCGGGCTTCTTCGAGCAACACCCGGAGAAGCTTGCCGAGATCGCCGAGATGGCGCGCGGCAACCGCATCACTCGCGACGGTTACGCCCGTCAGTCCCGCGCGATCAACGAAACGCACGATGTCCGGCCGCGCCTCGGTGAGATCACTGCGCCGACACTCGTGATTCACGGCGATGCAGACTCAAGCGTCTCGGTCAAAGGCGGCAAGCTGCTGCTCGACGGCATCCCGAACGCCGAGATGCACGTCTATCCCGGCGTCGGCCACCACCCGATGCGCGAGGAGCCGGAGCGCTTCATGAATGACCTGCTGACCTTCCTGCGGGGCGATCAGTAGCAGCGACGAAGCCGGGCGCGGTTGACACCGTTGATGCGGTGTCAACCGCGCCCCTGCCGGCGATTAGCCCCTTACCTCGCCCTTCAGCACCTCTGCCGTTCGCAGCGCCAGCGCTGCCAGCGTCAGCGTCGGGTTGGCCGTGCCGGTTGTCGGGAATAGCCCGCAACCCGACAGGAACAAGTTGGGATGATCGTGCGTCCGACCGTCCGGATCAGTCACCGATGTCGACGGGTCAGTCCCCATGACGTGCGTGCCGATGATGTGTCCCGCGCCGAAGAATTCGGGCTGATGCTGCCGGAATGAGACACCGAGCGCATCGAAGATCTCGTCCGCCATCTTCTTCGCCTGCTCAATACCCTTGTTTGTGTAGTCGTCCAGCGCGTACTCAATTCGCGGTGTCGGCAATCCCAGCGCGTCGGTGCGTGATTCGGAGAGCGTAACGCGATTGTCCGGGTTCGGCAGCTGCTCGACGAGCGCGGCAAGACGCACCTGGCGCTGCGCCATCTCACCGATTCGCGCGCGGAGCGCCGGCCCGCGCAAGCCTTCGTCGGCAATCAGCCCCGCAGCAAGATCGGGCGGTATCTTCCCGCCGAACGACCAGCCGTCGTTGCCGATCGGTGTCCGGAAAGCGGCGTGCTCGGCGCGAAAATCGCCGTCGCGATACGTCTCGATTCCGGAGGTTTCGATCGGGCTCCGATATGGCCAAATCGGGTCGTTCGACAATGCCAGGCTCACCTGCGTCGGGTGATCCATCAGATTGCGGCCAACCATGTCGCTAGAGTTGGCAACACCATTCGGCAGCGCGTCAGTCTTTGACATCAGCAGGAGCTTCGGCGTCTCGATTGAATGAGCCGCAACAACGAACACCTTGCCGGCCGCCTCATGCTCTGCGCCATCCGGTGTCTTGTAGTGGATCAGGCTGACCTTGCCTTCGGCATCAACATCGATCTTGTAGGCGACGGCGGAGTCAATGATCTGCGCTCCGGCGTCCTGCGCCTTCGTCGCATGCACCGCCGCATCGTACTTCGCGCCGATTGGGCAGATTGGGACACAGATGTTGTTGCCGCAGCACGGCGGACGCCCATCCCACTCTTGGGAGTTCTTCGCCTGCGCATTGATGAACACCTTGTGGCCGAGAGGCGTGGCAACGTCGGAGATACGCTGATCCAGCACGGTCATGACAAGTGGCGGCATCGGAAACGCTGCGCTGCGGGGCATCAGGTCATTGTCGTACTGCTGGCCAGCCACGCCGAGTGCCTGTTCAGCCTGTCCATACCATGGCTCCAGATCGTCGTAAGTCAACGGCCAATCCTTGCCGTGGCCATAGAGCGTTTGCATCTGAAAGTCATCGGGAACAAAGCGCATCGCCGTCCCCTGCCAGTGCCAGGTCGTGCCGCCAACGCGCCGCTCGTAGGTACTCTTGAAGAATACGTCGCCGACCTGCTCGTAATACTGGTCCAGCGCAATAGTGAGCGGCCGAGGCGCCCATTCAAGATCCTCATACGGCGCTTCGGGTGTCTTGGCGACGGCGGCGCGGTATTGCTCAACGCCCTTCTGGCGATCCACCCATGTGCCGGATTCCAGCACAACAACCTTGATACCGGCGGTTGCAAGCTGCCAGGCGATCAACGATCCTGCAACCCCCGCGCCGACGATTACGACATCTGCCTCTACTCGATCTACCATCGGTACTCCTAGCTACGGTGTGGTACTTACGCGGGCGGCGAGGACCAGACGCCGGCCTGGCCGGTGCACGTGCTTGGGCCAGTGAGGCGATAGCCGGTTGCCGGCCACGCCAGGGCGTTGATGAACGTCGCGACGGCATCCTGTCCATCGGGCTGCTGGTACTTGCCGCTGTACCAGTAGACCGTGATCTTGTCGGCGAGGGCGCTCAGACGATCGTCGTCAAAGACACCGGCTGACTTGACCTGATCGAATGTTAGTGAGACGTCCGGCGATTCCAGTCCGACAGCGCTGAACAGATCAACGAGCGCCGAACCTTCGTCACCGAGGTTGCTCATGTAGGTTTCCGCCAACTGCTGGTCACTCAGATCGTCGAAGCCGGTAAGGGCAGACGAGAGCGTCAGGAACATAGCGACCGAGCGATCAGGCTGCGGCGATCCTCCGGTGGCCGGCGAAGCTCCAGTGGCTGGTGACGCCACTGCTGACCCAGCCGCCACTGGCGAGCCAGCCCCTGCTGTCGGCACCGTTACGGTTGGTGTCTTGTTTTCGTCGTCGTCGTTGGAGCAAGCTGCCAGCGCGGCAGCAGCGACGCCTGAGGTGACGAGTGCGAGAAAGGCTCGCCGACTAAGCAGCCGATCCCATTCCATGTCGCCAGACATGCGAGGTAAGTGAGGGGCAGGGGGCACGTTTCTCTCCAATCGCGCGGACAGCGTGTCCGTGTGTAGCAGATGATCTGGTCAGGCTCGTGCTACGCGCCGCCGTGTTGTGGTCAACGCGTCAGGCATTCGCGAAGCGCAGCAGCACCTTCCTCGATCTCCTCAAGACTGAGGCCACCGTAGCCGAGCAGCAGCCCGTTTCTCGCTGAGCCATCGACGACGTAGCCCGACAGTGTCGTTACCGCGACGTCACGGTCAAAAGCGCGCTGCCTGACTACCTCGGCATCCAGCGGCGGCTCCAGCTCCAGATAGACATGCAGACCGGCTTCGAGGCCGCGCAAGATCGCACGATCGGCCACCGGCTCGAGCGCCCGAGCCAGTGCCGCCCGCTTGTCGGCATAGTGTCGCCGCATCCGACGAATGTGACGCTCGAGGTGCCCATCGTTGATAAACGCGGCCAGCGCCTGCTGCACCGGCCAGGCGGTGTGATAATCAGCCAGACGCTTTGCGCGAACGACGCGTTCTCGCAGGGGAGCCGGTCCTATCAAGTAACCAACTCGCAGCGACGGTGCCAGCAATTTCGAGAACGTCCCGATATAGGCAACACGACCATCATTATCGAGGCCGGCCAGAGCCGGTAATGGAGCCCTGTCATAGCGATATTCGCTATCGTAATCGTCTTCAACGATCAGTCCATCAGTCATCCGTGCCCACTCCAGCAGCGCCATGCGACGCGCCAGCGACATCCTGACGCCCAACGGATACTGATGCGACGGCGTGACGTACGTGAGCAGCGGCGCTTCCGCGTGCTCGGCAAGGTGCTCGACCTGCAAGCCATCATCATCAACACCGATCGGCACAATACGCGCACCGCGCGAGGTCAGGACGGCGCGAGCGACCGGGTAGCCGGGATTCTCAATCGCCACGGTATCGCCGGGCAGCAACGTCGCCCGCGCAACCAGATCGATCGCCTGCACCGCCCCAGAGGTCACAACCACATCCGACGCCTGACAGATCACGCCCCGCGAGCGCCGGACATAAGCGGCTATCGCTTCGCAGAGGCGCGGATCGCCGGCCGGGTCGCCATAGCCGGACGGCACTGGCTCCGATGCAACCGCCTGCCAGATGCGCCGCCAGGCATCGGACGCCAGTAGGCTCGTCGACGGTCTACCCAGCCGGAAGTCGATTCTGGCCGTCGGATCGGTATCGATCGGTGCCAGATCCGGTATGTCGCGTAACCAGCGCGGTGTCCCACTCGGCGCTGGAAGAGTTCGCTCCGATGTCGGCGGGAGATCGTGCGCCACGTACGTGCCGGAGCCATGGCGACCCTCGACGTAGCCCTGCGCGAACAGCTCGTCGTAGCAGGCCAGCACGACATTGCGCGACACGCCGACTTCGGCTGCCATCTGCCGCGTCGCCGGCAAGCGGTCGCCGGCCGCCAGCCGCCCATCGAGAATTGCGCGCCGAAACTGTTCCGCGAGTTGCGTGTGCAACGCCACGCCAGAATCTCGGTCGATCTGGATGGGAATCGCGAGGTCGACAGTCACGCTGTGGCTCCAACCGTTTCCTTCCAAGTGGCCCTTTACTCGGGGCCACTTGAGGATATGCTGAAACGAATGATTTCGCGACATTGGGAAGGGATGAATGTCACATGAGCGCAGCGGAACGTCCGACGAGCCACCCGTTCAACATGTACCAGCACATGCACGATCAGCCAGACGCGATCGCGCAGGTCGTGCCCGCGAATAGCGAGGGTATCGACCGCCTTGCGGCTAGTGTCGCCGATTTCGATCGCCTCTGGATCGTGGGCATCGGGACGTCGTATCACGCCGCACTCATGGGTGAGTACTTCTTCCGCGCCTTCGGCGGCGGACTGACGGCGATCGCCTGTCACTCGTTTGATTTCTGCCTCTACGGCCCGCCGCTCACTGACCGTGACGCCGTTATCGTCATCAGCCACACTGGCCGCAAGAGCTACAGCGTGGAAGCGCTGAAGCGCGTTCGCGAGACATCAGCCGCTCTGGCATTGATTACCGGCGAGGAGGGCAAGCAGCGCCACACTGAGTTGCAGCATGTCCTGACCACGACCGGGCCGGAGGGTTCGGCGACGTACACAATCTCCTATACGGCAGCCCTCGCCGTACTCGCTGCGCTTGCCGGCGCGGTCGGCGAACGGCGAAGCGGTGCGCCGGTGGCCGGCATCGATGCGCTGACGAGCCAGCTACCGGACGCGATGCGCGGCGCGCTCGAGACCGAGCAGCAGATCCGCTCACTCGCCGAGGTTCACTCCGGTCATCGCAAGGTCTGGCTGTCTGGCGCTGGGCCCGCCGGCGTGACGGCGCTTGAGGCGGCGCTGAAGATCAAAGAGGCGAGCTACATCAACGCCGAGGCACTTCCCGTCGAACAGATGCTCCACGGCGCGTTTACTTCAGTCGAACCGGACGACCTGATGATACTGGTTGCGCCGGAAGGAGCCGGGCAGTCGCGGACCATCGAGCTTGGCGCGGCGGCGAAAGACCTTGGTCTTGGCCTCTTCGTCGTCAGCGACGGGACAGCGACTGATCTGCGCGAAGACGCTGCCGGCTGGGTCGTCGTCCCAGCCATCGCTGAGCCGTTTTCAGCGCTGACAACGCTCGTCCCACTGCAGATGCTCGCCTATTGGTACGCGATCACACGCGGCACGAACCCCGATAGCTTCCGCCGCGACGACCCACGTTTCGCGCGCGCCTACACACTGGTCCCGCTCTAGGGCACGTACCAATACCGTCACACCATCAGCGCGGCATTGTCCGCCACGCTGATGGTGTGGCAGGGTTCTCCCTGACCTCAATACCCGCATGGCCAGAGTACCCAACGTGGGATGGGAAGGGATGACCTTATGCTCACACGGTCCAGACGAGCAACCGCACTTGCGCTTACCTTTGTGCTCCTGGTGGTGGCGATCGTCCAGACGCAGGTTGCCGCCGAGCAGCCGGCCAACGACGCCTTCCAGCGCACCTGGGCACGAACGGATCAGCCGGTCGCCGATGGCGCCGTGAGCCGAACCTGGATGTGGGGGCCACAGGCCAACACTGCTGCACTCATCGAGGACTACGCCGAGGCTCCCGACCACGAGCGCACCGTCCAGTACTTCGACAAGTCGCGCATGGAGATCTCCCACGACGCGTCGATCGCCGAAGATAGCCCCTGGCACGTCACGAACGGCCTGCTCGTTGTCGAGCTCATGACCGGCAAGATGCAGGTCGGCGACAATCAGTTCATCCAGGGTGATCCCGCCGAGGTCCAGGTCGCCGGCGATCCGGGGCCGAACAACGGCCCGTCCTACGCCGATCTCGCAGACCTGCGGTCCGCTCCGGCGACAGACGTCGGCATGGTACTCACCCAGCGAGTCGATACGGACGGTAACGTCAGCACCGTCGATGACTTCGCCTCGTATGGCGTCACCGCCGCCGAGCGCGTCGTGGTGCCGGGCATCGACCACACCGTCGCCTCGGTCTTCTGGACGTTCATGAACTCGACTGGCCCGATCTCCAGCAATGGAACTCTCGTCGAGGCCAGGCTGTTCGAGAATCCGTATTACGCTACCGGCTACCCGATCACCGAGGCGTACTGGACGACGGTCAACGTCGGCGGTGATCCGACTGATGTCCTGCTGCAGTGCTTCGAGCGCCGCTGCCTGACCTACACCCCGGACAACGCCGCCGGCTGGCAGGTCGAGGCTGGCAACGTTGGCCAGCACTACTACGCCTGGCGCTACGACCCGTCGCAGCCGAGCGTCACACCAACCCCTTCACCAACGCCGTCACCGACACCGTCCCCCACGCCGACTGCCCCGATCACCGACGGCTATGTCGTCGTGATCGAGTCAGTCCAGACACCCGGCCCAATGTCCGAGCAGATCATCATCTGGAACAAGACGCCGTTCGAAAGCTCGATCAACATGCAGGGCTGGACGTTGTCTGACGAGGACGGCCACGTCTACACATTCCCCGAGGTGAACGTGAAGGCCGGCTTCTACGTCACTGTCAATGTCTGCAACGGGCAGAACGTCATCAAGTCGCGCTACGCCATCCTCTACTGGGGGCTGTGCCAGTCAGTTGCCGACGGCGACACGGTCACCTTGCGTGATGCGCAGGGACGGGTAGCCGATACCTATCCGTAGGCATTCAGCAGGCAGACACGCAAAAGCGGGGTGGCCATCTGGCCACCCCGCTTCGTGATGACGGTGTTACGAGCGCACGACCGGTTCAAGGACGATCGGTTCGATTGGCTTCAACCCCGCCTCGATCATGGCGCGCCGTGGCTCTAGGAACGGCGGTAGTGCCAGCGACTCGCCGAGGTGGTTAGGATCCTCGTCGACCGCGAAGCCCGGACCATCCGTCGCCAGCTCGAACAGCACGCCGCCTGGCTCGCGGAAGTACGCCGACTTGAAGTAGAAGCGGTCGATCACCGGCGTAATGCCGAGGCCGATGCTGGCCAGCCGTTCGCGCCAGGCCACGTGCTCCTCGTCATTTGGGACGCGCAACGCGATGTGATGCACGCCACCTCCGCCGACCATTCCGCGCCGCGCCAGATCCGGCCGCTCGATCAGCCGAATCTCAGCGCCCGGCCCGCCCGGACCGACCTCGAAGGTCAGCGCCCGATGGCCGTCCTCGTCGTACTCGTCAACCTGTCGGAAGCCGAGCGCGTGCGTGAGAATCGCGGCCGTTGGGGCAAGCGACTTGAGCGCGAGGCTCACTCCCTCCAGGCCGCGCACAGCCCAGTCTCCTGAGACCGGCCCGGCCGCCCAGGGGATGCCCGGCGCAACCGGCGCGTCGCCACCATCGACCAGATCATCGACGATCTCCAGCGACTGCCCTTCGGGATCCGTGAAGCGGATAAACGCCCTGCCGCCGCGCTCTTCGATCTCGCCGACCGGCACACCGAACGACAGCAGGCGCTCGCGCCACAAACCGACTGCCGCGCGGCCCGGCACACGAAGCGCCGTCGCGGAGACCATGCCGGCCGCCGGCTGGTTCTGGCCGGCGAACTCCCAGTCGAAGAACGTCATGTCAGTTCCGGCATTGCCCTCGTCGTCGGCGTAGAACAGATGATAGGCCGACACGTCGTCCTGATTCACCGTCTTCTTGACCAGGCGCATGCCCAGAACTTGCGTGTAGAACGCCACGTTCTCCGAAGCGGTCGTCGTCACGGCTGTCACGTGATGAATGCCACCAAGCTCCATCGTTGCCTTCCTCTCCATTACTGCCGCGCCGCCATCACCGGCTCGGCGTTGGCGCGTCCAAGCGCCTGATCCAGCTCGCGCAATATGCGCTGTAGCGTCGTTCGCTCGTCGACGTCGAGCGCTGCAAACTGTTCGGTAATCAATGCCTCATGTAGCGGCAGGACTTTCTCGCGTATCGCGCGGCCCTGCGCCGTCAGCCGCAGGCGACAGACTCGTCCCTCCGGCTCACGTTCGACCAGCCCGGAGCGGGCCATGCGGTCGAGCAGCTGGGAGACGTTACTCTTCGTCACCAGCAAGCGATCGGCGAGGTCCTGCTGTGTGAGCCCTTCGTCAGCGCCAACCTGCGCAAGAACGTCGAATTGCGACAGGGTCAGCCCATGGTCCCGCAGTTGCGATGCCGCTGCCTGCTGAATCCGGTGATACACCCGCATCAGCCTGAGCCACGTCACAACCGCAGCGCCTTCCTGATCACTCACAATCCATCTCCTCATTTCACAAAGATAAGTTTATATGTGAACAGTTCATATGTCAACTATCTGGCTGCGATTGTTCCGCGTATAGTTCGACGCATAGCAACAGGCGCAGCAGGCAGCGGGAGATGAGCATGCGAACGGTACGGGTGTTGACGACGATGGAGGCTCACGCGGGCGGCGAGCCATTGCGCATCATCACCTCCGGCGTCCCGCCGCTCCGCGGTCGAACGATTCTTGAGCGCCGTCGCGAGATGCTGCAGGAGTACGACGACGTCCGACGGGCGCTGATGTGGGAACCGCGCGGCCACGCCGACATGTATGGCGCGCTGCTGACTCCGCCAGTGACGGACGAAGCCGACTATGGCGTGCTGTTCATGCACAACGAGGGTTACTCAACGATGTGCGGCCACGGCATCATCGCCCTGACCACTGTGCTGATCGAGACCGGTCAGTTTCCCGCGAACGCTGATACCGCGACGATCGGCTACGACTCCCCCGCCGGCTTCATCCGCGCAACCGCAACCATTGCCGACGGTCGCGTCCAGACCGTCGCCTTCGAGAATGTCCCGTCGTTTGTCTTCAGTGATGGTATCAACGTCGAGACGACGCGCGGAAAGGCGCGCGTGCCGGTCGTGTTCGGCGGTGCGTTCTACGCGCTGCTGGATGCAGCGTCCGTCGGACTCGAAGTTCGCCGCGAGGACCTGCGCGAACTCATTGATGTCGGCATGGAGATCAAGCACGCGATCGAGGCCCAGGTCGACGTTACTCACCCTGACGAGCCGGATCTGCGCGGTATCTACGGCACGATCATCACCGGCACACCCAGCGACGGCGCGGACGGCCGGAACGTCACGATCTTCGCCGAGGGTGAGGTTGACCGCTCGCCGTGCGGCACAGGCACCGCTGCGCGGCTCGCCTGGCTCCACGCGACCGGCGCAGTCGGCCTCAATACATCGTGGATCCACGAGAGCATCATCGGCACGCGCTTCACTGGCCGGGTGCTGCGCGAGACGACCGTTGCCGGACAACCAGCCATCATCCCCGAGATCGCCGGGCGCGGCTACCTGACGGGCACGTCTACGTTCGTGATCGATCCGGACGATCCTGTATCCGGCGGCTTTCTGGTCCGCCCGGAATCGCTCCCGTGACGTGCCCATTATCGTGATCGGGTGCCTGAGCGACTGTTCCACGCGCACGCCCGAGATTAACGATCGCGTTGATCAGGCCGAGATGCGAGAACGCCTGCGGGAAATTTCCCAGAAAGCGACCGGAGCGGCCCTCGATCTCCTCGGAGAACAGGCCCAGATCATTCGCGCGCCCTAGCAGCTTCTGCAGCAGATCCTCAGCACGATCCAGCTCACCCAGCCCAACGAGGCAATCGATTAGCCAGCAGCTACAAAGGACGAACGCGCCTTCGTGCCCCTCCAGGCCATCGACATTCGTGTCTTCGTGATGCGAGACGTAGCGCCAGACCAGCTCTTCGTGCGACAGCTCCTCAATGATCTGATCGATTGTCGCCTTCATAACTGGATGATCCACATCGATGAAGTCGCGCAATGGGAACGAGAGCGATGATGCATCGAGCACATCGTCATTGAACGCCTGGCTGAACAGACCCTCGGGCGTAACGCCGCAGGTCATCACATCGTCGCGAATGCGATCTCTCAGCTTTCGCCACTCATCAAGCGGGACATCGCGCTCGTCCTTCTTTGCCAGCCGGATCGCCCGATCGATCGCCACCCAGCACATGACGTTGGAATACGTCATCCGGCGCTCGTCGCTGCGCACCTCCCAGATGCTGGCGTCCGGCTGCTGCCAACGCTCCTCCACGACCTGCGTGAGCTTCAGCAGGTACTGCCAGAGGGCATCGTTGATCACGCCGCCAAAACGACGATGAACCCAGGCGGCATCCAGTACCTCGCCGAAGCGATCGAGTTGCCGTTGCGCGTGGGCACCGTTGCCGATCCGGACCGGCTTCGAGCGCATGTAGCCTTCGAGGTGGTCGAGCGTGTGCTCAGCAAGATCGCCGGTGCCATCGACGCGATACATGATCTGGAGTGAGGACGGGTCATCACGGGTAACATCGATGACCCACTGCAGGAAGCCTTCAGCCTCGTCGCGGTAGCCAATCGAATGGAAAGCGTGCAGCGCGTAGCTCGTATCGCGGATCCAGGCATAGCGATAATCCCAGTTCCGCTCCCCGCCGATATCCTCCGGCAACGACGTCGTCGCTGCGGCAGCCATCGCGCCGCTGGACACGCTATCCAGCAGCTTCAGCACCAGAGCGCTGCGCCGAACGTGATCTGCGTATGGGCCATCGTAATTACAGCGCTGGATCCAGCGTGTCCAGCCTTCGACCTCGCGAACGAGCAGATCTTCGGCCATCGCGCGCGACAGGTCCGACCAGACAACGGTCGCCGTGTCGTGGTAGTTCGCCGAGACAATTTCCTGGTCACCGTCCGCAACCTGGAAACGGGAAATGACCATTGCATCCCCGGATTGCAGCGGCGTGGTCGACGCCACGCGCAGCGCCCCGCGGCTGCCGCAAATCAGCGCGCCCTTGCGTGGGATGATCTCCCACGATGGAACGTCCCGCCCATAATCAAAACGCGGTGCAAGCTCCATCCGCATCGACACTGTGCCTTGGACGCCCCGGATCAGGCGGATCAGCATGCCGTCGCGCAGGCGCTGGGCGATGCCAAAGTCGCTGCCGAAAGCGATCGACGGCATAAAGTCGACAAGCTCGACCGCGCCGTTGTCGGTCTCGAATCGCGTCACCAGCACGTTGGTGTCATCGAGGTAGGAGCGGCTGGCCGACCACGGTTCATCGGGGACGATTTGCCAGTAGCCGCCGACGTGGGCATCAAGGATTCGCCCGAAGACTGAAGGCGAGTCGATTCGCGGCAGCGGACACCAGTCAATCGACCCGTCAGTGCCAACGAGCGCCATCGTGTGTCCATTGCCAATTGCGCCATAGGCCTCAATCGGCAAATAGCCCTGGTCGTCTCGCAGACCAACGATCCGGCTCGACATCGCACCTCCTCGTAATCACGTTGGCGGCATTTTGTTCGCTATCGATGGTACTGCTCTGTTCCAGTGGCAATCGGCGCGCCACCCACATTAACAAAATCTTCTCTTGGCCTGACCGAAAGTACAGGTTAAAATGACCCCTTGAACGATACGCACGCCAGGGAGCAATCCCTATGCTGTTGGGCATCGGCTTGGCGTCATCGCCGGTGCGCGCTGCCCATAGCGGGGAATGTCTACCGCCATGAGCCACGGCGTGACGCGCTCGGGCCGAAGAGTAGTAGGAATCGCGACCGGAGCGCACTAGCGCCTGAATGTGTCTGGGGTAGGCAGCGGGTCTGAGGACGACCCGGGTGAGCCGTGCTGTTGCCTGACAGCCTTCCAGAACTTCAAACGGTCATCTGAAAGAGGATTGGATGCAGAGGACAGCTCGGTTCGCGAGCCTGTGTATGGTTGCGCTGTTGCTTCTCCTTGCGCTCGCCGCGTGTGGCGGAAGTGATGACAAAGACCCGACCCCGGAGGCTGCTGCCTCACCAACAACCGCCGAGGCAACGGCCGAGGCCAGTCCAACCACCGAGCCGACGAAGGAAGCGGCGGCCGCAACGCCGACCGAGGAGCCCGCGACCCCGACCGCCGAACCGGTCGCCAGCGGCCCGGTCGAAGTTGATGCGCTCTGGTTCGCCAGTGACGGCCAGTCGGTCATGGGTGGCACCAGCCACGTCAAGGTCCGCGTCGAGCCGAAGACGAGCGAAGACCTGCGCGTCGGATTCTTCGAATCGGAAGTCGGCGGATCAGGTCCGCAGTGGCGCGCGGCCGGCTGGATGGCCGTCATCACCGGTTCGCTGCTGCTCTCCGAAGACCCGTCGCAGCATGAATTCTCATTTGATGTCGCTGGTCGCATCGACGGCCCGTCGGCTGGTGCGCTGATGACCTCAGCAGTGCTGGCTGCCTACCTGGGCGATGAGATTGACCCGACCGTGACGATGACTGGCACGATCAACCCGGACGGCACGATCGGCCCGGTCGGTGGTATCCCGCACAAGATTGAGGGCGCGGCTGCGGCCGGCAAGACGACCGTCCTCGTCCCCGGCGGACAGCGCTATGACTATGACTACGCCGAAGGTCAGTCGGTCGACCTTGTGCAGGTGGGCCAGAAGTACGGCGTAACCGTCAAGCTCGTCCCCGACATCTACACCGCCTACCGCGAGCTCACCGGCAGCGAGCTCCCGTCGCCGGTCAGCACCGGCCAGGCCGCCTATCCGCCGTCGGCGTTCGACAAGTACCGCGCCGCCGCGACAAGCTGGTACGCCGCCTACGATCAGGAGCGCACGGGCTTTACGGCGCTGCCGGCCGAGGTGCAGGAATATCGCGTCGACACGATTAATCTGGCTGACTATTACGCCCAGAAGGCCAACCAGTTCCTCGGCGAGGGCCAGATCGCTGCCGCCTACGAGCACGCCTTCTCGGCTGCTGCGCTCGCCAAGCTGGCCCGCGAGGCTGCCGAGCTGGACAACATCTATGTGTCCCAGGGTCTGGACCCGATGATCGCCCGCCTGAACGCGAGCTCGACGACCATCACCCGCTTTGACGCTGTGCGCCAGAAGCTGGAAGCCGAGGACCCGCGCACTGCATCGGACACCATCGCGCTGATGGATGCGTTCTCGAACCTCTCGGTTGCGCAGGGCATGGTCTTCCAGGCCCGCAGCGCCATCACGACACTGCAGAACAACCCTGACGCAACTGAGGATGACGTCCTCGACACGATCTACCTGGCCAACTACTACTACGTCTATGCCGACCAGTTCCTGCAGCTTGCTGAGGATCAGGAGTCGATCGGCCTTGGCTATGGCAATGCACCCGCGCCGAATCCTGACGTCCTGAAGGCCATCTCCGAGACGCTGCGTCGCGGTGCCGAAGCGAACGTCACCTACTTCGAGACGCTCATCATCGAGCCGTTCGCGCAGCAGTATGGTGTTTCGGCCGACATCGCCAAGGTCTACTTCCAGCAGTCCGACAACGGCTATCTGACTGCGGTCGCTGCGATCGCTGGCGCAGATGCACTTGCCGACGCGGTGAACAAGGACGAGGCGAAGTCGTGGGTGCACCTCGGCTCGGCCCTGACCTCATACTCGCAGTCAGCCGGCCTGATCGCCAAGTACTACTCACTCGGCGCGCAGGTTGACGACAGCGGCAACATCGTCGGTTACGACCGCCAGACATCGTTGGCCGACATGCTCGACCTGGCCGACCAGCGGGCCAGAACGCTGCTCGGCGCAGTCGCCACCGAGGACCCGATTCAGGCGCTGTACTACTACGACAACGCCCGCCTGTATCGAACCGGTGACGCGACCGACCAGCTCACCGCGCTGAACTACTACTGGCAGTCAGCAATCCTCTCCTCCACGCTCTCGGCGTTCTCCTCGGAGCCGGAGAGCTAGATAGTCCAATCTCAGGCGACGCCGCGGTGGAGAGGTACTGCTCCACCGCGGCGTCGTTCTAACTTTCCCACGGCTTTCACCGATGCGTTACGCTATGATCTCCGTCGAGGAGGCGTCGTGACCGTCGCGCACAATCCAAAGGTCGACCTGATCGCCCATAGCCCGGAGCAAACCCGCGCAATCGCTGCCCAGTTGGCGCGGCAGCTTTCGCATGGCCAGACCGTGCTGCTCAACGGCCCGCTCGGTGCCGGCAAAACGACGTTCGTGCAGGGTTTGGCACGCGCGCTCGGCGCAGGGGAACAGGTTCAGAGCCCGACATTCACCATCGTCTCCGAGCACGACGGGCAGCTGGCCGACGGCCAGCCGGTGCGGATCTATCACATGGATCTCTATCGCATGTCCGGACCGGACGATCTCGACTCGATTAGCTTCGACGATTATCTGAGCGACCCAGAGGGTATCGTAATCATCGAGTGGCCCGATCGCGCCGTGAGTCGCTTGCCGTCGGAGTACATTCTCGTGCGCATGGAGAACATTGCCGACACCAAGCGCTCGATCAGCATCGCGCCATCGGCATCACGCAGCGCCACGCGCGAACGCCAGGCGATTGAGCTGCTGCGGAAGGAGGTCGGCGGTGGCCGAGGATAAACCGGCCGGCTGGCTGCTCGGCATCGACACGTCGTCCGACATCGCATCAATTGCGCTTGCGCCGACGCAGGGCAGCGGCCATCTCGCCGAACTGACATGGCCGGCACCGCGCAGTCAGACGACGACGCTGCTATCGCAGATCGATCACCTGTTGCGCAGTTGCCACCTGGAGCCGGAAAGCCTCGGTGGCATCGTCATCGCGACCGGTCCCGGTGGTTTCAATGCCCTTCGTGCCGGCATGAGCGTCGCCAAGGGCTTCGCCTTCGCACTGGATTTGCCGATATTCGGTGTCGGCACGCTCGATATCGCCGCCCAGGCTGTCGCCTCGTGGGGTTTGCCGGTGCGCGCCTTCGTGCCGGCTGGTCGCAATCGCGCCGTCTTCGCCGACTACCTTCATCTGGGCGGGGCGCTACAGCGCAGCGGCGAGATGGGCAATCGACCGATCCCATCTCTAGCTGCCGATCTGATGACACCGACCGTCCTGACGGGCGACCTCACGGTCGATGACGAGGCGGCATTGCGCGAGCATCCAAACGTCGTCCTGCCACCAGCCGGCCTGCGGCAACGCCGCGCCGCCTTTATGATCGATTTGGCGCTGCCGCGCTTTCAGGCCAGCGAGCCAGACGACATCACGCGGCTGGAGCCGCTCTACGTCCATCAACAGTCAAGCGAGACCGGCAACGCAGCCCGGCAACGCGCGAACGCGAGAGCACAGCAGTGAGCTACTACATTGCGCCCATGCAGATCGACGACATCCCCGAGGTATCGCGCGTCGAGCACCTCTGCTTCACCAACCCGTGGCCACAGTCCGCCTACCGCCGCGAGCTGCGCAATCCCGGCAACAACGCGTACATCGTTCTCTGGCAGCATGATGACAATCAGCCAGAGCCGCCATCGGAAGAGAGCCGCGGTGGGCGCTCAATCCTGCCCTTCCTCCGGCGCAACGACCGCTCGGGTGACGATCAGATTGTCGGCTTTGCCGGTATGTGGATCCTCTACGACGAGGCCCACGTCACGACGATCGGCGTGACACCGGAGCTGCGTGGTCAGGGTCTCGGCGAGCTGCTGCTGTTGCGCCTCTTCGAGATCGCCTACGAGCGCAACGCCGAATGGGTCACGCTTGAGGTGCGCGTCTCCAACGCCAGCGCCCAGGCGCTCTATCACAAGTACGGATTCAGCCAGCAGGGCGTGCGTCGGCGCTACTATAGCGACAACGGCGAGGACGCCTACATCATGTGGTCACCGTCAATCCGCACGCCGGAATATCGGCAACGCTTCGGTGAGCTGCGCGCCAGCGCGTTGGCCCGCCTTGCCGACAAGCTCAGTCCGGATCGGCGCGACAGCGGCACAGACGCAGGCCGGATGGAGTCGTCATCGTGAACATCCTCGCGATCGAAACGTCGTGTGATGAGACGGCCGTCGCCGTCGTCCGCAGCGGTCGCACCGTGCTGGCGAACATCGTCGCCTCTCAAATCGCGCTCCACGAGGTATTCGGCGGTGTCGTCCCCGAGCTCGCTTCCCGCCAGCACGTCACGGCGATCGTGCCGGTGCTGAATGAGGCGCTCGAAACAGCCGGCGTCACCCGCGACGAGATCGACGCCATCGCCGTCACCGAAGGACCCGGCCTGGCTGGCTCACTGCTCGTCGGCATCAACTTTGCCAAAACGCTGGCGTTCGTCTGGAAGAAGCCGCTCGTACCGGTCAACCACCTGGAAGGGCACCTCTACGCCACCTGGCTGATCCCACCGGGCGAATCAGCCGAAGATCACCCGGCACCCCAGCTCCCGGCCATCTGCCTGATCGTCTCCGGCGGCCACACCGACCTGCTGCTGATCCACCGCCACGGTGTCTACGAGATCCTCGGCCGCACGCTCGACGACGCGGCCGGCGAGGCATTCGACAAGGGTGCGCGCATCCTCGGCCTCGGCTATCCCGGCGGACCGGCGATCCAGAAGGCCGCCGACGGACATCGGCCGCTGGAACAGCTCCCGCGCGCATGGCTCGGCGAGCGCTACGACTTTTCGTTTTCCGGCGTCAAGACGGCGCTGCTGCGGGCCGCTGAGCCGTATCGTAAGCAGGAGCCGCCACCCGGACGCGGCGCGCGCAAGACGCCCACGCAGGACGAGCCGTTCGTCCGCCACGAGCCGCCGACCTATTCACCGAACATGCCGGTCGGCGAGCTGGCCGCCGCCTATCAGGACGCCATCGTCGACGTCCTCGTCGAGAAGACCGTGACGGCCGCACAGCAGGAGAACGTCCAAAGCGTGCTGCTCTCCGGTGGCGTGTCGGCCAATGCGCTGCTGCGTCGTCGCATGGCGACGCGACTCCGCTCGCTCGACATCCCACTCTATGTGCCGGAGATGCAGTTCTGTACCGACAACGCCGCGATGATCGCCGCCGCTGCCTATCAGGTACTGCGCCGTGGCGCGCTGGCCGGCTGGGAGCTGGATGTTCGCGCGCAGTTGCCATGGAGTGCAATCCCCGGCGTCACCATCATCGACCGCGCAAATGGCTGATCACGACTTGCAGCGCGAGCTTGAGGTCGCATCTGCCGCAGCTACTGAAGCGGGCGTGCTGCTCCTCAGCCGCCTCGGCGATTTCGGCAAGGTCGAGTTCAAGAGCAGCCTCGTCGATCCGGTGACGAGTGCCGACCGCGACAGTCAGGCCCTCGTGACGAAGCAGCTCCACGCCGCATTCCCCGACGACGACATCTTCGGCGAAGAGAGCGAATCCCACGAGCGGCCGTCCGATGCCCACCGCACCTGGATTATCGATCCGCTGGACGGCACGGTGAACTTCATGCACGGCTACCCAACCTTCGCCGTCTCGATCGCACTCTACGCCGAAGGTCGTTCACAACTCGGCGTGCTCTACGATCCGACCCGTGGCGAGCTGTTCCACGCCATCAACGGCCACGGCGCGTTCCTGAACAACGAACCAATCCGTGTATCAACAACGTCATCCCTCATCGCCGCCATGGTCGCATCCGGCTTTCCGTACGACCTCGAAGCCCGGCGCAAGGTCATGCCGCTGTTCAACTGGATGGTCCAGAGGACGCAGGCGGTGCGGCGTGGCGGTTCGGCCGCGCTCGATCTCGCCTACGTCGCCTGCGGTCGGTTCGACGCCTATTGGGAGAACAACATTCAGTCGTGGGATGTTGCGGCGGCTGCGTTGCTCGTCCAGGAAGCGGGCGGCAGGCTAACGCGGTATGATGGCGCACCCTTCGACATCTGGGCCGGCGAAGTCCTGGCGTCGAACGGGCTGATCCACGATGCCATGCTGCAGGGCATTGATGAGGGAAGTTCGGATTGAACAAAGACGGCAAAACCACAAGGTTGACGCGGAGCGGGAGTCATGGACAACGCGTTTGAGCTGTATCACGACCGGATCATCGAGGCGATCGAGCAGGGCGAAGTCGTCTGCCTGTTCTTCCCGCGCCTCGGCAAGACACTGATCCTCGACCCGCGCCACACCGACGATGTGCCACCAGCAATCTTCGTCGAGAATATGGTTCGTTCGGCTCGCGAACGGCTCGATAGCCTGCGCCGCCTCCGTCCGGAGTTCCCGCTGCCCGAGGAGATGCGGCTCGTGCCGTGGTTCGGCTTCGTCGGTTCGCTCGATGATGCCGGCGTGACGAAGGCGCTTCTGCGTCGCTGCCATGAAGCGGGGGATCTGCGCATGGCCCGCGCCTGCACCGCTGCGCTCCGCGAGCTTCGCAAGATCGAGCACGAGTTCGTGCGCTCGATCATTCGCGGCGAGAGCAGCCGCACCCTCTGGGAGCGCCCGCGAGCCTGAGCAATTAGCGCAACTGCCGAATGCGTGGCACCCGCAGCCAGGCGTAGAGCGCCAGCAGCACCACGCCGGAACCCATAATCGCGACGGTTGACTGTACGCCGATCCACTCGCTGGCAAACCCGGCTGCGACCGTGCCCAGCGGCACCATGCCGCGGTTCAGGTAGAAGATGCTCATCACACGACCGCGCATCTCGTCCGACGCGTTCGTCTGCAGTAGCGTCGTGTTGAGCGCCATGAAGCCCGTCTGCCCCATGCCGACGCCGAAGAGCAGCGCGAACGACAGCAGCGGAATCGCTGACCAGCTGAACAGCACCAGCATGACCCCGAAGAGCACCATGACCAGCAGCATGATTTTGCCGAGGCTACCGCCCTGGCGCAGCGCCGCAACGATCAGCGCACCACACAGCGCGCCAATGCCGGTGAAGGCGACGAGGATGCCGTAACCCTCGTTCCCGATACCCAGCACCTTGTCGGCAAAGATCGGTAGTAGCGTCATATAGGGCATGCCCAGCAGCATCGGCACCAGCGCCAGCACAACCAGCGTGCGCAGCACTTCATGGCCGCGCAGGTACGACAAGCCCTCAGCAATCGAGGCCAGGATGTTCTTCTGCATACGCGAGACGAACGGCGGAATCGTCATCATCGCCAGCGTGACGATCAGGATGATGAACGACAGCCCGTTCAGGAAGAAGACTCCCGCGGTGCCGACCAGCGTAATCAGCACGCCACCCAGCGAGCCGCCAAGGATGCGCGTGAGATTCAGCGTCGCTGAGTTCAGCGCGATGGCGTTCGCCAGGTGCTCGCGATCGACGATGTCGGACAGCAACGCCTGCCGCGTCGGCAGGTTCACACTCAGCATCACGCCACGCAACGCCGCAATCGCCAACACATGCCAGACAGCGACAGTGCCGGTCCAGACCAGCGCCGCCAGCAGCAGCGCCAGCAGCATCGCGAACGTCTGCGTGATCTGCATCAGCCGCCGACGCTCCATGCGATCGGCCATCGCGCCACCGAAGAGGGTGAAGAGCAGGATCGGAAAGGCGCGGCAGAACGACATGATACCGAGGTAGCCGCCGCTCTCGGTCAACTCCCACATCAGCCAGCCAATGGCGATCTGGTCCATCCAGTCGCCGGTGTTGGCGATCAGCGAGCCGATCCAGTAGAGCCGATAGTTGCGATGGCGCAGCGAGGCGAACATCTCGGGGCTGAAGTGAGGCATGCTGACACCGGTGGACTCGCGTCCACCCCGCCCACGCAGCTTCAACCAGCCCGGTCGAACTCGCTCACCCGACACACAACCCCCTCAGGTCGTATCGCGCAGAGTAACGCGCTCGCAGAGAGTGGGTCAAGTGGCCCCTGCCGGTTATCGCAACCGGGTTTGAGCTATCCACACTCTCACGGTAATGCCCGACGGACGCATAGCGAAACAGGCTTCGCTCCATGTGCGTTAGGATCAACAACCAGCGTCCGCCGGCATAGTCGGATTCATGCATGATCAGGAGTCAGTCAATGAACGATGAGATTCGCGCCCAGCTTCAGCAGGGCCACACCATCGACATCACGACCATCGGCCGGAAGAGCGGCAAACCGTTTCGCATCGAGCTCGTCTTTCAGAACATCGACGGTACCGTTTTCCTCTCTGGAACTCCCGGCCGTCGCGACTGGTATGCGAACCTCGTCGCCAACCCGGAGTTCACCTTTCACCTGAAGAAGGATGTCCAGGCCGATCTGCCGGCCCGTGCTCGCCCAGTCACCAACACCGCCGAGCGCCGGAAGATCCTCACGCCATACACCGCAAGCTGGGATCGCGGACATGAGGTTGAGGACTGGATTGAGCGCTCACCGCTGGTGGAAGTGACATTTATTTAGGGCTAGGCAACGAATGTGCCTGCTCGTATGTAGGGGCGTATTGCATACGCCCGGCCAGGTTCACGACCGCGTCGGTGCGTGCCAAAACGCCAGATATGAGCCGACCGGACAGGTGATTGCAGGACGTCTGTCGCGCGCCACCGCCGACCTGGGTCCAGCCGGGCGTATGCAATACGCCCCTACATTTCGGCATGCATCGCCCCACGCGCTGATGTCCAGGTTCGTCGTTCCGATCGGGGCATAGCGTCTGGGATATGTCGAATGTGCGCCGATGCTGCTGGATCTCGCGCCGCCAATCGCACACGTCAACGCGCGCCAGCCTCAGCACTTCCTCGCCGCATCTCGTCCAGTCCATCACCAGAACGAACCATAACGACGCAAACCCGTATACTCGGACGCATCGGTTCACTCAGTGGGCCGCAGGGGCCGCAGCGACTTTAGGGTGATATGAGCTTCGATAACAGCGCCGGTACTGAGGACATGACAACGCCCAGCCTGCAATCCAGCGATTCGGCAGTCGATCACGAGGAGACGATCGCGCAGTTCGCGACGCTCTATCCTTTCCCGCTGGATGGCTTTCAGCGCGAGGCGATCGAGACGTTCCTCAATGGTGAGTCCGTCATGGTCGCCGCGCCAACTGGCACCGGCAAGACGGTCATCGCCGAGTTTGGCGTCTACGAGGCATCGCGGCGCGGCGGGCGGGTCATTTACACGACGCCCATCAAGGCGCTGTCAAACCAGAAGTTCCGCGACCTGCGCGCCTGGTACGGCGATCGGGTCGGATTGCTGACCGGCGATGTCTCCGAGAATGCGACCGCGCCGGTCGTCGTCATGACGACCGAAGTCCTGCGCAACATGCTGCTCCAGACGCCGTGGGATCTGGAGTCGGTTGATTGCGTCATCTTCGATGAGGTCCACTACATCGCCGACCCCGAGCGCGGCACCACCTGGGAAGAGGCGATCATCCTGTGCCCGGATCACATCCAGCTCGTCTGCCTCTCGGCGACCGTCTCGAACGCCGGAGAGATCGCGGACTGGATCTCGCGCACGCACCGGCCGATCCGGCTCATCACACATACCGAACGCGCGGTCCCGCTGGCGCTCTACTACTACCTCGATAAGAAGCTGCGTCCCGTCATCGACCACAACGGCGATATCGTCGCCGAATATCCGAAGGCGGGCGGCGAGGTGCGCCGCCGCATGCAGCGCGGCGGATTGAGCGCCGAGCAGCGCCGCAAGGCGGAGCTCGACGAGCCCCAGCCGTGGGAGATCCTGCAGGCGATGGCCACCAAGGAGATGCTGCCGGCCATCTATTTCCTGTTCTCCCGCCGTGACTGCGAGAACTACGCCCAGCGCTTCGCGATGATGCGCACGAACCTTGTGCGCGACGACGAGACGCGGGCCAGAATCCAGGCCGTCATCGACGCGCACATCGGCTCGATGCGACCCGAAGATCAGGAGCTGGAGCAGGTACGCTCGATCGTCGCACTCGCGACGCAGGGCATCGGCTTCCACCACGCCGGGCTCTTGCCGATCCTGAAGCAGGTCGTCGAGGTACTGTTCGGGCGCGGCCTGATGCAGGTTGTCTTCGCGACCGACACACTCGCGCTCGGCGTCAACATGCCGGCTCGCTCGGTCGTGATTGGTCGGATGACGAAGTGGGACGGCCGCAGCCGGCGACAGTTGACGCCTAATGAGTTCCAGCAGATGGCCGGTCGCGCCGGACGCCGCGGCATGGATGCCAAGGGCAACGTTATCGTCCCCCACTCGCCCTGGATCCGCTTCACCGAGATGATGTCGGTTGCCACCGGCGAGCTGCATCCGGTCATCTCGTCATTCGCGATCCGGTACAACACGGTGCTGAACCTCTGGGACCCGCCGCACGGCAATCGCGTCCGTCAGATGCTGCATCAGTCGCTCTCACAGTTCCAGGCCGCCGGCCGGGTGCGTGAGCTTGAGGACGATATCGTTGACCTTGGCGTCCGCATCCAGGAGCTGCCACAGGGCTGTCTGATCGGGCTCGACGCCGGCGATGAGCTGCTGGATGAGTATCGCGGACTCAATCACTCAATCGACGCCCTGCGCAGCAAGGAGCGCAGTGTCCAGCAGGACATGCGCAGCCTCGCTGTCATCGAGGACACGCCACCGTGGCCGCAGCCGGGGCGCCAGGCGTTGCGCCGCGTCTTCCGGATGGCCGAGCCGGGCATCGTCGTCCACACCCGTAATCAGGGTTGGGGTGTCTTCCTCGGTCGTCCACCGTCCGGCGGAATCGGCCTGTTCCTGTTCGATCGCGCTGTCGAGCCGATCAGCGAATATCGCTTCATCGACTACATGCCCGATCCAAACCATCGCGTCGATGTGCCGACCGAGTTGACTATGCTAGAGGAGCCGGTCGACGACATTTCGACCGTCTACCCCGAGGCATTCGCTCGCCTGCGTGAGGAGCTGGAAACGCTGCCGCTCCCCGACCTTGACGCTGAGCTGAGCGCCTATCGCGCGGCGGTGCTCGAGCGTCACGAGCGCGCGCATGTGCGCATGGAATCCGACATCGCGGCGATCCAGGACCAGATCGGCGATCTCCACGAGGTGCGAAATAGCCACCCCTGCCACGCCTGTCCGCGACGCAAGGAGCATCAGAACAACATGCGTCGCGTTGATGCGCTGGTGCGCGAGCGTGCGCACGTTGAGACACTCCTGCACGACGAGCGCGAGGCTGAGCTGGAGCGCATTCGCGGGATCATCAATGGCATCCGCAACGTGCTGCATCGCTTCAACTACCTGCATCGCGGCTACCCGACCGCCAAGGCCGACCTGCTGGCAGATGTCTTCGATTCCAACGGCCTCGTCGTCTGCGAGATGATCGACCGCGGGCTGGTCGACAAGCTGGAGCCGGCCGACGCAGCCGAGGTCTTCTCGTGGTTCGCCTACGACCGCGACTCACGCTTCTCGAACGACTACAGCCTGCCGAACAACCTCGTCCTCTTGCGCCGCCGCCTTGAGGACATGGAGCAGCAGATCCTCGCCACCGAACGGCGCAACGGTCTGTTCATCTCTCATGGACACAACGTCGGCTTCTACGGAGCGATGCGCGCCTGGTGCCACGGCGCGACGATGGCAGACATCACTGAGACGATCGCGCTGTCGGAAGGCGACATGGTTCTGACGTTCAACAAGACGATTGATCTGATGCGCCAGGTTCGCGAAATGCTGTCACACGTCGACCCAACCCACCCGATACGCGACACACTCAGCGAGGCCGAACGCCTCGTCCGGCGTGACATCGTCGCCCAGTCGCTCGCCCTCGGTTTCCTGCCGATCGAGGAAGAGGAGACGACGACCGAGATCGACGACGACATCGATACACCCGACGATCCCGAGTAGCGCGGCGCAGCGCCTATGACTCCGCATCCGGCGTGAGCCGCGCCCGATATGGGCGCGAGAGTGTCGCGTAGTAATCAGCACGCAAGTGGTGGAGCACCTGACCGGCGTCAGCCTCAACCAGCCAGCGCCCATCGAACGCTTCGGCGTCGGCAGACACAGCCAGCGGCCGCCCGACAAACAGGTCGTGATCGCCGATCGAGTGCCGACCAACGACGCCGCACTCGATGTGCGCAACACATTCCTCGACGAGTGGCGCTTCGATCGCCTGAGCGTCCATCGGCGTGAGTCCTGCCGCCTCGAACTTGTCGCCATCGCGTCCAGTTGTCATGCCGCAGCGATGTGCTGCGGTAAGCAGGTCTGCGACTGGGATATTGAGCGCGAAGAACTCGCTGCGCGTGACGAGCTCGTGCGTCAGCCGACCGGTATGGATCGCGACGCCAACTAGCGGTGGATCGAAGCTCAGCGGTGTCAGCCAGGCCGCCGTCATGATGTTGTCCGTTGACCGGAAGCGGCTGCTGACCAGCGCGAGCGGCCCTGGCTGCAGCAGGCGCAGCGCGTCAATTGCCTCGCGCTCGACCTTACTTGCCATGCGCGAATTCACTCTGCGCGTCGTCTGCATCGGCAGCGACATCCTCGCAGTCGCGCTCGGGCACACCGGCCTCTAGCACATCGCGATAGAGCGCGACCGTGCGCGCCGCGACCTGCCGCTGCGTGTAGTTGTCGAGCACGCGCTGCCGTCCGGCGCTGGAGTAGTGCGCCAGCAAGGCGGGATCGGCAAGCAGGCGTCCCAATTGCGTCGTTAGCGCCGCGACATCGCCTTCCGGGAAGGTCAGCCCGGCATCGCCAATAACATTCGGGATCTCGCCGGAGTCGGAGCCAACGACGGCCACGCCGCACGACATCGCCTCGATGATGACCCGCCCAAACTGTTCTTTCCAGTTCGGCCGGGTGAGCGACGGCACGACAACGATATCGAGCTCGTGGAGGAACGACGGGATCTGTGCGCTCGGCATCGTGCCGCGAAAGCTCACGCGATCACCGAGTCCGCGTTGCGCCGCACGCTCCTTCAGTGCGTCCAGGCTCTCGCCGGCCCCAACGATGACAAGCCGCGGATGCTGCGGCAGCAATGCGATCGCGTCAATCAGCGTATCAACGCCCTTCTCCGGCACGAGCCGCCCGTAGTAGCCGATGGTGATCGGCTGGTCGCTCGGCGGTGGCGAAGTCGACGGCGAAAAGATGTCCGGATCGACGCCGAACTGCGGGATGATCTCGACCGGCTTGCCAAAGCCCTTGCGTCGCAGCACCTCGACGGCATCGGCGTTGCCGGCGATAGCAGCATCGGCGTTGCGATAGGTGTACAGCTCGAACAGGCGAAACGGCGGCGGATAGCGCCGGTAGAGGTTCTGCCAGGTGAAGAAGATCGTCTTGGCACCCACCCGCCTGGCCAGCCGCGTTGCTTGCGCCGCGACCAGATTGTACGGTTCCTCGTCGATGTGGATCAGCTCCGGATGAAAGCGCTCGACGACCTTGCGCAGGTCCGGGTAGAAATGCAGATGATGGCGACCATTGAACGCCATGCGCTGCACCTCCAGCTCGTAGCCAGTGGTGAACAGCCGATCCAGCTCCAGCGTGCCGACGCGCCCCTCGACCCACTTGGGTGGCACGACGACCAGCAGCTCCAGATCCGAAGCTGCCGCCATTTCCTCAAGCTTCTTCTGATACACGCCGGTGACGAGCGCCTTGGACAGCATCAGGACGCGCACTGGCTACCCCCGTCCAGAACCTCGCGATAGGCCTCAACTGTCTGGGCGGCCGTCTGCCCCCACGAGAACTTCGCCGCCTGCCGCAGCGAGCGCCCCGCCAGGTCCGCGCGCAGCGCCGGGTCAGCAAACACCGTAATCAGCGCCCTGCCGATTGCCTCCGGCTCCGGATCGATCAGCAGTCCGGCATGCCCAACCACCTCTGGCAGGCTCGTCATTCGCGAGCTGATAACCGGCGCACCGCAGGCCATCGCCTCCAGCGGATTGAGCCCGAACCCCTCGTAGGCAGACACAAACGCGAAGACGTGACAGGCACGATACAGGTTGATTTTATCCGACTCACTCACGAAGCCGGTCTGGATCACTCTGTCTTCCAGGCCGAGATCGTGGATCAGGCCATCCAGCGGCGGATTCAAGCGCACATTGCCGGTGTGCGGCCGACCTGTGATGACGAGCGAACAGTCACTCGGCAACGACGGCAACGCGCGGGCAAAGCCCTTGATTAGCTCCGGTAACCGCTTTCGAATGTCATAGCCACCGACATTGAGGACGAACGGCCGACGGATACCCAGCCGCTCCAGCGTCTCCTCGATCGCCGACTCCTCTGCCGCAGTCCGTGCCGGGCGCATATCGTCGTGCGCAGCAAGCAGCGTCACGCGGATTCGTTCGGGGTCAATCTCCAGATGATCGCTGATATCGGCTCTGGAGTAGGCCGAGTCTGTCAGGATGAGCGCCGCCTTGCTGACGGCGCGACCGACCAGCCGCATGTAGCTCCGCATCTGGCGCGAGCCGGCGTATTCCGGCAATACCAGCGGAATGACATCGTGGACAGTCACTACGTATGGCACGCGCTGCACGATCGGCGCGGAGAAATACGGCACGTGCACCAGGCCAACGTCGGCGCTTCGCGCCGCGGACGGCAGGCCAATCTGCTCCCAGAAAAGCTTGCGCGCTTTACCGGGTGGCCGTGGACGTGGCACCACACCACGGACGACCGCGTCGCCCGGCACCGTAAATGCGGATAGGTCGCTGTCAGATGGCGCGAGGAGCACCGGCTCTATGCCGGTGGGAAAATCGCAGAGCGCCCGCCACAAATTCGTGGCGTACTGCCCGGCCCCGGTCATTGGCTGCTCAAAGAAGAGCGCGTCGAATCCAACGCGCGAGGAGGCGCTCATAGTTCGCGAGTATAGCAATTGGGCTATCGGGAATGCTGACAACTGGGCTGCGTTAGAATACATTGAGCGCCCAAGCGACGCTCTAACAGATTACTAGGAGGATTGATTTCATGTCCAAGCCCGTTGATGTCACCGATGCAACGTTCGATTCAGAGGTGATCAACGCCGATACACCAGTTCTGGTGGACTTCTGGGCATCCTGGTGTGGCCCGTGCCGCATCGTCGGTCCGATTCTCGAAGAGATCGCGACCGAGAAGGATGGCAAGCTGAAGATCGCCAAGGTCAACATCGATGAGAATAACCAGATGGCGGCTCAGCTGGGAATCAGCTCGATCCCGACCATGATTCTCTACAAGAACGGCCAGCCGGTCGAGAAGATCATCGGTGCCTATCCGAAGCCGCGGATTCTCGAGAAGGTCGAGCCGCACCTCTAGGATCGTTCCAGTACCCTGCGGACTTCACTGCTGCCCGGGCGAGCTCGTCCGGGCAGCATCGTGTCCCCGCCCGCCTCGGCGCAGCAGCTTCCCGAACAGCGCCATCAGCGCTGAGGCCGCCGTCGCCAGCAGCGCGGTGCGCTTGCCCATGTAGACATCTTGCCGGACCGCGACGATACCGACATTATCCTGCTCGAACGTTACCTTCGTGCCGTAGGCATAGCGATCCCGGCGCAAGTCGAACTCGATGATCCGCGGCTCGTCGGCATCGATCAGGTCGGGCCGGTTCGGGTCGTAGACCGCGATCCAGCCATAATCGTCACTCTCCTGAACGAGGTGATACGGGACGACCGTGTGGCCCTGCTCAACAAGCGCCCGCAGCACATCGCGCCGCAACGGCTTCGGTATGGCGATGTCCAGCGCGCGATCCGTCGTACCGGTGCGCAGCAAGTCGTCGCGAACGGCGAAGAACGCTGCACGCGGCGAGGCACGGAAGAACCAGCCGGCCGCTGCCAGCAACGCCCGATCGAACAGCTGCCGACCGTGGAAGACGGCGATGCGCTCCAGTGCAACCGACTGATTGACAGGCTCCGGCTCGCGTCCCAGCCCACGCGCGATAGCCCAGCGCGCCATACCAGTACACAGCCCGCCGGTCCGCGCTCCGGGCCGAATGAAGACGATGTCGGAATACAGACCGCGGAATAGCACATCCTTCAGCGGTTCCGGCATCCAGGCATAGGTCTCTTCAAAGATCTGTCGATTCGGATCGATCGTACCGAGGGCACGTGCGCTATTTGGCAGCCCGAACGCATGGCGCTTGATCTCAAATGAGCTACGCAGGTTGTAGGTGACCGGTATGCGGATCGAATCTCGCGTCACGCCATCCGCATCGACGAGCGCAACGGCTGCGCCCCGCTGCACATGCAGACGAATCGGCCGAATGCGCCAGCGGCCGTCTCCAACAGCCTCCACATCCCAACCGGTTGGTACGCTGATCTGACCATCAGCGACGTTCGCCGCGAACATGGACCGCTCGATCTCGATCCAGCCGCCCTCAACCTTCGTCGGCGCGAGCCCGGTGCGTGTAATGCGCAATGCATTCAGTGGTTCGCTGGCCACCGTTGTCCTCCCGTAAAGGAACCACTGCAATCCGTTCGTAGGGACAGGACCAGGCCTGTCCGCCGTGAGGCGACCCTCCTGGCTTGATTCCCAAGGACTCGGCATCCTGTGGGACGGCGTGGGATCGGCATCGCAAAGTGCGCCCAGCATGCCAACGCGGGATTTGCACGTCGACTGCGCAAGTTCGGAACACGACCGTTCGATGCGAGGGCGTCGCCTCACGGTGGACAAGCCCAGGCATGTCCCTACGGAGGAATCGGCGTCTATCTCACGTACCAACGCTCGTCACAAGCATCATCCCACTTCGTCCACCGACCCTTGCGTTGTGTCCAGCGACGCCATCTCGCGGCGCCAGTCGTCGAAGTCGCGGAACTCGCGGTAGACCGAGGCGAAACGGATATAGGCGATGTGGTCGAGCTCCTTGAGCTTGGCCAGCACCAGCTCGCCGATGTCGGTGCTCGACACCTCGCTGACGTTGCGGTCGAGCAGATCGGTCTCGATCTCGCGGACGATGCGCTCGACCGACTCCATCGGCACTGGACGCTTAGTCAGCGCGATCAGCAGCTTGTCGGTGAGCTTGCGGGGAGAGAACGGCTCGCGCCGACCGTCGCGCTTGACGACGATCAGCTCGCGCGCCTCAACCGTCTCGTAGGTGGTGAAGCGCCGACCGCAAACGGCGCACTCCCGGCGACGGCGGATGGATTCACCTTCGCGCACATCGCGTGAATCGATAACGCGCGAGTCCGGCTTGCCACAGAACGGACACTTCATTGCTCCCCCTCGCCGGGAATATGGAACGAAGCGGACTGGCCCATCGCGATCTCGTTCATCGCTACGCTCCAGTCCGCTTCGTATCATCGCGTCAATTCGCGCGTGTGCCTACTGGCGCTCGCGCAGGAATCGCAGGATAGCCGGCTCGGCCCACTCGTCATCCGGCAGAACCGGAGTCCGTGGCGGTGCGCTGCCTTCCAGTGCCCGCTGCGAGCGTCGTTCCGAGCGCTCCTCGCGTGGCCGCTGGCGTGTCGGTCGCGCGCCCTGGAAGCCGGTTGCGATCAGGGTGATCGTCACATCGCGGCCCAGTGACTCGTCGATCGACGTACCGAAGATGATCTCGGCGTCGTCGTCGGCTGCCTGGCGGATGATCTCGGCCGCCTCGCCGACCTCTGCGATCGTGAGATCGCTGCTGGCGGCGATGTTGTAAAGCACGCCAGTTGCGCCATCGATGCTCATCTCCAGCAATGGGCTCTCGATTGCCATGCGCGCGGCATCGGTGGTGCGGCTGTCGCCACCGCCGTGGCCAATCGCCATCAGCGCCGAACCCGCGTCACGCATGATCGTCTTCACGTCGGCGAAGTCGAGGTTGATCATGCCCGGCTTCACGATCAGATCGGAGATGCCCTGGATACCTTGTCGCAGCACATCGTCGGCGATGCGGAAGGCTTCCGAGAACGGAGTCTTCGGATCGACCATCTGCATCAGGCGCTGGTTTGGGATCGTGATCAGCGCATCAACGTGCTCGCGCAGCGTCGCAATCGATTCGTCTGCCACGCGTCGGCGCTTGGCACCCTCGAAGTCGAACGGCTTGGTGACAACGCCAACCGTCAGCGCGCCCGTCTCACGGGCCAGCTTGGCAACGATCGGTGATGCGCCACTGCCGGTACCGCCGCCCATGCCGGCGGTGATGAAGACCATATCTGCGCCGCGAATAACCTCGGCCAGTGTCTCCATGCTCTCTTCGGCTGCGCGTTCGCCGACCTCAGGCCGCCCGCCGGCGCCAAGCCCCTTGGTCAGCTTGTCGCCGATGCGCAGGGTGATCGGCGCGTTGGAGTTGATCAGCATCTGAGCGTCGGTGTTGATCGCGACGAACTCGACGCCATCGACGCCGGCCTCGATCATCCGGTTGACGGCATTGCCGCCACCGCCGCCAACGCCAACGACCTTGATCCTTGCAAAATTCGCTGTGTACTCGTCGTCGTGCCCGTCAAACATGCGCTTTCCCTCCGGGCTACCCTGCCGCATTCGGTCAGGTCACAAACCAGGTGGCGCTCCAGGCGCCGCTTGATGTGGTGTTAGTCGGCCGGACTGACCGGAATAAACTCTCGCACCCAGCCCTTCACTATCGTGCCCCAGCCCCGCTGGGTCGGCTGCCGTGTTCGCTGTCGGCGCGTTACGTCAATTGTAGCGCCTCTCGCGAGCGGATTCATTACCAGCGGATGCACGATACCGGCCGTTGCCGGGCTGCGTTGGCGCGTTGGCTGCGTGCCAACCGACCTGCCAGTGACGTAGCGGATCAGGCCAACGGCAGAGCTGACGCCGGGATCACCAATACTGGGGAAGCCACCGCCGGGCAGCACCTGCCCCTCGCGCACCGGCGTCCCCGTAATCGCTCGCGTGATGTCGACGATGCCGGTCAGCTGAGCCGTCCCGCCGGTCAGAACAAGCCCGGCCCGCAAGCGTCGTGTGTCGTCGAGATCGTCGAGCGTCGCCTTGACCTGATCGATAATCTGCACCGTCCGCGCGGCCGTAATTGAGCGCACCGCTGAGCCCGGTACGTTCCCGTACTTCGCCTGCCGCTGCAGCGCGGCGATCGTCCGCGGCGACCAGTCAATCAGCTCTTCGTCAACATCCTCGCTGATCGCGCCATGCTCGACCTTCAGTCGATCGGCCTCCTCAATTGGGATATCCAGAACCGAGGCCACATCAGCGGTGATGTGGTGCCCGCCAAGCGGGAATGAGACGAGGTGTTGCAGGTCGCCACCGAGATAGACAGCGATGTCGGTCGTCGCGCTGCCAATGTCAACAACTGCGACTCCGGCATCACGCTCCGTTTGTGACGTCACCGCCGCAGTATCAGCAACGCCGGTCGGGACCAGCGTATGGATGCGAATGCCGGCGAGGTCCGCTGCTCGTCGCAGCCCCTCCGTGACGGCGCTCTGCACCGCGAAGTCGCGCGTCCAGACATCCAGCCGCCGACCGTAGCGACCCGACGGATCGTCCACCGGCTCACCATCAACGGCAAAGGCGCGTACGACCCGATGGATCGTCGCCATGCCAACCGGATCGCGGCCGCGCGCATCCTCCAGCGCACGTCCGATTTCGCGCGCCGAGATCGGTCGGCTGCCATCGACATCGACGCCGCCCATGCGCTCCAGCGTCTGAATGCGCGCACCGGCGACGGTCGCGACGACGTCCTCGACGCTCACGCCGATGAGATAGCGGGCCTCTTCGACAGCCCGGCGCAGGGCAGCGCCGAGTGATTCCGGGTCGGATACTTCGCCAGCACGCAATCCACCGGACGCGGTACTGCCGTGGCCGACGTACCGCACCCCGCCCTCCGGATCGCGGAGCGCCACTGCCGAGCAGAGCTTGCTCGAGCCAATGTCGATACCGACGATAAACTGGTCAGGCACGGCTGCTACTCCGGTCGTTCGTCGTTTCGCGGCGCGGGCGAACGCGTTCCCTTCGTCACATGACGATGATGCACATCACCAATCCTCATACAGGGTCGCCTGATACCATCGTACCACACTGTACGTACACTGTCCCTACTTATAGTACGGACGGTCCGGTTCGCGCAAGTCCAGAACCTGCCAGACTGAACCACTGGCCGCGACCGTCTGATACACAGCCAGCTTCATCGGCATCCGGTCGGGTGATCCGAAGATCACCTGCCGATTGTCACGCAGGGTTGCGACCAGCCCATCGTCTCTCGTCCAGCGCAGCTCGCTCGCTACTGCGCCAAGCGTATCGGCAGCTGCAACGGTGGACGCGACGATCGCCGGATCGAGCGTCTGGCCAACGCTCGGCGCTTCCAGCTCATTGATAACACTCGGTAGTTCGTCAGGTAGCGGGCGGGAGACTGTCAGAACGTGACCGCGTTGATCGACGAGCGCCAGACTGTCGCCAGTCTTCCAGCCAACGACGGGCTGACGCTCAACGACGCTGATCGTGACCTTATCGGGGAAACTCGTCCGGACAGCCACATTCTCGACATACGGCAGCAGCGCTACACGCTCGGCAGCCGCGCCGGCATCGATGCTGAAGATCGGCTCGCCAATTGCGTCCGCGACGGTCGCGACCTCAGCCGGATCCCCTAGCTCAACGCCGCGGACGACGACCGAGGCGACCAGAAAATCACCGGACAGCAGAAACCCATACAGCAGGATGCCGCAGGCCACGACGATCACGGCTGCCGGAATCCGGCCGCTGTGCAACATCCCGCCGCGCTGCGGGCTGCGCTCTCGTGCCGGCGCGCCCGCTAATGCCGCGACCGACTGCGGCTCAGGCACCGCCACCCCGTTGCTCCTCGTGGCGCTCGATCGCAAGCTCAACGAGCCGCTGCACCAGATCCGCTATCGGCAGACCAGTCGCCTCCCAAAGCTTCGGGTACATGCTGATGCCGGTGAAGCCGGGGATCGTGTTGACTTCGTTCAGCAGCACGCGGTTCGTGTCGCGCTCCAGGAAGAAATCGACCCGCGCCATACCGGCGCAGTCCAGCATCCTGAACGCACGGACGGCGAGGCCGCGCACTTCCTCGGACACATCTTCCGGGATCGGTGCCGGGATAACCAGCTGCGACGAATCATCGACGTACTTATCTTCGTAGTCGTAGAAGTCATGTCCGGGGATCACTTCGCCAACGACAGAAGCGATCGGCTCGTCGTTCCCAAGCACCGACACTTCAAGCTCGCGAGCGTTGATGCCCTTCTCGATCAGGATCTTGCGATCGTGGCGGCCCGCCTCAGCCATTGCTGCCGGCAGCTCATCCGCGCTCTCGACCTTCGAGACACCGACGCTGGACCCCAGATTTGCCGGCTTGACGAAACAGGGATAGCCCAGCTCACGCTCAACGTCGGCAATGACAGCATCGGGGAAGCGTGTCCACTCTTTGCGCAGAACCGTCAACCACGGTGCCTGCGGCAGACCGGACTGCGCCATGATCTGCTTGGCGATCGACTTGTCCATCGCAACGGCTGAGGCCATGACACCTGCGCCGACATAAGGCAGACCAGCCAGCTCGAACAGCCCCTGCACGGTGCCGTCCTCGCCCATCGGACCGTGCAGCACCGGGAAGATGACATCAATACTGCCGGCCCAGCCGTTGGCCGGGATCACCGCGATCTCGCCTGACTTCTGCGCTTGCAGCGCCAGATTCTCGACCTCATCAAGGACGGAGCCGCGCTGGCGTTCACCTGAGGGCAACGCAAACAGCGGCGACTGGGCTTGCAGCTCGCGCATCGGGTCGCCGCTCGTGAGCCAGGCCCCCTGGCGGCTCACGCCGATCGGCACGACCACGTGACCAGCGGCCTCAAGCGCCGCCATCACCGTCTGCGCCGAGCGCAACGACACGTCGTGCTCGCCCGACCGGCCGCCAAAAACGACGCCGACGCGGACCTGTCTGGCCTGTGTCATGACCAGTCTCCAATCCGCTCGACCTCGGGATCGAGCTGCACGCCAGTCTGTCGCTGGACTTCGGTCTGAACTACGCGAATGAGCTCAACGATGTCGGCCGCAGCGCCCTTGGCGTCGTTGACGATGAAGTTGGCGTGCTTGGTCGAAACAGTAGCGCCGCCAACCCGCGTGCCCTTCAGCCCGGCTGCCTCAATAAGTCGTCCGGAGAAGTCACCTTCAGGGTTCTTGAAGATCGATCCGGCACACGCACCAGTCGGCTGCGTCCGGTGCCGATAGTCGGCGTACTCATCGGCCTCACGTGTCAGATCCTCAGGCGAGCCCTTCGCAAACCGGAAGGTTGCATCCACGACGACGAGGATTTCATCATCGTCCGGATACTTCAGGCGCGTGCCGCGATAGCGCGGCTGGAGCCATTCGCGGTCGTGTTCGACCAGCACGCCATCCTCGCCAACAACGCGCAGCGAGACGAGATAATCCTTGATCTCGCCACCGTGCGCTCCGGCGTTGTTCACGACCGCCCCGCCGACGTTGCCTGGCAAGCCAACGAGCCAGGCCAGCCCGGCCCAGCCACGCTCAGCGGCTGTTCGTCCAAACCAGTTCGAAGGCGCAGCAGCCGGGACACGGACGAGAACTTCGTCGCCCGTCTCCTCCAGCACTTCCAGCCCGGCCTCGGCGTCCTTGCCAGGGCGGCGGACGACGATGACCAGCCCGCGAATGCCGCGATCGCTGACAAGCATGTTCGAGCCGCCGCCAAAGATCGTTATCGGCAGCGACTGCTCACGCGCCCAGCGCAGCGCCAGCCCGATCTCATCGGCGTTGCCGGCGCGAACCAGATAGTCAGCCGGCCCTCCGACGCGAAACGTGTTGTACAGATCGGTGCGTGCTTCCGGCTGGATCGCGATGGTGACGCCGTCGTCGGTCACCTGTATCGGAGGGGCGCTCTTGACTCGCCCGCGTGCGCTCATTGTTGTTCGCCTGCCTTCCGCCGGAGAGGTCGCGTTGCGTGACTCTCCGGTCAGTTGAGTGAAGTATCTGTATCAGCCAGCACCTCGGCTGCCTGGTAGATGTCGCCAGCCCCCATGACCAGCACGACATCGCCGGATCGCAGCATGCCGCGCACCACCTGCGCGCTCTCGGCCGGATCGCTCGCCAATTGCGGCGCAATCATCATCCGGGCAGCGATGTCTGCCGACGATACGCCGAGTGAATCAATCTCCCGGGCTCGATAGATGTCGGCCAGCACCACCGCATCGGCTGCGTCGAGCGCGTGCGCGAACTCATCCAGCAATGCGCGCGTCCGCGAGTAGGTGTGCGGTTGAAAGACGGCGACGATGCGTCGGTCCCGATACCGCTCGCGCGCCGCCGCGATCGTTGCGGCAATCTCGGTCGGGTGGTGCGCATAATCGCTCACGACCGTGAACTGATCGTCCCGGCGCACCTCGAACCGCCGGCTGACGCCCCCGAACTCCGCAAGCCCCACAAGCAGATCGCCCGGCGCGACACCAAGCCCTTCAGCAGATGCCAGCACCGCCAGCGCATTCAGGAGATTGTGCCTACCTGGCACAGACAGCCGCAACTCGAACACCTGTCCGGACGGCGATACCGCTGTGGGCACATCCGCGCCAGTGTTCAGTCGCCAGTCGCCTGCTGACTCGCCGAATGTCACGATTTTCGGCGCGAACACATCCCGGCCGATACGTTCCAGCAACGCCCGGCAGCCAGGATCCTCAGCCGCGAGGACGAGCATGCCGTCAGGCACGATGCCGTCCGCAAAACGGGCGAACGCATCAAGAATCTGATCGAGGTCGGCGAAGATGTCGGGATGGTCGTGTTCGATGTTCGTGATGATCGCGACGCGCGGACGCAGCCAGAGGAACGAGTAGTCGTACTCGTCCGCCTCAACAACAATGTGCGGCCCATCGCTCAGACGCGCGTTCGTGCCCAGCTCCCGCACAGTCGCGCCGACCGCGAACGACGGCTCAACGCCGGCTCGATCCAGCGCCAGCGCAGCCATGCCGGACGTCGTCGACTTGCCGTGCGACCCGGCGACGGCCAGACTGCGGGCCGGATTCGCCAGCAGGCCAAGAACCGCCGCACGCTTGACGACGCGGATGCCGCGCCGCTCCGCCTCGACCAGCTCCGGGTTATCCGGCTTCAGCGCTGCCGTGATGACGACCAGGTCGGCATCGCCAATGTTTTCGGCGGCGTGCCCAATGGCGACCGGTATCCCCTCAGACCGCAGATCGCGAACGATTGGCGAGTCGCTGATATCAGAGCCGGACACCGTGTAGCCACGACGGGCAAGCATCCGCGCCAGCCCACTGACTCCGAACCCGCCAATGCCAACCATGTGGACGTGCGCCGGGGGTTCCGGCAGTGCAATGTCGTGCAGGTCATACGATCCGCGCCGGCTCATTCCCACGGCTCCGACCACTCTCTCTCCTTCGCCCGTTGCGGCCGCGTCTCAATCGGTCCCCGCGCAACACTCGTCGGGCGTGGCGTTCGACGGTAGCGTGCCGGAGCGGGATGGGGCCGGCGCGGCTGAGGCACTGGCGCGGCGGCTTCTGCCACAACTGGCTGCGCTGTTGCGACGACTCGCGGACGCATCTCGGCTTCGGAGAGCGTCTGGCGCGATATGTTGAGCAGGATGCCGGTCGCCGTCATCGCAACAACGAGGGACGACCCACCCGCCGAGATGAACGGTAGCGGGATACCGGTGAACGGGATCGCCAGCGTCACGCCGCCGATGTTGTAGGCCGCCTGGAAGACCAGCCAGGTCGTAATGCCAACCGCCACCAGCGTCCCGAAGGTATCCGGCGCACGCATCGCGATCCGATAGCCGTGATAGCCGAGCGCAACGAACAGTCCGACAACAACAGCGCAGCCGATCAGCCCCAGCTCTTCGCCAATCACGGCGAAGATCGCGTCGTTGTGCGCAGCCGGCAGCCACGAGAATTTCTGGCGACTCGCCCCCAGCCCAACGCCGAACAAGCCACCCGAACCGAGCGCCAGACGTGCCTGATAGAGCTGCCAGCCGAGATCCTGCAGGTCGGAATCAGGATTGAGGAATAGCAGCAGGCGATCGCGGCGATATGAGGCACTCAGCGCCATCGTCAGGAAGCCGATCGCACCGACGATCAGCAGGCCGGCAAACTGCACCGGCGCAGCTCCAGCCACGAAGAACATGGCCACGCCGATCGTCGCCACCAGCGATGCCGTGCCGAGGTCCGGCTCCAGCATCAGCAACCCGATCAGCAGTCCCATTACGACGCAGAACTGCGCCAGACCGGACGAGACAGAGCGTACCTTGCCGCCCTTGCCGGCGAACCAGGCCGCCATGTAGAGGATCATGACCAGTTTGGCGACCTCGCTCGGCTGGATCGAAATCGGCCCGATGAAGATCCACGCCTTCGCGCCGTACACCTCGGTGCCAACGCCGGGGATGAACACGAGCGCTGCCAGCACCAGAAGCACGGCCGCCATAGCATGTACCGCCCAGCGTGCGTAGCGGTGATAGTCCACCTGCATGGCGATGAGCAGCCCGGCTGCGCCGACCAGCACGTAGATGATCTGCCGAATGAGTCCGCTGTACTGGCTGAGCCCCGCATCGCCGACCGTCTCCGGAAATGTCGCCGAGAAGATCATGACCGTGCCGAACATGACCAGCGTCAGCAGGATGGCAAACAGCCACCAGTCAGGATCGTGGTAGCGCACGCCTGCCGACTGCCGCTGCCGAGCACGCCAGCGCATCATGACGCCCCCTCGGCCAGCCGCAGGACGGCTTCGCGGAAGGCATCACCGCGATGGAACTCATCGCGGAACAGCCCAAAGCTCGCACATCCCGGCGATAGCAGGACGACATCACCTCGACGCGCCAACGACGCCGCGCGCGCGACCGCCTCATCCATCGACGTCGCAGGATCGCCAACCGGCTCGACGCCCCACGCAGTCAGAAGCTCGATCAGTTGCGGCGTGACCGTGCCATCCAGCAAGACGACCGCACGCGCAGACCGGGCCAGCTCCTCGGCGACATCGTCCATTGCCAGACGCTTGTCGTAGCCACCCGAGATCGCGATGATGCCGCGATCTGCGTAGGCACGGAGCGCCGCAATCGCCGCCGACGGTGCAGTCGCAGCGCTGTCGTTGATCCAGGTAACGCCGTTGATTGTGGCGATCGGCTCAAGCCGGTGCGTCACACCGGTAAAGCCCGCGATCGCCCGGCGGATCTCCGCCACCGACACCCCAACTGCCAATGCGGCTGCGGCAGCAGCGAGCGCGTTGCGTTGCGCGTGCTCGCCAGGAATCTTCAGCGCATCGACCGATCCCAGGCTGACCGGCTCATGTTCCCAGGCCGCCCAGAACTCGCCATCCTCAACCCAGACAACCGGTTTCAGATCGGGTCGATAGCCGCTGCCGTACAGAACCCATTGGCCGGGAGCGGCGTAGGTCAGTTGCTTCACCAACGGATCGCCAGGATCGAAGACGGCGAAATCGACGCGCGGAGTCTGCCAGCGAAATATCGACGCCTTCGTTCCAGCGTACTCGTCGAAGCTGTCATAGCGGTCGAGATGATCCGGCGCGATGTTGGTCAGCACGGCGATGTGGGGCGAAAGTTGATGCTCGTCCAGTCCCTCGAGCTGGAAAGACGATAGTTCCAGGGTGATTGGGACATCGGGACGCAAGTCAGACAGCTGCGCCAACGCCGACACACCCATGTTGCCGGCCAGCACCGCATCCGGCCAGTGCTCGCGCAGCATAGCGTGCAGCAGCGTCGTCGTCGTCGTTTTGCCCTTCGTGCCGGTGACGCCGATGATCGGCGCAGGACAGGCGCGGAAGAAGAGCGTCATCTCCATCTCGACCGGCTTGCCCTGCTCTCGCGCGAGCGCCAGCCAGGGCGAAGTTGCCGGGACAGCCGGATTCCGCACGACAATGTCAGCCCAGGCGATGTCCTCTTCGCGATGCTCGCCGAGCGTCCAGCCGATCGGCAGACCGTCCAGATCGGCCAGCGATGCCGCCAGTTGATCGGCGCTACGCAGATCAGTGACGCGGACCTCTGCTCCCTGCTCAACGAGATAGCGCGCAACGCCAACGCCGCCCTTGCGCGCGCCAAGGCCGATCAGGAGGACGCGCTTGCCTCGCAAGACAAGCGGGGCGGCATTCATGCCGGTCCTCCGACCGCGAGGGCAACACCGAGGAGGCCGGCCATCATGCCCGCCAGCCAGAAGCGCAGCGTCACCTGCGTTTCACTCCAGCCAAGTAGCTCGAAGTGGTGATGGAGCGGCGTCATACGGAACAAGCGTTTACCGCCGGTGCGCTTGAACCACGCCACCTGCAGCATGACCGACGCTGTCTCGGCGACAAACACGGCCCCGACAATCGGCAACAGTAGCCACTGGCCGGTCATAAACGCCACAGTCGCGAGCGATGCGCCCAGCGCCAGCGCGCCGCAGTCACCCATGATGACCTGCGCCGGGTGCGCGTTGAACCACAGGAAGCCCAGCAACGCGCCGACCATCGTGAAGCAGAATGTGACGACCTGCACCTGCCCTTGCAGGAAAGCGATGATTCCGTAGGCCGTGAACGCGACCGCAGCAGTACCGCCAGCCAGCGTATCCAGCCCGTCGGTCAGATTCACGGCATTCGCCGTCCCTGAAATGCTGAACAGCGCGATCGGGATGTAGAGCAGACCGATGTTGTACTGCCCGAAAAACGGGATGTAGATGCTGTGCAGACCAAGCGGGAAATAGAGCACGAGCGCACTGACTGCCGCGAAGAGGAGCAGCCAGACCATCTTGAAGCGCGCGGTCAGCCCGGTCGTCTGACCGCCGACCAGATTCAGGCGGTCATCGATCCCGCCAAGCACTGCAGTGAAGGTCAGCACACCGAGCGGTAACAGCATCGACAACCGCCCAATGAGGTTGAACACGATCGTCAGCACAACGACGGTCGCGATAAAGATCACGCCGCCCATCGTCGGCGTGCCCGTCTTCGTCATGTGCCCTTCCGGGCCATCGATCCGAATCTTCTTGCCAATCCCGCGTTCGCGCAGCAGATCAATGTACGGTCTGCCGATCGCCAACGCGATGACAAAGGCAACACCGGACAGACCGAGCGAGATGGCGAGATTGTCGAGTGGGTCGAGCGGCAGCAACGAGTTCGTGGTCACTCCGCTACGGAGCGTCTCAACGAGCTCGATAGCATAGGCCGGCGTTATCAATCCGAATCCCCAGTCGTTTCCGTCCGGAGCGCTGCAACCAGCGTCTCCAGCTCCAATCCCCGTGACCCCTTGATCAGGACCAGGTCCCCTGCCCTCAGGTCCCGGCGCAGCGCATCTTCCAGCGCACGCTTGTCATCAAACATCTCCACCGGCAGGTTGGGCTTCGCCCGTACTGCCTCGGCGGCGATCATCCGTGCCCGTGGCCCCATTGTGTAGAGCGCGTCAACCGTCTCGGCCGCGCGTCCGCCCACCAGCCGGTGGCCCTCTTCCTCGTACGACCCGAGCTCGTACATGTCCCCGAAGACGGCGATATGGCGGGTGGCGTCCAACTCAACGAGCAGGTTCAGCGCGGCGACGCAGGAGGCCGGGTTGGCGTTGTAACTGTCGTCCAGCACAGTCGAACCGTTCACGCCCGGCAGCAGGAGCAAGCGCAACTGAATGTCGGGCGTCTGGAAGCCGCGCAGAATATCGGCCAGCGACAGGCCAAGCTCACTCCCGACTGCTATGCCGGCCAGCGCCATGTGGACACTGTGACGGCCCATCAGCGGCACGCTGACGTAGCTCTGGACCTCGCCGTGGTGCAGCGTGAACGCGATACCGTCCATACCGCGGCTCTCCAGATCGGTCGCGTAGTAGTCGGCCTCAGGATCGATGCCGTAGTAGACAACGCGGCATGAGGCGTGATCGGCCATCGCGCGGACGCGTGCATCGTCGATATTGAGCACGGCTAGCCCATCCGCCGGCAACGCCTCGACCAGCTCAGTCTTGGTCTGAGCGATGGCGTCCAGCGAGCCCATCCGGCCCAGGTGGGAGTGCGAGACGTTCGTCACGACACCGATCGTTGGCTGCGCTATCGTGGCCAGTTGGGTGATCTCGCCAAAGGCGTACGCACCACCCATCTCCAGCACAGCGATGTCGGTATCGGGCGTGATCTCCAGCACTGACAGCGGCAGGCCAACCTCGTTGTTGTAGCTCTTGCGGCTGCGCGTCACCCGATAGCGCTGCGACAGTACCGCTGACAGCACCTCTTTCGTGCTCGACTTGCCGATGCTGCCAGTGATGCCGATAACCTGTGTCTCACTAAACAATGAGCGCCAGTACTTGGCCAGAGACTGCAGTGCCGCGAGTGTGTCCGGCACGACAATGACCGGCAAATCTCCGAGGTCGAAGCGCCGGAACCACTCCTCATTCACCATCACCGCCCCGGCACCGGCCTCCAGCGCATCCGGGACGAAGCGGTGAGCATCGACACGCTCGCCCTGCAGCGCGACGAACAGGTCACCTTCACCGACATCACGCGAGTCGTGGATAACGCGGTTCAGCAGATCGTTGCGCGAAATGCTGCCGAACATGCGTCCGCCCGTCCCAGCCAGAATGTCGTGGACGCGAATCACGGCGCCGCCTCCAGATCATCGGGTGGAATCCCGTACAGCAGGAACAGCTGCTCGAATACCTTCTGCAAGACCGGGCCGCTGACTTCCAGCCCGGTGCCCTCTTCCTTCGGCCAGTCAATCTTGACCAGCACGCTGAACTGAGGATTCTCGACCGGGCCGAACCCCACAATCGACGCGATCGTTGCGCCATCAATATAGCCACCTGCCGGCGATGGAATCTGCGCCGTGCCGGTCTTGGCCCCGATTCGATAACCCGGGACGGTTGGATAGAGGCTATCGGGATTGTCAACGACGTCTTCAAGCATGGTCCGCATCGTCGCCGACGACTGTTCCGAAATGACCTGCCGCACGACGGTCGGCTGGGTGACGGTCGTGTCATCGCCGGAATGCACCTGCGCCACGACGTACGGCTTCATCAGCTTGCCGCCATTGACGATCGCAGAGACGGCATTGACGAGCTGCAGGGGTGTGCAGGCGACACCCTGGCCGAAGGAATTCGTCGCGAACAGCGCATCGTTCCAGCCTTGCTCGCCGGGCAGGGTCAGGATGCCCTGCTCTTCGCCCTGCAGATCGACGCCGGTCGGCGTGCCAAAGCCGAAGTCCTGCAACCCCTGATAGAAGCGATCGCGTCCGATCTTGTCGGCCACGAAGATCGCACCGAGGTTAGCCGAGCGTTGCAGGACCTGCGTCATCGTCTCGGTGCCCCAGACGACACCCTCAAAGTTGGTGATCCGGCTGCCGTCGGGTAGCTCCAGGTAGCCCGGCTCGTCGTTGTGCGTGGTGTCGGGCGTCACCGCACCAGAATCAATACCGATGGACATCACGACCGACTTGAACGTCGAGCCTGGCTCGTACACGGCCGAGATCGCCGGATTCAGGTAGGTGGACGCATTCGAGACATCGGCGAAATCGTTGGGATCGTAGCTTGGCTCGTTGGCCATGCCGAGAATCGCACCAGTATTCGGATCCTGAACAATGATCGTGCCGCCGATTGCGCGCTGCTCCTTGATCGTGTCTCGCAAGATGCCCTCAATGGCTTCCTGAACGGCGCTGTCGATTGTCAGCGTCACGTCCGAGCCATCGACCGGCGGATTCCAGGTCGATTCCGTCACCGCGATGACGTTGCCCTGGCCGTCACGCTCGCCGACAAGCTCGCCCGGCTCACCGGCCAACAGGGAATCGTACTCTCCCTCGACACCGTAGTTCCCAACGAGCGCGTCATTGGTGAAGCCAAGCAGGTGCGAAGCGAAATCCCCGAACGGGTAGATCCGGCTCGGCTCGGCATCGAGAACAATGCCGGCCAGCCCGAGGCTCCTGATCTGGTCGCCAATTTCGGGCGCAAGATGCCGTGCCAGGACGACCCACTCGATGCCCGGCTGATTCAGCGCATCCAGAATGTCCGCCGACGACCGGCCAATCAGCGGCGCAATCTGCTGTGCCGCAGCGTTACGGTCCACGATCTGATCGACAATCGCCGAGACGCGCGCGGCCGGAACGTTCGTTGCCAGCCGCACACCGCGGCTGTCGTAGATCTCGCCGCGACGTGCCGGGACGCTGTCTTCCTGCATGCGTTCGGCGACCGCCCACTGGCTGTATTCGCTCGATCGCACGACCTGGACTGCCACGACCCGGTAGCCGATCAGCACCATCAGCAGCATGAAGACGATAAAGAGGATCGTGATGCGGTTGCGCGGCGTTACGTGCTGGTTCACGGCGCAACCTCCACTGGATGATTGGCCTCGGCCTCACCGGTGAGCCGATCCAGGATGCGCTCTGCCAGCGAGCGCGTTCGCCCCTCCTGCGGCGACGGCAGCTCAAGCTGCGCAGACGCCGGCGCAGGAACTGTCAGGTAGACGTGCGCGCCCATCGGTTGCATATCAAGCTGGTCGCGGGCGATCTCTTCGATCGTTGGCAGCGATTGCCGCTGGGCAATCTCATAGGTCAGCCGCTGATTCTCCAGCGCGGCATCCATGCGCTCGCGCTCCAGACGGCTCACTTCGTATCCGAGACCGGCAACGTGGCTGGTCTGGATCAGATAGAGCAGACCAACGATGGAGATCGTCAAGCCAATCAGCACGAACATCAGCGCGTTGTTCACCCGTCGTGGACGTGCATTCAGCGGAGCAGGTCGCGCCGGAATATCCGGCGCGTCAGTCTCGGCCGGCGTCCAGCTCGTTGTCTGCTGCAGCCGGCTCATGGCAGACGCTCCACGACACGGAGCTTCGCGCTGCGCGAGCGCGGGTTCGCGGCGATCTCAGCCTCGCTCGGCTTGATCGCCTTGCCGAGCAGACGCACGGTCGGCACGCGGCCGCAAACGCAGACCGGCACATTCCGCGGGCAAATGCAGCCACGCGCCGCATCGGCAAAGACCCGCTTCACGATCCGATCTTCAAGCGAGTGGAACGTGATGACGGCCATCCGGCCACCTGCCGACAGCAGGTCGATGCCGGACCTGGCGCCGCGCTCCACTTCATCAAGCTCATCGTTGACGGCGATACGCAGCGCCTGAAACGTCTTCGTTGCCGGATGAATGCGCGTGCCGGGCCGGCGGCCAATCGTGCGCTCGACCAGTGCGGCCAGTGCCGCGGTCGTCTCAATCGGACGCCGCTCGCGCTCGGCGACGATCGCGCGAGCGATTCGGCGGGCTTTCGACTCTTCGCCGTACTCGAACAGGAGTCTCACCAGCTCCGACTCGTCAGCCGTCGCAACGAGTTCTGCCGCGCTCACCCCACGGGTCGGGTCGAAGCGCATATCGAGCGGCCCGTCCGCCTGGAAGCTGAAGCCGCGTTCCGCCTGATCAAGCTGCATGGAGGAAACGCCGAGATCAAGCAGGATGCCATCGACCGACGTGTAGCCGAGCCGACGAGCGATATCTCCGGCTTCGCTATACGAGCCGAGCATGAATACAAAGGTGTTCGGAAAGTCAGAGGAGAGCGTCTGGGCAAAGGCTTCGACGCCCGGATCGCGATCGATGCCAATGAGCCGCCCCGGCTGATGCAGACGTTCGGCGATGCGTCGCGCGTGGCCACCTGCGCCGAACGTGCCATCGACATAGATGCCGTCGCCGCGAATGGCGAGAGCTTCGATAGCTTCATCAGCGAGGACGCTAATGTGACTACTCGTCACAGGTTCAGACGGCACGAAACACTCGCCCGCCCCAGCCGCACCCGGCTGGATCGTTTCAGCATCAAGGTCATACATAATCATGCTTCTTCGTCGCGTCCCGCCTGCAACGAGACCACGACGCAGTCTCTAGACGAGCGCCGCCAACCGCTCAGCGATCGACGCCCCATCGCGCTCAACCAGCTCGTCCTGCCCGGCCCACTCACCGGGCGACCAGATCTCAAGAAACGTGTGCATGCCTGCCACAATCGCCTCGCGCTCCAGCCCGGCATGGTCTCGTAGCTCAGACGGGATCAGAATCCGACCTTGCCGATCAAGCTGGGCATCGACCGCGTTCGCAAACAGCATGCGGCGTAGAACTCTGCCATCCGGGTCGCCAATCGACAATGAAGACACACGTTCGGCGAGCGGAATCCAGGCAGCCATCGGGTAGACCAGCAGACAGCGATCGAAGCCGCGCGTCAGGACAACGCCATCCTGCAGCTGGTCGCGGTACTTGGCAGGCAGGGCGAGCCGCCCCTTATCATCGAGATTGTGCTGGTGACGTCCGAGAAACACCGGTCGCCTGCCTCATCCCGCTACGTACCGAATCGTCCAACGCCCGGGTGGAAGTTATCCACAAACCACCCCACTTATCCCCACTTTCCCCCACAGTTGTCCACAGTATGACACGAACGGGGTGTACGTACAAGATTTCGGGCCGCTTTTGCTGGTTTGCCGTGCGGCGACCTGGACGCTCTGACCGCCCGGCTGCGCAGCCGCAGAAGACCGTTCGTCAGGCGACGAGCGCTCTGAACAATGCATGCGATTCCTCAACAGGACATTGCGTACGTACGCGCCCCCTTACGTCTTGAATAGAACATATGTTCTGTTACAATACGTCTTGAAAGGAGTTGCGAATGTTTCTAGGCTGGTATGACCCCGACAAGAAGAAGACGATGCAGGAGAAGATCGCAGCGGCGGCTCGGCGCTACGAGCGCAAGCGCGGTCAGCCACCTGCCATTGCACTCGTCAACCCGGCGCAGCTTGTGGCTATCGACGAGATGGACGTTCGACCGGCAGCGCACGTCGCGGTCAACACGATCTATGTCGGTGTTGCTGAAGATGACGAGCGCGAAGAGCCGCTAGCTGCCTGACTCCGGGCACACACTCTGCTGTCGCAGCACCGTGAGAGATCGGAGGCTCGCCGATGGCACGTGCTCGAGGACCACAGCTGGCGACTGAGCTTGAAGCGCTGACATCCCGGATTGAGGCCGTCGTCGCCGGCTTTTCCGACGAGCAGTGGCGCGGCCCCTGCCCCAACGAGGGCCGGAGCGTCGCAGTCGTTGCCTTCCACGTCGCCGATGGCTCCCGGTACGCGCTGGCGATGCTCGATGCTGCGATCAGCGGCGGGCCGTATCCCGACTGGGTCGGCGCGACGGAAGCGCAGGGCGCAGCGATCAATGCCCGCCAGGCGATGGAGCATGCAGATGTCTCAGTCGACGACGTGCTCGTTCTTCTTCGTCACAACGCCCGCCTGGCTAGTGATTTTCTGCGAAGGCTCACCGATGGTGAGTTGGACGAGCAACCGTCATTCGCTCCGGATCACACGACGGCCGACATCGCCGAATTCGCTCTCCTCGGCCATCCACGCTCACATCTGCCGAATCTGATCGCTTCTTCGCAACGCTGAGATCGGCAAGGTGAGTGCGCCTACTCTGCCGGCTCGATGACTGCCACCGTCGCTCCCGACTGAACCGTTGCGCCGGCTTGCACGCCGATCTCCGTCACGACGCCCGGCTGATGAGCGGTGATTTCGTTCTCCATCTTCATCGCCTCGATGACGCAGATGAGCTGTCCTCGCTCGACCGTCGCGCCGGGTTCAACCGCCACTGATAGCACGGTGCCCTGGATCGGGCTGCGCAATGCATTGCCGGTCGGAGCAGCGACCGCGCCGCCACCAGCGGGGCTGCGCCGCGCCGGCTGGCGTGCCGAACGGCCGCCTGCCCGGACACTCAGACCATCCGGCAAGCGCACACGATAGCTCGCGCCGTTCACCTCAACCGTCACCACCGCGCCATCCGGCTCAACTGGAGCCGGCACCTCAAACGGGGCCAGCCGCGTCGCCAGACCGGACTGCTCCAGCGAGCGGGTGTTGTAATCGCCGGCGGCGAACCACGGCGTACGAATCAGCGACCGAAAGAGCGGGATCGTCGTCGCGACACCGTCGACCTGGAAGTCCTCCAGCGCTCGGCCCAACCGCGATAGCGCCTCGTCGCGATCGCGTCCCCAGACGATCAGCTTGGCAATCAGCGAATCGAAGCGTGGATCGATCTCGCCGCCCTCATCGAAGCCGGTGTCGACGCGAACACCAAAGCCCTCGGGTCGCCGGAACGTCCGTAGCGGACCGGGGGTCGGCTTGAAGTCGGCAGCGGGATCCTCGGCGTTGATTCGGCACTCGATCGCGTGCCCCCACGGTGTCGGCGCGGCAACGAACGATAGCGGCTTGCCGGCTGCTACCCGCAATTGCTCGCGGACGAGGTCGATGCCAGTGACCTGCTCGGTGACTGGATGCTCAACCTGAATGCGGGTGTTCATCTCAAGGAAGTAGAACTCGCCGTCCTGGACAAGGAACTCAAGTGTCCCCGCGCCGACGTAATCAACTGCCGCCGCCAGGCGCTCGGCAGTCTTGTTCATCGTGGCGCGCAACGTCGCGTCGATCGCCGGAGAAGGGCTTTCTTCGACGAGCTTCTGGTGCCGCCGCTGGATCGAGCAGTCACGCTCGCCCAGCCCGACGACACTCCCGTGCGCGTCGGCCATCACCTGAATCTCGATGTGGCGCGGATGATCGAAGTAGCGCTCGGCGTAGACCGCCGGGTTACTGAAGTAGCGCAGCGCTTCACCGCTCGCGCCACTCCAGGCGTCCTCGACCTCGTCCGCAGACCAGGCAACCCGGAAGCCGCGGCCACCACCGCCGGCCGTCGCCTTCATCGCGATCGGGTAGCCGAATTCGTCGCCGAACGCACGCGCGCCGGCGATATCGACCTCCCCGTCAGTTCCCGGCACGACCGGCACGCCCGCCGCCATTGCCGCCTCGCGCGCGCGCACCTTGTCGCCCATCGTCGCAATTGCCGAAGGCGACGGTCCAACGAAGACGAAGCCGGCATCAGCGCAGGCCTGCGCGAACGCGGCATTCTCTGCCAGAAATCCATAGCCAGGATGGATCGCGTCGGCGCCTGTTGCCGTCGCAGCGCGCAGGATAGCGTCGATATCGAGATACTGGAGCGGGTGCGTTGAATCGAGGGTAACGGCTTCATCGGCGTAGCGCGCATGTCGCGGATCGCCCTCGCCGGCTGAGACGACGGCTACACAGGCAATCCGTTCCTCCCGGCAAGCCCGCATCACTCGAATCGCGATCTCCCCACGATTGGCTACCAGTACCTTGCGCAGCTCAGGCATGGACCGACCTCACCCCCCGGCCCCCTCTCCCGTGGGGAGAGGGGGTGTCACGTTTCAAACTTGTTGTTGCCATTGTGAACAATGGCAATTGCAGAGTCTCAACCCTCGAACTCCCCCTCTCCCCGCGGGAGAGGGGGCTGGGGGGTGAGGTCACCTCCACTCCCCTTCGCCGCGCCAGTCTGGTGCAACGCGACCGGACCGCGCCCAGGCAGAAACCTTCGGCTCGGTATTCTCTGGCTCGGCAACGAGGCGCGCGAGCACGGCGACAATGGCGGCGACGATCTCGTCTGAAAGCTCATCATCGTGTGGTTTGCGGCTCACAGCGGGATGTTCCCATGCTTGCGCTTTGGCCGATCCTCGCGCTTGTTGCGCAGCATCTCCAGCGCGCGAATGAGCTGACGGCGCGTCTCGCGCGGCGGGATGACCGCCTCAATATAGCCTCGTCCAGCCGCTTGCCACGGACTGGCGAACTGCTCGCGATAGGCGGCGATCAGCTCGCGCTCTTTCGCGGCTGGATCGTCGGCCGCAGCGATCTCGCGGCGCGAGATGAGCCGGACAGCAGCCTCCGAACCCATCACGGCGATCTCCGCAGTCGGCCAGGCGACGCTGAAGTCGGAGCGGATCGATCGTGAGTTCATGACGACATACGCGCCGCCGTACGCCTTGCGGGTGATGACGGTCAGCTTCGGCACGGTCGCTTCGCAATAGGCGTAGAGCAGCTTCGAGCCATGCCGAATGATCCCGCCGTGTTCCTGGTTCACGCCCGGCAGAAAGCCCGGGACATCCTCGAACGTCACCAGCGGGATGTTGAATGCATCGCAGAAGCGCACGAACCGCGCGGCCTTCTCCGAGGCGTCGATGTCCAGCGTGCCGGCCAGCACGCGCGGCTGGTTCGCCACAACGCCGATTGGCGAGCCGTTCAGCCGCGCAAAGCCGATCAGGATGTTGCCCGCCCAGAGGGGCTGCACTTCAAGGAATTCACCATCATCGACCACCAGACGGATGACGTCATGCATGTCGTACGGCTTGGTTGACTCATCGGGGACGATCGAATCGAGCTCGGGCGACTCACGTTCGGGATCGTCGGTCGGCGCATACGTCGGCAACCCGTCGAGATTGTTGGACGGCAGATACGACAGCACAGCCCGGACGAGGTCGAACGTGTCGCCTTCATCCTGTCCCAGAAAATGTGCAACGCCCGAAACGGAGTTGTGGGTCATCGCCCCGCCGAGTTGCTCGTGGGTCACATCCTCGCCGGTGACGGTCTTGATGACGTCCGGGCCGGTGATGAACATCTGCGAGATATCCTGCACCATGAAGACGAAGTCGGTCATGGCCGGCGAATAGACAGCGCCGCCGGCGCACGGTCCGGCGATGATCGAGAGTTGTGGGACGACGCCGCTGGCCTGCACGTTGCGCCAGAAGACCTCGCCGTAGCCGGCCAGCCCCTCGACGCCCTCCTGAATACGCGCCCCGGCCGAGTCGTTGATGCCGATGATCGGGCAGCCGATCTTCAGCGCCAGGTCCATGATCTTGACCATCTTCTCGGCGAACGCTTCGCCGAGCGAGCCGCCGAAGACGGTGAAATCCTGCGAGAAGATGGCGACATCGCGGCCGTCGATCTTGCCAACGCCGGTGATGACGCCGTCGCCATACGGTCGGCGCTCCTGCATGCCGAAATAGGTCGAGCGATGCTGGACGAAGGCGTCGTATTCAACGAATGAGCCTGGATCGAGCAGCTGCTCAACACGCTCGCGCGCCGATAGCTTGCCGCGCCCTGCCTGTTTCTCGGCTGCGGCTGCGCTCTGACGTTCCAGCTCGTCGTGTCGGTCGAGATATTGCCCGGCTCGCGAGGGGGCGCCGGTTTCTTCCGGTGTTTGCACCACGCTGATTACTCCCCGGTCCCGCTGAGATCAACAGTCCAGAGTCTAGCAGGCAACGTCAGTGCGACGCGTCGGCGCGTTGAGTTGCTTGCGACCAGAGCCAGATCGCCGTCCCCAACACGATCAGGCCGGCAGCCCAGATCGCCAGACTCGTCGCGCCTTCGACAGCGGTAATGTAATCGCTTGCACTGTGCGCGGAGTTTGCGGTACTCCACGAATGCGGGTCGTCGTTCATGAACAGGACGAGGAAGGCCGCGACGCCAATGACAAAGAGCCAGATCGGAATCAGCACCACCGGCCACTCCGGCGAGGTATCGGCTGTGCGCAACGCCGCGAGTGCCGCCGCAATGAGCAGACCGCCCGGGATCAACAGCACGAGACTCACGCCGGAGAACGCGATGACCGACCCGGCGATCGCCAACGCGCCGCTGCCGAACCAGATTGCCGCCCGCATCATCGAGCGATCCAGCCGCAACGCTCCATACGCCAGGACAAACGGCAGCAGGAAGGTCAAGAGGAACGCGACATTGCCCAGGCGGAACGCCTCCGGCGAGTCGTCAAGCAGCATCCGGAGTGAGCCCAGGCCGCCGCCCGCGAGTATTCCGAGCAACGCTCCGATGCGACCAAGCGACAGTCCACCGTCGGTTTCGCGATTCAGTGTCACGGCCATTGCAGCGCTTCCTTCCTCTCGATCGTACCCCGTTCAAGGGACCGGTGCTGCAATCTGCGGACCGATCACCAACCTCGCCGGGCAACCTCCTCAGCCCCCAGCCGACGCAGCAGCACCTGCCACTCTGGCGGGTTGTCTGGATGCCACTCAAACACCGCCCGCTCAAAGTACTGCGTTAGTACCGTGTCGCCGTCACTGTTGGTTTCCATGATCGGCTCGGTCAGCGGATAGCCGAAGAGCGCCAGCGACTCGCGAAACGAGACGCTGGCATCGCCGAGATCCAGCCCGTGGCTGGACCAATAGACCCAGAAGCGCTCGTCGATCGCGTGTCCGGTGGCGGGCTGATAATGCGCGGCGCTGGAGTCGGCCTGTGGCATATCGCGCCAGTCGCGGCCCTGACGCGCCAGCAGCTCCGCTCCGAGGCGACCGAGCAGCACCTCGTACGGCGTGCCCACGTTTTCGGCATGCCATTCAAGGCGCTGGCGCTCGAAGAACTGCGCCGGTCGCCCAGCGCCCTCGTTCAGCGCCTGCGTGTATTCGTCGGTCAGCGGATGCCCGAACACCGGCAATCCGCCATTCGCCTCCCAGAACGCGCGGAATCCCCAGCCGACGCCGTGCCCGGTCTCGGGATGCCAGGTCACGTTGGGATCCGTCGCCGGTTCGGGTCGCGGTGCGCCCGGCAACAGCGGCCGGATTGATGCGGCATGCACCTCGCGAAAGTCCTCGCCGGCCGGTGCGTCCCAGACGATCGTACCGTCCTGCAGTGTGAACCAGATCGGCGCGCCCGGCGCGTCGAAGCGGCTCCAGCTCGCCAGATCGACGCCGACCACGCCGCGCCCGCGCTCCTGCCAGAAGACGATTCCGCCGTCGCCAGTAATCCAGCCGCCGTCACTCTCTCCGAGCGGCGCACGCGTGCCGTCCGTCGCTGACCGCGTGACGATTGCGCCGCTCGCCGCCTCGCGATAGATCACAGCGTCGCCAGCCACAGCGACGGAGGTGACAGGCGCACCCTCGGTCACAATCACCGGGCTGGTATCACCAATCAGCATCGTAAAGACGGTCGACGACCCGGACACCAACGGCGGGGCAGGACCGTTGGTGATGCTCCACGCAATGCGTTGACCATCGAATGCCAGACTTGAGAGATGAGTCACGCCGCTGGGATCGTTGAGTGCATCGGGTAGCGTCGTCAGCAGCACCGGGTCGTTCCCCGTTGGCAGGTCGCGTCTCATCAACCGCCACTCGCCCTCATGCTGTTCAACATAGACGAGGTGACCGGAGCGATAGACATGCCAACCCATGGGGAGCGTCGCGTCACCCTGCGCCGTGTCGATCTTCGTCACAGCACCTCTACGGAGGTCTTTGCTGAGGATGCTCAGGCAGAGGTTGGCAGGGCAGCCGTCCGCCCATGTGGTCAACTCACGCCAGACAACGACGCCATCATCGATTCCAATCAATTCGGCGCTGCCCGGACCGGTAGCGATCGGGAATGGTTGACGTTCCAGCAGCCGCGCACCGTAAATCGCCGTCGGCCCGTGCAGATCTGCCGATGACAGCTGCGTCCAGACAACCCACTGTCCATCCGTTGCGACAGTCGCGCCGGCCGACTTGATCGTTGTGATCCAGGTGCCTTCTGCTGGCGCTACCAGCAGATCGCGCACACTGGCGACTCGCAGCGGGCCGGGTCGATCCGGCCCGCCGAAATCAGCATCTGGCTGCTGCCAGACGAGAACACCATCAGCGACATCCGGCCGCAAGTTCACCGGCCAATCAGTGACGACGCTCATTGGCTTGCTGGCCAGCACGTCGTAGGCAGCGAGATCGACGCGCCCATCCTGCGGCGCTTCCCAGACGACGACCTCGCCGTCGAGCGCGGGACGCCTCCCCTGACCAACAACCCGACGTGTATCGCTCGCCAGGTCGACCAGCGTGATGTCGCCAAACGTCCCGGCAACGACGAGCCGATCGCCGTCGAGATCGAAACCGGTCGGGTTGCCCGGCTCATCGATTGCAACTGCCGCCGACGGCTCACCAATGCGCTTCGTCACAATGCGGTAATTCGGGTAGGCATCTGGATTGGGGACTTCCGGCTCATAGCACTCCATCCAGGCGACGCGATCTCCGCTCACGACCGGCGCAAACCGCTGATAACAGCTCTCGCCGTTTGTCAGCGCCACGACTTCAGGAGGGCTCATCGAGACGATATCGCGCACCCAGACTGTATCGGCTGTCGCCCAAACCACCAGGTTGCCGGAAATGGACGGTTGATACAGCGCACCCAGCACGACACTACTAGCAACGACGAACTCGCTGCCTGTCGCCAGATCACGCCCGACGATCGCGGCGCGGCAGAAGGGACATTCGCGAGTCGGCCGATTCTCCAGCCAGACGACAACGCCACGATCGATCGCCGGCCAGCCGCGCGCATTCTGCGAATCTGTCAGCAGGAATGGATCGCCGCCATCCACCCGCCGTGCCCAGAGCCGCGCCGATGCATCAAATGGCTCGCCGCTGCCTTCGACCCAGACCAGCCATTCGCCGTCGGTGCGCGCCGACATCCCTGACGCAGCGACAACCTCGCCACTCGCTGCCGACGCAACGCCGCCAGAGCTAGCCGTCGGCAGCAAGGCTGCGCAGAGCAGCGCGAGACTCAGGACACCAACGATCAGCCGCCGCACGCCCATGTCCGCACCTCCACTCCGCCAACACCTGCTGTAGCCCGCATCATAGACCAACAATTGCCTGCAATTACAAAGACACCCCCTCTCCCAGCATTGGGAGAGGGGGCAGGGGGTGAGGGCCGTGCTTCCCCATCACCCGCTGACAAGCTGATCCAGCCGATCAACGTAGCTGGCGAGGATGTCGAATGCTGCCTGGATCGGCGCGGGCGTGCTCATGTCGATACCGGCAAGCTTCAACGCCTCAACCGGGTACGCCGCATCGCCGGTCTTCAAGAATTCAATGTAGCGCGCGGCCGCATCGGGGCCGCCCTCGCGTACCTGCTGCGCCAGCTGGGCAGCTGCGGAAATGCCGGTGGCGTACTGGAAGACGTAGAAGTTCGCGAACAGGTGCGGGAATCTCGCCCAGGTGATGCCGGAGCGTGGCCGATCGAGCGCGACGGCATCGCCGTAGGCTTGCGCATACAGATCGGCCATCAGGTCGATCATCCCGTCGGCGGTCAGTGCCTCGCCGTTCTCAACCAACGTATGCGTCTCCAGCTCGAACTTCGCCAGAATCGGCATCGTGAAGAGATAGCGCAGGTTGTTGCCCATGCGCTCTTCGATCACGGTCGTCAGGAAGTGCGGGTCGTCGACCGTATCAAGCAGGTGCGCGCCCATCAGTGCCTGGTTCATGTTGGACGCAACTTCGGCGACGAACATGCTGTAGTCGGCATAGGCGAGCGGCTGTGTTTTCCACGTGTAGTACGAGTGCAGCGAGTGGCCGAGCTCGTGAATAAGCGTCGATACGCTTCCCAGATCGTCGTGCCAGCTCATCATGATGAACGGGTGGTGGCCGGGCATACCGGTCGAGAACGCGCCGCCGACCTTGCCGGCATTCACTGCGTAATCAACCCAGCGACTCTCGATACCGTGCTGGACGAGTTGGACATACTCCTCGCCCAACGGCGCGACGGAGGCGCTGACGATGTCGATGCCCTCATTGAACGTGATCTTGCGCTGCGGCGGCGCGCCGACCGGCTGTAGCGGCGACTCGGAGATGTCCCAGGCGTGCGCCTGTTCGACACCGAGCAGCTTCGCGCGCACCTTGAAGTAGCGCTGCCAGGTCGGGAAGTTCTTCCAGACGGTATCCAGCAGATTGTGGAAGACCTCCAGCGGTATCGCGTTCGGGGACAGCGACGCCTCCAGCGCCGTGTCGTAATTGCGCACCCGCGCCATCATCACCGCCTGCTTGACCGCGCCGGAATAGTTGGCGGCAAACGTGTTCTTCATCGACAGGTAGGCGTCCGCCGATGTCTCCCAGGCAGCCTGACGGATACTCCGGTCGGCGCTGTGGATGAATGAGTCGAGGTTGCCCTGCCCCAGCTCGACTGTCTCACCATTCCCGATATCGATTGACCCAAGCTTGAGGTCAGCCTCAGCAAGCGCCGTGCGAATCGACGAGAAGACTGAGAGAGGCTCGCTCGCCATCGCCAACACCTGCTCGACCTCGGCCGAGCGAACGTGCGCCCGGCGACGTCCAAGCTTGTCGAAGTAGTGCGCATATGGCTTCAGGTCGTTGTTCGTCGCGATCCAGGACGACAGCGTGTCGGGATCAATCGACAGGATCTCCGGCTCGACGAATGCAGCCGCAGCCTCAACGCGCGCGAACATGCCGTCGGCGCGATCGCTGAGCGCGAGCGACGCCGGATTGGTCGCATCCTCAGCGACGCGCATATGCGCGTACAGCTCCAGTTGCCAGGCTGCCTTCATCAGGTCTTCAAGGTGCTGGATTGCAGCGTACAGCGTCTCAGCCGATTCACCGAGCCGACCGCGATACTCGTCCAGTTCGCCGAGGCGGCTGCTCAGAGTGCTAAAGGCGGACTCCCAGTCTGCCGGCGTGGCGAAGATGCTCTCCACGTCCCAGGTCTGCTCTGGCGCGACCTCGGATCGCTTCGGCAAGGTCGAGTTGGGCATGGTTCCTCCGTCTTCCTCAACGCCCGCCCCTTCCGCCGAGTGAGTCGTTCGACGACTGGCGAAGGAGCGGGCGTCTGCAATGGATTGCTGCGCTCTAGCGGATCTTTCCGCGCGCGATGACCGGCCAGGTATCGACGACCTTGCCATCACGAACGACGTACATCTCGTCCTGCAGGTTCACGGTGGGGCAGACGTGGTTCGGGATGATCTCGACCTTGTCGCCGACCTTCAGTCCCTGTGCGGACGGCGGAAGATGAACGACGCCATGCTCCTCGCTGATACGCACAATCACCGCGTCCGGGTAATCGACGATCAGGCCATGACCCGCCGCGCCGGGTGCCATATCACTGGTCAGCGTCTTGGAGCCGGCATCGACGATCGCACGATCGGGCGCCGGGCGGCTCGTGACCGTCGCCAGGATGCGCATTGCACAATCTTCCGGCTTGAGCCCGAAGCGCAGATAGGCGCGATCGTTGAACACATAGGTGCCCGGCCGCATTTCGGTGACACCCTCGATCGTTGTTGTCGTGAACGCTGCCGGCGTCGACCCGACGCTGACTACCTGAATATCAAAGCCGTGCTCACGCAGCAGCTCAGCCGAGTCGATGATCGCGTGGCCGGCGGAGAGTGCCGTCTCGGTCATGCCCTCGACCCCGTCCGTCGAGTTCACCTGACCCTCGTGCGTCATCAGCCCGATGACCCGCAGGTTCGGCATATCAGCACGGATCGTCTCGGCCAGGCGCAGTGCCTCGTCGCCCGGCTTGACACCGGCGCGATCCTGGCCAGTATTCAGCTCAACAATGACGTCGAGCGTCTTACCGGCGTCGGCCATCGCAGCATTCAGTCCAGCGGCGACCTCGACCGTATCGACCGCAACGCGGACCTTCGCCCGATCCATCAGCGCGACGAGACGGCGCAGCTTGATCGGGCCGACGATCTGGTTGGCAATGAAGAAGTCGTCGTAGACGCCCGCATCAGCGAGCGCCTCGGCCTCGCCGAGCTTCGCGCAGGTGATGCCGGTCGCCCCACCTTTCTTCTGCAGCTCCGCAATCGCAGCAGTCTTGTGCGTCTTGAAGTGCGGTCGCAACGCGATGCCCTTCGAGGCCGCGTAGTCCGCCATGCGGCTCAGGTTGTGCTGCAAAATCTCCTCGTGCACGACGAGTGCCGGGGTGTCGAGCTCGTCTCGGTATCCCATTCTCGCGCTCCTCATTCAGCGAGCATGCGCTCGCCCATTAGTGCCACCACATGCGAAAGAAGACCGGTTCTCAGACCGGCCACTTGTTTCCACTGAGATCGATCCAGCGACTGAGCTGCTGCGAACGCGACACAGCGTCCAGCACCTCCTGGACCTTCGCGCCATCGTCGAACGACGGCTCGGCTTCGGTGCCAGTACGCATGGCCAGCACCCACTCGCCAACCAGAATCGAGAACCCGCGGATGTGCCGCGCCGAGCCGGTGCGATTACCGCTGCCGGGCATATAGGCGGGCATCTGGTTCTCGATGCGCTCACCGTGGCGCGCGCCGAAGAGCTTGCCGTTGTCCTGAATAATCAGCACGCCGTCGCTGCCGGCGGCGAGAATCTGCTCGCCAACTTCGGTGGCAGCCGTGTAGGAGATGTGTACCGAGCCGATTGCGCCATTGGCAAAGCGCACGACGAAGGCAGTGTTGTCATCGGCATCGACTGGCACCTGACCTTCGCGACCGCTGATTGCGCGCTCCGGCACGGCGGTTTCGACGGCACCAGCAACCCAGTGAATGTCACCGAACCACCAGCGCAGCGCGTCGATATAGTGCGATCCGATCGCCGACAGCACACCGCCGGCGCTCGATGCGTCAGCCAGCCAGGCCGGCGTGCGCCGGCCCGGATCGGCGAGCGCGGCGCGGAAGACCACGACCGAGACTGAGTGCAGCCGTCCGATGAACCCCTCGTCATACAGATCTTTGAACCGACGACGGGCCGGATCATGGCGCATCTGGTGTGCAACCGCGTGGCAGACGCCGGCTTCGCGAGCCATGCGCAACATGTCGCGCGCCTCGGCGACGCTACGCGCCATCGGCTTCTCACACAGAACGTGCAAACCAGCCTCGCAGGCAGCGAGCACCATCGGATGATGCAGGTGCGGCGGCGAGGCGATCGTGACTGCATCGATCGTGCCGGATTCGAACATCGCGCGATAGTCGCTGAAGGATGCCGGGATATCCAGATCCGACGCGGCCTCTTTCGCTCGCCCGGCGTGCGCGCTGCAGATCGCCGCGACGTCTACGCCAGGCACGCGCCGCAAGGCAGGGACATGCACGGTCGCGCCGAATCCAGCGCCAACCACGCCGACCCTGATTGTCTCGCGCTCCAGCGGTCGCCGAACAACGGCGCCGGGAGCCATCTGCCCCGAAAGACTCACAAGCGGGTCTCGTTCCGCTGCATCACTGCGCAATCCTTACCATCCACCTTCGGGAACGTATACATCCGAGCCTGCCGCGGCGCAACCACAGCCCGCTGGAAACGCGGTTGTATCATCAGTATGTACATTGAAGAGGAGGAACCCATGGACGAGCAGCTACCTCCGCGCCTCGACGCTCCAAATCCCGGTCCCTCACAATCTGAGCCCAGACGATTGCACCGCAGCTCATCGAACAAGATGCTGATGGGCGTCTGCGGCGGACTCGGCGAACACTTCGATATCGATCCAACGATCCTGCGCCTGATCTTCGCCCTCGGCATCTTCCTCGGCGGAACGACGATCGTGCTCTACCTCGTCCTGGCGGTCATCATGCCGTCGGATGCCGGAATGGATATGGAACCGCGCGACGCCGCCAAGAACACGGTCGATGAGGCGGTCGATGATCTGAAGACGGCGGCCGACAAGCTGGTCGCCAAGGTCAAGGAGCTGACGGGTCGGCTCGGCTGAGTCAGGCGTCCAGCACGCGGACGCGTTGGCCGTCAATCTGCAAGCGTCCGGCCTGAAACAGTCGGATGGCTTCGGGATAGGCATGGCACTCGGCCTGAAAGACGCGCGCACCAAGCGATTCGGGAGTGTCGTCCTCGGCCACCGGCACGCAGCGCTGGAGAATGATCGGGCCGGAGTCGTAATCCGCATTCACGAAATGCACGGTACAACCGGTGACTTTCATACCCGAGGCCAGCACCGCCTCGTGTACCCGGCCACCGTAGAGACCGTGACCACCAAACAGCGGCAGCAACGAGGGGTGGATGTTCATCATCCGCCCTTCCCATTCCGGCAGGATGTCGAGTTGCGAGAGGAATCCGGCCAGCACGATCAGATCAACCCGGTGCGGCGCGAACAGATCGGCGACGCGCGCACTGCGCTCGGCCGAAGTCGCGTACTCGCGCCGCGTCACGACGTGCGTCTCGATACCGGCAGCGCGAGCAACTTCAACACCGCGTACCGTCGAACGGGAGGAGATGACAATCGGGATGTCGATCGCCAGATCGCCGCGATCCCGCAGCTCGATGAAGTTCTCCAGCGTCCGCCCGGACCCGGACAGCAACACCGCGACACGCAACCGGTCTTCAGCCACTCGCTCGCCCACTCACCCTGCCTGCCGTCTGACACCACTACTCCGCGCGATGATACATGGGGCGGCTCATGAAGACGCTGCGCCTGACGCTGCCGCTACCGCCGAGCGTGAACAATCAGTACGTCACCGTCGGTCGTCGCCGTGTTCTGAGTCGCGACGCCATAGCATTCCGCAAGGACGCCGGTGTCGTCATCGACCGCATGCTGACTGAAGGCACAATCTCCGAGGCATGGCTCGAATCACTGCGTGGCCAGCCGCTGGCCTGCGACCTCATCTTCTTCTTCGAGACGCCATTCAAGCGCGACCTGGATGGCGGCCTGAAGATCTCACTCGACGCCGTTTGCGAGCGCCTCGGCCTCGACGACCGCTACGTCGTTTCCCTCACCCTCGCCAAGCAGCTCGACCCGCTCCGCCCGCGCGTCGAAATCGAGCTCGGCCCGGCCCCCGACTGGCAAATGGACCAGACGTATGTCCTCCTTGATAAGGAAGACGACCGGTAAGCCATCTGCGGTCAGGGCTGTATTTGTTGATGCCCTCACGGTATCTCTGTGGCGTGCTGCCCAAGTATTTGTCCGGGCGGGCATCGGTGGGCGACGGGCGAACGTGTCGGGGGACTGACCGGGCGTATGCAATACGCCCCTACATGGCCGTAACGATCGCGTTGCCGTGCCACCCCGTTGAATGGCGGAACCGGTTCGCTGCCCTGCCCCATGTAAGGGCGTATTGCATACGCCCGGCCAACCTCCAGTCCGCCAAAATGGCAACCACCCATTTCGCAAGCGCGCCGACACCCGCCTGATCACACACTTCGTCATGACCGAACTCACGGTCGGTGTCGGGCTAGCCAACCCGACACGTCCTACCGGGTCACGCACGTTATGGGGCCATGCGGTCAGACTTCGCCGGCCGCGTCCGGTTCGTTTGCCTGAGTCCGACGCCGCTGGCGGTAGTCCGACACCATCCACCAGACCGAGGCCAGGTTCAGCGCTATCGTGACTGCCAGAGCCGCGTTGATCCACGGATAGATCCAGCTATGGATCGTGCCGCTCGATACGACGTAGCCGATCGGCGCGACCTGCGCAGCATCAGTTCCGTCGGACAAACGCAGCGTTATGTCATGAACATTGTCACCGAGTTCGCTCGCCAGTCTGGCTCGCCCATTCGCGTTGAGCTTCGCCGTTCTTGTCCCGCCGGCGTCGAGCTGGACGTCGAACACGCCATCGCCTCCTGCTACGAGGTCAACACGTTGTCCGCGTACTCGCAGCGTGATGCTCTCGCCATCGCTGAGCGCATCCACCTGCGAATCGGTAAACCGATACGATCCTGTCCCGTCAGCCTGGATCACTCCTGCAGCTCGCTGGAGCGCCAGGTAGGCCGGACGCGGCGTGAAGTCGTTCTGGACGATCGCGAATCCCTGTGTTGGGTTGCCAACCTGATCCGGCGCGTCTGGCCCACGCGGGAAGCGGAACGACCAGACCGCCATCCTCCCCATCCACGGCCACTCGCGCTGCGCGCGCAAATAGCCATCGACCAGATACTCGGCCTGCTGCTGCTCCGACACCGGCGTGCCCCACGGCGAATCGTGGCCGTCCCAGTCCTCGGGCAGTGACACCCAGCCATACTCGACGGCCCAGAGAGCCGTATCGGCATCGCCGTTGCGCTCCATGATCTCGCGCGTCTGGATCGGTCGAGAGAAGTTGTTGCGCTTGAAATCGACGCGTCGGTCGTAGGGTGAGTAGCCGTAGCCATAGACCATGGCTGCCGCGATATCAAAGTAGTCGGCAGCGCCGGCGTCGTACATCTGCTGCAGGAACAACAAGTCGCTCAGGTTCGACGGGCCGAGCTGGTCGGTCGGCGCAAGCCCGGCCATAACGACGACAACAGTTGGATCGGCGCGTTTGGCCGCCTCGTACCCCACCTTCAGGAGCTCAACGTAGGCCGGCGGGTCAATCGGCCCGCCTCCCCATTCACCCTCCAGGTTCGGCTCGTTCCAGATCTGGACGAACTGCACCCTGCCGCGATACCGCTCGACCACCCGCTCCACAAACGCGCCGTAGTCATTCAGATCGTCCGGCGGACCCTCGATCTCCGGGTTCGGTCGTCCCTCCAGTGCCCAGGCCGGTGGCTTCTCCAGCCGCGCCAGAATCTGAATCCCGCGCACTGCGGCCGCATCAACGATCCGGTCGTACTTCGCCCAGGTCGAGTTGCCCTGAGCGTCGACGAAGACGCCCGGCTCCGGCTCAATCTCGAACCAGCCGAAGAGCTGGCGGATCATCCCGAAGCCACCATCGCGGATCATGTCCAACGACTGCTCGACCACCTGCGGGTCAGGCTCTTCATTTAGAAATGTGTTGACCGCCATCGGATTCCCAGTAGTCCAGAGAATCGGATGCCAGTCGTTGCCGGTTGCCACACCACGCGTGAAATAGGGCTCGGCAATCGAGGACGCAACGACCGCCAGCGCCAGCCCGCCGAGCGCGCCGATGTGCAACAGCAAGCGCAGCACACCGAACAGGCGCATCTCGCCCAGACGGCGGCGCTTCGTTGGCTCGTCTGCAGGGTGGTCGTCCAGGTTCGTTGCCATCGGCGCGAGTGTACCCCGTCGCGCATCACCCATTTCGCAACGTCATGGTTGAGAAATGCGCTAAACTGCGGCAGAATTGGCGTAACGCCCTGGTCGATGCCACAATCCGCACGGCAGGACCTACAGCGGATGGTCACGGGAGGGAAAGACAGCCGCATGGCAGGACTCACCCAGGAAATCGTCATCGAGGCAATCCGGCCGGTCCAGGATCCGGACTTCCGCCGCAGCCTCGTCGAACTGAACATGATTAAAGGTGTTGATATTGACGGCGGGGCCGTCACGATCCACGTCGAGCTGACAACGCCGGCCTGCCCATTGAAGGGCAAGATCGAGGAGGATCTGCGCGCAGCCGCTGCGCCTCTTCCCGGTCTATCAAAGCTCGACATCGAGTTCACTTCGCGGGTTCGCGCTAGCGGCCGCGGCGCGCCGGACAAGACACCGATCCCCGGCGTCAAGAACACGATCGCCGTCGCCTCCGGTAAGGGCGGCGTTGGTAAGTCGACCGTAGCGGTCAATCTCGCGGCAGCGCTTGCGCAGGACGGCGCGCGCGTCGGCCTGCTTGATGCTGATGTCTACGGCCCGAGTATCCCGCTGATGATGGGCACCAGCGCGCGCCCGTTCATGAACAACAACAAGATCGTGCCGCTCGAGGCGTTCGGCGTGAAGCTGATGTCCATTGGCTTCCTGCTCGATGCCAACCGCGCGCTGATCTGGCGTGGCCCGCTCGTCGCCCAGCTCATCAACCAGTTCCTTAATGAGGTCAACTGGGGTGAGCTCGACTACCTGATCATCGACCTGCCACCCGGCACTGGCGATGTTCAGCTGACCCTTGTGCAGAAGATCCCGCTGTCCGGCGCGGTCATCGTCACCACGCCGCAGGATGTCGCGTTGGCTGATGCGGTCAAGGGCATCCAGATGTTCCAGGAGGTCAAGACACCGATTCTGGGCATCATCGAGAACATGTCCTACTTCGTCTGCCCTGGCTGCGGCGAGCGCTCAGAGATCTTTGGCTATGGTGGTGGCGAGCGCACTGCCGAGCGCTACGATGTGCCCCTGCTGGGACGCATTCCGCTCGACACTGCGATCCGCCAGGGTGGCGACATCGGCCATCCGATCATCGTCTCCGAGCCTGAATCACCACCGGCCGAAGCCTTCCGCGCCGCCTCCCGCGAGGCCGCCCGCAAGCTCGCCGTCGACGCCGTCGAAAAGCCGCGCCGCCCAACGATTATGCTGAAGCAGGCGCAGTAACCAACCTTCGAGTCACCGTACTGCCTCCGTCGGCTTCAACGGAGGCAGTTGCGTATCTCGTCAATTGACATCCACCCGCGCCCCATGTGAACATCGCGGCCAGACAACCATTGGATCGATCCCCGAACTGATCGAGGGATGAGGAGGCCGCATGCGTGTTGCCACGTTCGGCGACAGCAGGATCGGCATCGTCGCGGCGGACGAGACCGTCGTGGATGTCACCGACCTGCTTGAGCAATTTGATCCACCGGGACCGGAGCATCTGCTGCCGGATCTGATTATCAACTTCGATACATTGCGCGACGAGCTGACAGAACGCGCTACCGCCGGCGGAGGAACACCGACAGCCGAGGCCCAGCTGCATTCCCCGTTGATCCGCCCGACCAAGATCATCTGCCTGATCGGGAACTACCGCGAAGGCACCGACCGACCGATTCAGATCCTCGATGTGTTCTTCAAGTCACCGGAAGGCATCGTCGGGCACAACGACACGGTCGTGCTGCCACGTCATCAGGCGAGCATCTTTCACCACGAGGCTGAAATCGCTGTCGTGGTCGGCAAGGAGGCGAAGGACCTGACGCCGGAGTCGGCAATGGACGCGGTATTCGGCTACACGATCTTCGAGGACATCTCGGCTCGCGGGACGGGACGCCCGGGAATCGTGAGCTTCCTCGGTAAGTCGCATGACACGTTTGCCGGATTCGGGCCCTGGATCGTCACGCGCGACGAAATTCCCGATCCGCAGGCGCTGCACATTACCGTTGATGTGAACGGCGAGCGTCGGCAGGACTACTCAACCGCCGATATGGAGCGTCCGATCAGGGAGCTGATGACCTACCTGTCGTCGATCACAACACTCAATCCCGGTGACGTCATCTGCTGCGGCACGAATCATCAGGGGCTCGGTGCGGTGCAGGATGGTGACGAGGTCATCACGTCGATCGAAGGCATTGGCTCGTTCACGTTGCATGTGCGCGACGAGATGGAGCGCGCCTGGCAGCGCGGGATCGATACCGAGATGGCTGAGCGCGTCAAGGCAATGGCCCAACAACCGGACCAGCAGGCGAACGGAGAGCAGGCGTCATGAGGCTCGTACTGACTGGCGACGACCGCATAGCTGTCCTGAAAGACAACGGCATCGTTGATGTCTCCTCGGCGTTCGCAGACCTGAAGTACCGCACTGCTGCCGACCGCATGCCGCGCGTCCTGGCCGCGTTGCGCGACCGCCGGAAGCAGGTCGAGGAGCTCGCAGCAAGCAGCTCAGTCGAGCCGCTCGGCGCGCTGCAAGCTCCCGTGCCTCGCCCACCGAAGCTGCTCGCCGCGTTCGGCAACTATCGAGAAGGGACCGACCGCGAACGGCAAGAACAGGACATGTTCCTGGAAAGCCCTGATTCGGTCACCGGACCGGATAGCACCGTCGTTCTGCCGAACCATCCAGCCTCGATCTTCCACCACGAAGCCGAGCTGGCATTGGTCATCGGCAAGCGAGCGAAGGATCTGCCGGCCGACGCAAGCGCGCTCGAGGCCCTGGCCGGATATACCTGCGCCATCGACGTCTCGGGACGCGGCATCGGTCGCATGCCACCGAGCCGCATGGGCAAGTCGTTCGACACGTTCACGCCGCTCGGGCCGGCGATCGTCACACCTGACGAGGTGCCCGATCCTCAGAACCTGCGCGTCACCCTGTCGGTCAATGGCGAGGCGCGCCAGGAGTACACGACCGCCGACATGGAGTACTCCGTTGTCGAGATTCTGGCATTCCTGAGCGGCTACATGACGCTCGTTCCCGGCGATGTCATTCTCTGCGGCACCAACCATCAGGGTCTTGGCGCGCTGCAGCACGGCGACGAGGTACGAATGGAGATCGAAGGCGTCGGCGTCCTCTGCGTCAACGTCGATGATCCGCTGCGCCGCGAGTGGCCGCGTGGCGTCGATCAGGAGATGGCCGACCGCGTCCGCAACGCCGCCGGATAATAGTTGGGTAGCGTCGTCGACTCTCGCAGCCCGCTGAACGGAACTTCAGCGGGCTGTTTCATACACAATCACTTGACAGTTTGCGCGTCTCGTACATACTGTGCGCGGGAACCTCCAACAGATTCAGGTGGGCACATTCTTTCCGCGCTCTGGCAATCCGGGAGGCAAGGCGCGTGTCACTAGCTGCCCCACGTCGACTCATCGCAGTAGCTGCGATCGTCTTGATCGTCGCCCAGATTGTCACGATCCGGATGAGCGATACGCGGGACGCCATCGCCGCTCCCATCGGCGTTCCGGCCTTCGAGCGAGTCTGGTCGCGCACGGATGCGCCGATTGCAACCGGCAAGGTCGCCCGCACCTGGATGTGGGGCCCGGAGGCCGTCATTGACCCGCGCTATGAGCGCTACGCCGAGTCTCCAGGTGGCCAGCGCCTCGTCCAGTATTTCGACAAATCGCGCATGGAGATCACACAGCCGGGCGCGCCAGATGACGGCCTGTGGTTTGTCACCAATGGCCTGCTCGTCGTCGAGATGGTGACCGGCCAGCGTCAGGTTGGTGACACCGCATTCGAGCCACGCCCTCCCGCGAACGTCAACGTTGCCGGCGACGCAGACGATCCGGGCGGACCGACCTACGCCTCATTCGGCCATGTCCTCAGTCTTCCGCCGACTGCCGAAGGCAGCACGATCACGGGTCGGTTGGCACGCGATGGCAGCGTATCGAGCGATCCGCAGTTGGCCGGCTGGAACGCGACCGCAGCAGTGCTGGACGATGTCACGCATCACACGATCGCCGCGCCGTTCTGGTCATTCATGACCGCAGAAGGGCTGGTGAATGAAGGCAACGCGCTGGTGCAGGCTCCTCTGTTCGTCAACCCGTACTACGCGACCGGTCGACCGATCAGCGAGGCGTACTGGGCGACCGTGCGCGTCGGCGGCACACCGCACGATGTGCTGATGCAGTGCTTCGAGCGCCGCTGCCTGACCTGGACACCGACGAACCCGACGGCCTGGCAGACCGAGGCCGGCAATGTCGGTCGGCATTATCTGGACTGGCTTGCCGGTCAGGAGCCGCCGCAACCTGGGACTGCGACGGCGATTCCGACGTCGCCAGCGAGTTGCGATCCGGCCTACCCGGACATCTGCATCGCACCACCGCCACCCGATCTCAACTGCTCCGACATCCCGTACGGCAACTTCACCGTCCTGCCCCCCGACCCGCACGGGTTCGACCCGGACAAGGACGGGCTCGGCTGCGAGGGCAACACGAGCGCGCCAACCGCCACCAGCGGCGGAGGCGGCGGCTCACAGCCGACGGCCACGAAGACGCCGACACCGACACGCACGCCAACGCCATTGCCCACCGCGACAGTTGGCCCGCAGCGTGGAGACGGCTGGTTCACCGATGGCACCTGGAACGTCGGCGAGGACATCGCTGCCGGAACCTATCGCAACACCGACTCGTCGGCCGGTTGCCACTGGGAGCGGCTGGCGAGCCTGAACTCTGTCATCGTTGAGAACTTCGCGCACACGATTCAGGAAGTGACAATCGCGCCCGGAGACGCCTATTTCCGTTCCGAGAACTGCGGCACCTGGAGCATGACGGAGGCATACCCGACCCCATCACCGATCGGTGGCACCGGCGGAGAGGCCGCCTGCCTTAGTGGCATCGAGAGCGAAGTACTGCAGCTCCTGAATGCGGCGCGGCTGGATGCGGGCCTCTCGCCGCTGACCAACTCACGTGCGCTCAACATCTCCGCATACACCCACAGCTTCGACATGACCATGCGGGATTACTACGACATGAATACGAAGCCTCCGCTCCCGACGGGACAATCTGGCGCGACACCGGTTGATCGTATGCGCGACGCTGGTTATCCATTCCCCGCCACTGGCTGGGCCGCCGGAGAGAACATCGCCTGGGGCTACACCAGCGCGCAGACGCTCGTCAACGCATGGATGGGCTCGCAGGCATATCGCGACAAGATCCTCAACCCGCTCTTCACGCAGGTCGGCATCGGCACGGCAACGAATCCGGAAGCGCTCTATCAAAACGTCTGGGTAACGGACTTCGGCAATGGCAGCGATGGGCCGGGATGCTGAGGGCGTTTACGTCGGGCGCGCCCAGCAGGGAACGGCTCTTCCGTATCCGTCTGTTTCGAACGGGTGGGAGATTTCTCACTGCGGTTCGAAATGACAGATTTCGAGGGTGGCTGTCGCATCGGACTACTCGACATCGTTGCACCGACGGGCCGATTCTGCGCCAGTCAGCACGAGAAACCGGATCGGCAGCCAACCCTGTCCTCTGTCATTTCGAGCGCGCACGCGAGAAATCTCCCACCCGTCAGCACCAGTCCGGCGCATAAGAACCATTCCTTGCCGGATGTGCGAAAGCGCCGACCATTGTAGAGTGGGGCTCTGTTGGTCGGCGCTGCCGCGTGGAGGGAATCAGTTGAAGGACAGGCTGACGAGGTCGAAGATGATCGTGCCGCCATCTGCCGTTTGCAGCACCATCGTGGTGCCCTCGACATCGACGATCAGCAGCGGACCGACATTGCCGGGTGCCTCGTAGACATCCAGCTCGCCCGTCGAGAGATACTGGCCGTTGTCGTCCGGTGCAAGCGGCGCGATGGCGACCACACCGGTGCTCGTTATCTCGCCGGACTGTTCCTTTCGCGCACCGGCGCTGACCTGCAGATACGTCGCTCCACCATCAACACTGCCCACCCAATAGTTGCTGACGTAACAACCACGAACGGATGCCGCACTTTGATGGATGTCGAAGATACCGGTATTCGGCCCGGGAGAAACGTCAGCAGAATCCGCCACGTCGTCAACAACTTCGGTCGGAGCATCGACCTCGGTTGAGCCGACATCACTCGTGCTTGTGCCAACATCGGTATCAGTCGGCTCTTCGACAACAGCTCGGGCCGCGACTTCCGGCTCGCTCGTTGGTGCTGGCGGCGCAACTTCAACAGGCGTGGTGGGTGCAACATCGATTGATGACTGCTGCGACTGGAACTCGCGACTGGCCAGATCGAATGTGATTATGTCGCCCTGGACTGTTATCAGCGCGACGGTGTTGCCGTCGACCGACGCGATCGTCAGCGGGCCGACGCTGCCGGGTGCCTCGTAAACTGTGAAATCATCCAACGGCACGATGTAGCCGTGATCGTCCGGAGCCAACGTCACGACAGCGACGATGCCGATATCGGTCAGGCTGCCGGTGTCTGCCTTCGTCGATCCGGCGCTCACCTGCAGGAAGGCTGGTCGGTCGTCGATCTGTCCCTGCCAGAGGTTGCTGACGTAGTAACCGCGAATTGATGCCGAGCTCTGGTGCAATTCGAGAATGCCAGTCTCCGGCAGTGATGGCTTCGAACCATCCGGCGTTGGTGTCATCGGCTCGGACGGCTTGGTTGGCTTCGCGGGGTTGTTGGCGACGGCAGTCTGCTCAGCGAGCTCCTGTTGCTGCAGCGCCGTCGCCTTGGCGGGCGACATCCCGAGAGCCGCTGTCGCAGTCGACTTAGCGATCTGAGTCGGTGGTACGGCAGCAGACCCCTGCGATGGTTGGGCCGACCCTGGTCGAGACGCCGCAATGGCCACAAAGACCCCGACGGCAACGATAAGAACGGCCACGAGTCCGATCGCCGCCTTCGGAGCAGAACCGATTCCCTCGTCGCCTTCGCGCTCGCTCATGCATTCGCCTGATTCTCTTTATAGACACATCGTCTACCGATATGTTACTTGTCAGCCCCACGTTGTTGAGCCAGTCTGCGCGGTGAGGGTGTGGCTCTCGCGACAGACTGCTCCATTGCCCTGACTAGCGTGGCGACCGAACCTCGGCTACCCTTCTGCGGGCGCAGGCTGGCCGCCTGCGGAGGGGAGACACATGCGCTGGTTCTGGATCATCATCGGAATTTCCGGGCTGCTGGGTGCCACGGGTGCCTGGGCGGTCGTCGAGGGTATCTCGCAATACAACGGGACCTTGCGCGCGTACGCCTCGATGGAGGTGCGCTACGTGCCAGACTCCTTCGTCTGGCAAGATCCCGAGTTCGGCAGCGGCCGCGCTGAAATCCGCTTCACGAATGGGTCACCTTCGACGGCAACTGTCGAGGCGATGCAGATGTTTCTGCGCTTTGATGGCGTGTTCGCTGGTGCAACATACGAGCCGTTCGAGGCGATCACGTTGCGTCCAGACGAGACGCAGGTCGTCGAGATCACCTTCACCGTCACCTCCGGCAGCCAGCAATCGCGCGGCGGCGAGGCGAACCTCGCCATCGATGGCTGGATGCGGCTGGATTACATCGATCTCGACCGGACGGTCACCCTCGACATCGGGGACCGCATCGGCGTCGTCGACCGGGTCGAGGAGTAGCACGATGACACGACCACTCTCGCCGCTCGCCTACTGGTTGATCATCGCGCTGCAATGGTTCGCCCTGACGATCATGCAGGCGGCCGCGATCATCTGGTCGTCACGCGCGCTGGAGAAGTACATCGCGCCGTCGCAGTCGACGTTGCTCTTCCTCGGTAGCGCACTGGTCGGCGCATTCCTGCTTGGCCTCACGATTCGGCGCGGCGTCGTCCTCGGAATCCTGACGATCCTGTTCTGCCTCGGTGGCGCGGCCATCTATGGGGCGACGATCTATTCACCGGCCTGGGAGGGCATCATCGCCCGCGTCGTCAGCTTCCAGAACTACGCTACGCAGCAGGCGATGTTCGTCTTCATCTGGTCACTGCTGCCGGCATCGCTGGGAGCGTTTGCCGGCTCGATGACCGGCGTCGGCGTGCGTCAGGCGCTCGAACCGCGCTCAACTGATGAGCCAGCGCCGTGGTGGGAGACACGCGGCAACTGAGTGCGGATCACACCGGTAGTTCAGTGACAGCAGAGCGTTCAACCTCTTCGCCGTCCGGCCAGCAGTGCGGACCGTCGTGGCTGCCGTCGCACAGGAGTTCGCGATCGTCGCGCCGGTCGACGACCGTGGCATGCAGCGTTGCGAAATCCGTCCGCGGTGAAACAGGGAACTGCGTCGGTATCGCAGTCCGATACCGCGTGCAGTACTGACGATCGATCATCGTCACCTCCTCTGATCAACGTACGCCCTCGTTGCGAAGATGGCCGTCTCGCGGTTGTACACTCAGCGCTGGGATGCGATGAGTGGCGGACGGAGACGCGATGACCGGCGACGAACAGCAGGCAATTACTATCGAGCAGCTCGCATGGGACAGCGACGGGCTGATTCCCGGCATCGTGCAGGATGCGCGCACCGGCGAAGTCAGGATGCTGGGCTATCTCAATGGCGAGTCGCTCGACCTGACCATCCAGACCGGCATCGTTCATTTCTATAGTCGCTCTCGTCAGCGCATCTGGAAAAAGGGCGAGACGTCCGGCAATGTCCTGCGGCTGATCGATGCTCGTCCCGACTGCGATGGCGACACATTGCTGCTGCGGGTCGTCCCTGCCGGGCCGACCTGCCATACTGGCGAGGACTCCTGCTTCTTTAGCCAGCCGCTCGCGCAAACCGACGAGCAGGTTGACGGGCCGCTCATCATCAGCCGCATCGCCCAGGTCGTCGATGAGCGGCACGCTGAGCGCCCGAAGGGCTCGTACACGACCTACCTGTTTGAGCAGGGCGTCGACAAGATCGGCAAGAAGATCGGCGAAGAGGCCGCCGAGGTCATCATCGCTTCCAAGAATGACGATCCTGAGGCGCTGGCAGGCGAAGCGGCCGACTTGCTCTACCATCTGCTGGTCATGCTGCGCGCCCGCGACTTGCCGCTGGACATGGTCTGGAACGTTCTCGAGACACGGCACGCCGGAAAGCAGGCGCGATGAGCGGGCAATGGGACGCAGTGCTATTCGACTGGGACGACACGCTCTGCGGCGCAGAGCCGCACCGCTTCGTCTACGCGCAGACCGTTGCCAACGAGTTTGGCCTCTCGCTGACCCTGGCCGACGTCTACGCCGCGTTTGTCCGCGCTGGAGACTCGGCAGCCGGCGCGTGGGGCGAGTTCATCGTGCGCTTGCCGGAGGCGCTCGGCATCCCGCAACGAGACGCCGATGCGTTCATCGAGCGCTACCGTCAGCGCGACACGATCAGGACATTTCAGCTCTTCGATGATGTGCTCGATGCTCTGGGCGAGATCCGTAGCCGTGGGCTGCGAGTTGGCATCATCACAAACAACGATGACGCCGAAGACCGCCTGCACGAGCTTCGGATGCACCACCTCGTCGAAATCGTCGTCTCGCCACGCACATTCGGCGTCGGGAAGCCGGACCCGCGTATCTTCACCGAGACACTCGCGCAGATGCAGATCGCGCCGGAGCGCGGTCTCTACGTCGGAGATTCCTGGGACAACGATGTCGTCGGGGCGCGGTCAGCCGGACTAACGCCGATCCTGATTGACCGCTGGGAGATCAACCCGCGCGCGGACTCCACGCTGCGCGTTACTAGCCTCAGTCATGTCCTCTCGGTTGCTCTTGGTGCTGCCACGGGGCTGTAAGACTGCTGTTCAAACACTCTGCCTTCGCGGGCATTTGGAGTAAAGGGAACTGAAAGACGCGGCAGACGCTGCCCGGTATCCACATCCTTCATGGAATGACAAGAGCCGCGTGAACCAGTCAATTTCCACATTTACCACGAATGAAATGCCTACATGCATACATGTACGCGCAGGGATTGACAGTCGCATCTAAGCGACGTAGCGTAAGACCATACACGACTACCTGTACGAGAGGACAGGCTTCGTGCCCCGATGGGACAGCGACACACGCGCCGTCTCGTCCGATCCTTCTGGTGTGCCGTACGAGCACGCGTACGAGCATGCCAGGAACCTGTGTGGAGGGAGGGTAGCTCGGGTACCCAAATCACGATCTGACCACGCGTAGGAAATTGGTTGAAAGGACTGTGTATGGTGCACAAGTTCGCCACCATCGTTGCGGCAATATCACTCCTGAGTTTGTTGCTGCCTTTCGCAGCGTCTGCTGAGAAAGCGCCGCCGGGCGACTCGTGCGAGATGTTCGATGCCACAGGCTTCAGCATCTGCAATGAGTTCCTCGACTTCTGGAATGCCAACGGTGGACTTGAAGTCTTCGGCTATCCGCTCACTGATGCCCACGATGAAGTCAATCCGGACACCGGGCAGACCCTTCTGGTGCAGTATTTCGAGCGCCAGCGCTTCGAGCTGCATCCGGAAAACGCGGGCACCGTGTACAACGTCCTCTTCGGACGTCTCGGCGCGCAAACCCTCGAGATGCAGGGTCGCGACTGGATGACGTTCCCGAAGGCCGATTCGGGCGCTGATCACTACTTCGAGGTAACAGGCCACGCAATCGCCCCGCAATTCTGGGGTTATTGGTCCAGCCACGGCCTCGACTACGGTGATGAGGGCATCTCCCTCCGCGAATCGCTGCTGCTCTTCGGCTACCCGATCTCGGAGCCGGCCATGGAGACCAACAGCGACGGCGACACCGTTCTGACCCAGTGGTTTGAGCGCGCCGTGTTCGAGTATCACCCGAACAACGAGGATCAGTACAAGGTGCTGCTGCGCCGCGTCGGCGCTGAGCTCCTTGAGTCGATGACGCCGCAATTCGATGTCGTCACCGATGGCTTGAACTCGCCACGCGGTATTGCGTTCGACGCCTCGGGCGCGATGTACCTGACCGATGCCGGCTCACCGGACGCCGCGTCCCCGGATGACTGCATCCAGGTTGGCGATCCGGCCGATGATCTGACGGTCTGCTTCGCCGATACCGGCTCCGTCATCAAGGTCGTCAACGGGACGGCCACCACCGTTGCGTCGGGCCTGCCCGGCACAATCGGCGACATTGAGATCTCGCCGTCTGGCGATATCTACGTTCTGACCGGCCTCGGTGCCGATCCGTCCCAGGTGCGCCCGATCGCCGGCGACAAGGCCAACGGCTTCGGCGCGATCCTCAAGGTCGATACCGCGAGCAACACCTGGACCGTCGTCGCCGATGTTTCCGGCTACGAAGTCGAAGCCAACCCTGACGACGGCGCGATCGACACCAACCCGTATGGGTTCACGATGGTCGACGGCGGCTTCATGGTTGCTGACGCCGGCGCGAATGCTGTCTTCAGTGTGACCGCCGAAGGCGACGTTTCGACGTTCGCCGCGTTCCCTCCGCAGATGGTTGATGCTCCGCCGTTCCTCGGCATGGACCCGGGCGCGCAGATCCCGATGGAGTCTGTACCGACCGCGGTGGCCCAGGGACCGGACGGCGCGTTCTACGTCAGCGAGCTGACGGGCTTCCCGTTCAACGTTGGCGCAGCGCGCATCTGGCGCGTTGCTGACACCAACGGCGATGGCGACGCGCTCGATGACGGCGAAATGGCCGTCTTCGCGGATGGCTTCACCAATCTCGTTGACCTCGCATTCGATGACCTCGGCCACCTCTACGCGCTGGAGATCGCATCCGGCGGTCTGCTCGCCGCTGAGGGCTCGGAAGATCCCGCCGCATTCGCCGGCGCGGTCGTCCGTGTCGAAGCCGACGGCTCACACACTGTTATCGCTGATAACGGTCTGATCGCCCCGACTGGCATGGCGATCAACGGCAGTGGCATCTACGTGGCCAACTTCGGCGTCATGCCGGGCATGGGCCAGATCGTCAAGCTCCGGACCACCGCCTCGTCCGTTGCGGTCGTGGCGACCGGCCTGAACGGTCCACGCGGCATGACCGTCACCAGTGACGGCACCGTCTATGTCGCCGAGGCCGGCACTGCCGGTGATGCCTGCGCGTCACTCGGCGAAGGCGACGACGCCGTCAATGTCTGCGCCGGCGCTACCGGTGCAATCACCCGCGTGGCTAACGGCACGCAGGAGCAGGTTGTGACCGGCCTGCCGTCCGTCACCTTCGGTGAAGGTGTCACTGGCCCGCATGACGTCGTCGTTGGCGACATGGGTCAGATCTACACCGTCGTCGGCCTCGGCTCATCCGCCGAGAACCGCGACACCATCGGCCCGGCGCTGGTCGGTGAGGCGGCGAGCGAATTCGGCACTATCCTCGCGATCAATGAGGATGGCACCTGGCAGAGCATCGCCGATGTCTCCGCTTACGAGTCGGAAGCCAATCCCGATGGTGGCGCGGTCGATTCCAACCCGTTCTCACTCGTCCTGACTGAGAGCGGCTTCATCGTCTCCGACGCCGGCATGAACGCGGTCGTCAACGTCCACCCGGCGGGTGACGACACCACCTTCGAGACGATGGGCGTCATCGCTGACCGCATGGTCGACGCCCCGCCGTTCCTCGGCCTTCCGGAGGGCACGCAGATCCCGATGCAGGGCGTCCCGACCGGTATCGTTCAGGGACCGGATGGCGCGTACTACGTCGGTGAGCTGACCGGCTTCCCGTTCGAGACCGGTGCCGCACGTGTCTGGCGTATCGCTGGGCCGGACAACATGTCGGTCGTGGCAGAGGGCTTCACCAACATCCTCGACATCGCCTTCGACAGCCACGGCAACATGTACGTGCTGGAGATGTTCCAGAATGGTCTGCTCTCAGCCAACCCGGACGATCCGTCCACGCTGACTGGCGCACTGATCAAGGTCGCGCCGGACGGCACCAAGACGACGGTGATGTCCAACGGGCTGGTTACGCCGACCGGCATGGCGATTGGGTCGGACGACTCGATCTACATCTCGAACTTCGGCGAGGTCCCGGGCATGGGCCAGGTCATCAAGATCAACCAGTAGAACGTGCGCTTCGCGCACATCGTCAGAGACGCCCCCGCCGGCCAGGCGGGGGCGTCTCTGCGTCTGGTTGGCGGGAGTCCGGTGCTATACTCCGGCCGACGCTGAGTCCGGGTCAGCGCTCATTGCGACGGCAGACAGGGGGCAGCAGGCGATGCGCGAACAGATAGCGTTTTTCGCCTACGCCGTGCTGGTCATTGGCGTGCTCATCCTGATCGCGTCGCTCTTCGCAGACCCTCTGGCGCTGGGTCGGCCCGGCACCGGATTTGGTTGGAAGCAGCTGCTCGGAGTCGTCATCGGCCTGGCGATTACGTACAGTGGATACCGACTCGTGCGCCGCGTTGAGCGTGGCTGAAGATTGACGGGAGGCGACGGTGAAAGGGATCATCCTCGCCGGCGGCCTCGGCAGCCGGCTCTATCCGCTGACGCACGCGACTAACAAGCATCTGCTGCCGGTGTTTGACCAGCCGATGGTCTATTACCCGATCACGACGCTCGTCTCAGCCGGAATCGACGAGATCATGATCGTGACCGGTGGTCCACACGCCGGCCACTTCCTGCCGGTTCTGCGAACAGGACGACAGTTTGGCGTCCGCCACCTGGAATACACCTATCAGGAAAATGAAGGCGGCATCGCCGAGGCGCTCAGTCTCTGCGAGGAGTTCGCAGACGGCGAGCCGATCTGCGTCATCCTCGGCGACAATACAACCGACGCCGACATTCGTCCGGCAGTCGAGGAGTTCGACGGCGGCGCCCTGCTGTTCCTCAAGACTGTTCCCGATCCGCAGCGATTCGGCTGCCCGGTGTTCGACGACACTGATCCGCAGCGCATCGTCACGATCGAGGAGAAGCCACGCGACCCGCGCAGCGATTACGCGGTCACCGGCCTGTACATCTTCGACGAGCAGGTATTTGACCTGATCCGCCAGCTGGAGCCATCCGACCGTGGCGAGCTTGAGATCACCGACGTGAACAACTTCTATCTGGACGCCGGCCAACTCCGTTGGGTGGAGCTCGATGGCTTCTGGAGCGACGCTGGCACGTTCGAGAGTCTCTACCGCACGAACCGCTACTGGGCGGAGCGCAAGATGGCCCTCGCCGCCGAAGGCCGAACCTGGGGCCACGCGATGACCGTCCCGGCCGCCGACGAGTAATCGGCTCGCACCTCCGGGTACAGCAGCCGACCCCGCGTTCTGTCAGCATGAGTCGTCCGACTGATTGATTCAGTCAGCGGCACAGCCGACCTCGCATCCTGTCATCGCGAACCGCAGTGAGAGATCTCCCTGGCCCGATACACCCGAACGCAGGTGTGGCCCTGCCCTCTCCTCTGTCACCATGAATAGTCGAGCGCAGTGAATCTGTCAGGCGAGAATCGAGCCCTTGATCCTTGCGTAGGGACAGCGCTGGCGCTGTCATCGCCGTGAGGCGACCCTCCCGCGCCGGCCCCAAAATGTAGGGGCG
>Ga0180215_1000090_pt1 | contig 141329 bp, 112 predicted proteins | sample eDN3rd37CBELigBY_FD_128871 | JGI IMG/M metagenome (GOLD analysis project Ga0180215, IMG submission 128871) | Enriched backyard soil microbial communities from Emeryville, California, USA - eDNA 3rd pass 37_C BE-Lig BY (version 2) (version 2) | ecosystem: Environmental > Terrestrial > Soil >... | reverse complement strand
GACGAGGGGTGGATCAACCTCCGCGTGACGGTGGCGCCGGTGGTGCCGACGCCGGCTCCGGTGGCGCTGGACTCGGCCACGTCGATCGCGCTGCTGGAGCGGGACCTGTGCCTGACGATCGCGACCGGGGACAACGCGGCTTACGAGTGCGGCGACCTGCGCATCGTGCACCCGCTGCCGAGCGTGCGGACGATGAACAAGCAGCGCACTCCCACCCTGCTGTACAACTCGCAGCACGCCGAGCCCAACCCGCTGGTGGCAGCCTCCGTGCGCTTCAGCCCCACGGGTGGGCAGCCGACGACGATTCGCGCCACGCTGACGGTCAGCGGGACCACGCCGGCCATCAGCTTCTCGCGCACCTGGACTCCGCCTTCGGGCACGACCTGGGCGGCGGGGCAGACGCGGCGCATCGTCATGGGGCACGACCCCGCGATCTCGGGGAGCGACCGGCTGACCACGCTGCCGACCGGCGTCTACCCCTACACCCTCTCCGTGGAGGTCCAGGCTGCGGGCCAATGGACCACGCAGACTCCTCTGAGCGGCTCACTGCTGGTGGTGAACCGCAAGTCGCACCCGTCGCGTGCGGCGAGCATCCTGGGGATTCCGGGGTGGTGGGTGGCCGGAGTGGAGGAGCTGCATTACTTGGACGTGAACCGGACGCAGATCCTGTGGGTGGGCGGGGACGGGAGCGCGCGGGTGTACACGCGCGGGAGCGGACAGGCGGCGTGGACGGCGCCGCGCCTGGAGTGGAGCGGGGACCGGATCACGTCGGAGACCGTGAGCGGGGTGACCACCTACGTGCGGCACCTGCCGGGTGGAGTGACGGTGCGCTTCAACTACGCAGGCCAGCACGTGGCCACCGTCAACCGGCTGGGGCACCAGACCACCTTCGAGTACACGGGCGGGAAGCTCGCGATGCTGCGTGTTCCCCTGCCGGGAACGGGACCTGGATTGCAGTACGTCTTCGACTACAGTGATCCCAGCCGGATCACGATCGTCGCGCCCAACGTGAGGGACGCGCTGGGTGTACTGCGGGATCGCCAGGCGGTGGTGACGTTCTCGGGCGGGCGGGTCAGCTACATCCGTGATTCCGGGGTGACGGGCAACCTGCCGAGCTTCGGCTACGTGGGCACGACGAACCGCATCTCCCAGCGGACGGATCGGCGCGGCAACATCACCTTCTTCACCTACGACGAGGGACAGAAGCTGCGCAGCACCCGGCGCCAGATGGGCACGAGCCCCTCGGGGGCGGACATCTCGCTGGGCTTCTTCGCGCACGAGAGCAAGGGTAGCGCTCGCGCGGTGCGCAGCGACAGCGTCTTCACCTACGTGAAGGGGCCGCGCGCCAACGTGACGACGGAGACCTACTCGGCCTCCAGCGACACGACGGTGAGTACGTTCTGGATCGACCGCTTCGGTTCCCCGTGGCGGATCCGTAACGTCCTGGGGCAGGAGACGGTGGTGTACCGGAACGGACCGGAGGTCAACACCTCGGGGACGCAGGTGGGCACCTGGCCGGCGCGGGTGGGGTGGATGCAGACGCCGAGCGGGCTGGTGACGACGGCCACGTACACCGCGCGGGGGAACGTACGGACCGTTACGGGGGCGAACCCGTACGGGGACGGGCGCAGCGCGACGACGAGCTACGACTATACGAATGGATCCTGGCCGGACTTCGTTACGCGCATCGTGCCGCCGGAGGGGGACCTCGTCGATTTCGGCTACGACGCGGCGGGCAACCGGATCTGGCAGCAGGACGCACGCGGCTCCACGAGCCGGACGAACTTCAGCTACTACTCCAGTGGGCTGCTGAACCAGACCCAGGCGCCTTCCAGCGCGGCGATGACGGTATTCTACGACGCGGTGGGCAACGTGTCGGAGGTGCGTAGCCCCAGGGGCGTCGTCACGACCTACCTGCGTGATGCTCCGGGCCGGGACACGCTGATCATCACGTCTACGGACAGCCTGCAGACCGCTTCGCTCAAGCATCGCCAGAGCATCGTCTACGACCTGCAGGGCCGGGTGGTACGCAGCGTGTCGCGCGGGGCCGCCATGAACGGAGCGCCGGCGGATAGCCTGGTCGTCGCCAATACCTACGACGAGGAGGGCAACCTGCTCACCGTGAAGCGGTGGAGCGCGCCCGATTCGACCCTCGTCGGTTCGGTTACCACCACGTGGCGCTACGACCGGGCGCACCGGGTGGTGGCCGAGGTCGCGCCCGACGCGCGGGTCGACAGCACCTTCTATGACCGCTCCGGCAACGCGCGCGAGGTGCACACCCGACGCACCGACCCCACCTCCGGGCAGCGGATCGTGCTGCACATGCAGTACGATGCCCTCGACCGCCTGACGCAGCGGATCCTGCCGGCCGTCGCCTACCCCTCGCGCACCCAGGGCATCGCACAGCTGCGCCAGAACATCGCCAACGGGAACCCTCCCTATCCACAGCACCCCAACAACGGGACCGGCTACAGGATCGCGGGCGACACGGAACTCTTCGGCTACGACGTGGCGGGGAACCTGACGAGCGCGACGAACGCGGACGCGCAGGTCAGCCGCACCTTCCATCCCAGCGGCCTGCTCGAGAGCGAGACGCAGCGGGTGCGCACCGTCAACGGCACGGACTTCAGCCAGCACGTCTACACGGTCGAGTACCGCTACGACCTCAACGGGCGCCTGGTGGGGCTGAAGCACCCCACGCAGCTGGGGCCGGCGGCCAACGGACGCGACTCGACCACCTACACCTACCACGCCCACGGACCGCTCTCGCGCATAACGGATGCGCTGGGCGCTGCGGTGACCTTCAGCTACGACACGCGCGGCGACCTGCGCGACCTGACCTTCCCCGGCGCGGTCTACGACCACCGGGACTACGACGACGACGGCCGCCTGACGGTCCACACCCTCATGGCCGGGTCGGGCTACCTGCGCAACACGCGCTTCCGCTACGACGCGCGCAACAAGCTGCTCCAGAGCATGAACACGGCCGGCTGGAAGGACACGCTCACGGCCAAGTACTCGGGGCAGGGCCACGCCATCCAGGGCGACCTGGTCACGCGTGGCTTCAACACCCCCGATCATCCGGTCAAGTACACCTCCACGGAGACCAGTAAGTTCGACGCGATGGGCAGCCGGTCCGAGGCGACCACGGATGCCCTGACCCAGTACTCGTTTGGACCCAGCGACCCCGGGATCCGCACCGACGTCTACACCTACACCCGCAACACGGGACGACTACAGAGTATCCGGAAGAACAGCACCGCGAACCCCTACGCCTTCGAGTACGACGGGGCGGGCAACCTCCAGTTCAGCATGGCCAACGCGATGTCCGGCGAGGACCGGGCCTCGTACTACGCGGCCGACGGGAAGCTGCGCGCGGCCGACTACCGGATCTCGCAGGGCAGCGCGGCCACGCCGCTCTTCAAGACGTTCGAGGAGTACCGCTACGACGCGCTGGGACGGCGCGTGTGGGTACGGGCCCGGCGCTCGTGCGTGAATCCGGGCACGGTCCGCGACTGCCAGATCAGCAAGCTGCGGCGCACGGTGTGGCAGGGGAGCCAGGAGCTGTACGAGATCCAGATGCCGGGAGACGACGCCCTGCCGTACTCCGCCTACTGGGAGAACGATACGGCCACGGTGGTGCTGCCGATGGACCAGAGCGTCTCGCCGGCGATCGATCGCAATCCGTTCTTCGGGCGAGTCGCCTACGCGAACGGACCGGGGGTGGACCAGCCGGTCGGCATCATCCGCATGGGCTACGTCGATCACCTGAACTCGTCGGGGGCCCAGACGGTCTGGACGTGGAGGCCGGAGGCGTTCAGTCTCTTCCCGCACTGGAGTTCGCGCGGACAGGCGGAGTTTGGCACGTACAGGAATGGCGGGGTCAATCACTGCGGCACCATTGGTGGAATCCAGCACTGTGTGCGCGCGACCTGGCCGGGAATGCACTTAGTGCTGGAGCGGGCCCGGATCCGCCGCAACGCATGGCACGGCAGCCTGCTAGAGGACAAGGAGGATGCGGCCGGCACCTTCTACCGCCGCAACCGTCAGTACGACCCCCTCACGGGCCAGTTTACCCAGGAGGATCCCATCGGTCTCGCAGGCGGCATCAACCTCTATGGCTTTGCTAATGGCGATGCTGTAAACTACTCTGACCCCTTCGGCCTGGATACCTTGTCGAATAAGGAAAGGCAGCGATTCGCTGATCACTGTCGTCGGATCGATTGTGGTAAAGTCAATGTTCTTCGTGGTAACGATGACAAGGCTACCAACATCCGCCGGCAGATGCTACTAAAGGTTAGCGGCGGACGCTCTCACACATTGGGCTACGAAATCGTCCTTGCAGATAATGAAGGCGAAGACGTCCTAGCACACGAACTCGCCCATGTGGTACAGTATGAAGAATGGGGGGCCGCGCGCTACTATGCCAATGGAACTGCTGAGCGATTGAGAGAGTCGCGGGGACAGAACCCGTACAAGCTTCCGAGACCCTTGAGTTCTTCGCCGAATGGCTGGCTGGATTATGGCATGGAGCAGCAAGGTCAGATCGTGCAGAACTGCTTCCTGGGTAGCGTAGAAGCTTGTATCCTATCACCCTATCAACCGAGGTGAGAATAATGCTTCGAGTTGTAATATTGGCGGCATTTCTCTTGGGGGCATGTACGACGCAAAGTAATGAAATTTGGGTCGAACCAGGCGCAACCGCCGACCACCTCGTCTTTGGTATCGGTAAATTCCGGGAGGGCCCTCCAGTGGATCAGTTCCAGGTGTTAAGGGTTTCCAGATGTGAGGGCCCTCATGTAGGTTTGGGGGCAATGTGGGTGCTGTCGTTGCGAGATGATGTTCCTGCGGTGCGACAAGTTGTCTATGGGGAAACGCCGCCTGGATACGTGAGTGACCAAGGTCCTTTGCCGCTTGTGCCGGGTTGTTATCAGGCCGCAGCGACAACCGGTGGACTGGTCGAATTCCACGTTCTCGAGGACGGTAGTATTCGCGAAGTAGAAGAGCGGGTGCGAGGGGAGAGCGCTCCACAATTGGGTTCGTAGAACAAGGTTGACAGAAAGCTAGTTCTGCGGTGATGTCTGGTAAATTCTCCTTGCGTAGTGGTCATGAGAGTAACCACTCAGGGATTTTTGCAGATGTGCACTTCCACCGCTCTAAGTAGCATGTGGGGTGGACACCACTTTCCGTACGGCGCGCCAACAACTCCTTCGCCATGCGCCGAGGTGGGATGGCGGAACAATAAGGCGAGACCTCGCGGTACTGCACTCGTGCCGTACCGCGGGAACTTGCTCGGTTCGAATTGAGAGCTAGTTTGTGGTATGAAAGGCGTCACCGTCATGCGTTGTTCCGGAGATCGATGACCGGGAAATGAATCAGCCCTCCGGTGGGTGGGACCCACCGGAGGGCGTCGTACAGAGTGACCCGCGGGGATGAGGGTCGGTGACACAAGCCGCCCCGGGGCCGGTCCTCGTCCGGAACGAGCCGTGGGGCGCCGCCCGGGAGGGTACGGCAGCCCCGCTCCCCGTCCACCCCTACCGCGCCATCGCCGCGAGCAGGTACGCCAGGTTGGCCGTGCCGTCCATGATGGGCTCGTTGGTGGAGTAGTCGCCGAAATCGTCGTGGTAGACGATGTGGCCCGTGTTGAAGGCGGCGAACTCGTCCTCCTCGTGAAGGCGCACGTGGGCGAGGTTCTCGAAGATGGAGCGGTACACCGGCCCGTCCACCAGACCGCCCGTCTGCGTCCACAGGCCCAGCTCCTTGGCGACCACCGAGTGCGGATCCTTCGGGGACACGCCTTCACCCGGGAGACCGATCACCATGGACGTCCCCCACGGGTTGGTGCCGAAGAGCCAGTCCAGCGCCGCCTGCTCGAACTCGCGGAATCGCTCGTCGCCGGTCATCTGCCGATACAGGAACGCCTGCGTGGCGAAGGAGGCCATCAGGTTGTTGGAGCACCAGATGAAGGGGATCCCCACCCGGAAGCCGTTGTCGGCCCGCGCCACCACCGCCTCCAGCCCGCGCCGGTAGAACTCCGCCATCTCGCGCCGCTCCTCCGGGCCTCCCTTCCGCCAGACCTCGTGGTGCCCGTTGTTGTGCCAGGGGAACCACTGGTAGTGGCGGGCCGTGTCCGCCCCCATCCACGGCGTCACCGGCTCCTTGCGGGCGAACTCCACGGCCTCGCGGAGGTACGCCGTGTCGCCGGTGAGGGCGAAGAGCTGGGACGCGCCCAGCTCCATGTCGTCCACCCAGTTGTCCTCCTCGTAGAAGTACGGCTGCTTCCCCGGCGCCGTCTGGCAGACGCCCGGGTACTTCTTCCCCAGCTCGTACGCCGCGACCGCCTTGCGGCGGAGCGAGTCCGCGAACGCGGGGTCGCCGTCGCGGAAGAGCTGCGCCCCCAGCGCGAAAGCCGCGGCATACTTCCCCGCGGTGGACGCGTAACCGTCCGACCGGTTCTTGTTCGCGAGGAGCCCCTGGGGCTCCCCCGTGCAGGGGTAGACCGGGCGCGGGCCGCCCTTCCCCCACCCGTAGTCGGACGAGTCGTTGACGGGGAGGTCCCAGAAGGAGTGGTCCCGGTCGTCGCCGAGCTGGTTGAGCATCAGCCCGTCCTCCGGGTACATGCGCACCAGCCAGTTCAGCCCGTGCCGCGCCTCGTCCAGCACGTCCGGGACGCCGTTGGCGCCGGGGAGCCCCTGCGCGTCGAAGCGGTCCCCGAAGGCGCGCGGGTGGTCCCGGTACGCCATCATCATCACGAACGCGGCGTTGGCCGAGGTGGTGACGTACTGCAGGTAGTCGGCGGCGTCGGCCCAGCCGCCGGTGACGGGGATCCACTCGCCCGCGCGGGGGTGGTCCACCAGGATCCCGTCGGTGCGGTGGTGGACGGAGTCCCGGAACACCGGGTTGTAGCCGGAGCGCTGCTGCCGCATGTACGCCAGCAGCGTGTCCGCCGCGCCCGCGTACACGTCGGCGGCGATCCGCACCGGCGGCGAGGTGACGCCCCCGGCGACGATGCGGTAGGTGCCGGGCTCCTTCAGGGCGGAGAAGTCCAATCGGTGGGTGGAGACGCACGCCGCGAAGGGCTTCTCCGCCCGCGCGGGCCGCGCGAGGACGCGGCGCCCGGAGGCGTCCAGCACCTCGAAGCGGTCGATGCGGACGGGCTCCAGCGAGCACACCACCGCCACCTTGGGGGCGTCGGGGAGGTAGCCGAGCTGGTTGACGCGGACGAAGCTCTTCTGCGTCCCCGCCCCCTGCGCGGCGGCGGGAGCGCAGAGCAGGGCGGCGGCGAGCGCCGGGAGCGACAGGGTACGGACGGTGCGGCGGGTGCGGATCATTCGATCGGGGCTCTCGTTCTGGGCTCGATGCGGGTGCTTCAGCGGGCGGGCGCGCCGCCCTCCAGGTGCCGGCGGAACCAGTCCAGGGTCATCGGCCACGCCCGGCGCGAGGCCGCGAGGTTGGCGCCGCCCTGCCCGTCCTGCTGGCGGAGGAAGCCGTGGCCCGAGCCGGCGAAGGTGTCGTGCTCGAAGGTCTTCCCCAGCGCCCGCATGGCGGAGTCGGCGAGGGGGACGGTGGCGTTGACGCGCGCGTCGTTCTCGGCGAAGAGGCCCAGCACCGGGGCGCGGACGCTCGTCAGCGAGGCCGGGTCGGGTGCGGTGCCGTAGTAGACCACCGAGGCGCCCAGGCCGGGAGCGCGGACCGCGTGCTCGAACGCGGCGGTGCCTCCCCAGCAGAAGCCAACGATGCCGTAGCGCTTCTCCGCGGCGGGGAGGTTCATCCCGTATTCGGCCACCGCGCGGAGCTGCCGGTGCACGTCGTCCGTGGCGAGGGTGCGGATGGCGGCGCGGGCGGAGTCCGCGTCCGGCTCGCCGCCGGGGCCCGCGGGGATCGCCTCCATCGTCAGCAGGTCCGGGGCGATGGCGATGAAGCCGTCCGCGGCGAGCTGGTCCGCGACGGCGCGGATCCAGTCGGAGAGGCCGAAGATCTCGTGGACCACCAGCACCACGGGCGCCCGGTCGCTCCGCTCCGGGTACACGACCCAGGCCCGGACGCTGTCGGTGGGGCCGGTGCGCACCATGGCCCACTCGCCGTGCCGGGGAGACGCGGCCAGTCGCGCGCGGGCCTCGGCCGACCCCGCGGGAAGCGAGGGATCCGCCACGGACGAGGCGGCGGACGACGAGGCGGCGGTCGTGGAGTGCTCCGCGTGGTCGTCGGAGGACGCCGCGGCGCGCGGGGCGCACGCGGAGAGGAGCAGGAGCGCGGGAACGAGGGCGACACGGGCGAGGGTGGCGGACATCGCTGCCTCACGTCGGCTGGGGAATGCGGAGACGCCTGGGGGCGGGGAACGCGGGGAGGATAACGCGCGGGAGGCGGAGACGACAGGGCGCGGGGACACCCTCCGAACTTCGCCCCGAGAGGCGCGGGCGGCTCGGGCCGCCCGCGCGCTCCCCGTTACGGGGCCGGGACGGCCGCGGCCGGCGCGACCACCTCTCCCCCCAGCACCACCCACCGCACGTCGCGCGTGGCGCGGACGTCCCGGTCGGGGTGTCCGCCCACCATCAGCACGTCGGCCAGGCTCCCCGCGGTGAGCGTCCCCAGCTCCGGCCGGCCGAGGAGGGCGCCCGCCTCCCCGGTAGCGGCGCGGATCGCCTGGAGCGGGGTGAGGCCGGCCTCCACCAGCAGCTCCAGCTCGCGATGGAGGCTCCCGCCGGGAACCACCATCGGCCCGGCCGGCACGTCCGACCCCGCCCCGACGCGGCCGCCAATCTCCACGACCCGGCGCACGAGCGCGCGCGAAAGCTCCAGGTCGGCGCGGGCGCGAGCCCGCTGCTCCGACGTGGTGCCGCCGTGCATCCCCGTCCACCATTCCGCCATCCCTTCCGGGAGGAGAGCCGCCGAGGGAAGGTGCCGGACGTCCGGGAGGGAGTCGGACGCGAAGGACCACGCGGTCACCAGGGTGGGGACGAGCGTGGCCCCGCTCCGGACCAGGGCGCGCGCCAGGGAGTCCACGAGCGCCGGGTCCAGGGGGAGGCGCGCGGGATCGCCGCCGAGCCGCCGGTAGGCGAGGGCGAAGCCGCTGGAGTGCTCGATGCTGGAGACGCCCGCTTCCAGCGCCTGCAGGGCGTCCACCTGCGCATCCGTGAGGCCGCGGGTGAGCTGGATGCCCAGGTCCGTGGCGGTCGGGATGCCGACCTCCCTCGCCCGGCCGGCCGCTGCCGCGAACGCGGCGGGCGGGATCTTCTCGTACAGCTTCACCACGGAGGCGCCGCGCGCCACCAGGGTGTCCACCGAGGCGCGCGCCTCTTCCGGCGTCCCCGCGGGGAGGACGCGGCCTCCCATCCGGGCGATGACGCTCCCCTCTCCGTCCAGGAGCGGGCCGGACGCGAAGATCCGGGGCCGCGGGCCGGCGGCCCGCAGCGTGTCGAGCATCCCGAAGTCGTTGTTCAGGTCCCGCACGGAGGTGACGCCGGCGGGGAGGAAGAGCGACAGGTAGTGGGGGCGGGCGTGGACGTGCAGGTCCACCAGGCCGGGGAGGATCGTCCCTCCCTCCGCGTCGATCACCCGCGCGCCCGCCGGCGCGGGACACTCCGCCCGGGTACCCGCGCAGCGGATCCGGTCGCCTTCCACGACCACGATCCCGTCCTCCACGGCGGGGGCGCCGGTGCCGTCCACCAGGCGGCCCGTGAGCACGAGGAGCCGGGAGGCGTCTCCGGGATCGGAGGTCGCGGGTGCGGTGGCGGGGGGACGGGAGGGTGCCGCGCAGGCGGCGAGGAGGAGGCCGGCGAGTGCTGCTCTGCCCGTAGCTTTCATTCCGTCGTTTCGTTCGGAGACCGGACCGGAGGGGCCTCGGCCCCCCGCCGCCCGCCCGGTGCGGGTCGGTGTGAGGGTGTACGACCAGACGGCGCGCAGGGTTCCGCGGACGCTCAGCGGAGGCCCCGCTCGTCCAGGGGAGCCTCGATCCCCGCCTCGCGGAAGGTGCGCACGTCGCGCAGTAGCGCGCAGGCCGCGTCCACCAGGGGGAGGGCGAGCGCCGCGCCGGAGCCCTCGCCCAGGCGGAGGTCCAGCTCCAGCAGGGGGCGGAGGCCGAGCGCCTCCAGCGCCCGCGCGTGTCCCCGCTCCGCGGAGCGGTGCGCGGCCACCAGGGTGTCCCGCGCGGCGGGGGCGATCCGCACCGCCGCCAGCGCCGCCACCCCGGTGATGAAGCCGTCCAGCACCACGGGAGTGCCGCGCGAGGCGGCGGCGAGCACGGCGCCCGCGAGCGCCGCGATTTCGCAGCCTCCCGCCTCGGCCAGCGCGTCCAGGGGGGCGAGGTCGCGCCCGGCGGAGCGCGCCCGCGCCCGCTCCACGGCGTCCGCCTTCCGGCGCAGGGTCTCGCTCCCCACCCCGGTCCCGGCGCCGACCACGTCGGTGGCCCCGGCATCCAGGAGGAGCGCGAGCAGCGCCGCCGCGGAGGTGGTGTTGCCGATCCCCACCTCGCCCAGGGCCAGCACGTCGCAGGGGGGCGCCTCCAGCACGGCGGCGGCTCCGGCCAGGAGGGCCCGCTCCGCCTCCGCGCGCGTCAGCGCCGGCTCCGCGGCCAGGTTGCGGGTGCCGCGGCGGACCTTGCGGTCCTCCACGCCCGGGGCGCCCTCGAAGTCGTGGTCCACCCCCACGTCCACCACCGTCACCTCGGCCCCGACCCGACGCGCGAGCGCGTTGAGGGGCGCGCCGCCCGCCACGAAGTTGTAGCAGAGGCGCGCGGTGACGTCGGCGCGGTAGGCGCTCACCCCCTCCTCGCAGACGCCGTGGTCGCCCGCGAAGACCAGGACGCGCTTCCGCTCCGCCGTCGGGTGGTCGGTCCCCTGGACGCGGGCGAGGTGTACGGCCAGCGCCTCCAGCCGTCCCAGGCTCCCCCGCGGCTTCGCCAGGGCGTCAAGGCGCTCCCGCACCCGGGCCGCGCGCCCCCCGCCCGGGTCCACGGAGGGGACGCGCGCCGCGAGCGCCGCCACCGAGCCCGGCACCTCCGGCGCCGTCTCATCCGCCGCCGGGACTTCCCGCCGCTCCGGCCGGCCCAGGAGGGCGCGGAGCGGGTCGTCCTCGCCGTCGCCCTCCCAGTCCTCGAAGCGCACCAGCTCCGCGAGGTCCAGCCTCCGCCGCCACCCGGTGGCCTCCAGGAGGGGCGTCTCCGGCAGCTCCACCGGGTAGCCCAGGCAGAGGAACGCCACCGGGACCACCCCGGCCGGGAGGCGGAGCGCGGCGGCCAGCTCCGCGTTGTCGACGATGCTCACCCACCCCACGCCCACGCCCTCCGCCCGCGCCGCGAGCCAGAGGTTCTGCACGGCGAGGCAGGTGCTGTAGACGTCCGTCTCGCGGATGGTGTCGCGCCCCAGCACGTGGGGCCCGCCGCGGCGGGTGTCGCAGGTGACGCAGACGCAGAGCGGCGCGTCCAGGATCCCCTGCAGCTTGAGCGCGGCGTACTTCGCCCGGCGGTCTCCCTCCCAGCGGGTGGCGGCGCGGTCGTTGGCGCGGCGGAACAGCTCGTAGACCTCGCCCTTCCGGGCGGCGGAGCGGATCACCACGAAGTCCCAGGGCTGCATGAAACCCACCGAGCCGGCCCGGTGCGCCGCGCCGAGGACGCGGAGCAGGACCTCGTCCGGGACCGGGTCGGGCCGGAAGGCGCGCACGTCGCGGCGCAGGGCGATGGCGTCGTACACCGCCTGCTTCGCCTCCGGCGGGAACTCGCCTTCCCGCCGGGGGAGCACGGGGTCGGGCCGCGCGCTCATCGCACCCTCTCCGCGGCCGGGAGGGCGACCGGGCCGGCCGGGGCCGCGCCGTCTCCCGCCGTCATGTGCGTGGTGTCGTTGACGCACAGCACCCGCACCCCGTCCGGGAAGACCTCCGCGCGGGTGAGGCCGCAGGCCGAGATCCGCAGCGCGAACGTCTGCCGCAGGGTGACGCCCAGCCAGCGGGCGAGCACGGCGTGGAGGGTCCCGGCGTGGGACACCACCAGCACGCTCCCCTCGGTCGGGAGGTCGTCCAGCGCCCCGGCAACGCGGGCCTCGAACTCCGCCGCGGTCTCGCCGTCCGGCGGGGCGACGGAGGCGGGGTCGGCGGCCCAGCGGCGCGGGAGGTCTCCGTCGCGGGCGGCGCACTCGTCCCAGGTCAGCCCCTCCCACGCCCCGAAGTGGAGTTCGCGCAGGCGGCGGTCCGTCTCCACGGGGACGCCGGGCGCGGCGATCTCCGCGGTCTCGCGGGCGCGCAGGAGGTCGCTCGCGAACACCCGGTCGAACGTCTCCCCGGCCAGCCGCGCGCAGAGACGCTCCGCCTCGCGCCTCCCCTTCCCGGAGAGCGGCGGGTCGCTCCATCCCTGGTAGCGGCCCGCCTCGTTCCACTCCGTGGAGGCGTGGCGTGCGAGGGTCAGCCGGAGCACACGGCCTCCAGGGCGGTCACCAGGGCGTTGTTCTCGGCCGGGGTGCGCGCGGCCACGCGAACGTGTCCCGGCAGCCCGAAGGAGGTGCAGTCGCGTATCCGGATCGCGTGCTCCTCCCGCAGCCGACCGGCCAGCGCGGCTGCGTCGCCCGCCGCGGCGAGAAGGAAGTGCGTGGCCGTGCGGACGGTGGGGAGGCGGAGGCGCGCGAAGGCGGCCTCCAGCAGCTCGCGCTCGAAGCGGAGCCGCGGCAGCGACTCCGCCACGTGCGCCACGGCCGCGTCGGTGAACGCGGCCACCGCCGCGGCCTGGGCCATGGTGGAAACCGGCCAGGGGGAACGCGCCCGGTCCAGCGCACTCACCACGGCCTCCGGTCCCACCGCGAAGCCGGCGCGCACCCCCGCCAGGGCGTGCTCCTTGGTGATGGAGCGCAGGTGCAGCACGGCCGGGTGGCCCGGGAGGGCGGGGGTGCCGAGGGGATCCCGCAGGAAGGCGTCGTACGACTGGTCGATCACCAGCAGCGATCCCGCGGCGTCGGCGGCGTCCGCCACCCGCGCCAGCTCCTCGCGCGAGAGGGGCTGCCCCGTGGGGGTGTTGGGCGCGCACAGGAACACCAGCCGCGGGCGGTGCTGCGCGACGGCCGTGGCGATCTCCTCCGCGTCCAGCGCGTAGGTGGGCCCCGGGGCGATCCCCTGCAGCACCCGTCCGCCGCAGAGCGAGACGGCGCGCGCGTACTCCCCGAACGTGGGGCTGGGGATCAGGGCGGTGTCTCCCGTCCTCACGTAAGCGAAGCAGAGCGCATGGATCAGCTCCGCCGCGCCGGCGCCGAAGGCGATCTCCTCCACCGGGCGATCCCAGCGGCGGGACGCGGCGCGCCGGGGGGCGATGGATTCCGGGTCCGGGTACACGTCCGGGCGGGCGGCCCGGATCGCCTCCACCACGATGGGCGCCGGCCCGAACGCGTTCATGGAGACGCTGAAGTCGATGCGCACCGGGGCGCGCGGGCCGGCGCTCCCCGGCGGGCCTCCGTGGGGGACCGGGGTCGTGGCCGTCACCTCGGGGCGGGGTCTCGTCATGGAGAGGGCAGGGTGGCTGCGAGGATCCCCGCCGCGCCGACGATACGGCGGGCGCGGCGCAGGTCGGCGGCACGGGGATCGCGCCCGCCGGGGTTCAGCGTGTAGGCGCCGCGCTTCGCGAGCCGGATCCCGAGCGCGCCCGCCATGGCGGCCATCGGCCACCCCGAGTTGGGGCTGGACGTGAGCCCCGCGTCGCGCCGGGCGACCCGGAGCGCTGCGGCCGGGTCGCCCCCTCCCGCGGGCGCCGCCAGGGCGACCAGCAGCGCCGAAAGGCGGGCGGGGACGAAGTTCAGAGCGTCGTCGGCGCGGGCCGCGGCCTTGCCGAACCACTCCAGCTCCGGGGTGCGGTAGCCGAGCACGGCGTCCGCGGTGTTGAAGAAGCGGAGGGCGTACGCCGCCGCGAGCCCGCCGCCCCGGAAGGCGAGGAGCGGCGCGACCAGGCCGTCGCCCAGGTTCTCGGCCAGCGACTCCACGGCCGCCCCGGCCACCTCCGCCCGCGAGAGGTCCGCAGTGTCGCGCGATACGAGGTGCCAGGCGAGGAGGCGGCGCGCTTCCGGGAGGTCCCCGCGCGAGAGGGCGCGCTCCACCTCCGCGCCCGCATCGAGGAGCGCCCGCAGCGAGAGCGCCGGTTTCAGCGCCGCCCCGAGCGCGACTTCGCAGGCCGCGCGCGGGGCACGCCGTGCCGCCCTCTCCACCGCGTGCCCCGCGAGGGCCGCGACGGCGGCTCCCAGCGCCACGCCGGCCGCCCCTTCGGCCAGCGAGGCCAGGGGAGCGCGCGCGACCCGGCGCGTCCGCGCCGCGCCGATCCAGCGCCCCATCCACACCGTGGGGTGGAGTGCCGGGGGCGGCTCCCCGAACCACAGGTCCACGGCCACCGCGGCGGCCACGGCTCCTCCGCGACTCACAGCAGCCCCCACGGCACGAACGCCCACAGCACGGCCAGCTCCGCGGCCTCTCCGAGCGCGCCGCACACGTCGCCGGTGACGCCTCCGAAGCGCCGCGCCAGCACCTCGCCGACGAGGAGCGCGGCGATGGCCCCGGCGATCACCGCCGCCGCCAGGCGCAGCGGCTCGCCGGAGGTGCCGATGATCGGGAGGACGATCGCCATCAGCATCCCGGTGGCGGTCCACAGGCGCCCCCGGCCCGCGAGGACGGCGCCCAGGCCGTTCCGTCGGGCGGCGGGGTGCGCGCGAAGCGCGTGGACCATCGCCCAGCGCGCCACCGGCGCGGCCAGGAGCGGGGCCACCGGCGTGGCGTACACCAGCGCCGTCCACTTCCCCAGGAGGAGGAGGGAGAGGCCGGCGACGCCGAAGGTGCCCACCCGCGGGTCCTTGAGGATCGCCAGGCGGCGCTCCCGCGTGGCGGCGGCGTTCCCGGCCGGTGGCGCGAAGGCGGCGTCGCAGCAGTCCGTCCAGCCGTCCAGGTGGAGCGCCCCGGTGGCGAGGACCCAGGCCGCCAGCGCCAGCGTCCCCAGCGGGAGCGGGGGAAGCGGAAGGAGGAGCACCGCGGCGGGCGCGAGGGCGACGAGGAGCCCAACCAGCGGGTAGAACGCCGTGGCCGCGCGCAGCTCGTCCGGGGACACCTCGCCCCGCACCCGTACGGGCAGGACGGTGAGCGTCCCCACGGCGAGGAGGAAGGGGCGGACGGCGGGAAGGGCCGGGTAGCGCAAGGTGCGGAAACGGAAAAAGGAAGCGGCTCGCGGGCGGCGGACCGCCCGCGAGCCGCCCGCCGCCCCCCACGATAGCGCGGGGGGCGCGGGAAGCAAGCCCGGGAGGGCGCGGCCTCGCTCCGGGCGGGGCCGCGCCGACGTCATGCGATCCTAAAGATCGGCGGTGAGGCGCAGGCTCATGGTGCGGCCGGGCATGTTGAAGCCTCGCTTCTCGTAGTAGTTCTCGTCGGTGAGGTTGTCCACCAGCAGCGAGACCGCGTACCGGTTGGCCAGGCGCACCGTGGAGACCAGGTCCAGCGTCATGAACGCCGGGTACTCGATGTCCGAGACGCGCGAGAAGTCGGTGAAGTCCTGGTCGGTCCGCTCGCCGACGTACCGCCCGGTGAGCCGGGTGCTGAAGCGGCGCAGGTCGTCCCACTCCACGCCGTACGCCACCGTGGCGTCTGCGACGTTGCGGATCCGGCTCTCCGCTCCCTCCCCGAAGACCAGGGCCCCCGCCACCTCCTCCGGGCGGAAGTCGGTGCGCCCGGCGAACCTCGCCGCGTCCACCTGCACGCTCCGGGCCGTCTCCTCGCGCTCGAGGTAGTGGGTGGCGTTGGCGAACACGCGGAGCGAGTACCGGCGCCGGGCGAAGGCGCCCAGGTCCCACCCGAGGCGCCACTCCACGCCGTCCATGCGCGCCTCGTCGGCGTTCACGTACGTGCTCACGGAGCCCACCGGGTCGCCCGCGGCCGTGCGCGGGCGGGAGCCCTCCGGGAAGCTGGCGGCCACGGAGGTGATGCGGTCCGTCACTCGGGTGCGGAAGTAGGTGACGTCCGCGTCCAGGCCCAGCCGGGGCCGCTCGATCCCTACGCCCACGTCCCAGGTCACCGAGCTTTCCGGGTCCAGCTCCGGGTTCCCGACGGCGATGGTGGCGACGCCCGTGGTGGCGCTTCGCTGCACGGAGAGCCCCGCCTTGCCGAAGACGGTGGGGGCCACGAAGGCGCGGCCGGCGGTGCCGTGGACGCGCACGCCCCGGGCGGCCACGTACTGGAGTCCCACGCTGGGGTTGAAGACGTTGAACGTCTCCTCCGCCGGCTGCCAGTCGGGGCGCAGCGGGGTGTTCTCGATCTCCAGCCCCACCCGGTCGAGCCGGCCGCCGAGGGTGCCGCTCAGGCGGGTGCCGGGGACCTCGAACCTCCCCTCGGCGAAGACGGCCGTCGAGCGGGTGGTGGCGTCCGGCGAGTAGGGGGCGCCGGGCTGCGCCTCCCCGGTGAATACCCGGGAGGTCTCGCCCGCCTGGGTGAAATCGACGCCGAAAGTGAGTGCCTGGCGTCCGAAGCGGACCGCGTCCTGGAGCTGGGCGCCGCGCGTCTCCGTCTCGCTGGTGTAGCTGACGTACGGCTCCGGGGCCCAGGTGTCGAAGTAGTCGGTGAGCTCGCGCCCGGCGTAGACCCGCAGCATCGGCGCGTGGCGCCCGAAGGCGCCGCTCAGGCTCACGTCCCCGCTGCGGCGGTCCAGGTTCTTGAGCTGGCCGGGGTCGCCGTCCACGTACAGGTCGCCGGGGGTCTCCACGTTGTCGGCAGAGAACGCCTCGCCGCGCACGTCCAGCCGCAGCGCGTCGCCGAGGCGGAAGCCCAGGCGGCCGTTCCCCGACCCGTAGGTGTAGCGGGTGTTGGGGCGGACCTCGCCGTCCCCTCGCTCCGGGACCCGCTCGCGGTCTCCGCCGATCAGCTTGACGGCCTCGGTGCTCCCCACCCAGTCGCGGAACAGGTTGCCCTCGCCGGCGCGGTAGTCGGCGCCGCGCGAGAAGCGGCTGAGGCCGAAGTCGGCGTCGAGCCACCGCGTGAAGCTCCCCCCCGCCCGCGCGGAAAGGTCGAGCGTCTCCCAGCTCCCGTACGCCACGGACGCGCTCCCGCCCGGCGCGCCGTCCGAGCGGCGGGTCACGAGGTTCACGGCGCCGCCCATGGCGCTGGAGCCGTACAGCGAGGAGGCGGGGCCCTTGAGGACCTCGACGCGCTCCAGTGAGCCCAGGTCGATGGTCGCCAGGTTGGTGGCCCCGGCGGGGCGCCCGTCGATCAGGAGGAGCGAGCGCTTGTTGATGCCGCTGAACTCCGGGCGGAAGCCGCGGATCCCGATCCCGGAGAGGAGCCCCGGGTACTGGACCACGTCCAGCCCGGCCTGCTTCTTCAGCACGTCCGCCAGCTCGACCGCCGGGGTGCGCTCCAGGTCGCGCGCGGAGATCACCTCGATCTTCTGCGGCAGCTCCGTGCGGAGCGCGGGGTACCGCTTGGTGGTCACCACCACCGTGTCCAGCGTCTCGGCCGGGGTCTGTTCCTGGGCGCCCGCGGCCCCCGGGAGGGCGGCGGCCACCGCGAGCGCACCCGCGATCCCCGCCGCGGCGCGCGTTCTCGTCGTCTTCATGGGTATCGATCTTCCTTCCGGCCTCTTCGGGCCGGGGTCGGTGTCGGTTTCACGCGGGTCCGCTTCCCGTGCCCCCGCACGCGGCGGCGGCGAGCGGAATCACCTGCGGAGCCCCGGTGTCCGGGCCCGGACCCGGGTGCTCCACGATTCTCGCCGGCCAGCGGTACACCCGCTGCACCAGCTCCGCGGTGAGCACCTCCGGGGGCGTCCCCTCGGCGGCGACCCGTCCGCGGTCCAGCACCACCAGCCGGTCCGCGTAGCGGGCGGCCAGGTTGAGGTTGTGCGTGACCAGGAGCACGGTGGTTCCCGCGTGCCCCAGGTCGCGCAGCAGCTCGAAGATCGCCATCTCGTGCGCCACGTCGAGCGCGGCGGTGGGCTCGTCCAGCGCCAGCGTCGCGGGTTCCTGCGCCAGCGCCCGCGCGATCCGCGCGCGCTGCCGCTCTCCGCCCGAGAGGGTTCCCACCAGCCGGTCCGCCAGCTCCGTCACGTCCGCCCGGCGCATGGCCTCGGCGACGGCCCTGCGGTCCGCCTCGCCCTCCCGGCGCCAGGAGCCCAGGTGGGGATAACGCCCCATCGCCACCAGCTCCCGCGCGGTCATGGGGAAGGGCGACTCCTCCTCCTGCGGCACCACGCCCACCTCCCGCGCCAGCGCCGCCCGCGACCAGTCGTCCACCGGCCGGCCCCCGAAACTCACCGTCCCGGATCCCGGCGCCAGCGTGCCCAGGAGGAGCCGCAGCAGGGTGGACTTCCCCGAGCCGTTGGGGCCCAGGACGGCCGTGCAGGCTCCCGCCGGTACCTCCAGCGACACGCCGTCCAGCGCCGGGCGCTCCGCCCCAGGGTAGCGGAACGTGACAGCCTCGCAGCTCCACGCGCTCACGCCGCCGTCCTCCGCCGCAGCAGCCAGACGAAGAACGGCACGCCCACGAACGCCGTGACCACTCCCACGGGCAGCTCCATGGGGGCCGCGGCCACGCGGGCCAGCGCGTCGGCGAGGACCACGAAGGTGGCGCCCATCAGGACGGAGGCGGGGAGGAGGAAGCGGTGGTCGCCCCCCCAGAGGAGGCGCACCACGTGGGGGACGACCAGGCCCACGAAGCCGATCACGCCCGAGGCCGCCACCGCCGCCGCGGTCACCAGCGAGGCGGCGCAGTAGGCGAGCAGCTTGGTGCGCTCCACGCGCGTCCCCAGGTACGCCGCCGTGTCCTCGCCCACGGAGAGGAGGTTGAGGGGGCGCGCGAGCCCCAGGAGAATGGCGAGCCCGGGGACGAGGTAGAGGGCGAGGAGGGCGTCCCCGCGCCAGGTGGCCCCGGCGAAGCTCCCCATCATCCAGAAGATGGCGGAGCGGAAGGAGTCCGCGTCGGCGAAGGTGAGCGTCAGCAGGATCACGGCGTTGAAGAAGGACCCGGCCACGACGCCCGCCAGGAGCAGGACGCGGGTGTCCAGCGCCCGCCCCGCCGCCGCGGCGATGCGGAACACCAGGAGCATCGCCGCCACCGCCCCCACGAAGGCGGCGGCCGAGACCGGCGCCGCCGTGGCGGCCAGCCCCCCTACCGCAACCGCCACCACCGCGCCGACCGCAGCGCCCCCGGCCACGCCCATCACGTACGGGTCCGCGAGAGGGTTCCGGAGGAGCGCCTGGAACACCGCGCCGCTCGCCGCCAGCGCGCCCCCCACCAGCGCCGCCAGGAGGGAGCGCGGGAGGCGGAGGCGCTGCACGATCGCCACGGTGGTGGGGTCGCCGATCCCGCGCGCCCCGTCCACCACCTCCCGGAGCGAGAGGGGGACGGCGCCCACGCGGACCGCCAGGAGGATCGCGGCCGCGAGCGCGGCGGCGAGAAGGGCGAGGCGCAGGGCGGGCCTCATGGCTGCGCGGCGCCGGGGTGCAGGGCGTCGCGCAGCCTCCGCGCGGCCTCCCCCATGTGGGGGCCGGGGCGGTTCATGAGGTCGGAGGGGACGAGGATGGTGCGGCCCTCGCGCATCGCCCGCATCTCGCGCCAGCCGGGCTCGCCGCGGAGCCTCGCCACGTCGTGGGCGCCGCCCTTCTCTCCCTGCGGGAGGACCAGGAAGTCGGGATCCCGGCGGACGATGGCCTCCAGCGAGACGTTGGGCCAGTCCGATCCGGCGTCGGCGAAGACGTTCCGGCCGCCCGCCACCTCCACGAGCTGGGAGATGAAGGTCTCCGGGCCCGCCGTCATGGGCGGGTCGTTCCACACCAGGAAGAACACGGTGGGCCGCGGCCGCCCCGCCACCGAGGCGCTCAGCTCCGCGAGCTGCAGCCGCAGCGCGGCGGCCAGGGAGTCCGCGGCGGCGTCGCGCCCGGTCAGGCGCCCCAGGTTGTCCACGGAGCGGAAGACGTCGGAGGTGTCCTCGATGCTCACCATGAAGGCCGGGATCCCCAGCTCCGTCAGGCGGCGGGTGATGGACGCGTCGCCCCGCGTCTCCCAGCCGAGCACCAGGTCCGGGCGCAGCGCCAGGAGCGCCTCCATCGAGGGATCCATCCCCCCGCCCACGGAGGGGAGCCCGTCCACCTCCGGGCCGTGGTCGAAGTCGGTGCGCCCCACCAGGAGGTCCGTGGCTCCCAGGGCCACCAGGGTCTCGGTCGCGCTGGGGATCAGCGAGACGATGCGGCGGGCCGGACGGGGGAGCCGGACGGTTCGCCCGGCGTCGTCCACCCGGGAGATCGCGCCGTCCGCCGGGGCGTCGTCGGCACGCGCGGCGCCGTCGCCGCCGCAGGCGGCGAGGAGGGAGAGGAAGAGCAGGGGGAGGAGGACCCCCCGCGTGCGGCGATGCGAAGTCGTAGAAAGCAAAAAACCCGTCCTTCCCGGAAACCGGGGGAAAGGAACGGGCTCGAAACGGGCGCACGGCCCACGGGGGACGCGGTCGCGCCGGGATCGGACCCCGCTCCCCTCCCGCGAGGGGCCTGCATGCGGGAGCGTAGGGGGCCGGTCTCCTGGCTCGAGGCAGCTTCGCTCGCCTTCCCGGGAGCCTCCAGGGCTTCCAGTGGCTTGGACGGAGGACGGGCCTCCGCTGAGCGGGCCGGACCGGCGCGGGTGCGCCGGGCCTCTTACAGTGGCGGGGCCGCGCCGGACTCACACCGGCTTCCGAAAGGCCCCCTTCGCGTATTGGAGCACCAAGGTAGCGGAGCCCCGCGGAGGCGGCAAGGGATGCGCGAGCCCGCCCCGCCCGGCCCGGAAAGGCGGGGAGTAAGCGGCCGCACGTCTGGTGCGCCGCCCACCGCCTCCGTATTCTGTCGACATACCGCACAACTCCCCGTCGCGGCGACCCGGGGCCCCAGGCCCGGCGCCGCGCGCGTCTCCCGCAGCGTACCGGACATCCATGCTCGCACGCTTACGGCACCCCTTCCTCGCACTCGCCCTGGCCGGCGCCGCGTCCTCCGGGACGCTCGCGGCCCAGCAGCGCGCCCCCGCGGCGGCGCCTCCCTCGCCGGAGAGCGTCCTCGGCTTCCGCGTCGGCGCGGACGGCCGCCTGGCCGACTGGGCGCAGATCGTGGACTACTTCGGCCGGCTGGGCCGCGCCTCCGGCAAGGTCCGGGTGGACACCATCGGGCGCACCGTGGAGGGACGCCCGATGCTCCTGGCGACGATCACCTCCACGGCCAACATGGCGCGGCTGGACCAGATCCGCCGCACCCAGGCCCGCCTCGCCGACCCGCGCGGCCTCTCGGAGCCGGAGATCGCGCGGCTCGCACGCACGCAGCCCGGGGTGATCTTCATCGGCGCCTCGCTGCACGGCAACGAGATCATGGCCACCCAGATGTCCATGGAACTGGCCTACGACCTGGCGACCGACGCGGACCTCGGGAAGAACCTGGAAGACGTGGTGGTGCTCCTGGTGCCGGGGATGAACCCGGACGGGCTGGACATCACCCGCGACTGGTGGCTGCGTACCCGCAACACCCCCGCGGCCGGCGCGTCGATGCCCTGGCTCTACCACCACTACGTGGGGCACGACAACAACCGCGACTTCTTCATGGTCACCCAGCCGGAGACCCAGGCGGTCACGCGGGTGCTCTACGAGCAGTGGTTCCCGCAGGTCGTCTTCGACGTGCATCAGATGGGGAACCGCGGCGCGCGCTTCTTCATCCCCCCGTTCGACGACCCGCTCAACCCCAACGTCGACCCGCTCATCGTCCGCATGACCAACGTGGTGGGGACGCAGATGGCGCTCGACCTCACGGCGGCGGGGAAGACCGGGGTGTCGCACCAGGAGACGTTCGACCTGTGGTGGCACGGCGGCGGGCGCACCGTCCCCGCCCGGCACAACATGGTGGGAATCCTCTCCGAGGCGGCGAGCGCCAACTACGGCGACCCCATCCACCAGCCCGCCGACTCGCTCCGGCAGCCGCAGCCGGGCTCCATGTTCCCGGAGGCGTGGGCCGGCGGCGACTGGCGTCCCCGCAACATCGTGGAGTACGAGCTGATCGCGTCCAAGTCGCTGGTGAGGCTGATGCACCGCCAGCGCGAGGACTTCGTCCGCAACATGGTGTCGCTGGCCCAGAAGCAGGTGCGCGCCGGACGGCAGGGCGGGCCCTTCGCCTACGTCTTCCCGGCGGACCAGCGCGACCCCGGCTCCGCGGCGGAGCTGCTGCGCACGATCCGCAAGGGCGGGGTGGAGGTGCACGAGGCCCGGGTCCCCTTCCGGGCGGGCGGCACGACCTACCCGGCCGGGACCCGCGTCGTCCTGCTGGCGCAGCCGTTCCGGGCGCACGTGAAGGACCTGCTGGAGGCGCAGCGCTACCCGGACCGCCGCCTGTACCCGGGCGGGCCGCCGGACGTCCCCTACGACGTCGCCGGTTGGAGCCTGGGGATGCAGATGGGGGTGGAGATCCGCGAGGTGGCGGAGCCCTTCGAGACGCAGGCGCTGGTGAAGGTGGACTCCATCCGCGTGCGTGCGGGCACCGTGACGGACGCCGGTGCGGCCTACGCGCTGGACCCGCGGATGAACAACACCCACCGCGCGATCCACGAGGCGATCCGCGACGGCGGGACGGTGGCCTTCCTCCCCGCGCCGCTCTCCGTGAAGGGCGGCGGCACCTGGCCGGCGGGGACGCCGGTGGTCTCGGGCGTGGCGGGGCTCCCCGGGCGGGTGGCGCGCTGGGGGAGCGAGTGGGGCGTCGACGCCGTGGGCGTGGCCGAGCCCTCCTCGTCCGCCGTGATGCGGAACCTCCGGGTGGGGCTGTACAAGCCGTGGACGGCGTCCATGGACGAGGGGTGGACGCGCTGGGTCTTCGAGCGCTGGGGCGTCCCCTTCGACACCCTCCACGACGCCCACATGCGCGCCGGGGGACTGGAGACGAAGTACGACGCGATCGTCCTCCCCTCCGTCGCGTACCGCGACGTGATGGAGGGCCCGCGTCGCGCGCACCCCGACTACGCCGGAGGGCTGGGCGCGGCCGGCGCGGCGGCGCTGAAGCGCTTCGTCGAGGCGGGCGGGACGCTGGTGCTGCTGGACGACGCGGTGACGTTCGGGATCCGCGAGCTGGGGATCCCGGTGCGCGACGTGAACGCGGCCCAGGACCCGTCCGACACCGGGCGGTGGTACGCGCCCGGGTCGCTGCTGCGGGTCCAGTGGGACGCCTCGCACCCCGTGGGCTGGGGGATGCCGCAGGAGTCCGCCATCAACTACGCCCGCAGCCCGGTGCTGGAGGTGCAGCCGGGGGCGCGGGGCGTCACCGTGGTGGCCCGCTACCCGGAGCGCGACATCCTCCTGAGCGGCTACTCCCAGGGTGAAGACCGGATCGCCGGGAAGGCCGCGGTGGTGGAGGCGCAGGTGGGGAAGGGGCGGGTGGTGATGTTCGGCTTCCGTCCGCAGTACCGCGCCCAGGCGCACGAGACGTTCAAGCCGCTGTTCAACGCGCTGTACCGGCGGTAGCCCGCGGGCTTCTTCCGCGAGCCGATCCGAGAGAAGGCCCCGACGCCGCGAGGTGTCGGGGCCTTCTCTCGTCCCGGTCGCGGGCCCGGCTACCGCTGCTCGCGGCGGCGGCGCATCGCGGCGCGGCGCTTCTCCGCCTCGCGGTCGTCGGGCGGGGTGGTCCCGGCCTGCGGGCCACCTCCCGCCAGGTACTCCGCCAGCGACCGGACCGTGGGATAGCGGAAGAGGACCACCACGGACACGTCCTTCGGGAAGCTCTCCCGCAGCCGGCTGCGCAGGCGCGCCAGGAGGAGCGAGTGCCCGCCCAGGTCGAAGAAGTTGTCGTCCAGCCCCACCTCCTCCACCCCCAGCACCTCCCTCCACGCCGCGGCGATGGCGCGCTCCGCATCGGTCTGCAGGACGGCTCCCGCGGCCTCCCGCACCGTGGCCGCGGCGTCCGGCGCGGGGAGGGCGCGTCGGTCCACCTTCCCGTTGCGGGTGAGCGGGAGCGCGTCCAGCGTCACCCACGCCGCGGGGACCATGTAGGGCGGCAGCTCGGCCTTCAGCGCCGCGCGGATCGCCGCAACCTGCGGCTCCGCCCCCGCCTTCGGGACCACGTAGGCTACCAGGCGGAGCTGCCCCGGAGCGTCCTCGCGTGCCACCACCGCGGCCTCCTCCACGCCCGGCTGCCGTGCCAGCACCGCCTCCACCTCCCCCGGCTCCACGCGGAAGCCGCGGATCTTCACCTGCTGGTCGACGCGGCCGATGAACTCCAGCGTGCCGTCCGCCCGCCAGCGGACCCGGTCGCCGGAACGGTACAGGCGCGCCCCGGCCACCCCGGTGAACGGGTCGGGCACGAAGCGCTCGGCCGTCCGCGCGGGATCGCCCAGGTAGCCGCGCGCCACGCCTCCGCCGCCCAGGTACAGCTCTCCCGGCACGCCGAGGGGGGCGGTCTCCCCGCGCGGGTCCAGCACGTAGGCGCGGGCGGATCCCAGCGGCCGGCCGATGGCGACGTGCCGGGGGGATGCCGCGGGTTCGTCCTCCCCGTCGTGGAGGTCGCAGAGCGTGGCGACGACGGTGGCCTCGGTGGGCCCGTAGGTGTTCACCAGCCGCACCCGCGCGCCGAAGCGCTCCCGCCAGGCGCGGAGCCGCTCGGGGAGCGCCCGCTCCCCGCCGATGATCACCAGCCGCAGCGAGGGCGGCAGCCCGTCGTCCTCGTCCTCGCACAGCTCGGCCACCAGCTCGTGCCAGTACGCCGTGGGGAGGTCCAGCACGGTGATCCCCCACGCGCGGCAGGCGTCCAGGAAGAGCCGGGCGGAGCCGAGCATCTCCTCGGTGCGGAGGACGAGGCGCGCGCCGGAGGCCAGCGAGGGCCAGATCTCCTCCACGCTGGCGTCGAAGGCGACGGAGGCGAACTGGAGCATCCGGTCCGCCGGGCCGATGTCGTAGGCGCCGCGCGCCGCGGCGGTGAAGCCGGCCAGGGCGCCGTGCGGGACGACCACGCCCTTGGGCTTCCCGGTGGAGCCGGAGGTGTAGACCACGTACGCGGCGCTCCCGGGGAAGACCGGCAGCTCCGGGAGGGTGTCCGGCTCGGCGTCGATCCGCTCCCGGTCCGCGTCCAGGAAGATCGCGTCGGCCGTGGCGCTCCCCGGCAGCTCCGCGAACAGGCTCTCCCGGGTGAGGAGGACGGACATGCCGGAGTCCTGTACCAGGTACGCCAGGCGGTCACGGGGGTACTGCGGGTCGAGCGGGACGTAGGCGCCGCCGGCCTTGAGCACGCCGAGGAGCGCGACCAGCAGCTCCGGCGAGCGGTCCAGGTACACGCCCACCCGCGTCTCCGGGCCCACGCCGCGTCCGCGGAGGAAGCTCGCCAGGGAGTTGCTGCGCCGCCTCAGCTCGCCGTAGGTGAGGGTCTCGTCCGCGAGGGAGACGGCCACGGCGTCCGGCGTCCGCTCCGCCTGCTCCTCGAAGAGGAGGTGGACGGGGCGCGGGGCCGCCCCGGGGGGAGTCCCCGCGCTCCAGGTGCGGAGAAGGCGCGTGCGCTCCTCCGGGCGGACCAGCGGGAGGTCGGAGAGGCGCCGGTCCGGCTCCTTCACCGCCGCGGCGAGGAGGACGAGGAAGTGGTCGGTGAGCCGGACGATGGTCTCCCGGTCGAACAGCTCGGTGCTGTACTCCCAGCCGCCGCGGATGCCGCCCTCCCTCTCCACCAGCGTCAGCGCAAGGTCCAGCTTCGACTTCCGGTGGTCCGTCTCCAGGGGGCGGGTCTCCAGCCCGCCGAGCCCGCCGTGGGAGCGTGGCGCGTTCTGCAGGACGAAGAGGACCTGGTAGACGGGGTTGTAGCTCAGGCTGCGTTCCACCCGCAGCTCCTCAACGACCTTCTCGAAGGGGAGGTCCTGGTGCGCGAAGTCGTCGAAGACGGTATCGCGGACCCGTCCCAGCAGCTCGCGGAAGGAGGGGTCTCCCGACAGGTCAGTGCGCACGGCCAGGGTGTTGGCGAAGAGCCCGACGACTCCCTCCAGCTCCGGCCGGTTCCGGTTGGCGATGGGGGAGCCGATCACCACGTCGTCCTCCCCGGCGTACCGGCTCAGGAGCGAGGCGAGCCCGGCGGCGAGCACCATGAACAGCGTGGCTCCTTCCCGCTGCGCCAGGGCGTTCAGCCCGTTCCCCACGCCCTCCGGGAGCGCGAAGTCGTACGCTGCGCCGCGGTAGGTCTGCTCCGCGGGGCGCGGCCGGTCGGTGGGGAGCCCGATCAGGGCGGGCGCGCCGCGGAGGCGCTCCTTCCAGTGGGCCATCTGACGCTCCAGGGCGCCCGCGGCCAGGTGCTCCTGCTGCCAGACGGCGAAGTCGCCGTACTGGAGCGGGACCGGCGGGAGCGGGGACGGCCTCCCCTCGCGCGCGGCGTTGTACAGCGTGACGAGTTCGCGCCAGAAGACTCCCTGCGACCACCCGTCGAAGACGATGTGGTGAAGGGCCAGGAGGAGAGCGTGGTCGCGCTCGCCGAGGCGGAGCAGGGCGGGGCGCAGGAGCGGGCCGCGGACCAGGTCGAAGGGAACGTAGGTGACCTCGTCGGCGATGCGGCGCACCGCCGCCAGCCGGTCCTCCTCCGGGAGGTGCGACAGGTCGTGGAAGTCCAGCCGTACCCGGTGGTCGTCGAGCACCACCTGGTGCGGCTCGCCCGACTCCTCCACGAAGACCGTGCGCAGCGCCTCGTGGCGCTCCACCACGCCGCGCACGGCCGCCTCCATCGCCGCGCGGTCCAGCTCGCCCGTCAGCCGCAGGCCCGCGACGTCGTTGTAGATCCGCGTCTCCGGCTCCAGCTGCTCCAGGAACCAGATCCGCTTCTGCGAGAAGGTGAGCGGCACCCTCGCGCCGGGAGGGCGCGGACGGATGGCTTCCGGCCCGGCGTCTTCGATCCCCGCCTCCTCCAGCAGGAGGGCCATCAGCTCGAGGTCTTCCGCGGAGAGCCCCGCGACGGTTCCCCCGCTCATGCGACCCCCGCGGGCTGCCGGGCCCGGAGCGCAGCGGCGCGCTCCTCGGGCGACATGGTCTTCAGCTGCAGCATGATCCTCGCGATCGTCTCGGTGGCCCCCGGTGTCGTCTCGGTACGGGTCACGAACTCCGCGAGCCCGGCCACCGTGGGTGTCAGGAAGAGCTGGCGCACCGGGACCTCCACCCGGAGCACCCGGATCCGCGCGACGAGCTGGGTGGCGAGCAGCGAGTGCCCGCCCAGGTCGAAGAAGCTGTCGTGGATGCCGACGCGCTCCACGCCCAGCACCTCCTGCCAGATCCCCGTCAGCGCCTCCTCCAGCGAGTTCCGCGGCGCGACGTACGCCCGTTCCCGCGCGCCGTCGTCGTCGGGGTCGGGGAGCGCCCGCCGGTCCAGCTTCCCCGTGGGGGTGAGCGGGAGCGCTTCGAGCGCCACGATCGACGAGGGGACCATGTACTCCGGCAGGCTCCGCCCCAGGTGCTCCCGCAGCTCCGCGGGGGGTGCGGTCCGCCCCTCCTCCGGGACCAGGTAGGCCACCAGTCGGCGGTCGTCCGGCTGGGCGGAGGGTCCGTCACGCACGACGACCACGGCCTCGCGCACCGCGGGGTGCGCCAGCAGCGCCGACTCCACCTCGCCCGGCTCGATGCGGAAGCCGCGCACCTTCACCTGCTGGTCCACCCGGCCCAGGAACTCCAGCGTCCCGTCCTGGAGCCAGCGTGCCCGGTCTCCGGTGCGGTACAGCCGCGCCCCCGCCTCGCCGGAGAGCGCGTCGGGAACGAACCGCTCCGCCGTCAGCCCCGGGCGCTCCAGGTAGCCGCGCGCCACTCCCGGCCCGCCGATCCACAGCTCGCCGGGGATCCCCGTGGGGAGGGGCTCGCCGCGGGCGTCGCAGACATGTAGGCGCGTGCTGGGGAGCGGCCGGCCCAGCATCTGCCGCGCGGCGGGAGCCCCATCCGGGACGTCGAAGGCGGCGGAGAGCACGGTGGTCTCGGTGGGTCCGTAGAGGACGTGGATCCCGGCCGCGGGGAAGACCTCGCGCATCTCGTCCAGCAGGTCGGGCGGGACGGCGTCGCCGCCCACGAACGCCTTCCGCAGCGCCGGGAGCGTCCGGCCGGAGGCGCGGAGCGCTGCGGCCACCTGCCTCATCAGCGCGGGCACGGCGTGCAGAGTGGTGGCGTCGGAGAGCCCGGCCACGAGGCGCTCCACGTCCACCACGTCGTCGCGGGAGAAGAGGCGCACCGTGGCGCCGGAGGCGAGCGGGAGGAGCGATTCGAAGGCCCAGATGTCGAAGGCGTACGATGCAAGCACCGGCGCCACGTCTCCCGTCCCGAACCCGAACGCCTCCCGGGTCGCTCGGAGGAGGTTCGCCAGCGCGCCGTGGGTGACCTGCACCCCCTTGGGGCGGCCGGTGGAGCCGGAGGTGTAGATGACGTAGGCGAGGTTCTCGGGGGAGACGGACGCCCCCCACCCCGGCGCTTCGCGCCACCCCTCCCCCACAGGTGGGGGAGAGGACTGCGAGAGGGGCATCGTCGTGCTCCCCTCCCTCGCGTGCGGGGGAGGGGTTGGGGGTGGGGGGCTGCCCCCACCCGGCTCGCTGGGGCTCGCCACCCTCCCCCACGAGTGGGGGAGGGGAATGTCCACGCTGCGATCCTCGCCCTCCGGGGTGCCGTGCTCCCCCTTTCTCCCGCTCGCGGGGGAGAGGGGGCCGGGGGGTGAGGGGGCCACCTCCACCACCTCGCCCGCGAAGTCCGGCAGCTTCTCCCGCAGCCGTTCCCCGGTCACCAGCACGCCCGCGCCGGAGTCGGCCAGCATGTAGGCGAGCCGGTCGGCGGGGTAGTCGGGGTCGAGCGGGAGATAGGCGCCTCCGGCCCTGAGCACGGCGAGGATGGCGACGACCACGTCGACGCCGCGCTCCAGGCAGATGCCGGCGATCACCTCGGGACCGACTCCGCGGGCGCGCAGCTCCCCGGCGAGGGTGTCGGCGCGCGCGTCCAGTCCGGCGTAGGTGAGGGCGGTGTCGCCGTGGACCACCGCCGGAGCGTCGGGCGTGCGCGCGGCCCGTTCGGCGAACTGCTCGTGGAGCGGGCGGACGGCCGCGGGGGCGGCGGGGCCGGGGCTCCACTCGCGCAGGACGCGGCGGACCTCCGCCTCCGTGGCGAGCGGGAGGTCGAGGACGCGCAGGCCCGGGTCGGCCGCGGCGGCTTCCAGCAGGAGGAGGTACGCGTCCAGCACCCGCTCCAGGGTGGAGGCGTCCCACAGCTCCGCGCGGTAGGCGGCCGTCACCTCGAGCCCGTCTCCCCGGTCGGCGACGACGACGCTGAGGTCGAACTTGACCGTCTCCCCGCCGGTCCCGTACGACTCGGCGTCCATCCCCCCGAAGGGCCGGGGTGCCACGGTGCCGTCGTCGAGCGTGAACATCACCTGGAAGAGCGGGGTGTGGCTGAGGCTCCGCTCCACCCGCAACCCCTCCACCAGCTTCTCGAAGGGAACGTCCTGGTGCTGGTACGCCCCCAGCGTCGTCTCCCGCACCCGCCCCAGCAGCTCCCGGAACGCCGGGTCTCCCGAAACGTCGGTGCGGAGCGCCAGCGTGTTGACGAAGAAGCCGATCAGTCCCTCCGTCTCCACCCGGTTCCGGCTGGCGATGGGCGTGCCCACCACCACGTCTTCCTGTCCCGACCACCTCGCCAGCAGCGCGTCCAGCCCCGCCAGCAGCACCATGAACAGCGTCGCTCCCTCGCTCCGGGCGAGCCCGCGCAGCCCTTCCGTCGCCTCGCGTGAAAGTGTCCGCGCGACGCGCCCCCCGCGCTCTCCCGGGAGAGCGCGACGGGGACGGTCCGTGGGGATCTCCAGGGTCGCGGGCGCGCCCGCCAGCCTCTCGCGCCACCAGGCCAGCTGGCGCTCCAGCCGGTCGTCGGTGAGCCACGTCCGCTGCCAGGCGGCGAAGTCCGCGTACTGGACGGGCGGCTCCGCGAGCGGGGCCGGCTCCTCCCGCGAGAACGCCTCGTAGAGGGCCGCCACCTCCCGGAAGAGCACCCCCATGCTCCACCCGTCGCCGACGATGTGGTGCATGGCGAGCACCAGGACGTGCTCCTCCCCGGAGAGCCGGAAGAGGCGGGTGTGGAGCAGCGGCCCGCGGCCCAGGTCGAAGGCACGCCACGCCTCCTCGCGGGCCAGGCGCCGCGCCTGCGCCTCACGCGCGTGTCCCGGAAGGCCGGACAGGTCCACGGTCGGGATCGCCGGGGGACTCGCGGGCGCCGCCCAGACCACCTGCACCGGCTCTCCGCCGGCCTCCCCGAACGTGGTGCGCAGCGCCTCGTGGCGGCGCACGATCTCGCCGACCGTGCGCTCCAGCGTCCGCGCGCAGAGCGCGCCGCGGAGCCGCAGCGCCAGGGGCAGGTTGTAGGCGCTGCTCTCCGGGTCCAGCCGGTGGAGGAACCAGAGCCGCTGCTGCGCGAACGACAGCGGCATCCCGCGCAGGGGGTCGCGGGGCACGGGCACCAGCGGGGGGAGGCCGCCCTCCGGGGCCGTCCGCTCGCGAAGCGCCTCCACGCGGCGGGAAAGCCCGGCGACCGTGGGCGCCTCGAAGAGCGCCCGCAGCGGCAGGTCGACCCCGAACGCCTCCCGCACCCTCGACGCCACCCGGGTCGCCAGCAGCGAGTGGCCGCCCAGGTCGAAGAAGCTCTCCTCCACCCCCACCCGCTCCACCCCCAGCACCTCCGCCCAGATCCCCGCCATCCGCTCCTCGCTCTCCGTGCGCGGCGGAGCGTACGCCCCCTCCCGCGCGCCCGCGGTGTCCGGGACGGGGAGCGCGGCGCGGTCCACCTTGCCGTTGGGCGTGACGGGGAAGGCCTCCAGGACCACGAAGGCCGAAGGCACCATGTACTCCGGCAGGGTCGCGCGCGCCCGGTCCCGCAGCACCGGCACCAGCGAGCGCATGCGCCGGCCCCACTGGGGGGCGTTGGCGTACGGCTCCCAGGGTCGCGCCTCGCCCGCCGTCCCGTCCTCCGGGAAGGCGCAGACCCGGCCGGAGGGGTGGAAGAGGACGTCCAGGGTCCCCGCCTCGCCCGGCCGCACCTCCACCTCCCGCCCCGTCTCCCCGGCCAGCGCGAAGAGGGCTTCCGGGGCGATCCCGCCGGCCGGCTCCGCGGCCACCGTAGTCCTCACCCGGCCCGCCGTGCCCCCGTCGTCGCGGGCGGAAAGCAGCCGGGCGGCGCGGACGTGCCGCCACGCCCGCGGGTCCGGGACGCCGTGGACCCGCAGCCCGGCCTCCGTCTCCCGGACGAGCGCCCGCAGCGCCGCGGCGTCCTCGCCGCTCCAGGCGCGGACGACGGGCTCGCCCGCGGCGGCCGGATCCACGTCCAGGTGGAGGACCACGTCGTAGCGGAAGCGCGAGACCTCGTTGTCGTATCCGCCCCGCTTCACCTGCACCTCCACCCTTCCGAGGCGGGGGATGCGCGTCCGCAGCGCCCCGAACAGGGCAGGGTCCACCACCAGCTCCTGCTCCTCCGCCACCCCCAGCCGCACGCGGGCATTCAGCGGCTCGACGCCGAGGTCGTCCGGCGCGCGGAACAGCGCCACCGAGGCGTGGAACGCCGCCAGCAGGGGGAGGCTGCGCACGTCGCCCACGAAGATCCGCCCGCCCGGCCGCAGCGCCGCCGCGGCGCCCTCCAGCACCCGCAGCAGGTAGTCCACCCCGGGGAAGTACTGCGCCACCGAGTTGAGCACCACCGTGTCGTAGCCCCCCCCCGCGTACGCGGCCAGGTCGTCGGCCGCGTGCTCGGCGAGCGTCACGTGCGGCAGCACGCCCAGGCTGCGCCTCACCTTCTCCAGCGCCACGCCGGAGAAGTCCGTTCCGTGGTACTTCCGCACGTGCGGGGCGATGCGGAAGAGGAGAAGTCCCGTCCCGCAGCCGATCTCCAGCACCCGCTCCGGCCGCAGCGCCAGGATGCGCTCCACCGTGCGCTCCACCCACTCCCGCATCTCCTCGCGCGGGATCGGCTCGCCCGTGTAGCTGCTGTTCCACCCCGCCAGGTCCAGCGTCGGGTCCGCGTCGGCGCCACGGCGTCCGTGCGCCTCGTCGAAGACCGCTTCCCACCCGGTGAGCTGCTCGGCGGCGCCGGATGCTCCGTCCGACCGGCCGTCGCGCTCCGGGACCACGTAGGCCACCAGGCGCTTCTCGCCCGGCGGGTCCTCCCGCACCAGGACCACAGCCTCCCTCACCTCCGGCGCCTCGCACAGCGCCGCCTCCACCTCGCCGGGTTCGATGCGGAAGCCGCGGATCTTCACCTGCGCGTCGGTACGGCCCAGGAACTCGAGCACTCCGTCGGGGCGCCAGCGTGCCCGGTCTCCCGTGCGGTAGGCGCGATCCCCGTCGGTGACGACGAACTTCTCAGCCGTCAGCTCCGGGCGCCCCAGGTAGCCGCGCGCCACCCCCACTCCCGAGAGCCACAGCTCGCCGGGCACGCCCAGGGGAAGCAGTTCTCCGTGCGGCCCGCGGACGCGCAGGCGCACCCCCGGGAGCGGATGTCCCAGCGGGTGCCCCACGACCTCTCCCTCCGGCGGGACGGCGTACGCGGTGCAGAGGATGGTCCCTTCCGTGGGCCCGTAGAGAACGCGCACGGCCGCTCCCGGAAACACCTCCCGGATGTCGTCCAGGAGGTCGGGCGCGACGGTGTCTCCACCCACCATGAGGAGCCGGATTCGCGGGAGGGCCGGCCCGCCGCGCGCGGCCTCCACCACCTGGCGCATCAGCGCCGGGACGGCGTGGAGCACGGTGGCGTCGGCGCAGGCCCGCACCAGCTCCGCGGGGTCACGCACCACGTCGCGGGGGACGATCCGCACGGCCGCGCCCGCGACCAGGGGGGCGAGCAGCTCCAGGAGCGAGATGTCGAAGGCGACGGAGGCGAGCGCGGCCACCACGTCGTCCGGCCCGAGGTCCAGCACGTCGAGGCTGCCCCGGAGGGTGCGCGCGAGCTGCGCGTGCTCCACCATGACCGCCTTGGGAGTGCCGGTGGAGCCGGAGGTGTAGATGAGGTACGCCGGGGCGTCGGGAGAGACCTCAGCCTCCGCACCCCCCCACCCCGGCGCTTCGCGCCACCCCTCCCCCACGAGTGGGGGAGAGGACTGCGAGCTGGGCATCGTCGTGCTCCCTTCCCTCGCTTGCGGGGGAGGGGCGGGGGGTGAGGGGGCTTCTCCGTCGAGGCACACGACTTCGCCGCCGAATTCCGGGAGCGAGCCGGCGAGGTGCGGCTCGGTCAGCACCAGCCCGGCGCCGGAGTCGCTCAGCAGGAAGGCGAGGCGCTCGGGGGGGTAGGTGGGGTCCAGCGGGAGGTAGACGCCGCCCGCCCGCCAGACCGCGAGCATCGCGACGAGGAGCCCGGGGCCGCGCTCCAGGCACACGGCCACCGTGGCGCCGTCGCCCGCGCCCCGCTCATGCAGGCGACGCGAGAGGGAGACCACGCGCCGGTGGAGCGCGGCGTAGGTGAGCGCCTGGTCGCCGCAGCGCGCGGCGACCGCGTCGGGCGTGCGCGCGGCCTGCGCCGCCGCGAGGGCGGGGACGGACGCGTCGGCGGGGGGCTCGCACGCGGGGCCGCTCCCGTACGCCCGGAGGAGACGGACCTCTTCCTCCGGGAGCACGCGCAGCCGCGAGCACCGCTCCTGCGGCGATTCGAGGAGCGAGGCGAGCAGCGTACGGTACTGAGCAGCGAAGCGCTCCATGGTGGAGAGGTCGAAGAGGTCGGTGCGGAAGCGCAGGCTCCCGGCCAGCTCGTCTCCCTGCTCCAGGAGGTCCAGCTCCAGGTCGAAGCGCGCCGTGCGCAGCGGCCCGCGGTACGGCGCGACGCGGAGTCCGGAGGGGGCGGGGACGTTGTCGCCGTGGACGTTCTGCAGCGCGAACATGGCCTGGAGGAGCGGCGTGTGGCTCAGGCTCCGCTCCGGGGCGATCTCCTCCACCAGGCGCTCGAAGGGGAGGTCCTGGTGCGCGTAGGCGCCCAGCGCCGTCTCGCGCACGCGGCCCAGCAGCTCGGTGAAGGCGGGGTCGCCGGAAAGGTCGGTGCGCAGGGCGAGCGTGTTGACGAAGAAGCCGATCAGCCCCTCCAGCTCCACGCGCGTGCGGTTGGCGATGGGCGAGCCCACCACCAGGTCCTCCTGGCCGGACCAGCGCGAGAGCAGCAGGTCGGCCGCGGCGCGCACCACCATGTAGAGGGTCGCCCCCTCGCGCCGGGCGAGCGAGCGCAGCCCGCGCGTGGCCTCCGCGGGGATCTCGAAGCGGACCACGGCCCCGCGTCCGCTCACCACCGCCGGGCGAGGCCGGTCGGTCGGAAGCTCCGTCACGGGAGGCGAGCCGCCCAGGCGCTCCTTCCACCAGCGGAGCTGCCGCTCCAGCGCCTCACCCGTGAGCCAGCCGCGCTGCCAGACCGCGTAGTCCGCGTACTGCACCGGGAGCGGGGGCAGCGGCGACGCCGCGCAGCGCGAGAACGCCTCGTACAGCGCGAACAGGTCGCGGAAGAGCACACCCATGCTCCAGCCGTCGCCCACCACGTGGTGCATGCAGTGGAGGAGGACGTGCTCCCCGTCCGAGAGCCGCACCAGCGAGAGGCGGAGGAGCGGTCCGCGCTCCAGGTCGAACGGGCGCCGGGCGTTCTCGTCCGCCAGCCGCAGGAGCGTGCGCTCGCGGGCCTCCGGCGGCAGGCCGGCGAGGTCGACCAGGGGGAGGCGTACGTCCCCCGCCGGCCGGACGACCTGTGCCACGCTCCCGGCGACGGAGCGGAAGGTCGTCCGCAGCGACTCGTGCCGCTCCACCAGCGCGCCCGCGGCCCGCTCCAGCGCGCCGGGGTCCAGCGGGCCCGTCAGGCGCCTGGGGAACGCCATGTTGTAGCCGACCTCGCCCGGATCCATCTGCTGGACGAACCAGAGCCGCTGCTGGGCGAACGAAAGCGGGAGCGGCCTCTCGCGGGAGACCGGCACCAGCGGTGGGGCGGCGATGCCGTTCTCTTCGGCTCGCTCCGCGTCGATCCACGCCGCCAGCTCCGCGACGGTGGGCGCCTGGAAGAACGCGCGCAGCGGGACCTCCACCCCGAACGCGGGCCCGAGCCGGGAGACCACGCGGGTGGCGAGCAGGGAGTGGCCGCCCAGCTCGAAGAAGTCGTCCCCCGCCCCGACGCGCTCCCGCCCCAGCACCTCCGCGAAGATCCCCGCCACCACCTCCTCGGCCGGCGTGCGCGGCGCCACGTACGCTTCCTCCTCCGTCCCGGCCGGCGCCGGGAGCGCCCGGCGGTCCACCTTCCCGGCCGGCGTCAGCGGGAGCGCCTCCAGGAGCACGACCGCCGCGGGCACCATGTACTCCGGGAGCCGCCGCTTCGCCATCTCGCGCAGCTCAGCCCCGGTGACGCCCGGGTCCGCCACGACGTAGGCCGCCAGCCTCCGCTCGCGCACCGCCACCACGGCGGCGCGGACGCCGGGGTGCGACCGCAGCGCGGCCTCGACCTCTCCCGGCTCGATGCGGAACCCCCGTACCTTCACCTGCGCGTCCGCGCGCCCCAGGAACTCCAGCTCCCCGTCGGCCCGCCAGCGCACCCGGTCGCCCGTGCGGTACAGCCGCGCCCCGGCGACTCCGGTGAACGGATCGGGGACGAAGCGCTCCGCCGTAAGCTCCGGCCGCCCCAGGTAGCCCCGCGACACCCCCACGCCGCCCACGTACAGCTCCCCCGGCACTCCGCCCGGCACGGGCTGCAGCCCGGCGCCCAGCACGTACGTGCTCGCCCCCGCAACCGGCCGCCCGATCGGCGGCGCCTCCGCGGCGCCCGGCCGGCACGGGTGCCAGGTGGCGTAGATGGTCGCCTCCGTGGGCCCGTACAGGTTCAGCATCCGGCGCCCTCGCGACCACCTCGCCGCCAGCTCTCCGGAGCACCGGTCGCCGCCCGTGCCCACCGTGCGCAACGCGGGGAATTCGCCTTCCGCGAGCAGCTCCAGCAGCGGCGGCGAGGTCATCCACCGGTCGATCTCGCGCTCGCGCAGCAGCGCGCCCAGCGCCTCGGCGGAGAGCACGGTGTCGCGGTCCGCGACGTGGAGGGTCGACCCGGAGAGGAGGGCGATGAAGGTCTCCAGGATGGAAGCGTCGAAGCTGAGCGAGGCGGTCTGCGCCACGCGGCCTCCGGGGCTCCCGCCGAAGATCTCCGCGGCCGTAGCGAGCAGGCGGGCGGCGGCGCCGTGGGTGACCATGACCCCCTTGGGGGTGCCGGTGGAGCCCGAGGTGTAGATGACGTAAGCGAGGTTGTCCGCCGATACCGAAGCACCGGACGCGTGGGTGCCCTCGGCGGGCCCCCACCCCGGCGCTTCGCGCCACCCCTCCCCCACAGGTGGGGGAGAGGACTGCGAGGCTGCCGTAGTCGTGCTCCCCTCCCTCGCGTGCGGGGGAGGGGTCGGGGGTGGGGGGCTCTGTCCGACCTCCACCACCTCGCCCGTGAAGTCCGGCAGGCGCCCGGCGAAGGGGGCGGCGGTGAGGACGAGGCGCACTCCCGAGTCGGCCAGCATGAAGGCGAGCCGGTCGGCGGGGTAGTCCGGGTCCAGCGGGAGGTAGGCGCCGCCGGCCTTGAGCACGGCGAGGAGCGCGACGATGGCGTCGATCCCGCGCTCCAGGCAGACGCCGACGGGCACCTCGGGACCGACGCCGCGGGCGCGCAGCTCCCCGGCGAGGGCATCGGCGCGCGCGTCCAGCCCGGCGTAGGTGAGGGACGCGTCGCCGTGGACCACGGCCGGGGCCTCCGGGGTCCGCCGTGCCTGCGCCTCGAACCGCTCGTGAAGGCACGAGGCCACCGCATCCGCCCCGTCTCCGGCGTCTCCGCTCGCCCACTCCAGCACCTGCCGCCGCTCCGCCGGCTCCAGCAGGGGCACCTCCCGGAAGCCGGCGTCCGGGTCCGCCAGCACCGCCTCCAGGAGCGCGTGGTAGTGGCGGATCATCCGCTCCACGGTCCCCTCGTCGAAGAGGTCCGTGGCGTACTCCCAGACCGCCTCGATCTCGTCCTCCGGCGCCCCGGGGCGCATCTCCGCCCGCGGCATCACGATGGCCGACAGCTCGAACTTGGCCGACCCGTTGTTCAGCGCCTCCGTCACCTCCAGCGTCACGCCGGGGAGTTCGAAGTCCGGGTACGGGGAGTCGTGCGAGCCGAACGCCACCTGGTAGACGGGCAGCCGGCTCAGGCTCCGCTCCGGCTGCACCGCCTCCACCACCTGCCCGAAGTGCACGTCCTTGTGGGCGTACCCCTCCCGCGTCGTGGCCTTCACCTGAGCCACCAGCTCGCGGAAGGTGCGCACCCCGTGGAGCTGCGCCCGGAACGCCACGGTGTTGACGATCATCCCGATGAGCGGCTCCGTCTCCTTCCAGCTCCGGTTCGCCACGGCGCCGCCCACACAGAAGTCCTCCTGCCCCGTGTAGTGGTGCAGCAGCGCCTCGAAGCCCGCCAGCAGCGTCATGTACAGCGTGGCGCCGCTCCGGTGGGAGAGGTCGCGCGCCGCGAGCACCACCCGCGGCGGGATCCGCGTCCGCAGCGCGCTCCCCCGGAAGCTCATGGCGGGCGGGTGCGGCCGGTCCGTGGGGAGGTCCAGCGCCGGGTCCGCTCCCGCGAGCTTCTCCTTCCAGTAGGCCAGGTCCGCCCGCGCCCTCTCCCCGCGCATCACCTCCCGGTGCCACGCGGCGAAGTCCGCGAACTGGATCGGCAGCTCCGGCAGCGGCGAGGGCTCCCCGCGCGCGAAGGCCGGGTAGATCGCCGCCAGCTCCCGCAGGAAGACGCCGAACGACCAGCCGTCGTGGACGAAGTGGTGCTCCACCTGGAGCAGCAGGTGCTCGTCCTCCGCCAGGCGCAGCAGCCGCCAGCGCACCAGCGGGAGCAGGGAGAGGTCGAAGGGCTCGCCGAACTCCTCGCGCATTCGCCGGGCGACCTCCCCGTCCCGCTCTGCCGGGGCGAGGCCGCGCAGGTCCTCGCGCGGGAGCGGCACCGGAGCCGGCGGGTGGACCACCTGCACCGGCTGCCCGTCCACGTCCGGGAAGGTGGTGCGGAAGATCTCGTGGCGGCGCACGATCTCCGTCAGCGTGCGCTCCAGCGCCTCCGCGTCCAGGGTGCCGCGGAAGCGGATGGCGGCCTGGAAGTTGTACGACTGCATTCCCGGGGCGAGCTTCTGGAAGAACCAGATCGCCTCCTGCGAGAGCGAGAGCGGCAGCGCCCGGTCGCGGGAGACCGGCACCAGCGGCGGCAGCTCCGGCGACGCCTCTCCCGCGCCCACCCGTTCCGCCAGCCCGGCGATGGTGGGCGCGTCGAAGAGGGCCGTCATCGGCAGGTCCACGCCGAAGGCGGCCCGCACCCGCGTGACCACCTGCGCGGCCCGCAGCGAGTGCCCGCCCAGCTCGAAGAAGCTGTCGTGGATGCCGAGGCGCTCCGCCCCCAGCACCTCCGCCCAGATCGCCGCCAGCCGCTCCTCCACCTCCGTCCGCGGGGCCACGTAGCCGCTCCCGTCCCCGGACGTGATCTCCGGCTCCGGCAGCGCCCCCCGGTCCAGCTTCCCGTTGGGGAGGAGCGGGAACGCGTCCAGCGTCACCCAGGCCGCCGGCACCATGTACTCGGGGAGCCGCTCGCGCAGGTACTCCCGCATCTCCGCGGCGGCGGGAGCGGACGATCCCTCCCCGCCCACCACGTAGGCGATCAGCCGCCGGTCCCCGCTCCCGTCCTCGCGCGCCACCACGACGGCGTCGCGCACCCCGGGACACGTCCGCAGCCCGCTCTCCACCTCGCCCAGCTCCACGCGGAAGCCGCGGATCTTCACCTGGTGGTCCACCCTCCCCAGGTACTCCAGCTCCCCGTTCGGGAGCAGGCGCCCCAGGTCCCCCACCCGGTACATGCGCGCTCCCGGGGCGGAGCCCAGCGCGTCGGGGAGGAACCTCGCGGCGGTCAGCTCGGGGCGGTCCAGGTAACCGCGGGTGAGGCCGTCCCCGGCCAGGTACACCTCTCCCGCCTCCCCTGCGGGGACGGGGGCCAGCTCCGGGTCCAGGAGGTGGATGCGCGTCCCCGGGACGGCACGCCCCACCGTGGGCTCCGACTCCGCCCCGCGGACGACCGCGTGGAAGGTGGAGTAGGTGGTGTCCTCGGTGGGGCCGTAGAGGTTCCAGACCGTCTCCACGTGGGGCAGCGCGTACAGCCCCTGCGCCAGCGAGTTCTTGAGCGCCTCGCCGCCCAGGTTCACCGCCCGTACCGAGGCGGGAATCCCGCCGCTGCGCAGCAGCTCCGTGGCGGCGGAAGGGACGGTGTTGACGAGGGTGACGCGCTCCCGCGCCGGGAGGTAGGGGAGCGCGAGGGCGTTCTCGGCCATGACGAGGGTGCCCCCCACCCCGAGGGTGTGGAAGACCTCGAAGACCGACATGTCGAAGCACACGGAGGTAGAGCCGAGGACGCCCGCGCAGGCCTCCGCCGGCCACACCTCGCGGCACCACTCCAGCAGGGCCAGCGCGTTGCGGTGCTCGATCACCACGCCCTTGGGCCGCCCCGTGGAGCCGGAGGTGTAGATCAGGTAGGCCGCGTTCTCGGAGCCGGCGCCGTACGCGGGGCGCCCCGTGCTCCCGCGCGCGATCTCCTCCCGGTCCGTGTCGAGCCAGACGGTGGTGCCCGGGTGCCCGTCCAGGAGGGGGCGGAAGCGCTCCTGCGCCACCCGCAGGGGAGCGCGGGCGTCCCGCAGCGTCGCGGAGATCCGCTCTCGGGGATAGGCCGGGTCCAGGGGGACGTAGGCGGCGCCCGCCTTGAGGATCCCCAGCAGCCCCACCACCAGCTCCGCCGAGCGCTCCACGCAGATCCCCACCCGCACCTCGGGCCCCGCGCCGCGCAGCCGCAGGGCGTGGGCGAGCTGGTTGGCGCGCTCCTCCAGTTCGCGGTAGGTGAGTTCCACCGTCCCGGAGACGACCGCGACTGCGTCCGGGGTGATCTCCGCCTGCCGCTCGAACGGGTGGTGCACGCACTCGACCGGGAGGGTCCGTGTGCCCGTGGCCAGCTCGTTTCGACGGTCCATGGAGAACTTTCCCTCTGAGTGGGTGGATCGAGCGTAGCGGCGGAATCTGCCGGACCCCCGGAGGGGCCGGATCTCCTCCCTTCACGCTCCCATGAAGGCATGGTCCTGTGTGCTTTGGAATAAGACAGTAGATAAGCGCAGATTTAGTGTCAAGGTATGGCGGAATGGGTCGGCGGAGTCGGATCCGTGGATGCTTCCGTGCGATGGGAGGTGGGGACGAGGAGGTCGGATCGGACCACGGCCCGGGGCCCTGTCACGCCGTTGCGGTGCTCACGCCCGGCGTGTATCGTCACCGGATGAACATCGGGCGACGCGACTTCCTGATCGCGACCGGCGCGGCGGTCGCTTCCACGTTCGGCGGTCCCGCGCGGGCCGCCGCCCAGTCTCCGGGCGAGATGTACGGATTGATCGGCAAGATGACCGCGGTGCCGGGACAGCGCGACGCGCTGATCGCGGTCCTGCTGGAAGGGGTGTCCGGGATGCCCGGCTGTCTCAGCTACGTCGTGGCGCGCGACCCGGTCGACGAGGACGCGATCTGGGTCACCGAAGTCTGGGACGGAAAGGCCAGCCACGAGGCTTCTCTGTCGCTCCCTGCCGTGCGGGAGGCGATCTCGCGCGGGAGGCCGCTGATCGCCGGGTTCGGCGACCGTGTGGTCACGGCGCCGGTCGGGGGCCACGGGCTGGTCGCTGCCAGGATCCCCTGAGTCGCCTGGTCGGCGCCTTCTCTCCGGCGGTGGGTCCCGGCCGCTCCGTCATGGGGTTCATCCTCTCCTCCCCGCACTCTCATGCGCATCGTCACGGCCTTCGTTCTCCTCCTCGGCGCGGGACTCGGTGCCGGCCCTGCACACCCGCCCGATCGTCTGGAGAGTTTGAGCTGGATGGCCGGGTGCTGGCAGGCAGGCTCCGGCGATCGCAGCGTCGAGGAGCAGTGGATGCGTCCGCGCGCAGGCTCCTTGTTGGGGATGAGCCGCACCATCCGCGGGGACAGTACCGTTGCGTACGAACTGATGCGCATCGTCGTCCGGGACGGCCGGGTCTTCTTCGTCGCACAGCCCTCCGGGCAGTCGGCGGCGGAGTTCGTGGCAGGGGAGGTGGAGGAAGGCTCCGTCGATTTCACGAACCCGGAGCACGACTTCCCGCAGCGGATCACCTACCGGCGCGTGGGAGAGGATTCGCTGATCGCCCGCATCGAAGGCGTACTCTCGGGTCGGGAGCGAGGGGTCGACTTCCGATATGCCCGGGTGAGCTGTTCATAGCGGCGGGCGTACTGCCTGACGGCTGCGCTGCATGCGACGCGCGGTCGGCGTCCGGCAGATGGACGAAGGCCGACCGGTTCCAGCCGTACCCAGATACCACGGACGCCGACCCATGGAAGCAGTGACGCAGGCGAGCCTCGACCGGCTTCGCACGGGCGACCGGGAGCAGCAGGACGCCGCGTACAACCACTTGATGGCGGTCACGGACACGCCCGTGTCCTGGGCGTACGAGGTGTGGGGAGAGGTCGTCTCCCTGCTCGCCCATCCGAGCAACCGCACCCGGGCCATCGCTTCTCAGGTCCTCTGCAACCTGGCGAAGAGCGATCCCGAGGCGCGCATCCTGGAGGATTTCGACGCTCTCCTCGCGGTCACCCGGGACGAACGGTTCGTCACGGCCCGCCACTGCATGCAGTCCCTCTGGAAGGTGGGTATCGCGGGACCGAGGCAGCGGCAGCGCGTGCTCTCCGGGCTGGAGTCCCGCTTTCGCGAGTGCGTGGTGGAGAAGAACCACACGCTCATCCGTTTCGACATCGTCGAGAGCCTGAGAAAGGTGTACGACCAGACGGGGGATGTGTCCGTTCGGGAGAAGGCGCTCGAACTGATCGGGATGGAGGACGACCTCAAGTATCGAAAGAAGTACGCTCGTCTCTGGCCGGCGCGATGAGCGTTCCGCGCCCACCCTGTGGTCGACCGCCCCGCGCGTCGTTATCCATCACCCATCCTCTTGATGGAACCGGCGTAATGCGCCTCCTGCGCGTCGTGCTCTGCACCCTCTGTCTCGGTGTCACGGCCTCGTGCTCGGAAATGATCGAGCGGATGGCCCCCGCCGAGGCGAACCGCTTCGGGCACGCCTACATCGCTGCCCTCCACGATGAGGGCGTGGATGGCGTCCGCGACCTGACGACGCCGCAGGCAGTCGCCCTCGATGGATTCGTGAGCGATATCCGCCAGATGCAGGCCGAGCTGCCTCCGGGCCCGCTCGAAACCGTCGATCTCGAGGCGTTCGAGGTGTCTCGATCCTCCGGAAGCCCGCCGACCACGCGGCTCCGTTACACGGTGAGGAACGGGACCGCGGCGGCGGTCGTCGAGTTGTGGCTCGAAGAGGTGGATGGTCGGCTCGCTGTCGATTCGGTTTGGGTCGGGCGGCTCGGATCCGAGTGAATGGCCTGCTCATGGGCCGCGCCTCGTTACTACTGGTCTTTGCTGAGGAAGCCGAAGTGCGAGTCCGGCGCATCCGGAAGCTGATTCGCCGCTAACACCCGCCTCCTCTCGGCCGCCCGGCAACGATGTTCCGCAGCCGTGCTCGGATGTTATCTGGTTTCCTTCGGCGGCAAACCCGACGGGCGCCAAGGACAGGGGCGCGAGAATCAGGCGATGCTTATGCAGACTACCACGACCATCCGCAGGAGAGGAATCCGATGGCATCTGTCGGGATCGTAGGCGGGCTCGGGCCGGAGTCCACGATCGACTACTACCGCCGCATCCTGGAAGCGTGGGAGCGGGACGATCCGACGTCCGCGCCCCCCATCGTCATCGACAGCCTCGACGTCCGTCGGGCCCTGCGTCTCGTCGAGAAGGACCGGCCGGCGCTGACCGGGTACCTCCTCGCGTCGTTGAACCGGCTCGCCGGCGCCGGGGTGGACTTCGCCGCGATGACGGCCAACACGCCCCACATCGTGTTCGACGACCTCGCGGCCCGGTCCCCGACCCCCCTGCTGAGCATCGTCGAGGTGTGCGCCCGGGAAGCCCGGCGGCGCGGGCTGGGCCGGCTCGCCCTCCTCGGCACGCGGTTCACGATGGAAGCACCCTTCTATCCCGAGGTTTGCGCGCGGCACGGGGTGGACGTCGTGATTCCGGGCGACGAGGATCGCGCCTGGATTCACGAGCGGTACGTGGGCGAACTCCTCCGGGGTGAGTTCCGGGACGACACGCGGGGGCGGTTCGTGTCGCTCGTCGGCCGTCTGAGGGAGGAGGAGGGAATCGACGGGGTCATCCTCGGCGGGACCGAGCTTCCGTTGCTGCTCCCTGCGGAGACCGTCGCGGACGTTCCGGCGCTCGACACGACGGCGCTGCACGTCGCCGCCATCGTCGAGCGTCTACGTGACGGGGGCCCGCCGTCGGAGGTCCCCGCGTCGCGCGGCATGTAGCGCCGGCTCGCGGGAGGTGGGTTCCGCGGGACGACGATGGCCTCGACACCGGACGTAGGTGTCGAGGCCATCGCGCTACGAAGCTCCCGGCCGGTTCCGCCGTTGCGATTCCGCCGCCCGTCACGACGCTCCGGCCGCGAGCTGCGACGGATCCCCGGACGCGGCGGCCGGAGCGCGCCCGCTGCGTACGAAGGCCCGTTCCACCACCGCCGCGAAGGCCGCGGCGTACCTCCGGTCCGGGTCCAGGTCGGGGTCCAGGATGGTGAGCTGGAGCCCGACGGCGCGCGGGCTCTCCAGGAGCGCGACGAGGATCTCCTCCAGCTCGTCGAATCGAAGGCCTCGTTCGTTGGGCGAGTCCACCGCGGGCATCAGGGCCGCGTCGAGCACGTCCGCGTCCAGGTGGATCCAGAACCCGTCGACCGGCATCGCTTCCAGCCTCGACCGCGCCGCGCCGCCGATGGCGGCGGCTCCCCGGTTCCGCACCTCCTCGAAGGGATAGGCGTGGATGCCGGAGCGGTCGAAGGACTCGACGGCATAGTCGACGACCTCCTCGGGGGTGCGCGACAGCCCGACGTGCACCACGTCCTCCTCCCGGAACGACGGGCCGAGCCCCTCCGGGTCGGCGAGTGCTTCCGGCCCCCGCCCCGTCGCGAGGAAGAGGTTGAGCCCCGCGGCCGTCAGGCGGCCGTGGCGGCTCGCCCCGTCGCGGGGCCCCGAATAGTCGTCGTGCGCGTCGACGTACGCGAGACCGTAGCGGTCCCGGCGCCTCAGCGCGAGGCCGCAGCCGAGGAGGACGCTGCAGTCGCCCCCGAGCACCAGCACGAAATCGCCCCTCGCCAGGACCGGCGCCAGCGCGTCCGCGAGCCCGCGGGAGAAGCTGCCGACCGCGGGGCCGTTGAAGAAGCCGGTTTCGTGCTCCGGCTCCGGGGAGTAGGGCGCCGGTTCTACTCGGCCGCCGATGCGCGCTCCCAGCCGGCGAACCAGGCCGAGGTCGTGCAGCACGTCCGGGAGCCCGCGAACGCCCGGTTCCACGCCCGGCGACGGAGGACGCAGCCCGAGGTTCGAGGGCGCGTCCACCACCACCAGCTCGCGCGCCGCCGGATCGGAGTCGCGCTGGGGGGTACGAAGTTCCTGGCCCATGGGTCCTCCCTTCTCACCGTGTGGAGCGCCGACGCGGGGCGGGACGGAGCCGGCGCGGAGACGGATCGAACCTAGTCTCCGTGTTTTAACCTGTCAAATGTATTTATGTGGTTAGATTCACGGCCGGAGCCGCACGCATTCCGGCAGGAGGACCTGGTCGGGGGGCACGTCGCGCTCGACTTCGCCAACACCGTCGCCGGCCGAAACGGCACGCCACGGGACTGGCTCGTCTCGTACGCCTCCCTGCTGGAGTGGGCGATGCGGACCGGGGAGTTCGGCGCAGGGGACCTTGCGGACCTCGAACGCCTCGCCCGCAGCCACCCCGACGAGGCGGAAGGGGCGCTGGAGTACGCCCGCACGGTGCGAGAGGCGATCGCAGAGGCGTGCGAGGCGGTCGCGGGCGGCCGGGAACCGCGGGAAGAGGCGCTCGCCGCGCTCGACGCCGCCCGGGTCGCCTCCGCGGGCGCGGGCACCCTCATGCCGGTGGGGCGCGGCGTGCGCACCGAGTGGTCGGTCGAGCGCTCCGGGCTGCGCCTCGTCGTGGACGTGGTGAGCGCACGCGCCGTGGACCTTCTCTCCCATGGACGGGTCGAAAGGCTGCGGGTGTGCGCGGGCGACGATTGCGGCTGGATCTTCATCGACTCGTCCAGGGGCGGCCAGCGCCGCTGGTGCGACATGGCGACCTGCGGCAACGTCGCCAAGGCTCGCCGCTACCTGCGACGGAGGCGAGAGGGCGGGGAGGGTTGAACACCGCAGGGAGCCGGCGGTGGAGGTACCCGCCTTGCAGCGCACTCCGTCCCGGGCGTGGCCGCTCGTGCCCCGGGGTCGGATCGCGGGGAACTCCATCCACCCCTGACCCGCTACAGGCCGGAACGGAGGCCGGGATGGACGACCCCGGAAAGCGGAGCCGCGAACGGTCGGACACGCACCGGGCAGAGGGGTTCAGCGACGCGGTCTTCGCCATCAGCATCACCCTGCTGGTGCTCGACCTCAAGCCGCCCGCCGTCCAGGCCGGAGAGCTGCGTGCCGGCCTGTCGCAGGAGTGGCCGGCGTACCTGGCCTACGCGACGTCGTTCCTCTACATCGCGGTGGTCTGGCTCGCCCACGAGGAGGTGTTCGGGCACGTCCGCTGGATGGACCGGGGGCTGCACTGGGCCAACCTCGGAATTCTCTTCACCACCGCGGTGATGCCTTTCCCCACCGCGGTGGTCTCGGACGCCATACGCAGACACGACCCGGTGGACGGACGGGCGGCCGTGGTGCTGTACGCCGTGGCCGGCCTGATGCTGTGCGCGAGCTGGCTGATCTTCCTCCGCTATCTCCGTCGGCGCCCTTGGCTGCTGGAAGAGGGAGTCGGGACGGGGTTCCTCGACCGGATCGCCGCCCGCCTCCGGATCGCCTTCGTTCTCTATCCCACCGCCGCGGTGCTCGGGCACCTGGCCGGTCCGCGGGTCGCGCTGCTGCTCTTTTTCGCCCTCCCCGTCGTGAACGGCGGGCTCTACCGGCTGGGCGTGGTGGCGCGGCGTACCTGATCGCCAGGCGGGGGCTGGCTCAGGGGACTCCCCCGAGGACCCGCTTCAGCACCTCGCCCACCGGCACGAAGGCGAGGACCAGCGGGACGAACGGGAGGAGCGTCGCCACGACGAGCGGCACCAGTTCCCGGAGGCCGAAAGGCATGATGCTCATCCGGCGCACGTTGCCGGCGACCGAGTACAGGTCGATCGTGGCCGAGAAGTCGGGCACCCCCAGTGCCCCGGCGTCGAGCTGCGGGCCGGGCCGGAGCCACCGCTCCTCGAACCGGAGGCCGAGCGAGCTGGCGAGCGCGCCGTACTCGAAGACGCCACGGATCCGCGCGATGCGGAGCGGACCCACGAAGGCGAGCAGCGGACCGGCGAACAGGCAGACCACGCCGAAGGTCAGGGTACCGGCGATGTACTGGAAGTCGTTCGGAGGCCGCCGGGCGAGCAGGATCTCCTCGGCGAAGGTGCCGGCGACCACCGTCCCGAGAGCGAACGCCACGGGGATGTAGGCACGCATGGACTCGGCGACGAAGCGCAGCCCTCCCGAGAGGTCGGGGTGCGCGGGAACGATCCGCAGGTCGAGCCGCGAGACGCCCCAGAGCACCCGCGCCCACACCACCACCCGCCACAGCCACACCCCCCCGAAGAGCAGCACGAGCGGCTGGCTGACGAGCGCGCGCCACCAGCCGGCCAGCGACAGCCCTCCCGCGGGATCCGGCGAGACCCAGGTCGGCGTGCCGGACGAATAGAGGGCGCCTCCCGCCGCGACGAGGGTCGTGGCGTACGCGAGGGCGACCAGCAGGACCTCCACGCCTCGGTGGTCGAGCAGCCGTCGGGCGGCCACGAGGAGGTCGTCCAGGCGCGGGCGCTGGCCCTCTTCGATCAGTCCGGCAGCCTCGAAGTGGCGCACGATCGCCGCCAGCCGCAGCAGGGACCAGGGCGCGGTGCCGACGAGGATCGGCAGCGCGACGAGGTACCGCACGTGCGCCGAGAGGTCGAGCAGGAACGACTCGCGCGGGGTCGCCCCCAGCGCGAGCCCCTGGACCGAAGCGAGCAGCAGGAGCGGCACCCACGCGACCAGGACGATGGCGGCCATGCGCCGACGCGCGCGCTCCGGGTCCGCGGACGCCAGGAGCCGCGCGAAGGGGCCCGCGTCGAACGGATCGGCGGGAGAACGGGCAGCGAGGCCCTCGGGGCGCTGGTGCCGTCTCGTGCCCATGCGTCACCCCCGGATCGTCGTTGCCGCCCGCCGTCGCGTTCGCCCGGTCCGGACCTCCATCGGCACGGCGGCGGGAGGAGCGAAGGACGATCAGAACCCGTGCCGCGGGTTCCGCCCTCCGGCGAACGACCCGCGATCCCGGATCGTCGGAAGCCGCCCTGCGCGAAGCGCGGACCTCCCGCCGGGCGGGCGGCGCGCTCTCCTGCGCGTGTGCGCGGGCGACAACTGTGGATGGGACTTTCCGGCTCGTCCCGGGGAGACCGGCGAGGGGTCGGGGCGACGCTGCGAAGCGGCGAGCGCACGCCGCCACCCACGGTGCAGGCGAGGAGGTGCCGCGGTGGGGGAAAGGTGGAGGATCGAGGGGCGGGATTCCGGGGAGGGCGGCCCGCGGCGCCGATTATGCATGACAACCTCGACCCCGAGAGGACGACGATCCGCGAAAGGACCTCCCTCCTTCGCCTCTGGAGCCATGCCTACGATCGAGTGCCGGAACTGTGGGGCCGACATCGAGCCGTCCCGGATGTCGTGCCCCGCCTGCAGTGCGCCCCGCCCCCGCCGCACGGGAAGCCCCGCCGTGTGGGAGCCGGCATCGGCCCGGCGCCGGGCTTCGCTCGCCGGGCTGCTGATCGCCCTGGTGATCCTCGGCATCCTGGTGTGGCGGATCGCCGACTCCCGCCGCAGCCAGGAGGAGCCGAAGGGGCGCGTGCTGCCCATGTTCGGGGCGGCCGCCCCGGCTCCTCCGGGACCGGGCGGTTGAGGCGCCCGGCCGTCAGGGGACGGGGAGGAAGTAGAAAGCGATGCCCAGGATCACGTATACGGCCAGGAGCTGGACCCCCTCCATCCAGTGCGACTCCCCGTCGTTGGCGCAGAAGGCCATGATCCCCACGCACGCCGCCACCGCCAGCACCTCCAGCGGGGTGAAGATCAGGTCCATGGGACGCGGACCGATCAGGTAGCTGAGGAACACCAGCAGCGGCGCCACGAACAGCGCGATCTGGATGGACGAGCCGACGGCGATGTTGATCGCCGCGTCCATCTTGTTCTTCGCCGCCATGAGGATCGCGGTGGAGTGCTCCGCCGCGTTGCCGATGATGGCCACCACGATCACGCCCACGAACACCTCGCTCCACCCCAGCCGCTCCGCCGTCTCCGAAGCCGCCGCCACCAGGAACTCCGCCATGATCGCCACTCCGGCGGTGGCGAGCACCAGCCGGCCGACGGCCCTGCCCAGCGATCCGTGCTCCGGGTGCTCGCCCTCCTGCGCAGCCTCGCCCGAGTCGCCCTTGTAGAGGTGCTTGTGGGTGCGGAGCGTGAAGAAGAGGCTGGCGACGTAGGTCGCCATGAGGACGACGGAGATCTCCAGGCTCAGGTTGCGCTCGGCGACCGGCGCCGTCGTGCCCACCAGGTAGTGGAACACGGCGGGCACCACCAGGCCCACGGCGCTCAGCACCAGCAGCGTGGAGCCCAGCCCCGCCGCGGTGCGGTTGAAGCGCTGCGTCTCGAAGCGGAGACCCCCCACCAGCGCGCTCAACCCGAACACCAGGAGAACGTTGCCGATGATGGACCCGGTGATGGACGCCTTCACCAGGTCGTAGAGCCCCGCGCGGAGCGCCATGATCGCGATGATCAGCTCCGCCGCGTTCCCGAACGTGGCGTTGAGGAGCCCGCCCAGGCCCTGGCCGACGCGTTCCGAGATCCTCTCCGTGGCGTGCCCCATCTGCCCGGCGAGGGGGATGATCCCGAGGCACGAGACCACGAAGATCCAGGGCGACGGAGCGTGAAAGACCCACTCCATGAGCATCGCCACGGGGACGAACACGAGGAGCAGGTTCAGGGCGTTCTCCGCCGAGAGGAGGCGCTTGGGCATGGGAGTGCGCGGAGGAGGTGGGGCGCGGGCGGATCCCGCAGGGAGGCGGCACGATACGCGGGGGGCGGCCCACCCGCAACGGCACGGCCCGCCCCCTCTCCGCGCCGGAAGCGCGAGGGGCCCCGGACGATCCGTCCGGGGCCCCTCGCACGTCTCACCGCGTCGCCGGCCGTTCCGGCGCCGACCTGTGATAGATCCGCATCTCCTGCGTTCCCCGCTCCCACCGGAGCGTCAGCTCCCGGCGGCTCCCCTCCCGGAACACCTCGAGCTTCGCGGACGGCTCTCCGGCCTGCGCCACGGCCTGGCGAAGGTCGCGCAGCGTTTCCACCGCGGTGCCGTTCACCTTCGTCACCACGTCGCCGGGCTCCAGCCCCGCCCGTGCAGCCGGGCTCTCCGGCGCCACCCGCAGCGTCAGCAGCCCCTCCTCCGTCCGGAAGTAGCGTCCCAGCCCCTCGTTCATCTGCGTGAACTCCGCGCCCGCGAGGGCCCGCGATCCCACCTCGATGCTGAACGGGATGGTCTGGGCCATCGCTCCCACCATGATGCTGTCCACGCGGATGGGCATCGACCGGAACAGGCGTCGCGCCTCCGTTCCCAGCCGCAGGCTGTCCACCCGCACGAAAAGGCTGTCCAGGTGGGCTCTCACCGTGTCGAGGCGGATCGCCATCCGCCGGTGGACCGAGTCCGGGTCGATCACCGTCACGTCGTCGCCGCGTCGGATCACCAGCACGTTCGACGCCCTGGGCGCCGCCACCACGCGCACCTCGCGATTCCGGCCGTCCCGACGCAGCCGGAGTCGGACCGTGTCTCCGGGCTCCGGGCTCAGCCCGCGCATCGCCTCCACCGTGGCCGCCGCGCCGTTCAGCGCGAGCACCGTGTCGCCGCGCGCCACCCCGGCACGGGCCGCCGGCGAACCCGGGACCACGCCATCCACGCGCACCGGCCCCGTCTCGCGCGGCAGATCCAGAGAGATCCCCAGCCACCCGGGCCGGGCGTCGACGTGGACGATGGTGGAGGCCCGGCCCGGATCGGGGGCGCCGCGCTCCTGTGCTCCGGCGGCAGCCGGTCCGGCGAGCGCGAGCGCGGCGCCGAGGACGAGGAGGGAAACGTTCCGCTGCTTCATCTCAACTTCTCCAGGTGTCTCAGTACCAGGTTTCCTCCGAACTCCGCGCGATCTGCCGGAGTATCGCGTCGCGCTGTCCCATCGCGGCCAGGTGGTAGCCGTTGATCAGGGGATCGTCCGGGGCGCGCTCCAGCGCGTAGCGGGTGGCGCGGACCAGCCCCTCCAGCGTGGCGAGGCGCGTGACGGGGTCCGCGTCCTCCTCCGATGCGGCCCGGGCGTACTCCGCCAGGGCGACGAGGTAGTCGCGCTCGGCGTTCCGGAGGGCGGCCGCGGCCTCGCGCCGCCGAGCTTCCCGGGCGCCGCCGTTCGATTCGCGCCGTGGAGCGGCCGGGTGAGCGGAGGGCTCCTCCGCCACCGTTCTCGCCAGTCCCGGCGCGGGAGCTTCCGGCTCCGGGGCCGGGGATGCCTCCGTCGGAGTCCAGTTCGGGGCCGGAGCCGTCGCCACCGGCAGAAGCGGGACGGGCTCCCCCCTCGCCGGCTCCGTTCCTCCTCGTCCCCAGATCGCCGCCCCGGCCGTGCCGCCCAGCACGAGCAGCGACACCGACGCAGCCACCCGCAGCCAGGCGTACTCGCGCGGGGCCGCCCCGCGGTGCCGGACCAGCGCCTCCTCCACCAGCCGGGATTCCAGCTCTGCCCAGGCCCGGGGAGACGGCTCCGGGTCGGCCAGCTGTGCCAGGTCTCCCGTCAGGGCCCGCATCTCCTCCAGCTCCCGCCGGCAGGTCAGGCACTCCCGCAGGTGGAACGCCTCTCCGGAGTCCGGGGCCTCGTCCACCAGGCGGGCGATGGCTTCGAGCGTCAGGTGCTGCATGTCTCCATTCCTTCCGCCGGCTCCCTCACCGGGGCCAGCATCGTCCGCATCCGGGCGCGAGCCTTGAAAAGCTGGCTCTTGCAGGTCCCCGCGGCGATTCCCAGCATCTCGCCGATCTCTTCGTGTGTGTACCCTTCCACGTCGTGGAGGACCAGGACCCGCCGCATCCCCTCCGGGAGCCGTTCGATCGCCCGCTCCAGCCGGAGCCGGAGCAGTGCGTCGCCACCCGCCGGGCGGGTGGCGAACTCGTCTCCGAGCGGCTCCTCCCTTCCGGCGCGGCGCTCCCGGGAACGCCGCGCGTGCAGGGCGGTGTTGACCGCGATGCGGTGGATCCACGTGGAGAAGCGGGCTTCACCACGAAACGTCGGTAGGGCGCGGACCGCGCGGATCCAGGTCTCCTGGGCCCAGTCCTCGGCGAGCGCGTCCTCGCCGGCGAGCCGGCGTACGACGGCGTACACCCGCCGCGAGTACAGGCGGTACAGGGCCTGGATCGCGCCGCCGTCCCCCTGCTTCGCGCTCTGGATGAGTTGGGTCTCGGTCATGTTCCGTTTACGGGTCCTGACAGTCGGATGCCGGACCCGCAGGAAGGGTTGCCCGGGTCGTTCGGGGGGCTCGTACTCGGTGAAGGAGGGAGGTGCGGAGAGACGGAGCCGGGGGCGTCGCGGGCGCGGCGCCCCCGGAGCTTCAGCCGCCGAGGGCCCGGCCGAGCGCGGCCGCCCCGCCGGAGATCAGCGCCAGCGCGATGACGAGCGCGAGCCAGGCCAGGAAGCCCACGAGCGCCGTGAGCACGGCGTTCCCCGTGCTGAAGTCGAGAGCCTGGCGGATGGCGACGATCACCGCCACCAGGATCCAGATCGCCACCGCGAACCGGATGAAGCCTCCGAAGAAGGGGATGATGCCGAGGAAGTACAGCACGCCGGGCGACTGGGCGAAGCCGATCGTCCGCAGCAGCTCTCCCCAGTCCGCGGTCCCACCGAAGACCCGGGTCCCGACCAGGTACGTGATCCCCGACCAGAGAAGCCAGCCGACGAAGGCCGAGACGATCCCGGCGACGATCGCCCCGATCCCGCCGTTCGAGGCGCCGATGGCGGATGCGACGGCCACGATGGCGACCACCGCGGCCGCCTGGCCCGTGGCGGTGCGGTCGGCTTCCACCGCTTCGTACGTGGCGACGTCGAGCCGGGCAGCGCCCATCATGCGATCCACCAGCGACCTGTGGGTTGCTTCCGCCATGCCTGCCTCCGGAATGCGAGGGACACGAGCCACGCCCAACTCCACGGATCCAAGATAGGCGTAGGTCCGCTCAGAACAAAGAGGTATGTGTTCCGTACCGCAGACCCGGCGGGGCGGCCGCGGCGCTTGCGGAGCAGTTCGAAGTTGACAAACCGCGTGCCCCTTAGTACTCTGGCGACCCGCCCGTGCGAGCGGTGCCGCACGGACGTCCCCGGGGGTGTCGGGCCGGATCTCCGATCACCGGCCCCGCACCTCCCTCAACATCCCCCTCCCGCTCGAACTGGGGACCGCCAGGTGGTTCCGGCGGCCCGGGCGACCTGCCCGGTGCGATCTTCCGACCGTCGTATGTGCCTTACTTCCCGACAGGAGCCGGTGATGTGGCCCGGTCCCGTCCGGAGGGCGCGACGGTCCGGTGGCGCGCGCCGGTCGGTTGTCTTCGCGGAGGGCTCCCTGCCGGCTCTGGACCGCCGGCGACAACAGGAGGCAGGAATGCTCAAGATCCGTTGGTTGATCGCGTTGCTGGTCGCGATCGCCGTGCTGCCCGCCAGCACCCTGGCGCAGGCCGGCGGCGCGATCCAGGGGCGGGTGACCGCCACTGGTTCGCAGCAGCCCATCACGGGCGCGCAGGTGAGGGTGGAAGGCACGACGTCGGTGGCCGTGACCGATGTGCAGGGCCGCTTCCAGCTTCAGAACGTGCCCTCGGGCGCGCGGACCCTCCAGGTGACCGCGCTCGGACACCGGGCGGGAAGCGCCCGCGTCACCGTGGGGGCCACCCCGGCCGAGGTCGAGATCCAGCTCCAGCCGGACGCGCTCGGCCTGGACGAACTCGTCGTCGTCGGCTACGGCGAGGCCCGCCGCCGCACGGTCTCGGGCGCGGTGAGTTCGCTGCGGAGCGAGGCGGTCGCCGACCTGCCCACCGTCTCCGTGAACAACGTCCTCCAGGGCCGGCTCGCCGGCGTGCAGGTGACGCAGAACTCGGGGGCTCCCGGATCCGCGATCACCGTGCGCGTCCGCGGCTCGTCGTCGATCTCGGCGGGGAACCAGCCGCTCTACGTCATCGACGGCGTCCCCATGGTCCAGGGGAACTACAACCGCCAGAACTCCACGTTCGGCGGGCAGGGGGTCGACGCGCTGTCTGACCTCAACCCGAACGAGATCGAGAGCATCGAGGTGCTCAAGGACGCCTCCGCGGCGGCGATCTACGGCGCCCGCGCCTCCAACGGCGTGGTCCTGATCACCACCAAGCGCGGCTCGGCCGGGCGCGCCGAGATCAACTTCGGCGGCTACTACGGGACGCAGCAGGACTGGCGCCGGGTGCAGTTCCTGAACACGGACCAGTACATCGTCATCAAGAACGAAGGGATCTTCAACCGCTACGGGATCGAGGACTACTACGGCTTCGCCGACGACGGCGTCGACAACTACGTGGAGGTCCAGCGGGGCGTCGACACGGACTGGGTGGACCAGGTGATGCGCACCGCGCCCATCTACAACTTCGACGGCTCGATCCGCGGCGGCTCCGAGCGGGTCCGCTACTACGTGTCCGGGAGCACCTTCGACCAGCAGGGGATCGTCCACGGCTTCGCGTACCAGCGCCTCAACGGCCGCGTGAACCTGGACTACGTGCCGACCGACCGGATGACCCTCGGCACCAACGTGTCGCTCGCCCGGGGCGTGGTCGACCGTCAGCGCGGCGACAACACCATCTACGGGCCGTTCGCGAACGCGATCGCCAACCCGCCGGTCCAGCCCGTCTTCAACGACGACGGGACCTACTTCGAGACCTCGTACGTCAACCCGGTTGGCCTGTACCGGGAGAACGAGTTCGAGGAGCGGAGCATCCGCGTCCTGGGGAACACCTTCCTCCGGTACGAGATCTCCGAGGGGCTCAACGTCCGGGGCAGCGTCGGTCTCGACCAGTACAACCTGCGCTCCCGCTCGTACGAGTCGCCGGTGATCGGCGTCTACGCGGGGAGCGGCGGCGCGGGCACGGCGGGGAGCGCGTACGCGACCAAGGCCACCTACGAGGGGACGCTGAACTTCAGCCGCCTCTTCGGTAGCCGGCACGACGTCTCCGGCGTCGTCGGCGCCAGCTACGAGGACAACACCGAGAACTTCAGCAGCGTCAGCGGGCAGGCGTTCCCGAGCAACGCGTTCCGCTACCTGACCTCGGCGGCGCTGATCAACGCGGGGACGGACTCCGTCTCCAGCTGGGGGCTGCAGTCGTACTTCGGCCGCCTCTCCTACACGCTCGACGACCGGATCACCACGACCTTCAACGTCCGCACCGACGGGTCCTCCCGCTTCGGCGCGAACCAGCGGTGGGGCGTGTTCCCGTCGGCCTCGATCCTGTGGCGGCTGACCGAGGAAGGGTTCATGCAGAACCAGAGCCTCTTCAGCAACCTGGCGCTCCGCGCCAGCTACGGGCGGACCGGGAACCAGGCCGGGATCGGGAACTTCGCGTCGCGCGGGCTCTTCGCCGGCGGCTTCAACTACGCGGACCTCCCCGGGATCGCGCCGAGCCAGCTCGGGAACCCCGACCTGCGGTGGGAGACCACCGACCAGTTCAACATCGGGACCGACTTCTCCGTCCTCGACGACCGCGTCTCCTTCGGGCTGGACTACTACATCAAGAAGACCGACGACCTCCTCGTGGCCCGTCCGATCCCCCGGACGACCGGCTTCGCGAGCATCTGGTCCAACGTCGGATCGGTGGAGAACCGGGGCGTCGAGCTGACCTCCCGCGTGCAGTGGATGCGCGGCGGGACGGACGGCTTCAACTGGAGCACCGACTTCAACCTCTCGCGCAACCGGAACAAGGTCACCGAGCTTCTGAACGACGAGCCGATGTCGTTCGGGTTCGCGAGCCGGGTGGAGGTCGGGCATCCGATCGGCGCCTTCTACGGCCACAGGACCGAGGGGCTGTTCCAGGACGCCTCCGAGATCTGCCGTGACTCGCGCGGCGGCACCCACTGCGCCGGCAAGCACGCCTACCAGGCCAGCGGGACCGCTCCGGGCGACATCCGCTTCCGGGACATCGACGGCAACGGCGTCATCAACGACGACGACCGGACCATCATCGGCTCTCCGTGGCCGGACTTCGAGGGCGGCCTGACGAACACGCTCAGCTACCGCGGCGTGGACCTGACGGTGTTCGCGCAGTACTCGTACGGCAACGACATCCTGAACGCGAACCGCTTCTACTCGGACGACTTCGGGAGCTACGACGACAACCACACCGCGCGCGCGCTGAACCGCTGGACTCCGGAGACCCCGAACGCGAGCGAGCCGCGCGCGGTCTACGGGGACCCGAACCGGAACACCCGCGCTTCCGACCGCTTCATCGAGGACGGCTCGTACCTGCGCCTCAAGAACGTGGTGCTCGGCTACACGCTCCCGGACCGGATGACCTCGCGGACCGGCTTCCGCAACGTCCGCGTGTACCTGCAGGGGCAGAACCTGCTCACCTTCACGGACTACAGCGGGTTCGATCCCGAGGTGAACTACGCCGGCGCCTCCTCGGTGACCCGCGGGACGGACTTCTACACGCTCCCGCAGGCGCGTACCCTGACCTTCGGCTTCAACCTGGGCTTGTAGGAGACATAGGCGATGAAGCTCAAGCACATGACGCGGCTCGCGGCGGTGGCCCTCCTGGCCGCCGCCTGCGACAGCCCGCTGGACATCAACCCCAGGGACTCCATCGACGCGGACGGCGCGCTGAGCGACGGCACGGCGATCGAGCTGGCGGTCCGGGGCACGTACCGGTCCCTCCAGCAGGGTGCCCTGTACAGCCGGGAGATGACGATCTTCCCCGAGCTGTACGCGGACAACCTGGTCTGGACCGGGACGTACCAGACCGACGCCGAGGTGGCGAACCGCCAGATCTCCACGAGCAACACGGCGATCCTGGACGCATGGCGCAGGTCGTACCAGGGGATCAACCAGGCGAACAACGTGCTCGCGTCGATCCCCGGCGCGAGCAACCTCTCGGCGGCGAACGCGAGCCGGTTCCGCGGGGACGCGCTGTTCCTCCGGGCCCTCAACTACTTCAACCTGGTGCGCTACTTCGGCGGCGTCCCGATCGTGACGGAGCCGTCCCGGCAGGTCACGGAAGAGTCCGCCATGAGCCGCAGCCCCATCGCGGCCGTGTACACCCAGATCAAGCAGGACCTGACCGAAGCGGCCACGCTCCTTCCTGCGGAGGGGAGCCCCGGCTTCGCGACGCGGAGCGCGGCGAACGCCCTGCTCGCCAAAGTACACCTCGAGATGGGGGAGTGGGGGCCGGCTCGCGACCGGGCGACGGACGTGATCGCGGGCGGCCGGTACACGCTGGCGCCCACCTACCGGAGCATCTTCACGACGAAGAACAGCGCCGAGTCGATCTTCGAGCTGCAGTACAGCGTCAACAACCAGAACAGCCTCGCCTTCTGGTACTTCCCGCAGGCGCTCGGCGGGCGGCGCGGGATCGCTCCCTCTCCGGGGCTGAACCAGGCCTTCGAGGCGGGTGATACGCGCAAGGAGGCCCAGATCGGCGTCGACGGCTCGGCGCTGTACGGGATCAAGTACTTCCGCATCGGCAACAGCGACGACAACGTCGTCATCGTCCGGCTCGCGGACATGTTCCTTACCCGTGCGGAGGCCAACGTGCGGCTGCAGGCCGATCCCGCGGTCGTTCGCGCCGACATCGACACGGTTCGCGGCCGCGCCGGCCTCGGTTCGCTGGGTGCCGACGTGGACACCACGGACGAGCTGATCTCGGCGATCCTCCAGGAGCGCCGGGTGGAGTTCGCCATGGAGGGACATCGCTTCTTCGACCTGCGTCGTACCGGGAAGGCGACCACGGTGCTCGGCATCCCCGAGACCCGTCTGCTCTTCCCGATCCCGCAGGCGGAGCGCGACGTCAACACGAAACTCGACCAGAACGACGGTTACTGACCGCTGGAGCGACGGCGCGGCGCCCGCAGGACGCGGGTGCCGCGCCCGGTAGGACGACAGGGCACCTCCCGGACCGGGAGGTGCCCTGTCGCTTTTCCGAAGGTCAGGAGCGCTCGGTGACGACCTGGATCGCCCCGTACGGGTGGTCCATCCCGAATCGCGCCTGGGCGCCGGACGCGTCGAAGTAGCGGATCGAGAGGACCAGGGCCTTCTCCACCTGGCGCAGCATGTCGGGGCCGCCCAGGCGGGTCCGGTCGAGGTACACCACCACGTCGCCGTCGCTCCTCATCGCGACGGCTCCCTGCTTCTGCAGCCACCTCGGCCGGAGGAACTGCACGACCTCGAACGCGTTCCTTCCGGTCGACTCCCGGATCTCCTCCCGCGTGATCAGCGTCGAACCTCCCCGGATCGGGGCGCGCTCCGTGGCCTGGGGGCCCAGTGCACAGGCGGTGCACGCCAGGAGGAGTACGAGGGCGAGAGTTCCCGTGGGAGAGGGCATGGGAAGGGAGGGCGAGGGTGGAGGGTTCCGTGCTCCCCGGGACGATACCGTGCCGCTCCGTTCGCGGCAACGATCCCGTTCCGGGGCCGGCGCACCCCTCCGTTGCATCCGTCGGGGGAGAGGCGGTATCATGCTGGCTCATCCCGACACAGTCGCACCTTTCTCTGGACACCGAGACCATGCCGAACCGGGCCCGTACGTTCTTCCTTTCCCTGGCCCTCGTGCTCGGCTTCGCCGCGGCGGCGCAGGCACAGCAGGGCTTCGCCCTGAAGGGACACTACATCTTCAACTCCTCCACGGTGAACTCGGAGCGGGGGGACACGCTCCCCGACGCGGATGGCTTCGGCATCGGCGCGGAGCTGGTCCTCCCGATGGGAATCGGGGTGGGCGTGTCCGGCTACACCTCCAGCGGGGTTTCCGACTTCGACGTGGAGACCAGCTCGCTGACCGCGCTCGCCGAGGTCAACTACTTCCTGCAGCTCCCGCTCCTCCCCGTTTCCCCGTACGCGGGAGTCCACGCAGGGATCGGCCGCTTCAGCAAGGAGGACCTGGAGAACCCGAGCACTCCCAAGATCAACGACACGCGGACGCAGCTCGGGTACCAGATCGGGGTGCGGGTGCAGCTCGGTTCGCTCCTGGGCCTCGACGGGCAGTACCGCCGGGTGAGCACCTCCGCTGCCGAGAACCAGGGGAGCGGCCTGGAGCGCAACCAGTACCTGATCGGGATAACCCTGTTCTGAGCCGCCGGGCGATACCGCGCCGGCAGCGCCCTTCCGCATCACGAAAAAGGGCCCGCAACGCGGGCCCTTTTTCGTGGGCGCAATTTCTGGTGGTGTTGACTTCAATAAAAATTTAACCTAACCTAAAAATGGGTTGCGTATGACTTGATCGCCAGGACCGTTCCAGGTCGGAGGTGTTTCCCATGATGTGGATTCGCTGTGCTGTGATCGCGCTCGAGTGTGCGCTGCTCGTGTCGTCGTGGGCCCCGGCCCGAGCCCAGACGCCAGGGTCCGGATCTGTTTCCGGGATCGTGAGGGACGACGCGGGTCGTCCGGTGGCGGACGCGCAGGTCGTGGTCGTCCGGGCGGGGAGGAACGCGGCCACGGACGCGGAGGGGAGGTTCCGGATCGTAGGGCTTCCCGTGGGCACGTACCGGGTGGAGGCGTCGCTCCACGGACACACGCCCGCGGGGACGGAGGTAGTGATTCCCGGAGCCGGTTCCGTGGAGCTGGTGCTCGTCCGGACTCCGCTCTCCATCCCGGGGATCCAGGTCACCGCCACGCCCGGGGCGGGCGACACCCGGGCCGTCACCCAGGCCACCATCCAGCTGGGCGGGCGGGCGCTGGAGCGGGAGATGGGGGGGAGCCTGGCGCAGACGCTGAGAAACCAGCCGGGCGTCGCGGTACGCTCCATGGGGCCGGGGGCGGCGGCGCCGGTCGTCCGCGGCCTCACGGGAGACCGGGTCCTGGTGCTCCAGGACGGACAGCGTACGGCGGACCTGGCCGGCTCGGCGGACGACCACGGCGTCACCATCGACCCGCTCGCCGCGCAGCGGGTGGAGGTGGTGCGTGGTCCCGCGACGCTGCTGTACGGCAACAACGCGCTCGGCGGCGTCGTCAACGTGATCTCCGGCGACCTCCCCTCCGCGCCTCCCGGACGGCCCGAGTGGGCCCTCGCCGCGCAGTCGGAGTCCGCCTATCCCGGGGGCGCAGTCTCCGTGCGGGGGACCGTCCCGCTGGGCGGCGGGTGGGCGGCCCTGGTCCGCGCGGGGGGACGCAGCGCGGGCGACATGCGGATCGGCGCGGATCCGCTGCTGGGCGACCGGCTGGAGAACACCTCCGCGTGGAGCCGCACCGGGGGCGTGGGGCTCGGCTACGTGGGGGACCGGGTGGCCGCGGGGGGCGCCCTGCGGGGGTACGGCTTCCGCTACGGGCTCCCCGTGCCGCCGGAGAGCGACCCCGTGAGCCTGCGGGGCCGGCGCCTGGAGGCGACCGGGAGGGCGGAAGTGTCGCCTGCCTCCGCCCTCGTCCCCACCGTGCGGGTGGAGGCCACGGCGCAGGACTACACCCACGACGAGCTGGACGGGGAGGGGACCGTCCAGCAGACGTTCGCGCTCCGCACCGGCTCCGCGGGGGTGCTCCTCCGACAGGGGCGCGTCGGCCCCTTCGCCGAGGGGGCCTGGGGCGTGTCGGCGCTCCTCAAGCGGTACGACGCCACCGGGCCCGCGGCGCTCACCCCGCCCGCGGATTCCCGCGGCGTCGGCGTCTTCGCGTACCAGGAGGCGGAGCTACACCCCGGCGGGCCTGCGCTCCAGCTCGGCGGAAGGGTGGACCACTACGGGATCCGCTCGGAGACCACGAACAAGTTCGGGGAAGGGGTGGGCCGGACCTTCCGGGCGCTCTCCGGCTCGGTGGGGCTCCGGGTGCCGTTGGGAGAGTGGTGGTCGGCCGGGGCGAGCGTGGCCCGCTCCTTCCGCGCGCCCACCGTGGAGGAGCTGTTCTCCGGCGCGCCGCACGCGGGGACCGGGTCGGTGGAGCTGGGGAACCCCGCCCTGGAGGCGGAGCGAGGGTGGTCGGCGGAGGGCGTGCTGACGGTGAGGGGGGCGCGGCTGAGCGGACAGCTCGCCGCCTATCGCAACGCGGTGGACGGGTACGTGCACCTGGCGGCCCGGGGGGACACGCTGGTGGACGGGGTGACGCTCCCGGTGTTCGCGTACACGCAGGCCCGCGCGACGCTCCGCGGAGTGGAGGGATCGGTGGAGTGGGCGGTGACGGAGCGGGTGGTGCTCGGGGCCATGGGCGACTACCTGCACGCCGAGCGGGCGGACGGGAAGCCCCTCTCCTTCATGCCTCCGCCGCGCCTCGGTGCGTCGCTCCGCTGGGACGACGGGACGCTCTCGTTCGGGGGGGACGTGCACCACGAGCTGAGGCAGGACCGCGTGGGCGCCGCCGACGAGCGCCCCACGGAGGCGCACGCCCTCTTCCGCCTGCACGCCGGCCTGCGCGTGGTCCGCGGGGGCGTCGTGCACTCCATCGCCCTGCGCGGGGAGAACCTGGGCGACGAGGTGCACCGGGAGGCGACCAGCCGCACCAAGGACTTCGCGCCGGGGCCGGGTCGGAACCTGTCCCTGGTGTACCGCGTCTTCTTCTGACGCCGGGGGGCGGGCACGGGCGCCTATTGCACCGTCAGTTCCAGCGTGTGGGAGAGCGCCGCCGAGGTCTGGCCGTCGATCGCCTGGTACACCCCCACCACGCGCGGACCGGAGGGGACCCCGTCCATCTCCGTGCGGAAGGCGTCGGGCGTGACTTCCTGCGTGCAGGAGCGCCCCGGGTCCGTGCGGGGCCAGCGCAGGACGAGCGCGACGGTGTCGCCGCGCAGGGAGCCGTGTGCCCCCAGCGGCGTGTCGCGGCAGGGGTTGTCCAGGCTGTAGGTCGCCGCGACCACGCCCTGGCGGGGGGAGTCGGCCTCCACCGTCCCGGGCCACTCGAAGCCCTCCGCCGCGACTCGAGTCACGGCGACGTCCTCGCCCTCCACCGGCGCCACGGGGAGTCCGGGCATGGAGACGGGGTTCGGCAGAGGGGCTTCCTTCTCGTCCGGACCCCCGCACGCGGCCGCGGCCAGCAGCGCGAGGAGGAGGACCCTCCAGGTCTTGTGCTCGGTCATCTCAGCGATACTCCAGTTCCTTTCTCGTCCATATCTCGCCGCCCCGCACCACCAGCGCCACCTGGCGCAGGTTCCCCACGTCCGCCAGGGGGTCGGCGTCCAGCACCACCAGGTCCGCCACCATACCCGGCTCCAGCGTGCCGATGTCCGTCCGGCCCATGGCGCGGGCGCCGTTCCGGGTGGAGGCCACCAGCACCTCCATGGGGGACATCCCGGCCTCCGCCATCGCCTCCATCTCCCGGTACACCGAGGGGCCGTGGAGCGTCAGCGGGTTCCCCGCGTCCGTGCCCATCGCCACGGGGATCCCGGCATCGTGAACCCGCTTCAGGTTCGCGAGCATGGTCCGGTACCCCTGCGCGATGCGCTCCCTGTACGCCGGCGAGAGCCCCCCCTCCGGGGCGGGAAGGGAGTCGGTGAGGTACGCCCGGCGACGGGTGGCCGGGTCCACACACTCCATCGGCAGATCCTCCGCGCGGAAGCGGCGCTCGGCGAGCTGCACGTAGCCGTCGCGGACGGTGAGCGTCGGGTTGTAGGTGGCCCCCGCCGTCTTCGCCAGCCTCAGGAACTCGTCGTCGACGGGGAGGTCGTCCACCGAGTGGACGAGGAGCTTCGCCCCGGCGCGGAGGGCGTCCTTCGCGGCCCACAGGGTGGTCGCGTGCACGATCAGGGGGATCCCCGCCCGCCGCGCCTCCTCTGCGGCCACCCGGAGCCGCGCCTTGAGCGCCGCCGTGTCCGGCGAGGTGGCCGACGCCAGGTACCACACCTTCACGGCGTCGCTCCGGTGCGCGGCCACCGCGCGGGCGCCCTCGCGCGTCGCGGAATCGCTCTCCGTGAAGACGAACTGCCGGGAAGCCGGCAGGTTGAGCCAGTGGTCGCGGGTGGAGAGCAGGGGGCCCGCCGCCGCCACGTGGGGCGCCGAGGTGGAGCGCTCCGCCGGGGCGCGCAGGCCCCACGTCCACGGGAACCCTCCCACGTCGAACGTGGCCGTCACCCCCGAGCAGAGCCAGCTCCGGTAGAAGCGCTCCGGGTTCCGCTCCAGCTCCGCGACGGTGGAGTCGTACGGGAAGCGGTCGCGAAGGTCGAGCGCGTCCGGCCTGCCGTCCGCCCACCCCGTCTGCGAATAGTGGACGTGCGCGTCCACCAGCCCCGGCACGATCCACTTCCCCCGCGCATCGACCACGTGGACGTCCGGCCCCACCTCGCACCGGCCCACGCAGGCGATCCGCCCGTCGCGCATGACCACCGTCCCCGTCAGCGCCGGGGCTCCCGTCCCGTCGACGATGGTCGCCCCCGTCAGCGCGAAGGCGGGGACCGGTACGTCCCCCGGCGACCCGAAGGCCGTGGACACGGCCACCTTCCAGCTCCCGTCCGGCTGCTTCACCAGCACCCGCTCCGAAACGCCGCGCTGGCTCCCCCCCTGCACCACGCGGTAGCGGTAGGCGCCGTACACCACGCCCGGCGCCACCGGGACCACCTCGAAGTGCGTGGCCGCCAGCGTATCCGGCCACGAGTTCGGATCCCCCGCGGCGAGCCCTTCGTATCCCCACTGCACCCCGCCCGGTCCGGTGCGCGCCAGCCGCGGGCTCTGCAGGTAGTGCCGGAGGTAGGCGGCCCGGTCGCGGCCGTGGATCGTCGCGATGTTGGAGCGGAATGCCTCGAGCGCCGCGGTGGAATCGGCGGCCCGGGATGCCGCGTCGTACGCGCCTCCCTGCGCTCGCGCGGAGGGAGCGAGGGCCAGGAGCGCGGCCGCGGCCAGGAGGGTGCGTCGGGTCATCGGGTCGACGTGGGAAGGGGCGGAGGGTCGGGGAGACGAGAAAGAGTAGGGCGCGGGACCGGCGCCCGTCAAACCGGACCCGACGGAACGCGCCTTGCCGCGGGAGCCGTCCTCCGCTAGCGTCCGCGCCGCGGCCGGGCGGACCCGCTGCCCGCCGGGCGCATCACCCTGGACCGGAGGACCCGAAGTGAACCCCGACGAGATGACCACCAGCTCCACCGGACTCCGCTGGCGCGACGACCAGGCCGGCACCGGCGCCGAGGCCACGCGCGGCAGGACCGTCTCCGTGCACTACACCGGGACGCTGACGGACGGCACCAAGTTCGACAGCAGCCGGGACCGGGGCAAACCGTTCGAGTTTCCCCTGGGTGCGGGCGTGGTGATCCGCGGCTGGGACGAGGGCGTACAGGGGATGAAGGTGGGCGGGCGCCGGACGCTGGAGATCCCGCCGGAGCTGGGATACGGCGCGCGGGGCGCCGGGAACGTGATCCCCCCGAACGCGACGCTGGTCTTCGACGTGGAGCTGCTGGACGTGCGGTAGAGGGGCGGCGGGCCGCGGGACCCTGAACGAGCGCGCCCCCGCCGGGATCTCCCGGCGGGGGCGCTGTCCATACTACCGCTTCTTCAGGTAGGGAGAGAGCAGCCCCGTCCAGCTCCGCTCCAGCCGGCGGTACTCGTCGGAGCACACCTCCGCCCGTTCCGAGGGCAGGGTGCCGTCGTCGGCCAGGTACGCGTACCCGTCGGGATCGCGGCCGTACACCCAGCAGACGATGTTGTAGAACCGCTGAGGGTCCAGCGAGTGCTCGTTCCAGAGGGCGGACTCGTCGACGTGGCCGCCCTCCCGGTCGTATCCCAGGAGAAACGCGTTGGCCCCGTCGATGGCGGCCAGGCCTCCCTCCTTCGTTCCGTCCGCCAGCAGGAAGACCGCCAGCTGGTCCACCGCGTCCTCCTCGCGGCCGGTGATGGGGAGGTCCCACAGGTCCACCAGAGCGTGTCCCAGCTCGTGGTAGAGCGTGAAGTAGATCGCCCCCCACGCGGCCTCGTTCAGCTCGTCCTCCGACTCCGTGGTCTCGCCGAAGACGCCGTACAGGTCGTCCATCAGCTCGTAGCAGATCCGGATGCGGCGGACGTCCGGGTCGTAGAACGCGTTGGGCTCGCCGCACTCGGAGAAGGCGAGACGCACGTCGCGCGGGATGACGAACGTCGCGTTGAGGACTTCGGCGACGTTCTCCAGCACCCGCACCTCGCGCAGGTCCGCCTGCCACCGGCTGTACTCGGGAGAGCGGGCGGGCTCGTACTCCACGCGGAAGTCGCCCGAACCGCGGACGGCGGCTCCCTCCGCGGGCGCGCACGCGGCGAGCGCGAGCGCGGCCAGCGTGGAGACGAATGCGCGCCGGCGGAGCCGGCGCGCGAAGGTATGACGGGTCATGCAGTGGGGTCCGGCGGAAAGGCTACTCCTTGAAGATGGCGACGGTGGGGTTCCCGTCCGCCCCGACGTAACCGCGGTACATCCCGGCGGAGTTGAACGGCATCGCCACGTTCCCCTGCGCGTCCATGGCGATGATGCCGCCGTCGCCGCCGGCCTTCACGAGCACGTCGTTGACCACCGCGTCCGCGGCCTCCTGCAGCGGCGTGCCGGCGTACTGCACGCGGGCGCAGATGTCGTGGGCCACGGTGTAGCGGATGAAGAACTCCCCGTGGCCGGTGGCGGAGACGGCGCAGCTCGCGTTGTTGGCGTAGGTGCCCGCGCCGATGATCGGCGCGTCGCCCACGCGGCCCCAGCGCTTGTTGGTCATCCCGCCCGTGGAAGTGGCGGCGGCGAGGTTGCCGTCCCGGTCCAGCGCCACCGCGCCCACCGTGCCGAACTTGCGGTCGGCGCTCCCCGGCACCTCGCTCGCCCCGTCCGCCTCGAAGTACGCGGTGGTCCCCGCCTTCCTCTCGTCCTCCAGGGCGCGCTGCAGCGCCTCCCAGCGGCTCTCGACCCTGAAGTAGCTCTCCGGCACCATCTCCACGCCCTGCTGCCGCGCGAACGTCTCGGCTCCCTCGCCCACCATCATCACGTGGGGCGACTCCTCCATCACCCGCCGCGCGAGGTCGATGGGGTTCTTCACGCCGCGGAGTCCCGCGACCGAGCCCGCCGCGAGCGTACGCCCGTCCATGATGGCCGCGTCCAGCTCGTTCTTCCCCTCGTGTGTGAACACCGCGCCCCGGCCGGCATTGAAGAGCGGCGAGTCCTCCAGCACTTTGACGGCCGCCGTCACCGCGTCCAGGCTGGTCCCGCCGCCCGCCAGCACCGCGTGCCCCGCCTGCAGCGCCTCCGTGAGCTTGCCGCGGTACTCCGCCTCGCGCTCCGGGGTCATGTTCTCGCGGGAGAGGGTTCCCGCGCCGCCGTGGATCACGATCCCCCAGCGGTCCTGCTGCGCGGAGGCGGAGGCGGCCTGCGCGTCCCCGGAAGGGTTCGGGTCGGAGGCGCAGCCGAGGGGGGCCAGGAGGGCCGCCGCCAGCACGAGGGTGCGGCGGACGGGAGCGTTAGTTCGGGGCATCGACGGATCTCCGGGAAGCGACGAACTGAGCACACCCCCTGATCGGGAGCGTGCCTGGACGGGAAGAGGCAAGTGCCTGAGGATCATCAGGATGCTAGCACTCGCCGTCGCGCCGGGCAAGGAGGCGGTCCCAGGGCGCCAGCGCTTACGGATCGGCCTCCGGGGAGCCCGCTCCGTCCGGGGCTCCGCGTCCGGCGAGTCCGAGGTACGCCACCAGGAGGGCGGCGAAGAGCGCGGCCAGCGACAGCTTGAGCGGGCGCGGGATGGCGGAAGGGGAGACGAACCCCTCGATGGTCCCCGCCACGAGCAGGAGCAGCACCGTGCCTCCCAGCAACGACACCGCTTCCCTCCCTCGCAGCACCAGCGCCTCGCGGCGGGTGAGCCGCCCGGGGAGCAGGATGGCGGACGCCATCAGGAGCCCCGCGCCCCCGGCGACGCAGATCGCGGTGAGTTCGATGATCCCGTGCGGGAGCACGAACGTCCAGAGGTGGAGGCTCGCCCCCTGGTTGGCGAAGAGAGCGGCCACCGCTCCCAGGAACACCCCGTTGAACACCAGCACGGCGACCGTCCCGAGCCCCGCGAGGATCCCCCCCGCGAAGGCCACGAAGGTCACCTGGACGTTGTTGGCGATGATCCCGGCGCCCATGGCGGGCATGAAGACCTCCGGCACCTCCACGTAGCCCTGCCCCTCCGCCTCCTTGCGCTGCGCCTCTTCCGCGCGGACCATCATCTCCGCGGGGACCATCTCCCGCACCCGGGGCGGGTCCGCCCTCACCGCCGCGAAGGTCAGCAGGGCGGGGAGGTAGAAGAAGGCGGCCGCCAGGCCGATGGGCCGCCAGCGCGCGCGGACCAGCGCCGGGAACCCTCCCGCCGCCCACCCCCGCAGCTTCTTCCACGAGCGGTGCGGGGGACGGTACAGCAGGTTGTGTCCCGCGCCGACCCAGCGCTCCAGCGCGTAGACGAGTTCCGGCGACCCTCCGTAGGTCCGGGCGCGCGCGAGGTCGGCCGCCACCTCCCGGTACAGCGCCGCGAAGCGAGACACGTCACCTTCCGGGAGCGTGTCCAGGCCGCGCTTCTGCGCCCGCTCCAGGAGCGAGCGGTACGCGTCCCAGGTCGGACGCTGGCGGCGTACCAGCCCCGCCGCCTGGGCCGACCCCGTGCCCACCGAGCCCCGCGCGGCGTGCCGGGTGGCCTCCTCGGCGTGCAACACGGCCAGGAAGGCGTCCGGCGTCGTCCGGAGGCGGCGCGCATCGTCGGCGACCCGCGCATCGAGGTGCGCGAGGAGACGCTTCGCCAGCCCGTGCCGCACCTCCGGCTGCAGCGTCGTGCGCCGCGCCACGTACCGGGAGAGCGTGTCGAACTCCTCCGGGGTGAGCCGGGGCGGCCCGGAGGCTTCGGCCCGGGAGGCGGCCTCCTCCGGGAGGGCGGCGGCGGTCCGCTCCCTCACCACCACGGTTCCCGCGGCCAGGTCTCCCAGCCGCTGGGTCCGGGGATGGAGCATCATCGCCGCTCCGCCGACCAGCCACGTGGCCCCGGGCTGCATGTCGACGATACGGAGCAGGTTCCTCACCGCCGCCCCGCGTACGGTCACCGGGTATCCGCCGTCGAGCACCACGCGGATCCCCATCCTCCGCTTCCCCGGCGTCTGTCCGTCGCGGAGACCCTCGAAGTAGACGAAGTAGCCCCAGACCCAGACAAAGCCCAGCAGGATGACGGCCGCCCACCCGATCCCGGCGAGCCACTGCGGAACGCCGAGCGCGATTCCCAGGAGGGGGAGCCCCAGCGTGAACACCGCCACCCCGCAGAAGAGGATGAAGCCGTCGATGAGAAGGGCGGCGAAGCGCGAGCCGAGGTCCGCGAGGTCGTAGCCCACCGCCACGTGCTCGGGGGTCTCCACCTCTACCTGGCGGTCGACCAGCGTGGAGGGGAAGATCGGCGGTGCGGGCGGAGCGGAGTTCATGCGGAGCGGATTGAGCAGGCGGGCATGCGCGGGGCGCGGACGATCGCGTCCGCGTCGGGGAATCTCGCTCCACGGGCCGCCTTCGGCCAGTCCCCGGCGAAAGGCAGCCCCGGCGAGGCGGCCCGGCCTTTCGCCCGGGCGCGCCCGATTGTACCGTTGGAATCGCCTGCGCGTCGCGTCACCCGGGAGTCCCGCATGCCGCCCACCGTCGTCGAATCAGAGCCCGGCGTATTCGTCGTCGACCTCCTCCTGCAGGGGATCGAGGGACTCGACGCCGCGTACCTCCTGCCCGGAAGGGACGGCCTCACCCTGGTGGAGTCCGGCCCCGCGTCGAGCCTGCCCGCGCTGCTGGACGGGATCCGCACCGCCGGGTTCGACCCAGCCGACGTGCGCCGCCTCGTCGTCACCCACGTGCACCTGGACCACTCCGGGGCGGCCGGGAGCCTGCTGCGACACGCGCCGGACCTGCGAGTGTACGTTCACCCTGCGGGGGCGCCCCACCTCGTCGATCCCACGAAGCTCCTGCGGAGCGCCGGGCGGATCTACGGCGACGCCATGGACGCGCTCTGGGGCGAGGTTCTCCCCGTTCCCGCGGACCGCGTCGTCCCTCTCTCGGACGGAGAGGCGCTCCGCATCGGCGGGCGGACGCTGAAGGCGTACTCCACGCCGGGGCACGCCGGGCACCACCTCGTCCTGCACGAGCCGGAGAGCGGCGCGATGTTCACGGGAGACGTGGCCGGGGTGAGGCTGCAGGGCTCGTCGTACGTCCGCCCCCCGACGCCGCCGCCGGATCTCGACCTCGACCTCTGGCGCGAGAGCGTGGGGCGGATCCGGTCCCTGCGACCCCGGCGCCTGTACCCCACCCACTTCGGCGCCTTCGACGATCCCGACCGGCACCTGGACGAACTGCTCGCCCGCCTCTTCTTCTGGGCCGGGTGGACGGAGGCGCATCTGCAGAGCGGCGCGCTCCTCTCCGGGATCGTGGCGGGGCTGCGGGAGAGAGGAGACCGGGAGATCCGGGATGCCGGGGGCGGAGAGGAGACGGTGCGCCGCTACGACCAGGCGGTATCCTACGAGATGATCGCGCAGGGGCTGACGAGGTATCTGGACCGGATCTCGGGTCGCCAGGGTTGAGGGTATTGCCAAATCTCGCCCTGTGGGCGTAGTATTCTCACAGGTGCAACACCTCGCTGTCCCGAACGGGGCGCCCAAGAATCCCATGCTGCAGCCCCGGGATTCCGCCCCCTCCGCAGGTGGACACTTCGCTGCACGACCATGCTTCCTGTCGCCCGCCGCACGGCCATCGTCGCCGACACTCCAGAGACGTCCGTCGCGTCCAGGCGATCAGGCTCCGGGCCGGGCGCTCTAGAATATTTAGATCTCGTTCTGTATGATTATTCCTCCGCACACGGGGGAACGGATGGATCCGGCCGCGAAGTGGAACGGCCGGTGCATGCTCGTCGTGCGGAAGTGCGGGGAGTCGGTGGCGTCGATGGGATTTTGTGACGTTTTTTCTGCGTGTGAGGGGGGATCTTCCCGGGCTCTCGGGGGTCGTTACACCGTTGTGACGACCTCACAACGGCGCCGACTTGACATTCGTCAGCGCCTTCTGCAGGTTACAGAGTCCTTGGAAAAAATTCCCCACAACGCGTTCGCGACCTCCTGAGATCCTCTACGGATGGGTGCCGGGAAAGGTTTCGATCTAACGTTCGCTAACGGGATCGCCGAGGGCGAGGCGGAAGCCGGCCGCGAGGTCGGCGGGTTACGACTGACGAGAACGTTCGCGGCGGTTTTCACCGCCAGCGCTGGCGCGGTTCCGCCGACGGGGAGCCGGCAAGAGCCCGAAGCGCCGCAATACCAGCACGCCGGCTCCAACCTGTATTGCAAGGGGGTTTCTGCATGTTCAACAAGTTAGTGGCATCGGAGGGCCGGAAGAACGCCGCCATCTCGCCCACCACCATGGTGGCGTCGGTGGTCGCGCACTTCGTGCTTCTGGGCGGAGTCGTGTACGCGACCGAGCACACGGAAGTGGGGAGGAAGGTGAAGGAGGAGGTGGTCGCCTACATGGAGATCGAGCCCGAGCAGCCGAAGGCGCCCGAGCCTCCCAAGGTGGAGGAGCCGCCCCCGCCGCCGCCCGAGGCCCCGCCCGAGGCTCCGCCCCCAGTCGCGAAGGGCTTCCAGGAGCTCGTTCCGCCCGAGGAGCCGCCGGCGAAGATCCCGGATGTCGATCCCAACCAGAAGGCCGTCAACGTCGAAGACTTCAGCGGTGTCGGCGTGGCGGGCGGAACGTCCAAGGGGATCGATGGCGGCGTGCCGCAGAACATGGCGGAAAAGAAGGAAGAGAACACCGGGCCCGTGCCGATCGACGTGAGCCTGGCGGAAGAGAAGCCGCAGCTCCAGAACGGCCCCGAGGTGTCGCGCTTGCTTCAGCGGAACTATCCGCCCCTCCTGCGCGACTCCGGCATCACCGGCCAGGTGCAGATGAGTTTCGTTGTGAATGCACAGGGACGCGTCGAGGCGACCAGCGTTTCGGTGGTCAACGCCTCGCACGATGCCTTCGGCGAAGCCTCGACCCGGGTCGTGGAGCGGATGCGCTTCAAGCCGGCGAAGGTGGGTGGCCGCGCGGTCCCGGTGCTCGTTCAGATTCCGATTGCTTGGACGCTCGAGAGGTCCTGACCGGCTCTGTCGTTGCGGCCTCTTGATCCGGGCCGGTGGAAAACATAGGATCGTGCAGAAACTCGGGTGGTGCGCCTGATCGGGGCGTATCCGGACGGACAAAGAACATCTCGACAAGCGCAACCGCGCGAAGGAGAACGCAGCCATGCAGATGGATCTGATGCACCTGTGGGAGCAGACCGGGTGGTTCAACAGAGGGATCATCATCATCCTCATCCTGATGAGCGTGATCTCGCTGTCCGTAGCCGTCGCCAAGTGGCTCCGCTTCCGCAAGATGGCTACGGCCACGCGTGCGTTCGCTCCCAACTTCTCGCAGGCGCTGGAGCAGGACAACATCCCCGAGGCCCTCGCGCTGACCGAGCAGTACCCGCAGTCCCACGTCGCCCGCGTGCTGGGCGAGTCGCTCCGCGAAGTGGCTCCCCTCCTCGACGACCCGCGCGTCGCCGCGGCGGCCATCACCTCCGCCGAGCGCTCGGTGGAGCGTGAGCAGATCCTCCTCGCGAACGACCTGAAGTCGGGCCTGGGCATGCTCGCCACCATCGGCGCGACCGCCCCGTTCGTCGGACTGCTCGGCACCACGCTCGGCATCGTGAACGCCTTCACCGGCATGGGTACGTCCGGCGCCGGCCTCGAGGCCGTGTCCGCGGGTATCGCCGAGGCGCTCATCGCGACCGCCATCGGCCTGATCGCGGCGATTCCCGCGGTGTGGCTCTACAACTACTTCACCGCGCGGCTGGACACCCTCTTCTCCGAGCTCGCCTACGCCGGTCGTGAGATGATCGACTGGATGATGGAGCGGCAGGCGAAGCGTGAGATGTCGTCCGGCCGGGCCGCCTTCGGAGATTGAGATGGCAGGACGAATCGGAGGCTCGGCCTCGTTCGGGGGGTCGCCGCTCCCCACGATCGCGGGGATGGAGAGTGACGTCAACGCGGACATCAACGTCACCCCGATGATCGACGTGATGCTGGTGCTCCTCATCATCTTCATGGTGGTGACGCCGGCTCTCGCGGGGTACCACGCGGTCCTTCCCAAGGCCAGGACCGCGGCACCGGAGAAGGACGACCGGGTGACTCTCGGCATCGACGCCCAGGGGCGTTTCTGGATCGAGAACTCGCCCACTCCGGGGCCGATCCCGGATGCGGCACTCGCCCAGCGCCTTAGGGACGCGTACTCGACCCGCGCCGCGGACGACCACGTCCTGTACCTCAAGGCCGATCACGCGGTCGGCTACGACCGAGTGCTGACCGCGATCGACGCCGCCCGCGAGGCGGAGGTCAGCCGGATCGGCGCCATCACCGAGCTCCCGAAGGGCGTTGCGCCCGCGCCGGGGACCTGAGTACAGGAGGCTGTCCTTATGGCAATGGGAGTTGGCGGTAAGAAGGGCGGGCCGCAGTCCGACATCAACATGACCCCGATGATCGACGTGCTGCTGGTGCTGCTGATCATCTTCATGGTGGTGCAGCAGGGGCTGCAGCGCGGGATCAGCGTCCAGGTGCCGCCGGTCAAGCAGGAGAAGCAGGCGGTTGCCCAGAACATCGACCAGATCGTGCTGGACATCCGTCCCGGACCCGAGTACTTCCTCAACCAGGAGCCGATCGCGCAGGAGAACCTGCAGGCGAGACTCCAGGAAGTGTTCGAGCCGCGCCCCCGGAAGGTGATCTTCGTCAAGGGCGCGGAGAACCTCAACTACGGCCAGGTCATCTACGCGATCGACGCCACCCGCGCCGCGGGGGTCGAGATCGTCGGCCTGGTACCACGCTCTCCGACGCAGGCTCTGGAGGCGGTCCCCTCCTCCTGAGCCCCGCTCTTCGAGCGACTCCGGCCCCCCGGGAACTTTTCCCGGGGGGCCGGAGTCATTCTATGTATCCTCGCGGTTCTCTTCTCTCCCTCCCGTCCAGGAGGTTCCCATGGCGATGTCACTGGCAGGCAAGAGGAGCGGTGCGCTTTCGGACATCAACATGACCCCGATGATCGACGTGCTGCTGGTGCTGCTGATCATCTTCATGGTGGTGCAGCAGGGGGCGCAGCGCGGCCTGGCCGTCCAGGTGCCGCCGCTCCACCCGGTTGCGGACGGAAGTCCGGAGCAGCTCGTCCTGGAGGTGGGTCCGGGTCCGGAGTACCGCCTCAACCGCCAGCCGGTAGAGACCGGAGCCCTGGAGGCCACGCTTCGGCAGGTGTTCGCGGAGCGCGCCCGGAAGGTGGTCTTCGTAAAGGGCGCCGAAAGCCTCAGCTACGGGCAGGTCGTGAGCGCCCTGGACGCTGCGAGGGCGGCGGGCGTCGAGGTGGTGGGGGTGGTGCCCCGGACCGCCGTTCGCTGAGCGCGTCGAAGCGGGAGTGCCGGGCTGCCCGTGCGCGGTTCACTTGGCTCCGGAGAGCGTCCGACGCGATCCCCGCAGAAGAGAGGGTTCCCGCGACGGCGTGACGCTCTGGTTGCGGACGGCGGCGGCGCCGCCGTAGATTCGTCCGGTCGCGGCGGGTGACGGCCACGTCATCCGCCGCTCGTACGTCCACCCCCAGCCGTTTTCCCGCCCTTCTCCATGTCCCAGTCCCAACTCTTTCGCAGGAAGCCCATCGGTGAGGCCCGTGGAGAGCACGTGGACCCGCAGACCGGTGTCGAGCCCGGCCTGCGTCGTTCCCTCGGTGCCGTGCAGCTCACCTCCCTCGGGATCGGCGCCATCATCGGCGCGGGGATCTTCTCGGGAGCGGGCACGGCCATCTCCGGGGGTGCCAACCACCTCGGAGCCGGCCCGGCGCTGGTGGTCTCGTACGTCCTGGTGGCCATCGCCTGCGGCTTCGCCGCGCTCTGCTACGCCGAGTTCGCGTCGCTGATTCCGCAGGCGGGGAGCGCGTACACCTATGCGTACGCGACCCTGGGCGAGCTGGTGGCGTGGATCATCGGTTGGGACCTGATCATCGAGTACGCGGTGGGGAACATCGCCGTGGCGGTGTCGTGGTCGGCGTACTTCCAGACGCTCCTGCGCGGCTTCGGCCTGGCCATCCCGGAGTGGCTCGCGACCGATCCCCGGACGGCACGGCAGGCGTTCGAGCAGCTCCAGGCGGACCCGACCATCACCACCGCTTCGGTGGTGGAGGCCGCGCAGGCCTGGACCACGGCCCCGGAGGTGTTCGGGTTCCACGTGATCTTCAACCTCCCCGCAGTGCTGATCGTCGCGCTCATCACCTGGGTGCTGGTCGTCGGCATCCGCGAGAGCGCCTGGGCGAATACCGCGATGGTCGTCCTGAAGCTGGCGATCCTCCTGTTCGTCATCTCCATCGGCGCGTTCTGGGTCCGTCCCGAGAACTGGACTCCCTTCGCCCCGAACGGGTGGGCCGGCATCAGCGCGGGAGCGGCCCTGATCTTCTTCGCCTACATCGGCTTCGACGCGGTGTCGACGGCGGCCGAGGAAGCGAAGAACCCGCAGCGCGACATGCCGCGCGCGATGATCGCGTCGCTCATCGTGACCTCGCTGATCTACATCGTCGTGACGCTGGTGCTCACGGGGCTGGTTCCCTGGGATCAGCACGGCAACGCCGATCCGCTGGCGAGCGCCTTCGCGAACCGCGGATACCACTGGGCCGCCGGCTTCATCTCGCTCGGCGCGGTGGTGTCCATGGCATCGGTGCTCCTGGTGTTCCAGCTCGGGCAGCCGCGGATCTTCTTCTCCATGGCGCGCGACGGTCTCCTTCCGCAGTGGGCCGCCAAGCTGCACCCGCGCTACCGCACCCCGCACGTCACCACGATCCTGACCGGGGTGTTCGTGGCGTTCTTCGCCGCGTTCGCGAACATCAACGAGGTGATCGAGCTCACCAACATCGGGACGCTCTTCGCCTTCGTGGTGGTCGCGATCGGGGTGATGGTATTGCGGATCCGCGAGCCGGACCGGCACCGTCCCTTCCGGACGCCGTTCATCTGGTTCGTGGCTCCCGCGGCGGTCGTGTCGTGCGGCTACCTGATGATGCAGCTCCCCTGGATCACCTGGGAGCGCTTCATCCTCTGGCTCGCGGCGGGCCTCGTGCTGTACTTCGTCTACGGGTACCGGAGGAGCCGGCTCCGCACGGCCAGGGACTGAGCGGGTCCCGTCGCGGGCGGCATTACGACAGGGAGGGGCGGAACCCGATCCGGGTGCCGCCCCTCCCTGTCTCATGTCCGGAAATCCCGGATCGTCAGCTCCCGTCGTCCGGGCGGCTCCCGTCGTCGGGTTCGAGCGGATCGTGGCGTACCTGGGGGTGGTCTTCCACCTGCCGGGGCCAGACCAGCGAGGCGACCACCGATCCGGCCAGCACCAGCGCAACGATCCCCAGCGAGATCCCGATGGGGACGTGGATGTCCGCCATGGTCGCGAGCATCTTGCCTCCGATGAAGACAAGCACGATCGAGAGCCCCAGCTTGAGGAAGTGGAACTTCTCGATGACCCCCGCCAGCAGGAAGTACATGGAGCGGAGGGCGAGGATGGCGAACACGTTGGAGGTGTAGACCAGGTAGGGCTCGCGCGTGACCGCGAAGATAGCCGGGATCGAGTCGAGGGCGAAGATCAGGTCGGTCGTCTCCACCAGCACCAGCACCACGAAGAGGGGCGTCGCCGCCCTGCGCACCCGGTTCCCGACGGTCTGCTGGGTGAAGAACTTCTGCCCGTCGTAGTGGCTGGAGATGGGGACGAAGCGGCGGACCAGCCTCAGCACCGGGTTCGCCTCGGGCTCGATGTCCTCTTCCTCCTGTCTCGCCATCCGGATCCCGGTGATCACCAGGAAGGCGCCGAAGACGTAGATGATCCAGTGGAAGCGGTCGATCAGGAACGCTCCCGCCGCGATCATGCTTCCACGCATCAGCAGCGCGCCCAGGATCCCCCAGAAGAGCACCCGGTGCTGGTACTTCGGGGGCACCCGGAAGTAGGAGAAGATCAGGACGAAGACGAATATGTTGTCGACCGAGAGGGCGAGTTCGATCAGGTAGCCCGTCAGGAACTCGAGGGCGTCCCGGGAGCCCCCGACGTTGGCGACCGGTAGCACGTCGGCCGCCATCGCCCCCGCGAAAGCGAGGGCGAGGACCACGGTGACGAGGGTCCAGCGCGCGGCTTCGCGGACCGTGATGACGTGTGCCGTCCGGTTGAAGACGCCGAGGTCGATCGCGAGCAGGACGAGCACGAGCCCGTTGAAACCCACCCACGGCCAGATCGAGCTATCCAAGTGATCCTCCTTCGCGGGACACCCTCAAGGGAGACGGGAGCAACGAAAAGGGGCGGGACCCTCGTCCGGGGCGGTCGCCGCAGCGACCGCCCGAACGAAGGTCTCGCCCTGACGGAGCACTCCCGTGCAATTCGTCCCGGCCGGACCGTGCGGCGCGAGCCGCAGTCCTGACGATCCGGCCGCCGGGTGATTCCCGGTAGGCTACTCCCCTTCTCGAACGGCCAACGTACCCGGCGATTCCCGTGGTGTCAATCCGTGGAGCCCGGGCAGGTTCCTCGTGTCTCCGCTCCCGAAACGGGCGGCTGGAGTGCGGCATCTGTCGGGATACGGACGCTCTTGACTTGGTCGAACGGCCGTTCTATAGTACCTGAACTTCTTACCGGCGCGTTCGGTTCGGTCGCGTCCGGCTTCGTAAGTCCAAGAACGATACGGTCTCCGCTTTGGGAGATCTGCCCCTTTAGATCCGTTTCGCTGACCGCTTTTCAGCAACAGTCCCGATCCGTGCGGCGTCGACTTCTCCTGTGAGGCCGGAGTCCGGCGCTTCGGTGTGCTCAGCGCTCTCGTTCGGAGATCGGTCCTTTTGCCGTCTCCGACGATCCGGACACGTCCACTCTACGACAAGGAGGCATGCCATGACCGTTACCTAGTCCGCGCGGAGGCGCCGCGCAGCGGGCGGGAACGCTCCGTCCGGCGACGGCGCTCCGCAGGATCCAGAGCGGATCCTGTGAGACTTTCGCCAAGATCTCTGCACAAGGACAACGATGAAGAAACTGCTAGTGGTCGTGGCCACGGCCTGCCTGGTGCTCGGAAGCGAGCAAGCCTGGGCGCAGGACCGCGTGGTCACCGGGACCGTAACGTCCAACACGGGTGGCCCGCTCGCGGGAGTGGTGGTCACCGTGAAGGGCACCAACGTGCGGGCCGTTACGGACGAGAACGGTCGGTACACCATCAGCGTGCCCACCGGCGCGGAGCGGCTGGTCTTTTCCGGACAGTCGGTATCCAGCCAGGAAACCGCGATCAGCGGGAACACCGTCAACGTGAGCCTCAGCTCGCAGGCGCTGGCGCTCGAGGGGCTGGTCGTGACGGCCCTCGGGATCACGCAGCAGGAGCGGGCCATCGGCACCTCGGTGCAGTCCGTGCGGGGTGAGGACCTCACGCAGGCGCGCGAGACCAACCTGGTGAACGCGCTCGCGGGCAAGGCCGCCGGCGTCACGATCACCAACTCCGGCCCGCAGGGCGGCTCCTCGCGCATCGTCATCCGCGGCGCGAACTCGATCAGCGGTAACAACCAGCCGCTCTTCGTCATCGACGGGGTGCCGATCGACAACTCCAGCCCGCGGATCCAGGGCTACGGCGGCGTCGACTACGGCAACGCGGCCCAGGACATCAACCCGAACGACATCGAGTCGGTCAGCATCCTGAAGGGCCCGAACGCGGCGGCGCTGTACGGCTCCCGCGCGGCCAACGGGGCGATCGTCATCACCACCCGGAAGGGGAGCAGCGCCACGGGGCTGGGGATCACCGCCAGCAGCAACGTGACGTTCGAGACCCCGCTCCGCCTCCCCGACTACCAGAACGAGTACGGGCAGGGGCTGTACGGTGAGTTCGAGTACGTGGACGGGAAGCAAGGTGGCATCAACGACGGCGTGGACGAGAGCTGGGGACCGAGGCTCGACGGGGGCGTCCGCAACCAGTGGTTCGGCCAGGGTCCGTGGACTGCAAGCCCCAACAACGTCCGCGACTTCTTCGAGACCGGACGCACCCTGAACACAAACGTCGCGCTGTCGGGGAGCGCCGAGCGGGCGAACGTTCGTCTCTCGCTGTCCAACATGAACCAGGACGGGATGTATCCCGGGTTCGGGCTGGAGCGGACGACGGTGGCGCTGAACGGGGTCACGAACCTCACCGACCGCTTCTCTGCCACGGGTTCCGTGCAGTACATCAACTCGGACGGCAAGAACCGTCCGGGTGTCGGGTACGAGGGCGACAACCCGATGCTTCAGTTCATCTGGTTCGGGCGCCAGAACGACATCAGCATGCTGCGGCAGGCCTACCGGGATAACCCGCGGCAGATGGTGAACTGGAACTACAACTACCACTCGAACCCGTACTGGATCGCGCTCGAGAACGAGAACTTCGACTCGCGCGACCGCCTCATCGGCGGGGGCTCGGCGACCTACCGGTTCACGGACTGGCTCTCGGCGACGGTTCGTTCCGGTACGGACTGGTACGAGGACCGCCGCAAGCGGACCTTTGCGGCCGGGACGGTCGGGATCAGCGGCGTCGGCTCGAACGGCGCGTACAGCGAGGACGTCTACTTCCAGCAGGAGAACAACACGGACTTCCTGGTGACGGCGGATCGCGACCTGACCAGCGACTTCAGCGTGACCGTCAACCTCGGCGGCAACCGCCGCGACACGCGCCGCAACATCAACAACACCTACGTCAGCAACCTCAGCATTCCCTACGTCTACAACCTGGGGAACGCGGCGGACCTGCCGGCGGTTGCGGACTCGATGAACCGGAAGCGGGTGAACTCGCTCTACGGCCAGGCCCAGTTCGGATTCCGGAACTACCTGTTCGTGGACGTGACGGGCCGTAACGACTGGTCCTCCACGCTGCCGGCGGCCAACAACTCCTACTTCTACCCGTCGGTCTCGACGAGCTTCGTCTTCACGGACGCACTCCCGAACTTCGGCGGTAGCCTCCTCTCGTTCGGTAAGGTGCGCGCCAGCTGGACCCGAGTCGGGAGCGACGCGGATCCGTACCAGCTCAGCCAGGTGTACAACGCCGCCGACGTGTTCAACGGCATCCCCGCCTTCGCGGTCGGCAACCGGGTCCCGAACCCGAACCTGAAGCCCGAGAACACCGAGTCCTGGGAAGTCGGGGCGGACGTCCGCTTCCTGAGCGACCGGCTCGGCTTCGACGCGACGTACTACAACTCGCGCACGACGGACCAGATCGTCGCGGTGCCGATCTCGCCGACCAGCGGGTTCACCTCGCAGATGCTGAACGCTGGCACGATGACCAACAAGGGCGTCGAGCTGCAGGTGAGCGCCGTCCCGGTCCGGCTCGACAACGGCTTCGAGTGGGAGGTCATCGGTAACTTCGCCCGCAACCGGAGCGAGGTCGTCGAGCTGGCCGACGGGATCAACGCGCTCGTGCTCGGCACCTACTGGAGCGCCAACGTCGAGGCGCGCAAGGGTGAGCCGTACGGCTCCATCCGCGGGTACCGTTACGCGCGCGACGACCAGGGGCGCCTCCTGACCAGCGGCGGCTTCCCCTACACGGACGGCGTCATCGAGACTATCGGTAACTACAGTCCGGACTGGACCGGAAGCCTGAACAACCGCTTCAGCTACCGCGGGGTGGACTTCAGCTTCCTGATCGACACCCGGCGGGGCGGAGAACTCTTCTCCGTGACGAACATGTTCGGGCAGTACGCGGGCGTGCTCTCGGAGACCGCGGCCGGCCGCTGCCCCTACGACGAAAACTACGACGCCGTGTGCGCTCCGGGTCAGGGCGTCATCGTCAACGGCGTGAACGCAGACGGGAGCCCGAACACCACGCCGATCTCGGCCCAGGACTACTGGCAGTCGCTCTACGGCCTGCACGAGGCGCACATCCTCGACGCCACCTTCACGAAGCTGCGCGAGGTCCGTCTGGGCTACAACGTGCCCAGCTCCTTCACGCAGCGGTTCGGGGTGTCCGGGATGAACCTCTCGGTGGTCGGCCGGAACCTGTGGCTGAGGACGCCGGCGCCGCACATCGACCCGGAGACCGCGTTCGACGCAAGCAACGCGCAGGGCTTCGAGTTCGGCCAGCTCCCGTCCGCGCGGAGCATCGGGTTCAACGTCGTCGTCACGCCGTGAGCCGGCGCCACACACAGAGGCTAGGAATCCAATGAAACTGAGCCAGATTTCGAAGCCCGCATCGGCGCTCGCGCTCGCCCTCCTGGCGAGCGCCTGCGACGAGGGCCTGACCGACCTGAACAAGAACCCGAACGCTCCCGAGGAGGTCAGCGCGGAACTCCTGTTCCCGCAGGCGATCCAGTCCAGCGTTCGCCAGACGCTCGGGTCCGGGTACCACCTGAACCACAGCGGTCTCTGGATCCAGCACTTCGCGAAGATCCAGTACATCGACGAGGACCGGTACCAGATTCGTGCGGCGACCAACAACACCTTCTGGAGCACCTTCTACTCGGGGTCGCTCGCCGACCTCCACCAGGTGATCGAGAAGGGCGATGCCAACCAGGCCGCCGCCGGTAAGATCCTGCAGCAGTGGGTCTTCGGGACGGTGACCGACACCTGGGGCGACGTCCCGTACACCGACGCCCTGCGGGGAATGGAAGCCATCGACGGCAACCCGTCTGTGGCCTCCCCCAAGTACGACCCGCAGTCGGTGATCTACCGCGGGATGCTCACGACGCTGGCGAGCGCCAGCAACGCCATCCAGACGGGTCAGCCCGGCTTCGGCAATGCCGACCTGATCTACCAGGGCGACATGGCCCGGTGGAAGAAGTTCGCCAACTCGCTGCGGATGCGTTACTCGATGCGCCTCTCGCAGGTGCCGGCGGGTGATCTGGCCAGCGCCCAGATCGATCCGAAGGCGGAGTTCCAGGCGGCGTTCGCCGCGGGCGGGTTCACCAGCAACGCGGACAACGCCGAGCTGGTGTGGACCACGTCCAAGCCGACGCACAGCCCCATCAACGCGTTCTTCTATGACGAGGGGCGGCTCGACCACACGATCAGCCGGACGATCGTGGACACGCTGAAGGCGCTCAAGGATCCGCGGCTTCCGATCTACGCGACGCTTCCGCCGGCGGTCGCGCGCGAGGGCGGCGATCCGAACGACCTCACGCTGTACCGCGGTGCCGAGAACGCTGCAGCGCAGGTCCCGGCCTTCGACCTGCTCTCCCGCATCGGGGACTTCTTCCTGAAGCTGGACGCGCCCTCGCCGCTCATGACCTACGCCGAGGTGCTCTTCCTGCAGGCGGAGGCCGCGAATCGTGGGTGGATCGCGGGCGACGCGGCGGACCTGTACCGTCGCGGGATCGAGGCCAGCATGCGCTACTACGGGATCGCGCAGGCCGACATCAACGCGTACCTGGCCCAGCCCCGCGTCCAGTACAGCGGGCTGAACAGCATCCACCTGCAGAAGTGGATCGCGCTCTACGGCAACAGCCCGGAGGCGTGGTACGACTGGCGCCGCACCGGCGTTCCGAGCATCACGCCGGGGCCCCGCGCGGTGAACAGTGGGCGGACGCCGGTTCGCCTCCCGTACCCGAGCAGCGAGCAGTCGGTGAACAACGCCAACCTGCAGGAGGCGGTGGCCCGGCAGGGTGGTGGGCTGAACTTCAACCAGCCCGTGTGGTGGGACCGGTAACCCGCCGCTCGTAGCAGGAATCGGAAAAGGGGCTCCCCGGCATCGGGGGGCCCCTTTTCTCCTTCCCGGCCGGGCTTCAGGCTCGCCGCAGAAACACGAGGATGAGCCCGTACGGATGGTTCTGGATCCCGGGACGTCTCGCCACGCCCATGGGATAGACCTCCACCCTCTCGACGTCCACGGCCTGGGTCATCTCCAGGATGCAGGTGTCCATCGCGCGGACCCCGTTGACGTACACCTGTGGGTTGGAGGAGGTGAGGAAGGTCTTGCGGCCCCGGAGCGTGATGTCCGGGCACACGCCCCTGGACTCCACCCGCATTCCGGACACGTGGCTGCGCAGCGCGGCCAGCAGGGTGCCCCCGTCCTGCCAGATCTGCTCTCCGGCGAGGACGGTGGCGCTCGTGGCCCGGCGCGGATCGGGCGCCTCGGGCCCGGGCGCGAAACGGTCGTGGGCGAACTCAGCGGGAGCCCCGGCCGCACAGGCGGTGAGAAGCGCGTACCCGAGGGCTGCGCTCACGAAACGGAGGATCTTCCTGCCCATCTTCGCCTCCAGTGCAATTCGGCGCTGCCGGAGGGGGTGTCCGGCCGTCGGGCCAGGTCCCGGGTGCCGCTCCCCGTATCCGACCGGGGCGACACGTCCCCTATCCGTGCATCACCTGTCCCGGGCCCGCTCCACGTTCCTGATCGCAGAGGGCAGGCCTGGTTTTGCGTGCAAGTATTTGATGGGCAATATCTTACAAATTGATGGCCGGGGTCGGGTCCGCGGGGTCCGCAACGAGACGGGGCCCCCGCGATGGTCGCGGGGGCCCCGTGGACGCCTCGGAGGGGGCCGGGGCTACTTCAGGATGTTCTTCGCGATGGTCTGGAGCTGCATGTTGCTCGTCCCCTCGTAGATCGTGCCTATCTTGCTGTCACGGTAGAACTTCTCCACCGGGTACTCGCGGGTGAAGCCGTATCCCCCGTACAGGTCGATGCACTGGGACGCGATGCGCTGGGCGACCTGCGACGAGAAGAGCTTCGCCATGGCCGCCTGCTGGAGGAACGGCTGCCCCGCGTCCTTGAGGCGGGCGGCGTTGTAGACCATGAGCCGGGCGGCCTCCAGCTCCACGGCCATCTGCGCGATCTGGAACTGGACGCCCTGGAAGTCGCCGATCCTCCGGCCGAACTGCTCCCGCTCCATGACGTACTTCGCGGTCGCGTCCAGCGCGCCCTGGCCGATCCCGATCATCTGCGCGCCGATGCCGATGCGTCCCTCGTTGAGGGTTTCGATCGCCGCCTTGTACCCCTTGCCCACCTCGCCCAGGACGTTCTCCGTCGGGACGAAGACGTCCTCCAGGATCAGCTCCGTGGTGGAGGAGGCGCGGATCCCCAGCTTGTCCTCCTTCTTGCCGACGGAGAAGCCCTCGAAGTCCTTCTCGACGATGAAGGCGGTGATCCCCTTGTAGCCGGAGGAGGGGTCGACGTTGGCGAAGACGATGAAGATCTCCGCCTCGCCGCCGTTGGTGATCCACAGCTTCCGGCCGGTGAGGCGGAAGCCTCCGTCCGCCTCGACGCCGCGGGTGGCGAGGGCGAAGGCGTCGGAGCCCGAACCGGCCTCCGAAAGTGCGTAGGCGCCCACCTTCCCCGAGCAGAGCTGCGGGAGGTACCGGGCCTTCAGCTCCTCGGATCCCCAGCGGAGGAAGGCGTTGTTCACCAGGGTGTTCTGCACGTCGACGAATACGCCGACGCTGGCGTCCACCCGCGAAAGCTCCTCGACCACCAGGGCGGCGGTGAAGAAGGAGGCGCCCGCGCCGCCCAGCTCGTCCGGGACCTCGATCCCCATCAGCCCCATCTCGAAGAACTGGGGGATGAGGGTGGGATCCATCTGCTGCTTCTCGTCCATGGCGTGGACGCGGGGACGGACCTCGTCCTCGGCGAACTGCCGGACGGCGTCCCGGAACATCTGCTCTTCCTCGCTCAGGACGGTCAGCGGCGCGCCGCCGATCGCCATATCTACGCTTGCCATCGTAGGTCTTCCCTCGGAATGTACGGATGCGTGCGGGGGGTGCCCGCCGGCCAGGCTCGTAATATGGCGAGTCGTATGCCGGATGTCGAGAAATGGCCTCCCCGAGGAGGGCGTACCGGCACACTCGGGCCGGCGGTGTGCGTCTTGCCGTCCACGCGCACGGGCGGCGCCCCGAAACTCGGAGGGGGCCGCGCCGTAGTGGGAAGAGGCGCCGGGCGAGCCGGCGCACGCACGCACAGTCCTGGAGACGACCATGGAGAACCCGAACGAGCCGGCCGGCCGCCGCGATCCCTTCGAGGAGCTGAACCGCAAGATCGAGGCGGCGATGGAGGAGATCCGTCCCAAGGTCCGGCGCGCGCTGGAGGAGCTGGAGGAGCGGGTGGATGCGGCCCTGGAAGACGTGAAGCCCCGGGTGGACGAGGCCCGGACCCGAGCCCGTCCCAAGGTGGACGAGTTCGTTTCGGACTTCCAGCCGCGCATCGACGCGGTGCTCGGCCGCATGCAGTCCGCGCTCGAGAACCTTCGCCGCGACTTCGAGGCCCGCGCCTCCCGGGCGGAGGCGCGGCAGGGAGGCGCCTCCACCGGCGCGGAGGCGCCGGGCGGCGGGAGCGAGGGCGCGGCGGAGGCCCGCTGGCCGCGGGACGAGGGCGGCTCGACCTCCCCCGCCGACCCTCCGAAGGAGTCGCGGCCCGACTGGCCCACGACCGACGGACGGGAGGACGCGGGGCGGCCGTCGGGTCCGGGGGGTCCGGCCGTACCCTGAGGTGGGATCCGCGGCGCTGAAACCGGAGGAACGGGTACTTCGTAGTCCCGGCCGGGAGTCCTTTTCCATCGCAACCCCGCTCCGCCCATGCTCATGGTACTGCGCTGGCTCTTCCGGTCGGCCCTGCTCGCACTCGTGACGCGGGTGCTGGGCCGCTTCCTTCCCGTGCTGGTCCGGCTCTTCCGTGTGCTGAGACGGTAGCGGGGGCGGCGGGGAAGAGCCCATCTTGGAGCGGGCGTCCGGATTCCTCCGGGCGCCCGCTCCGCCTTTCACGACGCGACCTCGATGACCGAGCCCGACACCCCGCCCGACCCACTGCGGCTGCGCCGCATCGCCGAGGCGCTGGGGATCCCCGCGACCCGGCGGCACATCTTCCTGTGCGCCGACCAGACCAACCCCAAGTGCTGCGGCAGGGAGCGGTCGCTGGTGGCGTGGGACTACCTGAAGGGCAGGCTCAAGGAGTTGGGACTCTCGGAGCAGGGCGGAGTCTACCGCACGAAGGCCAACTGCCTGAGGATCTGCGAGGGCGGGCCGATCGCGGTGGTCTACCCCGAGGGCGCGTGGTACTCCCGATGCGATCCGCCGGTGCTGGAGCGGATCATCCAGGAGCACCTGATCGGCGGGGTGCCGGTCGCGGACCACCGGATCGTGGAGCACCCGCTCACGCCGGTGCCTGCCCTCGACCTGCCGTTCGCCGCCGGGAGCGGAGCGGGCCGGCGGGAGCAGCCCGCGCTCGGGACCGCGCGCCTGTGGATCCGTCCCTTCACCCCGGAGGACGTGCCCGACGTGGTGCGCCTGCTCGGTGACGGGGAGATCGCCTCGACGACGCTGAGCATCCCGTACCCGTACGACGAAGCGGTGGCGGAGGCATGGATCTCGGGGCACCGGCCAGGATGGGAACTCGGGGAGGCGACGACCTTCGCGGTGGTGCTGCGGGACACGGGAGAGCTGGCCGGGGCGATCGGGCTGGCGCTCGACCTCCCCGGCGAGAGCGCGGAGATGGGCTACTGGGTGGGCCGGGACTTCCGGGGAGCCGGAATCGCCACGGAGGCGGCGCGAGCGATGCTGGAGTTCGGGTTCGGGGAGCTGGGGCTCCGGCGGATCCACGCCCACCACTTCACCCGCAACCCGGCATCCGGGCGGGTGCTGGAGAAGGCGGGGATGCGGCACGAAGGGCGGCTCCGGCAGTTCGTGCGCAAGGATGACGTGTGGGAGGACGTGGACACCTACGCGATCCTTCGGGACGACTTCACCCGGGAGGACGGCGGGGAAGGGGGCGTACGCTCCGGTGGAGGAGGCGAGCTTTGACGCCGCGACGATTCCCCGGACACGGACGGAGGTGAGGGATGCAGGCGCCGAGCGAGCGGATGGACGGCAGGGTGTGCGTGGTGACGGGGGCGAATGCCGGCATCGGCAGGGAGACGACGCGGGGACTGGCCGCGGCGGGGGCACGGGTGGGAATGGTGTGCCGCGACCGGGGGCGCGGAGAGGCCGCGCGCGCGGAGATCGTCCGCGAGACGGGTGGTGCGGTGGACCTGTTCGTGGCCGACCTCTCCGTCCAGGCGGAGGTCCGCCGGGTGGCGGCCGAGATCCGGGAGCGGTACGACCGGCTGGACGTGCTGGTGAACAACGCGGCCGTCTACACCCGGAAGCGGACCCTGTCGCCGGACGGGATCGAACTCCAGTTCGCCGTCGACCATCTCGCTCCCTTCCTCCTCACGTGCCTCCTCCTCGACCTGCTGACGGAGAGCGCGCCGTCGCGGGTGGTCACCGTCAGCTCGGAGGCGCACCGGCACGCCCGTCTCCGGTGGGACGACCTGCAGGGCGAGCGCCGCTACCGGGGGCTGGGCGCCTATGCCGCCGCGAAGCTCGCCAACCTCCTCTTCACCCGGGAGCTGGCGCGGCGCCTGGAGGGGACGGGCGTCACCGCCAACGCCGTGCATCCCGGGGTCGTGGGGACGGAGCTTCTGTTCGGCGGGTGGGGGCCGCTGCGCCTGCTTCGTCGCTTCCTCCGGACCCCGGAGGAGGGAGCGCGCGTGGTGCTCCGCATGGCCGCCTCGCCGGAGGTGGAGGGGGTCACCGGGCGGTACTTCCGCGAGGAGGGGGAGGTCGTGCCGTCCTCCGCCGCGCTCGACGACGACGCGGCCCGGCGCCTGTGGAGCGTCAGCGAGACGCTGACGGGGACGGCCTGCCCTTCCTGATCGCCTCCGTCCCCGTACCGGTCAGAACACGTAGCCGAGGAGCCAGAAGAGGAGGATGAAGATGAGGATGGTGCTGAAGCACCCCCCGCCGAGTTTCTTTGCCCCCCAGCCGGCGAGCAGGGTGCGAATGAGACCGCGCATGGCTTCTCTTTCGTGAAGGTGGACGTCGGTGGTCGAATGCCGGCGCCGGGTGCAGGGGGTGTGCCAGCCCGGGCGGGGGAGGGTCCGCCGGCACGAAAGAAGCCCCTCCCCCGCCGCGGCGGGGGAGGGGCTTCAGGTCCGTCTCCCGGTTCCTACTTTTCGAGTTCCTGCGCCAGCTTCTCGCGCAGTCCCTCCAGCCAGGGGGGAGGGAGCGCCTTGGACCGGCGGTAGAGCGACTCCAGGAGGTCCACCACCGGGTCGACGGCGTCGCGCCGCAGGGCGCTCGGCAGGTCGCGCAGCACCACGCCCAGGGCGATGGCGGCGACGGTGGGGTCCGCGGGAACGCCGCGACGGGTCTGCTCGCGGACGTACCAGTCCGCCAGCTTGCGCCGGTTCGCCTCGTAGGGCGACGCGCCGTCCAGGAACTTCTTCAACCCCATGGGGCTGAGACCGATCCCGTACGCCACCTGGCGAAGCGACGTCTCCTGCACGCGCAGCTCCGCCGTCTGACGGATCTGCTCGGTGCTGGGCGTCTCGCGCCGGCGCCTCAACGCGCCCTCCCCGTCACAAGGGCGCGGGCGCGTAATTTCTGTTTACTTTTTCTTGGAGTACACTCGAAAGATTAGGGGAGCGCTTCCGCCGTCGCAAGAGGCCGCGCCCCGCGCATTGCCCCGACGCGGGAAACGGCTACGTTACCGTGCCCGCGGAACCGCCCTCCGCGGCGCCGTTCACGCTCCGACCGAAGCCCCGATGTCCAGACTCCGCACCCTCGCCCTGGCCGCCTCGCTCCCGTTCCTCGCCTCCGCGGCCGTGCAGGCGCAGGGCGGCGGCTTCTCGCTCCAGTCGCGCGCCGAGCGCACCGACTACCGGGAGACCAGCCGGTACGACGAGGTGGTGGCCTTCCTGGAGGCCGCCGAGCGGGCCGCGCCGGGGATGCTCCACCTCACCACCTCCGGCTACACGTACGAGGGGAGGCCCCTCCCGCTCGCGGTGTGGGGCCGCGTCGCCGACGCCGGTCCGGAGGCGGTGCTCGCCTCGGGGAAGACGCGGGTGTACGTGCAGGGGAACATCCACGCGGGGGAGGTGGAGGGGAAGGAAGCCACGCTGGCGCTCGTCCGCGACCTTGTGAACGGCCGGCACCGCGAATGGGCGGACTCCCTGGTCCTCCTGATCGCCCCCATCTACAACGCGGACGGGAACGAGCGGGTGAACCTGGTGAACCGCCCGCACCAGCACGGACCCGTGGGGGGGATGGGCCAGCGCCCCAACGCGCAGGGGCTGGACCTGAACCGCGACCACACCAAGCTTGACTCGCCGGAGGCGCATTCGCTCCTCCGCATGGTGAACCGCTACGACCCGCACGTGTGGGTGGACCTCCACGCGACCAACGGGACGTACCACGCATACCACCTGACCTACTCGCCTCCGCTCCATCCCTCCACGCCCGCGCCGATCACGGACCTCCTGCGCGGCGAATGGCTCCCCGCGGTCACGCGCGAGATCCGGCGGAAGGACGGGTGGGACATCTACTACTACGGAAATGTCCCCAACCCGGAGTCCACCTGGGCCGCCGCGCCGGGCGCGGAGCGCGGGTGGTACACCTTCGACCACCGGCCCCGCTTCGGGAGCAACTACGCCGGCCTGCGGAACCGCATCGGGATCCTGAGCGAGGCGTACGCCTACCTCACCTTCCGGGAACGGGTGGAGACCACGCTCCGCTTCGTGGAGGAGACGCTGGGCTACGCGCACGCCCATGCCGGGCGGATCCGCCGGGTCACCGAGGCCGCCGACCGCGCCCCGGTGGTGGGGCAGCCGCTGGCGCTCCGCGCGCGGCCCCGGCGTTCGCCGCAGCCGGTGGAGATCCTCATGGGCGCCGTCCGCGAGGAGCGGAACCCGTACAGCGGCGAGGTGATGATGCGCCGCCTGGACGTGCGGCGCCCGGAGCGGATGCCCGAGTACGGGACCTTCGAGGCCACGGAGACGGAGCGCGCCCCCCTCGTGTACCTCGTCCCTCCCGCGCTCGCCACGGTGGTGGAGCGGCTGGGCGCGCACGGCGTGCGCTTCCGCGCGCTGGAGCGGCCGGTCCGGGTGCGGGTGGAGGAGTTCCGGATCGACTCCGCGCAGGTGGCGGCGCGCGAGTTCCAGGGGCGGCGCGAGCGGACCCTCTTCGGGCGGTACGCCTCCGCGGCGGAGCGCGAGGTTCCCGCGGGGACGTTGGTGGTGCCGGTGGACCAGCCGCTGGGGCGCCTCGTCTTCGTCCTGCTGGAGCCGCGTTCCGACGACGGCTTCGCGAACTGGGGGCTGATGGACGAGGCGCTGGAGGGCGCGCGGGCGTACCCCGTGCTCCGCAGCTTCGACGCGGTCCCGTAGAGGGGGCGGAGATGAGCCCGGCGGGCGACTACGAGCGCATCTACGTCGTGGTCCGGCGAATCCCGGAGGGGCGCGTGGCGACCTACGGGCAGGTCGCCGCGCTCGCCGGCCTCCCCGGCCACGCGCGGCAGGCGGGGTATGCGCTCGCCGCGCTCCCGGAGGGGACCGCGGCCCCCTGGCACCGCGTCGTCAACGCGCAGGGGGAGATCAGCGCCCGCCGCCCGGCCTCCGGCGGCGCCGTCACGCAGCGCATCCTGCTGGAGCGGGAGGGCGTGGAGTTCGACGCGCGCGGCAGGATCCCGCTCGACCGCTTCGGATGGCGGCCGCGGAAGTCCCGCCCGGATCCTTCGCAGGGCTGAGCCCCGGCTCCCGCCGGGCCCACGAACCCCTTTCACCGGAAATACGCTGCATGGCGGGACGTCCGTACGTTCTGGCGGAGACGAACTGGAAGTCGGTCCGCGACACCCGTTTCGAGGTCGCGGTGCTCCCCTGGGGCGCCACCGAGGCCCACAACTTCCACCTCCCCTACGCCACCGACGTCATCCAGTGCGACCACGTCGCAGCGGAGGCGGCGCGGCGCGCCTGGGAGGTGGGCGTGCGCGCGGTGGTGCTCCCCACCGTTCCCTTCGGCGTCCAGACGGGGCAGCTCGACATCCCCCTCTGCCTCAACCTCAACCCCGGCACGCAGGCCGCGGTGCTCGCGGACCTCGTCGCGTCGCTGGAGGGGAACGGGATCCGCAAGCTGGTGGTGCTGAACGGGCACGGCGGGAACGACTTCCGGCAGATGATCCGGGAGCTGCAGCCGCGCACGGGCGTCTTCCTCTCGGCCGTGAACTGGTGGAAGGTGGTGGACGCGGCCCCGTACTTCCACGAGCCCGGAGACCACGCGGGGGAGCTGGAGACCAGCGTGATGATGCACGTGGTGCCGGAGCTGGTGCTGCCGCTGGAGGAGGCGGGGGACGGGGACGAGCGCCGGCCCCGCATCGCCGCGTTCCGCGAGGGGTGGGCGTGGACGCCGCGCCGCTGGACGGCCGTGTCCGCGGACACGGGTGTGGGGAACCCGGCCGCGTCCACGCCGGAGAAGGGGGCGGCGTTCTTCGACGCCGTCTCGGAGCGCCTGGCCGGGTTCCTCGCGGACCTCGCCGCTGCGGACCCGGCCGACCTGTACGAGTAGAGCGGGGCGGCGCGCCTCGGCTCTTACACCTCGTTTGCGCGAAGCTCGTCCAGCGGGTAGCGGGTGCCCCGCCACTCGATCCCGCCCGTCGTGAGGGTGACCAGCGTCGCGCGCCAGACGACGTACAGGAAGGCGAGCGTCGCGACGGGGAAGAGGACGCCGTTGAGCGGGCTCACCCCCTGCCCCCGCGCGGCCCCCGCGTACATCGCGAACGCCATCGCCACCGCGGCGCCGAAGAGGAGCTGCGTGGCGCCCCCGGTGAACCACACCGCGAGCCAGGGGAGCACGAACACCAGGAGCTGCGCTACCGTGACGGCGACGACGTACCCGAGCCGGTAGTCCACCCCCGCGAAGCCGTTCTTGGTCAGCCCGCGCACCATCTCCCCGAACGTCCGGTACCATTCCACGCGCAGGGTCTCGGTGGCGACCAGGAAGTCCTGCCGGAAGCCGTGCTTCTTCATCAGCTTCCCCAGCTTCAGGTCGTCGTCCGGGCGCATGGCGATGGGCCGGTGTCCGCCCGCGGCGCGGTACGCCTCCGCCCTCACCAGGTTGAAGGCCCCGACGCCGATGTGCGCCGGGCTGCGCGGGTCGCGCGCCTTCCAGGGGCGGAACGCGATGGCGAAGAAGAGGGTGAAGAGGACGACGAAGACTCGCAGCGCGGGCGAGGGCATCTCCACCCGGGGGGCCGCGGCGGCGTGGTCGACCTCCCCATCGCGCATGAAGGCCACCGCGCGAGCCACCGTGTCCGGCTCCATCACCACGTCCGCGTCGGTGAAGAGGAGGTACTCGCCCTTCGCCTCCGCGGCTCCGGCGTGGAGCGCGTGGTTCTTGCCGAGCCACCCGGCGGGGAGTTCCGTCAGGTGGACCACGCGCAGGCGGGGGTTCCCGACGGCCATCCGGTCCAGGATCGAGCCCGTGGCGTCCGTGGAGCGGTCGTCGACCACCACCACCTCCAGCGGGCCGTAGCGCTGTGCGAGAACGGAGGCGAGCGCCTGCTCCAGGTTGCGCTCCTCGTCGCGCGCGGCGATCACCACGGACACGGGCGGCGCCTCCGCGTCGGGCACGGGCGGCACCTCGTGGAGGCGCGGTAGGGAGAGCGCGCCCCGGAGCCCGTCGACGAAGAGGACGACCATGGACGCGGCGGCGAACAGGGCGAGCCAGAACCAGGGATCTCGCGTCGGGTACATCGTCTCGTTGCGGCGTGAGCGGCTGGGCGGCCCGGAGAGCCGTGGACGCGCTCTGTACCCGCCGGCAGGGAGGGGGTGCCGGACGGGCCTTTCGCCCGGGTCCCGCGGACGGGTACATTCCCGGGGATGACGCCTTCCTCCCGTCTCGCGACGGTCGCCGTTCCTCTCGCATCCCCGGAGACGCTCCGCCGTTTCCGGGGCGCGTCCGCGTTCGTGCTTCCACCGCGCAGGTGATTCCTGGGTAAGCCGTTCGGCAAGCTCGCCGTGCTGATGGTCACGGCGTTCATGGACATGGTGGGGCTCCTCATGGTGCTCCCGCTCCTCCCCTTCTACGCGGTACACCTGGGGGGAGGCGGGCTCGTGGTGGGGATCCTGGTCTCCTCGTACGCGGTGGCGCAGCTTCTCAGCGCGCCGCTCTGGGGGCGCGTGTCCGACCGGTTCGGCCGGCGTCCGGCGCTCCTGGTGGGGCTGGGAGCCTCGGCCATCGCGTACGTCATCTTCGCGTTCGCGGGGTCGCTGTGGGTGCTCCTTCTCTCCCGGCTGGTGCAGGGGGCGGGCGGAGGGACGGTGGGCGTGATCCAGGCGTACGTCGCGGACTCGACGGAGCCGGAGAACCGGGCGAAGAGCCTGGGATGGCTCTCCGCCGCCACCAGCGTGGGGGTCACCATCGGCCCGGTGATCGGCTCCTTCAGCATGGGGATCAGCGAACACGCGCCGGGGCTCATCGCGGCCGGGCTCTGCGTGGCGAACATGGTGTTCGCCTGGTTCTTCCTGGAGGAATCGCACGACGTGGCGGGGGCGAGGGCGTCCGGGCGGCGCGCCGTGCGCCCCCGGGAGGTCGTGTGGCACACCCTCACCCACCCGGGCGAGCCGGCCCCGCGGATGATCTGGATCTACTCCATCGGGATGGGGGCTTTCCAGATGATGACGGCGCTGCTGGCGCTCTTCCTCGCCGCGCGCTACGGGGTGACGGAGAAGACCATCGGCGTGGTGTACGCGTACAACGGCGCGATCTCGGTGCTGGCGCGGGCGGTGATTCTGGGGAGGGCGGTGGACCGGCTGGGAGAGGCGCGGCTGTCGCGAGTGGGGCAGGTGCTGCTGGCTTCGGGGCTCGTGCTGCTCCCGCTGACCTGGCAGGTGCAGGGATCCGCGTCGCTGGACCTGACCGCCTTTCCGGGAGGACTCGGGCAGGTGGAGATCCCCTACCGCACCCTGGCGCTGATGGGGGCGCTGGCGCTGGTGCCGCTGGGTACGGCGTTCACCTTCCCGTGCGTGACGGCCATCCTTTCCCGGGTGATCCCGCCGTACGAGCGCGGGGTCTACATGGGCGTGCAGCAGAGCTTCGGGGGCGCGGCGCGGGTGCTGGCGCCGCTCTGGGCGGGGTGGGCCTTCGACCACCTGGGTGTGGGCGTGCCCTTCTGGACGGGGGCGGTGCTGGTGCTCGGGACGCTCTTTATGGGGGTGGGGATCGAGGAGTACACCCGTCCGAAGCCGAAGCCGGAGGAAGCGGCGGCGGTGGCGGGGTGAGGGGTGCGTCAGGCCAGGTGCCAGTCGAACACGGCGATTTCCGGGGGTGAGCCGAGCCGGAGCGGCAGGACGGAGGTGCCCAGCCCGCGCGACACGTACATGTCCAGCGGAGGGCCTTCGTACCATCCCTTCACGTATGAGCCGCTACCCCGCGGGAGTACCAGCGCGTGTCCCAGGGGTGCCACCTGGCCGCCGTGCGTGTGCCCCGCCAGCATGCAGGTGATGGAGTAGGGGGAGAGGGCTCCGGGCGCGCCGGTCGTCAGCCGGTCCCGGTAGGCGGGCGAGTGGCCGAGGAGGAGGTGGTTGGCCCGGGGGGCGACGCCGCGCAGTGCCTGCTCGACGTCGGGATGGCCTCCCGTCGCGTCGTCCACGCCGGTGAAGAGCACGTCGGAGCCCCGGTGTCGATGCTCCGCCGTCTCGTCGACCAGGAGCCGGATGCCGGCCGCGGCGTAGACCCGGCGCAGGCCGGCGAGGTCCACCCCGGCCCAGTGCTCCCAGTTGCCCAGCGTCGCGTACCCGGAGGTTCGGGGGGGAAGGAGGCCGAGGAACGCCGCGAGTGCGCCCAGGCGGTCCGGCCGGTCGATCGCGTCCCCCGTGACGAGCACCACGTCCGGGGCGAGGCGCCCGACGGCTGCCGCGATGCGGCGCTCGTGGCTCCCGACGCCGTGAAGGTGAAGGTCGGAGAGCTGGACGAGCCGCATCGTCGCACGCGAAGCGTCCGGAACCCCGAGGACGTGGCGCGTGATCGTCACGCAGCGGGGCTCCACGAGCCAGGCGTCCACCCCCACCGCCGTTGCGCCGGCCGCGGCCGCGCCGAGGATGAAGCGCCTGCGCGAGAAGTTCACGAGGATGGTCCGGGGGCACGGGTCTTGGAGGGCGGATCGCACGGGGGAGGGCATCGGGAGCCGGTTCCCGATCCGGCCGCCCTACCGTCCCAGGGCCACCCGCAGCGCTCCCTCCAGGTCCGGGTACTGGAAGTTGAATCCCGCTTCGCGCAGCTTCTCCGGTACGACGCGCTGGCTCGCCAGCAGGGCCTCGTCGGCCAGCTGCCCGAGCGTGAGCTTCAGCGCGAAGCGAGGCACGCTCAGCAGCGTGGGGCGGCCGAGCACGCGGCCCAGGATCCGCGTGTACTCCTCGTTGGTGACCGGGAGCGGCGAGGTCACGTTGGCCGGGCCGGAGATCGCGTCCTCGTGGATGGCGAAGCGCAGGGCGCCCACCGCGTCGTGGAGCGCCACCCAGCTCATCCACTGGCGTCCGCTCCCCAGCTTTCCGCCCAGGCCCATCCTGAAGGGCGCCAGCATCTTCTCCAGCGCGCCGCCTCGCCCGCTGAGCACCACCCCGAAGCGCGGGTGCACCACCCGGATCCCCGCCGCGCGGGCCGGGTCCGCCGAGGCCTCCCACTCCCGGCAGACCTCCGCCAGGAACCCCCTTCCCGGTGCCGACCTCTCGTTCAGCACCTCGTCGCCCCGGTCGCCATAGTAGCCGACCGCCGATGCGCTCGCCAGCACCCGCGGCTTCCTGTCCAGCCCGGCGATCGTTCGGGCGATCAGGGAGGTCCCCTGTACGCGGCTGTCCCGGATGCGCCGCTTCCTCTCCTCCGTCCAGGGCGGCTGCGCCAGGTTCTCGCCGGCCAGGTGCACCACCGCGTCCACCCCCTCCAGGGCCGCCGAGTCCGCCTCTCCCAGCGACGGGTTCCAGTACACCTCGTCCGCGGCCGAGGTGGGGCGCGTGCGGACCAGCCGGAGCACGTGGTGCCCGTCCGCGCGAAGGGCGCCGACCAGCGCGGAGCCGATGAGCCCGGTGGATCCGGTGACGGCGACGCGCCGGGGAGCGGTTCCGCCCGCGTGACGAGCTTCGGGTTCGGGAGTGGACATGAGAGCGGAGGGTCCGGGGTGGACGGGTTCGGGGCCGGCGGAAAGCCCCGCAACAACGCGGCCAGGGCAGCGGGTTGACTTCGGGTGATTATCGGTTATCTTCATGCGTCACCGCTGCTTGCACGCGGCGGTCGGGCCTGCGGCCCCCGGGGTTTCCGGGGATCGCGAACCCCGGAGCCCCGGCTCCGACGGAGTCCACGCCCGATGTTCAACCCGAACGAAGGAGGTGATCCCTTGGCCAATACGAATGCTGTTCGTTTCCTGACCCGGGCAAGCGATCGCCGCATCGGCGCCTGAGCCGATCCGCGAAGCGAACTTCTCCGCGTCGGCGGGTGCCGGTCGGCATCGCGTCGGGGAGCGGCAGAATCGAGGGGCCGTCGGACGATCGTCCGGCGGCCCCTTCGTGTGTACGGGGTGCCCGAGCGGGCGAGAGGAGGGGCGCGCCCTCTACCGGCGCACGCCCCGACGTTCCGCTCAGTCCGCCGCCATCGCCTGCACCTCGATTCCCAGCCCCTCGGCCACGCGCCGGCCGTACTCCTCGTCGCACTGCGCGAGGTGGTGCACCATGCGCTGCTGGATGTCCTCGTTGCACTGCTTGAGGTTGGAGACGAGGTTGCTCACCAGCTCGTCGCGCTCCCACGGCTCGAACGCCCGGTAGCGGTCGCCGGCCTGCCCGTAGTTGTTCTCCCGGGCGATGGTCTGCCGGACCACGTGCCCGGAGACGAACGGGGTGTGCGGCTTACCGGCCGGCTGCGCGACCTCCAGCCCGTTGCGGCTGCTGGGCTCGTAGTTGACGTGCGGGTTCTCGCCCGCCTCCACGCCGTCCACGTGGTACGCCATCTGGCCGTCGCGCTGGTTGGTCGCCACGTGGGTGCGGGGACGGTTGATGGGGAGCTGCAGGTAGTTGGCCCCCACGCGGTAGCGCTGCGTGTCCGAGTACGAGAAGGTGCGCCCCTGGAGGAGCTTGTCGTCCGAGAAGTCGAGGCCGTCCACCAGTACGCCCGTGCCGAAGGCCACCTGCTCCACCTCGGCGAAGTAGTTGACCGGGTTGCGGTCCAGCACCATCCGGCCCAGCGGGCGCAGGGGGAACTGCTCGGGCGGCCACACCTTGGTGGGGTCCAGCGGGTCGAAGTCCAGCTCCGGGTGCTCCCCGTCCTCCATGATCTGCACCTGCAGCTCCCACTCCGGGAAGTCGCCCCGCGCGATGGCGTCGTACAGGTCCTGGGTGGCGTGGTTGAAGTTCTTCCCCTGGATCTGCTCCGCCTCGGCCTGGGTCAGGTTCCGCTCCCCGCCCTTGGGGATCCAGTGGTACTTCACCAGCACCGCCTCGCCCTCCTGGTTCACCCACTTGTAGGCGTGGACGCCGGAGCCGCGCATCTCGCGGTAGTTGGCCGGGATCCCCCACGGGCTGAACAGCCACGTGATCATGTGCATCGACTCCGGCGTCAGACCGATGAAGTCGAAGATGCGGTTGGAATCCTGGATGTTGGTGACCGGGTCGGGCTTGAAGGCGTGCACCACGTCCGGGAACTTGATGGCGTCGCGGATGAAGAACACCTGCAGATTGTTCCCCACCAGGTCCCAGTTCCCGTCCTCCGTGTAGAACTTCACCGAGAAGCCGCGCGGGTCGCGCAGCGTCTCCGGGGAGTGCCCGCCGTGGATCACGCTGGAGAAGCGGACGAAGAGAGGGGTGCGCTTCCCCTTGCCCTGGAACACCTTCGCCCGGGTGTACTTCGTCACCGGCTCGTCGCCCACGGTGCCGTAGGTCTCGAAGTAGCCGTGCGCGCCGGCGCCGCGGGCGTGGACCACGCGCTCCGGGACGCGCTCGCGGTCGAAGTGCGAGATCTTCTCCAGGAAGTGGTAGTTCTCCAGCACGGTCGGGCCGCGGTCGCCGACGGTACGGTTGTTCTTGTTGTCGTAGACGGGGTGGCCCTGGCGGGTGGTCAGGACCGGCGGCGCGTCCTGCTCCTTGCCGTTCTCGTTCATGCAGCCTCTCCACGTGCGGGTCGGAGTCCGGCGCCGCGGGCCGGCGTCGGGGAGGGGAAGATATTTCCCGACGGCCGATATGTGAAATCGAATCTGTTGACCGCGCCATAGATTCTTTCTATCGTCCCGGATGACCCTCACCCAGCTCTCCTATCTCGTCGCCGTGGACACGCACGGCCACTTCGGCCGCGCGGCCGATGCCTGCCACGTGACCCAGCCCACCCTCTCCATGCAGATCCGGAAGCTGGAGCGGGAGCTGGGCGTGGTCGTCTTCGACCGCTCCCGGGTGCCGGTGGCCGCCACTGACCTCGGGAAGCGCGTCGTCGACCAGGCGCGGCGGGTCCTCCGCGAGGCCGCGCGAATCTCCGACCTGCTGGACGAGGAGCGGGGCGAGGTCGCGGGCGAGCTGCGGATGGGGGTGATTCCCACGCTGGGGCCTTACCTCCTACCGCGCTTCCTCCACGCGCTCGCGGCCCGGCATCCCCGCCTGGAGATCCGGGTCGAGGAGCTGCCCACGGAGACCATCCTGGACCGGCTCCGCCGGGAGGAGCTGGACGCGGGGGTGATCGCCACGCCGGAGGACGCGGACGACTTCCAGCACACGCCGCTCTTCGACGAGCCGTTCGTGGCGTACGTGAACCGGGCCCACCCGCTCGCCGCGGAGGCGGCGCTCCGCCCGGAGCAGCTGCCTCGGGACGACATGTGGATCCTCTCGGAGGCCCACTGCTTCCGGGCCCAGGTGCTCCGGCTCTGCGAGGGGGCGTCCGGGGTGGGGCCCCGGTGCGCGCGGGGCGTGCGGTTCGAGAGCGGGAACCTGGAGACGCTGAAGCGGCTGGTGGAGAGCGGAGAGGGGCTTACGCTGCTCCCGGCGCTGGCGGTCGGAGGCGAGGCGGAGGCGCCGGGTCGGGGCGCGAGGGTGGTGCCCTTCGCGGAGCCCGCTCCGTCCCGGCGGGTCACACTGATCCGCCGGCGCGCCTACCTCAAGGGCCACCTGGCGCGCGCGTTCGTGGGGGCGCTCCTGGAGGCGCTCCCCCCGGTCGTCCAGCCGGTGCGGGAGGCCGCCTCTCCTCCGGACCCAGCCGGGAGGCGGCCCTTCTCGTACCTCGACCTGGGGAGCGGGTAGGGAGCGGTAGCCGAGGAAGCGGGGAGAGCCGCCGGGCGAATTTCCGGCGGCTCTCCGTCCTTCAGGCGGCGCGCCTCTCGCTGGGCGAGGGGCCGCCGTGCTCGGCGATGGTGCGCGTCGGGGCGCGCTCCATCAGGAGGTAGTGGTCCACGAACGCTCCCAGCAGCCCTCCCACCAGCGGCCCGATCCAGTAGACGAGGTGGTCGGCCCAGGCGCCCGAGACCAGCGCCGGCCCGAAGGCGCGCGCGGGGTTCAGCGCCCCGCCGGTGATGGGGCCGATCGCCATGATGCCCAGCGTGATCGTGAGCCCGATGGCGAAGGGGAAGACGGACTTGGGCGCGCGCTTGTCGACCGCGGTGCCGAAGACCACCAGCACCAGGAAGAAGGTGGCGACCGCCTCCGCGACGATCCCCGCGCCCGGCGGGATGCCGTTCGCCAGGGCCGGCGTCCCCTCGCGCACCGCTTCCGCGCCGAAGAGCGCGCTCACGAGGAGGCCCGCGACCACCGCCCCGGCGATCTGCGCGGCCCAGTATACGGCGCCCATGGAGACCGGCATCCGGCCCGTGGAGACGAAGCCGAAGGTGATCGCGGGGTTGAAGTGCCCTCCGGAGACGGCGCCCATGGCGGCGACCATCACCGCGATGGTGAGGCCGTGCGCGAAGGCGACGGTGGCGAGGCTGACGGTGCCCTCGGGCGCGCCGGCGATGTTCCCCGCGGAGATCGCAAGGAGCCCCGCGAAGGTGAGGGCGAAGGTGCCGATCGCCTCCGCGATGGCGGACTGGCTCAGGTTGCCGGGCATGGTCTCTCCTCCCGGTGGAGTGATGGACGGCGATGGAGCCCTCGGACGGGACCGGCCGGCTCCGTCCGGGGGTGGTCCTCGAAGATCGCCCATGGACGGGTTCGGGGCTTGAACGATGTTGGTCGGAGGTCGTGCAGGCGTGGCGCTTTACAGGGACGTATCCAGTTCGTGGGGTGTTCGAGGTCCTGAAATGTGAGCCCCGGCGCCTCCCCGGTGCCGGGGCGCTGTCGTTCCGTATGCGGGTGCGGGTGTGGTGCCCGCCCCGCCGCCGCAGTATGCTTGGGGCTCCATCGGAGCATCCGGCGGGGGCCGGACCGGGTCATCCTCGGCAAGGAGGACGGCAGTGGCGAGCGAGTCGGCAGGGGGAGGGCGTGTCTCCACGATGGCCGCGGGGCTCATCGGCTCGGAGATCCTGAAGATCGCGGGAGAGATCCGCGCGATGGTGGCGGAGGGCACGGAGGTCTGCAACCTCACGGTGGGCGACTTCAGCCCGGCGGAGTTCCGCATCCCGGCGCTCCTGGAGAGCGCCATCGGCGACGCGCTCCGGAGCGGGGAGACGAACTACCCGCCCTCGGAGGGGATCGGCGCCCTGCGCACCGCAGTCGCGGACTTCAACCGGAGACGGCTGGGGCTGGACTATCCCACGGAGTGCATCCTGGTCACCGGCGGGTCGCGCCCGGGGATCTACGCCACCTACCGGGCGCTGGTGGACCCCGGCGACCGGGTGGTGTACCCCGTCCCCTCCTGGAACAACAACCATTACGTCCGCCTGGTGGGCGCCGAGGGAGTGCCCGTGGTCTGCCGCGAGGAGGACGCGTTCCTCCCCACGCGCGAGCTGCTGGAGCCCTTCGTCCGCGGGGCCCGCCTGCTGGCGCTGAACTCGCCGCTCAACCCCACGGGCACCGCCTTCACGGCGGAGGCGCTGGGCGACATCTGCGACCTGGTGCTGGAGGAGAACCGCCGCCGGGGGCCGGGCGAGCGGCCGCTCTACGTGATGTACGACCAGGTGTACTGGATGCTCACCTTCGAGCCCACCGTACACGTCGACCCGGTCTCGCTCCGTCCCGAGATGGAGCCCTACACGGTGTTCGTGGACGGCACCTCCAAGGCGTTCGCGGCGACCGGGGTCCGGGTGGGGTGGACGGTGGGGCCCGCCGACGTGACCGCGCGGATGGCGAGCATCCTGGGCCACGTGGGCGCCTGGGCGCCCCGGGCCGAGCAGGTGGCGACCGCCCGGCTCCTCGGCGAGGACGGCGAGATCGACGCCTACCACGCCACCATGAAGGAAGGGGTCCGGGGACGGCTGGACGCGCTGTACGCCGGCCTGGTGAGGCTGCGCGAGGCCGGGTTCCCGGTGGACGCCATCGTCCCGATGGGCGCCATCTACCTCAGCGCCCGTTTCGCGCTCCACGGGCGCCGGGCGCCCGGCGGCGTGCTCCGCACCAACGAGGAAGTGCGCCGCTACCTCCTGGAGGCCGCGGGGCTGGGCGTGGTGCCGTTCCAGGCGTTCGGGATGCCGGACGACTCCGGCTGGTTCCGGCTCTCCGTGGGCGCCACCTCGCTCCCGCAGATCGAGGCCATGTTCGTCCGGCTGCGCCAGGCCCTGGACGCGCTGGACGCGGGAGGCACGGTGGCCCCCGAGCCCGGCCGCGAGGAGATCCCGGCGGAGGGATGACCCGGGGACCGTCCCGCCGGAGGGCCGTGCCGCCCCGGTGCCGCGAGGCGCCGGGGCGGTGCTCGTTCGGGGGCTGCGGCCGCGCGGTGAACGGCCCTTGATGCCCGAAAGCTGTCGTATTATGATCTTCCGGTCGGCTGTTTGTCCCCATCCCCTCTCCGCCGGAGCCTCCCGCCATGATGGATCGGATCTCCAAGCACCTCCCCGTGCTCGCGCTCACGGTCGCCGCTGCGCTGGTGGTCGTCCTGTCGCTCCGGGTGCGCGACCTCAACGAGAGCTACGCCCGGGTCTACGAGCGCGCGACGAGGCCGTACGCGGGGATGTTCGTCCCGACCTTCCGGACCCAGACCCTGGACGGGATCCCGGTGACGGTGGGGGAGGCGCCCGGGGAGGGGCGGCAGGTGCTCTTCGTCTTCACCGCCACCTGCCCGTACTGCAGGTCCACCCTCCCCGCGTGGCAGGAGATCCAGGCCGCGCTGGACACGGTCCGCTCGGTGCCGGTGGCGGTGTACGGCGTGTCGCTGGACTCCGTGGAGGTGACCCGCCGCTACGTGGCGGAGCACCGCCTCCCCTACCCGGTGGTCCACTTCCCGGAGGACAAGCTGGTCGCCATCTACCGGGCCGGGACGGTGCCGCTCACACTCGTGCTGGACGAGAACGGGCGGACGATCCATTCCCGGCTCGGCGAGATGACGAGCCGGGAGGCGATCGACTCGGTGCTCGCCATGGTGCGCTGGAAGCCGGAGCCGCAGACCGCCCCGGGGGCCACCGCCGCGCGCTGACCGTCCCCGGTCTCCGCATGCTCCCCGCGGCCGCGCCCCCCCCGCGCGGCCGCTTCGTTTTCCGGACCCACCGGAACGCTCCAGGGTATCCGCAGCCGGCGGGGCTCTCCGCTCCGTCCCGCGGTACCCCCAGCGATCCCGGTCCATGTCCCTGCTCCGAACCGCGTCCTCACGCGCTTTCGCGCTCTGCGCGCTCGCCGTCCTCCCGGCGGGGGCCCTCGCCCAGGTGGGCACGGTCCCAGCCTCCACCGCGCCTCCCGCCGCGGCCGGGCTCGACGCCCGGCTCCCGGTGGATCCCGCGGTCAGGACCGGCCGGCTCCCGAACGGACTCACCTACTACGTCCGGGAGAACCGCGAGCCGGAGAAGCGCGCCGAGCTGCGCCTGGTGGTGAACGCGGGGTCGGTGCTGGAGGACGAAGACCAGCGGGGGATGGCGCACCTGGTGGAGCACATGGCCTTCAACGGGACGCGCAACTTCGCCCGGCAGCAGATCCGCGACTACCTGGAGGGCGTGGGGATGCGCTTCGGTGCGGACGTGAACGCCTACACCAGCTTCGATGAGACGGTGTTCTCGCTCACCCTCCCCACGGACAGCGCGGACGTGCTGGACACCGGCTTCCGCATCCTGGACGACTGGGCGCGCGCCGTGTCGTTCGACGCGGACGAGATCGAGAAGGAGCGGAAGGTCGTGATCGAGGAGTGGAGGCTGGGGCAGGGCGCTGCCTCACGCCTGCGCGACCGCCAGTTCCCCGTGCTCTTCCAGGGCTCGCGCTACGCGGAGCGGCTCCCCATCGGCTCCCTGGAGTCGCTGGAGCGGGCGGACCCCGCCGCGCTCCGCCGCTTCTACGCCGAGTGGTACCGTCCGGAGCTGATGGCGGTGGTGGCCGTGGGCGACTTCGACGGGGAGGCGGTCGTGAAGGCCATCCGCGAGCGCTTCTCCTCCATCCCCGCCTCGTCCGCGGCGCGTCCGCGCCCCGTGCACGGGCTCCCGGATCACACGGAGGCGCGGTTCTCCGTGGCGACCGACCGGGAGGCCACCGGCTCGTCCGTCTCCGTTTACTACAAGCACCCCTACCACGTGGAGGGTACGGTCGGCGCCTACCGGCGCGGCATCGTCGAGTCGCTGTTCCTGGGGATGCTCAACGACCGGCTGTACGAGCTGACGCAGGTGCCGGACGCCCCCGTCCTCTCCGTCTCCGCGTCCTCCGGGCCGCTGGTGAGGGGGACGGAGGCGCAGGTCCTCTCGGCGAGCGTGCGCGATAACGGAGCCGAGCGCGGGCTGGAGGCGCTCCTCACCGAAGCGGAGCGGGCGGCCCGGCACGGCTTCACCGAGTCGGAGCTGGCGCGGCAGAAGGAGCAGCTCCTCCGCCTGTGGGAACAGGTGTACGACGAGCGCGAGAAGACCCATTCCGGGCAGTTCACGGCCGAGTACGTGGGGCACTTCCTGTGGGGAGATCCCATCCCGGACCTGGAGTCGGAGTTCGCGCTCTACCGCCGCTTCCTTCCCGGAATCACCCTGGAGGAGGTGAACCGCGCGGCCGCGGCGCGCCTGCGAGACTCCGGCCGGGTGGTGCTGGTGACCCTCCCGGAAAAGGCGGGTGTGACGACGCCCTCGGAGGCCGCTCTCCGCGCGGTGCTGGATTCCGTGGAGGCGCGGAGCGTCGACGCGTACGACGACCGTACCTCCGACCGGCCCCTGGTGGCCGAGGCGCCGCGGCCCGGGCGGGTGGTCTCCGAGCGGACCGTGCCCGGGGTGGGCGTGACGGAGTGGACGCTCTCCAACGGCGTGCGGGTGTTCGTGAAGCCCACCGACTTCAAGCAGGACGAGTTCCTCTTCGCCGGGAACAGCCCCGGCGGGCTCTCGCTGGCTCCCGACTCGCTCTGGGTCCCGGCGCTCACCGCCACGGGGGTGGTGCAGGGCAGCGGCCTGGGCGAGCTGGACCTGGTGGAGCTGGGGAAGCGGCTCTCCGGGAAGCTGGTGGGGGTGGGGCCCAACATCGGCGACCTGCGCGAGGGGTTCAGCGGCGGGGGCTCATCCCGCGACGTGGAGACGCTGCTCCAGCTCGTGTACCTGTACTTCACGGCCCCGCGCGCCGACAGCACGGCCTTCCTGACGTACCAGTCGCGCGCCCGCGAGGTGCTCCGCAACCGCGACGCGTCGCCGGAGGCCGCCTTCCAGGACACGCTGCGGCAGGTGCTGACGCAGGGGCACCCGCGCGCACGGCCGATCACCAGCGAGACCTTCGAGCGGATGGACCTGGAGCGCTCGCTCGCCTTCTACCGCGACCGCTTCGCCGACGCGGGCGACTTCACCTTCTACTTCGTGGGGAACCTGGACCCCGGAACGCTGCGCCCGCTGGTGGAGTGCTGGCTGGGCGGCCTTCCCGCCACGGGACGCCAGGAGACGTGGCGCGACGTGGGGATGCGCTACCCGCGCGGGGTGGTCCGGAAGACGGTCCGGAAGGGGGTGGAGCCGAAGGCGCGCACGCAGATGGTGTTCACGGGGAGCGCGGCCTTCGACCGGGACTCGCTGACGGCGCTGAACGCCATGTCCGAGGTGCTCCAGCTCCGGCTGCGCGACCTGCTCCGAGAGGACCTGGGCGGCACGTACGGCGTGGGGGTGGGCGCCTCGGCCGCCCGCGAGCCGCTTTCCACGTACTCGGTGGGCATCGCCTTCGGGACGTCGCCGGAGCGGGTGGAGGAGCTGACGGGGGTGGTGCTCGCGCAGATCGACTCGCTGAAGCGGAGCGGCCCCACGGCGGAGGAGCTGCAGAAGGTGCGCGAAGCCGCGCGTCGCTCGCGGGAGACGGAGGTTCGCGACAACGCCTTCTGGATCTCGCAGGTGATGTCCTACGTCGCCAACGGGTGGGACCTGGGCGAGATCCCCGCCGGCGGCGAGCGCACGGCGCGCCTCACCGTCGAAGCGGTGCGGGACGCCGCCCGCCGCTACCTGGACACCTCCAACTACGTGCAGGTGACGCTGCTGCCGGAGACGGAGGCGCGGTAGCGGAGGCGCCCCCGTCCGACAGCCCCGGCTTCCTCAGGCGGACGGCGGGATCCGGAGCGTCTGCCCGGCCCGGATCATGTCGCCGCGGAGCGCGTTCTCGCGGCGGATCTCGTCCGCGCTCACCCCGTGCCGCCGCGCGATGGCGAGGAGCGAATCGCCGTAGCGGACCGTGTACTCGCGGAAGTCCAGGGTACGGTTCTGGCGCACCTGCGGCCAGTTGACCAGGAAGGTGGTGCGGGTGCCCTCGGGGACGCGGAGCACGCTGCGCTGGTCGTTGCGGGTGCGCTCCATCTTGAGCTGCGGGTTCAGCCGGCGGACCTCCTTCACGTCTACCCCGGCCGCCTTCGCCACCGCGTCCAGCGGCGACCCGGCGTCCACCACCACCTCGTCGTAGGCGAGCGGGTCCTCCTTCTGCACCCCCTCGAAGCCGTACTTCGCGGGCTCCTTGGAGATCCGCGCCGCCGCGATCATCAGCGGCACGTAGTCGCGCGTCTCCCGGGGGAGCCGGTCCCAGATCCGGTAGTACGACTCCTCGTTCCCCTTCTCGGACCCCGTCTCCTCCCGCATGATGCGGGCGACGCGGTTCTCCCCCGTGTTGTAGGCCGCCGCGGAGAGGTACCACGACCCGAAGCGGTCGTACAGCTCTTCCAGGTAGTCGAGTGCCGCGTCGGTGGCTTTCACCGGATCGTTGCGCTCGTCGACGGCGCGGTTCACTTCCAGGCCGTAGCGCCTTCCCGTCTCCTCGATGAACTGCCAGAGCCCGGAAGCCGCCGCCGGCGAGTACGCCTCGGGGTTGAACCCGGACTCGATCATGGCCAGGTAGATGAGGTCCTGCGGCATCCCCCGCTCTTCCAGCTTCTGGGAGATCATGGGGATGTAGCGTCCGCTCCGCTCCATGAACCGGGTGAAGTCGCCCCGCTTGTCGCCGGTGAACTTATCCACCCAGAAGTCGACGCGGTCGTGGTCCAGGTTGGGAAGATCCCAGGATGACTCCGCCGACGCGGCGCTCGGCAGCAGGGCCGAGACCGCCACCCCGTCCTTCGCGAACGTGCGCGGAGTGGACGTCTGCTGGGTCGCCTTCCCGACGCCGAGCCCCGTCCCCATGGCGCCGATGGCGAGCAGCGCACCCAGGCGCCGCAGCGGCATCTTCCGGCTACGGACGCGCCCCATCACGCGATCGACGATCCCGTCCCTGCCTTCCTCCGTCGTGCGCTGTGAGTCCTTCATGATCCTCCTCGGCGTTGCAGTAAAACATGGGTGTGCAACGCCTTGCAAGATGGGTTCCTGCGCTTTCGGAGAGGACCCGGGAGGTCGTAGAAGCGGCCCCTATGCTCCTGAGGGCGGAGCACTCCCGGCCGCCCCCTTCGCCCGCCACTCGTCGAAGAAGCCGCCCGCCCAGGCTCCGGCCAGCGCCAGCACCACGGCGATCCCCTCCGCGGCCACCAGCACCGGCTCGGGCGGGATGGCCTCGTCGCCGCGGACCCAGCGGGCCAGCGCGAAGAGCGCGAGGCCGGCCAGGGTGAGGGCCGCGTAGCGACCGGTGCGGCGCCCTCCGGCGCGCGCCCCCGCGACGCCCGCGGGCAGGCCGAGGAGTAGCCCGGCCGCGATCCCCACGACCGCCACCCGGGCGCCCGCGGTCCACAGGCCTTCCAGGTGGAGCCAGCGGCCCGCGAGGTCCAGCGCGAACGCCGTGTCCAGCAGGGCGGCCGGGACGAGGACGAGGGTATGTCGGAGGGTACGGTTCATGGGGCCAAGTCTGCCGCGGTACGGGGGGAGCCGCAAGGCCGGGCCGGACGAGGCGGGGCCGCACCGGCCCGGCGGGAGGCGCCTCCGTGCACGCTTCCTGCGTCCGGAAGGGGCGCAATCCACCGGATCCAAGACTCCCTCGTGCGGACGAAAATGGCGATCTCGCTGCGCGGCGAGCACCTGAAGAGGTACGTGGAGATCGGCCGGCTCCTGGTGAAGTACGGGCGTTCGGATCTCGTGCTCGAGACGGGGATGGACGACATCCTCCGCGACCCGGAGGCGGCTCCCGACCTCGCCCGCACCCCGTCCGCCGCCGAGCTGGCGGACGACCTGGAACGGCTCGGGCCCACGTACGTGAAGCTCGGCCAGCTCCTCTCCACCCGGGCGGACCTCATCCCGGAGCCGTACGTGGAAGCCCTCTCGCGCCTTCAGGACGACGTCGCCCCCTTTCCGTACGACGAGGTGGAGCGGATCGTGGCGTCCGGTCTGGGCGTGCGACTTTCCAGGGCGTTCGCGGACTTCGAGCGGGAACCCCTGGCCGCCGCGTCGCTGGGGCAGGTGCATCGGGCCCGCCTCCGCGACGGGAGGGAGGTGGCGGTGAAGGTGCAGCGGCCCGGCATCCGCGAGCAGGTCGCCACCGACCTGGACGCGCTCTCCGACATCGCCGAGCTGGTCGACCGCCATACCGAGATCGGGCGACGCTACGGCGCCGAGGACCTGCTGGCCGAATTCCGCAGGACGCTCCTCGCCGAGCTGGACTACCGGAAGGAGGCGCAGAACCTCTCCACCCTCGCGGAGAACCTGGACGGGTTCCCCGGGATCGTGGTACCTCGCGCGGTGGAGGACTACACCACCTCCCGCGTCCTCACCATGGAGTACGTCGCCGGGCGGAAGGTCACGGATCTCACGCCCCTGGCGCGCATGGAGCTGGACGGGAGCGCGCTGGCCGAGGAGCTGTTCCGCGCCTACCTCAAGCAGATCCTCGTGGACGGCTTCTTCCACGCGGACCCCCATCCGGGCAACGTGCTGGTCACCCCGGACTCCCGGCTCGCGCTGATCGACGTGGGGATGGTGGGCCGGGTCGCGCCGGAGATGCAGGAGCGCCTGCTCAAGCTCCTCCTCTCGGTGAGCGAGGGACGGGGCGAGGACGCGGCCGAGACCGCGATCCGCATCGGGACGCCGCGGGAGGGAGTGGACGAGGCGCGCTTCACCCGCGAGGTGTCCGCGCGGGTGGCCGGCCTGCAGGGAGCGACCGCGCGCGATCTCCAGGTGGGGCGGATCGTGATGGAGATGACCCGCGCCGCCGCCGGGAACGGGATCACCCTCCCCCCCGAACTCGCCACGCTGGGGAAGACGCTGTTCGCGCTGGACCAGGTGGGGCGTACGCTGGACCCGGACTTCGACCCCAACGCATCCATCCGGCGCAACTCCGCGGAGATCCTCCGGGAGAGGATGCTGAAGCAGGCGTCGCCCGCGGCCCTGTTCACGAAGCTGCTGGAGACCAACGAGCTGGTGCAGCGGCTCCCGCAGCGGATGAACACCATCCTCGACAACCTGGCCGAGAACCAGTTCCGCATCCGGGTGGACGCCCTCGACGAGACCCACCTCATGGCCGGCCTGCAGAAGATCGCCAACCGCATCACGCTGGGGCTGGTGCTCGCGGCGCTGATCCTGGGCGCGGCGATGCTCATGCGGGTGGACACGAGCTTCCGCATCCTCGGCTACCCGGGGCTGGCGATGCTCCTCTTCCTGGCGGCGGTGGTCGGCGGGGTGCTGCTGGTGCTCAACATCGTGCTCCACGACGAGCACTCGAAGCGACGGTGAGGGTGCGCCGCTACTTCGCCGCCCACCCTCCCGTCCCCACGCTCGCCCCCACGTACAGCGCGCGCCCCGGGCCCGGCTCGTAGTACCTCCCGCCGAAGGCGTTCACCACCACGGAGGTGTTGTACTCCACGCCGAAGAGGTTGGTGACGCCCGCGAACGGGGTGGCGCGCACGCGCCCCAGCCGCACGCCGTCCCACCCGGCGCGGAGGTCCGCGAGGGTGTGGGCGGGGGAGCGGAAGCGGTTGGCGTCGTCCACGGGGACGGCGGAGGCGCGGCGGACCTCCATCGCCGCGAAGGCGCCGGCGGCGCCCTCCCATCCGAGCCTCACGTCCAGCGCGTGGGGGGCGACGCCGGGGACGCGGTTGCCGTCCAGGCGCTCCCCGTCCACCGCGTATTCACCGAAGCGTGCGTCCGTGTGGGCGTACGCCAGGCGGACCGTGACCCCCGTCCACGGGGTTCCCGCCACCGCGGCCTCGACGCCCCAGTGGCGCGCGGAGCCCGCGTTGCGGAAGAACTGGCGGCCGGGGGCGCCTTCCACCTCGAAGGGCACCAGCGCGCCGCGCACGTCTGCCGTGTAGGCCGAGAGTTCGAAGCCGAAGCCGGCGCCCAGGCGCCCCTTCGCGCCGGCCTCGTACGACACGGTGCGCTGCGGCTCCAGCCCCGGGTTGAACCCGCCCGCGCGGTCCGGACGGTTCGCCAGCTCCGTGGTGGTGGGCGTCTCGAAGGCGGTGGCCGCGTTGGCATAGAGCGCGAGCCATCCGGCCGCCTCCAGCGTCACCCCCAGAGTGGGGCTCCAGGCATCCATCGTCCGTGCGCCCGAGTCGTCGGGGTTCTCCGGGGTGGCGGGGAGCCGGTCGTCCACGGCGAAGCGGAAGCGGTCGTACCGGAGCGCTCCCAGGGCCGACAGCCTCCCGCCGAGCGGCACCGCCGCCTGCGCGAACGCAGCCGTGCCCGTCACGCGCTCGCGCTGGTCCAGCTCCGGCGCGCCCCGCGTCCCCTGTACGTTCACGTAGTTCCTGCGGCGGTCGCGCTGCGCCTCGGCTTCGGCGCCCGCCGTCCAGCGCAGGGCCCCGCCGCCCAGGAGGAGCGCGGCGGACCATGCGGCCCGCACTCCGCCGCCCCGCCGCTCCAGGTCGATGACGGTGTTGGGGATGGGGTTTTCGATCTCCCTCGCCACGCCGTGGGCGGCCACCTCCAGCGTCCCGGCGCCGGTGTCCCGCCGCCAGGAGAGCCCCGCCAGACCCTGCCTCCCCTCCTCGCCGGTGCGCTGGAGCCGGTTCCTCGCGAAGGCTTGCCTGCGGTCCACGCGCAGGAGCGAGTCGGAGAGGGAGCCGGGGTTGAGGGCGTCGTACCGGACGAAGTCCAGGGCCAGGCGCGTCTCGCTCCGCTCGCCGGTACGGACGATCCGGGCGTGGGCCAGGGTGTTGTCCGCCTCGCTGTGCTCGCGGTATCCGCCGTAGCGCAGCCGCGTGCCGCCCGCCCGGTACGACCACGCTCCCGAGGTGCCGCCCACCGCGCCCTGGGTGCGCAGCAGCCCGCCGCTCCCCGCCACCAGGCGAGACTCCGATCCCAGCGGCGACGGCGGAGGCGCCGCCGAGGTGAGCTGCACCACCCCGCCCGCCGCATTGCCGTACAGCGCCGAAGCGGGGCCGCGGACGACCTCCACGCGCGCCAGCGTCCCCACGTCCACGTGGTTCAGGGTGGTCTGCCCGTCCGGCAGGGTGGCGGGGATCCCGTCCAGCAGCACACGCACCCCCCGGACCCCGAACTGTGCCCGCGCCCCGAAGCCGCGCACCGAGATCCGCTCCCCCAGCGCGTAGTTGTGGCGGTTGTCCACCTGCACGCCCGGGATCCCGCCCAGCGCCTCGTTCAGCGCGAGCCCCGGCCGGGCGCGCCGCACCTCGTCCTCACCCGCCGCCGAGACCGCGTACGGGGCACGGGCCGGCGGGAGCGGCGTGCGGAGCACCCGCACGGCGAGGGTGTCCAGCCTCACTTCGCCCAGCGTGTCGCGCGCGGGCGACTGCGCGGAGGCGAGGGCGGGGTGCGACAGCAGGGCGAACAGGAGAAGACGGCGGCGTACGTACATCGGGCGTAGGTCGGGTGCGGTCGCAGGTGTTGCCGGGCGGCGCGCAAGATTCGCGCGCGGGGGGGCGAGGACTGTATCTTGCCGGGAGGGGGCCGTCCGGAGACGGCCCGCAACCCGTTGCCTTGTGGAGAGATGTCGGATAGAGAACCCCCCACGATGGATGCGGCGGCGCCGTTCGCGCCGCCGCCCCGGAGGAAGAGCGACCTGGTCTACGGAGCGGTCGCGGTCGTCGCCCTCGCCCTCGCGCTGGTGTTCTTCGTCGCGGGCGAAGCGGATACGGGCGCAGACGGCGCGGCGCCTCCCCTCATCACGGTGATCGAGCCCCGGAGCGGAGCCGCCGTGTCCGGCCCCTTCGCCTTCGTCTTCGAGACGCCCGCGACCATGACCCGCGACTCCACGGGCTGGATCGCGGACGGAAGATATCACCTCCACGCAACCGTCAGCGGGGTGGAACTCATGGCGGGGACCGACGACATCGAGTCGATCGGCGGCAACCGCTACCGCTGGTCCATCCCGGGGCTCCCGCCGGGGGAACACCGGGTCCGGCTCCAGTGGTCCGGGCCCGACCACCGCACCCTTCGCGCGGGGGGATCCGCCCCGTTCACCCTGCTCGTCCGGTAGACCCGCCGGAGCGCCCCCGTTTCGGGGGCGCTCCGGCGCGCGGGACGCGTTTGACACGTGTGCCGACAGCCGTTAGTCTTTCCCGATCCTTCCCCGCAGTCATCCCGTTCTCCCTGCCGTTCCTTTCGGAGCCTCCCATGTCCCTGGGCCACCTGCGTCCGCTCTCGTTCGGGGAGATTCTGGACGGCGCGTTCGTCCTGTACCGCCGCCACCTCCGCACACTGTTCGCGACCGCTGTCATCCCCACGATCCCGATCGTGCTCTTCTGGGTCGTCGTAGGGCTGAGCCTGTCGGGCGGGATGAGCGGACTGGACCGGCTGGGAAGCATCGCGACCTACGTCCTTACGCCTTACTCCATTGCGGCAATGGTGATAGCGTGGGGAGCGCTGATGAGCCAGGTGTCGCAGGCGTATCTCGGCGGCGAGGTGTCGGTGGGTGCCGGTTACCGGGTCGCGCTCCGGCGGAGCCTTTCGCTCTTCGTTGCCTTCGTGATTTCCTACGTACTTTTCGTGCTGGGACTGGTGCTCCTGATCGTGCCGGGGGTCATCGCCATGATCATGCTCTTCTCCGTCTGGCAGGCCGTCGTCATCGAGGGGAAGGGTCCGCTCGCGGCGATCTCCCGCTCCCGGCAGCTTGCGCGGGGGGCCTGGAAGCGGATCTTCGGGCTGACGGTCGTATCCATGATCATCGCGTTCATGCCCTCGATCCTCGGCACGACCACCATGATATGGGTCTACGGGATGGAGACGTTCAACGACCCCATCATGGAAATCGCGAGCGACCTCGGCTGGGCGTACATCGCCATGAACCTCCTGAGCAGCCTCCTCTCGGCCCTCACCTACCCGTATTTTGCCGCCGTCATGGTGCTGCTGTACTACGACCGCCGTGTGCGCACCGAGGCGCTGGACCTGGAAATGGCGACGGATCGCCTGGCTGGTCCCGTTCCCGTCTGATTATTTCATCCCTTAATTCGCTCTGGAGCCTCCCATGTCCCTGGCCCACCTGCGTCCGCTCTCGTTCGGCGAGATCATCGACGGCGCCTTCGTCCTTTACCGGCGGAATTTCGCGACCCTGGTGCTGACCGCGCTCATCCCTCTCGCTCCCGCCGCGCTGCTGTCGGGCATTTCGATGGGGCAGATCGCCACCTTCGAGCAGGAGGTATCCGTGGGCACCCTGGTTCTCCTCCTGCTGATGGCGCTGGTCGGCAGTTTCGGGGGGGTGCTGGCGTGGGCGGCGCTGACGAGGCAGGCGTCGCAGGCGGTGACCGGGGAAACCGTGTCGGTCAGAGACGCATACGCAGTCGGGTTCCAGTCCCTCCTCCCCCTCCTGGGCGCGGGGGTCGTGGCCTACATCGCATTCTTCGGCGTCGTGCTCGTCGTCTCCCTGGTTCTCGGCGTGGTGGGTGGGTTCCTGGGAGCGCTCGGCGGGACCGCCGGCATGGTGATCGCAGCGGTCCTCGCCGCGGTGGTCACGGGGGCTGTCATGCTCGGCCTTCTCGGCGCGATCTTCGCCGTCGCGCCTGCCGTGGTGATCGAGAGGAAGGGGCCGGTGGAGGCGCTTCAGCGGTCGTGGAATCTCGCGCTGGGAGCGTGGGGGCGGGTCGTCGGCGTCTGCCTCGTGAGCTGGCTCATCGTCTTACTGCCCATGGCGGTGATCATATTCGCGGCCGGTTTCGGAACGGGGGCGTTCACCGCGGCGCCGGACGAGATCCCCGTGCACCTGATCTTCTGGCAGCAGGTTCTCGGCATCCTCGCCGGTGCTCTGACCGCCCCGTTCTTCGTCGCCACCCTGGTCCTCCTCTACTACGACCGCCGGGTGCGCACCGAGGCGCTGGACCTGGAGGTCGCGACGGAACGGCTGGGCGCCATGGCCTGAGCGCGGTCCCGGCTCGCCCATGTCGCTGACCCACCTGCGCCCGCGGACCGCCGGCGAGATCCTCGACGGTGCCTTCGTGCTGTACCGGCGGCACTTCGCCGTCCTGGTCGCCGCCGCGCTCCTCCCTTCACTGCCGCCCATGGCCTACCGGATGGTCGCGACCGCGGCCGGAGGCGTTCCGCCTGGCGCGCAGTCCGTGCTCGTCGTGTACGACACGGCCGTGACGATCCTCCTCTGGGGAGCCCTGGTCGGCCTGTGCTCTTCGGCCGTGACCGGGGAGCCGGTCTCGCTGGGCGCGGCCTACCGCCGCGCGCGGGAGCACTTCTGGCGTCTGCTCGGCATCTCGTTCGTGTCCGGATTCTGGATCCTGCTCGGCCTCGTATTCTTCGTCGTTCCGGGCGTCGTCGCCTTCGTATTCCTCTTTCTCTCCTCGCACGTCGCGCTGAACGAGGGTGCAGGGGTCCTGAAGTCCGTCGAGCGGTCGTGGGAGCTGTCCAGGCTCAACCGGTGGCGGTTGACGGGTGTCGCCCTCGTGACCGGCGTCATCTCCATGCTGCCCTTTCTCCTGCTCGGGGCGGGTCTGGGAATGATCGAAGAGCAGGTCCCGTGGGTGGTGGGGATGTCCGGACTGTTCGAGATCTTGCTCGTCGCGCTGATGTATCCCTTCCTCGCCGCGTCGGCGACCCTGCTGTACTACGACTTTCGCGTCCGCTCGGAGGCTCTGGACCTCCATTCCGCCACCGAGAGCCTGGCTGCGCTCGCGTGATGCAGCAGCTCCCCGACTCGTCGCAGGTGCGGAAGGCGCTGGACGAAGTCTACGCCCTGCCGGAGTTCGCGCCGCGCACCCTCCCCGGCCCGCTCCAGTGGATCGCCGATCGCTGGGAGGCGCTGAAGGCGTCCATCGCGGCGCTGCTGGAGCGCTTCCAGGTGCTGGAGACCACCGCTCCCGTGATGTTCTGGGCGATGATCGCGGGGTTGGTGGTCTGCGCGCTCGCCATCATCGGCCACTTCGTCCTCGTTGCGCGAGGTGCGTGGCGGGGGAGGGAACGGAGGAGCCGCGCGCAGGAGGAGACGGGCGCCGCGGCGCCGCCGCGAGGGGTGGCGGAGTGGGAGGAGGAGGCGCGCCGCGCCGCGGCCGAGGGACGGCTGCGCGACGCGGCGCTGGCGCTCTACCAGGCGCTGCTCCTGCGGCTGGAGGCGCAGGGGGCGGTGCGCTACGACGCCGCCAAGACCCCGGGCGACTACCGCCTGGAGACTCAGGCGAAGCCCGAGCCCGCCCGCGTGCTGAACGACTTCCTCCGGGGTTTCGAGCCGGTGGCCTTCGGCAACCGGCCGCTCGACGCGGCCGGGTACGACGCGCTCCGCCGCGCGGCGGGAGGGCTCCGTGGGTAGCGGGCGCGACCGCGCGCTGATGGTGGCGCTCATCGCCATCGTCGGCGTCCTGGCCGTGATCTCCTCTCCCGCGAGCGGCGACGGCCCGGCGGACGTGCGCCCCTCCACCTTCCACAACGCGGCGTTCGGCACGCGCGCGCTCTACCTGACGCTGGAGCGCCTGGGGGTACCCGCGGAGCGACGCCTGAGCGCGTACGTGGACGGCGACTCGCTCGCCGGCCCGCTGGTGCTGATGGCGCCCGCGGAGTCGCCCACGCCGGCCGAACTCGATGCGTTGCGGGGGTGGATCGAGGAGGGGGGGACGCTCCTCTACGTGGCCCGTCCCGGCGATTCCACCCTGGAGACGCTGGGGCTGGCGCTGGTTCCCTTGGTGCCGGACTCGATGCAGCTCGCGGCTCGCGTCCGCTGGTCCGGGCGGACCGCCACCCCCGCGGCGCACACGCTGGCGCTGGAGACGGGCCCGGTGGAAGGGTTCCGCTGGGCCTTCGCGGACACCTCCGCGGCATACGAGCGAGGCCGTGTCGACGGGGTGTTCCTCACCCCTTCGGCAGAGCCCGTGGTGGTGGAGTACGCCCTGGGGCGGGGACGCGTGGTCGCCTGGAGCGACGTGGCGCCGCTCCGCAACCGCGACCTCCGCGGGAGCGGCGCCGCAGTCGCCTTCGCGCGCATGGCGGCGAGCGCCGCCGCGCCGGGGGACACCCTCCGCTTCGACGAGTACCACCAGGGGTACCGCGACGGGGGGAGCCCGGTGGCGGCCACCCTCCGCTTCCTGCGCGAGGAGCCCGCCGGACGCATGGCGCTCCAGCTCGGGCTCGTGGGGGCGCTCCTGTTGCTGGCGGCCGGGTGGCGCTTCGGCGCCCCGATTCCGCCGGCGCCGTTCCGCAGGCGCTCCCCGCTGGAGCACGTGGACGCGCTCGCCGGGGCGTACCGGCAGGCGGGAGCGAGGGCCACGGCGCGCCGGCTCGTCCTCTCGGGGCTCGCCCGGCGGCTTGGGCGGGCGGGACCGCGCGACGCGGACGAGGAGGGCGCGCTGCTGGACCGGCTCGGCACCCGGCTCCCGGTGGGGCGCGAAGCCGCCCGCGCGGTGCGCGACGAGTGGGCGAAGGGCGAACGGGCGGACCTGGTGGTCCTCTCGCGGGACGTGGACCGACTTCTATCCGAGGTGAAGAGAACGTGACGACGCTGATTCCCGACCCGGTGTCCGCCGAGCGGGCCGTGGAGGTCCTCGGCCGGATGCGCGGGGTGGTGCTGGGGCAGGACGCGACCCTGCGGCAGATGCTGGTGGCGCTCCTCTCCGGCGGGCACGCGCTCCTGGAGGGCGTGCCCGGGACCGCGAAGACGCTGGCGATCCGCACGCTGTCGCTCGCGCTGGACCTGCGCTTCGGCCGGGTGCAGTTCACCCCGGACCTGATGCCCACGGACCTGCTCGGCGTCAACATGCTGGACGCGTCGCGGCGCCAGTTCGTCTACCACCCGGGGCCGGTGTTCACGGACCTGCTGCTGGCGGACGAGATCAACCGCGCTCCGGCCAAGACGCAGGCGGCGCTCCTGGAGGCCATGGCGGAGCGCCAGGTGACCGTGGACGGCGTGACGCGCCCGCTCCCGCCCGCCTTCACCGTCTTCGCCTCGCAGAACCCGGTGGAGTACGAGGGGACCTACCCGCTCCCGGAGGCGCAGCTCGACCGCTTCCTCCTCAAGATCGTCATCGGGTACCCCGGCGAGGAGGCGGAGCGCGCCATCCTCGACCGCTACGCGGACGGCTTCAGCGCGGACCGGGCCGACACCTACGGGGTGGAGCCGGTGATGACCGCCGCGGAGCTGCTGGCGCTGCGCCGCACCGTCGCCACGGTGCACGTGGAGCCGGTGGTGCGCGACTACATCACCCGCATCGTCCGGGCGACGCGCGAGGAGCCCGCGTTCGCGCTGGGGGCGAGCCCCCGCGCCGGGGTGGCCCTCTTCCTGGCGTCGCGCGCGGAGGCGCTCCTCTCCGGGCGCGACTTCGTCACCCCGGACGACGTGAAGATGCTGGCCCTCCCCGTCCTGCGGCACCGGGTGATGCTCACGCCGGAGGCCGAGGTGGAGGGGATGGCCGCCGACGAGCGGATCTCCGCCCTGCTCCAGACGCTCCCGGCGCCGCGGTAGCCGCGGCGCTCCGATCCCCCGTTCCGGAGGGCGACCCGATGATGAAGAAGCTGCTGGCGTTCCTGGCGGTGCTGGGCGGGGTGGTGCTCCTCAACCCCTCGGAGACCCGCCACCGCGAGGAGTTCACGCGCGCGTTCCGGACGGATCACCCGGTCCTCAGCCTCTTCGGGGCCGACCGCGTGGTCCCGACCCTCCTCACCTACCGGAGCTACGGGGTGGTGTCCGTCGGGAGGGTGGGCGAGCGGGTCGTCACCGTCGGCGCGGTGGGGAAGGTGTTCGTCCGCGAGCTGGACATGGAGAGGCTGGGGGAGGAGGCCGGAGCCCAGGGGAAGGAGCGGGTGAGGAGCTTCCTGGACGGGCTGCGGGAGGGGGTGGCGGCCCCGGCTGCCGCCCCCTGACGCCACTCCGCGGCGGCCGGATCACCGCGTCTCCAGCGACCTCACCCGGCCGAGGAACGCCGCCAGCTCGAAGACCCGGAACGCCGCCAGCTCCCCGGTGGGCTCGGGCTGGAAGGCGTCCAGCCCCTCCCGCTCCAGCGCCTCCATCACCACCCGGAGCGCCGCTGCCACGTCGCGGCGGCCGTCCAGCGCCCGGCCGCGGGCCCACGCCAGCGCGAGGGCCATCGCCCGGGCCTGCGCCGGCTCCACGATCTGCTCCACCGCGCCCAGCTCCACCTCCTCCTCCCCGAAGAGCACCCGCGACCCGGACCAGGCGCGGACGTGTACCGCGTGGCGGCCGCGGCCGGGCTCCAGCGAATCCGGCAGGGGGACGCGCGGGCGGACGGGGCTCCAGGGACCGCCCTCGTGGCGCCGCAGCGTCGGGTGCTCGGCGGCGACCCGCTTCGCGTCGGCGGTGACGTCTTCGGGAAGGAAGTCGCGCATGGCGACCACCGTGTCGGCCACGTCGAAGTAGTCGCCCGAGCCTCCCACCACCAGCACCGTCGACACCCCCGCCTTCCGAGCGAGCGGACGGACCCGGTCCACGAACGGGGTGATGGGCTCGTGCTCGTCCGCGACCAGCGCCTGCATGCGGGCGTCGCGGATCATGAAGTTGGTGGCGGAGGTGTCCTCGTCCAGCAGGAGGCAGGCGGCGCCGACTTCCAGGGCTTCCACGATGGCCGCCGCCTGCGAGGTGGAGCCGCTGGCGTTCGTGGTGTGGAAGGCGCGCGTGTCCCCGCCGCCGGGAATGCGGCCGATGAAGCCGGAGATGTCCGTCCCCGCCACGGAGCGGCCGTCCTCCGCGCGTACCTTCACGGCCCCGGCCACGGTGACCACCCGCTCCCGCCCGTCTCCCGGGACGTGGTCGTAGACGCCGCGCTCCAGCGCGCGCAGCAGGGTGGACTTGCCGTGGAACCCGCCGCCCACGACCAGCGTCACCCCGGCGGGCACCCCCATGCCGGCCACCGTGCCCGCGTTGGGGGCTTCCAGCTCCACCCGCAGCCGCTCCGGTGCGCGGAAGGGCACCGAGCGGTCGGGGGGGAGCGGTCGGTCGTCCACGCCGCTCGCGCGCGGGAGGCGCGCCCCGTCGCCGACGAACGCCACCAGCCCGCGCGCCGCGAGCTGGTCCCGCAGGGCCCGCGCATCCTCGACGGTTTCCACGTGGCGGCGGAGCGCGTCCGCGTCCAGCGAGGGGAAGAACAGCGCGCGCTCCACCGCCGCCGGCACGTCGCGGGCGAGCAGCTCCGCGGCCTCCCGTCCCAGGATGGTGCGTCCCCGCGCCGGGAGGCCCACGCGGAACCGTGCCTCCACGCTCCCGTCCTGGCCCACGCGCAGCGCGCTCCGCACCAGCACCTCCTGCCCGGGGCGGAGCACGGCCAGGACCCCACTCTTCCCGGAGCCCCGGTCGGAGGTGAGCGCCGCCAGCGCCCCGTGCAGCGCGCGGTTCAGGAAGTCCGCCGCCGCGAGCCGCCGTACCGGCGTGCGGAGCGCCCACTCCGGCAGCCCCGCCGATTCCGGCGGCACCCGGATCCGGACCCGGCTGGGTTCCGCGAAGGGGTCGCCCTGCACGTGGTCCACGGTCAGGACGAAGCCCGGAGCCTCGTATTCGCCCCGGATCCCCTTGTACTCCCGGTACCCGCGCCCGTCCAGGCGGCGGAGTTCCCGCTCCAGCTCCGCGATGGTCTTCATCGTCTCCCGTGTCCTTGCGTCCGGCGCCCCGGCGTGCAAGACTCCCGCCCGCGGACCGGCAGCTCCGCGCTCCGCTCCGCCGACCCTCTCGCCCCCCGTCCCGTGACGCTCCCTCTCCCCAGCCGCCGTCTCCTCCTCGCACTCGCCGGAGCCTCCGCGCTCTTCCTCGTGGACGCGCGTCTGGCGCTCGCGGTGGACGCCCTGCTCCTCCTCGCGGCCGCGGCGGACGCCGTGCTCGCGCCCCGCGGCGACCGGCTCCGCGTGGAGCGCCGGGCTCCGTCCCGCATCTCGCTGGGAGGAACGGCGGAGGTGACGCTGACGGTGGTCAACGCCACGGACCGCCCGGCGCGCGTGCGGCTCACGGACGACCTGCCGCCGCAGCTCGCGCGGGAGGGCGACGAGACGCACGCGCTCGTCGTTCCGCCCCGGCGCGAAGCCGTCGCGGCGTACCGGGTCCGGGCGGAGGAGCGAGGCGACGCGGCGTACGGCGACGTCCACCTGCGCGTCGCCGGACCGCTGGGGCTGGTGTGGGTACAACGGCGGGAGCCCCGGGCGGACCCGGTGCGGGTCCAGCCGGGGGTGAAGGAGGTACGGCGGCACCGGCTCCTGGGGCTGCGGCACCGGCTCCGCGACGCGGGGATCCGCAGCGTCCGGCAGCGGGGGGAGGGCGGTTCGTTCGAGTCGCTGCGCGACTACGTGCGCGGTGACGATCCGCGCACGCTCGACTGGAAGGCCAGCGCCCGCCGTGCGAGCCTCACCGTCCGGCGCTACGAGGCCGAGCGGCGGCAGAACGTGCTCCTCGCCATCGACGCCGGGCGGTTGATGACCCAGCGCATCGACGGACGGGCGCGCATCGACCACGCGCTCTCCGCGGCGCTCCTCCTGGCCGACGTGGCGGCCTCCCACGGGGACCGCGTGGGGCTGCTGGTGTTCGCGGACCGGGTGGAACAGTACCTAACGCCCTCGCAGGTCTCGCTGTCCCGCCTGGCGGACGCCCTGGGGAGCGTGCAGGCCCGCATGGTGGAGCCCAACTACCCCGCCGCCTTCACCTACCTGGCGAAGCAGCTCCGCCGCCGTTCGCTCCTGGTGATCTTCACCGACGTCATCGACGCCGAGGCTTCCGGGGCGCTGGTCTCGCACCTGGTCCGCTCCGCCCGGCGCCACCTCCCCCTCGCCGTGGCGCTCCGGAACCCGGAGCTGGAGGCAGTGGCGACCGCCCCCGCCGGGGACGAGCCCGCGGTGTTCCGGCGCGCAGCCGCCGAGGAGCTGCTGGAGGCCCGCGCCGCGGCACTGGCCTCCATGCAGCGCGCCGGGGTGCTGGTGGCCGACGCCCGGCCGCAGGACGCCATCCCCGCCGTGGTCAACCGGTACCTGGAAGTGAAGAAGAGGGCCCTTCTGTAGCGCTCAGCCGGCCCGCAGCGCTTCGCGCTTCCTGCGCTCCATTTCCAGCATCTGGCGAAGCGTCTCCGTACAGCTGCGCAGGTGGTTGCGCGGCGGCATCAGGTATTCGCGTACCCGTTCCCGGTCCCGGACTGGGAGCGTGGCTCCCCGTCCCACGGCCTGGTCCAGCATTTCGAGGGCATCGAGCGCGATCCCAAGGACATCCGTCAGGCGGTCCGTTCCGGCGTTCGCTTCGTAAGCCATGGCAGGTGTGAGAGTGTGGAGGGGCGGACGATGGAGAAGTCCGATATGCGGGATTTATAATGGCGTGTTCCGTGCGCATTGTCAACAATGTCTATTTTCGGGCGGGATCCACCGTACACCCGGCTCCGACGCCCGGAACGGACGAGCCCCCGGCGGTTCCGCACCGCCGGGGGCTCGTCCGTTCCACGGGTGGCTTCCCGCTACTCCTGCGGAGCCCCGCCCGCCGCGTCCAGCAGCTCCGAAACGGAGAAGAGCGAGAGGACTCGGTGCCCCGCCTGCTCGATCGCCTCGCGCCCGCCGCCTTCGCGGTCCACCAGCGCCAGCACGCCCAGCACCTCGCCCCCCGCCTGCCACACCGCGTCGCAGGCCCGCAGCGCGCTCCCGCCGCTGGTGATGACGTCCTCCACCACCACCACCCGGTCGCCCGGGGAGAAGCACCCCTCGATCCGCTTCCCCGTTCCGTGCTCCTTGGGCTCCTTCCGCACCGAGAAGGCGTTCACCGGACGCCCGGCGATCCAGGAGGCGTGCGCGATGGCGTACGCCACCGGGTCCGCGCCCATGGTGAGCCCTCCCACGGAGGCGGGCGCCAGGCCGGCGCTCTCCAGCAGCTCCAGCCCCAGGCGCCCCACGAGGTACTGCCCCTCGGCGTGCGTGGTGGTGGTGCGGCAGTCGATGTAGTAGCGGCTGCGCGCCCCGGAGGCGAGGACGAAGTCTCCCAGCCGGAGGGAGCGCTCCACCAGGAGACGGAGCAGGCGGTCGCGGTCGGTCACGTCGGGTCGGGGTTCGGGGTGGGGATCTCGATCCATTCTTCGAGCGTCTTCGGAGCGGGGTACGGCTCTCCGAACGTCTCGTGGAGGGCCAGGATGGCGGCCAGCGCGGCCGGATCGGCGCGCAGGTCCTGGTCGGGGCCGAACTCCAGGAACTCCAGGTACAGGTCCGGGACGTCGGCCGCCCGGAACCGCCAGGCGTGGGCGCCGCGCACGGTGGCCGCCGCGTGAAGCAGGTCCCAGGCGGCGTCGTACTCCTCGCGGCGGTCGGGAGACACGGCGCGGCGGATGCTCACCAGGCGCCGCTCGTGGCGGGTGCCGCTCACCCCTTGCGCCCCTCCCCGCGAGACCGGGGTCCGCGAAGGAGCTGCCCGATCACGAACGACCCCATCCGCGACAGCGTGGAGGGGCGGTAGCGGGCGGCGAAGCGCTGCGGCCCCCGGATCAGCAGATCCACCTCGGTGGGGCGCAGCCTGCGGCTCCTCACCGCGAAGTAGAGGCGGTCCATCTCGTCGCGCAGCTCCGCGGTGCCCTTGGGCTGGCCGGTCCAGACGATCCGCTGGGCCGCCTCGCGGGCGCGGTCCAGGAGGAACTGGGCGCGGAGGTACTCGCGCGGCCTCACCTCGCCCCCCGCCTTCACCGCGTCGTGGTACTCGTCCGCCAGCTCCTCCAGCAGCTCGTCGAGCACGACGGCCCAGGTGGAGGGCTGGTCCAGGTCGCGCGCCTCCATCCCCCGCTCCACGATCCGGTCCACCGCGCGCTTGAAGCGCAGCGTCGCCTCCACCACCCCGTCGTCGTCCTCCGGGAGTTCCGCCAAGAAGTCCACGATGGCGTCGTACACCCGTGCCGCCGCCACCGCGTCGAGCGCGTCGATCTGGTCCACGAGGTCGCTCACGCGCGAGACGATGCCCTCCCGGAACCGGTCGGCCGAGGCGGGCCGGTGCTCCAGGAAGTGGCCGATCTCCGCGTCGATGAGCGCTTCCAGGATGATCAGCTTGGCGTAGGTGTCGGCCTTCATTCAGGCTCCAGGTTTCCCGGGGTGGCAGCCCTGAAAGCTCTCCCCCGTCCCCCGTGGAGTCAAGTGAAGGCGGAGCGCCGGAACGGCCCGGGAAGTGCGCCGGGCGGGTACGGCGCGAAGGCGTCGCGGGTACGGGCTCGCGCGCGTGAACCCTTCCACCCGGCGGCGGGGTACTCGGCACGAGTGCCGGGCCGCTCCCCGGCGCGCGGCCCACCCCCTCCTTCGACCGGCAGGGAGACCGATGCCCTTCGCACCCCGCTTCCGCTTCCGGGCGGCACTCCTCGTCTTCGCGCTCCTGGCGTCCGCGCTCCCGGCGGGGGCGCAGACCGGTACGGGCGTGGTCGCCGGGCGGGTGCTGGGCCCGGCGGGGGAGCCCGTGGCGGGCGTCGCGGTGCGGCTACTCCGCGCGGAGGGGACTCCGGTCCGCGCGACGACCACGGACGCGGCCGGCGCCTTCCGCATCGCGGAGGTCCCGGCGGGGCGCTGGCGGGTGCGGGCGGAGCGACTGGGGTTCGCGCCGTCGGAGACGGAGGTGCGCCTGGGCGGCGGGGAGACCCGCTCCGTGGAGCTGCGGCTGAGGGACGGGGCGGTGGAGGTGGAGGGGATCGAGGTGCGCAGCACCCGCGACACGCAGCGCGAGCGGGCGCGCTTCGAGACGGAGGCGGGAGTCACCACCCGCGTCATCACGGGACGCGAGCTGAAGGTGCTCCCCGGCCTCGCCGAGGCGGACGTCCTGCGGTCCGTGGAGGTGCTTCCGGGGGTCGTCACCACCTCCGACTTCTCCAGCGCCTTCCACGTCCGGGGAGGCTCGGCGGACCAGAACCTCATCCTCCTGGACGGCTTCCCGATCTTCAACCCCTTCCACCTGGGCGGCCTCTTCGGCGTCTTCAACTCGGACGTGGTCGCCCGCGTGGAGCTGCTGGCCGGCGGTTTCGGGGCCGAGTACGGCGGGCGGGTCTCGTCGGTGCTCAACGTGGAGACGCGCGACGACGCCCCGCCGGGCGTCTCCGGCGACGCGGGCGTCTCCCTTCTCGCCTCGCGCGTGGCGCTGCGCACGGCGCTCCCGGGTGTGCTCGGCGGGGAGGGGGGGATGGCGTTCGTCTCGGCGCGCCGCTCGTACTTCGACGTGATCCTCCCGGACCCGGTCCGCTTCCCGTACCACCTCACGGACCTGCAGGGCGGCGTGGTGATGGGGACGCCGGGCGGCGGGACGCTCCGCCTCACGGGATACACGGGGCGCGACGTGCTGGACCTGAGCGACTTCGATCCGCCCGGCGACGAGGACGACGCCGACAACGTGCTGCGGGTGCGCTGGAACTGGGGGAACGACGTGGTCGGCGCGCGCTGGAGCCAGCCGTTCGGGGGATGGGTCGCGGACACGCGCCTGGGCTTCTCCCGTTACGCCGAGTCGCTGGGCTTCGTGGACTTCGCGGACACCCGCTTCTCCTCGCGCATCGAGCAGGTCACGGCCCGCGTCGACGTGGGCCGCGAGCTTTCCTCGCGGGTGGGGCTGCGCCTCGGCGCGGAGGGGAACCGCCTCGCGTACCGCAACCTGAGCACGGCGGGCGGGACGGACTTCTACCGGTCTTCGGACGAGGGAGTGCTGGGCGCGGGGTACGCCCAGCTCCGCTGGCGTCCGGGCGACGCCTGGATCGTGGAGCCCGGGGTCCGCGCGGACGTGTGGCGGGCGCAGGAGACCACGCACTCCACCTTCTCCCCGCGCCTGTCGGTGAAGCGCTTTCTCGGGGAGGACCTCGACGCGGCGGTGAAGGTGTCGGTGGGCCGCTACACGCAGTTCCTCCACTCCCTGCGCGACGAGTCGTTCCCGCTCTCCAACGACACCTGGATCGTCGCGGACGCCAACATCCCGGCGGTGGTCTCGGACCAGGCGCAGCTCGGCCTGGAGAAGTACTGGGGAGACGCCTGGTACGCGTCGGCGGAGGGATACTACCGCCGCTTTCGCGGGCTGACGGCGGTGAACTTCGCGGACGATCCCAACGACGCCACGGACGACCTGCTCCGGGGCGACGGCCGCTCGTACGGGATTGACTTCATGATGCGCCGCACGGCGGGGCGTCTGCGCGGCTGGGCGGCGGTCTCGTTCCTCCGGGCCCTCCAGACGCTCCCGGACCCGCTGGCGGACGGCTGGACGGACCTCCCTCCCACGCTCGACTATCCGCCCGTGTACGACCGTCGGGTGGACGTGGACCTCGTCCTCCAGTACGACCTCCCCTGGAAGGTGGAGGCGGGGGCGCGCTGGAACTTCGGGTCCGGGATCCCCTACACGCGCCCGCTGGGGCAGTACATCAGCTGGGAGTACGACGTCGGGTCCGGCGAGTACCGGGCGGGGAGCCCGTCGCAGGGAGACGACGTGGGCCCTCCGTTCACCGTGGTGCTCGGCCCCCGCAACGGCGAGCGCTACCCCGCGTACCACCGCCTCGACGTGTCGCTGCGCCGCACCTTCCAGCAGCGGTGGGGCACGGCGACGCCGTACCTGCAGGTGCTCAACCTATACAACCAGACGAACCCGCTGTTCTACTTCTACAACTTCGACAACTCACCCGCGACGCGGAGCGGGATCAGCATGTTCCCGACGCTGCCGACCCTGGGGGTGGAGGTGTCGTTCTGAAGCTGTGGTTCGCGGTACGCAGGTGAGCCGAACCTGTTCTCGCCGGAGCGCCTTCTTCCCCCGCGGAGCTCCTTCGACCGGCTGCCGTTCCGGCCCGAGCCCGACAGAGGGCCGGAGGCTCCGGAGAATTGGCGGATCGACTCCCTGAACGGATTCCCGGCCACCACGCCCCATCGCGGTCTCGGTTGTCTCATCGTATGTCGAGCCCCCGGTCGTTTGCCTGACCGGGGGCTCTTCCGTGATGGCCGCATCATCCTCGCGCCAGGCGGAGAAGCCGCCCGGAGAGAGAGTCCCGTGTCCAGGCCTTTACCTCCGCGTAGAGCCTCCACCCGCACACGCCTCGGTGCGTCCGTCCACGTCTGCAAGGTCGTGAGGGGTGCGCCCCGGATCGAGGGGCGTGAACTCATGGGCTGAACGTAAACATGGTATACAGGTGTTCGTGGACGGAAAACCGTGCGGGTCGACTCGTTCGTCCGGTCCGGAAGGAGGTTCGTCAAATCCGTCACTCACCGGTGTTTGAGGGGCATTCGCCTCGCAGGGTGGCGAGTGGTCGATTCGTCTCAACGTAATCGTTGATGACGTAATCTGTACTGCATAGCTTGGAAGTGCTCACCTCAGTTTCCCTCCTTCTCGTGAGGCCCCCAATGAGCAGAACTCGCCTGACCCTCGCCGCGTGCTTGCTGGTCGTGATGGCTGTCGCTTGCAGGAACGCCGGGAGCGTGACGGGGCCGGCTATCGCCCCGATGGGTTCGGAGCACTCCGGGAGCCTGGAGGGAAGAGGGGCTTCGAGCGGGAGCGGCGGGGGAGCGGCAGGGATGGGACAGCCTCTCGCGCTCCCCGCGGGCGTGTCGCTGTCCTCCGCGCCCTCGGGAGGGGGTGCGTCACCTGCCGACTCGTCCGGGATGGGAGGATCCGGCGGGAAGGGTTCGACCGCTACGGATACCGTGGAAGTGACGACCCAGAGCGCGGGCTCGATGGGCTCGGGGCACTGATCGGACCGGCGTGGTCCGGCCTGTTTACTCGGATGGGTAGTTTTCCGGCAGGCTCGCTCCGGACGCGAGGTCCGGGGCGGGCTGCGAGCGGAGCTTGCGGAGAATCACCGCGAAGGACCGGTCGATCTCGCCGTCCGCTTCGGGAACCCGGTCGGTGTCGCCGGCCTGGTGGGCGGAGAGCGCGTCGAGAAGCGAGTGGGCGAGGGCGGCGACAGGCTGGTTCCTTCGCGCCTCGGCCAGCTCCAGCGCCCGCGTCGCGAGGGTTTCGGCGTGCTCCCACTCCCGGAAGGATCGAGCCCCCTCCGCGACGTGGTACAGGCTGCTGTCGGCCAGCTCGTTGTCCGTCGCGGCCAGCATGAGGACCTCGGTGGCCGCACGCTCGTAGCGAATGGGGTCCCTGACCGCGCCCGCGCACCTCGCGAGGCAGGCGAGCGCCAGGATCCGCTCCCGCTGTCGCTCGACCCAGGGCAGCACCTTCTCGAACACGGGGAGCGCGCTCGAGAAGTACCCGTGGCTGAGCCAGAGCAGGGCGACGTCGTGGGCCAGCGCGGGGAAGCGGGGATGCCCCGCCGGGTAGAGGGCGACCGCCCGGTGGGCGTGCTCGCCGGCCTCCTCCAGGCGGTGGGAGGCGATCATCAGGGCGAGGAGGTTGTGGTGCCCCGCACCCGCGAGCGACATGCGGCCAGCGCGCAGCGAGGTGTGAATGGCCTTCCGGTAGTGCCGTTCCGCCCTCCCGAAGTTGCCGAGGTCCAGTTCCAGGTTGCCCAGCCCGAGATGGGCGTTGGCCAGGTCCACCTCGCTTCCCTTCACGCCCAGCCTGTGCGCGCGGCGCGCCAGCCACGCCGCACGTGTGTACCAGAGCGTGGAGCGGTGGTGGGCTCCGATGCGCCTGCACAGGCGCCCCGGCGTGTACGCGCGCGCGGAGACCTCCGGCTCCACGCGGGCCGCGATCTCCGCGAAATGCAGGGCGGTTTCCTTCATGTCCCGGCCCTCCGCCCACTCCGCGACCGCGGCGCACGCCTCCGCCACGGCGCCGGCCTCCGCCAGGTCCGGCGTTGCCGAGACGGCGAGCAGCACCCTCAGCGAGTCTCCGAGCCCGGGCCCGGCGAGCGCCGCACGGACGGGCGGCTCGTCCGCGTCCACCGGTGGAGAGCGGAAGAGGTGCCCACGGTGCTCGGGGGGACAGGCGGACCAGAGCAGGAGGTCGGAGACGATCCGCCAGAGCAGGCAGCCTACCGGTCCCGCGTCCTCCCGGAGCAGGTCCAGTTCACGGCGGGTGTCCTTCGGCATGGGGGGAACGGCCTGGAACCGACCGTCTCCGCGGGGAGAACCCCGTCGCCTGGGTGTCGTCCTGGCCGCAGTCCGGTCGTCCCGGGCGTTCTGCGTCTCGTCCATGCGCGTACGGGGGCGCGTGGGGGAGGGAGGACCTACTCCCAATAGCATAATGATGGCTGTACTTTCGCGCCAGATATTGTCGAATCTCCCCCTTGGGGAGAACGGAGTAGACGGAGGGGGCGCGATGGAGGGGGAGAGGATACCAGGGGCCGCCGGGATGCCGGCGGCCCCTCTGCGTCCTACGCCGTCAGTTCCGGATCACGCCTGCGCCTACGGCGCGCCGCGGCAAGGCCCGCCAGCCCGGTGCCGAGCAGGGCCATGCTCACCGGCTCCGGGGCGACGCTGCCGCCGTTGTCGCCCAGGTCGGCGCGAATGTACCCCCTGCCGTTGTCGAAGCCCGGCGAAAGGGCGGTGAGCGAGATGTCGATCTTGTAGCTGCCGGGGTCGAGGAAGAGCTGACCGCTGCTGAACCCGGGATTGCTGTAGCCCTCGTCCGGGTCGTCCCCGATGCTGGAGCCGCCCGGCACGACCGGGGTGGAAAGCCGGAGGACCCCGTTGACGAAGAGGCTGAACGCGTCACCCGGGTAGAAGGCATCCGTGATCCGGAGCAGGACCGGGTTGACCGCCTCCAGGAAGAAACCGGACGAAGGGGAATCGATGGGGCCGAGCCCGTCGTCCCAGTAGAACGCCTGCCATCCCGAGCCTACCACGAGGGTCTGCTGCGCGTACGCCGGTCCTGTGAGGATTCCGAGGAGGGTCAGCGCGACTGCCAGCTTTCGAAGCAAAGACATTGGCGCCTCCGGATGGGAGTTGAGAACGAGTGCTGCGCGCCGGGAACGCACGGCAAGGGGCGCACCGTTCGGGACGCGAGGCGGAACCCCGGTGTCGCCCTCACCGCCTGGAGGATCTGCTCCCCACGTGTCGCCCGGATGCGTCACGGCTACGGGCCCTGGAACAGGGTCCGCAAGCCCGGAATTTGATCACTGCGCTCCGCGGGTGGAGGGGAGGCGGTGCGACGTAACCCCGAAGGGAATCGCCATGACCGTCGGCGAACGCGGACTGGTGTACGAAGGGCGGGACCTGGAAGCCATGTCCTTCGCGCACAACTATCATCGCTGGATCGTATCCGAGTTCCGGCCCTTCCTCGGCGGCGCGGTCGCGGAGGTGGGGGCCGGGAGCGGCAGCGTCTCCGAGATGCTGGTGGACGAGGGTGTCGAAAGGCTCGTCGCCGTCGAGCCCTCCGCGCAGATGTACGCGCGCCTGGTGGAGAGGGTGGGCGGTCATCCGCGCGTGCACCCCGAACGGGCCTACTTCCCCGACGTGTACGAGCGGTACCGGGAGACGTTCGACTCCATCGTGTACGTCAACGTGCTCGAGCACGTCCCCGACGACACCCGCGAGCTGCGCTGCGCGTGGGAGTCGCTCCGGCCCGGGGGGCACCTCTGCGTGTTCGTGCCCGCGCTCGCCTGGCTCTACAGCGACTTCGACGCCTCCATCGGCCATTGCCGGCGCTATCACCGCGAGCCGCTGCGGCGCCTCCTGGAAGGCGCCGGGTACGAAGTCGTCCGGCTTCGCTACTTCGACTCCCTGGGCGTCCTCCCCTGGCTGGTCGTGCTCCGGCTGATGCGGAGGGGGCTGGGCGGCTCCGCCGTCGGCGCGTACGACCGCTGGGCCGTCCCCCTGCTGCGCGCCGTGGAGTCGCGGCTCCGCGTCCCCGTGGGTAAGAACCTGCTCGCCGTGGCCCGGAAGCCCCTGCGGACCACCGCCTCCGGAAAGCCCCAGGGGAACGCCCCCGGCTCCGGGGTTTACTGATAGCGTATCGCCCGGAGCCAGGGGGGCTCCGCTCGCGAACCGCTCGCGGTGTGCGCTTCCGCTGACGCACGCTGCGGGCATCGTCATTTGCCGGGGTTCTCCCCGGCTGAAAGGGGACGTCATGGCGAAGGAAGAAGGGATCGAGGTCGAAGGCGTCGTCACGGACGTGCTCCCCGACCGCAAGTACCGCGTCCGTCTCGAGAACGGACACATGGTCCTCGCCTACGGGGCGGGGAAGATGTCCAAGTTCAAGATCCGCGTGCTTGCGGGGGACCGGGTTACCCTCTCGCTCTCGCCGTACGACCTCACCCGGGGCCGCATCACCTATCGCCACAAGACCTGAAGGAGGTCCGCACATGGCCACCAGAGCCAACGCAGGGAGCAGTCAGGCCTGGATCGGGGAGGACGTGGAAGGGGGGGCGGCATTCGCCGGGGGGCGGATGTGGATCGGCAGGCACACCGCGGACGGGGACATCCTGGTATTCGACCCGGAGGTGAGCGACCCCGCGGCGACCAACGTGTCCCTCTTCAGCCTGTCGCAGCTACGGCACAAGCTCTTTCCGCGCGCGGTGGTCGCGGCGAAGATCGACGAGGTCACGGACGAGGAGCAGCACGCGCGGGCCGTCGAGGACTACCGGAAGTGGCCTGCCCTGAGGGAGGAGCGCGAGCAGGAGAGGGTCGCGGCCCAGGCCGAGGCCGCGCAGCGTCTGCGGCAGGGCACCATCGACCGCCACCGGGAGTTCATGGAGGAGCGGGGGATCACCTACGAGGGCGTCCTCGACACCACGGACGGAAGGAAGTCCGGGGTCGCCCGGCGGCGCCGGACCCGGTGCCACGCCTGCGGCATCGCCCTGGACGACTTCGCCTCCGCCGAGTGCCGGGTGTGCAACGGGGTGCTCTGCTCGTGCGGCGCCTGCGGGTGCGCCGCGCCGGGGAAGCAGCGGTAGCCCGCGTCCTTCCCTGAGCGGGAGAGTCCTCCTCCCGTTCTCCGGGGCCCACGCCGCGGGATCCACGCGGGCGCGGAGGGCGTAACAAGGGGTTCCCGGCGAAGCGGGCCGGGAGCCGTGGGCTCGTCCCGAAACACTCCCGGCACAGAGGTCCCCCTTCGATGCGCCTCATCCGCCGACTCCGCGCGCTCCTCCTCGGAGCCGTGCCCCTCGCCTTCGCGGGGTGTGAACTCGACGCGGTGACCACCACCGAGCCGCGCGACCTGCTGGTCGTGGAGGCCGTTCTCCGTCCGGACCGGCAGTTCCAGGAAGTCCTCCTCCACCGCACCCTCCGCGGCACCCTCGTCCCCGGCGAGACCGGGGCGCGAGTGCGGGTGAAGACGGGCGACGGCCGGGAGATCCCGTTCGTTCGGGCGGGCCGGGAGGCGTGCCTGAGCGGCGACAGCCAGCTCCTCCGCGGCAGCGACACCCTCCGCGTGGACGCCACGTGCTACCAGTCGCTCGACGGCGACTGGGTGGTTCCCGGCGAGACCTACGAGCTGCTGGTGGAAACCGAGAGCGGCGAGCGGGTGCGGGGCACCACCCGCGTCCCCGGCACCTTCGACCTTCGCGGGTTCGAGCGTGCCCTCCGCGACCGGGATACCGGAGACCGGAGCTGCTTCCTTCCCCCGGCCACGACGCTGGGCCTGGCCTGGTCTCGCGCCTCCGGAGCGTGGGCCTACCTGACGGAGATGGAGGTGTTCGGGCTCCGGCGCGTGCTGGGGCCCACCGGAATCGTCGAGATCCCGGAGCCGCTCCGGCTCATCGGCGTTTCCGTGTCCGAGGCCGACACCACCGTTCTCGTCCCCACCGAGGTGGGGGTGTTCGACCGCTTCTCCCGGAACCAGGAGCTGCTGCGCGCCATCCAGGACGGCTTCCCGAACGAGGTCCAGGTGCACCTGGTGGTGGCCGCGGCCGACCGCAACTTCGTCAACGCGGTTCGCGGCGGCGGGTTCAATCCCTCCGGGACGGTCCGCGTGTCCAGTGTGACCGGCGACGGCGTGGGGCTGTTCGGGTCGATCGTCACCCGGCGCCTGGTGGTCGAGGTGCGCCGAGAGGTGACCGTCTTCCCCTGCCTGTAGGCGGGCGGGACCGCTGCCGGACGTACGAAAGAGCGCCCCGCCCGGGTCCGTGAAGCCCGGGCGGGGCGCTCGTGCATTCATTCGATCGGCGATCAGCCCTCGATCGCGAACACCAGCGTCACCGAGGCGGTGACCGTCTGCTCGCCGGCCTCGATGGGCGTCGCGGCCGCGCCCGCGAAGTCCGCGCGCATCTGCTGGACCTCCATCTTGGCGAACACCGGCGGCGTCCCGCCCGCCGTGCTCGCGTCCAGCACCGGCCCCAGCCTCACGCCCAGCGCCCCCGCGATCGCCGTCGCGTCCGTGCGCGCCTTCGCCACCGCGTTGCGGATCGCCTCCGCGCGCACCGTCTCCGAGTTCTTCAGTCCGAAGCGGACCCCGTGCACCCGGTTCGCCCCGGCCTGGAGCACCGCGTCCACCAGGGCCCCGATGCCGGCGATCTGCTCCGTGCGCGCCGTCACGACGTTCGTCACGCGGTACCCGCGCAGCGTGGGCTCCTCCGTGCCCGGCCGCGGCGGGGCGTAGTCGGGGAACACCGAGTAGTTGCGGGTCTCGATGTCGCGCCGCGGGATCCCCGCGGCGGTCAGCGCGCGGATCACCTGCTCCATCAGCCGGGCGTTCTCGTCCGCGGCCGCCTTCGCCGTCGGCGCCAGGGTCTCCACGCCGAAGTCGACGTGCGCCTCGTCGGGCGTGGCCTGCGCCTCGCCCGTTCCCACCACCCGGATCGTCCGGGGACCCGCCTCGCCGGGGCGGGGCTGCTGCCCGTGGAGCAGCGTCGGGGCGGCAAGCACCGCCAGGGCCAGGGAAAGTAAGTGCATCCGTCCGATTCTCATGGTCGCCGTGGTTCGGGTGGGTCCGCAGGTGCTCCGTCCGTCCTTGTACGCCGGCCGGCGCCGCAGGTTGCAGGTTGCCTGCCGCGGCCGGTTCGCCACGGGGGAAAACGATGAGGGACCCGCCTTGCGGCGGGTCCCTCGGGGTTGGGCACGGGGCCCACGTGGGGGGGCGGGCAGCGTCCGAGTTGGGTGGGCGGACGGGCAGAATGCGTACTGCGGATTCAGGATGGGCGATGGAGGCTGTGTTGCTGGGTCGCTGTCCCCCCCCGAGACCTCACCTCCGGCGATCTGCATCGTGCGCTTCCCGGACTGCACGAGCCCTCGCGTGGTGTGGCATCCGTTCGCCCCCGTGTATAAGCAAGGCCGGGGCCAGCTGTATGTGGCCGGATAAGTGTTGTATTTATGCGGATTTTTCGGTAAACGTCCTGCGCGGGCGTGGGTGTGCCCTGGGGCGGCGGTGACTCAGGTTGGGACGCATCTGCCCCAGGTCTCTTCACCTGCGGTTTGTCAAGACCGGATCGCAGGGAGCAAGCCAGGAGGGTGGGTGTATACCCCGCTTTCCGATCTCTCCTCCAGCCCGAGCGAAGTCGCGGATGTCCAGGAAGTACGCCATCAAGGAAGTATTCGCCACCCTCCAGGGCGAGGGCGCGCAGGCCGGGAGCCCCGCCGTGTTCCTGCGCTTCGCGGGGTGCAACCTGGGCTACGGCGTCTGCCCCTGGTGCGACACCGACTGGGCGAAGGCGGAGTACACCCTGGACCTCGAAGGTACCCTTGAGCTGGTGCGTTCCGTGGCCGAGGAGGGGTTCGGGGCGGAGCGTCCGGGGCTCCTGCTGGTCGCCACCGGGGGCGAGCCCAGCCTCCAGTTCGACCGGCCCCTCTCCGAGGCGCTCCGCGCCCGCGGGTACCGGATCGCCATGGAGTCCAACGGGTCCCGGGCCGTGGACCGCACCCTGGTGGACTGGCTCACCGTCTCTCCCAAGCAGGCGGAGTTCGTCCAGAAGGAGGGCGACGAGCTGAAGGTGCTCTTCACGGGAGAGCACGCCCCCGGCCCCGCGCCGGACGTGGCCGCGGTCCGCCGCCTCGCCGGAGAGACGCGTTTCGTGAGCTACTTCCTCCAGCCCATCGACCTCCCCGAGCGGGGCGGGCCCAACTACGCCGAGACGGTCCGCGCCGTGATGGAGCTGGGGCCGCCCTGGCGCCTCTCCGTGCAGACCCACAAGGTCACCGGGATCCCGTAAGGAGCGCGAAGCCGCCCATGCGCGCCTTCTACACGGACCGCTTCGTCCTCCCGCTGCCGGAAGGGCACCGCTTCCCCATGGTCAAGTACGCGCGGGTCCGCGAGCGCTGCCTGGCCGAGGGCGTCCTCCGCCCCGACGACATGGAGGAGCCCCCCGCCGCCGCGTGGGAGGAGCTGGCGCTGGTGCACGACGCCGGGTACCTGGAGCGCGTTCGCGAGGGCACGCTGGAGCCGCTCGCACAGCGGCGGATCGGCTTCCCCTGGAGCCCGCAGATGGTGGAGCGCTCCCGCCGCTCCGTGGGCGCCAGCCTTGCCGCGGGGCGCGTCGCGCTCGCCGCGGCCGCCGGGCGGGGATGGGGGATCGCCGCCAACCTGGCCGGCGGGACGCACCACGCCTATCCCGGCCACGGCGAAGGCTTCTGCGTGTTCAACGACGCCGCCGTCGCCATCCGCGTCCTCCAGCGCGAAGGGCTCGTCGGCCGCGCCGCCGTCCTCGACTGCGACGTGCACCAGGGGAACGGCACGGCGGCCGTGTTCGCGACCGATCCGTCCGTCTACACCTTCTCCATCCACGGAGCCCGCAACTACCCGTTCCGGAAGGAGCGGAGCACCCTCGACATCGAGCTTCCCGACGGAGCCGGAGACGACGCGTTCCTGGCCGCCCTGGAGCTGCACGTCCCTCACCTGCTCGGGGAGTTCCGCCCCGACCTCGCCGTCTACCTGGCCGGCGCGGACCCCTGGCGAGACGACCGCTTCGGACGGCTCCGTCTCAGCAAGGCCGGCCTGGCCGAGCGGGACCTCCTCGTCCTCGGAGCCTGCCGCGCGGCCGGCGTTCCCGTGGCCGTCACCATGGCCGGCGGCTACGCCCGCGACACCGAGGACACCGTGGACATCCACGTCGCCACCCTGCGGATCGCCGCTTCTTTACACGACGAGGTGAAACGTCGGGTTACGGTGAGGTAGGTTTCGAGGCGGCGGGCCGCTCCGGAGCCCCGCCATACAGCCGGCGGGTCTCCTCCGCGGGCTCGGTGAGCCTCACGGAACGGCTGTGAGTCTCACCGAGCCGGAGGGAGCCGGCCGGTACGGCTGGCCGTCTCCCTCCGTACGGCTTTCGGGAACGATGGGAACGGCAGAACGGCGCCCGCACCGGGATGATCCGGTACGGGCGCCGTCGTCTTTACTCCCCCTCGCCGCGGGACGGAGGGGGCCTCTACAGCCGCACCACCCCTTCCTCCCCCAGGCGCGCCAGCACCTCCGCGCGGCGGGCGGCGAACTCCGCGTCGTCCAGCACCGGAACGGCGCCGTCCGTGGAGAGCGCGTCGTCCAGCTCCACCCAGGATACGCATCCCTCGTAGTCCAGCGTGTTGGGGATCACGTACGGCTCCGGCATCCGGAACACGCGGAGCGTCAGCACGTGAAGGTACGGCCTGTTCCGGTAGGCGAAGCGCGAATCCACCGTCTCCGCGGTGAGCGGGTGGAGCCCGTCGAGGCGGTGGAGCGCGTCCAGGCTCTCCACGCGCAGGGCGTCCTCCACCGCCGCGTAGTGCTCGATCCGCACCCGGTTCACGTCGTGCGGGAGCGCATCCGCCGCCTCCAGGTACGGGAGGAAGTCGGGGCGAAGCTCGTGGGGGTTCTGGTGAAAGAGCGTGGGGAAGAGCCAGAACTCCCGGTGCTCCACCTCGAAGTCCTTGCGGCGCTCGTGGATCCCGCCCTTGCGGACCAGGGCCGTCGTACGGCCCGCGGCGAGCGCCCGCTCCACCGCGCCCCACTCCTTCAGCGCCGAGCGGTTCTCAGGCAGCATCGCCCCCCTCCCTCCGGAACGGCAGCGCCGCGACCGCGGCGCTCTCCCCCTCCGGGGCGCCCACCCGCACCACGTCACCGGGGCCCAGTTCGCGCCTCACGTACCCCAGCGCCACCGTCTCCCCCAGGAGCGGCGAGAATGCCACGCTGGTGATCCGCCCCACGTCCTTTCCGGTCTCCGGGTGGAAGAGGCGCGTCCCCGCGGCGGGCGCGGGGAGGCCGCCCAGGCGCAGCCCGCGCAGGTGGCGGTTCACGTGGCCGCGGTGCGCGATGCGCACGATCACCTCCTGCCCCGTGTAGCACCCCTTGGTGAACGAGACCGCGCGCGGCATCATCCCGATGGCCTCGAACGCCTCCGTGGGGATCACCTCCTCCGTCAGGTCGGCCCCGTAGCGCGGGACCCCCGCCTCCACCCGGAGTGTCTCCAGCGTCCCCAGCCCCACCGGCCGCGCCCCCGCCTCCAGCAGCGCCCGCCAGAGCCCGGGGAGCGCAGCCGCCGGGGCGAACAGGTCGAAGCCCTCCTCCCCGCCGGCGTACCGCGTCCCCGCGACCACCACCGGAGCGCCGTCGTATGGAGCCTCCACGAAGGCGTCCTCCTCCAGCGGCGGAACCTCCACTCCCAGCACCCGCGCCACCCGCTCGCGCGCGAGAGGCCCGTACACGCCCAGGACACCCACCTCCACGGAGGCGTCCGCCCAGCGCGCGAACATGGGCGGGACGAACTTCTTCAGGTGCTCGCGCGTTCCCTCCAGCGCCTCGCGCGGGAGGTCGAGAAGCACCTCCGTCCCCCCGGAGCGTTCCAGGCGGAAGGCCCGCAGCTCCGCGATCGTCCGCCCCTTGGGCGTGAGCATCGCCGCGTACACCCCGTGGCCCGGGGGGGCGCCCGCCAGGTCGTTGGTGAGCAGCCCCTGGACCATCTTCACCGGGTCGCGCCCCCAGAGGCGGATCTGCGCGCGGTCCGCCCGGTCGGCCACGCCGGCCGCCTCGCGGACCGCGCGGTACTCCGCCGCCGAGTCGCCGAAGTGCCGCGGCACCCGACGCCCCGCGACCTCGGCGAACACCGCGCCCAGCGCCTCTTCCTCCGCCCGAAGCGGCGAGTCCGCCGCCGTACTCGTCTCGATCTCGCTCATCGTCTCCACCCGCTCAGACATCCAGGGCCTCCACGAGGGCCCGAAGCTCCGCGTACCACCTCGCCTTCTCGGCGAAGGGGATCCGGGCCAGGCCGCTCGGGCTCGGCGCGACGAAGTCCGCCGTCCCCTCCACCAGCGGCCGCGCCTGAAGTCCCCAGGGCGCCGACCGCACGCCCGCCGCCTGCAGGTACACCCCCTTGCCGTTGTAGCACACCACCCGCGGCCGCAGCTCCCGCACGATGCCGCGGAACCGCTCCGCCCCGAGCCGGAACTCCTCCTGCGTCACCTCCGCGGCGCTCCGGGTGGGGCGCTTCACCAGGTCCGTCACCCCGATCCTCAGCTCCGGAAGCTCGCCGTCCCGCTCGAAGCTCCAGCGCACCGGGGTGAGCCCCGAGACCGCCAGGAGGTCCCAGAAGCGGTTGTTGCGGCCCGCGTAGTAGTGCCCCAGGCGGGCCGCGCGCACGCTGGGGTTGAATCCCACGAAGAGCAGCCGCAGCCCCGGGGCCAGCAGGTCCGGGAGGGTGCGGACCCGCTCCCCCTCCACGAGGTACTCCGTCAGCTCGCGCCCCCCTCCCCGCGGCACAGGGCGCGGAGGCGCTCCTCCGCGCCTTCCAGCTCCGTCACCAGCCGGCGAACCTCCGCCGTGGACGAGGCGTTCGGCAGCTCCACCTTCACCTCGTCTCCCTGCTCGCGCGGGAGGAACACCACCGTAACCTTCCACCCCTCCACCCCCGTGGCCTTCCGCGCCACGAGGTCCACCGAGTATTCCGTCCCGTCGCACTCCAGGCGATTCGCGAGCCGGTGCTCCTTCCACGAAGAGCTCCGCGACAGTGCCATTTGAAAATCCCGTCCCAGGGTGAGCGTCGATTCCGCCGGAAAGTGGAGTGGGGGAGTTGTCACCGCGCCCCCACCCCCACATCTTTCCCTGACAGGGCCGCAAGGCCCAACCCCACAAAGATAAAGGGGCCCCGCCGGGCGCAGCAATCGCGCCGCGGGGCCGTTCGCGCCCGCGCTCCCGAACCGGCACGACGGAATGCCATCACCCAACCCGCTCTGGCTGCAGAGGCTCCCCGGCGACGTCCGCCGCCGGCTGGAGCTGGCGGAGGCCCGCGCACGCGAAGTCATCGCCGAGACCCACGCCGCCCAGGCGCTGGAGCTGGTCGCGATCCTGGCCCCGCGCATGCCGTTCGACGAGGCGCTGGACCGCTACGTCGAGATCATGGAGCTCACGGGCGAAGAGGAGGAGATCGTCCGCAACCGCGCCCTCTCCGACCTGAGCGATCCGCAGACCGGCGCCGACCTCGCGCGCGAGAGGCACCGCGGCTGGGGGTTCGACTGGCGCTATGCCACCCCCATCGGGGCGCTCCGCTTCATCCGCCGCCAGATCCGGCGAAGCGCCGAGGAAGACCTCTGGATGGAGCTTTTCGCGGCGCGCACCTGGGAAGCGCTGATCCGGGCGCACTTCAAGCACGCGCTCCAGTTCGTCGAGATCCTGGAGGACCACGCGCCGCCCACGCAGGGCGTCTCCCTCTACATCGGTCTGCTCGACATCCCCTCCGCCCGTGCAGCGTCCGTGTACCAGCGGGTCCTGGCGCGTCTCGCGGAACAGCTCCTCCCCCGGCTCCTCCGCGAGGCCGCGGCCGACGCTCCCCGCGAGCGCCCGGTCGCCCGGCCGCCCCGCCGGAGCCGCTGACGGTCGGTTCGCGCCCCGTGCGCCGCCCGCGAACTCGCATGCCTCTTGCACCCCGTCGGCGGAGCCGAGCGGGGCGGCGAGAGCCCCGCACCCCAAGCACGCCCGACACGACCCGATGAAGATTCAGCGCAGCACCCGGCCGGCCCTCCTGGGCGCGGCACTCCTTCTCGCCGCGTGCGGCGGAGAGGGAGAGAAAACGGTCGACGCCCAGGCGGCGGCCGGCGACAGCGCCGCGGCCGCCGGCCCCGCCGCGGCGGCGGAGGCTCCCGCGCCCGCGCCCACCACCGATCCCGGGCCCAAGACCGAACTTCCTCCCAACGAGCTGGGAGAGATCATGGTCCTGGAGTACCACCGGCTGGGGCAGAACGAGGGCGAGTGGGTCCGGAAGCCGGAGAACTTCCGCAAGGACCTCCAGTCGCTCTACGAGCGCGGCTTCCGGCCCGTGACCATGCGCCAGGTGGTGGAAGGGGACATCGACATCCCCGCGGGGACCACGCCGGTGGTGTTCACCATCGACGACTCCTCCCTGGGGCAGTTCTACTACCTCCCCGACGGGAACATCGACCCGAACACCATGGTGGGGATGTGGGCGGACTTCCAGGGGCGGAACCCCGGCTGGAAGAACGGGGGCGTGTGGTGCGTGCTGCCCGCCGCCGACCACCCGTCCAACTTCTTCGGGGAGAAGCCGAGCCGCGAGGTGCCGCGCGCGGAGCGCGAAGCCACCATCAAGAAGAAGGTCACGTACCTGGTCGAGAACGGCCACGAGATCTGCAACCACACCCTCTACCACGCGCGCCTGGACCGGGCAAAGAGCGACGCCCAGGTGCAGGAGTGGCTCGGTCGCGGCGAGGACTCCATCCGGGTGTACCTCCCGGAGGGTTACGACATCGTGACCCACGCGCTCCCGCTGGGGATGTGGCCCAAGAACCGGCAGCTCGCCTGGCAGGGGAGCTGGAACGGCAAGCCGTACGAGTACAAGGTGGTGCTGGAGGTGTCCGGCGGGCCCAACGTCTCGCCGTACGACGTGAAGTGGAACGGGCACTCGGTCAACCGGTTCATCGTCGCCCCTGGCGCGCTGGAGCGCCAGCTCCAGGCGTACGAGCGGAACCCCGCTCGGCGCTACGTCTCCGACGGGAACCCCAACACCATCTCCGTGCCGGAGGGGCAGGAGAGCCGGGTGGACCGGAGCCGCTGGAGCGGGAAGACGGTCAGGGCCGTGGCCCCGGCCGCCGGGCAGCCCGCCTCCGCCGCGCCCGCCGCCGGGACGCCGTAGCCACGGAAGCGGCCCCGGGAAGGAACTGCACGAAGGGCCCGCGGCGTCGCCGCGGGCCCTTCGTGTACGTGCTGCCGGATGTCGTGGATGCAGCGAGCCGTCAGGAGGCCCGGGTCTCCTCGGCGGGCGCCGTGGTCGCCGACGCCTGCACCTGCGGGGCCTGCGGCTGCGGCTGGATCTGGTTCGCCTGGAGGGATGCCTCGTCGAGCCCGTTCAGCGACCGCTTGAAGTCGCGGATCCCCTTACCCAGCCCGCCCGCCAGCTCCGGAAGCCGCTTGGCGCCGAAGAAGAGCAGAAGCACGGCGAAGATCAGCAGCGTCTCCGTCATTCCGAGACCGAATGGCATGATGCCTCCTCACGTCGAAGTTCGGATGTGACCGGGGGCGCGGAATCGCCGGCAAGCCCGCGGGAACAACATCGTGTCGGTGCGATTCCGGGGCCGCGCGACCCATCCGCGGGGCCCCGGAACTCCTTCAAGATACCGGGGGGGCTGAATTTGTACAACCGGGAGCACCCCCCCACCCCCGTGGGGGAACTCCCCACCGGGCCCGCTGCGCGGGCGTCTTCCCCTCTCCCCGTCAGCGGTTGAACCGCGCGGTCGTCTCGACGAGCCGCCGTGCCTGGTGGCGGATCGACGCCCGGGCCTCCTCGCTCAGGGTCCCGTCCGACGAAGCCGTCACGCTCACCCCGTACGGGTTTCCGCCGCTGGCGTAGACCACCGGGTCGGTGTACCCCGGGGGAACGAGGATCGCGCCCCAGTGCATGAAGGTGTAGTACAGCGTCTGGAGCGTGGTCTCCTGCCCGCCGTGCGGGTTCTGGGCGCTGGTCATGGCGCTCGCCATCTTGTCCGCCAGCTTCCCCTCCATCCAGATCGGGCCGAGCGTGTCGATGAACGCGCGCATCTGGCTCGCCGCCCCGCCGTAACGTGTGGGGGTGCTGAAGAGGTACGCGTCCGCCCAGGCCAGGTCCTCGGGCGTCGCCACGGGGACGTCCGAGGTGCGCTCCTGGTGCGCCGCCCACGCCGCCTGTGACTGGACCACCTCCTCGGGCGCCGTCTCGCGGACTTTCCGCAGCCTCACCTCCGCGCCCGCCTCGCGCGCGGCCTCGGCCGCCACTTCCGCCATCCTGTGGTTCGTGCCGTACGTGCTGTAGTAGATGATCGCGAGCTTCACCGCCATTCTCGGACCTCCCGGGTGATTGGGAACGATCGTGCGTCGGGAGAGGGCCCCCCTCGGACCTCCCACGCGACTCGGTTTCTAGGCCCCGTCCGTCTCCGCGGACCGCCGTGCGCGCCGGAGCACACGCTGTGCCTGGCGCATCTCCTCCGGAGCGAGCCCCGAGAACACCCGCTCCAGCTCCGCCTCCACCACGGGGATGGCGCGTTCCGCGACCGCGCGGCCCACCGGCGTCAGCCGGACCCGGAGCGCCCGCCGGTCGGCCGGGTCGGCTCCGCGCTCCACCAGCCCGGCGCCTTCGAGGCGGTCCACCAGCCCCGTGACGTTTCCCTCGGTCACCAGCAGCCGCTCGCTGATCTCCCCCATCCGCAACCCGTCTCCGGCCGCCCGGTGGAGGGTCGCCAGCACGTCGAACTGCGACGCCGTGACCCCGATCCGCGCCAGGGCGCGTGTGTGCCGCCGGTACGCCAGGCGGTATGCGCGGGCGAGCGACACCCAGAACCTCGTGCTGAGCGGCGCGTGCCGCGACTCGTCCCGTTCCATGAATTCCCCGTGCGGCTGCTTCACACGTGAACGAAGCGCAATGGCCATGCCCGGCGCCTTCAAGACTCCGGCGCCCCCCCGGCGGAGACGCGCCCTTCCAGGCGCTCGATGGCCCGCCGAACCGCCTCCGGGAGCGGCGCTTTGCGGCCGGCCGCGTAGTCGAACGAAACCAGCACCCCGCCCCCCTCCGCGGCCACCTCTTCCTGCGCCTCGCTCACCAGGCGGTACTCCATGACGAAACGGTCCTCCCCCACCTCCGTTGCCCGCGCACCGACCCTCACCGTGTCCGGATAGGCGAGAGGACGGCGGAAGCGAGCGTGGGTGGACGCGAGGATGGGGCCCCTTCCCTCGGCGGCGGCCTCCTCGCGGAAGCCGATCCGGTCGAGGTAGGCGATCCGAGCGCTCTCGAAGTAGCGGAAGAAGACCGTGTTGTTGACGTGGCGGAAATAGTCCATCTCCCCCCACTGGACCGGGATGGAGACCACCACGGGGAAGCCCTCCAGCAGCCCGTCCACGCCGCGCTCCGTCATTCTTCGCCGCTCCGTCGCACCGTGTGCCGGGCCGCTCCCGCCCCGGCCAGCCGGCCGGTGGACCATGCCCAGAGGAAGTTGTAACCGCCGATGGGGCCGAAGGCGTCCAGGATCTCTCCGCACAGGAAGAGGCCGGGGGCCACGCGGCTCTCCAGGGTCCGCGGGTCCACCTCCGAGAGAGGGACTCCGCCGCCGGTCACCTCCGCCTTCTTGTAGCCCTCGTCCCCCGTCCAGGGGAGAGGGTACCGCGCCAGCAGCTCCACCAGCCGGACGCGCTCCTCCTTCCGGAGCTGCGCCAGCGTGCGTGCCGGCTCCACCTCCGCCTCCGCGAGGAGCGCATCCGCCAGCCGCGAGGGGAGGTGGCGGCGCAGCAGCGAGAGGACGGTTCCCGGAGCGCGCTCCAGCAGCGCCCGCTCCCACCCCTCGGCGTCCAGCTCCGCCCACCGTACCCTCACCGGCTGGCGAGGCCCCCCCGCCATCCGGGAGCGGACCGCCAGGTGGGAGACGTTGAGCACCGCGGGGCCGCTGTAGCCGCGGTGCGTGAAGAGGAAGCCGCCACCCGTGTGGAAGCGTCCCTTCCCGACCGGCGCCTCGATCTCCACGGTGGTCGACACCCCCGCGAGGGGAGCGTGGGGCGGCGGGTCCGCGGTGAGAGGCGTGAGCGCCGGATACGTGTCGTGGAGGGTGTGCCCCAGCTGCTTCACCATGCGGAGGCCGGTCCCGTCGCTCCCCGTGGCCGGGACCGAGAGGCCCCCGGTCGCCACGATCACCGCCGCCGCCGGTATGGGCTCCCCGTCTTCCAGGAGGACCCGCCAGGGCTCCGCCCCGACCGGAGGGCGCAGCCCGACGACCGCCGTTCCGAACCTCACCTCCACTCCCCGCCTGCGCGCGAGCGCGAGGAGCCCGTCCCTCACGTCGCGAGCGCGGTTCGACTCGGGGAAGAGCTTCCCCGTCTCCGGCTCCAGGACGAGGCGGAGGCCGACCTCCTCCTCGAAGAAGCGCCGCTGGTCCGCGAGCGGCCAGGAGAGGAGGATCTTCCTCATCGTGTTGGGGGAGGAGTCGGTCACGTACCGCGCGGGATCCACCTCCGAGGGGAGAACGTTGCAGCGGCCCCCCCCGCTGACGAGGATCTTCCGCCCGCCGTCGCGCGTGCGTTCCAGGAGGACGACACGAGCTCCCTCGCCTGCCGCGACGATGGCGGCGAGCAAGCCGGCGGCCCCGGCTCCGACGACCACCACAGGCAGGCTCTCCATTCCGAATCCGGACCCGTCGACGCCCACGCGCTTCTCCTTTGTATATGGACACTGGCCCGTGAACGACCGGCCGACCTCGCGAGGAAACCTACGACGCCCGTGTTCCGGGCGCACGCGGGGATTGGGGAGAACGAGAGGGAGAAAGGAGGGGGTTGACGGTGGCGAGGGAGGGGTGTATCATTGTGGCCCTTCACGAAACGGGCGTTGAGCCGGAGCGGAGAGGGGGTTGACAGGGCCGGGCGGGGAGGTTATCCTTGAAGGCTCTGGTTCGAACGAAGGCGGCGCGGT